>Ga0116153_10000047_pt1 | contig 202456 bp, 249 predicted proteins | sample AD_UKC028_MetaG_FD_89896 | JGI IMG/M metagenome (GOLD analysis project Ga0116153, IMG submission 89896) | Active sludge microbial communities of municipal wastewater-treating anaerobic digesters from USA - AD_UKC028_MetaG | ecosystem: Engineered > Bioreactor > Anaerobic > Digestate | place...
CATGCGCCGCTGGCTTGCCATCCTCTTGCTCGTTTTCCTGCCCTTCCAGTTCTCCTGGGCGGCAGTGGCTGGCTATTGTCAGCACGAAACAGACGCAAGCTCGCAGCACTTTGGCCATCACGATCACAAGCATCACGCCGATGCCGACCGCGATGGTATCCCGGACAGCAAACTGACTAGCGGTATCGACAACGACTGTGGCACCTGTCATGCCGGCTGCCTTGTCGCAATTTTTGGTGCTGTTGGCTTGCCATTGGCTACTGGCATTTCGTTAGCCATTACTGGGTCGCCCGGAACCACATCCTCTGCGCCATTCGCTGAACCTGAACGTCCCAACTGGTCCGTCCTCGCCTGATCGGCGGGGTGGATAGCACTTTTCTGCGCTTCTCCCTTGCGGCTGTGGTGGACTGATCCACTCTGACGCATTGCGACGCTTCCCGGTTGCACCTCGCCGATTCCCCGTGTGTCTTTTCATCACTGGAGAATCGGATGTCTCGCAGCAAATCAGTTTCACGAACTACCTTTTTACCGGCCCGCCTGCTTGTTGCCGGGCTGTGCTCGCTCGCCGCGCTGGCGACCGGCGACCTCTGGGCGCAATCGACGCCAGCCCCCGTTGGCGCCGCGATTACCTTGCCGCAAGCCTTTGCTGCTGCTTGGGCGCGACAACCTGAGGCGCAATCCCTCGATCTGCGGCGCGATGCGGCCGAGGCACGTCGGCAAGTCGCCAGCAGTTGGACGGCCCAGCCGCCTTCGCTGGATCTGTCCGGCAAGACCGACCAACTGAGCAAGAATCAAGGCAGCAGAGAATACGCAGCCGGCGTCGCCTTGCCCCTGTGGCTGCCCGGCGAACGCTCCCGTCAGGGGGCCTTGGCCGACGCCGAATCAAAGGCCGTGGATAGCCGGGTGACGGCCGCGCAACTGCGCACTGCCGCCGTCGTGCGTGATGCCTGGTGGAACTGGCAGCGGGCACGCGGCGAACAGTCGCTGGCCCGCGAGCGCCTGGTCAGCGCACAAAAACTGGCAGAAGATGTCCGCCGCCGAACCAAGGCCGGTGACCTGGCCCGCTCGGACCAGCATCAGGCCGATGGTGCGGCTGCCAGCGCCGAGGTAACGCTGGCCGAAAGCGCCAGCCTGCTGGCCGCAGCCACTCAGCAACTGCGCGCCTTGATCGGCAAGCTGCCGGACGAGAAAGCAGCCGACGGACCTGAAACCCCGCCGGCGGTGCCGGCCGACTTCACCGCCCTGGATGCGACCCACCCGGCGGTCGTCGAACTGTTCGACCGGGCCGAAGTCGCTCGTCGCAGTGCCGATCTGGCCAGCGTGCAGACCAGGAACAATCCAGAACTGTTGTTGGCCACCACCCGCGAGCGGGGCGCTTTCGGCGACGACTATCAGCAGACCGTCACGCTCGGCGTCCGCATCCCGTTTGGTTCGGATAGCCGCAATCGCGCCAAACTCGGCCTGGCCCGCGCCGAAGCCCTCGAAACCGAGGGGCAACTTCGCCTCGAACGCGAGCGCCTGGCGGCCGATCTGGAAGCGGCGCGGGTGCGCGTCGAATCGGGTCGGAAGCAACTGGCGGCCGCGGAGAAACGCGCCCAACTGGCGCGAGAGTCGCGGAGTTTCTTCGAGAAGTCCTTCCGTCTGGGCGAAAGCGACCTGCCGACCCGCCTGCGTATCGAACTCGAAGCCGTCGAAGCCGAACGGCAAAGCACTCGCGCCCGGATTGATCTGGCCGCCGCCATCTCTGCGCTGCGTCAGGCCCTGGGCCTGCTCCCCGAACAAAAATGAGGAATCCGAACATGAGAACAACCAACACGCTGGCCACTTTGGGATGGGTCGCCTGGATCGCCCTGGCGGCGCCACTGACCTGGGCCGGTGACGGGCACGACCATGGTGAGGCGCCGGCTTCATCGGCTGGTCCCGCTTCACCGCGTTTTGCCGCAACGTCCGAAACCTTTGAACTGGTCGGCGTCGTCAATGGCAAGCAACTGACGCTTTACCTCGACCGCTATGCCGACGGCAGCCCGGTCAAGGGCGCCAAGCTCGAACTGGAACTGGGCGGCGTCAAAATCCCGGTCGAAGCGCATGCCGAGGGCGAGTTCGAGGCAACCCTGATGCAGGAACTAAAGCCGGGGGCTATATCGGTAGCGGCGACCGTCATCGCCGGCGAGGAAACCGACTTGCTGGCGGGTGAACTGGACATGCACGAAGAGGCGCATGCCGAAGCCACCGCCCACGCCCATGGCTGGAAGGAATACGCCCTGTGGGGTGGTGCCGCCGGTGGGGGGCTGCTGCTCCTTACCACTCTGTTGCGCCGCCTGCGCGCTTCCCGTAATCCGCGTTTCGGAGGTGCCGCATGAAGCCCCGTCTGTTATTGAGCGCCCTTTGTCTCTCCCTGTCGCTTTCTGCCATGCCGACGTTGGCCGGTGATGGCCATGACCACGGCGACGCCCCGCCCGCCGCCAGCGGCAACGGCCCCAAACGCCAGCCGGACGGCAGCGTCTTCCTGCCCAAACCGGCGCAACGCCAGATCGGCGTTCGTACCCTGCTGGTAGAGCCCGGCGAACTGCCCCGCACCCATGAACTGGCCGGCAAGGTGGTCATGGACCCAAATGCCGGCGGCAAAGTGCAGGCCATCGTCGCCGGCCGTGTCACACCGGGGCCACGCGGTCTGCCGCTGCCCGGTCAGCAGGTCAAGAAAGGCGAGGTGCTGGCTTACGTGACGCCGGAAGTCGGCGGCAACAGCCGCTCTCTGGCTGAAAGTCGCCTGCGCCGCCTGCGCGAACTGTCCGACACCGTGCCGCGTAAGGCCATCGAGGAAGCTGAAGCCGCAGTTGCCAACGAACAGCTGGTGGCACCAGTCAGCGGTGTTATCGCCTCGGCCAACGTCGTCTCCGGCCAGGTGCTCGAAGCCCGCGAAACCCTGTTCGAGATCGTCAATCCGGAACGCATGCTGATCGAGGCGCTGGCTTTCGAGATGGTCATCGCCAACGATGTGGCCGGGGCCTTTGTTGCCGTTGGTGAGCAGAAGCTGCCGCTGCGCCTGGTCGGCGTTGCCCGCAGCCTGCGTGAGCAGGCCCTGCCAATGACCTTCCGGGGTGAGGGAGGCGCTTTGGCGGCGTTGGCCGTCGGCCAGCCGGTCCGGGTCTTCGTACAGACACGCAGCACGGTGCCGGGAATCCGCGTGCCGGCAGCGGCGCTGATGAAGAACCCGGCCAACCAGAGCATCGTCTGGGTCAAGACCACGCCGGAACGCTTTGAGCCGCGCACGGTAGCCGCTGAGCCGCTGGACGGCGCCAACGTGGCGGTGACCAGTGGACTGAAAGCCGGGGATCGGGTTGCCGTCCGCGCGGCGACACTGATCAACCAGATTCGCTGAGCGGAGCCAAGCATGTTCAAGTGGCTTCTCGAAAACAGCCTGGCCAACCGCCTGCTGGTCATCATCGCCAGCCTGGTGCTGATGGCTTATGGGGCATTCACGCTCTCGCGCACACCGGTGGATGTGTTTCCGGACCTCAACAAACCGACGGTCACCATCATGACCGAATCCGGCGGCATGGCTGCCGAAGAAGTTGAACAACTGATCACCTTCCCGCTGGAAACGACCATGAACGGTCTGCCCGGTGTGGAAAGCGTGCGGTCAGTGTCTAGCGCGGGCCTATCCTTCATTTATGTCACCTTCAACTGGAAAACGGAGATTTTCCGGGCACGGCAGATGGTGTCGGAACGTCTGTCCTCGATGGAGGAAGGGTTGCCAACGGGCGTCACCCCGCGCATGGGGCCGATCAGTTCGATCATGGGCGAAATCATGCAGATCGCCATTCCCATCGACACGGCGAAGATTTCGCCGATGCAGGTGCGCGAATACGCGGACTGGGTGCTGCGTCCGCGTTTGATGGCAATCGCCGGGGTCGCGCAGGTGATTCCCATCGGCGGCGAGGTACGCCAGTTCCAAGTACAGCCGAACACGACCCGGATGGCCGAATTGGGCATCTCGCACGAGCAATTGACCGGGGCGCTCAAAGGCTACTCGGCCAACACATCGGGCGGCTTCCTCGAACTCAACGGCCGCGAATACCTGATTCGCCATCTCGGCCGTACATCGCGTCTGGACGATCTGAAGAACCTGGCGCTGACGGCCCGCCACGGTCAACCCGTTTTATTGCGGCAAATCGCCGAGGTGACTTTCGCACCCGCCATCAAGCGGGGCGACGCCGGTTTCGAAGGCAAACCGGCGGTGATTCTCGGCATCCAGAAGCAGCCGACGGCGGACACTATCCATCTGACGCGGAGCATCGAGGCAGCAGTGGAGGATCTGAAGAAATCGCTGCCGGCCGGCATGGAGGCGCCCAAGGTGACCTTCCGCCAGGCGAGCTTCATCGAATCGTCCATTAGCACGCTGCAAGGCAAGCTGATCGGAGCATCGGTCTTCGTCGCGGTCATCCTGTTTTTCTTCCTGGGCACCCTCCGCCCGACGGTGATCGCGCTGACCGCGATCCCGGTATCGATTTTCATGACGGCGCTGGTCTTCGACTATTACGGCCTGTCGATCAACACCATGACGCTGGGTGGTCTGGCCATCGCCATCGGCGGCCTGGTCGATGACGCCGTGGTCGGCGTCGAGAACGTCCTACGGCGCTTGAAGGAAGACCGGGCCAAGCACCACGATCACCGGATGCACCCGATTGAGCTGGTCGCCCATGCGACGATGGAAGTGCGTTCGGCCATCCTCTATGCAACGATTATTATCGTGCTCGTCTTCCTGCCGCTCTTCGCACTGCCCGGCATGGAGGGGCGCTTGTTCGTGCCGCTCGGCATCGCCTTCATCGTGTCGACGCTGGCCTCGCTGGTGGTCTCGGTAACGGTGACGCCGGTGCTCTCCTTCTACCTGCTGCCAAGCATGAAGTCGCTCGATCATGGCGATACGAAACTGCTGGCCTGGCTCAAAGCCGGCTATGGCCGCAGTTTGCAGGCGGTGCTCGACCGCCCCAAAGCGGCGTTGGCGGCCGGTGCCATCGCCATTTTGCTGGCTACCGTCGCGGTGCCTTTCTTCCCGAAGACCTTCCTGCCGCCCTTCAACGAGGGCACGCTGCTGATCGGCATGCGCCTCAACCCCGGCGTCACGCTGGCCGAGTCGTCGGTTCTGGCGCAACAGGCAGAGGTGCTGATCAAGGCGGTGCCGGAAGTCGTGCACGTCGGGCGACGCAGCGGCCGGGCGGAACTCGACGAGCATGCGGAAGGTGTTCACGTCAGCGAACTGGATGTCGGCCTCAAGCCGGCATCTGAAATGACGCGCTCAATGGCCGAGATTTCGGCCGATATTCGCGCCCGCCTGATCAACCTGCCGGCAGCGATTGCCATCGGCCAGCCCATCTCGCACCGCATCGACCACATGCTGTCGGGCGTACGTTCGCAGATCGCCATCAAGATTTTTGGCGATGACCTCGACACGCTGCGCGGTCAGGCCGATGCGCTGCGCGGCAGGCTGGCCAGCATTCCCGGCATCGCCGATCTGGAAATCGAGAAACAGGTTCTGGCCCCGCAGATCAAGGTCAGCGTCGACTATGCGGCGGCGGCGCAATACGGCGTACCGACGCCACAGATTCTGGCGACACTGCAAAGCTTGGTTGAGGGCGAAAAGGTCACTCAAGTGGTCGAAGGCGGTCGGCGCTTTGCGCTGGTCGTGCGCCTGCCCGAGTCGTCCCGCTCCTTGCAAGGGCTGGGGCAGATCTTGCTGGAGACGCCCGGCGGCCCGATTCCCCTGTCAAAAATCGCCACCATCGAGGACAGCGATGGGCCGAACCAGGTCAGCCGCGACGACGGCAAGCGGCGCATCGTGCTTTCGGCCAACGCCCAAGGGCGGGCGCTGTCCGAGATCGTCGAGGACATCCGCCAGGTGGTCGGCGCAAGCAAACTGCCCGAGGGCTACTTCATCACCCTGGGTGGACAGTTCCAGGCGCAAGAAGAGGCTTCGCGGCTGGTTGGCCTGCTCTCCATCGTCTCGCTGGTCCTGATGTTTGTGGTGCTGTTCAGCCGCTACAAGTCGGTCGTCCTGTCGGCCCTGATCATGGCCAATATTCCGCTGGCGCTGGTCGGCGCGGTGCTCGGCTTGTGGCTTTCCGGGCAGCCGCTATCGGTCGCCGCGCTGGTCGGCTTCATCACACTGGCCGGCATCTCGGTGCGTAACGGCATTCTCAAGGTCAGCCATTACATCAACCTGATGCGCATGGAAGGCGAGAGCTTCGATCAGAAAATGATTTTGCGCGGCTCGCTGGAGCGTCTCGCGCCCGTTTTGATGACGGCGTTGGTCACCGCCTTCGCGCTGGCGCCGCTGCTGTTCGAGGCCGAACGGCCGGGTACGGAAGTCCTGCATCCGGTGGCGGTGGTCATTTTCTCGGGGCTGATCAGTTCAACGCTGCTCGACACCTTCCTGACACCCGCCATGTTCTGGCTGTTTGGCCGCAAGGATGTGGAACGCCTGATGGCCGACCGCGATGCCGGCGCGCTTTGATTATTTTTCAACGAAAGGAAAACCCATGAAACCTATTCATTTGATTGCCGCCATTACCCTGGGACTCTCCGGACTCGCCTTTGCAGCAGGTGGGCACGACCATGGCCACGAGCATAAGCCGTTGCATGGCGGCATCATCACCGAGGTCAAGGACATGGACTACGAACTGGTCGCCAAGCCGGAACAGATCCAGTTGTTTGTGCGAGACCACGGCAAGCCTGCCGACATCTCGAAGGGGTCAGCAAAACTCACCGTACTGTCCGGTAACCAGAAGCAAGAGATCAATTTGCTTCCCGACGGAGAACGCTTCCTCGCCAAGGGAACATTTGCCATCACTCCGGGTGCCAAGGCAGTAGCGCAAGTGAGCCTGGACGGACCTGCGGTAACGGCGCGATTCGTTCTGAAGTAAAGCAACTGCGACGCCTCGGCTACCGAGATTTCATCTGGATGGCCGAGGTATCCTGTCCATTGTGATGACAACGCACTCAGACCATTCGTCTACAACGCATTGCCTGCCAGTTGCTGAGCCATAGCTCTGAAAAAACTGCCATGCCCCAACTCAAACACTTGCCATCCGGACCATACACGCTGACCGACTTACTTCTGGTTTGATCGATGATCCTCGTGGTGTTCGCCGGTTTCTGGCTTCTCAATCGATATCTCACGAAAGCTCAGAAGAAGCGACCCTACGCGAAACGCCTCACGGGGCGGTTGCAAACACGCAACAAACGTCACCAATAACGCGTCCCGTGTCCAGCCAAGTCACCGCGAAGGAGAAGTGGGTGGCAACAGCGTAAAGCGGGTCAATCCTTTGGCCGAACAAACATCGACTTCGCCGCCATGCGCAAGAACAATTGATCGCGTAATGGCCAGTCCGAGTCCCGAGCTTTTCGTAGCCCGCTGTCGCGAACTGTCGGCGCGATAGCACTGGTCGAATCGGCGGGGCAGATGTTCTGCAGGAATCTCGCACCCGTATTCTCGGCAGCAACATGCGTCATGTGTCATCACTCTGATCGATCTGCCCCGTGACCATCCCGCCATTTGGCGTGTCCAGCATTACGTTTTTGAAAACCTTTGAGGGCAAATTGTCAGGAGGCAAACCGTCGATTTCGTACCATTCCCACATGAGTTTCCCACTTAGCCGCCCATCACAACAAATAATCAACCATTATCGCGTCTTATAACTGCGATATTTATAGCCTTGAATTTCGTTAATTTAGTATGGAATACCGTATTACGTAATACGGTATGAAATTCGAGGGGGCCATGGCCAGAGCCGGAATATACAAGTCAGAAGTGGTGAAAGCGCGAAACAACCTGTTGGCACAGGGGCGTTACCCGTCGATCGATGCCATCCGTAGCGAGTTGGGCAATACCGGCTCCAAAGGCACGATTCACCGCTACCTCAAAGAAATCGAGGAAGAGGAAGGTGGTAGCACCGGCACTCAGGTCGCGGTCAGCGAAGCCATCCAGGATTTGTCGGTCCGGTTGGCCGAGCGTCTACATCAGGAAGCCGATCAGCGCCTAGCGGCACTGACCGACAAGCACAAGGCGGAAATTGCGGCGCTGAATGATGCTATGGCTGCATTACGTAACGAAAGCGAATCGTTCCGTGGGCAGGCGGAGCGCCAGGCCATCGATCTATCCACGGAAAAAACCGCACATGCGAACACTATGGCGGCGCTTCAGGAAGAACGAATTGCCCGGGCTCAAATGGCTCAGCGCATTCAGGACATGGAAGGACTGCTAGCCAAGGAGGAATCGCATCGCCTTTCCCTGGAAGAGAAGCATCAACACGCCCGGGAGGCGCTGGAACATTTCCGTACCGCGGCCAAGGAACAACGGGAACAAGATCAACGGCAATCCGAACAACAAATTCAGTTCCTGCAGGGCGAATTGCGTTCTGCCAAGGACACGGTGAATACCAAGCAGCAGGAACTCATCCGCAGCCACGAGGACAATGCCCGGCTATCGAGTGAACTGACCCAAGCGCGCAGTGAACTTCATCGACAAGAGGGCGAGGTACGATCACTGCGTTCGGCCAAAGAGCAGTTGGCCGTTGCCGAGGTTAAATACCAGCAGTTGTCGGATCAGTTGGCGCAAGCCAACGGGCGAGTGGCCAATCTTGACAAGGAAAACCAAGCGAACGTCAGCAAGCTACGGGAGACTGTGGAAACAGAGCAGCGGCTGGAATCCGAACTGATGGCGGCAAAAGCCGTTATCGTCAGCCACGAGAAAATCTTTGAAAGGCTCGCGGCATTACAGACACCACAGGCAAAGAGCGTCAACGCAAAGAAGAACAGTGTTGACAGTCAAAATTCGCTTTTTAATTCAGAAGAGTAGGCCGATTTTCAGGGAATTTTTCATGAATCCCGGCCAACCCTCAGCTTGAATTCGCCGTCGGCCGTTTCCACCAGGAGGCCGAAACCCTCCGGAACTTCAGCCGGCTGGATGATGCCTTCCGGGGCCACGTAATAGACAGCCTCCGCCATGCCGGCGTAGGCCTCCCGCTTTTCGGGCTTGGCCAGGTCGCTCAGGAAGTCCGCCCGGGACACCTTTACCTCATGGATGCACGGATTGGCGCGCTCGTGCTTCAGGCTGGGCTCGATGGAAAAGACGTCCGGCCGCACGTACTGGAAGTGCTCGTAGTCGATCTGGTTTGGCCCTTCGCCCTTCGTGAATCGCTTATGGCGAAATTCCACGTTCTCCCATGTCATGCGCCCCTTCGAGCGCAGCCAGGCCGCCACGCGGTTGCCGAGGGAGTGATGGTTGCCCCGGTTCTCGATGTCGGTGGTTCGGTACGCATGGAGCGCCTTCACCCCCTTGTCCGTGACGGACACGTTGCAGCCGGAAAATGAAGTGGGCTGGCTTTCGATCAGTTCCCTGCCCAGCAGGTCAAGGTCGATGCCGTCTAGTTCGTGGCGATGCGCGCGGCCCGCGCGGGAGAAATAGTGCCGGAGACGGGTTGCAAGACGCTTGGGAAGGGCTTCAGGCTCGGCAGAACCTTCGCGCAAGGGAGAGGCCTCGCCCAACCGCCTGATGAGCGCCACGGCCTTCTCCCGGGCGCTCACGATGCTTTGTTCGGTCGCCTTGCGGGTCGCATAGACCAGCTTGCCCAGCATCATGGCCAGATTGTCCGCGCGAGCACGCTGCTCGGCGGCACCGGCGGCAACAGTTCGCAGGGCCTCCTTGTCGAACAGGTTGACCGGGCCGTGCCAATGGGCGTTCGTGTCCGGAATTGCCGCGTTTGCCGCCCGAATCCACTCGGCCACGTCCTCCTCGACGTGCCAGATGTGGCCCCAACGACCATAGCGGTGCGCCCCAAACGCCACAGGCGGCCCAGCCAGGGAGAGCAATGAGGGATCAGGTGCGTTCATGTCGATAAGGGCTCAGTGGGTGGTGGCCACCGGGCTGCCCCCGCGGAATTCCACAGGGACGCCGTTGATTTCGGGGGGGAGGTCCGGGATGGGGCTGGCAGCCATCACCAGCAGCCGATCGGCGCCGTACAGGACGCGGTAGGCGAAGTCTTGGGGCAATTTCCCGGTCAGGTGCTGCACCAGGGCGGCGGCCGCCGCTTCCAGAACGGGGTTCTTGGTCGGCTGGTTACGGGCATCGGCTATCTCCGCCCGCAGGGCTTCGAGCTCGAGCAAAGCCTTGAAGGCGCGATCCTCTGTTTCCGGGCAGCTGTAGGCGATCATGAAGGAATTGAGCAGGCTGCGCAGCAAGCCGGCCGTATCGTGATTCTTCACCACCGACATGACTGCGAACTGATCCAGGCGCTCGACCGGCGTCTCCAGGAAGCGATCCAGCCCCATGCCCTTGGCTAGTTCGGTGAACAGGATGGTCAGTGTCCGGCGGCGCTCCTCCGGGGTCAGCGGCTGGCCGGTCGTCGGGCTGGCCAGCTCGCAGCGGAAGCGATTGGGAAGTGCCACTTCTACGCGCTGGCGGATGAGGGCTTCAGGAGTGGGAGGAAGGGGCATCGGTGGCTCCGATCAGCTATTGGTGAGGCCTGTCTGGGGGGCAAGAAAGGGTCGGACGCCGGCGCCGTCCATCGGTCCAAGGATGTCGCCTTCCATGGCCTCCAGGAGACGCGCTGCATGGTTAGCCGATGCGCAGATGGCGCTGCACCATCGAGATCGAGGAGCGGCGTGCCGACAGCACCAACTCGCGGGCCTCGGCGTAGAAGGGGTCCTGCCGGGTGCCCTTGATCGTTTCGTCGAGGTCGGCGCCGCGGATCATGCCTGCACCTCCTCGACCTGGTGGGTTGATGCGGTGACCAATGCCATGCGACGACGCTCCAGGCAGAACCACATGACCTCCGCCCCCGGCTTGCCTTGGGCGGCCAGCGCCCGGTAGCTGGCGATCAATGGGTCCAGGGCCTCGGGGCGCACGGCGCCGTAGATCTGGGCGATCGTCGGGAAGTCCTTGAACATCTCCCCCACCGGGATAGGGCGCTCGGCCATCGCGGTATGGGCCCAGTCCTGGCGATAGCCGCAATGCGGACACACCCAGCCGCTTTCGGTTGCGATCAGGATGCCCCGGTCGCCCCCTTCGGTGCCGTGGGTCGCCCCAGAGTCGTCAGCGGCGCCGGCGTCGTTGTAGGTAATCCCGTCGCCGCGGTTGGGACAGGTGAAGGGATGGATCGGCATGCTGCCGTCCATGTGGACCTGGCGCTCATTGAGGACCTGGACCTGGGCAGGGGTGAAGGGAGCGGTGATTTTCATTGGTGCTGTCGTGCGGGCGTGGAGATGGCGTCCTCTACGGACGCGCATTCGTGCCAGAGGCGGTGCTGGCGGAAGACCCGGCTGAGGCTGGCGCATTCCCCAACCAGGAAGACCGGGACGCCAGCCATCAGGGCCGCCCCCGCTTCGAGGATTGCCCCTTTCAGGATCTCGTCCGGCTCGCAGTACAGCACCAGGCGGCCGGCGCTGGCGATTTCCTGCAGGCAGCGTTCGGACAGCTCTGCATAGTCCGCCGTCTCGCCCTCGCCTGCCTCGTCGATCCACGAGGAGGCCGTTTTCACGCCGGCCGCGCGCAGGGCCTGCCAGCGATGGGCATGCTTCACCTTGGAGGCGAAATAAACGCCGCCACGGCGCATGGAGGTGGCCACGAGCTGGAGGACGGCTTCCACCTTGGCGAGATCGGATTCATTCTCGGTGCGGATGCCGGTTTCCATGTCGATGAAGTACGGCAGGTCACGCCACGCGGTTGCCGACTCGTGGATACGGGACAGTTCCACCTCGAGGACATCCGGGCCCAGGCCGCCGGCGTAGCCGCAGCGCAGCGGGACCGGCCCGACGGTGGAGATCGGTGGCCATTGCTCCGGAGCGGTCCCGGTGCCCTTCGATTCGTCGTACAGCAGGTCTATACGGGACAGGCTGGCGGCGTCGAGGCCGGGAACGAACTTCTCGATCGCGCGGCGGGTGGCGTGGTGATGCTGAAGGATGAGATGCAGGCCGGCCTGGTGGAGGGTCCGGTAGATGGTCAGGACCTCCTCTTCCGTGAATTCCTGCCGGCGGGCGTTGATGTTGAGCTGGACCCGGCCGTAGCGGGAAAGGTCGGCGATCCGGGCCGGCGCGGTGGCAGGGTCCAGGATCTCGCGGAAGACCTGGGGGCCGCACAGATGGGCCGCGGTCAGGGGCAATCCGAGGGCCAGGAACGCCTCGCGCCAGGCTGCCGAGGGGTAGCGGGCAGACCCTTCCTTTTCCGGGCAGTAGAGGATCGCCCATTCGGGCGGCACGGCCTTGGCATAGCGCGCGGAGAGGGCCGCCAGGGCGGCGGGCGCCACTTTGTCGTCGGCGCCGGTGAGGGATACGAGGGTCAGAGGCATTCGGGTGTCCTTGGGGTGTTTTCTGTCATGCTACGAATCGCCCCTGGGTGTTTCTGGTTTTTCTCCGCCAACTCAGCCCTCGCGCTTGGGGCGGGCGTAGGGGACGACGTTTTCCAGCTCGCGCTGCACGCCGCCGGCGTCTCGGAACGCTTGCCACAGCACCATATGGCCCGGGCAGTAATGGACGTTCGGCGCAACTTCGGTGGCGTGCTCTTCGCACAGGGGCATGTCGCACGTCTTGCCATCGCCGACCGGGAAATCGCACAGGAAGTCGCCAACGGACGCGCAGGCGCCGCAGTGCGGGCCGAGGTCCCCACACAGGAACATCGTCCCGCCGTCCTTCGTCCGTTGGATGTAGCAGGGCATGCTATTTGTGGCAGCCGGCGGCCCGGGCCTTGCGGAGAACCTGGGTCATCTGGGGCGCGGTGCGGCCGTCGTAGGGGCTCCCTTGCGCAAGCTTCGCCAGCTGAATGCGGAAGGTGTCGCACTCCGGTTCATCCTTGAGCGATGCCGCATATTTTTCCGCCAGAGCGGAGGCATCGGCCTGCTGGTTGAATTGGAAGATCGGGGCGTTGTCGACCGGCTGCTGCGCCAAGGCGACGCCGCTGGCCAGCATGACGAAAAGGATGTTTGCGCGTTTGATCATGCTCATTTCCCTTCGGCAAGGTCCGCTGCTGCACAGAGGACGAATTGCTGGGTGGTGGAAACGTCTTCGCCCGGGTGCTTCGCCGCAAGGTGTCTGCAGTACGCGACGGCTGCGCTGAGCGGGTTGGGAGCATGCTGCTGGGCCATCACCTCTTTGATGCGCTCTTTCGCCAGTTCCGTACGCTCCTGGTACCGGGCTTCACCGAACAGCCGAATCAGATCCGCGCGGCGCTGCATCAGGTCGGCGGACAGGGTAACCGCGCGCTCGAGGCTCATCAGGCACCCTCCTTGACCGTACCGGACAGGGATTTCTTCTCGGGCATGTCGATCATCACGTCGACGCCCCGCACCGAGCCGGTAGCGTTCTCACCGGAGGACTGCTGCGGGCTCAGGATGCGGATTTTCGCCTTGTCGACGTCGTGCTTCACGAACTCCACCTTCACCGCGTAGGCGCGGCCGACGGCCAGCTTCTTCATGTCCTCCGAGAGCTGGGTGGTGGCCACCCGCCCCCGCAAGCGGACGCGCTCGGCGTCGCGCGCCTGGGGAGCCAGTTCGGCAACCTTCTGCCGGCTCAGGCCATCGAGGACCATCGAGCCCTGCTGGAAGCCCACCATACCCTTGTAGGAGGTGAAATCGCTGTCGGTGCGGAGGGCGATGCCTGCCGGCGGGGTTTCCTTGTTGGTGAGCGTGGCCAGCATGGTCGGCGCCGCAGCGCCCACCGCCTTGCCAGCGGCGCCCGTGGACGCCCCCGAGGCGGCGGCGACGATGACGGCGGCCGGTTTCACGGCGGGCGTGACCGCCCGGGTCAGACTCTCGGCGCCGGCGGTCATGGTCGCTCCCGAGGCGGTAGCAACGAGCACGGCAGATGGCTTCACGGCCGTCCTGACCAGCTTGTCGGTAGCAGCGGTGGCGACGCCGGCGGCCGCCCCCTGGGCCGTAGCCTGGCGCACGGTGGCCACCGCCTCATAGCGGGGCGTCTCGACGCGCTGTGGGGCGGCCGCGGCGACCTTGGGTGTCGGTGACGGACATTCATCGTCCTGGCAGTAGCGATAGACGAGGCTCCGGCCGTTGAAGAATTGCTCGATGCGCGAGGGGAACCCGGTGCCGTCGCTATAGACCGGCAGCTGGGCGACGCGGGCGGGTTGCGTCTCGGGCTGGACCCCCGGCAACAGGGAGCAGCCGGCGGCCATGACGGCGGAGGCGGCGCAAACAGCGATCGGCCAGGGCGAGGACTTCGGGTCGGCGGGCTGGGCGTCCGCGACGGACTCGCTCGGATGGACGGGCCGGTTCCGGCGCGCGTCGATCAGCAAGCGTCCCTTGCGCGGGTGGTCCTCGACGCGAAGGTGTCCGTACAGGACAAGCAATTCGAGCGCGAGCGCGAATTCCTTGCACCAGGCTTCGTCGGACTCGTCCAGGCCCCGGAAATAGCTGCCCAGGTAGTCACGCAGGCGGTCTTCAGGCATCCGTTCGAGGTGCGTGACGCGCGTGACGATCGCTTCTTGGAGGGGGGTCAGAGTTCGGCTCATGGTCAGAGGGCAAGTTCGGTGCCGTCGAAAAGGCTGGGCGGCATGGGGTGGAGATGGATGGCTTTGACGGTGACGCGGACCGGGTGCCCGGCGTGGCCGATGATCTCGACCACGCGGCGATCGCCAACGGCTTCGGCGATCACCCGGACGGGGCAGCCCTGGCGGGTCAGCCCGCTATGGCGACTCTTGTACTGGGCGAGTGCGCCAACTACGGGCTTCCACGGGGCGGGCTTGCCGCGTTTCACGTTCCGGTCAGGCGATGGGGTTCTGGGGGACGGGGATCAGGCGTTCGCGGCGGATTTTCCAGTCGCCGTCGACCTTCACCAGCTCGAGGGACTTCATCACCCGCGATTTGAAGGATTTCGACTCGTAGCTCTGCCAGAAGCGCACGGTGGCCTTGTCGTCCTTGGCATCGACCTTGACCACCTCGACGCCCACCTTGATGGCCGGAGCCCGGGTCATCACGCTGCGGCGCTGATGCTCGAAGTCCCCGAAGGACTTGGCATCGCCGTAGGTGGGCCAGAAGTCCTTGGCATACAGGCTGAAGTAGGCGTCGGCGTTCTTCGCGGTCCACAGATCAGCCCAACCAAGGAGGAAAGCTTCCGGCGTGCCGGCCTTCTCGGGAGTTGAGGACCGCACCGCGGTTTCGGTCACCATTTCGTGCTGGGCGATGCCGCCGACGGCCCGTTCGGCTGTCGCGGCCTTGGCCAGGACCGGGGCGGACGGGGTGTCGGCCTTGGCCTGCGGGCCGGCCGGTACCCGGGTGCCGGTGGTCGGCAGCATGTCCTGGACCGGAGACTTGTCCTTGCGGACGGCGCCGGGCGCGGCGGGCGAACCCTGTGGCGTCGGCTTGTTGAAGACCGGGGCGCCGGCATCCTGCAGCGTCTTCACGGACAATTTCGCGGCGGTCGGTGCACTGGTGGGGGCCTGGGCAGCGCCACTGGCTTCCAGGATGGCACGGCGCTGTTGCTCGAGCTGGGCGGCGACAGCCGCCGCGCCCTTGTCGTTCATCGCCGTCTTCGGCTGGAACTTCATGTCCTTGACGACGGCACCCACCGGCTTGGCCAGCGTGGGCTGCGACTTGTCGGCGAACGTGGGGGAGATCTTCTGCTCCACCGGCGTCGAGGCACCCGTGCCGTCGATCTCGGTGACCACGGCCATCGTCGGCTTCGGCTTCTTCGGGGTCGGGGCTGGGCATTCGGAGCCGACGCAGAAGCGATAGACCATGCTGTTCGACTGCGGGTTGTAGAACTGCTCCATGCGTTCCGGCGGCGGCGTGCCGGCGGCGTTGTAGGGCGACACCACGGGGGCCGGGGTGTCCTGCTTCATCCCGGGCAGGCTGCTGCAGGCGGTGGTGGCGACAGCCACCAGCGAAGCTGCAATCAGCGGCATGACGATGGAGGGACGATACTTCTTCCCGGCCCTCTGCATCTTCGCCGCCCGATCCATGTGCTCCGGTACCCAGCGGACCACGAAGTCCGGGGCGATGCATGTCCGGACGCCCAGCTGCTCCTGGATCTGGATCAAGCCGTAGAGACCCAGCAGCTCGATCTGCAGCCGGATTTCATTGTCCCAACGGGACCGGCTTTCCGGGTCGAGCTTGCGACTCGGCATGGAGACTTCCACCAGGCGGTTGAAGCTCAGGTGGCGAGCCGTCCCCAGTTTCACCAGGATTCGGCTCTGAATCGGTTTCAGGGTCATTTTCATCGGGTTCTCCAGAAGCGTGTAATTCGGGTTAAGCGGGATCAGCGGGGCGGTCGGACTGGCCGGCGAGTGCCTTCTGATAGGCAGTGCGCAGCCGCTGGGCGGTCACCGAGGCCTGCAGGCCGAGGTAATCAACCAGGTGCTCGTCGGTCGCCCCGCCCTCAATGAGGAGACCGGCGTAGGTATTGCGAAGGGTCTGGGCGCTCGCCCGGTCCCCGGTAATCCCCGCCAGCTTCAGCAGCGCATTCGTGCGGCGGTGGATCGAGGAGGCCGAGAGCGTCACCGTCTTGCTGGTGCGCCCGAAGCCGGACTTCCGGTCGGCCTCGAAAATCTTCTGGGTCGGAGAGAGTTTCCCTGCATGCAGATCACGCTGGACGTCGAGCCAGGCCTTCAGGGCGGCGACGGCGAACGGAAGCAACCGGGCGCGGTGAGCAAAGCCCGGCTTCGACAGGTCAATCCGCTCTTCGGTGAGGTCTATGCAACTAAGCGTCAGGGCTCCGATGTGGGAGACCTTGAGCCCTCCCCCGATCATCACTCCGATCAAGGCGAGGTCGCGGAACTCCATCCATTCGTCTATTCCTTTCTCGTCTCGTCTTAGCTCGTCTAGTCTCGTCTGGATAAGGCGAATGACTGCCTGGGCCTCCCCACCGATCAGGAACCGCGTCGGCTTATCGGAGCCCGAACCGACGCGCTCATACCCCGCCATCCGACCGGGATTGACGATTCCGCCCAGGCCAAGCGTGCCTAGATGAGAAAAGACTTTCTCAAGTTGGCGAACATACTGCTGCCGCTGGCGGCCGCTGTTGGTACGGTCCTTCCGGCTCTCCGGGAGGTTTGGATTCGCACTGTCTAAGAATTTTCTAATATCGCCTGCTTCCACCTGGTCGAGTCTCTTCCCTTGGGCGATTAGCCACTGACAGAAACGTCCAAACATGAATATGTAGATCTGCTTGGTCGAGTCCTTCAGCTTCTGTCCCGCCACCCAGGAGGAATAAGCGTGTTCAGGCGAGTCCAGCCAGAGATCAAGCGTGTCAAAGATGTCGGAGCGGGGGGCGGCTCCCGTACTCTCTTGGGGGCCTTGACGCTTAGTTGCATGTTCGCGGGTGGCGAGCGTAGCTGATTGATTCATAAGGGTTCTACCTGTCAGGGCGTGAGGGGGAAGGCCGCTACCATCGGGTAGATGGCGGCTACAGCGGCGAGGTACATGGCCAGGAGCCCGAGGCCCATGGCGATGGAGATGGCCCGATCTGAGAAGACCTGGGCCCCCTTATTATCGTTTGCATAGGCGATCCAGCCCTCGTATCCGGTGAGGGTCTGGGTCGTCTCGGTGAGCCACAGCCATCCGTCCGGACGGGTGAAGGGGCTGGGAGTGGCATAGCGGCGCACTGGCAGCCAGGCATATTGCTGGCGCTTGTCGCCGATCAGGACGAAGGGCTGGCGAGGGGCCGTAGTGGTCACTGTCCCCTCCTCTGCTGTACCGCCTTCTCGATGGTGGCTGAGACGCCCTCCAGGTCCTTGAAGATCTGGCCAGCGGTGAAACGCAAGACGAGCCAGCCGGCCACAGCCAGGTGGTTCTGGCGCTCCCGGTCCGTCTCGTGGGCGCTCTTGAACTTGCCGTGGTACTGCCAGCCGTCGATCTCGATGGCGATCTTCTCAGCCTCGAGGGCGATGTCGATCCGGTACCGGCGGCCGGGGACCGCCCCCTGGAACTCGCGCTGGGCGTACGGGTACTGGGCGCGGACAGCCAGCCACAGCACCTCGTCGGGCATGCGGCCGGCGCGGCGGCGCACCTTCAGAGAGGGGGCGCGCGCCGCCGGCGTGGCAGCGGATATCTTGAGGCCGAGGCGCTTCACGTCGGCCATCGACATGCGGATCACGGGCACAGCCTCCCGACGTTGTAGGAGACAAGCATGCCCATGGTCGAGACAATGGTTTCCACCTGGGCGCAGCCGTAGGGGTCCGCAGCGGACAGCCGGCGCGTGTCGATGTGGTAGTCGTACAGGTCGCGGCGGTGGGCGCCATAGCGCAGCGCCCCGCGGATAGCCATCTGGACGAGCTGCTGGAACTGAGGATCGTCGGGCAGAGCCGGCGGGAAGTCGTGCAGCTGCTCGGGCTCCTCGCCCGGGCAGGCGGAGTAGTTGTCGATGCGCGGCCCTTCCCGGTGCCGGCGGCGCTCCTGGTAGATGATGCCGACGTTCGGGCAGGGGCGGTTGGCGATCGGCACGGCGATGACCGGCGAGCCGTACAGGAAGCCCTCCACGGCATGTCCGCTACGGACGGCCATGTCGACCAGTGACTGAGGGTCGTTGCCCTGCTGGGCGCAGGCGGCGCCGGCGGCGGCCATGAGAACGGCGAAAATGGTCTTTTTCATGGCTTCTCGATCTGGGGGGCGGGCTGGACTTGCGCCGGCGGCACGTCGGGGGCGGCCTCGTCCCCGTGCCCGCGCAGGAAGAAGTAGTCGAACAGGGTGTAGACGATGACCAGGATGGTGAAGAGGAGCGCCCTCTGCTTGTTCGGATTCACGCCGCCAGCCTTTCATCGGTGTTGGCCGCGCGCCAGCCGCTGATGGCGAGGTTCAGCATCATCTGGGCGGTTTCGGGATTGACGCCCCGGGCGCTGTTGAGCGCATTCACGAGGACCTTGGCCTGGGCGTCGGACAAATCCTTCTGGTCGATCCGCGTGACCAGGATGCCTTTGCAGCCATACATGACCAGGCCCACGCGGTCGCCGGGCGATGCGTGGATGAAGACGTAGCAGCTTTGCGGCAGTTCGGCGTTAAACGGGGACATTGCGATTCACCTCCGCCTTCAAGGCTACGCAGGCCGAAGCGGATTTTCTGGAAAAAGTGCGGACGGCGACCATGGCCAGGGCGGCGATCACCAGTGCCAGGGCAACGATCCCGGCGGCCTGCTGCCAGTCCCCGTGCGGCACCTCCTCGAGGAGCAGCGCGACAGCGATCACGATGCCCAGCCCGATATGGGTCGAGATCCACTCGGTCTTGCTCAGGCGTTCGACGTTCTCTAGGCGCATGCCAGGTCCTCGGGCAACTGAATCTGGAAGAGGTTGAACACCCGCGCCCGGGTCGCCGGATTCCTGACGGTGCCCAGGATGCCCTCGAAGGCATCATTGGGCAGGAGGCCCTTCGCCCGTTCGTGCAGGATGGCCCGGATGAGCCGGCTGCGGGAGAGACAGAACGGCTCCGGACACCCCTCATAGAGCGCCTGGTGGATCAGGTCGTGATCCTGGTCGAGATCGACGCTGGCTTGGGCTGCCACGAGCGGATTGACCGATCCCATCACTGCACCATGCGAGCGGCCGGCACCTGGATCACGTCGTCCAGGATGTCCATGAAGCGGTTGAACTGAACATTGGCCGCTTCGAGCAGGGTCACTTCGAGGCCGTCATAGTCGCGGCAGACGCTGACCTTACCCTGGCTGTCGAGGGTGACCAGGCAGAGCACGCGGTCGAAGCCCAGCTCGCGGGCGGCAAGGCCCAGGTCCACATGCAGATCGGTGCCGCCGTAGTAAGGGGGGGCATTCTCGTCGAAGGAGAGCAGCGTGTCGCTGTAGGTGCCTTCCATCTCGACGGCGTGCCGGAACAAGGGGGATGCCGCGGCGCCGGGGGTGATGTAGGCGGCCACTGAGGCCATGGGGCCGTCGCCCACCGTACCGACGAGAGCAAGGGCCGTCACTTCGGTCCCTACCAGATGGCTGAGGGTGGCCGGAATGTCGTGGCCAGCGGGTGCTTGATGGGTTCTCATTGCAAAGCCTGTTCTTCTTGTTGGGGGTGTTCGTCTTCGGTTTCCGGGGGCGGCGAGATGCGCTCGACGATCAACTCGGCATCAGCCAGGAATTCGCTTTCCGGCATGTCGGTGCGGGTGAAGATGGTCAGTTCGTCCTGGGCGCGGGTCATGGCCACGTAGAAAACGCGCCGTTCTTCCGCCAGCTCCTCATCGCTGGAGAGCTCGTCGACCTTCGGTACCGATCCGCCATAGACATCGATCAGGAAGACGTGCTTCCACTCGAGGCCCTTGGAGGCGTGGAAGGTGGAAAGGACGACGCGCGGGATTTCCTTGCCGTCGTTCTCCTGCACCCGGCGGATGCGGGTCTGGAGGTTCCCACGGGCTTCGGTGAGAGCGTCCCGGGCGGCTTCCAGGCGATCGAGGTCACGGATGTCCCGGCGCCCTTTGGCCTGGACGGTCTTGCCCTCCTCGTCCTCGCCGCAAGTCTTGGTCATCACCCGGCTCATCCAGCCGGCGACACCATGAATCGGGCCGACCGCGGCTTTCTCGGAACCCTTGCCGGAGAGCTTCACGGCCCAGCCCTTGCCGAGCTTGATGAAGCTGTCCAGTTCGACGTTGGGGGTCGCCGGGGGCGGTACCGGATTGTCCGGCCGGATGTAGTTCCAGAGGTTCCCGCCAGCCATCTCGGTGATCTGGCGGATATGGGCGTCCGTAATGCGCGCCCACCGCAGGGCGATCTCGAAGCCCATGCCGTCCTGGCGCACCAGCGACTCCAGGATGGTCAGGTAGACCTGCAGCACCGGGGCGTCCCAGAAGGACCGGCCCGTGCGGATGAAGGGGACGCGAGCGTTGCGGAAAACCGTTTCGACGGCGTGGAGGTGGGCGTTGGTGCGAGCCAGCACCGCCACCTGGCCAGGCTTGACGCCGAAGCGGTAGGGTTCCCGGTTGGGCAGGGGCTCCGGAATCTCGTTCTTCGCACAGATCTTGTCCAGCGCCTGGACGATCCGCATGGCCTGGCTGTCCAGCTTGGACAGGCCAATGACGCGGGGGCGCGGGCCGGGGCCGCGGGCCGCCTTGATGGACTTCTGCACGCGATCGGCGTTGTAGGCGATCAGCTTGCTCGCCGCCTCCACGATGCCGGCGGTGGAACGGTAGTTCGTGTCGAGGGTGATGATGTCGGCACCGGTGGCCGTCACGATGTCCATCATGCCCTTGTAGCCGAGGCTGCGCCGGAAGCCGTAGATGCTCTGGTCGTCGTCGCCAACGGCCGTCAGGATGGCGCCTTGCGGAATGTGGTGCATCAGCCAGTCGTACTGCATCTGGTCGATGTCCTGCGTCTCGTCGCTCAACAGGTGGGTCGCCTTGAGGGGCTTCAGCTTCCCCTGGGCCATGTATTTGTTGGCCAGGAGGATGAGGTCGGTGAAATCCTGGGCGTTGCTGGCGAGCTGGAGCCTGCAGTAAGCCTTGGTGAGCCGGGCGTGGTCAGGGTGGTCTTTGGCGTAGGCCGGATCGGACTTGCAGCGGGCGATGATGGCGTCGGCGTCGTCAACGGACAGTTCGGACCCGGAGTCGTGGAGCGCCCGGTTGATCAGGTGGCGGGCCTCGATGTCGGAAAGGATCTTCCCGACCTTGCCGATTTCCTTCAGCTGGCGCATGGCCAGCGAATGGAAGGTGCCGATGGTGATCCGCTTCATCTGCTCCGGCGGCAGCGGGGGCGGCGCATCCTTCTTGCCCTGGTCCTTCTTCCCCGAGATGCGGTCCATCATCTCGTCCGCGGCGTCACGGCTGAAGGTCGTCATGACGATCCATGGGTCGGGATGCGTCTTGAGGATATGGCGGACCTTCGTGATGACGACGGTCGTCTTGCCGCTGCCCGGACAGGCACAGCAAAGGATGGATTCCTCTGCCTCTACGGCTCTGCGCTGCGCCTCATTGAGCTTGTCCGCCATGACTCATGCAGTAGGGTCAGGCGTTGGCAACCGCCAGGGTGTTCATGTCGTTCTGGGCAGAAGCAAGTGCCTGCTGGCGTTCCTCTTGCCGGCGAACGCGCTTCTCTTCCCTGCGCTTGTCGATTTCGGCCTGGCGTTTGGCGGCCGCTTCGGCCTGCTTCTGCTTGCGGGCGGCTTCGCGCTTGCGATCCCGCTCGGCCTGGGCCTGACGTTCGGCACGGCGGCGCTCCACCACGCCGTTACAGAGTCGGCGGATGTTGTTGTAGTGGATGTTGCTTGCCCGTGTGATGCCGAACAGGTGGTGTCGCACCTCGCGTTCGGCGTTCAGCTTCACGCGCAGCGCCTCGTCCGGGTTGTCGGAGAGTTCGCCGGTCACCCACAGGTAGTGAAGCAGCGTGACGTAGTGGTCGGCCTTGGCCAGGATGTCCAGGTACTGGGTCAGTTGGTTCGTGACCGTGATGGTCTCGTAGTTCGCCACCAGCTTCTGGATTTCGTTGGGCCCAAAGCCGGCCGCTTCCAGCTTCTGCTCGGCCTGGGTGATCCGGGTGTCGAAGTAGTCGTGGATGCCGTCGAGGTGGGCGTGCAGCTCTTTCTCCGCCTTCAGGAGGTCGTCTTCCTGGAAGACGTCGCCAGTCAGGTTCTCGGTGAGGATCTGGCGGGCACGGCAGGTGATGAAGTGCGTGTCGCGCGCCACAACCTCGAAGCCGGTCGCCATGACATCGACGATCATCTTGTTGCAGAGGGGAACGAAACCCGGCGCAGCGATGACGTCCTTGTTGCGTTCCAAGAAGTTGATGGTGCTCTTTCGCATCCACTTCTTCATGCGTACGAGCTGCGGATTGGGTCGGTTCATCTCATTGTCCACGGGTCTAAACGGGCTGACGAATGATTGCATGTGCCTCCCGCGCTGCCGATAGATGAATGCAGCCGAAAACTGGGGGTTAGACGTAGGAATGGACTCCCGGCGTTGTTTCATCGCGTCAATCGGGGCAACCTTGCCGCCGTGATCCCACAAGACGTCATCGACTCCATCATTCAGCATGTCGATCTTCCCGACTTCATCGGGGAGACGGTTACGCTCGTCAAGAAGTCAGATGCCTACTTGGGCCTATGCCCCTTTCATGCGGAGGACACTCCCAGCTTCCGCGTGTACCCGGATCACTACCACTGCTACGGGTGTGGAGCGCACGGCAATGCGATTGAGTTTCTGATGGAACGTCAGGGACTCTCCTTCCCCGAAGCGGTGCGCGCACTCGCCTCCCGCACCGGCGTCGAAGTCCCATCCAGCAGACCCACTCAGGATGCGCCTCCCGATCAGCTATCCGGTGTCCGCGACGTTCTGCGGCGGGCATGCGCGAAGTATCAGCAACTCCTCCTCGGTCCGCTTGGTGGACCGGGGATGAGCGTGCTGAATGAACGCGGGATAGATGACGACACGATCATTCGCTTCGGCATCGGCTTCGCGCCGGAGGCCTGGGGCACGCTGACCAACGACCGGACCTTCCGGTGGGAACAGCTGATTGCAGCCGGCCTGGCCACCCCTAAGCGGGAGAAGAAGGGCTGCTACGACTTCTTCCGCAACCGGGTCCTCTTCCCGATCCGCAGTGACAGCGGCGACGTGATCGCCTTCGGCGGCCGGCGCGTCGGAGAGGATGGCCCGAAGTACCTCAACACCGCCGAAACGGCTCTCTACACGAAGGGGAGCGTCCTCTTCGGCATGCAGCAGGCCAAGCAAGCCATTCGCATGACCCGCTCGATCATCGTGTGCGAAGGGTTCTTCGACGTCATCACTCCGGCCCAGGCGGGCATCGAGCATATTGTCTCGACCTGTGGTACCGCCCTCACCGAGACCCAAGCCGAACTGGTGCTGTCCGTCGCGGACCGCGTGTTCTTCTGCTTCGACGGGGACACCGCCGGTATGAAGGCGACCTGGCGCGCGGCCGAGATGCTGGTGCCGCTGGCCAGCGACCGCCATGAGATCCGCTTGTGTCGGCTGCCCGCCGAAGAAGATCCGGACAGCTACGTCCGCAAGTACGGCGTCGAAGCCTTCCAGGAAGTCCTGGACAAGGCGCCGACGCTTACCGCCTACCTGATCGGCGAGATAACGCGCGGCGCGAAAATCCCCGAGGCCCGGGCGAAATCGCTTGGCGTCGCCGGCTCCCTCTTGCGGCGGTTCTCCGCCCCCGGGCTCAAGGTCTTCTTCCGGCAGTACGCTTGCGAAGCCCTGCAGCTGACGCTGGAAGACTTCGATCGCCTCACCGCCGACGCACCCGCCCGCCCGGGCGATGCCTCCCTTCGCGCCTGCCCGTGCTGTGGCGGCGAAGCCGAACTGATTTCTGAAGAAGCCGGCCACCGGATTGCCTGTGGCCAATGCCGTTTGACGACGACGCATGCCGCTACGGCGGACGATGCACGCAATCTGTGGAACCGCCGGGAGCGTCCACGGATGAAGCCCATAGCGCCCAAGTGTAATGAAAAGAGTGATTAACTCGCTACCTGAGTACGACTTCGTGATGCACCACCAAATAGGACCAGACGAACACGCCGTTCTCTTGAGGAAAGACGGCGCCTATTCGGTTTGCAAGATGCAGCCCCGGCGTCTCATCGCCATGTCCCCGAACTACCTGGCGGACGGGCATGGGCTGTTGTCGGGGCCGCTCAACCGTCACGGGCTTCAGGACCTTCTTCAGTGGACCCGATACGAGGAAGCGACGGATCGCTTCCGCTCGTTGGCCGGCCTCCCCGCCAACGTCGTGTCCCTGCTTCCCGACCGAAGGCCGCCCGGATGAACCCGAAGCCCCAGCGCATCGCGATTGGTACGGGAATCCACACCGCAGAGTGGTTGGTTTCGACGCGCGCTGGGCAATTGTTGCTGAAGGAAAGCCACGGCACGGAGCGCCGGCCGCGCTGCATGTGCCAGCCCGGTGGCGTGGAGATGTACGTCGGGCGCCGCGGCCAGGTCTATTACCTCTCCAGGATGCCGGGCAGCGGCTTCCTCCATGCGGATAATTGCGCGTCCGTCGAGGACAACACCCTCCTGTCCGGCGCCCTCTCCTACGCACCAGGCGCGATCGTCGAAGGCTCCGACGGCACCCTCCAGCTGGCTGCCAATCTGGATCGGCGCGAGCGCCAGGCCGCACCCATTACCGAGGTGAGTATCGACGGGGTTCTCGAAGTCCTCATCGAGCAGGCCGATCTCAATCGGGTGCAGACCGGCGAGGAGCCGCGCACCTGGGCGAGCGTCCGGGAAACACTGATCGCCGCCTCGCAGTCCATTACGGTCGGCGCTGTGCCGCTATCCGCTATCCTGTTCCTTCCGGATCGCTACGTCCGCGAGCGCAGCGCCGCCGAGTTGGCCGCCTGCGAAGCCAAAATCCGAGCTGTCCAGGGCGGGGCTTTGATCCTGGCTCCCTTGAAGGAGATGCGGCTGACCACCTACAGCTGGCAAGTGGTCCTCAAGCACCTCCCCGGGCTGCGCCTGTGGGCCTCGAAGGAAGCCGCCGAGCAGATGGAAGCGCGTTGGGCCGCCCCCTACTTCAATACCAACCCCGAGTATGCCTTGTGCCTCGTGGTCGCCAAGCCTGCCCGCCGGGAAGGCAACTACACGGTGAGCAACATGGCGGTGCTGGCCACGGACGCCAACTACTTCCCCTGCCGCTCGCACCGGGAAGCCGAGGTGGCCGCGGAACTCATCGCCGAGGGACACCCGATCATGCGTCCGCTCCGGTTCGATTGCGACCCCGCCCAGGTCCTCGCCGACTTCGCCATTCTCGATGGCGACAACCCGACACCAGTGTTTGTTCTGGCCCCCACCGGCGCCGAGGAGTTCGACGCGGCCAAGCGCAGCGTAGCCGGCCTGATGGAGCGCAACCATGCCCAGGTGAAGGTATATCCCGCGTGAAGAACTTCAGCTCCTTCCTCGCCCGCCACGACGTCGCCCTCCTGGTGTTCTGCTCGGCCCTGTTCGGGATGGCCTGGGGACTTGGCCACGAACGCGATCTCATCCCCAACCCATGGTGGTTCACGCCCTCCCTGCAGCGGTTCTGTGTGATCCTGATGGCCTGGACCGCCCTCCTCCATTCCGACCCCCTGCAGCGGCTGTTCTGGTCCATTACGGACTTTGTGGCGCTGACCATTCCTTACTTCGCCGGCATCCTGCTCGTGCCGCACATGGATCTGCCCGCTCTCATCGACTTCTGGGTATGGCTCGGGAAAGTGTCGGCCGCCGCGGTGTTTGGCGTCGCCGTGACCCAGGCTGTCTATTCGCTCTTGCCCGGGTGGTGGGCGAGTTGGGAGAGCCGTAAGCAGCCAAAAGACGAGGACGCCTCGACCGCCCCCGGCGTGGCGCAATCCGATCTGGCGTCACCCTCTGCCGAGGTCACCTCCCTGTTGGCCGCCCTGACGCCCCCATTACCCATCCAGGAGCAACATCCCATGCACGCCTATTACATCGACGAGCCCCTGACCGAGACAGAAGCGGCCCAGGTGATCGATGAACTCAGGAACTGGGGAGAGTCGGTCGCTGCCGGCCTCGAATTCAGACGTATCCCCTACGTCTTCCCGGTTGAGGATGAGGTTTCTGCTTCCGACTACTCGGCCTGGCAGCACTTCGAGCAGCATCTGCGGAATGCGGGCGTCCGCATGGGGCCGTCCTGTGTGTTCATCATGCCCAAGGATGGGATGAAGTGGGCCCTGATGCTCCAGTTTGCCTTTGAGCGCGTGGCCGGCCACCTCCCGTACGTTGTCCAACCCTGGCTCGAGTGCCAATCCGGGAAGGTAGTTCGCCGCGAGTGGATGAATGTCGTCGACATGTCTGCCTTCGGCCGGATTCGACCGGCTTGGGCCTGACAGCCTGATGTCATCCTCTATACCGCGTGATACCCTCGCCGGTTATCGCCGCATTTCAGACCTGGAGACTCCCATGATGCCCATCGTTCCGGTCCTCAACGAAGTGGACCTCGTTCGCTTGCGTGACACCGTGCTAACCGCCCCCGTCTTTAGCGGAACCATGGGTGACTACCCATGGGACAGATGGCAAAAAGCCGCCCGTCAGGCGGGCGTGGCGGAGGACCTGGCAAACCTGGGGCGCTCCGTGTTCCGGGAGGCCTTCCAACATGACTGGCCGGACCAGGCCAAAGTGGAGTGCGGCTGGCTCGACGGCGGAGCGAACATGATTCTCCAGGCCCTGGCCTTCCCGGAGGAGGCCTCCGCCAGGTGGAACTACCTGTATAGCTCCGACAACTTCGGTGACGCCGCTTATGCGGATGAGGTCACCACCGACCCCATGGAACTGGCGGAAGCTCTGGAGGCGCGCGGCATCAAGACTGCCGTCTTCTTCGGCAAGGGAGCCGCATGACCCGACAACCGCCCCGCGCGGACATCAAGGTCTTGCTGAAGCGACCGAAGATCCTGCTGGTCGTCGCGGTTCTTTTCGTGTTCTCGTTGATCGGCGCCAACATCGCTGGGCGCCAGGCTGCCCGGGCCGACATCGAGCGCCTGGAGAAAGTGTGGCCCTTCCTCGACCGGCTGAGCGAGACTGACCGGGCCTTCCTCGCCGGTCTCGCCATGACGTGCAAACTGCACCGCCACGGGGAGACGCGAAGCGAGGTAGTGGATTGCCTGCGGACGGCCGCTGCCGACCCCAATGCAATGCTGCCGAATACGGTGTCCCAGACGGACGCGCACGACAAATTGGAACGGATGCTCGATTACGCCCCGGCCGGCGGCGTTTCCGGTTCCTGATTCTTTACCGCCCAATCCGCCAGCCTGCGCATGGCGTCGATATCGATCCGGCGGCAATCTTCCTGGCTGTTCCTGTCTTTGGTGACCTCGTAGAAGGCATCCTGCACCTTGGTCAAGGCCGCCCGGTCTGCATCCTCGGCGGCGAAGACGTCGAGGTTGCAGGAGGCATTCTCCCAATTGGCATTTCGTTCGGGGGCCGTCCGATCATATTCGGCAATCGCGTCGATCAGCGGTTGGACACTGTAAGCAAGCGGGATAAGGGGTCTTTTGGTGGTTGGCATGGGTTTCTCCTTCATGAGAGTCCAGCCTAGCAATCCGCATAGTGGATTTCTGATTTATTCCCTCCTGCACCTAGGAGCATCGTCAAAGTTAGGCTGAACAAGACATGCTATGCAATCAAGGACATGTGTCGGTTTCGCCAGCCTGTTCAAGAGGCATATTCGTCAGAGTTACGCAGGTTGATGACTGGACCACGCTCGCCAGAACCCCGTAACTGCGAGCGTGACCACAATTCCACTGTAAGTATGGTGATTTTGCAGCCTAACTATGGTGATGCGCCTTGTTTGCTGATTCGATATCAGCTACCCCAAATAGGAGTCACAAAATCCAAAATGACTAGGGCCGGGTTGACATACTGGTCTCCATCAACGGAGATCAGCCATGCAAGCCCAGCCCGTCCTCTTTCCGGAATTTGAACAGCGCCTTGGGGAGCCCCATACTGCTACCGGCTTTTCGCCTGTAGTGCTCGAGGAGGCTCCCGCAGAAATCCTGGCGCTGCCCGACCGTGAGCTGGAGGAGAAGATCGTCAAGGCGAAGGCCGTCCTGAAGTGGGCCATGACGCGCTTCAAAACAGCCTTCTCCACTTCGTTCGGCAAGGACTCGAGTTGCACGCTGGGGCTTGCCCTGTCCGTAGCAGCAGAACTTGTCGAAGAAGGCAAAAGCGTCAAGCCGTTCGTGGTCCTCACCGCCGACACGCGCTGCGAGAACCCTTCAGTGCACGCCCTGGCCCAACGCGAGATGGCCAAGGTGCAGGCCTGGATCGAACGGTACGACCTCCCGGGCACCACCCATGTTGCCTACCCGAACCTCGCCTCCCAGTTTGCCGTCGCCGTCATCGGCGGCCGGGCCCTGCCCAGCATCGCCTCCGGCAAGCGCGACTGCACCACCGACTGGAAAAGCCTGCCACTCGCCCGGGTCCGCAAGGCTGTGCTGGGGAAGAACAACATCCCCGCCGGCAAATTCGTGGTTTCGGTGACCGGCGTCCGCAAGTCGGAAAGCGCCCAGCGTTCCGCCAACGTCACACGCCGGAAGGAATCCGATGTGGCCATCGTCCAGACCAACGTGGATGGCAATGTCGCGCTGGCTCCCATTCTGGGCTGGAGCTGGGACGACGTGTTCGGCTACCTGGGCTTGTGTGCCAACGGGCTGGAGACCACCTACAGCTCCATGCGCGACGTCATCGACACCTACCGCGAGGCAATCGGCGAATGTGTGCTGGCCTCAGATGACGACGAGGACGCCAAGGCCTCCAAGCCATGCACCGCACGTTTTGGATGCTGGAACTGTCTCCAGGTGCAGGATGACCTTTCCATGGATCAGATGGTCCAGGAGCCCCAGCACGCCTACATGAAGCCGCTGGCGCGCTTCCGCACCTTCCTGAAGAACACGTTTTACGACCTGTCGCGCCGGACCTATGTCGGCCGCACCATCGACGAGAATGGCTATATCCGGTTCGCCGTGGACGGCTACTCCCCGGCCATGCTGCAGGAGCTGCTGAAGTACGCCCTGACGATCGACATCGAGGAGCGGGAAGCCGCCGCGCGGTTGGGGATCGCTCCGCGGTTCCAGATCATCTCCCTGGAAGCCCTGTTGGCGATTTCAGCCGCCTGGTCATTACAAGGGTTCGCCTTGCCGTTTTCGGGCTTGAAGATCTACTCCGATATCGAGAAAGGCGCCCGCTATCCGGTGCCTGATCTCCCTGAATTTCCCAAGGTACCCATTCCCCCTGCCCGCTACATCAAGGTCGGAAAGGGCTGGAACGATGGGGTTGCCTGGCAATACACCGGTCTCCGCGACGTGATGATCGACGCCTTCGGTGGAGAGGGCTGCATCGGCCACCGCCAGATCGTTACGAAGGGAGAGTCGCGGACCATCATGGACGTGAATACCGGGCCGGAATTCTCGATTGATCCGGAGGGCGCCGCCCTGTTCATGATGTTCGAGATGGAACGGTACGTCGAAGAGTGGCACGGGCGCCGCGCCCGCCGACCCATCGCCTTCGAGGGCCACCATGTTGCCGGCATCGAGTATCGGACCTACGTCAGCTACGGTTTCCTGGCTGTCGCCAAGGGACAAGAAGCGCGGGTTGACGAAATTCTGCGCCGGACGGCGTGGCGCGAGCGTCTGGGCCTCGCCGGTTATCAGTACAAGCATGACGAGGCGCTGGCCATGAGCGTCGAGGCTTCGGTTCCGGAAGTCCCCAGCCAAGAGGAAGTGGAAGCAGAACGCCGGGCCGTGATTGCGCAGACACGCCGCGCCAAGCGTGATGCCCTACACCAGAAGCGCATCAACCTGCAGCAACTCTATGCGGAGTGGGCTCCTGACGTTCCCTGGAGGCAGATGGCCAAGAGCGGCCAGCTGGAGATGGTGGCCTTGCCGCGGAACCGCAAAGGCCAGCTCGTCCTTCGGCACCTCATCACGCCATACCGCCTCGCGGAATTCCTGTCGGATAACCCCTTTGTCGTTGCCCGCGTGCGGGCTCACCGCGGCAAGAAACAGGTCGGCCAAACCCTGGACTTGTTTCGATTGGCGGCCTGAACCCATCCATTACTTCGCGTAAACCCCCAATTGCGTCGGTGTTCTGCTATCGGCGCCGAAATGCTCGCATGCAATGATCCGTTTGCTTCGCGAGACCACCCCGCCACCACTTCAGAAAGGCAACCTATATGCGTGATACCTCTTGTTCTGCCGGACAGCCCCAAGGCAAAGCAACTTCCCTCGGGCGCGGCCTCCTCCTGCTGACAGCAGTCGGCTTTGCGGCTGCTCTGGGCTCTTTCGCCTATTTCCAGTCGGAGCCTGCTCACCTGGTCAAGGCACCTTCCCCCGCCGATGCGCCGGCCCAGGTCGCAGCTTCGAGCATCGGTTCCGTTGTGGACGCACTGAGCGTCGCGTCTGTGGGCGAGCAGGTCCTGCGCAATGTCGACCTCGACCAGCCGATGCAGAAAGTGGCATCGATTATCGGTTCGGCCCCAGCCCAAACCCGCGCGACCGCGGTCATCGTTGGCACCGGCCTTGTGGCGATGTCGCCCCTGGGTGCCGGCTTGATGCACCCGGCCGTGGTCTATACCGCGACGAAGGTGTTGATTCCCGATGTTGTGAAGTTTATTTCGCTGTAGCAGCGCCCAGGTACCGGCATAGCGGGCGGCTCGAACGGCGTTTTGAGCATCCGCACCTGTCGTCCGCTATGCATTCCGGCTTCATTTGCAGGAAAATCTCTCGCCGCGCCGCATGAAGCAGCCTTTTGAACCGTGGCAGATCAAGTTAATCGAGAAACGCTGATGGCATAAGCCTAAACTTTGCCCATCAGGACACACGAGACAGACCATGACCGAGCAAGTGATCGACAAGATCGACCTGAGCAATTTTTCCGACGAGGACCGCGCAGCTATCGAGGCGATGCAGGAAGAGATCAATCTGGCCTCTACCGCAGCTATCACCAACTTCTGCAACGTCTCGTCGGCGAGCGCCGGGATCGAAGCCCTGTCGGCCGCGATGGAGCAGGCGCCGACCAGCCTTCTGGCCGGCAAGATCGCGGAAATCGTCGCCAAGCTTGGCGAGGCCGATCCGCGCATCGTGGCGGACAAGCCGGGCTGGATCGCACGGGTGACCGGAGCGGCCCTGGAGGGCAAGGTCCGGTACCAGGTGTCTCGGAAGGCGGTCGACACCCTCATCGAAGAGGCCGAACGTCTGTCCGAGCATGTCGTGTCCCTGGTGGACAAGCTGGAGGCGATGATGGCAGCCCATGCCAAGGAGTCCCGCCAGCTCGAACTGAAGATGATCGCCGGCAAGCTCTATCTCGAACGCAACCCGCAAGCCGGGATGCCGCCCGAGGGAGAAATCGCCTTCGACAACCCGCGGGAGCGTTTCGCCCGCCGGCTCGCCAGCATGGCGGCCCTCTTCAGCTCCAACGAGATGAGCCTGACCCAGATGAAGCTGACCCGGGCACAGGCCATCGATATGGTTGAGCGTTTCCACGAGATCAGCAGCGTCCTGGTGCCCGTTTGGCGCCAGCACACCATGGCGCTGGTGTCTTCCATCAAGAACAGTCCCGAAGCGATTGCCGTGGCCGCCAAGGCGCACGAATCGCTCATGACCAGTCTCACTGCATTGAAAGGATCTGCCCGATGAACACCGTTACCCCCCAAGAAGTCGGCGATGCGAAGCTGGGCGAGTTGGTGGATGCTGCCAACGCCGCGCTGCCCGCTACCCTCGACGCCGAAACCCTCAAGGCCGTCGGCTTGAGCCAAGGCGATTTGCCGGCCATCGCCGGCCTGGCTGCCAAGATCGATTCCCGCAACCCGATCAGCGTGGCCGAGTTCGGCCGTGACGTCGCAGAGCACACCTCGCGCTATGCGGACACGCTGCTCGAACAGGTCCGCAGTTCCGATCTCGACGAGACGGGCACCAAACTGAACCAGGTTGTCCTCGCCGCCAAGTCGCTCAACCTCAACGCCCTGTCGGACACCCGTTCCAGGATTCCCGTCATCGGTCGCTTCATCGATCGCATGAAGCTCACCAAGGACAAGTTCGTCCAGCAGTTCAACACCACCAAGGAACAGGTGGACAGCCTCCTCACCGAAGTCTCCAAGACCCAAACCGGCCTCTCCGCCCGGGTACAGAGCCTCGACGAGATGTTCGATGCGGTGAAGGAGGAATATCGCCTCCTGGGCCTCCACATCGCCGCCGGCCGCATGAAGCTCAACACCCTGCGCGATGAAGCGGAAGCCATGCGCAGCCGCGACCTGTCGCCGGCCGAGGTGCAGGAACTCAACGACCTCGAGAACCTGATTTCGAACCTCGACAAGCGTGTTGGCGATCTGCAGGCGCTCCAGCATTCAGCCCTCCAGTCCCTGCCGATGATTCGCATGATCCAGGCCAACAACCACATGCTGGTGGACAAGTTCCACACCATCCGGGAACTGACCGTGCCGGCCTGGAAGCGCCAGTTCATGCTGGCCCTGTCGCTCAACGAGCAGCAGAACGCCGTCCAGCTCGCCGACTCCATCGACAACGCGACCAATGAGTTCCTGCGCCGCAACGCCGAGCTGCTGCACAAGAACTCGGTGGAAACCGCCAAGGCCAATCAGCGACTGGTCATCGACGTGAGCACCCTGGAGAAGGTCCAGACCACGCTGATCGCTACGGTGGAAGACGTCATCCGCATTCAGCAGGAAGGCGTCCGTAGCCGCCACGAAGCCGAGGCCAAGCTGTTGACCATGCGCTCCGAACTCGAAGACCGCCTGGCTCGCCGGCTGCCCGACAAAACGGCCGCCTAACTCCCTCCCGACGTCCTCTATGTCAACGGACTGATGGCCAGAAATGGCCGTCAGAGTCCATTCCTACGCCTAAACCCCCCAAAACGGCGGAGTTCTGCTATCGGCATAGAGGTCGCCACATGCAATGATCCGTCGCGCGATATCGCTATGCGATTCGCTTCATAGGAGAAGATTCCATGAGTGACGAATATTCGTCCGCCATCACCTTGCCGGAAGACACCACCGGCGCCATCGAAGAATTGAAGACTCGCGGCATCCGCTTTCGGGATCGAGGCCTCCGGGTGTTGGGCTACGCCGGGGCGGCTGCTGTATTGGCTGTCGGCGCTTACCTCCTGTACTTGAACGTCCAGCCCATGTCGGCTTTCACCACGATCGACCTTCCGGCCCTGAGCGAGTCGGTAGCGAGCATCACCGCCGGTCCAGGGGGCATTACCAGCCCCTTCAACTCTGCGTTCGATTCCCTGCGGGGGGTTCTCACTGGCGCTTTGCCGAAGGCCCTGGCAGTTGGCGCAATCCTAATTAGCGGCATCGTTGGCGTTGCGACCGGAAGAATCACGACAGCATTTACCGGGCTAATGATGGCCTTCCCCATCCTGTTCCTGCCATCGGTACTCGACGTTATGGCGCCTTCAGGTGGAACGTCCAGCGCACAGCAGGCCAATGGAAATAGCTTCCTTCACCAGTTGGTCGAGGAGAAGCGTTACAAGGAACTCGCAGGTGCTGCCAGCGAACTGATGCCCCCGGAGCAGTCGGCATACGTGAAGGCTCAGATCGCCTATCTGTCAAAAGATGCCGACGGGCTCAAGGCTGAGTTGGGCTCCTTGGCCGGCAGCAAACTCGATAAATGGTCCCCCAATTGGGAGCGCATGAACGTTCTCGAAACGGAGGCATTCGGCGCCCCGAAGATCAAGGGGACGGTCGCGTTCGCTGACGATGTTCGCAGTAGCATGCAATCACGCCAGAAAATCTATGGCAGCAGCGGCGCTATCGCAATACTCGCCGGGCTCATTGGCGGCGGGCTCTTCGGCTTCGGCATGATGCTGATTCGCCGTGCGCAGCGCCTCGAAGCGATGCTGGGTATTGCAGCCAAGGATGGGAAGGACACCTCTTTTGCCGCCGGAGCAGCTTCATTTTTTGGCCTGAAGCAGCGCGAGAGACTGGAGGACGCGCGCAACAAGGCGCTCGAATACCAGAACCCCGGTTGGACTCCTGCTTGGCAACGCCCAGGCCAGCGCCCAGCTCCTGAGCCAGTTCCGTCTTCCGCCGGCAGTGGCCCATCCATGATGGAAGGCGTTCTGGTCGGTGCCGCTGCCGGCATGGTTGCCTCGGCGATCCTGGACGATGACCGCCCCTCCCGGATTGCCCACGACAGTTCCCCCGCATATTGCCCGCCGATCGACTCGCCGGTTGCCGATACGAGTCCCTGCATCTCGGGCAGCGATTGTGGCAGCGTGGGATGCGAATAACATGGGCTCCCATATCGTTCGTCCCCTTCTCGCGGTGGTAGTAGCCCTCCTGGTGCTTCCCAGTCCGTCTTTCGCTGGCTCTGTAGGCGGAGGCCGCTCCGTCAGCATCAGCCGGTCGATCAGCTACAGCCCGGCCAGGCCCTCCTATTCGGGGGCAGCGGCCAAACCCAGTTCTACCCCGCGCCCATCGCCCTCCGCGCCGGCGGCTGGAACTGGCGCAACCCGCCCCCAGGCTGCGGTGGCCTCCGTGTCAGGATCTTCGGCGCCGGTGCGGCATGAATCTTCGTCCGGCTCGTTCTGGACCCCGTTCGTTCTCGGCTACATGATGGCCCCAAGCGCCAGCCATGCCGCGCCATCCTCACCCAAGCCTTCAACGCCTCCGGCAACCGCCACGGCTGTTCCTGCTTCGGCCTCTGGAACCCCTGTTCCTGAGCAGGCTGCGCCCGCCCCCACCGCCCCCAAGGCACAGACAGGCCCCTTTGCCATTGACGTACCGGAAAACGAACTGTTGGACGGCGAGTGCAAGGTCCGCCCCGCCGCACAGGAGTTCATCAAGGGCGCCAAGATCGAGCACTCCGTCCTCTTCCTCGCCGCCCCTGAAAGCGGCCGGTGCGGGAAGCTCCGCGACCGCCTGGCAGGCCAAGTTGCCCCCGCCATCCTGGTCAAGGCGGACAACGACCATATCGTTCTTTCCCGGATGATGAAGCAATGAGCGAATCCGTCCTGAATGACCGCCTGCTGACCCTGCTGCGCTTCGCCAAGAGCAAGCGTTCCGGATCGACCTGGCGCGATGTCGCCCAAGCCCTGGGCGACCTTTACCACCCCGAAATGTCCCTTGCGGACGTGATCCATCACCTGGTCGCCGCCTATTCGGAAGTCCTGTGCGAGCCGCGGTTCGAGGTCGGACGCGGCGGCAAGGCCTCGGAGGAACTGCTGCTGGCCCCGATCAAGGGATACCACTCCATCGACCTCGCCGGGCCGCGCAGCCTCGACACCCTCTATACCGTCGAGCAGTTCTACAACGCCTTCGTGATCCACATCCTGGGCCAACTGAGCATCACCAGCATCGGATGGTGCCGAGATTGGTACGAAGGGTCTTCAATCAAGTCCATTTCGGATGTCGCCCATGCCTGAATCCAACACCCCCGATCAGCCTACGCTTTGCACTCGTTCTGGCGTAGCCACGAAATTCGAACTCGCCAGCGAGGAATGGAACCGGGTCGTCCTCACGCAGCCGGGTGCAGGCATGTCCATACTGCACAACCAGCAGGTGCTGGAGCAGGCTGTCGCCGGAGCGCAGCTGGCCAAGAGCGTGGCGTACGCCCTGCGGGACGGCATCAATACAGCCTTCCAGACGATCAGCAACATCTTGCTCGAGGAGGTCGTACTGACCTTCCGCACCCGGTCCGGTGAGGACCTGCTGATCAACCCGTTCGACCAGGCGTCCATCGATACCGCCAAGGCTGCAGCACCCGGCGAGGGCGTAGGCCCCGCCGTATCGGCGCACCTCGTCGCGTTAATGGGCCGCGGCCTCATCACGGACGCGAGTCTCCTACCCGCCGAGTATCGCCACCTGAGCGCCCTGATCGGCACCTCACCGGCCCAGGCCGAGGCGCTGCTGGCCAACTGCAATACCAAGATCCAATTCGACAAGGGGCACTGACCATGCCGGAACTGATCATCACGTTACAGCCCGAGCAGGAGGACGCCATTCGGCGCGACTATGATCGCTTCTGCGGTCTGATGAACAACGCAGTCCCCACCGCCCCGGCGCCGAGCTTCGAGCAGTTCGTCGTGGCCAAGCTTACCGGCAATACCGAAGAGGTCGCCGACCAGATGGTCCGGTCGATCATCACCTCCGGGTCATTTCGCTACCTCGACCAGTGGTTCAAGGGCCGCTTCGCCTCCTTCGTCACGACCCTGCTTCGTCTGTTACGCCCTGCTGGATACGGATTTGTGCGAGGCCGAAACACCAGCGATGAGGCGCTTGCCAAGGGAGCGGCATGGTTGCTCGACGCCCTCGAGTCCGAGTTGGGTACCCCGATCCCGGCAGAGGCGCGTGAGGAGATTTTGCAGGACATGCCGCGCAATGCATTTTTTGTCGACACCCTGTTTCCCAACGAATCGATTTCCCTTCTGTTCGACGCAGCTGACCGGTACCTGCGGGATTGCTACGTGCAATGCTCCGAGTCCCACGACGAACGGGGGCTTGAGAAGGGGGAGCACCTGATTGCCTTCCTATCCGGATTTGTGGAGTGGAAAGCCTTCGACCGCGGCGAGTGGAGCGAACGTTTCCGGAATGCCCGTGAGGTCTTTCAGCGGCAACGTGAATCTCGAATGTCCTGGGTGGACCGCCTGCTGAAGCGGGCTGTCGAGCACCGAGAAGCTGTCCTGTCCCAATAGGAGAACACATGGAAACCACACCGCGAAATGCCCTCTGGCTGCGTCTTCTGGATCTCGTCACCGGTGGCGTGATGGCGGGAACGATCGCCTTTGTCGTGACTGGCGGCTTCTCTCCTTTCCTGACGCTGATCCTGCTGTCCTATCTGTACTTCGGCAAGGCCAAGTATGGCCCCCCGGGCGCCCTGACATGCCTGGACGATGTGAAGGCATCTGTCATTGCCAGCCTTGCATGGCCATACCTTGCCTGGAAGAAGATGGACCAGGAACTGCAGGCGCCTTCTTCGGCCACCTTCGACGCCTACGTCAATGAAGTCTTCGTCGGCGAGTTGAGCGACACCGACTATTCCAGGATCAAGCGCCAGGTGTTGCGCGACCCCCGGCTGTATTTCGCCCAGGTGCTGAATCTCGGGTGGGTAGCGATCAAGGCCATGGATACCTTCGTCCTCGGTATCCCAATGCTCGCCTTCTGGGGGCTGATCGCACTCGCTTACTTCGCTCCCGAGAGCTACGGCGAGATTCTGTCGACCCTGCAACAGGGGCCGGACGCGATTCGGGGCTTTGTAAACCGGTACATGGAGCTGCTGATCGAGGTCTGGTTTATCGCGCTGCTTGCCCAGGGTGTTGCTCGTGGTCGGGTCCCCGGCTTTACCAACGTCTTTGCGCTGGCCACTACCCGACATCTCCGGCGCCAGCTTCGCGTCGCGGCGGAAGGTGAGGTCGTACTTCATCGCCAAGTTGTCATGCCGGCCGCCCCCGCCCCGCAGCAATGACCGTCCGCTCCATCAACTTCATCAGCGAAGCCACGGCCATTGGCCTGAAGCCGCTGCCGGCAACCGCCATCATCTCGATCACCAATCCCGGAGAGACTGCCCCGCTCGTCGAGGGCTGGGAGCAGTTGCTTCGGGTTGGCGTTGCCGATGCGTCCTATGACGAGCGGACCATCGAGTCCTACGGACGCATGTGGCCGCTCTCCTCCAGGGGATTCCCAACCAAGGCGCATGCCTTAGCGATCAGGGCGTTCCTTGACCAGCTTCCCCCGGGTATCGAGTCCCTGATCATACATTGCGGCGCCGGCGTCAGTCGGTCGGGGGCCGTGGCCAAGTATGCCTCCGCCCGCTACGGCTTGCCGTTTCCCTGCGACTACAACCGTCACAACGAGGCCTTGTACCGGCTCCTCGAGGAGCCCACTGTCTTTGACGAGGTGCTGGCCCGATACCCGGCCCGAAACCCATCCCTGCTGGGTCGCTTTGCAAATCTCATCGGCCTGGGCCGCGCGTCGTAAAGGGGCGTTCCGTGATCAATATCGTCGATTTCGTTTCCTCTACCCGAATGGAAGCCATGCAGGGTGACAAGACCCTGGCTGTCATCTCCATCACCGATACCGGCTCATCGGACACGCGCATATCGCCCGGGTTCGGGCCAGTGCTGCGCATGAAGTTCGACGACCTTGATGCCGACAGCCTGGCGGCCGGATCCACCGGCCGCGTATTCGCCCACGGGGATGCTGAACGGGTCGTGTCCTTCCTGGACGCGGTGGATCGTGATGCCGACCTCCAGGGTGTCATCGTCCATTGTGAAATGGGGCGCTCCCGCTCCGGTGCCATTGCCTGGTTCGCCCTTTCCTACGGTGGCGAGATGGCCAAGGAACGTCGCATCGACGGCTTCAACTCGCTCGTACTGGAAGCACTGGAAAGTGTCCGCGGGAAGCGTCTTCCCCGCCCGTCCGGGATGCTTGTGGCTGCGGGATTCAAGTTCTGATCACGTTACCAGGCCAGCAGCTTCCCTTCGGCTGATTCAGCTCCCCGTGGAGCGCCACGCCCACCTACTCATGTCCTCCTCTATCCACTACCTCACCGTCGAGACAGATGGTTGGTTCGACGAATTCCAAGGTAAGCCGCGCGAACCCGGCCATCTTCCCGATCTCGGATTCACGGCCTATTGTTCCCGTCCGCCAAGGACCGTGATCACCTTCGACGGGCTGCGCCACCTGGCGGCCGAGCAACGCAAGACTTTCGAGCTGCTGCTGTTCGCCACGGTACAACCTCACCACCTAAATTCGTGCGATATCGCCTTCTGGGCCCCGGCATCTTGCTGGAAATGCCAGAGGCAGTTCGTTGCTCACAGCCTGGTCAGCAAGAACGTCCGTTGTGTCGAGACCTATGGCATTGGTGCCGGCCTCGGGCGCGAGGGGCCGGAAACGGTGGGCGTCATCGATGCCGAAGTGGCCTATGCCGGTGTCGGCAAACCTTTGGCGCTCATGCCCTATGGCATCGAGTACCTGGATAGGGTGTTGGTCGCCACCTGGCGCCGGATGCTCCAGATTCCGGAAATCACCGATCGGCTTGCCGCTCCCCCAGCATCCCTGGCATTCGCCCACTCGGATCGGTACGGAGCGGCCTACTGGGGCTTGCACTGCCCCCATTGCGCGGCGCTGCAGGGTGAGCACTTCTTGAAGCCCCACCCGGAGCTATCCGACGCCGACAAGGGGCGAGCGCCCCTTTCTTCCCTTCCTCAGATCATCGCTACGCCCACCCTGGATGACGTGCCTGTCGTCGGCGGCAAGCTGTGGTCCCGACTTTTCTTCACTCCCTATCCCTGATCATGCTCGGCTGCATCATTGGCGATCTCGCAGGCTCCCGTTTCGAAGGCTGCTCCCAAAACCCGAAAGACGGCCCCCTCTTCGTCCGCCACCAGACGACCTACACGGACGACACCATCTGCACCATCGCGGTGGCGGACGCCCTGGTCAATAACCAACCGGTGGAAGAAACGCTGCGGTCCTGGTGCAAGCGATACCCCGACCGGGGCTACGGCGGCCGATTCAGGCAATGGATCTACATGCCCGAGGCCGCTGATCGCCACAGTTATGGCAATGGCGCGGCCATGCGTATCGCTCCCGTGGGTCTCCTGGCTGCTGACTCCCGCGCGTTGACTCGCCTCACGGCCTTAGTCACCGACGTCTCCCACGACCATCCGGAAGCCCGGCGCGGGGCCGGCGCAGTCGCGGCCAGCATCCGGCTCGCTCTGAGTGGGTTGGAGAAGCGGGCGATCGCGGCCGAGATCCGTGAGCGTTATGGATTCGACCTTTCCGCGTCCGTTCAAGACCTCCACGACCGCGATCACTACTCCGAGAGTTGCCAGGACACGGTGCCGGTGGCGCTGGTCTGCGCGCTGAAAGCCTCCAGCTTCGAGGAGGCCATTCGCAACGCGATCTACATCGGCGGGGATACCGACACCATCGCCTGCATTGCCGGAGGTCTTGCAGAGGCCCTGTATGGCATTCCCGCCCCCTTGGTCGAGGAGAGCCAGCCCTATCTGCCTGGCGCTTTTCTGGAGGTCCTGCAACGCCTTTATGCAGCTGCTGCCCAGCCCATGCCTTTGGCGGGGTCGATCACGGCACGACCCTCGGCGCCTTCGCATCATGTTTCGGCAGGCATCATGGACTGGATCAATGCCTTTTTCATCTAGGGCGCTTTGCTCGAGCAACCAGTGATGACATTGGTTTTCCAGAATCCCCCTTGCATCTCGCGCATTATTTGCGAAACTGGCGTTCAAAGAGCATTTGGAAGGAAACAACCCGTGGAACCGATCAATCCCCCCCGCAACACAGTCGAGGCCAAACAGAACTTGAGTGATCTGTCGCCGGCGGCGATCAATGCACTCGGCGAGCTGTATGGAGGCGACCCGAAAAGCATCGAGGCTGTAAAGGCGCTCGATGGCCGCATTTTTGCGATGCTGTCACCCAATGAGGAGGCTCTGCTGAATCTCTACCGCGCCCAGGGACGCAAATGGGGCGTGTCGGTGAGCATCATCAATGAAGCCGATCCGGCGGAACTGGCCCGGGCCCGGTCGCGACAACAAGCTGATCAAGTCCTCAAGAGCGCCAACAGTCGCGTCAGCGTCACGGTTGGCTGATTACGAATGAAAGCGATGTACTGGGTAACGCTCGGGTGGATGTTCGGGATGGGCACAATCCTTTGGTGGATCGTGCTGGCCCAACACCTCGCCAACTGACAAGGGGTTCAACATGGATATGGAACACGACGTTTTCGCCGAACAGCCGTACGGAAAATTGGCGCTTCAAAAATTGGGGGCAGTTCCCGAGAACTTTCGCCTCTATTACGCCGGATGGCTGGGCAAGAAGCCGGAAGACTTCACCGTGATGGAAGTCACCGGCGCCCAGTTTCGCGTTGCCAAACGTGGACCGAACAAGGGCAAGCTGTCCATCATGGTGCCTGGCACGAAGCGCACCACCTATGTCACCAAGGACGAGATGAAGGCGGCCGCCTGAAGATGGTTGCCGCAATACGGTCCACGGCGATGGCGCTCCGGCGCATCTTCTTGGCAAATCTCCTGGTCCTTTCCGCCTACGCCGGCGTCGTCGTTGTGCAGAACTGGCTGTTCTGGGGCGACGCCCCCGACGGCAAGGTTGGCATCCTGTTCGACGAGCGCATGATGCAGCAGGCCGGTATTTCATGCCCCGGTCCCCTGGCTGTCCGCATGGACACACCAGTTGCCCGGTATCGCTGCTCGACCACCGGGATCGTCCTTGGAGCTTTTGCGCTCCAGCGTCCCATTATTCCCTGGCCGGCCTACGAGGACGGAGAAAGCTCCGAGCTGACTGGCGTGATCCAAGCCGCTGTTGCCAATGCAGAGCATTGACCAGCCACTCGAGGCGCCCATCGACGAGGAAATCCCGCAGAAATTGCGCCAAGCCGTCGCCTCCCTTGCATCGGCAAAGGACTTGGCGGATCAATTGGCCTTGGGCGGCCGAGTAGAGCGCGACCTGGCCAGGAAATGTGATCTCCCTCACGGCGAAGACGGGACGTCCTTCTTCCGTGAGATCTTCCCGTTCTGCGGTCCGTGGGAGCCTTTGGGGCCTTCTTCCCTTTGGCTAATCCCCCTCGAACTGACCATCGGGCATAGCTGGCGCTGGCAGCCGGCGCACGTCGATCCGGAAGACCGCGCTGCCCTTGTCGAACAGCTCCTGACCTGCACGGAAGGGCTGGAGCGCGCGGAAGTATGCTGGATCGTCCCCCTTGGCCTTTTCCTGGCGCATGAGGGCAAGAACCGCGTTGCCTTCCTGCGCTCCGAAGGCGCCACACACTACCCTGCCCTCACCACGCCTTACGACTACCCGGCGGCCGAACGACTGCAACTCATCCAGGTTCCCGGTCCGCATGGGGAAGAATGGTGGGCCGTGCTCGACCAGGACGCAATCGAACCCCTGCGCCACCCAGATTGGGCGCTTCCCGTTCTGACTGCCTACGGGGTAGGCACCGTTCAAGGATGGCCAACGGCCTTCCCCTCCTACGCGGCGGTGAGGGACGAGGTAGCCTATCGCGGCCGGCGAGGCCACCGCCCCCATACAGAGCCACCGTTGTCCCTCAAGGCGCTGCTGGCCAAGGAGGCACGGGAAGCGGAAATCGTCTCGGCGTCCTTCATGGACCTGCGGGACGTTCGCCTGAAACGGCCCTGGAAATGGGCGCTGGGTGCATTGGCTGCGGTATTTCTGGTCGCCGGCCTGGTGGAGCAGCCGACCTTGCAGGACTTCTCTCTGTTCTCCGCCAGCATGGGGGCCATGGTGCTTCTGAGCCTGATGCTCTTCGCGGAAATGCTTGCCGTTCCCCGACACCGGATCGATCCAGAGAGCCGCTAAAGGCGGAACTACCCCGCTGGTCACTATGGCGTTTGGCAATGACTGTATATACTTACAGTAGAACAATGCCAATCGGTCGATCATGCTTCTCCACCCCAACCCGGCCAGCGCCTGGAATGAGTACCCGCAAGCCGACGCTCTAGCCCGGCCCCAGCCCCTCCCTATCGACACCGTGAAGGTTTCGGCGGGGTTCCCGTCGCCGGCGGCCGACTACGAGGAACGGCGGCTCGACATCAACGAATACCTGGTTCCCAATCCCGTCTCGACCTTCTTCTTCCCCGTCCAGGGCGACTCCATGCAGGGCGCCGAGATCTTCGACGGGGACATCCTGGTGGTCGACCGGTCAATCAAGCCCCGGCACGGGCACATCGTCGTCGCCTTCGTGAACGGTGACCGCCTGGTGAAGCGCCTCTATGTCCGCAATGGAAGGGTTGCGCTGCTGGCTGAGAATACCGCCTATCCTGTCCTGGAGATATGCGAAGGCACCGAGCTGGTCATCTGGGGCGTCGTCACCGGGAAATTCAAACGGTTCTCGGTGTGACATGCCGATCTTCGGGCTCTTCGACAACAACAACTTCTATGCGAGCTGCGAGAAGCTGTTTAATCCCCGGCTGAAGGACCGCCCGGTCGTCGTCCTTTCCAACAACGACGGGTGCGTGGTCGCCAGAAGTTCCGAGGCGAAGGCGCTGGGCATCCCCATGGGAGCGCCCTGGTTCAAGCTGCAGGAGCAGGCCCGCCAGCATGGGATCGTCGCCTTCAGCAGCAACTACGAACTCTATGCTGACCTCTCGGATCGGGTCGTCCAGGTGCTGCGCCAGTTCACCCCCAATCTGGAGGTCTATTCCATCGATGAGAGCTTCCTGGCGCTCGACGGCTTCGGCCACCTCGACCTGGCCGACTATGGGCGCCAGATTCGGGAGCGGGTCCTGCAATGGGTGGGCCTGCCCGGGTGCGTCGGGATTGGTGCCTCCAAGACCCAGGCCAAGCTCGCCAACCACTGCGCGAAAAAGGGACTCGCCGGCAAGGATGGCGTCTGCAACCTCCTGGCCTTGAGCGCCAGCGAACAGGACGACCTGTTGAGCCGCATCGAGGTCGGCGAAGTGTGGGGCGTCGGCCGGAAGATCGACGCACGCCTCCAGGAAATGGGCATTTCGTCCGTGAGGGACCTGCGCGATGCCGATCCGGTGATGATTCGCTCCCGCTTCTCGGTAGTCCTGGAGCGGACCGTGCGGGAACTGAACGGGGTGTCCTGCCTGTCGCTGGAAGAAATCGCACCGGACAAGCAGCAGATCATGTGCAGCCGGTCTTTTGGGGAGCCGGTCTATGAACTGGATGATCTCCTCGATGCGGTGGCCACCTACATGAGCCGGGCCGCCGAGAAGCTGCGGGGCCAGCAGGGCCTGGCCGCAACCATCATGGTCTTCCTCCAGACCAACCCCTTTAAGCCCGACGAGCCGCAATACCACCCGTCCATGACGGTACCGCTCCCCGAATCAACCTCTGACACGCGCGTCCTGGTGCAGTGGGCGCAGCGTGTCGCCAAACGACTTTATCGGCGCGGCTATGCCTACAAGAAGGCCGGCGTCATGCTCTCTGGCATTCAGCCCGAAGGCGTGTCCCAAGGGTCGCTATTCGATCCCCCATCCAGTACGGATGCCAAGGCAGGCAACCTCATGGCACTGATGGACGGGATCAACCAGAAGTGGGGCCGTGGCGCGATCCGGCTTGCAGCAGAGAAGCGGCATCATCCGTGGCAGATGCGACGGGACAGGATGTCGCCGCGCTACACGACGTCCTGGGATGAGCTTCCCTTAGTGAAGGCCAAATGATCCCTTGCTTACCGATAACGGTCTGCTAGGTTCCTAGTGGCATTCACTTGTTCTGCTTCGCATTTGGCCTGGGTGCGGTAATACGTCCAAACGCGCTCTTGGCCGCGTCCCTCGTAGTTGATGACTTCCACCTTGTAGAGGTTGCCGCCGCCATCACGATAGTCCTTCGTGGTCGGTTTGTCGGTGAAGCCCACAAACTCGTCCAGTTTGGCGGCAGGGCCTCCAGTCTCAAAGCAATGCGTGAATCCACTATCGGCTGACCACCACTGTTTTTCCGGAGGTGTCCGGCGTGCATCATCCCCCGCCGAGTACGCCGACCGGGCGTTGAATATCTGGCCGTTTTCGATGAGCCCGTTCAGATAGGTGAGCCGCCGCACTACATCATCCTTCTTGGCAGCAGGCACGGGGAATACCGTCGGTTCGGATTGCTGAGTGCGACTGATCAGGAAAGCCCTTTCTGTCTCCGCCTCATGCGCCCCCATGTAAGCCGTGACCACAGATAGCAAGGCTTCATCACCGACAAAGCGATACTCGCTGAGGTCTTCCTGTCCGTTAAAGACGATAGCCATCGCTTTTGTCTTGGTGCTGACTCCTACCGTGAGACTGCCAGGCGGGCGTCTATTCGGACCAGGCGTCCACTCGCGCTGCGGGAACCCTACTTGGACGTAGATGTGGATGAGGTCGTCGCCGGACTTGATGATGTAGCCAGTCCATCCCTCCATTTCCATGTTCTCTCGCTCTGCTGCCCCCTTCGTAGCGAGGGGCCAATACGCAGCCGGGAATTGATTCACCAGCGCATTGAACGTCCTTGCAGCAGCTTCATCACCGCTCAAGAAATCCTTGAATTTTCTCGGCAGCTTCGTGGGCAGGTCGTCATCTTCCCGTCCGTAAGCGACCTGTACGCAGGAATCCAGGCAAGTTTTTGCAGCGGCAAACATTGGGGACAGCGGCTTCACGGCAGGGAGGCTTGATTGAGGGGCCACTTGGGCGGGTTCATCCTTTGCCGGAGATGAAGAATCTGAGCATCCTGCCAGTAGAACCGCCAGCAATGCGAAGCCGCAACAAAGGCGGTGGGAGAAACGGGAATTCATGTTCATTTGAAAGCAGTTAGGACTTGATGGTCCTTTGTGATTTATATCCGAGGCGAATATTCACGCCCTTTTAACTATGACGCAATAGACCCCCTCTGAAGCCCAACACGCTGAATAAATCCATGCTGTCCGGTAGGGATTGGTTTTTTGCCCCGTGCATTCTATTTTCATGCGAACTTAATTCAAAAAGGGGGCATGCGGATCGGTAGTCTGTGGTCATGGCGATGCGGCGAAAGCCGTACCCACCATCAACTCAGGAGATACCGACCATGATTATTTCGACTACCAAGGAAAGCCTCGCTTCCCCCCTCGCCCTCGTTGCTGGTGCCGCCGATACGCGCGGGACCGTTCCCATGCTCGGCACGGTGCTGCTCAAAGCCACCGACGAAGGCCAACTCTCGATGCTCTGCTCGGACACCGGCATGTTGGCCCGGACCCTGACGCCCGTCGAGGTCAAGAAGGCCGGGGAACTGGCGGTCGATGTGCGCCGTTTCTTCGATCTCGTCAAAGCCGTGCCGGAAAAGCAGCCCATCGAGATCAGTCTGGAAGAGAAAGGCACCCTGCTGGTCAAGTCGGGCCGCAGCCGCTTCCGCCTCCCGACCCATGCCGCCGCCGACTACCCGCGCATGACCCCGGATCGTGAAGGCCGCATCAGCGTGACCATGAACGCCCGTCGCCTTGCCGACATGATCTCCGACGTTTCCTCGTCGATGGCGGACGCCGATCTCCGCCCCTTCCTGAACGGTGCGCTGTTCACGCTGGACAAGGTGGGCCTGTGGATCGTCAGCACGGACGGTCACCGCATGAACGTCAGCCACGAACCGATCCTTGGGGCCGACACCCTTGAGCCGCGCAACGTCATTGTCCAGCGCAAGACCGTCCTGCTGGCGAAGAAGCTGTTGGGCCAAGGCGGCAACGTGACGCTGACCCTCGGCCCGAAGAACATTCAATTCACCTTCGACAACGGTGCTGTGCTGCTCGGCACGGCCATCGACGGCACCTATCCGAACTGGCGCAGCGTCCTCCCATCCACGAACGAGAAGGTGACGGTATCCACCGACCGCTTTGCCAATGCACTGCAAATGCTGGCCGCGACCTCCGACGACAAGGAAAAGGCGGACGCGATGAAAACCAAGGTGGAAATGCACTTCACCAAGACCACCACGACCCTGCGCCGTGGCGAGTCGGGCCTGTGCGAACTGGAATCGGAGTCCTCGACGGACAAGCCCTTCGAGTTGGCCTTCAATATCCATTACCTGATGGATGCCATCAGCACCATGCGCTCCGTCTGCGACGAAGCCGTCATCGGCTACTCCGCCACCGCGACGGCGATCACGATGCGCCCGAAGGACAAGGAATACCCGCTGTCCGTGGTCATGCCCCTGCGCGTCTGACCATTTCTATTCGGAATAGAACTTATCCCAAAAATACCCGGTGCGGGTTGGCAGAATGACCTCTGTAACCTGCACCAATCAAGGAGATTGACCAAATGTTCAAGGCACTTCAACCCCTGCTGCAAGAGCGCAGCATCCATATCCTGCTGTCGGCCAACAAGGACGGCAAGATCGGCGTCTATGTCTCCCCGGTGAAGAAGGACGACAAGGAAGATGCCGCCTTCGTGACCCCCTTCCGCTGTGAAGGCACCGCTGACGAACTGGACAACGAACTGTCGGGCGTCCTGACGCAATGGCTGGCCTCCCGCACCGCCATCACCACATCGCTGTCCGAAGCACTGGCCGCTGCCGAAGCCCAAGCCAAGGCCGCTGCCGACGAGGCGAAGAAGAAAGCTGCGGAGAAGAACAAGAAGCCGACCCCGGCGACCACTTCCAAGACCGCCACCCCGGCGAAAGCGGTCCCCGGCAAGGCCGCTACCCCGGCCCCGGTCACCCCCTCTCTGCTCGATGCCCCGGCTGCTGGCGGCGACGATGACGAGGATGATGAAGGTGGCGAGAACACCGCCCCGGCAGAAACCCCGGCCTCCGAGGTCGCTGCGGCAAGCGTGACTACCGTCGCCCCCGCCGAAGCTGCTGTCGTGGTGGCTCCGGTGGACGAAGCCCCTGTGCCGGTCGCAGCCGCCCCGGAAGCCCCCGTCGCTGCCCCGGCCCCTGTCGAGCCGCCCCCCGCCCCCGCTGCGGTTGTCTCGTCCGAACCCGTCACCGCCGAACTGTTCTGATCGTCAGGACAGGCTTGGCACCCACCTATAGGAGCCTGAAACCATGAGTCTCACCGCCACCGCCGTCACAACGGTTTATCTCTACAACGGGCGCACCCTGCAAGCCCCGCCGTCCGACACCCCCATGACCCCGGATCAGGTGAAGCAGTTCTACTCCGCGATCCACCCGGACCTGCTCAACGCTGCGGTCGAAGGGCCGCGCTTCGAGGGCGATCAGGTGATTTACGAGTTCAAGCGCGGCGTCGGTACGAAGGGCTAAGAGCCATGAAGCGCAGCGATTTCGAGGAAATGGTCGAGGGCGTCCTGCTCGACATGACCACCGACATGGTGGAGCGCCCCATCAAGAAGGTACAGGCCAAGAAGCGCGGGATCGGTGGCCTCGTCTACGGTGAGGCCGAGCGCAAGGTCGCCAAGGCTGTTTCCCGCCTCGCTGCTGCCGATCACCGCATCCACAAGCCGCTGATGGCCCCCGCCCCTGAAATGGTCCCGCCATGCTTCTGAGCCTCCCCGTCCTCGCCCCCGAAGTCCCGGCAGTCATCGAGTTCTCCCCTGCCGGGGAACGGCACCTTCGCCTCGTCCTCGCCATGAGCCGCATGGGCATGATCCTGGACGAAGATTTGGCCGGTCTGCGCCGGACCCGCATGAGCGCGAACGCCATCCGGGTGCTGATCGAGAAGGGGTGGCAACGCGCCGTCAGTGGCGACTACGAATACAAGCTGCTCTCGGCCTTCGCCCGCCTGATCCTGCCCGACGAGGCCGAGGAACAGGAGTTCGTGGCCGAGGACGGCACCCCGCTGGTCGGCGTGGCGATCAATGCCGCGCAACCCGAATGGATGACCATCGGGCCGGTGTTCACCGCCATCGAGGCCATGCACCCCGGCTTGGGCCGCAAGGCGCTCAAAGTCCTCGAATCCCCGCTCTGTCACTTCGGGATGCCGCACACTCCGGGCGGGGCTTTCGAGTTGTGCCAGCAGTTGTACTGGCAAGGCGAGGACGATGAAACCACGGCCCTTGAGGAATGGGGCGACGAGGCTGACGAAGCCGACATTCCTCGCCGCGCCGTGATGTTCGATGGCGTTCCCGAGTGGGCCTACATGACCCATGTGGAGGGCCACCCGTCGATCACGGACGAGGAATTCCACGCCCTCGCCGTCCAGTACGCAGCCCATCCAACCGGGAAGCTCCTGTCGGCCCTGTCTCGGCTGCTCACCATCGAAAACGAGAGCGATCAGTTTGCCCCGGCCCACGAGGGTTACGGTTGGTCCAATGAGCCGCCCATCGTCTGCGGTTGGGACACCGAAACCGACTTTGATGCGATTTTCGATGACAACTACCGCTACTTCTGCGAGTCGGGCGAGGAACCGCCTTGGGTCGGCTGCGTGAAGTTCGCCTGCACGGAAGAAGGAATTGCAAACGCGCTACCCGCCATTCGTCATACTGGTTCTGTCCTGAGCGCCCTCGATTCGGCGCTCAACGAGATAAGGAATTTTCAGCCATGAGTTTTGAAGTTCAAGATTGCGCCGCCAATAGCGTCCGTTTGCAGACCGCCATCCTCCTGTACGGGAGCGACCACGGCAATCTCAGCTATGCCACCATCCACCCCGTCGATCTGCCGTCCCCCGACGCCTCCCCGGTGATCCGCGCCGGACGCCCTGCGGACAGCACTTCGCTCAAGGAGGTCTGCGCCAGCCTGATTTCGTCGGCCCGTATCCGCTCTGGCCTCCTCTCCGATAACGTCCTGTCCATCGGTCTGGAACACGTTATCTGGTGGAGCCGCCCCGGCCCGCGCACCTACTTCTTCAACTGCCGCGAGGCCGAAGGCGTCGTCAGCGTCGGCAAGCGCGGCGGCACCGCCCCGGCCCCCGGCCTCATCTTCGTCGCCAAGGAGCAAAGCCTGTGGGTCTATGCGGTCAAGGGCGATTCCCGCCCGACGCTGGACACGCCGCTGTACCACGCGCCGTTTATGAACGTGTGGGATAACTCGAAGGTCTGCCTTGGCTCGATGCCCCTCCCTGACGCGACCTTGGCCGAATCCGTGGCGAAGTGGGAGAAGTCTTTTTGGGAATCCAATTTCAGCCATCCGAACCACCCGAAGCCCCTCAACTATAAGGGCGGCATCCACCAGTTCAGCCTTGATCTGCTCAACGGCAAGTTCAAGGGCAAGTTCCCCGAGCGCGTCCTGCGTCCGATCAAGGGACTGACCCTTGGGGCCGTCATCGACCACTTCGACGGGATCAAATAACGCCATGAACCCGCTCGACGCCACCCTGCAAGCTGCCTGCCCCACTGTGATGGTCCCTCGCTACGAGGAACTGACCCTGCTCAACGACGACAGCCACCGTTTCCTGATCGCTGGCGACGGCCTCTACGCCGAGGTTCGCCGTCCGTGGATACACGCCATCCTCAAGGTCGTGGAAAGCCCGATCCCGCTGCCATACGGGCCTGCCCCTCGCCTGTTCAACATCAACCTGCACCGTCGCGCCCTAGTGGGCGGCTTGCAGCATTTCATCCGGCGGGCGCGGGAGGCTTCGCCCCTCGAACACGCCGCATGGCTGACCTACGACCCGGTGGAGGGCGCGGTGGGCTACGTCGAGCCGGAAATCATCAGCCGTAGCGAGGGCCACATCAGGTATCACCGGCCCGATGCCACCCCCCGTTGCCTGCCCGTTGTGGACGTGCACAGCCACGGCATTCTCCCGGCTTTTTTCAGCGGCACCGACGAACGGGATGACCGCACCGACGACGCCAAGCTGGCCTTCGTGGTGGGCAATCTCGACAAGGCCGAGGTCACGGTCACAATGCGCTTCGTCGGCTTCGGCCTGTCGCTAGATTTATCAGAATGGGCCACTTCCATTTTGCATAATGACCCCATAGCGAATAACACCGAAATGGGAGCCGAGAATGACCACTGAAAACGTCCATGTCCTGCCCGACTCGATCCTGCATCGCCCGGTCGTCGTCCATGTGATCGGCTGCGGCGGCACCGGATCGCAGCTTCTGCCCCGCCTTGCCCAACTCTCTAAGTGCATGGTTGCCTTGGGCCACCCTCATGGCCTCGATGTGACGGTCTGGGACGACGACACGGTGAGCGAACACAACTGCCTCCGCCAAAACTTCTTCCTGCCCGACGTAGGCCACAACAAGGCGTCGGTCATGGTCAATCGCTGCAACATGGCCCACGGCCTGCGCTGGAAGGATCAGCCGACCCGCTTCACCCGCGAATCCATGCGCTCGGGCAACGTGGACTTCATCATCGGCTGCGTCGATAGCAAAAAGGCTCGGGCCGAGATCGACGCATTCGTGCGCGAAAGTTGGCAGACGATCTACTGGATCGACGCCGGGAACGAGGCGACCACCGGACAGGTGATCGTCGGCCAGTACGGCAAGCGGATCGCTGACGAACCCATGCGCCTGCCGTTGGTCACCGAACTCTACCCGGAGATCATCGAAGGCGAGGACAACAACGCCCCCTCCTGTTCCGCCCGCGAGAGCATCCTGAAACAAGGCTTGGCGACCAACAGCATGGCCGCAACTTGGATTTATGCTTGGCTGGCCGAGGCGCTGCGGCACGGTCAGGTGTCGTGGTCGGGCATCTTCTTCTCCCTCGATTCGGGCCGCGTGACCTCGATCCCGGTCAGCAAGTCCGCGTGGGACACTATCCGGCCTGCTCCAGCCCACCCCGTCCTCAAGGCTGCTTGAAGTGACCCTGGCGCTCGCCCTACCAGAAGCAGGGTGGGCGTTGCTCAACCGCGAGTCGCCCCGTGTCTATCAGGACCGGGCGGGATGTCGCTTCCCGACCTTCGAGCGTGACGGCGTTCGGCTGGCCTTTTCCATTCACCGATACCTGGCTGTCCGTCGCGGAGCGGTTTGCGTCTATGAAGGCGATGCCGGCGAAGCCATCGTCCGGGCGCTCCTGGTCGATCCAGGACAGCGCCGCCAGGGCAAGGCGCGGGCCGCCATGCTCGAACTGGGGTCCATCGCCGACCGGCTGGGCCTGACTCTCTACATCGAGCCTGCTCCCCTCGAAAAAGATTCCCTGTCCCGTGATGACCTGGTGCGCTTCTACAAGGGATGCAGCTACCGGGCACCGAGAGGGGACAGCGAACTTGTCTTGGTAAGACACCCTGCTGTTCCTCCTACGGACTTTACCTCCCTTTCATAACTATCCCCAGAACCTGTGGATAACGCTGTGGAGGAAACACCCCAGTTGGGGAAGGTTGGTCGACCCAGCCTAGCTCAAGACGGTGCCGCCTATTTTCTGAGCAAACACGCCCAAAAACGGTATTGACAATTTGCCACAAGCCCAGCAACGACGGGACTTTTGACCGAACATTGCATATTCCAGAAATACCATATGGGTGTGGATACAATGGCACCTGTAATTTACAAATTGCGAACAAATCCACCATGAAAACCCGTACTTCCCTACTCGTTGCCGCCCTGGCGGCCCTTTCCTTCTCCGCTTATGCCGACGGCCCGGCGGTGTCCTCCATCAACGGCAAAGTCAGCCTCGAAGGTGGCAACTACAACCACAACGGCGGGCAAGCGATCCAAGCCGCCATTGCTGCCCCGATCGGCAACAGCTTCGGCCTTCAGCTCGACACGGCCTTCGGCGGCACCGACGGCAAGGACTTCAGCGGCTTCGGCGCCCACGCCTTCTGGCGCGATCCGGCGCGCGGTCTGGTCGGACTCACCGCCTCTGCCCTGCGCTACGACAACTTCGATGTCCGTCGCTATGGCGCTGAAGCGGAAGGCTACTTCGGCCCCTTCACCCTGCGCGGCCGCGCCGGCTACCAGAATTCCGACTGGAAGGATGGTGCCTACTATTCGCTTGGTGCCCGCTGGTACGCCACTCAGGACCTGATGGTGTCCGTCTCCGGCGAGCATGCGGTCAATCGGAATATCGGCCATATCACCGCCGAGTGGCAGGTCCCCTCCCGTTCCCTGCCGGGCCTCGCCCTGTTCCTCGACGCCGCCAAGGGCAACAAGGATTTCGACATGGCCATCGTCGGGGTCCGCTACTACTTCGGTGGAAACAAGAGCCTGATCCAGCGCCATCGCCAGGATGATCCGGACAACCTGCTCGGCGATTCCCTGACCAGCGGCCAAATGCAGTATCAGCAACGGAAGGATGCAGCGGCAGCAGCTGCGGCAGCTGCGGCAAATCAGTGTCCTCCGGGTTCCTTGCTCTGCGTCTGATCACAATCCCTGCGTCTGCATGAAACTGCCGGCCCGTTGATTCGGGACCGGCAGTTTTCTTTTGTGCTTACAGCGACGAGGCGTTGTCCACCACCCAAGCCGGGACCATCACCACCAGGTCGGGGTAATGCTCACGGACCGCCGCTTCAGCCTCCGGCTGGAGCTGGCCTTCACAGTAGTAGAAGTAGTTGTAGGGCATGCCGTCCTCACTGGACTCCAAAACCGGATCGAGTTCGGACAGCGCCTCGGCCGTCGCGATATCGAGGCCGGTGAAGTCTGCCAGCGCCTGCTGCAGGGACACTGCCTCGGGTTCCTCGCCCATCACCATCGCGGACGTCACTTCGACGTTTGCATCATCGAAGCAGCGCCGGCCCAAGCGGGTCAGCGAGAGCACTGCCCTCACACGGATCTGATGTCCGCTGTAGGGACGCTCCGGGTCGATATTCATGGTGACCATGCCCTTCGACCTGGCGCCATGCACCTGGCCCACATGGACGAGATCGGTGAATACGGTCGGATCGACCGGCATGGAAACGTCCCGGACGCCATCGTGGTTGCACGATGCCATTTCGGAGGCAACGCGATCGTCCGACTCAACCTCGGACTCAAGCTCGGCCTGCAGCACATCCCCGAAGTCCTCAACGGACGCGTGAATCTGGACGGCCGGGCAGGCGATCTTGGCGGCGGCGCTGACCACATCCAGGAGCTGCGGAGGCGTAACGGACAGGCCCAGTTTGCTCGCGCGTTCCTCCAGGAGCCCAGTGTCCAGGACAACGTGGGCAGCCCCAGCCAGGGCGGTGTCCTCGCTTGCGGTCTGATAGGAGGCAAGCGTGTTGTGGCCCAGGGCGGCGGCGACCAGCTCTTGGACGTGACTCAGCTTGGCGGAAACGCCGGCGGCGACGAAACCCTTGCGGGCGTGAAACGAAATGGCGGATAGATTGGCCATGGTATTGGATCTTTCTCGCTGATAGCGATTGCACGGTCACTCGAGCATTTATCGCGACCGCGCGCCCAATGCGCATGGTTCGATAACAAGGAACTGCGGGTGCTGCGGGGAAATCGACTTTTTCGAGTTGCTCGAAGCTCAGCCGGTCGGCTTGGCGTCGATTATCCGAATCGGGCGTCATCGGGTCAAGTGCGTGTCCCGGATGGACAGGATTGGCTGCATGTCAGCGTGGACGGGGAACTATCTCAAAACGGGCCCGGCGTCTTTCGTAACCTGCCGACATGGATACCAAAGACCTGAAGCCCCTCATCTCGGCGCTCGACGATGGATACCGCCATCGTCCACATGAGATGTTTGGCTACTTCCTGAGCGCCACCATGTCCCTCTGGGGCCTGCCTGAATGGCAGCCCGTCCCGGAGGATGTTCAACTGCAGATCGGAAAGGCGATCGACGCATACGCCGACATCGTGGCCACGCAGCCGCCCTTCATGGATGTGCTCGGGCCGCTGTACATGGAGCTGGCCAGCCGCGGCGGCCGGGCCCAGCTGGGGCAATACTTCACGCCCTGGGCGATCGCGGAAATGATGGCGAAGATCAGCGTCGGCCGGCCCATGCCGGAAGACCATGGCCTGGTGCGGTCCTGTGACCCCGCCTGTGGTTCGGGTGTCATGATGCTGGCCTTCGCGAGCGAGATCCTGGCAACCCAGGGGCCGGAAGGCTTGCTCCGCCTCTCGGTGACCGGTTGCGATCTCGACGCTTACTGCGCACGCATGTTCGCCATTCAGACGGTCGCCTCCTGCAATATTCACAACCTCCAGTTGGGGGAAGTCCTTGTGTACCGCGGCAACTCCCTTGGCCCGTGGGACGACCTGGAGGTGATCATCCACGCGACCGCCCCCAGTGTGGTCAAGGAGCCGCCCGCGCTCGACGAGGGACGCCTGGCGGCCCTGGCAGCGGCGGCGCAATCCCATCCAGACGTGATGCAGCTGGAACTTTTCGCTGCCTGAAGGGTGCGGCCATGATCAACCAGGTGTATGACCCGCTCATCGAGGCCGCGCGGACCAACTCTCCGCACGGCCAGAAGCTCCTCGAGCAGTTGGGCGAGAAGCTGCTGAATGCCAACCCGGGCTCCTGCCATTCGCTTGAGGACGGAATCCGACTGGCACGGTGCAACCTGTCCCTATACGCCAACTTCTACCCACCGGCCGTCGTGGATCAGGTTCGCGTCTATTACGGACTCGATGGATTGTCTTGAAATGCCCGCCATTCAAGGCTTTCCACGGGAAATCTTTTTCCAAAATCGCTAGGTGCAGGTAGGCAAAATGGGTTCATCAGGACAGGAGATGAACTATGCCCCGCCCGACAATCGTTGGAACCCAAATTCGGCGCATCGATATGCATCATTCGAGTGCCGGCAAGAACAAGGACTACCGGATCACCATTTCGGAAGAGTCCCCCGGCAAGTACAGGGTCTATGCCGAATACGGCCCGGCCGGGAACCTGAATCAAGGCCAGGAAAAGACGAAGAACGCCGTCTCGTACAGCGCCGCTGAAACGATGGCCGACAAGCTGCGCGACGACAAGCGCAGCCAGGCCGACGCCTATCAGGTCTTGTCCGACCGGATGCTGACCCAGCCGACCAAACCCACCCCTCCTGCCCCGCCGCCGCCCCCGCCGCGGACTCGGGTCTCCGCTGACACCCTATCCCCGGCCAGCCGCGCCGCCCTGACCACCATTTTCTGAGGAGCCGCACCATGGAAACCGCTATCGCCATCGCCCCCGCCGCCCCGAAACTCAACATCAACAAGGGCATCACCCTGACCCAGCCCGTGATCGGCCGTATCACGATGGGCCACACCGTCATTCGTGGTGAAGGGAAGGCCCTGCCGGTGAAGGACGACCACTTCAGCCTGACCACTCTGGTTCAGGATGGTGCGACCCGGGCCTGGACCGAACATCCCCTGCAGAAGGAAATCGTTGGCAAGAAGAAGGACAAGGAGAAAGGCGACGCCAAGGACAAGCTGCGTGCCATTCCCGTCCGGATCGCCTACAACGACCCGAACCTGACGCTGCACAACAGTTTCAGCGCCTGGGACTCCCAGAAGGGCCGTATCCTCTGCTGCGGGAACGGCGTTACCGCTCGCCGCGTCACCGAGGAAGGCGTCAAGGATATCGACTGCCCGCGTCCGGAGGCCTGCGAGTACGGTGTCCGCCAACGCTGCAAGAACATGAGCCGGGCTTACTTCCAGATCGAGGGCCAAGAGGACGAGCTGGGCGTGTTCATCCTGCGCACCACGTCCTTCAACTCCCTCAACTATCTGGGCACGCGCCTGGCGCAGTTGGCCGGCCTGACCGGCGGACGCCTCGCCGGCATGCCGATGATGCTGGTGATGGAATCCAAGACGACCACCCAGTCCTGCCGCACCCCGATCTACTTCGCCGACCTGGTGACTCGTCCGGGCATGAAGTTGATCGAAGCGATCCAGAAGGCGAACGAGTACCAGAAGGCTATGGCCGATGCCGGTCTGTCACTCGAGGGCATGGAAGAAGCACTGCGCGCCGGCCTGGCCAACAGCGACTTCGCCGACGAAATCGAGGACATGGACGAGTGGATCTCGGACGATGCACTGATCGCTGCTGTCGGCGAGCAGCAGGGCGCCCGTAAGTTCGGCCTGAAGGGCATGGACAACCTCACTGAGAAGCTGGCCGAACTCAACGCGAAGAACTCCGGTGCCGGGACGGAAAAAGAAGCCGCCCCCGAGGCATCCCCGGATGGCGCCCCCCAGGAGGCGCCGGCTGGTGAGGCAGGTGCAGGCGCCGGCGGCGAGCCTGTCGCCCAGCAACAGGACCTCCTCGCTGCCTGACCTGGAGGTGAGGCGTGGAATCGCAACGCTTCCTCCTCCGCAGCACCCGCGGCGTGGCTCAAGAAATTGAGTTCCACGTCGCCCCCCAGGGCAGCGGGTACTGCGTCAAGGCGACTCATCGCATCGATGGCTGCTACCCCAAGCCCGGCCCTTGCATGCTGATCCCTCTTCCCCTCGAGGCTGCCATGACTTGGGCCAACGCCCGGGCCGCAAAGCTCGCGCGCTCTACAGCGGCATTCCGCCCGGCCAGGACCATCGAGGATCACATCGCCGAACTGTTCGGCCTTTAAGGACCCGCTATGGGGTATCTCAACCCACTCCTGAATCTCCCCTCCGGCAAGGCACTCCTGGCTTTGCCCGAGGAGGACAAGAAGCGCATCGCCGCCGTGTTCCGCGACCTACGGAACGAGGCCAACGAAGAGGCCGAGAAGGCCTGGAAGCGGCGCAAAGGCCCGATGGCGGCCTACTGGCGCGCCGTGAGCACCTACGCCAGGCATACCGCACACGCACTGACTAAAGCTGCAAAGGCTGGTTAATATGTCGGCATTCCCCTGAAAATTTACTTTGCATGCTTGCTGATCTTTTCACCCAAACCGGCGCAGTCTTCTCCCCCTGCAAGACCTATCGCTACCGTCTTTGGCGGACATGGGATGCAACGAAGAAGCCTATCGTCTTTCTGATGTTGAACCCGTCCATCGCGGACGAGAACCAGAATGACCCGACCGTCGAGCGATGTCAGCGCAGGGCGATGGCGTGGGGCTACGGCGGGCTCCAGGTGGTCAACATCTTCGCCCTGGTCTCAACGGATCCACAGGGGCTCTATGCCTGTGATGACCCGGTGGGGCCGGAAAACAACGCGGCTATCCTTGAGGCGGTAAAAGACGCGGGAATGGTGGTTTGCGCCTGGGGCACGCATGGTGAGCATGTGAATCGGGCGCGCGAGGTGGTAGAGCTGCTAAAGGCCGCCGGCATTAGCCCGCAGTGCCTTGGTCAGAACGCCGACGGCAGCCCGAAACACCCTCTCTACGTCAGCTACGGAATATCGCCGATGGCGTACGATCTCCTCTGAGACCGTACCGCCTTCGGTTCCTTATCCCCGGATCAGGTAGGCGAGCGCCGCACCGATCGCAAAGGCGGCGGCTACCGCCCAGATCGGTACCCCGCCTTTGGCCTTAGCCAGCAACTCGCTTGCAGTCTGGAGCTGGGCATGGGCCGTGTTCCGCTCCTTCTCCAGTGCGTCCATTCGTTCCTTGGCGAGCTTGAGATCCTTGCCGGCGTCCCCGAGTAAACGCTGTCTCTGCTGGACGCGCTCCCGGACGTAGGCGCCGGCCTGGGCCGGAGTGTTGGCAGAAAAGTCAGCGACCAAATCCAACAGCGTGGCGTTGCCAGTGTGACCAAGCCCGACAACCCGGTGTGCCTGCTGGCTGGATAGAGCCGTCACCACGCGTGGATCGTCAAAGACCTCGAAGTCCGCGGCGTCGCCGCCCCCTCGAATGATCATCACGATATCGTCCGCATTGGCTTCGCGGATCGCCTTGGCGATGGCCACCGGATCGAGCATATTCACCTTCACCGGGAATACCCCGACCGCATCGCCTAGCTTGGAAAGCTCGGCCATGCAGTCCTGGGTCACCTGTGCGGCCGCAGAGTTGGAATGGATGAGCGTAACGGACACGGAATCCCGGTCCGGGAACGGCACCCGGCGCATGGGGATCGAGCGCAGGCGATCGATGGTCATCCGGCCCTGCTGCGCGCCTTCCGTCTTCGCGGCCTGCTCCTGATCCCCCAGCTGGATATCGGTGGCCACCAGGCGCACCTCGAGGCCGAAGTTCGTGGACCGCACCGCCAGCCGGCCGGTCGCAATGACCATGTGCCCGGGGACAATGCCCCGGCTCGCTACGAGCGAGGCTAGGATCTCCACCTTGGCCTGGGCGCCACCGTCATCGACGATCTTGGCGCCGTAGTAGCTCTTGCCGCTCGCCCGGCCCGGATCGGTCCACCGGCCATGCAGGCGGATCATGCCGCCCAGCTCAGGCAGTTCGCTGGACGCCAGCCGCTCCAACAGGAGGGTGGTGAATTGCTGGAGGGTGCCGGGAGAGACGTCCGAAAACTGGCTGACTGCAAGTTGTGGCGCGTTCATCGGATGGCCTCCTTCGCTAACTTCGGTGGCCGCTGCGGGGCCTGTTTGATGTCCATATCGCTTCCTTTCAACCCGAACTTATCAGACCGGCCAGGGGCGATTCTGGATTTTGTGGTTCAAACGAGCTTGCCGGCTCGCAGTTCAGCCTTCATGTAGGCGTAAAAGAGGGGGCCGCAGGCAATTCCGGGCAACCCGAAGGCCGTTTCCATGACCAGCATCGCCAGCAGCAGCTCCCAGGTCTTGGCGCTGATCTGATGGCCCAGGATGCGTCCCGACAGGAAGAACTCGACCTTGTGCAGGGCGACCAGGAAGGCCAGCGAACCCAAGGCGGCGGGGAAGGAGACCGAGGCACTGACCACGAAGATGATGGTGTTCGAGGTCAGGTTCCCGATCACCGGCAGGCAGCACACGATGAGGGTGATCACCAGCATCGTCTTCACGAACGGCAGATGAATGCCACACAGCGGCAGCACGACGGCCAGGTAGATCGCCGTGAAGAAGGTATTCACGCAGGAAATCTTGCCCTGCCCGATAAAGACCTGCTCGAAGGATTGCTCGAAGGTGGCAACCCGCTGCCGCAACGCAACCGCCAGAGCGCCGTCGGATGGATTGCATTGCCGCGTGACGGCGATCAGGGCGCCGAGGATGCCCCCAACCAGAACATGTACCAGGGAGATGGCCACCTCCTTCCCGATGCCCTGCAGCTCGGCCGTATGTTCATGGAGCCAGCCCACGACCAAGGTTCTCAAGCTGTCCGCAGAGGATGGCAGGCGCTCCACGATCCACGGCGGAAGGATGTCGTTGGCGTCGTCGATGATGTCCGCCAGATGCTCCCACAACTGGGGCAGGCCCGACGTGTTCCCGTTCTTCAGCAGACCGATCAGGGCGACGGCACCCAGGCTCACCAGAAGGACGGCGACGGCCGCCACGATGATCGAGGCCGCCAGGTGGGATGCCCGGCCTTTGCTCACGCGTGAGAGCCACGGCGACATCTTGTCGATGATGACGAAGACGAGCAGGCCGGCAAACAACGCCGGTACTAGGTGGAGATGCAGGGTCAGGAACAGCAGGACAGCAGCAATGAGGTAACTGGCAGCTTGAATTGCGATCTGGGGCATTTACGGACTTCTCCTAATGCCGGGAGTGTAGGGACGGGCTACCGGGTTTGCTGTAACGGCCCGTCATGGCCGATGACCATTTGTCATTGCCGCCGGATTCACCCGGCATCCCGACAAGCAGCCGATTCTTGATGAATCGCGTCCTTAACGGAAGGCGAAAACTGCGCAAAAAAAGGGGGTCTAGCGTCAGGAATGGTCAGGCGCAACTAATCCAGAAACGCATATCTCAGGTTGGCAAACTGGTGGCAGATGAGAAACCCGGAGGCCGTCATGAACGCCGCTACTGCACCAGAAACCGAAGCCCTCGCCCTTGCCGCTGTCAGCGACGAACCGCTGCCCAGCCTGCTGGAGCTGTTCGGCACCCTGCATTGCCGGCCCGACGTCCCCAACCACGTCTATCACGCTGACCGCTCTTGCGTCTCTGTATCCGGCCTGAAGGAAATCCTTCGCTCCCCCGACCATTTCCAGGCTTACCTGCAAGGCACGAGCAGGAAAGAAACGCCCGCGATGTTCATGGGGACCGCCGTGCACACGCGCCTTCTCGAACCCCACCTGTATGCCTCGGATTATGTGGTGGCCCCGATCTCGGACAAGCGGCTGAAGGAATACAAGGAATTCGAGGTGGCGAACGCCAACAAGAAGATCCTCACGCCGGACCAGATGATCGTGATCGAGGGGATTGCCCAGAGCGTCGCGCGCCATACCTCCGCTACGACCCTGCTTCGGGCCGGCCTTGTCGAGCACACCATCATTTGGCAGGACGAGGAAACCGGCATCTGGGTCAAGATCCGGCCCGACTGCCTCTGTGTCGACTTCGATACCGGCATCTGCCTCGACGTGAAGAAGACCACCGATGCATCTCGGTCCGCCTTCAAGTGGGCCTGCGAACGATATTTGTACGACCTGCAGGCAGCTGCGTATCTGGAAGGCCTGCGGCAAGTCTTCAAGCGCGACTTCGATTTCGTGTTCCTGCCGGTTGAGGAAGATGCGCCCTACGGCTGCGCGCTCTACGGCGCCCCGGACGAGATGCTGCAGGACGGGAAGCGCCTTTTCCGCCGCGCCTTGAACGAACTCAAACGCTGCCGCGATACCGGCCTGTGGCCTTCCTATCAGCCCGAAGGCGATTACGAACTCCTCGAGTGGCGCCCCCGCCGCTACTGACCCCCGATTTACAGGACCTCACATGCTTGCCAAAGACTTCGCGAAGACGGTCGTCCATGACGCCGAAACCACCCTGACCGTGGCGATCTCCCCCTGCTGCTGGATGTACCCGAACTACCCTTTCCAGATTCAGGTGCATATCGCCGAAACCGGCGACCACACCATCGTCAGCAAGAAAGGGCTGTCCTTTGAGGACGCCACCGAAGCGGACGTGGATGCGCTGGTCGCCTCCCTGTCGATCGTGCGTTGCCCCCGCTGCCAGTCCCCGATGTTCGAGCGGACCGGCAACGAGGCCCACAATCCAAAAAAGCATTGCTCCAAGTGCGTCCTCGCCGACCTCAACGAACAGTACGAGGTTGCCAAGAAGAAGGCCGAGGAAAAGCAGCAGAAGGAGGACGCAAAGATGAAGGCTCAGGGCTACACCCACCGCATCAATGCGCGCATCCACCCCGCCGCCGGCGGCGATGACTACCAAGTGGTCATGTACGCCAGCCGGCGACCGACGAAAGCCTCCATGAAGGCCCAGCTCCGCAAGCTGGGCAGCGAGGTTTTCGACGATTACCTCATCACCCGGATTTGATCAGAGGAGAAAACCATGCCTGTTCTGCTCTTCCCGCTGCTGTTGGCAGCCATTCTGTTCTTGACCCCGTTGTCCTTCCTGACCATCCCTACCGCGCCGCCCCCGGCGCCCTCGGTGGCCAGCGCCCCGGTCGTGCAGATGCACTACACCAAGGGCGGCATCGTCCAGATCAACACGGCCACCGGCGCGACCCGCTTCATCCCCTACCGGCTGGCTCCTGAGCTGGATCGGCGTGCCACGCTCCGCATCTGACCATGTTTCAAGCGCCCCTCCCCCTCGACTTCAGCCAGTGCCAGCGTTGGCGGCACGGGCGCGAGCGTTGGCGGCCCGCCGGCGAGGTCTTCAATCCGAGCTATGCCAGCGTGCAGCGGATCGACACCGCTACGGCCAAGGCCTTCGTCCAGGAACACCACTACTCCCACTCTTTCCCGGCTTCCCGGGTCAATGCCGGCCTCTTTGTGAAGAAGCCATTCCAGAAGGAGATCTTGGCCGGGTGCGCCACCTTCAGCGTGCCCATGACCCAGGCAGTGGTTCCGGCGCTCCTGGACGGCCTACATCCGTCTCTGGGCGTGGAATTGGGTCGTTTCGTGCTGCTCGATGAGGTTGAGGCCAACGGAGAGACCTGGACCTTGGCCCGGGCTTTCAAGGTGCTGCGCGAGGCGCTGCCGGCGATCCGCGGCGTGGTCAGTTACTGTGACCCCGAACCCCGCTACTCCAAGACCGGTGACCTGGTGAAGAAGGGCCATGTGGGGACGATTTACCGTGCTCACAACGCCACGCCTCGCGGCCGCTCCAAGCCCCGGACATTGCTCCTCGCCCCCGATGGGTCGGTGGCCAACGAACGCGCTCTATCCAAGCTGCGGAATGGCGAGTCCGGCGCGGACTACGTGGAGGCCATGCTTCGCTCGATGGGGGCTGAGGCACGCCGTCTGAGCGAGTCCGGCGCCGATTACATCCGTCGGCTGATCGCCTCGGGCTTCCTGCGCCGTTCTCGGCATCCCGGAAATCTGGCATTTTCTTGGAGTTTTTCATGACCTGGCTCGACGTTCCCTTCCGCTCCGGCATGTCCAGCAAATCCGACCTTCGCGGGGCTATCGAAGCCGGCGTCCCGGTAGGAGTCGTCGCCGGCCTGCTGACCACTTCGGCTATGGTGATGGTGATCCCGCGCTACCTCGACCGGGGAGGGAAGGTCTTTGTCGACTCGGGGGCCTTCGGGGCCTTCTTGAGCGGCGAGGAAATGGACTGGCGCGAGATCATGTCCCGGTACCAGACGCTGGCCAACATGACTGACCACCCCGAGAACCTGTATGTCGTCGCTCCGGACAAGGTGGGGGACCAGGCCGGCACCATGGCGGTCCTCGAGGCTTGGGCCTCGAAGGTCCGTGCGTTGATCGACGAAGGCTGCCAGGTCATCGTCCCGATCCAGGCCGGGATTCTCCCTGGGCAAGAGATGATCGAGCGCGCGGCCGCCTTGCTTGGCACCCGCAAGTTCATCGTGGGCGTCCCTTCAAACCGGGCTGCAATGTCCATCGAAGAGTGCCGGACGCTCCGGCATGCCGACTTCCACATCCTGGGCCGGGTCCAGGCCGACGAGGAGCAGATCGAGCGGATCTACGCCCTCCGGGAAGGCAATCCCTTCGCCCAGATCAATGCCGATGCGAACTGGCTGCGGAGCCGTATGGACACGGTTCGCAAGGGGACCGAAGCCGAGCGCGAGCGCCGCAGTGCGGCGGCACTGGCCCGGGCGCTGCCTCCGGTGCTGCTGATCGACCATCCGCGGGTGGAGGCCGTTCGCCGGGCTTTGGAAGCAGATCAGAACTGGGGAGCCAAGCCGGCACCCCGGCGGAATGTCCAGCTCGAACTGGCGTTGGCGGCCTAGCCGGCCGCTGGCCCAGCCAGATAGAGTAGCATTGCTCACATGAGCGAACCGACCCTTACCGAGCACCTGTACGGCACGCCGGCGAAGCCATGGGTGCGGCCCGACGGCACAGTGGTCGCCTGCACCGAGAAGCTGAAGACCATGCGGGAAAACCTTGAGGAGCTGCGGCAGATCGCCCAGGACGCCCTGGAGGATGCCGTGCTGATGGGCTGCGACGAAAACCAGGTCAAGGAAGCCCTGATCCACCTGGTTCACTCCTTGAGTTCTGGATACGCCCCGGCCGACTGATCCAATGAATTCGCGCAAAATCCCGCACCGCCCGAAGGATGACGGGCTCATCGTCCGCATCACCTGTCCCCTCTGCGGCAACCGATTTTCGCTGTCCCGTGCGGTCAAGCACCGCAACAAACACCATGAGGACCTGAGCCTCCAGGACTTCGAGGCTCAGATCGCAGGCGCTTTGAAAGCTGGCCAGCTCGACTACAAGGCCACCCGTACTGACAAGCGCGACTTCACCACGGCGACGGCCGCCCTGAAGGAGCGATCCAACCTGGTCGTCACCGACTCCCCGCGCATTGTGTCCGGCGGCGGATTCGGATTGAAGAAGTAGTTTCCATCGCCATTAAACCCTTACCTGGCGGTCCTTTGCGGACGCGCTGGGTGTTCGCGTTTCGCTAGAAATTATCTCAGAAATATGACCCGCTGATAGGCAAACTGGGCTTCGTCATCCACAACAACAGTCCGAATCCAATGGACCAATTTGACGAGAACCATTCGGCCTACACCAGCAGCCCGCTGTACCCGGCCATCGAGGCCAAGGCGAAGGCCAAGGGCTTCCGCAAGGCCACGCCGGCGGAAGTCCGGGCTAGTGCCCAAAAGCACACGGGATACCCCGAACTGCACTGCGCCTATGGCGGCCTTTGGATCAAGGAAGCCGCTGCCGTATGACCGAGGAGATCAACAACCACCTCCACGAGCTGATTCGGGACAACTGGGGAATGAGTATGCGAGAAATCGAACAAGCCACCGGCTGGCCGCGCCGGATGCTCCAGCGCACCTTGGGCGCCATGGAGAACCGGCAGATGATTCGCCACGAGGGGGGCCGTTATGTTGCCCGGTGAGATCCGTGACCCAGCCATCCGGGTCATCATCCCGAACGGCGAGGACCGCCTGTTCGACGTGGCCGAGAAGGCGCTGGCCGATCAGATGTACGTCATCCATAACGGATCGACCGTGCTGGTGTGCAGCATCATCCCGGCCGGCTGGAAAAAGCTGGCCGTGAAGGACAAAACCCTCCGTAAATCTCCCCAAAAGGACCATTCCTCCGCGATAGGCGGTGTTTTGGGCGACGTTCCTGCGTTGCCGGTCCTTCAGGCTCCCTTGAAAATGGGTGCGTGATGATAGATTCCGCCTTTTTTGCCTCCCTGAACCCCGCCCAGCACCGGAAGTGCTACAACTTCATGCGCAGCCGGGCGGCGGCGAATGATGCCATCCTGGTGAGCAATGACGAACGGCTCAAGGCGCTCCCCCATCACCGGCGGATTGCACTCTTCGACATGCTCGAGCATGAAACTGCCTTCCTGGAGTCGTTCGCTCCCGAGGTCATTGCCCAGGTGAAGAACCCGGGCAGCACCAGGCTCGACATCGCCGCCACGCTGCAGGAGTGCTATCCCCTGCTGGCCAGGTCCGTCTATCTCGGCCGCCACGACGTTCTCTGTGACCTCGCGCTGCGCCTGATGGTCCATTACGGGCGCGTCCGCACTTTCCAGACCACCGACGCCCTGGAACAGATGCTCCAGGACACGGATTTCGGTGCAGACGTCCCGGCCGCTTGGTTCAGGCCCCCCTTCGAGGAGGTGTTCATCGAATTTGGTGAGCACCGACAGTTTCCGGTCACCATCAGCGACCCGGATTCAGGCGAGCACATCGTCGAGGGCGTCTACGTGATGAGCGGCTTGTCCCATTCCACGAAGGACGGGCAGCTTGTCCGGGGGTTCGACCTGATCATCTTCGGCAGCCCGGTTGGAAAAAGCACCGCCCTCGACGACTGCTTCGTCCACATGGGCCTGCCCATCGACGACGAAGAGAAGCCGATTTCCGATGTCGTGCAGGACGTGGTGGATTACTACGCTGCCCAGAGCAATTTCCCGAACAAGCACGCATTCCGTCCGGTCGTGGAGCATGTTGCAAAGGTGCTGGTGTATCTGGGCACCAAGGACGCCCGCCAGCGGCCGGTCAAGGAAGGTTCCGAGGCCCGGCGCCGCATCAATGGCTTGAAGTCGCCGGCGAAGCGGGAAAAGGCGCAACGCCAGGCGGCACGGCTGTATGACCGGATCGTAGTGGGACCGGCCGAGTTACCGGATGATCTGGCCGGCGGGCACGGCGGGAGCGTCGTCCGCCCCCACATCCGCCGCGGCCATTTCCGCGCCCAGGCCTATGGCCCTCAGCACTCCCTTCGTCGCCCGGTGTGGATTCAGCCCACCCTGGTCGGCAAGGACCGCATATCCGGCGAGGTCGCGCACCCTGCCTACGTCATCCAGTAAGGACGGCCATGCCTGCCCGATTCTTCCTCATGTCCGTCCTGGCGCTCTTTGCGGCAAGCGCCGACGCCTACGGCGGCTTTCCTCCCTACACCCTGGAAGAGCCCGCCTTGAGCTTGTGGCTCGCCCTGGGCGTTCTGGCGTTCATCATAGCCGCCCGCCGGCGTCGGTTCGATACCGACGAGAGGTCCTGAGCTATGCGTCTGTCCGGGAAACTCTATCAAGCCACGGTGGCCGCTCTCGGCTTTGCCTGCTGCTGGCTGCTCTATTTCATCCTGCTCGCTGGCAACCTCCCGATGCTCCTGAAGTTCTTCCATTCCGTCGATCTGGAAGGCGGCTGGGCCGTTGTACTGCAGCATGAACACGGGTGGAAGGTCGTCGGGCTGTCTGTCGCGGTCGTCATTGCCGGCAACGTCGCCTGGCTCGTCTCGAAGATATTCGAGCGTCGTTTTGTTGAAGTCTGGACCAAGAAATGATCATCGCCCTCCTTCCCCTGCTCCGCCTGATTTTTCTCCTCATCATGACGGCGGCGGCCCACGCCGGGGATTACCCCTTCTCGGTCGAACGGATCAAGCTGGACGGCGGCGAAGGCATCCTGGCGGTCAATGATGGACCGCTGACCGTCTCGGCGACTGTCGATCTCACCCGCCAGATCAACACCGCGTCGGACAGGACCTGGCCGGCGAGCTTCGAGTTGAAGCCCTATTCCAGCAAGACGCTCGGGGTCGTCTATCCGGCCAGCGCGGGCGAGCCCTTTGCCTTCGAGCTGCTGATCACCAAGACGATCAGCCCCGGCAAGGTGGATGCTTCCCGCCGGGCTGACTCGAAGACCGGACGCGCCCAGGAGGTGCGCGAGGATGCCCGAACCGAACTCCAGAAGATGCTCGAGCCAGTCAAGCATCTCCCCCGGTGGTTCGACACCAACAAGATCGGATCCTCGTTCATCAGCGAAGGGCTTCCCTTCCTGCTGGTCGCCTATCTGGTACTGCTCACCATCCTGTTCGATCTGCGCGCCTTCACCGCCCTCATCCAGCGGAAGTGGCTGACCGCGGTCGGTCAGGGATGCCTGGCCGCCTCGACCGGGTTCCTACTTTGGCTCCAGCATGAGGCCGTGCCGAATCTGTACCTGCCCCGCTTCGTGAAATACGTCATGCGGGAACCGACATCGATCATTCCTTGCATTCTCGCGCTGATTCTCTGCTGGTTGACGGCTCAGTGGCTTGTGCCGCCGCGCGAAAGCTACCACTATTCACGCATCTGACATAAGGACCAACGCATCATGGCACGCCGCTCCGGTTTACTCGACGACATGTTCGATATCGCTGCCTCCCTTCCCTGGAAACTCAGCCTGGTCATCGCTGTGGCCGGATACTTCGGATTCCACTATCTCGCCAACATGCCGGTGACCCAACCAGGAGCTGTGAATGACCTGGCCAACCACACCGGCCGCCAGCTCATCCGGGTCATCGGCCTCTTCCTTCAGTTCATCGTCCCGGGCGTCTTCATCCTGGGCGCTTTCTTCTCGTTCCTGCGGCAGCGCCGACAAGCGAAGCTCCATGCAGACGTCGCGGCGGGCGGCGATCGCTCCGCGCTCGAGGCCATCTCCTGGAGCGACTTCGAGATTCTGACGGCGGAGGTGTTTCGCCGGAAGGGCTTCACGGTGGAGCGCCGCGGCGGCAACGGCGCCGACGGCGGAATCGATCTGCAGATGTGGCAGGGCAAAGACAAATACCTCGTCCAGTGCAAGCAGTGGAAGTCCGCGAAGGTCGGCGTGAATGTGGTGCGGGAATTGTTCGGGGTGATGTCGGCGGAAGGGGCCGTGGGTGGCTTCGTGGTGGCCTCCGGGGACTTCACGAAGGACGCCCAGAAGTTTGCCGAGGGCCGCTCGATTGAGTTGGTGTCGACCGACCTGATGCTGCGCCTGGTGCAGCAGACGCTCGATGATGGTGGCGAGGAAGACGGTCCGCGCGGGACGCCCTCCTGCCCTACCTGCGGCTCCGGCATGGTACTGCGCTCCGCGACGCGCGGCGCGATGGCCGGATCGGATTTCTGGGGATGCTCCCGCTATCCCTCCTGCCGGGGCACTCGTCCGGCGTAAAGGGTCGTCTGCCCAGGTTTGCATAGCCGAATCGTCCAATTCTTCACCCAAAGGCCCTTTTTCGGCTGCTTTTCACGATTGCTGCGGTAAATCCCGGCACTGAAAATGGCAGTACCGCCCGTTATTGCCGGGCGAGTCGCCTATAGGCCTATCGGGAGTTACTGTGGACAGCCAATCTCAAGCGATCCAATTCGGGGTCGAATCCTTCTATTCGTCAAACCGAAGTGAGGCTTTCAAGTCTCGCATGCTCCTCTGGGGCTTCTCGGTAATCGGCTTCGCCATTTCGGCGTTGCGAGCCAGCCACAACGGGCCAGGGATCGCCGGCATGGCGGTGGTCTTCCTAATCCTCGTCGGACTGGTCGATTACTTCCTCTTGCGCCAGTTCCGCCCGGGGCAGCTGGTGGTAAAGCTGACCGACGACGGCATCGAGTCCCCTATGCTGTCCGGCCCGAGCAAGAAACTCCCCTGGAGCTCGATCCGCGGCATGTCTATCCAAGCGATCCATGAGCAGCCGTGCCTTGTTTTCGAGTTGTCGCCGGATCTCGGCCTGCCTGACAAGAAACACTTCCTGACCAGAGCCAACCCCTCCCGACCGACCATATCGCTTGCGGGCCTCGATGCTGCGGCTCAGGACAAGCTCGCCGAGACGATCGGCCAGTTTCTTCGGAGCCGGGAGGGCCTGTCCGGCATCGACATCAGAAATCCCGTCCGGGAAGTCCGCGAATTCATGGAAGGGATCCGGGCGCTCGCGCCGACGCCCTGGGTGACCTCCTTCCTGGTCGTGACCAACGTCATTGTCTGGATCGCCATGGTTGCCGCCGGCGCCAAGATTCTGGGCTCGCCGATCCCCATGCTCTACGAGTGGGGCGCAAACGCTACTTCGGCGGTCCAGGACGGACAGGCATGGCGGCTTCTGTCGTCGATGTTCCTCCACGGCAATGTCTTCCACCTGGTCATCAACATGGCCGCCCTGGTCAGCGCCGGCCTGATCGTCGAACGGATCTATGGCCATCGCCTCTTCGGCCTCATCTACTTCGGATCGGGGATTGTCGGGAGTGCGCTCAGTCTCCACTTCGCATCGCAGACCACTGTCGCGGTCGGCGCATCCGGCGCGATCTTCGGCGTGACCGGCGCCCTGTTCGTGGCCATCTTCCAGCACCGGAAGAACCTGCCGAAGTCATTTAGCAAGCAGATGATCGCCAGCCTGAGCTTCTTCATCACCTACTCGCTGGTCCAGAGCTTCACGAAGGACGGAATCGACACGGCAGCGCACATCGGCGGCCTGGTCGCCGGCTCGGCGCTGGCATTCATCCTTCCCGAGCGCCTGAATATGGAGGCCTTCAGCAGACTCCGCTTCCAACGGGGAGCCGTTGGGGCCCTGCTCGCCGGGCTGATCGCGTTCGGCCTGGTCCAACTGGCGCCGGCGGCCAAGGTCGATGTAGGCCGGACGATCCATGGTTCAGCGACCGTCGCGGACGGCATGAATCAGTTCGCCGCGTTGATGGCGGCGCTCGAGCAGGAAGAGAGGGATGTCGCCGCCGGCAAGATCTCCGTCCGGGAGAGCGATAAGCGCAGCCGGAGCGTCTTTGCCCCGCGAATGGCTGAGGTGCTGAAGACGCTTCGCGCCGGCTACCTGGCCCCAAGCGACCCGCGGCTGCCGGTTCTCAATGCCACCGTCCGCATGGCCGAGTTGCTGGAGGAATCGCTGGCCATGCAATCCGTCTTCAAGCCGGGGAGCGACGTTCCGGAACCGGCTGATCCAGCCAGGGCGGCGGAGTTGAAGCGGGAAATGTTGGCGGTCATGGCCAGCATCAGTAGGGCCAAGAGCCAGTAGTCGAGAAATTTTGGGCAAAAAATAGGGTTTTCCCTCCTATTGCCTATACGAGATCCAACTTATTGGACTGGCATTGGATGGGTGCGGGTGCACAACAACCTCATTAACAAAGACGCCGCAATGGGAATGTCCATAGCCAAACAAGAGACGTACTACATCTATGTACTTCGTCTTGAAGGTGGTCGTTGGTATGTTGGCTCTACAAAGAGCATCGAGCGAAGAATGCGATCCCATTTTTCTCGAGGCGGTGCCATCGCGACACGTGAGTGTTGCCCAATCTCAATTGAGACTATTTATCAGCTAACGGACTACCAGATACGCACTGACTGTGCGCACGAGCGGGCAGAGGTCATTATTGCTATGCAGATCGCATTGCAGCATGGTCCACAGAACGTGCGAGGAGCAAAGCACGGCAAAAGCTGGGCAGAAAATCCAAGCCCAAACAACCTTCGTGACATAGAAAGATACCGACGTTTCGCAACCACAGAGGAAGGAAGGTTCCTCATGGCCTCACTCAAGCAAGTTCCCATATGTGAACTCTTCGAAGAACCCGTGCTTCAGAGATTCGCCACTCTTGGGCAGCGAAGAATCGCGGATCGTAGGCTATCTCCGCTCATACCGGAACTGGTATAATCAACCGATGTCAGAGAAGAACAAACCGATCATCTGGATTGGCAGCAGCAAGAAGGATTTGATGGCCTTGCCCATAGAGGTAAGGAAGTTCTTCGGCCACGCCCTGGATTTCGCCCAGCATGGGGACCAGCACGAAGCGGCAAAGGTGCTCAAGGGATTCGGTGGCGCCGGTGTCCTAGAAGTGGTCGAAAACGACGCAGGCGGTACCTATAGGGCTGTGTACGCAGTCAAATTTGAAGAAGTTGTGTTCGTCCTCCACTGCTTCCAGAAGAAGAGCAAGCGAGGGATCGCAACGCCGAAAGAGGATATGGAAATTATTCGCGCCAGGCTGAAGGTCGCCGAGGTGCTGGCCAAGGAGTTGAGAAATGGCGAAACGCATCATTGAAGGCATTGAAGTCGAAACCAGCTCCGGCAACGTCTTTGCCGATCTGGGTCTGCCCGACGCCGACAAACTCAAAATCAAGTCCGGCCTGGTGATTGAAATCACCCGTGCCATACGCAAGCTCGAACTCAGCCAAGAGGAGGCCGGGCGGCGAATGGGTATCTCTCAGCCCAAAGTTTCCGGCCTTTTACGCGGTGAGTTCGAGAACCTATCCGAGCGCAAATTGATGGATTGCCTAAATCGCCTCGGTTACGACATCGAAATCACGGTGAGGCCTGCCAGTGATCCAGTTGGGCATTTGACTCTTGCGATTGCCTGAATACTGGCAAGTGCTGGATGGATGCGTTAAGTCTGTATCGTGAAGATTTTGGTTTTCTGCCGACCTCTTGAATCGCGTAATGTGAGCATTTTTCGCGCATAACGCGAAATTTCGGCAGATGATGAGAATTTCTCCCAGCATTGCACTGGAAGCCCTTGCTTGTACTTGATCGCACGAGGTTGGGACGGGATTGCGGCTATTCAGCTTTCGCGTATTACGCGAAAAATCCCCGTTATATGAGTTTCTATGGGGTCTATTAGTGGTAAAAAAAAAGGGATCGAAATTCGATCCCTTTTTACTCATATACCTTAGCGTTTCCGCTTCCTTGCTGGCGTAACGGAAATTTCCACGCTTGACTTCATGAACGCCCGAGTTCCCGAAGGATTTAACTCAGACCTGACAGCTCGTAAGGCGCCAACGATCGGTGCGAAATAAATCCGCGGTCCTTCACTGGCAGCACTTAGAAACTCGTTCACGAAACCAGCCATTTTCATTTCCACATCTCCTTCACGGACTTGATGGCAGTCACGACCAAGTAGGTCAGAAACAGCCCTGCGTCGGCGAGCAGGATAGCATGTTCAAGAAAGGCCAGCACTTCGACGGTGAAGCCATCGAGGTGGGCTGCTTCAAGAGCATGCACCAACATAGAAAGACCAACAGCCGGGGCACCGACAATGACAAACAAGAGGCTACCCACGAAGGTGTGGGCGGCGAAATGAACCACGGGGGTCCAGATGCTCTTCTTGTGTTGCTGGCTGTTGTTTTGGGTCTGCTTTTGGTTTTGATTTTGGTTTTGCATACGCGTTCTCCTTTGGGGTTAAAAAAACCCGCGGGAGAAGTGCACATGCACCCCCGGTGGGGATGTCGGCATTCCCCACACGGGCGGTTAGTTGAAACAGCTAGGCCCGGGTTTCGAGCTTAGCGAGGTCATCACGGCGGCGCTTGAGGCACCGCTTGGCGATGGTGTAGCAGCGTTTCCGCTGCGAGTCGGTCTGATCTAGGTATTTCTCACATTGCTGTTCGAAATGGCCTATCTCACGAAGCAGGCGCTGTCGCTTCTGCTGACGGTTGTGTTCCGTCTGCATGGCTAATGCTCCTTTCATGGATCGGACCAAGGATCAACCCTGGCAGGAATGATCCCTGGCAGGGTTGGCGACCATGCACCTTGCGGCACATGATGAAAATCAGCCTCTATCGTTTGGCTGCGGACGTTTGCTCCTCACGGAACGAAATCGGTAGTGCTTGTTCAAGGGCTCGAGGCCAAGCACTTGAAAAAGCCCCCTACTCGATGAGTAAGGGACAAGGAGGCATCACGCGCACCCCAGGGATGACTGCTTCGCCTTCTCGGTTGCCAGATAGGCCTCGAGGGAAGCGGAAAACAGGTCCATGAGGCGCATGTGGGTGATCTCCTGGCCGAACGTATGGATCAGCTTCATTGCACCTGGATCGTGCTGGTGCTCATCGCACAAGCGCCGGTAGGTGGCGACACTCTTTTCGTAGCTCATCTCAGTCCCCTTTCAGGATCGACATCGAACGGACGCGACCCGGGGTGAAACGACCAGACCATTCCAGACCTTGGTCACGGACAGCCTGGCGAACACGCTGCTTGAACGATTCCTCGCTCACCTCCTTGTGGAGGTTGCAGTGCTCGTTCTCGACGGCCAGAAGGAACTCGATATCGTCGACCGCATCCTGCAGCGCGGTCTGGAGCTTCTTCCTGCCGGCGATCTGCTTTCCGATGACAGCAGCAGCGATCGCGGCGATAGCGGCCGCAACGATGCCGCCGATGGCGGAAATGATCGAGGATTGAACAGCGGGGTCAGCAATTGCGACTTCAACAACCATGGTGAGTCTCCTAAGCACATGCCCAGGAGTTCACCGCCGGAGGCGGCCCCCGGGGCAATTGAAGAACCAGTCCGAGGACTGGAGTGAAGCGAGTCATAACGCAGACTCGTAGGCGTTTTCCCAACACGGGAGAAATCGAATCTTTCTTGAACAGCCTGTCCTTGCAGGACGCTCAAGAAAGACTTCCCCGGAGGGAAGTCAGAAGTGGACCGGCTTAGGCTTGCGCTTGAGCTTCGGTGACCACGATGTTGCCTTCCCCGTCGAACGACACGAGGAACGACTTGTTGCGCAGGTTGGTCTTGCGACGGGCGCCGGCGTTTTCGAGGCATTTTTCAACGGTCTCGGTACCGGGCTCACCAGCAAGGATCGCAACCAGATCGTCAAAGCGATCGCTGTCCAGGTTGAAGTCGGTTTCGCAGTAGTAGTCGTTGCCATCGACATAGGTCGAGAGCTGACGCAACACGTAACCGGCGCTTCCACCGTTCTTGGCGATATGCAGCGGGACCAGGAAAGCAGCAGTACCGCTCCAGGCCTCCGAACCCACACAGAGCGGTTCGTCGAGGAGCACAGTCTTGCCGCCCATCGTTACTGCCAGGTCCTTCACCAGCTTGGCCATGCCTTCGCACCAACCACCGCTGAAATGCTCGCTGGCGACGACCTTGCCACCGATCTTGACCTCCTCTTCCGCAATGTCACGGAGGAAGGGGTGAGCCCAGTGGTTTTCCGGCAGTCCGTACTGGACGAACAGCAGGTTGGCCTTCATGGCGAACATCAACTTGGCGAAGTCAGAACCACCGCCTTCTTCGTCGAAGTCCTTGCACAACTGCACCTCACCCGACTGAACCTGCTCCAGCGTCACATGCTCCTTGTAGCGGTACATGTAGCAGTCGCCATCACGCCGCAGAACTGGCGTTTCGGCAACGTACTCGACCATGCGCTTCGGCAGGACGGGAACATCCCCCATGACGGTCAGGAAGTCGGCCTTCTTCGCGGCGTCCCAGTAGGTCTCCACGAAATCGACGGCAGACATCTCGGCCTTCTTGGCAAGAATGTGCTCCCTCCAAAGACCCTTCAGAACGGCATAGAAGTCCTTGGCAGCCTTCTCGGAGTCGATCAGGGAATCCCTGTCCGGCATCCGGGGCGTATAGACCAGGTGATCCACATGCACGATGGGGTGCGGCTTCTTGTCCCCGTGATAGTGCTGCGTGAATCCCTGAACGGTGACCGGCAGCCCCTGGCAATACACCACGCCAAGACCTTCGAAGGCGATGGGTGCGTCGCTGTGGATGCCGGGAACATGCACGAAGCCGATCGGCGTCGATGCTCCCTTCAGGTTGGCCTGCGCGTGGGGCCGCTCCAGTTCCTCGCCCATCCAGAAGACCGGAGTGGCGAAGCCCTTCGCGTAATTGCCCAACGCGTTGCGAATCTTCTGCTGATCGAGCTTGCACTTGATCAGGGAGATCCTGGTGCCTCCGATGAAGCTGGAGGGTTGTACTGCGATTTGACGCTTGGCGATCAGGTCCTCGGAAGAGAACGAGATCTGGCGGCCGCGGCTTTCGACGACGATGGTTTCGGCAGCAAAGCTGACGCTGAAGAAACCAATGCCGAAGGGCTTTTCGCTGGCCATCGTCTCCTCAGACCAGCCGCTCTCAGCCACCGTGATCAGGGCACGGAAGTCGGCGATGCCGCAGCCGTTGTCCGTGATGGTCAGGGTGGAGGTCGAGGCGTCGTAGTCGAAGTCGATCTGGCTTGCACCAGCCCGCCGGCCGTTCTGCAAAGCTTCCGCAAGAACGGTCGTCGAGGTCGAGAACAGCGTCCGCAAATGCTCGAGGAAGCGGCTCTCATTGACGCTGCTGACGATGCTTTCTTCCATTTGTGCTGCTTGTTTCATGGCAAAACTCCTTGCAAGGATTTTTGCGGGCAGCACGTCCCTGTCGGGAGCGTACCCCCGCAGGGTTGGATTACCTCAAGGCCCGTCGGCCAGGAGATGAAGCGATCCATTACGCAGGATCGTTGGCGTTGGTCTCTCACGAGACAAAACCTTGGGTTTTCTTCAACGACCTGGTGGCCCAGGGCGCTCAAGAAAACCCATCCGAAGATGGGTAAGGAACGAGTCCTTAATGGACGGTCTGACCGTATTCCAGGGCCTTGGAGAGCACGAGCGCGTCGAGCTCTTCTTCAGCGTACTGGCTGCCGAGGTATCCCCAGCATTCGTCTTCCTCATCCTTGATGACCCGGCCGGTCGAGCGGTCGATGACGTAGCAGACGACGCCGTAGACGTTGCCGTTTCGCCAGTCGTTGTACTCCTCGAGGACGCCCTTGCAGTATTCAACCGCCTTGGCGTACATCAGGGAGTCCAGCTCTTTGCGGTCGATCGCCTTGGTGCTCGCAGCGACGAGCTTGTCCAGAGCTTCACGCCACTTCCAGCCTTCGCCTTCACCCACCCAGGTCGAGCCATCGAGTGTGTAGCGGGCGTGCAGCGGATCGGTTTCGCTGCCGAGGGCGCCAAACCAGGCGACCTGGCCGATGCCAAGTTCGGACAGCACATTCGACCGGATATTGTCGATGGCATCCTCATCAGGCACCCACACCGCGGCGGCGCGGGACGTGTCCCAGCGGCAGTTCATTCCGGTCCCGGTCACTGAGTAGGCGATGCCGCCGTGCTCATAGATGTCGAGGGGAATGGCCAAGGGGTTGCCCACTTCGCCAGCTGCATACGCCTCGTCCCAGCATTCCTCCGCTTCCGACTCGGAAAAGAGGTCCGCCAGGGGCTGAAGTGCATCCTGCAGCTTGCCGTCCATTCGATTCCAGTAAGAGACGCCCCAGAGGGAATCCGCTAGATAGTCGAGCGCGTAGCTCCAGCCTTCCTGGTTGATCGCGAACTGAATCACGCTTTCCAGGGAAGCCTTCGATACGGGACGGCCGGTGGCACGAAGCCGGTGCAGCAAGCGGGTGAATGTCGAGAGGTCGTTACCAACCCCCTTCATCACTCGCTTCACGATACGGTCGCAGACAGGCTGGCAGTTGAAATCCTTGTTGCCATCGCTATCCAGACCCAACGCAGCGTAGTAGCTGCGCTGCTCGTCGGCATCACCACGCCGGGTGCTGGCGTGATAGATGTTGCCGTTGGCAGAGCCAGGCTCACAGGGATTCAGATGCTCCGAATCCTGATCGTAGACCAGGCCGCCGGCGACGACGTATCGCTCTAAGACCACCATGCGCTCCTCCGTGTCCGGGGTGCAACGCATGGTGCGGGCAACATCGATGGTTTCCTCGTCAGGGTTGTCGCCCGTCAGAAGCACCTCGTCAATGCTTTCCGACGCCTCCAGGACCCCAGGCAACGCTTCCGCGCGCATGGTGAAGGAGACGTTTTCCAACGCAACGACCGTTTCCGGACGCAGGATGTTTTTGAGAACTGCAGATTTGTTACCAAACATGGGACACCTCCGATAAACAGGGGCCCATGCTCCCCAGTGGGGAATGTGGCCCCACAAGGGAAAGGCGATAGTGCTACTCGCCAGGAGCTGGTCGTAACGCAGACCAGTAAGCGTCCTCGGACACCCGAGAAAACCTGAAACCCGCATGCTTGCGGGGTACTATTGGCCGTTGAGGACTTATCTCCCCTCAATTTCAACCATTTGGAGTATTGACCAATGAATAAATCCGAACTCGTCGATGCCATCGCCGCCGGCGCTGAAATCTCCAAGGCTGCGGCCGCCCGTGCCCTGGACACCGCTGTCGACACGATCACCAAGGCCGTTGCCGCCGGCGACGCCGTGACCCTGGTGGGCTTCGGCACTTTCAAGTCTTCCGCCCGCGCGGCCCGTGAAGGCAAGAACCCGAAGACTGGCGAGAAGATCAAGATCGCTGCAACCACCGTCCCGAAGTTCACCGCCGGCGCCAGCTTCAAGAGCGCCGTCGCCGCCCCCAAGAAGGGCAAGAAGTAAGCAATGCATCAGCTTTCCGGATGGTCCGCCGCGCGGGCCATCTGGAAAACTCCCCGGCAAGCGGGGAGAAAGGTGAAACAGGGTTCTTCTCAAGCGGCTGCTTTCTGCAGCGCGCTTACGCCAACGTGAATGTCCAGCCAATCGATTCCCTTCTTGCCGTCGGGAATGTCGATCGGAGGCAACTCAACGCCAGCCTGGATACCGCTTTTCCACAGACGCTCAGCCAACATCGTCGCAGCTTCCTGCCCGTGTCCTTTCGGGTGGAATTTGCTCGGACTGTCTTTGTCAGCGTAGATCGTGACGCGCTTGATGCCCGGTGGAGGAACGAATTCCGCCATCAGGCCGGCTGTGACGGTTGCCCAGCAAGGAATGCCGGTCATTTCCGTAACAGCCAAAGCAGTCTCGATCCCTTCGGCCACCGCGAGGGTGTCCGTTGCCGGGAACAGTCGAATCGCAGCACCTTGCAGCGGGCGGTTGCTCGCATGGGGGCACAGCTTCTTCGGTGACTCGACAGGAGCTTTGTGGCCGTCTTCCGTGAGGAACGTCCGGTGGATGGTCACTGGAGTACCGTCCGGAGCCGAAACGCAGGCCATCATGCCGGGGAAATGCCCGACAAGCTGACCCTTCTCATAGAAGGCCATCGAAGGATGAAAGCGCACGGACTGGAGATTCCGGGGAATCTTCAGGCCGCGGCCGACCAGGTACATCCAGGCCGTCCTCGCTTCAGCACTCCGGAAGGAGATGCCGTTGCTCCACAACGCGGTGAGCCGCTGCCGGATGGCTGCGTCTTCCTTGGCTGTGTCACGACGACGTGCTTCACGACGGACAGGCTGCAACTGGGGCTTGTCACCAAGGACAAGACGTCCGATCTCGGACAGGGCGTCCTTGAACGTCCAGTCATTGACCGCGCCGATCAGTGCGATACCGTCGGGCCAGTTGCCACAGGTGCAGACACCGCCGCCCGAGTCCAGGAAGTCACGATAGACCCGGAAGTCACCGTTACCTCCATGCATCATGCAGTCGATATGCACCAGACCAGGATGATCAATGGCGGGCAGAATCGATGGCGCCAACTGCGAGGCGATTCGATCCCAGATGCCATTGGCCTTGGCCTTCACTTCCTTCTTGTCAATATCCGCAAAACGTATGGACATGGCACACCTCATAAAAAGGGCACCATGCCCCCTGTCGGGAGATGGGCCCGACTAGGGGAACCTCACCAGACAGCAGTGAGGGCAGCAGCTCATAACGCAGAGCTGTAAGCGTTCTCGGTCACCCGAAAAAACCTTTAGCTTTTCGCAGGGGCCTCGACGAAGCCACTCTGAAAAGCTCCCCAACCAGTGGTCAGGGAGAAGGACTGCCGGGTACAGCGGGCAGACCATCGTTACCGCCAGCGCGCGAAGGCAGAACGAGCTGCGCTATCGAGAGCCATGCGATTGCTGAGAAAGCTCGAGGCGGAGCCCGAGACCGTTTCGGCGACGACGTTGCCAATGCTGTTCTGTTCGGCGCGGACGGCGGCCTGACGCGCATCCATGGTCTTGTACTGCGCATAGACCTTGGTGAGGCGCATCATGACGTCCGGCTTGCGAGCTTCGCGTTCTTCTTCAGGATACTGAGCCAGGATCTGGTCAGCCGCTTTCTCGATCTCGGCGTTTTCGCGCGCCTTGCGATCTTCTTCGGATTCCTTCGGAGTCACGGCTTCCTTGGCCGTATCGACGACAGCATGAACGCCCTTGCTCAGAAGACGCGAGGTAGCGTCGACGAGAAGGCCGGTCAGCAGGTCGGCACGGGCAGGGGTGCTGGCGACGAGCAGGACGAACAGGAGGGACAGGGTGATACGTGCTTTCATGGTGAGACTCCTTCAACAAAAGAAGGGCACCATGGCCCCTGTCGGGGAGGTGCCCCGATCAGGGATATGTCGCCAGGTGGCGACGAGTAGCGGCTTCGATCACGTCCGAATCCGTAAGGGACGAGCTGAAAACTCAGCCAAGTAAAGGGTCTTGTTTATGAAGCCTGGCAGGCCGCATAAAAAAGACCCTTCGACGAATCGAGAGGGTCTTAGTGCTGCAGGTTAACGACGATAGTTGGACAGGGCGGGTTTGGCTTCACGATACGCATGGAGCGCAGCGGAAAGCTTGGAACCGACAAATCCAAGGACGAAGCCGATGAGGACGATTTTTCCAGCAAGCAGAGCCTGTTCAAAAGAACGGCCAGCCACCAGATAAGCGATGCTCAGGGCTGCAATCCAGACGATCATCATAACTTTCATCACAGTGTCTCCAAAAAGGAGGGACACCGTGATCCCTGTCGGGATGGTGTCCCGACGAGGAAGGATGAACGCTGGAGCGGAATAACCCCGGGGGGTTATTCGCGCTTTGATCCAGCGGAGATCTTCATCTGTAGTGAAGATCAATCCATTCTTGATATGCACAGTACATATCTTCAAGACGAACGCGAACGAACGTCTAGCGAACCTATTCCTAAACAGGAAATAGCCAAATAGAAAAACTTTGGGGAGTCCGATGCAGCCGCATCGAAAAATTCCGATACCGAAGTATCAGAGGATCGACCTGGTGTAAGTCCATGCCAAGGACAGGTCAAATTTCAGGCCTACGACCGCAGGCCAGAGTCCGGAAGACGGAAGCTTCGTAAGAAGACGTCAAACCGAAATAGCAGGTTGAATATCGACAACCCGTAAAACGCCAGTGAGAATGCACCGGAACAGAAACCTGTGGGCGGAACTCAGCCCGTTGCCGCCGATCCTATCCGGATTTTACCCGTTTGGCAACCCCCATCCAGACAGGCGGCTGGCATTCCGACTTCGACCTCCTCTCGGCTAAAATCTCGGGATGGCTACCAGAACCGAGATCATCCAGGCGATATCCGGCCGATTCCCTCACCTGTCGCATGCCGACGTCGAGGTTTCCGTAAAGGAGATCCTTGGCGCCATGCATCAGGCGCTGGTCCGTGGCGATCGCATCGAGATCCGCGGGTTCGGCGGCTTTCATCTCAATTACCGGCCGCCCCGCACCGGTCGCAATCCGAAGACCGGCGCCCTGGTCGCCGTCCCCGGGAAGCACGTCCCCCACTTCAAGGCAGGCAAGGCCCTGCGCGAAGCGATCGATCCCAACCTGGTCGAAGTCCCTGTCGCCCCCCTGAAGCGCGCCGCTTGATCCTCTAGGCGGTCCATTGTGGATCGCCAGGGCCGGCTGACAGTCCCGGTCCCTACTTTTCCCAAACGCGGGCCGCCCGATTTTCTAATCTGGCAGCCATGAACGCGAACCACTACATCCACAACGAGCTGCGCCAACTGGAGAGTGCCGCCCATGTGGCCCTCTGCCAGATCCGCAACAGCAAGAGCATCCGCGAGGTCGTGCTTGGCATGAGCGTCCCGGTGCCTGCTGTCGTGAGGAGTATTCGGCGCTTGGCTCCCTCCTATCCCAGGATCGAATCGGAAGCCCATCGCCGCGCGGAGAGCATCGTGCGCAGCCAGATGAGCACCCTCGAGGCGGCAGGTAGTGAGGAAGAATTCCTTCGCCTGCGCGGCCGGTACCAACCGGAGTGGCGCCAATTGAACGGTCGCTTTCCCAAGCTGGCCTCGTACGTCCAGGTCGAGAGCGCCCGCCTCCTGGCCCGCCTGCGCACCCCCATTCAACCCCAATCACGGTGCCCGGCACCGGCAACACGCTAGGACTCATCATGGCCATCGTCGTCAAGGCATTCATTCTCTGTGCAACAGATGACCCCCAGGAAGCTGAAAACGCAGCCTTCGCCGCCCTCAACAGTGGGGTGTTCGAATCCGCGAGCCCAATCCTCGATTTCGTCACCGGTATCGAGCAGAAGGTGCACGTCACCCCTGATTACGAGGACGGCACCTTCACTCAGATGGTGCCGGCCGCGACCTTCCTGCGGACCGCCAATTCGGTCAACCAGCCGTGCTGAAAGCCTCCCCCGAGCAGTGCCGTAGCTGCAGGCTTCACCAGCGCCGCGGCGGCACTGTCCTCCCGGCCGAGATGCAATGCGTCCGCCTCGAGGACAGCGAGACTGCCCAGGTTGTGGGTCGCATGCTGCAGGTCTTCGCGGCCGATGGCCGCTGCCCCGAGCACGCCCCCTACGATTTTCATCCGGACACTTACCTGTCCGAGGACCTTGAACCCATCGAGCTCGTGCTACCCGTGCCGACCGAGAACTGAGGCTCAACCCATGAGACACATGTCCCGCACCATGACCCGGCTCTTCACCCCAGCCAGAAGGCGGGTGGCCGATCCCGACTACCTCCGGTTCCGGCGTCTCGTCAAGGCGCATGGCCTGAAGTATCAGGTCACCCGGGATAACTACCTGGAGGTGGAAGCCTGCCCCGCACTGCCGCGCGGCCTGAAGACGGCTCATCTGGACTGGGGCGAGTCCGCCAGCCGGGTGGAGCTGTGCATCCAGGTCCCCGAATCCGTCGACCAGGACGGCTATTACGCGGAATAGATACGCAAAGTAGAAGTTTCGGCTATATGCATTCTGAGGTTGGAAATGGGTGATTTTTCAATCCAACTCTCCTGACTCGGCAAGCTCCACCAAGGTTGGAATATGAGGCCCGTACTCGACAGTCTCAGTAGTGCTCTTAGTTGGAACTTTCGATTCGGCGGGCTTCGATAGCCTCACGCCGCTACCCACTTTGCGTGCATGTTTTGCGTAGAGTGTTTTGGCCCGGATGATTTCGTAGCTATACCCGCGCCCCAGTCTGTTCGATAGCTTGATTAGGCCATTGAGACATTCGGTGTAGGCATTGGTGATTCGCCCAGGAGAGTCCCAGTAGGCAAAGATGTCCTCGTAATGATTGTGCACTGTCTTGGCGAGGCCATGAAATAGCTCCAATTCGCCATCGGGCAAGGTGTTTTCCCATGCCTCAAAGGCATGCTGCGCCGATACCTTGTCTGGATCGTCGTAAATCCGAAAGAAGGCTTCCTTGAAGTCGTAGGCTTTTGCCAATTCAGGGATGGCTTCCCTTACCACTGCCAACGCCTTCTGTTCCGCTGCATTCAGATTGCCTGGACGTTTCAGCGTAAGCCAGCGAATCGACTTTTTCACATGGACGCGTTCTTCCTTGCTCAAGGTCGACTGGTACTTCTTGCGCTCTTCCTCCAGTGCTTCGGAGGCCATCTTGACGACATGGAATTTGTCGATAACCAGCCGGGCATTGGGAAGGTATTGGGCAAATGAACGCTTGAATGGTCGCCACATGTCCGTACAGACCCATTCCACCCGTTCCCGGTCTGGCAGGTTCTTGAAGAATGGCTTCAGGTGATCCTGGGTGCGCAATTCCAACATCTGATAGACGTTGTTCGTCGCCAGGTTCGTGATAACGCACCGATACTTCCCGGCTATGCTTACTTCGTCGATCCCCATGATGACTGGGGTTTCGTACCGCACCGTTCGATCTAGCTCTTCAATCAGATCGTGCGCGATGTTCTTGATGGTATTGACGGCAAGCCCGGTCTGGTCAGCCAGCGCATGAAACGTCATGTCCAGACATCGTTCCCGGATGGCATCTACCAGCCGCTTGGTTGCCCGGCGCTTCTCATCCAGAAACGTCAATTCAGGAGAGAACATCTTTCCGCAGCTATCGCATCGGAAGCGTGGCCGGAAGATTTCAAGGCGCACCGGCTGCATCTGCATCGGCGTATCGGCAAAGATATTGGATCGCTTGCCATGCCGATACATGGCTTTGGCGCAGTCCGGGCATGATGGCAAATCACCGTCGAGCGCTTCGGCAACGACGGTGAGTCCACGATTCTGCGAGAAGTAATCCACCGGCTTGACGCCGGGGAGGTTCAGGAGATCAATCACTGGCGCTGTCCAGGTCAATGTTCCGCTGCTGGCTGATCAGTTCGTAAATCACATCGGTCAGCGCGGACATCGCTTGCCGATCCGACTTCAGTACCAGCGTAGCGAGCTTCTGATGGCTGGTCAGGGCGCGAACCACGCCTTGCTGAACAGCACCCGGCAGGTTGCCCTTCATCGCCTGATCTCGCGTATTGCTTTCAACCTGCGCCATCACCACGTCGTTCTCACGAGCGATGGAAGCAATCTGATTCACGAAAGCAGCTTGGTCACGAAGCGGAGTCGCCTCACCAAACAAGTGATTAAGTTTGTCGATGATTTCCATAAGGAACCGAGGTGCATCACCTGCACCACTGCCACCGCCCGGCCCGATGGGCTTGAGTACGGGGGTTTCGCCTTCTTCGCCGGGTACATCGTCCTTGCCCTTGATGTCAAAGCCGGTCAGCACCAATCCCTTCAAATCCACGCTCTCGGGCGTTTCGCCAGCGAGGCGCTTTTGCAGCAACTTGGCGAAAGCGGCGAAATTCTCCAGTTCCGGATCGCCGAAATCGATTAACTGGGCCACATAGGCATAGGTACGGCAGAAACGGCCAAGGCCAGCCTTGAACGCCATCAACGTCTTGATCTGCTCGGCATGTTCTTGCCGGTGATGGTCTGCCGACTTCATGCCTGCCTGATCGCCTTGGCTGTGCGCCTTATCGAAAGCAGCCTCCCAAGTCGCAATGGCTTCGCGCAGCATCTTCAGTCGTTGCTCGAAGAGGCGCTTGGGGCCATCGGTCGCGGTGTAGAGCGCCTTGTGCTGCGGCTCCTGGGCGTGCGTGATGTCACGAATGGTCTTGAACCGGGCTTCCTTGAAGGCTTCCAGATCTGAGGCTTCATACAAACCTTGGCCGTCAAGCTGCTCCTTGATCTCATAGACCACATTCAGGTCTTGCACGTCGTCAATCTGCGCCCCATCGTCGTACATGGCAAAGGCCCGGCGAACGTTCTCTGGGTCATTTACGAAGTCGATGATGAAGACTTCATCCTTGCCCGGTGCCATCCGGTTGAGACGGGAGAAGGTCTGAACGATTTCGACATCGTTGGCGATCTTCTTGTCGACATACTGGGCTACCAGTTTGGGCTGGTCGAAGCCGGTCTGGAACTTGTCTGCCACCAGCATCACGCGATACTCCGGGCGATCAAAGGCGAGGCGCAAATCCTGACCCTTCACCTCCGGATTCATGCTTTCCTCGGTGAATTCCTCGGCCTCATCGACGACGAAGACATCATCCTTGAATTGCTCATCGTCGCCATGCATCACCTGCTTGCCAGTCACCTTGCCCGAGAAGGCGATCAGCGAATGGATGTAACCATATTCAGCGTGCTGTGCAATATAGCGGTCAAAGGCTTTCTTGTAGCGGATAGCAGCAGGTCGGGAACTGGTGATAACCATTGCTTTGGCCTTACCATCCAGCCGGTGCGCCACGTTCTTGCTGAAGTGCTCGATGATGAACTGCACCTTCTGCGTGACGTTTGTCGGGTGCAGTGACATCCATTGCGCCAAAGCTCGTTTTGCGGCCTTGCCGCTCACACGCTTGTTGTCCTCGATTTGTTTGGCAAGGTTGAAAGCGGTCTTGTAGGGAACGTAGCCTTTGAGGACATCCAGGATGAAGCCTTCCTCGATGGCCTGCCGCATTTTGTACTTGTGGAAGGCTTCCGGCAGATTGTCCTTCGATGGCGGCTGCGAGGGGTCTGGGACGCGGCCAAACAGCATCAACGTGGAGTGCTTTGGGGTTCCGGTGAAAGCGAAGTAGCTGATGTTGTCCGGACGGGCTCGCGACTTCTGAAGCTGCTCCAGCAGTTCCTCAACGGTCAGCGAAGCCATCTTGCCTTGGCCGCTCATGGCCAGCGCCGTCTGGAGCTTGGCTGCCGTGGTGCCGGTTTGAGAGTTGTGCGCCTCGTCGATGATGACTGCGAAGCTCTTACCCTTGAGGGTCTTGTCGGTCACGATGGCTTCCATCGCATACGGGAAGGTCTGGATGGTCACGACGATGATGGGCGTTTCGGCCAACAGGGCATCGGCCAGTTGCTGACTCTTCGATTTCGAGGACTTCTGGCGGTCGATTGCCGCAATGACGCCGAACTGATGGTCGATCTGCTTCACGGCATCCTGAAGCTGGCCGTCCAGCACATTCCGGTCAGTCACGATGATGACGCTGCTGAAGATCGAGTCGCCGTTGTCACTGCGCAACTTCACGAGGTCATGGGCCGTCCATGAAATCGTGCTGGTCTTGCCCGAACCGGCGCTGTGGTCGGCCAGATAGACCATGCCGGGGCCGTTCTGCTTGGCATCGGAGATCATCTCGTTGACGGCAGACCACTGGTGGAAACGTGGAAAGATCAGTGTTTCCTTCTTCGACCAGTTGCCTTTCAGGTCGACGACATTCTTTTTCTCGACATAGACGAAGCTGTGGAAGACGCGCAGCCAGGCATCCGGCTGGCAGACTGCCTCCCAGAAGTAGGCCACCGGGTACTCACGGGTTCCATCGGCCTTCAACTCGCCTTCCGGGTTGCCAGCATGGCCATCGTTGCCCTTGTTGAACGGCAGGAAGAAGGTGTTGTCGCCATCGAGCTTCGTCGCCATCTGGATTTCAGAATCCGACATGGCGAAATGGACGACCGCACCCCGCTTAAAGGTCAGCAGCGGCTCGCGGCGTTTGGTCTTGGGATCGTAGGGCAGCCGGTCAGTGCGGTACTGATCCATAGCCGCTTCTGCCGACTGGGTGAAGTCGGTTTTGAGTTCGACGGTTGCCACCGGAATGCCGTTGATAAACAGCACCAGATCAATCGCCAGCTTGCGCGACGGATGGTACTGAAGCTGCGGCACTACGCGCAGGATATTGGCGGCGTAGCGCTTGAGCACGTCAGCGTTGCGCTTGTCCTCCGGCGCGGCTTCCGAAAGATCGATGTGGCCGCACCCGGCAATGGAGAAGCCTTGGCGTAGCACCTGAACCGTACCGTGCGTTTCCAGTGCCTTGGCCAGCCGATCCATCAGCACCTCAAGGGCACGGTCGCCGTTGTCCTTCTTGAGTTTGGCCCATTTCTCGCCTTGGCCGGAGGCTTCCAGCCAAGCGATCAGGTCGTCGGCATACAACGCCCGTTCGGTGTCGTACTTCGTCGTTTCGCCAACCTTCCAGCCTTGCGCCTCCAGCTTGGAAACGATGTAGTTCTCGAAGTGTTTTTCTTGGTGTGCGGTGTCGCTCATGCGGACTCCCGAAGATCGATTTGGCCGGTGACGGCAGCGGTAATGAAGGCAGCGCGGCGCTCTTTCAGCAGATCGATGCTGCGCTGGGTCTTTTTGGTGAGGCGATCAATCCGCGAGGTTTCGCGGGTGATCAGATCGAGAATCTTGTCCTGCTCTTCCAGCGGCGGGAGGCATACCTTCAGGTCACGGAAGTAATCCCAGTACAGGCGCATCCGGAAATCGGCGATACCCCGTGAGTAGCGGCGCATTTCTTCAATCGCCATCGGCGTGCGCAGCAGGTTCTCGATATAGGCCGTGCGGAATTCAATCATCGGCTCGGCAACGACATAGGCCGGGCTGACCAAGCCATCCACGGTGACTGCGCCGAACGCTCCTTGCCAGGCACGCATCATGTTGTAGGCCAGGTCATTCGGTGCAACTCGCTTGTACTTTGTGCGGTCTTCGATCTGCGAGACACGGCGATCCCGATCTTCAGCAGCCACCTCTTCATCCGTGATGCCGTCGTGAATCGAGATGGAAAGGATGGGCAATGACTGATCGCCCGGACGAATGGCCTCACGGAAGATGCTCGCCATGCGCCGCACTTCCCAATGCGCCGGAATCTCGCCAAGCCACTCAACCTCTGAATTCCGAATCGGCGCTTCGGAATTTAGACCCTTGGTGACAGCGTGATCGATGAGAGCATGCCGCTTTTCCTTCAGGAGTTCGATGAAGCGGGTTTTCTTGGTGATCAGGGCGTCGATGCGTACAACTTCCGAGTCGACTTGAGTGGCGATGCGTTGCTGCTCAATCAAAGGAGCTTTGACGAAGGGCAGATTTCTGACCTTTTCAGCGTTCAAATTATCTTGGGTGGCATTATTGGCGTCGACTACCAAATAAGGCTGTAGAGATTGGAGCCACCTTTTAAGAAACCGTTGGTTTATTCCGGACGCAGGAAGCAGGGCAAGTATCGCCTGATTGGTTGTCGCAGCCATGCCAAGTTCTGCGACGTGCCCCAAGCTTGCATACATCGAAAACAACAGTGTTCCTTGCGGGAATACTTTCAGTCGTTTGCTTTCAATCCCCGCCTGAGTAACGGCTTTCTGGCAATCATCCACAAATTCTGTCGATGACATATCTGAAATCGCAATCCACGGAGTTCCATTGATTTTGTTACACCAATAATCTGGATTATCCGTATCAGGAGTGCCTCCAGAACCCATCTCGGCCAAAGCGTGTTTCAACGAACACTCTACCCAATGCTCCGGCACCTGCCCAATCCATTCCACGCCGGAATCCCGATAGGCCGGGTAAGGCTTGTAGTGGCTCATTCGTGACTCCCTTCGTCCGTAGTCTCACCACGCAACAAGCGGTCAAAATCGGACTCGTACCGGCGATCCTGGATAACCCGATATTTCTCGAATTCGCTCTCGGCATGTGCCTTGGCAATTTCCATTGAGACTTTGCCAGCGTCCTGCAACACGGCCCGGTCAGTCGCTTCGATAAACCGATTCAGCCGCGTTTCCCAGTCCTGCATGGTCATTGGGATTTGGCGGATTGCCATATCCTCGGCCACGTCCAGATAGGCAGCCACCAAACGCTGCAACTGCGCCATCTCGCTTTCGGAGAGGTAATTCTTGGCAACCGCCACGTCGAACTTCTGGATTTTGCCGTTAGGGGCATCCTTCCAGGTTGTCAGCCCCATGTTGTCCTTTGCCGCATCGGCACGGCTGACAATAACCTCTGCCGCTGTCTGTCCGTGAATAGCCCAATGGAGTTTGTTTTGCACCGTGGAGAAGAAACGTTGTGTGGCTTGAGCCTTGCCGTCGTAGTCGATCGCAGTGGCGTAGATATCGGTGATCTTCTGGTAGAACTTGCGCTCGGACAGCCGGATTTCTCGGATGCGCTGCAACTGCTCTTCAAAATACTGCTTGGTGAGCACTGATCCGTCGTTCTTCAAGCGCTCATCATCCATTGCAAAACCCTTGATGGTGAAGGATTCAACGATGGTGGTCGCCCATTTCCGGAACTGAACGGCGCGTTCGGAGTTGACCTTGTAGCCAACAGCGACGATAGCTTTCAGGTTGTAGTGCTTGGTGTCGTAGCTCTTGCCGTCTGCGGCAGTTATTCGAAAATTTCGAATAACTGAATTCTCCTGAAGCTCGCCGTCCGAAAACACCTTCTTCAGATGATAGTTGATGGTATTGACCTCAACATCGTAGAGCAACGCCATCATTTTCTGGGTTAGCCAGACGTTCTCATCAGCGTAAATAGCCTCAACATTCCCTTGGCCGCTGGCTGCGACAAAGGTCAGGTATTCCGCTGCCGATGAACGGACAATGCTGTTCTGGGCGGGCTTTTTGGTCATTGCAGCACCTCGGCAGGAAGAATGACGGCAACCCCGGCGATGTAGTCGGTGGGCATGATGGCCTCTGCCTCATGGGCGATTGCTGTGGCAGTGTGGTTGATCATGTGTGGGCCATCCTTGCCATTTTCATTGATGACCATGTGGCGCTCGCCAGGCAAGGAAACCGCCTCAATGCAGCCGCCGACAATCTCTTGAAGATGGCGCAGTCGGGCTTCTTCGCCTTCCGGCAAGGAAACTGAATCGACTTCGCCGTTGGGTAGGATCATGGATGCCTCGATGGTCATTCGGTCGCAACCTCTGCCAGTAGTGCAGCAATTTCCGACTCAACCTGCTTCAATTCCGCATCGATGTCATGCAGCTTGCGCGGCGGCACGTACTGGTAGAAGAAGCGGTTAAAGTTGATTTCGTAACCAACGCGGCCAATGGCCTTGTCTTTGTCGTCGCGGAAGGTTTCGTCAATGTAGGCATCCGGCAGATGCGGCAGAACTTCACGAGCCAGATAGTCGCGGATGTCTTCCGTCAGCGGCACGTTCTCGTAATCAGTCAGTTCAGGATCGGAGACAACTGCACCATCAGCATCCAGCACCGGTTCGCCCTGCGGATCGCGCACGCCGAAGGCGTTGGTGAGTGCCTTGACGAAGGTCTTGCCCGCCTTGATGACTGTGCCAGAAGCCAATGCTGAACGCACCGTTTCATCGGCAAAGGTTTCAGCCCATCCGAAGAGATGGCTAGTACCCATGTGTTGCCGCAATGCATCCAACCAAACTTGCTGATGTTCCGGCGAGAGCTTCTGCCAAGCCTTTTCGTCTTGCAGCTTGGACAGGCCAGCGTCATCAACAACCAAGGACATGCGCAGCGGGCGCAACACCTTGATGCGGCGATAGCCGAAAGTGCGGTAATCGATCATCCGCGAGACATCACTGTTCTCGGCGGCGGCATAGATGTCGACGATCTGGCGGCGCTGCTCGTCATCAACGATCCGGCGCTTGTTGCCTTCGTTCTTGATCGACGACCAGAAGCCAGTGGCATTGATGAGTTGAACGCGCTTTTCTCTGCGTCCATCCTTCTTGTTGGACAAAATCCAGAGATAGGTGCCGATACCGGTGCGGAAGAAAATTTCCGTAGGCAGCGCCACGATGGCCTCAACCAGATCGTTTTCCAGCAGCCAACGACGAATCTCAGATTCCCCTGAGCCAGCCCCGCCGTTGAACAACGGCGACCCTGATAGGACGATGGCGGCACGGCCACCGCCGTTCTCAGGCAATTCCAGCTTGCTGGCCAGGTGCATCAGGAACAGCATCGAGCCATCATTGATACGCGGCAGACCAGGGCCAAAGCGCCCGTCGTACTTCTTTTCCTTGTGCTCCGTATTTACAGCGTCCGAATCTTTTTCCCACTTCTTGCCGAAGGGAGGATTTGAGAGGCAGTAATGGAAGCGCTCGTTGGCGAACTGGTCATTGGATAGCGTGCTGCCCAGACGGATGTTCTTCGACAAGTCGCGGCCAGGATCGGATTCGAGGGTGCGCAGCAACATGCTGGTCAGGCAGACAGCATGGGTCTCCGGCTCAAGCTCTTGCCCGTGCGGAACAAGGACAGGCGGCACCTTGAAGCGATTGCCGTACTCGGCAACATGGTTCATGGCATCGGTCAGGAAACCGCCCGTGCCGCACGTCGGGTCATACAGGGTGCGGATAAGGCCGGGGTTCGACTCGAACAGGGCATCATCAGGATCAAGTAGTAACGCCGTCGCCAGATGCACCACATCACGGGGCGTCATGAAGTCCTCAGCCCCTTCATTGACCTCAGCACCAAAACGGCGGATCAGATGCTCATAGAGGTTGCTCATCACGCGATCCGGCACTGCCTCCGGGTGCAGATCAATACCGGCGAAATTCTTGCAAATCTTGAAGAGGACACCGGCCTTGTCGAGACGAATGACGGTGTTCGTGAAATCGAACTGCTCGAAGATGATGCGAGCGTTGTCCGAGAAGTGGGCGATGTAGTCTTGGAGGTTCTGGCGAGTCTTGGTGCTGCCCAGATTGCCCAGGGCGTATTCGGAGGTGTTGTAGAAGGGATAGCGGGTTGCCTGGCGAAGCACTAGATCAATATCGATCCCGGCATCCTTGAAGGCCGCATGGCTTTCGCGGACACCTTCGCGGGTCGGCTCCAGTACGCATTCCAAACGGCGCAGCAGCGTGAACGGCAGGATGATCTTGCCGAAATCCGTGTGCTTGAAATCACCCCAAAGGTCTTCGGCGTTTTTCCAGATGAAATCCGCCAGCGATGCGCCCGAGCCTGCCAATTCTACCATGTGGTTCCCCAACCAAGTTTTGCACAAAACAGTGTATCAGATTGACGGAAACTTTCAACCATGTTTTGCACAAAACGGACGGTTATCACGTTTGGCGTAGAGTTAGACTTCCAACCTCAGTTTGCACATAGCCGAAGTTTCCAAGAAACACCCAGGCCTGATCGGTAGCCTTGAAATCAGTCCAACAGATTGACGTTTCCCAATGCTCACCGACGCCATCAAACAAGAGATCCGCGACCGCCTCGCAGCAATATCCAAGGCAATGCCCGGCTTCCGGTCGCGCCCCGCCCAGCGCCTGATGATCGCTGAGGTGGCGAAGACCCTGGCGAACTGTCCTGACCCCGAATCGAAGTCCGCCAAACCCGACCCGGGTAAGGTCATTCTTTGTTGCCAAGGGGGCACGGGAACTGGGAAGTCCTTGGGTTATGCCTTGGCCGGCATGGTCATGTCCAAGCATAAGGCCAAGAAGCTGGTGATCTCCTCGTCGACCATTGCCCTGCAGGAACAGCTCACCACCCGGGACCTCCCCTTCTTCCAGCGCGCAGCCGGCCTGAGCGGCACCATCGAACTGGCCAAGGGCCGGACCCGCTACGTCTGCGTCTACAAGCTGGGCCAGGCGATCGCCGACATGCAGCAGATCACCATGTTCGGCCGCGAGGAGCGCGCCGGCGAGGAGACCGACTCAGAGGCTATCCGCAAGGATATCGAGGCAATGGCCACTGAATTCGCCGAGGGCCGTTGGAATGGCGACCGCGACGCCCGCCCTGGCATCACCGATGACGTCTGGAAGCACATCACGACCGACCGCCATGGCTGCCTGAATCGCGCCTGCCCGTCCTTCCGGAACTGCGCCCAGATGCAGGCCCGCAAACGCGTGAAGGAGGCCTCCGTCATCGTCGTCAATCATGACTTGCTGCTGGCCGATCTGGCGATGGGCGGCGGCAAGATCCTGCCGGCGCCGGAGGAATGCTTCTACATGCTGGACGAAGCCCACAACCTCCCGGAAAAGGCGGTTTCGTCCTTCGCCTCGAGCCACTTCGTCAATTCCGAGCGCCGCTCCGCCGAAAAGCTGGCCAACCTGGCCGCTGCCATTTCCGATGCCGTTGGGAAGACGCACGCGGCCCAGGCCGAACGGATCCACGATGAAGCTGAGCAGCTGAAGGAGAACCTGAGCGACGCCTACAGCTACTTCGCGAGCCTGTCCCAGCTGAAGCCCACCCGCGAATGCCCGCGCCCGACCCTGGAGTTCGAGCAGTCCTGCGTGCCTGAAGAATTCCACGAGATCGGCGGCAATATCCAGAACCTCACCAATTCCCTCATGGGCCTCCTGGAGGAGTGCCAGCAGGCGGTGAATGACCTGCTGGGTACCGATCGCAGCAAGCAGGCCCTGTTCGAGAAGCTGCTTGCCGATATGGGCTTCTACATGGGTCGCCTGGAAGAGGTGAATACCACCTGGTCCCTGTTCCTGCAGGAGCCCGCCAACGACAATGCTCCACCGGTGGCCAAGTGGATCGAGGCCGTAAAGTTCAAGACGACCGTCGACTTCCAGCTGAACGCCTCTCCGGTAGTGGCCGCGGGTTACCTTCGTCGGATGCTCTGGGAAAAGGCCGCCGGCGTCGTCCTGGCCAGCGCCACGATGACGACCATGGGCAACTTCGACGACTTCCTGCGCCGTACCGGCCTTGCCTCGTACGACGTCACCACGGTCGACCTGCCCTCCCCGTTCGACTATGAGACCCAGGGGACGATCAACATCCCGGCCATGCCGAATCCGAAGGACTACGAAAAGCACACGGCCGCCCTCACCGATCGCCTGATCGAAGATCTGGGCAACCAAGGACCGGAGGGCATGTTGGTGCTCTTCACCAGTCGGCGCCAGATGGAAGACGTCGCCGGCCGGCTGCCGGCGGCACTGCGCGGCCGCTGCCTGGTGCAGGGCGAACAATCCAAGAGGGAGATCATCGATGAGCACTGCAAGCGCATCGACGCCGGCAAGCCGTCCGTGATCTTCGGCCTGTCCAGCTTTACCGAAGGGGTCGATTTGCCGGGTGCCTATTGCTCGATGGTCGTGATCACCAAGCTTCCCTTCCAGGTCCCCGACTCCCCCGTCCTGCGGGCCCTCTCGGACTGGATCGAGCGCCGCGGCGGGAACCCCTTCATCGAAATTTCCTGCACTGACGCGAGCCGGAAGCTCGAGCAGGCAGTTGGCCGGCTGATCCGGACCGAGACCGACTCCGGTCAGGTCGTGATCACCGATCCCCGTCTCTGGGATACGCGCTACGGCCGCGCGATCCTGAAAGGTTTGCCGCCCTTCCGAGTCATCGCGAAGGGTAAGGAGGTACGTGTATGAGCCTGAATTTCCCCATCACCTGGCGCCTGCGCGAATGCATGCAAAAGGCGAAGATTGATTCCGCCCTCGAGCTGCACCGACGGATGAAGCAAGTGGATCCGGACGTGATCAACTACGCCCAGCTTGCCCGCATGATCGATACGCCGCCGGCGCGACTCAACCTGCAGACGCTGACGGTTCTCACCGTGGTCTTGTCGTGCAAGGTGAGCGACATCATGGATGTCCCACCCCCGGACGAAATGCTGGAGGGGAAAACAAAATAAAAAACGTCTGTTCCGGACGCGTATAAGGAAGTAAAGGACGTTTGAATCTTGACGAAGATGAACGGACTGGTAAGGATGCAACCGCTGCTCGACTGTCCCTGCCGGGATGGGCTGTGGCAACAACCTGGAGATGCACCATGCTGACGCTGAATACCCGCAGCCTGCTCGCTATGCTGAATCGGCCCACGAGGCTTGTTCACGAGCGTTTTCACAAAGAAAGGAATAGGGAATATGAGCTTTCTGGATAACTTCCTCGGCAATGACCTGTCCCACAAGGACAAGGCTGTTGCCCCGTACATCGCCCCGCTCGAGCGGCGCGATTACGCGGCTGCCGTTCCGCTCCTCAAGGATGCCATGCGGCGCGACGATGCGCGCGCCATGGGCCTGATGGCCGCCCTGACCGCTCTGGGCCGTGGTGTCGAGAAGGACCCGATCGACGCTTGCAACTGGTTCCGTCAGGCCGCCAACCGCGGTCATGTGCCGTCTCAGGCTGCGCTGGGTATGTGCCTGGCTGCTGGTCTCGGCGCGCCGATGGACAACAAGGAAGCCGCCTACTGGCTGTACAAGGCCGGTGTGGCTGGCAGCACGCAGGCTATCGAGGTGCTTGGCGCCCTGGCGTACAAGGACAACTCGGTGGTCGGTCCGCACTTCACTGAAGATGAGCTTTGCCGCCTGGTGATGTCGCTCCGGAAGGCCAATGGCCTGAAGGGTCCGTCTGCGCCGGCGAGCACCCTCCTTCACTGACATGAAAGGAGCCTGAAATGTTGGCGAACTCTGCTGCTGAAGTCGTTCAGCTGTCCGTCGGCGCCGTGCTGGGTACCGTGGTCTCGATCAATCTCGGCCGGTTTGGCTTGTCGCTGATGGACCCGAAAACCCGGTGGAAGGCGCTTGGCGTGATCGGCACCTTCCTCTTCACCTTCCTGGTCCTCTCCGACCTAATCCTCAACTGAGCGGGACGCCATCGCCCCTAGCACCCTGGCAGTGGCAGTCCCCGCTTTTGCCGTCCATTCCGAATCTGCACCGTCCCAAGCGGACACACTTCTGGCTGCAAAACACCCAGCTGGATCGGCAATCCAGTAGCCCGTAGAAGATCAACATCACGAACGGCGGGCCTATCAACAGTGCATCCTTCATGCACGCACCCCCCAGTTGCCAAACCTTCCCCGGCGCCGCCGGCGTCAGTAGAGCCATTCCGATATCGGTGAGCAGCATGGTCATGGTGGCCACCAGACCAAAACGCGGCCAAGGCCAATTCTCCAACGGCTTTTTCCCAGCCAGGCGCCAGATCGCGTAAGCGCCCAGGAAGAGCATGAAGGGCATCAGCAGGGCATAGCCCGGCAACCCAGCCGCCTCATCCGAAACCACCCCCGTTTTCTGCAGGCCGAGCTGGAGCGCCACCAGTCCGGCAACGATCAGCGGATCCTTCCAGGAGTAGGTGCGCCGGCGAATGCACAGGACCAAGCACACAAGCAGGTAAATCGGCACCCCCAGCAGGGCCGGGATGGACCGCGTTGTGATGGCCAGGTCCCCGTGGAGGAACAGGATCAGCGGAGGGGCTTCGCAGAAAATCATGCCTGGAATTATGCCCCACTGATGGCATCCAGGGTGCCCCTTGTGGACGTGCAAAACCTTGTGGACACGGACTTCGCGGCTAAATAGAAATTCCAGAAACGCCTATGTCGCCTGCGTAGCATCCCCGGTATCGAACGAACACAAGGGAGAGCCCGGAATGGATGATCTGCAGTTTTACCCGACGCCGAAGGAACTGGCCCAGCGCGCCTGGGCGCTGTTCAAGAACAAGCACTTTACCCGCATCCTGGAACCGTCCGCCGGCAACGGTGATCTGGCTGACGCGCACCCCTGGGAGAATGATCGCTACTACCGTGGCAGCCATCCGGTCATCGACTGCTGCGAGATCGATGTCACCAAGCATGCCACCCTACGCGGCAAGGGCTACCAGGTGGTCGGCCTGGACTTTCTCCAATTCGGCAATGCGGCCATCTATTCCCACATCCTCCTCAACCCGCCGTTCGCCAACGGGGCCGCTCACGTCCTGAAGGCCTATGAATCCATGTGGGACGGGGAAATCGTCGCGATCATCAACGCCGACACGATCCGCAACCCGTTCTCCCGCGATCGCCAGATGCTGGTCAGCCTGGTCGAGCAGTTCGGCAGCTACGAAATCATCGAAGGGGCCTTCGCTGTCCCCGATGCCGAGAGGAAAACCGATGTTGATGTCGCGCTCATCTACCTGAAGAAAACCGCCAACGTGACCTCGGATATCGTCGGCGACCTGATCGGCGATCTCCGTGCCGACGCCGAGCGCGGTGCCGGCCTCGCCGGCGACTATGCGCCGGAGCAGGCCCTGGCCCTGCCCAACTCGTTCGTTGAAAACGCCGTGATCACTTTCAACGCCGCCGTGGCGGCCATGCGGGACGCCGTGCGCTACGAAGCCCGGGCCCGGCACTACAACGCCATGATCGGCGAGACGATGGCCACCCGTTGCGGCGAGCAGGGGAGTACCAAGCAGGATTTCACGACCGACTGGGTGAAGTCCGAACTGGCCAAGCGTTACGACGACCTGAAAGACCGGAGCTGGGCCGGACTGTTGCGTTCGGCAGATGTCGCTTCCCGGCTGTCCTCGGCGGCCGAGAAGCGGCTGATCAAGGAATTCGATCAGATCAAGAAGCTGGAATTCACCGTGTCCAACATCCGGGGCTTCATCTGCGGGCTGATGGAGAGCCAGGGCAAGATCCAGGAGGACATGGTGGACGACATCTTCCGGCTGATTTCCCACTACCACACGGACAACACCCATTACTGCATGGGCTGGAAGTCGAACGATCGCCACCGCACCCTGGGTATGAAGATCAAGCGCACGCGCTTCATTCTTCCCGGACACGGTACCGAGAGCTACCAGAACAGCCTGAACTGGGATTCCACGAAGCTGCTCAGCGACTTCGATAAGGTCTTTGCGCTCCTGGACGGCAAGCGGGAACCGGAAATCAGCCTCGTCTCGATGTTCAACCAGAACTTCCACGCGCTCAGGAGCGGCACACGGGTCTATGGCACCTACTTCTCCTGCCGCTACTTCCCGGGCGCCGGAACCATCCACTTCTTCCCCACCCGTCCGGACCTGATTGACCGTCTCAACCGCGTCGTCGGCCGCCGCCACCGCTGGCTGCCCCCCATGGATGACATGGCGCCCCAGGCCTTCTGGGATGCCTACGATACTTGCGACAAGTTCGACAAGGAACTGCGCGAAGAAGTGGGCAAAACCCGGCGCTCATGGTGGGACAACCCGTTCGACCATCTCCATTCGGACGAGAAGCGCCTGTCCGCCGAGAACACCATTCTCGATGCCATGGAAAAGGTCTATGAACGGAACGGCATCAGCGTCGGCAACCTGCTTGCCGATCCTACGCCGGCCCACCCGCAGCTCGAACTGCTGGCCGCGTAAGGTGAAGATCATGGCCACCACCAAACCATCCTTGGGCACGACTGCCCTGGAGGCCTGGCGCAACTGGCGCGCCCTTCCCTGGCAGAACCTTCCGGTCTTTGCCCAGGCGCTCGGGGTCGGCGAGTTCTGCTGGCAGCCCAACCAGGCGAAGCCTTCGGGGCACGAACTGCACTACGTCATTAACGAACTGACGACGCGCCCGGCCTCCCAGTCCGAGGAGGACGAGGTGTGGGACTGCCTCCTAAAAGGTTGCCTGCGCATCTACACCCGACGAAACGGCATAGGCGTACCCAAGACACCGGTGCACGTTCTCCATGAGATGACCGGGAGGCCTATGGAGTCCGGCCTTACCGGCTAATCCGCGTCCTCGCTGGACGCCGTGCGCGACCACTTATTCCAAATCGGGCATACGCCAATTGTCATAATTGGTGTTGCCAATCCAATCAACTACTAGGGGAATACACCATGGCACGTAAATACGACATCAGGAAACCGCTCGAAGCCCGCAAGCTACACGGCGGCAACCAAATGAGCTTCTGGAGCAAGTTCGGCGTCACTCAGAGCGGCGGCAGCCGCTACGAGGCTGGCCGGAACATTCCGAAGCCGACCGCCCTCCTCATGCAGCTGTACTTCGACGGCAAGATCACCGACGACGATCTCGCGGCGGCGGCCAAGGTCGTCGCCAAGAAGTAAATGGGTATGGGCGCCCTCCTCCGCCGTGCGGTCATGAGCATCGTTGACTTCGACCGCTCGGTCCGTCGCCTGGAATACACCTGGGTCAACTCGGACGGCGGGCGCTCTACCTCGAAGCGCAAAGCCCAGAAAAACGACTGCACGGTTCGGGCGCTCGCAATCGCCCGCGAGCTTCCCTACGACGAAGCGTACGACATCCTGAAGGATGCAGGCCGCAAGTGCAGCCGGGGGTTCGACTTTGTGAAGTGGATCGATGCTCAGCCCTGGGCAACCAAGATTTCCTTCCCAGCCGAGAAGGGCAAGCGGCGTATGACGCCTGCCCAGTTCTGTCGTGAGTATCCCAAGGGGACTTACATCCTCCGTGTGACGAAGCACGTATTCGTAGTCAGGGATGGGGTCATTTACGACACCTTTGAAAACCGGCCCGACAGGTGCGTTTATGCGTGCTGGTCGGTGTCCTCCCGCTAACCCTTTATCGACTGGACATCATGCTACGCAGATCAATCCTTTCCTTGCTCCTGTGGTGCATAGCGACGTTCTCGCAAGCGAACACCATCGCTTACTACCCTGATCAAGCCTCGGCATTCGCCGCATGTCAAAACGACGGCGCGATCCCTGGCTCTAATTGCTCCCCCGGGGGCTTTGCCCTTGTCCGTTGGTGCAGCACCTATAACGGCTGTGGTGGCGGCGGATGCACGGTCATCGAGCAGTCCTCACAAGCGCCCTATCCCGGCGGCCAGTGCCCCTACTCGGTCCAGACCGAATACCACGTCTACAGCTACCCGTCCGTCGCCTGCCCTGCAGGCTGGACTTTTACGGGTCCGCTGGGGACGGACTGCATCAAGCCGGAGAAGGCTCAGGCCGTTTCGTCGAGCCAACCTTCATTGTCCGGAGGTTCCCCCCAGTCCGTTTCGTCGTACTCAGCCCCTCTGCCCACGTCCCCTGCGGTAACCGCTGCAGCGGACGTTCCCTGCGTTGGAAACCCTTGTGATGCATCCACCGGAAACAAGCTCCACGCCGAAACCGATTTTGTTGGTGGAAGCGGAGTCCCGTCGTTCCAACGGACCTACAACAGCTTTTCGACTCGCGATGTTGGATTTGGCCAGGGCTGGTCACACTCCTATAGCAAACGCCTCAATTTCGTTTCCGCCACTCAGGTTCAGTATGTGGCCGCCAACGGAAGCGTCACGTCGTTTCTCAAGTCCGGTTCAAGCTGGTCTGGTGGCGCTGACCTCAAGACCAAGCTGACCGTTGCGAACGGGTACTACACCTTCACGAACTCTGATGGCAGTGTGGAGGTGTTCAACCCCAAGGGACTGCCCGTTTCTGATACGGACGCGCACGGCCTGGTGACGTCTTACTCCTATAGTAGCGACGGCTATCTGCTGACGGTCACTGGTCCATTCGGCCATAAAATCACCATCACCTGGTCCGCTGCCTACACCATCGGGACAATCACCTTCCCGGATAGCTCCTGGATCAAGTTCTCCAAGGATGCGAAATACAACCTGGCATCGGCCACCCGGTCCGATTCCGTCGTGCCGGCCGGCGTCGTTACTCAGTATCTCTACGAGGACACTGCCAATCCCCATTCTCTGACTGGCATCGTCGACCAGAACGGTTCAAGGCTCTCCACCTACGCCTATGACGCAACCAGCGGCAAGGCCGTCAGCACCCAACACAGTGGCGGCACGGGGAAATTCACCCTTGCCTACAACGGCAACCAGACCGTAGTTACCGATGCAAGCGGAAATACACAGACGCTGACGTTCGCAAGCAATCTCGGTGTCAATCTGCTGGTGAGCCGAACCGACAGCTCTGACGGCAAAACCCGCTCCCAGTCCTTCGATGCAGCTAACAATCTCATCAGCAGCACCGACGAGGAAGGGAGGGTCACCAACTACACCTGGGACAGCCTGCACCGTCTCACCAGCAAGACTGAGGCTGCGGGAACCAGCGTCGATCGAACGACAGCCTATGCCTACGCGTCACCGGATCTCGATCTTCCCACCACCATCACCGAACCGGGCCGAACGACCACAATCACCTACACAGGCAAGTTGCCGACAACGATCACGACTTCGGATGGGGCTTCGAGTCGGACCATCAACCTGACCTACACCGCCAAGGGCCAAGTAGCCACGATAACCGGGCCGCGGGTCGATGTCACGGACACCCGGACCCTCGATTACTGGGATTGCACCACCGGGGCGCAATGCGGCCAGCTCAAGAAGGTAACCAACGCCCTCGGGCACATCACGACCTTCGACCAGTACGATGGCGCCGGCCGCCTGCTGAAGACGACTAGCCCCAACGGCGTGGCCACCACGTTCGTCTACAACAAGGCGGGCAACGTCACCACGGTGACCGAGACGCCTCCGGCCGGCGGCGGCAGCGCCCGGACGACCAGCTTTACCTACGACAACGCCCAGCAGCTGAAGACGGCCACCCTACCAGACGGAGTGGTGCTGACCTATGCCTACGATGCGGCCCATCGCCTAACGAGCGTCACGGACAACGCGGGCAACAAGGTCGCCTACGCCTACGACCTCAAGGACAACCGGACCCAGACCGTCGTGAAGGACTCGGCCGGGACGATCCGCCGCCAGGTCGACTACGCCTTCAATGCGCGCAACTTCCTCACCAGCATCACGGCCGGCGGTTCGGCTACCCAGATGGTCCTGGACGCAGTTGGCAACACGACCAGCGTCACGGACCCGAATGGGCACGGCACCACCTACGCTTACGATCCCCTGAATCGCATCACCAGCGTCGTGGACCGCCTGCAGGGCACCACCAGCACGGGTTACGACAGCGCCGGTCATCTGGCGAGCCTGACCGCCCCCAACGGTGCCAACTGGGCATTCACGACGGACGGCCTGGGCAACCAGGAGGCCGAAGCCAGCCCTGACCGCGGCCAGATCCTGCGGACTTTCGATGCGGCCGGAAATGTCCTGTCCAGCACGGACGCCCGTGGCATCACTGCCAGCTTCGCCTATGACGCGCTCAATCGCCTGACCAGCCTCACCTACCCGACAGCGGGCGAGGACGTCACCTACGGCTATGACACCTGCGCCAACGGTATCGGGCGACTGTGCTCTGTCACCGACCCCACCGGAACCCGAACCTACGCCTATGACGGCCTGGGCCGGACTGCCTCGGTCACCTGGACGACCAGCAACCAGGTCTTCACGACGAGCTACACCTGGACGCCGGCGGACAGGCTGGCCAGCATCACCTACCCCAGTGGGCGAGTCGTCAGCTATACCCGCAACAGCCTGGGCCAGATCTCGGCGATCGCCACCGGTGGCCAGAACATCGTCACCGGCCGGACGTACCGCGCGGACGGGCTGCTCACCGGGCAGACCTACGGCAACGGCCTGGTGGATACCCGTGCCTACGATCTTCATGGCCGTCTGACCTCCTGGGCCACCGGTTCCATCGACAGCCGCACCTACGGCTACGACGCCAACGGCAACATCACCGGCATCAACGCCACCACCTTCGGTTACGACTGGCTCGACAGGATCGTCAGCAGCAATTCCATGCTGAATTTCACCTGGGACGCCAACGGCAACCGCCAGGCGGACGGCACCGGGAGCTACGCCTACTCGCCCAGCTCCAACCGGATGACGAGCAACCCGTCCGGCGCGGTCACGCTGGATGCCGCCGGTAACACCCTGTCGGCCAATGGCCTCAACTTCGAGTTCAACCAGGCTGGCCGACTGACGGCTGCGCGCTCAAGCGGCAATCTGCTGGGGCAGTACGCCTACAGCTTCGATGGCCACCGGGCACAGAAGGCCGTCCAGGGTGCCACGACACTGTTCCATTATGGTGTCAATGACAACCTGCTGGCCGAAACCGACGCGGCGGGAACGACGCTGAAGGAATACGTCTGGGATGATGAGGGCCGCCCCCTGGCGCAGATCGCGAATGGCGTTATCACGTATCTACACCCGGACCACTTGGGTAGCCCGCGAATCGGCACGAACGGTTCCATGAGCGTCGTTTGGCAGTGGTACGAAATTCCCTTCGGCCAAGCTCCTCCTAGTGGCCCTATCACCATCAACTTACGATACCCTGGCCAATACATCGACCTTGAAACCGGGCTTTTCCAGAATTGGAACAGAGCCTTTGACCCGACATCTGGTCGGTATTTGGAAAGCGACCACATTGGTCTAAATGGTGGACATAACACCTATAGCTACGCGGAATCCAATCCACTAAACGGTGTTGATGAAACGGGTCTTCAACGCTCGCCCCGCGTTGCTACGACCCCCAGCGTTGTCAGATATAGCGAACAGGTTTCTTACGATCTACTACTTGCTCAAATTCGGGCAATTCGTCCAGACTACCGCCCACCGTCAGCTATAGGGAATCGTGGTGATAGTGTCAGCGAAGGTGAGATCCGTCTTCTTCGCGAAGATCTCAGTTCTCTTAGAGGTGGACGGCAATGCCACGGCAACAATCTCAATACACTTCGGCCGGCTCAGGGTTATTCTTTACGTGACATCGATACCGGCGAGGTGTTGAAGTACGGTGAAACAATCCGTGGCCCACGCAGATATTCTCGAAAATATCTGTTCGAGCAGAATGCTGAGATGGTTTTTGAGGCACAAGGCTCAAAGCGAGAAATGCACCAGTGGCAGCATGATATGATTCTGGAATACCGCGATCAAAACGATGGCCTCCGGCCTCCTCTCAATAAATCGGATTGGTGAAACGTATGAAGTTATGGATGTCTGGTGAAATTCAGCATGACGTTGCTGAATGTTATCGCCAAGCGAGGCTTGTCGTACAACGCAGAGTAAACGAACGCCTCCAGCAAATGACATTCAAAACCGATCTTGATCAGTGGGCATTCATTGGCATCATTCGACCCGACGACCACCCAGATTATCAGGAAATCAAAAAGTTCGATCGACGGCATAAGACCATTGAATTCCGATTGAAGATCGATCATGGTCAATTCCTATCAAGCTCACACGAGGAACATATTGCTATGATCATTCAAGCGTTGAAGCGGGCCGTTGATTTAATGAATTCTCTTGGCGTTGATCCAGATGATATCGAAAAACTGAAAAGCGTTCTGATGGACTCATAACCGTAATTTCCTTCTAAAGGCCCGCGCTAGCGGGTCTTATTCTTTATGAAGCAGTGATGGCGCGAGAATGTTAATGTGCAAAGTAACCGATTTCTTTGCCCGTTTATCGGGAGCTAAGTCACAGCTTTCGGCGCTCGAAACGTTAGTTCTAGATTCTGTATCCTCAAAATTGGAAGGAGGAGCGGCAACTATTTGGCAAGCCCAAATTGATTCCATAAACAAGGTTCAGCGGCTTCCTGAAGGCATTGAAGTCAACTTCTACCGAATGAATAAAGGGAAGCCTACTTTTGACGCTCAGCAAGCCTTTCCTAATTCATCGCCCAAGCTTTTAATTGCGGAAGTTCATCTCGAGTCGCCAGAGCACCAAAAGATTTCCGCAAAAATATGGGGAGTGAAGGGGTTTGTCTTTTCAATCGAGTACGATTGCAGCCCCTCGTATTTTGAAGAAGCTCTCGGGATGGAGCCGAAGTTGGATTTAAAGATCACATCCGAGTTAAAAGCCAATCTTTCTGAAGCGACATAATGAACGACCGGCCCGCTTCGGCGGGCTGTTCTATTTAACCCTACCTACAGCCACCCCATCTCAAATGATAAAAAGGGTGCGCGACTTCTAACGTGATTCAGTGATTTACCTTGGTGATCAGTATAATGAGTATCCAACTTAATGAACGTCAGGTGTCGTTAATTTCTAACATAGTTGCATCCAGCGGGAAATGTGATCTCAAGGTTTTGGATTGTCTTACCAACAATCTAATCGCGCCGAATGAACGGCAATTAATTTTAGGGCTTGTGGAAGAAGAGCTAACAGCGAAGGGATTTGGCCCGGATTCAGAACCGACTTCGTATGGTCTCGAGTTGGAGGCTTTAATAGATGTCCTTAATCGACCGAACATCAAATCTTAGCTGTTACTTTCCTTGATTTGCACCGGCCCGCTCATGCGGGCCTTCCGTTTTATCGAAAGTCATGGCTGGCAATATTGCGATTGGTCAATCAGGAAAATTCGATCAAAGCCCTAATACCAAGGCTGAATTTGATCGCGATGCAAGGATTGAGAGCGTGCGCGAGACTCTTGAGAGGCTTGCACAGGCCCGCTCTTTGCATCCTGATCGTGTTTGCTACGTGTTCGGCATGGGGGCACAACCGAGGCATGTCTACGCATCACTTCATGGAAAAGAGGGAATTCAGCTTCTGTTTTTTAGAAGCCTTCTCCCTTGGTATCTCCGTTGGCTAAGCGGGTTGGTAGGTAGCTATGAAGGCCTTGTGCGGATTGATGATCTTTCGCAATTGCCTGCCGTATTTCTCAGTCTCATGGATCGTTCAATGGTTGGGGTCTACATTTTCGCAGCAGGCGAGGAAGACCATTTCTTGACTGGAGTCAGGAGCATGGCGAATCGCCGCCAGTTTGACTTGGGCGTAAAAAATGATCCCGGCTATTGTTTTTATATTGTTGATGCCGACAATTCGGAATCAAGCACTGGGTTAATCGAAATAGTTTCATATGGCATTAACACACCAAATGACCTAATCCCCGCATAACGAAGACTACATTCCCTCTCTGAAAGAGGCCCGCCAACGCGGGCCATTTTTTATCGATTGGAGACTGACATGACCACCACATCTATGGCGATCACCGTCTCATACAGCCAGATTGCTGTTTTTTCGAGCCACTTGGAGAACCCCTTCAACAACTGGCAAGAACACCACGTCACCCAAGGGTTTTCGTGGCGTGAACATAGTGTTTCGTTTCGCACGCTCAATGAATTTGGCTCCTGCTCAATCGAAATAGACTTCTCTGAATGCCATCCAGGTTCGGATGATGCAATTCGGGCTATTAGAGTGCCTTTTTCCGTTCCGGAGGATGGCAAGATTGAGATCGGCAGCATTGGAGATTCGGTGCCCCTTTCAATCGCGCCCGGCGCTTATGCGTTGCTCTTCCAAATCCTCGCGGTAAGACCTGACGGAAAAGAAGTAATTCACCTCTCTTTCTCTAAAAGTGAGCCCATGGATTTTGCGATTATTAAAGCAGATGAGCAGATCACAATCAGCCGTCCGCTTTGCAAAACGTCGCAGGCGGCAACTTGAGCCAAACATTGGCCCGCTTCGGCGGGCTTTTTCCTGAATAGGCCGGCTTCTGCAGGTACTCTAATTGTATTGCCACCCAGGACAGCAAGATGACTGCCAGCGACGCCGATCTAGTCCATCTCTTTGGGATCAAGAAGCCGTTCCTCGCCCCGCTGTACCTGAGCTATCCGCTCAACCAGGCGCGTCGCCTGTCGGCCGACGAAGCCGCCCAGCTCTGTGAGCGTGACTCGGCGATCAAGCCATCCACACGGGACACCTGGGAAATCGCTCCGACCTACGTGAATGGTGTCCTGCACGCCAACCTTTCCAAGATGACCCGGCGCGGTGGATGGCATGCGGAATCGACCTGGCTGCTCCCTGTGGCGCCGGGCGAAGGGATGCTCCGCTTGTCCGCTCCGCTTGGTTCCGGCCGCGCCCTGTCCAATGAGGAATGCCGGCAGCTTCGCTCAATCGGCGCCGAATTCAAGGCAGCGAATCCCGCATGGACGGTGAAACCGTCCGAGCGCGATCCGCTGAGCGTCCTCATTTTCCGGTACCAGCGGGACATGATGATTTCGGTTGGTGGCCTGAAACTCGCCCCTCCTCCCCGTCCGCAGCAGCCGTCCTCGCCGCCGGCCCGCCCCCTGGCACCACCTCCCCGTCCTGGCACCTGGCAAAACCTCGTCTTCTAGGGACGGCCGCTTAGCTGGACCAGCTAATCCCTTGCGGATGCCCTAACGGCAAGCCTTTTCCCAGAATGGCATGGGCCAGATCGGTAAGCTTTCTGCATATCCAAACAGGAGGTTGATCCCATGCCGCTGCAACTCTTCAAGACCCCGACCGGCGAAGTCGCCTTGGTCGCAAACCGCCACCTCATCATCGACGGCGATCCCGCCGACGACAGCGCCAAGCTTGTCGAGCAGACCAGCGAACGGCTGTCTGTGGCCCTCGAAGTCCCCCTGGAGATCGTCGCCATTGAGCCGGCCAGCGTCGAATGGAGCTGGGAGGGCCTGATCGCCCAGGTGGCCCTGTCCGCGACGACATGCCGGCCGCCGGCGGCGGCGACCTGCGCCAAGTGCGGCACGCAGTTGAAGGGCGGGATGTGCGGGGATGAAACCTGCCCCTACTCCGACTGGCCCCAGCAGGTGTCCGTGAGCGACATGGAAGGCATGAGCGCCGACGAAATCGTGGCCAAGTACGGCCTGATCCGGGCCGAAGCGCATAGCGATGACCTCGTGTTCGAAAGCGACTTCTTCGCCGAAGGCTGGTTCATCGGCGCCACCGAAGACCAGATCAAGACTCTGGCCCGGGAGGATTGGGGCCGTTGCGAGGAGGCAGATGAAGTTGCTCGCTCCGCCGAGAAGACGCCCGGGGTGTCCCGGATGTTCGAATACGTCCACGCCCGCAGCGCGGGCGGCGGCGAGCAGATCGGGTTTGAATGCACCATCAACCCCAAGGATGCAATGGCATGGCTGCGCCGCCAGCGTTACGGCCTGTGGGCCCAGCTGGTCTGTGAAGAGCATGGCATCCGGATCGTTGAAGCCCAGGAACCCGAGGTTGAAGGCTATTACGACTGGCTCGACGACCACGGCAATGCCTGCGACACCAGCTTCATCTGTGCTGACGAAGCGGCAATGGATGCCGTGAAACGCCTTGGGCTCGACCCGCACGCCCCGGTCACCCCTCTCTACTATGCCTTCTGGGATGTTGGCGCATTCTATAGCCCGTCCGGCAAGGATACCCGCCAGATTCTCGGGCCGGACCTCTTCTGTGATGATCTCGGCTACGGCGAGGACGATATCGCGGGCATCGCTGCGCTCGCCGTCGGCGAAGTCTGGGAGAGCCCCGATTACGGCCCGTATCACACTGTCCGTCGTATCCGGTGACCGTCATGCGGATGAACGATCTCTTCCCCCTGACCGAGCGCGAGGAAGCCATCAACGCGCTCCACTACGCCACGGCCATCTACACCGCCGCCCCCGTGGTGGATGACCTGCTGGATGCGGTCGACTGGCCGCGCGGCAACCGCCGGCTGGTCGATCCCTCCTGCGGCGACGGTATCTTCTTGGGCAGGGCCCTGGCCCGCCTGCTACGCGAGCGGCCGAAGGTTCGTGAAGACGAGTTGCTGGACGTTCTGCAAGGATGGGAACTGCATCCGTCTGCCGCCCAGCAGTCACGCGCCCGGGTGGCCGAACTGCTGGAAGACCACGGCTGGGAGCCGGGCAAGGCTCAGGCCGCCAGCGAGCGCATGGTGCGGCAGGCCGACTTCCTGACGGCTGGCCCGACAGGCCCCTACTGCCATGTCCTCGCCGGAAATCCGCCCTACCTTCGTTTCACCAACCTGCACCAGCTCCTCCGCGCCGAGTATCAGGCGGCCCTGCCGGCCTACGCCTGTTCCGACCTGCTGCACAGCTTCCTAGACCGCTGCGCGTCCGTGCTGATGCCCGATGGGGAGGTGGCCCTGGTAACGGCCGACCGTTGGCTGTTCAACGTCGGCGCCGCGAAGCTCCGCGAGTCCCTGGGCAACCGCCTCGGTATCGACCGCTTGCAACGGCTCGACCCCACCAGCGCCTTCTACCGGCCCAAGGATCGCCGCGCGGGCTCGCCGCCCAGAATCCACCCCGTTTCAGTGGTCCTGCGCCCGTCCTCGGTGGCGGCCATCCCCTTGAGCGCCGCGCCGGTGTTCCCGGACAAGCAGGAACAGCCCAACCAGAAGCCGGGTATCACCCTAGGCGAAATCGCCAAGGTCACTCTGGCCCCCTGGCTTGGTACGAATGGCATCTTCGTGGTCGACGAGGCGACGGCCGCCAGCCTGCCGGCAGAGCACCTGGTCCCGGCGATCGACACCGACGACATCCGCGACGGACAGCTTCAGACTCCGACCCGGTATGCGATCCGCACCACGCCGGACTGCCCGCCCCCGCCCGCGATCATGGCGCACCTGGAGGCCAACATGCACCGCATGGCCAAGCGCGGGCTGCGCAAGATCCCGTGGCTCCCGCCGGAGAGCTGGCACAAGCGGAACCTCAACGAGCCGATCCTTCTGGTCCCGCGCATTGCCAGATCCCTGCGCCCGGTGCGAGTGCCGCCCGGAATTTTGCCGGTGAACCACAATCTGTCCATCGTGGCGGCGGATCGCGTGACCCTCGATGAGATCGAGGAGATGCTGTCCTCTAAGGAGGCGAACGAGTGGATGCAGGCGCACGCCGCGCGGCTGGAATCCGGCTTTTACTCGCTGACCACCACCCTGTTGCGGCAGTTGCCTGTCCAGTTCTGACGGTCAAAGCATTCCTGAAACGGCAGTGACGGAAGCGTAGCCTGACGTCATTGCCGCAAAGGAACTGCCATGCCGATTACCCCTGGACTTCTCTGTGACTGCTACCTCAACTTGCACAAGACCGGCTTTCTGTCGGTCCGCGCGGCCGAGGGGCCGGACAAGGGCCGCGTCGTTGGCCATGTAAGCGCCATCGAGCTGGAAGGCTGCACCTTCCGCGTGTCCGAAGCCGGGCGCCAGCGGGTTATTCGCGAGCGGGCCAAGAACGTCCATGCCACGGTACGTGGGCGCATCGTCCAGGTCAGCCTGGATGCAACTCCTTCCCCGTCCCTGACGGAAAAGCACAGCGCGATCCTGGCCGCCGGCGGCACGGATACCACTTACAACCCCTACTACACCCCCACCTTCATCAATAGGGAGACGAAGAACCCAGTCCATGCCGCACAGTCGGTCGTGATCGTGGGCAAGTTCGTCGCCGCCAGCTCAGGAGCCTAACCATGGAAGTGAAGATCAAGGAGTTCTGCTATACCGGCCCCAGCGGCGGCACGCGCCTTTCCAACGGCACCTTCGACACGCCCTATCCGCATCCCGAAGCGACGGTGAAGGTGACGCGCGGCTTCTACGACTACGAATGCGGCCATCGCTTTATCGGCGAGCCGGCCGATCCGCTGCTGACCGCCTTCCGCGACGAGCATGGCAGCACCGAGGACAAGCGCGTCTTCTTCAGCGAGTTCGACCTGGTGGACCGGCGCGATCTCGGGGAGCTGATCGACAAGTTCGTCGACCGTCCCGATATCTGACCTGAGAAGGGCGAGGACATATACTTACCGGCATGAACCTCGCATTCGATCCCGATCAGCTGGCTTCCGCCACGGACGCTCTGCAAGTAGAGATGGTCCGGCGCGCTAGCGACGGGGAAGTGATCGAGGTTCGGCCGTGGATTCAGACCCAGACAGAGGGCCAGATACATGCCCTTCGGCCCCAGCTTCGACAAAGCGCCGGCGAGGCGCCCTTCACCTGTTTCAGTTGCGGCCACCCCGTCATTCTCAAGAAGCACGCCTTGGGCGGCCACTTTTTCGCGCACAAGGAAAAGTCAGCGGCAGAACGGGCGAATTGCCAGTATCAAGAGGACCGGCACCTTTCCCTCAAGGAACTGGATCGAATGCGCTACCAGGGACAGCGCGAAGGTGCCCGGCATCGACGGACGAAGGAGTTGATCCGCCGCATCGTCGCGTCCGATTCCCGTTTCACGGAGCCGGTCATCGAGCAGACCTGGCGAACCTTCGACGAAGGATGGCGAAAGCCGGATGTCGCGACGTCCTGGGCCGGCCTGCCGGTCGTCTTCGAGGCCCAAGTCTCGAACACCTACCCAGCCGTTGTCGCGGAACGGACCGCTTTCTACCGCAGCCAGGGCGCCATCCTGATCTGGGTCTTCGACCAGCTCCCGGACGAGCACTGGCGCACGCTCCACGCCGACACCTTCTGTGCAAATCAGCAGCACCTGTTCCTTGTGGACGAGGAATGTGCCCGGGCGTCCGAGGACGCCGGCGAAGCATTGTTCTCGGTCTATCGGTTGCGCCCCACCCTCGACATTCATCATTCCGAGGAGGACGGCTACACCACCCTGGTCCCCTACCAGCAGGAGGAGCATGACCTGGTGCCTTTCGCCAGCCTGCGGCTTGATCCCGAGGCCCAGACCGCAAGCCTTTTCGACGCCCAGGAAGAGAAGCGCCGGGTGGATCACATCGCCCTCTGTAGCCGGGTTCAGGCCGAGCAAGTGTCGTGGACCGTACTGGAAGAAGACATCCGGGCCATCATCCAGCGCAAGGGAGCCATTCCCTACGAAACGGTGAGGTCCTGGGCCGCCCTGGTCTGCGCCATCGAGGCATCCCGCCTGTGGTGTCCTGTGGGGACGCGCTATCCGAACCCGGTGAGTGTCCTCAACCTGATCCACGACAGCCACCCGGCTTTCTTCGGCCATCTGATCCATACCTTGCAGCGGCTTCACTTGGACCCGGCGGAGCGGCGTACCGGCGCATGGAAAAAGCGGGTCGAGGATTTCCATGCTGGACGGTATAAAGGCGGCCCGATACCGCCCCAACACGGCGGCTCGGCGGCCCTTCTGGCCTGGCTCTACCCTAAATAGAAGTTTCCCAGAAATAGGCTGTTGGCATCGGTATCTTGTTCTCATCAGCAACAGGAGAACGAACCATGCCTCACACCCCTGCCGTATTTGCCATCGACGCCATCGAAGGCCTGTTCCACGGCATCACTGCCGGACAACGCTGGAACGGATGGGCTTGCCCCATGTTTTCCTTCGAGGAGGCCAACCGGCTGACCGCGCTCAACAACGATAGCGAGTTCTGCGGCAGCATCTCCTACGACGCCGACAAGGATGCCTTCCTCTTCCGTTCCGAGGATCAGGATGGAGAAGATCCGCCCGAGGTCTTCGAGGCCGAAACCATCAATGGCCAGAAGTATTACGCCATCGGTGCTTTCTCTTGGTGCTGGCAGGACGTCACGGACACCCCTGCAGGGCGTTTTTCCGTCGATCTGCTGCGCGAGTTGAAGGAGATGCAGCGGACCGGCTTGAATGTGCCCGAAAAGGCCTTTGCGCTGGCCTGCAACGAGCGAGTGGTCACCGAGCACTTGGACATGGGTGTGTCCGAAGCGGCTGACCTGCTCATCGAACTCTCCCAACTGCCCTGATCGAGGACGCCATGGACCTTTCCATCTATCGCCGCTTCGTCGTGCGGGGCGTGGTCGCCCTGTGCGCCAATGGCCTACCGATCCCGCCGGATTCCCTGACCGAGGTTGCTGCGGTCTGCCACGAAACCGCCACCGACGACGATCCCAACATTTCGGCCTGGGGTGTCTATGGCGTCCTGTTCGACAACTCGATCGACAGCCTTGCCGATTGCCCCACGCGGGAAATTGCCGAGGCGATCGCCGATGCCCTCAACATCCAGTACGGAAGGAAAGCAGCATGAGCCACTGGCCAACCCATTGCGAGCGCTGCGGCGCCGATCTTGCGAAGGTGTCTTCCATCATGAGCAAGTTCAATCAGGACACGATCTGCTCGCCCTGCAAGGCGCGCGAGCGGGCTCACCCCGGGTACAGGGAAGCCGACGAGGCCGAGATTGCCGCCGTCCGCGCCGGCGACCGCAACTTCCCCGGCGTGGGCTGCCCGCCGGTGCTCTACAACCCGCCCTGCATCGCCGAACAGGTTGCCATCGTTCTGGAGGGCCAGGAGCCGAACCCGACGGTTCAGATCGCCCTGTGCCATGGCGGCGTCTTCACGGCTGACCCGGTGCTCGACACCGATCAGTACCGCTTCCCCGATGGCTCCGAACTGAGCGTCAAGCGCACCAACCCCGTTCGCTGCACCGTCCTTGCCTATTCCAACGCCTGAAGGAGCCAACCGTGGCCAAGATCGTGACCCTCGAAATCCTTGTCGACTCGGATGATGAGTCGGAAATCGCCGACGGCTTGAACGACATGCTTCGGACGGCGCAGATTCCGGTGGATCCGGACGACGCCGACGCCCGTAACTGGATCATCGACTGGCGCCTGGGCGTCGCCGGTGACCAGTTGCGCTTGCAGTCCATTTCGCCGTCTGTTGAAGACGCCATCGTCAATGGCACCTACAGCGAGGGCGATGCCTTCCCCTCCACGGCGGCGCCGTTGCACCCGGGCCTGGAGTACGAACTGATCGCCACCGACCCCAAGGCCATGGACAGCTTGTGGATTGGCGTGCCGTCCCTGTGCGATCGGGAGGAAGGCGGCGATCTGTCTGTGCTGGTCAAACGCACCCATGAAGGGGTGATCCTCGACGTATGGCCGGCGAGCCAGGAGAACCACGGCGAGATCCTGTCGTCCGCAGCGGCCATGTTTGCCGACGCACCCCAACCAGAAGAAGCAGTGGCATGAGCCTGTCCGTGGTCCGCACGCACGGCACCAATGGCGGCTATGTCCGAGGGTGCCGCTGCGAGGCCTGCCGCAAGGCACACCGGGAATACGAGGCCGCGCACCGGAAGGCGAAGGCCGATCCCGACTCGGGCTACATCGCTGCCGACCGGGCCCGCGCGCATCTCCTGTTCCTGGCCGAACACGGTCTAGGCGTGGGAGCCGTCAATGTGGCCACGGATATCATTCCCTCCATCATCATCGGCATCCGCAACGGAAAGCGAACCCGCCTCCAGAAACGGACCGAAAAGAAGATCCTCGCGGTAACGCCTGACCTGGCCCTGGATCATGCCCTGGTGGATGCCGCGCCGACCTGGCGCCGGATCAACGAGATGCTGGCTGCCGGCACTCCCGAATCCGTCATCCTGGCCGCCCTGGACAGGACCGGTCCTATCACGCGGCTGGGCCGCTCCCAGGTGACCGTTCGCACGGCCGCTCTCATCGAGCGTCTGCACACGAAGCTATCGCCGGTCGTGCCGGACAATGTGCGGATTCTGGCTGTCCCTCCTGAACAGCGAAGGGTTCGGGCGTGCCGTCGGGCGGACTTTTCCCAGATTGAGGCGGGGCACCCAGTTACGCTATCGGCATGAACACAGCGACCCATACCCCCTCCTCTGCCGGCACCAGCTTCCTCGCCCAGCGCGGCCTGAAACCAGCCTCGGAACTGGCGGCCAATCGCCCTCACGGCGACCGCCTGCGCTACATCGGCGGCTGTCGCTGCGACCTCTGCCGCAAGGCCAATAGCACCTACGAGCGCGAGCGCCAGAAGGCCCGGGCCGCTGGGGACTGGAATGGTATCGTCGATGCCGGCAAGGCCCGCCAGCACCTGATGAACCTTTCCCAGTTGGGTGTCGGCCGCCGGGCCGTGGCCGCCGCCTCCGACGTGGCGGAAACCGTCCTGATGGACATCCGTTCCGGGACCAAGACCCGCATCCGCGCCCGCACCGAACGCCAAATCCTTGCCGTGACGCCCGAGATGGCTTCAGACCATGCACTCGTCGATGCCGGGCCGACCTGGAAGCTCATCCGCGAGCTGCTGAAGGCCGGCTTTACCAAGGCCCGCCTATCCGCCGAGATGGGCACCAATGGCCGTGCCCTGCAGCTCGCCAAGGATCAGGTTACCGTTCGCAATGCCGCCCGTATGGCGACCGTCCACGCTCGCTTGATGGCCTCTGACGAAGCGTTGGTGCCGGCAGGGCCGAGCCTTCGCCGCCTGAAGGAATTGCGCCAGGAGGAATTCACCGAACGCCAGCTGGCCCGCTGGCTCGACCTACCGGACGGCGAATACGTCATTCCCCAGCGCCGGCTCACCCGTGGGCTGGAAAATCGGATTCTCGCCCTTCATGACCGCCTGATGAACTGACTCGCAACCATACGTCATTCAGCGGAAAATACGCGATTCGAAAAATCTTTACTGCCTTATGTCCCTGTCCAAAGAACGCCAAGCCATCCTCAAGCAGAAAAGCGACAACTACATTGCCACGATGGAAGCCCCTGGCAACGGGGTGACTTACAGCCGGGTTGCCACGGACAAGCTGCTGATTCTGGAAGCTCTCAACGACTGGAGCGGCCGTCTTCTGGCCGAAGGCGGGGACATCAAGCTGAATTTCGGGTGCGACGACCCGGCCTGCGCTTCCAGGTTCGAGTTGTCCGAACTCGTGAAGCGGATGCACGCCGCCCCCGTGATTCTCTACCCGGTGTCAGGTTTCACGTTAGGGGACGATGACGAACCTCGCTTTGGCCACGAGACTTCAACGTTCAGGATGTCGCCTGAAAAAAGCGGCTCCCGTGCAGACGCCATCATGATCGCCGAATCGACCCACATTCGGGACGTCGAAGCTGCCATGAACCTCTGGGCCATGTGTGCTACTGAGGACTGCCTGGCCTATCTGCACTATCAGATGGACGAGCATGGCCTGCATTTCGGTGATGAAGAATTGGCGGCCGCCCGGCAGATCATCACCAGCGCCCTGCTCACGAATTTCTCGGCCGGCCAGGTCTGGAATGCGATTTGGCGATCCGTAAGGGATGCAGCCGCTCTCAGCGCCCGCCCGTACTACAACGTCGCCAAGGCCTCCAAGACGATCCCGAAGAAAATCGACAAGGTGCTTACCCAGAACGCCAGCGTCCGCGGCGGATTCGCCGCCTATGATCGCTTGGCGGCGCTCCCCATGGGTGCCGTGCTGACCCTCCTCCTGAATCGGTTTGGTATCGAAGACGACTCTCCGGGCCCGGATGTACGGGCCAAATTTGCTGCCGATGCCGCTCTGGCACCCGCCATGCCACCCGAAGAATCTGCCCCTGCTACTGACCGTGGGTTAGTACAAGGCACGATGTTTTTCATCAACAAAGTCACTCCGCTGGATTGTCTTGTCTTGTCCTGCTTCAAAAATCTTCGGACCGACACTTCTGAACCTGAGTGGGATGAAAACCACGTTTTCGGACAACTCCGTTACACCCTCGATGACATCTACGCCTTCGATGGCTTCGCCTTCCTTCGCCAATTCCTGGCAGCACGAGACATTCCTGAACCGACGAAGGAGGACATCGAACGTCACGCCACAGCCGCTCAAGAGCGAAAAGAACAGGGCAGCGAAAGTGAGGATGTAAGCGGCTGGAAGGATGCCATTCATGAAGTCCTTGCCAAAGCAGGCGTTCCGGCAGACCGGATAGGGCCTGTCTATTACGCCATTCGATATCCCGCTTCGCCCGAAGAAGTCATGTCCATGCTGCGTGCAATACCCGGTGAAAAGGGGCTGTCAGCCATGCGCGCGGATTATGCCCACCTCTACCCCGAATATTTCACGTCGTCCAATGGGCTTTCCATCGGCGGATTCGAGTTCAAGTTCCCGGAAGAGCACTTGGAACCTGATGGAAGCGACCTTGATCTTGTGATGGCCATTGCCGGACAAAACCTTGACCGCCTTGCCGAGTTGGTCACGACATCCGTCCTTCGCTCGGTCTGGTGTGCCAGCGACGAGATGAAGGGCCATTTGCTTCAACGGGTCGGGCAAAGGCTGCTGGATTTAACTTCGCCGCCCAGCCAGATCGAGGATGGGCCTGGCTAACTATTGGCTCTCGTCCCCTGCGCTGCTTGGCAATCCTTCCTTCTACCGAATCCCATGGAATCATCCCATCAAGAGGCCCCGCGCCTTCCTGTCATCGCCATCCCGTCCTCTCTGGACGAGGATTTCCGCCAGCGTCTTCTGGGGCTGAAGAATGCCCAGATCGTCGAGCAAGCGAACCACAGCTACGTCGATGTCGGCGAGAACACCCTGGTTCATCTTCTCGATGCCCGTGACCTGCAGCCGGGCATCCAGGACCGGAGCCTGGTCGCCGTCCTCACGGACATGGCGAAGCGATGCGAGTACCCGGTCCTGCTCATCGCCGGCAATCTCTACGGGAAGCCGCCCGTCGATGTCTCACGCAGCCGCAGCATCGCCGGATTCATCACCCACCTGGAGCTTTTCACGCGCATACGCGCGATCCAGGCGCCGGACCGCTTCCATGCCGCCATGGTCCTGCAGCTCCTCGCCAAGCAGGCCCAGAGAGGGTTCCATTCCCTGGGTCTTGAGGACTTGTAGCGCGCGGCCGCGATCGCCCCCGATTTCTCAACAACCTGTCCCTTGTAGATTGAATGAACCTGCCTTCTCCCTTGATCCTGCAGCACGAAACGCACCCGTCTTCAGCACTGAACATCCTGCGAACCCGCCGATTCATCGCCGGCCCGATTCTGGGCGATGCCGGCCTCAACGCTTTCATCGTCGGCCACCCTCGGGGCAACTATCGCGGTGAGCAGGCGGAGCGTCGTGGCGCCATTCTCGAATTCGAATGGTCAGGCCCGGTATCCACCCAGGACTACGGGGTCTATCCGGACCTGGATGTCTGCTACGACCAGCATCCCCATCGGGCATTCGTCTTCGTCGGCAGCTCCCAGCACCTCCGGCTCGTCGGGTTGAAGGTGAAGTCGGAGAACGGATGGGCGGACTATGTTCATCGTCCGGAACTGACCGTCACCACCTTTTGGCCCTGGCTGCAGAGCCGGCGGAAGAACTGGGTAAAGGAGCAAGCCGAGATGATCGCCCAGGAGGTCGAACAGACCCTGGCCCAGAAGCCTGCTGTGCGGATCGTCCTTCCCCAAAGCTCCCCCTACCATCACCTCGTCCGCAAGCGGTATCCCAACATCGAGTAGTCGCTTCAGCTCGTCCTTTGAGGACGCTGATTGAGCGGCGCGCCGGGTTCTACTTAATTCAGAATCGGCGGGGTCGAATCCGCAGAATGGTGCTTGTACCGATCAGGAGCAAGCACCATGAACCTCAAGACCCTCGAATTCATCCTTTCCCGCTTCGCTGACGCCAGTGTCTTTGGCGAGGAGGAGCGGGAAGCCCTGAAATGCGCCCGCGACATCGTTGCGGCCCTGCGCGCGGCCAATGACCTGCCGGCCGCCTTCAACATCAAGGATCTCGTTTCGCTGATCTGGCACAAGAGCCAGCTCCCGGAGCGCCCCCAGGCCATCGTGCGCCTGCCCTCGAGCGACGACAGCCAATACGACCGCTTTACCGTCCTCCCGGCCGGCCTGAGCCTCGCATCCGCGATTGCCGCGGCGAACGAGGCGATTCAGCAGGCGAACAAGGAAGACCACGATTCCGAGGACGGCACCTGTGCCGACGGCGACAACGTGGAAGGCAACGTCCGCCGGCGCCTGGAGGCCCTGGGCTTCACCTTCCTCCCCGTGGAAACCACGAACTGCTGGGACCAGTACGTCGAGCAGGCGGAGGTGGCTCATGCCTGATTTGAACACGCCCGCCAGCCTCGAGACATCAGCGGCAGCCGAGTCCCAGTGGGCGGGCCTGTGCAATGAGCAGGGCTGGAACGAGGCCTCCCAGATCATCCACCTGGAAGGCTTCCTGCGCGACCACGGCCTGTTCCCGAAATTCGTGGCGTACGCCGAGGCCGCCGCTGCCGAGGAGAACTCCGACAGCGCCGCCGCGGCCGGCGCGCTCGCCTGACTTTTCCATCCAGGAGAACCGAATGTCAAATTCAATCCGAACCGACCTCACCGCAAAGCTCGTTCGGCAGTGTGGCGACAACCTTTGGGGGTCGTGCGCGCAGTTTCCCGTGTCCGACTGGAAGCATGAAGTGGAATCCGGGGATACCGTTCTGGGCTACTGGGAATGGGTGATTTCACAGGCCGAGGCGAACGGCACCGACCTGGAGCACCTTTACGGCAGCGACAACAAGCTCGCTGCTCTCGAACGGCTTTCCACGATGTTCGGTTGGACTGACGAGGAAGCCCGCCACGCAAGGGAGAACATCGACAACAAGTATGGCAACGAGTGCGTCATTCCCCTAGTCAACGGCCGCGCCCTATGCACTCCTGCCTTTCCCGAGATTTCTGGCTATGTCCGCGTGGTTCATCACGGCTTCGAACTGGCGTATTGGACCAGCGAGGAGTGGCGAGACGACCCGGAAGGGGTCATTGGTGCCTTCATCGGCGCCGCCAAGGGCGTTGCCTATCCAATCCCTACTATTGGAGCCTGAATATGGACCAAACCATCTCCCGCACCTATGGCGGCCGCCAAATCAGCGTGGTCACCGTCCGGCTGCTTTCCAAGAGCTGCTGGTTCGCCGTGACCCCTCTGCCGGAGGACCGCTGGGAAGTTACGGTCAAGGCTGACGCCGGCCAGCACCTTCCCGACGAGTCCCGTCTACCGGCCGAGCCGGTCCTGTCCCGCGCGGACCTGCAGACGCTTGGCTACGAGATCATGAACGATGAGCCGCCCCCCTTCCGCTTCTACTGGAAGCGCGGCGAGGAACGCTCCAACGGCAGCTTCCTGCACGCCGACGTTGCCCACGACGACGCCATCGAGGACGCCTTCGCGAACAACGAGCTGTCCCGTTGCGACGACTGCGGCAAGGTGCACACGCAATTCACCCTGTCGCCGGTGAAGAATCTGTCAATGCGCGTCGAGGCCGGCGGCACCATGCCCAGTGGCGAGTGCGACTGCGGCGCCCTGGCCTATCCGATTGCCGAGCGTCCCTGATGGATCGCCACGGCATCCTGTCCGGTGCGATGGTCCGCCGCCTGATGCGGAAGCATCGGGTGACCATCGCCGGGCTCGCGGCCAAGCACAACATCACCCAGAAGCGTGTCCGCGAAGTGCGGGCACAGGGCGTGTCCGGATTCCTGGCCCTGGAATGGGTCTTCCTCATCACCGGGGCCTGGCCTGACCAGCCGGCGAGCGGCAAAGCCTGAAATCCCCAAGGCCATTCGATACACTTCGCATACTCACTTCGGAGGCAAATCATGACCACTGGGCAAGAGCCGGTTGCGGGCAAGCTCTACCGCTGCGCACTGAAGCACGGCACCACGCGCATCTGCCGGTACGGCTATCACCGGAAGAACAACGACCGGAACTGGAGCGATCCGCCCGCCGGGTCGTTCTCTCCTTCCTGTCTCTGGTACGGATGGCGAGATCACGGCAATTACCGCTTCATCCGTGAGGAAGAAGTGGTCAGTTTTGTCGAGGTTACCGACGACGGCGCCGGCCAGTTCATTCCGGCTGGCCCGTCCGTACTGCCCGCCCAAGCAGCCGCCTGACGCCTCCTCCAACCCAACGATCATCCATCTACCGCCATGACCCAAGAACAAACCCTGGCCGACAGCCAAACGCCCACCACCAGCGTCGCCGACCCTCTCTACCTGCATCTCGCCATCACCGACCCAGAAGTCTTGGCGGCCGTGAGCGAGTATTCCGGCCAGGCCCGGACCGAATTCGTGGCGAACTGCCTGAAGGTCGGCGTGCTCTCCCTGCGGGCGGCGCGCGGCGTCGTCGATGGCGGCGAGATCCGGGCCGCCGGCGACCACCTGATCGACCAGCTCACCGAGCGCCTGACCGGCTACCGCACGCTCCTGGAGGAGAACCTGGCCAACTCCCTCTCCCACTACTTCGACCCCGCCAGCGGCGTCTTCAACACCCGTGTCGAGAATCTGGTGAAGGACGACGGCGAGCTCTTCCGGGTCATCAACGGGCAGATCACCGCTGTCCAGCAGGGACTGGCTACGACGATGGAGAAGTTCGTCGGCGAGAACTCGGCCTTCCTGTCCCTCCTGGACCCCACCGAAAGCAACCGTCTTCTGGCCGCCATGCGCGAGACGGTCGGCAATGTCCTGGAAAGCGAGAAGACTGTCATCCTCGGCCAGTTCTCTCTCGATAACCCTGAAAGTGCCCTGTCGCGCCTGGTGCGCGAACTCAATGCAGCCCACGGCAACCTGACCAACGCCCTCGGCACCCAGATCAACGACGTGGTGGGGGAATTCAGCCTGGACAAGCCCGATAGCGCCCTGTCGCGCCTGGTGGGCCGCGTCGAGGCCGCCCAACGCTCGATCTCCCAAGAATTCTCTCTGGACAACGACGGCTCGGCCCTGCGCCGGCTGCGCGACGAGATGCACGGGCAGCTCCAGGCCCTGACCCAGGCCCAGAACAGCTTCCACTCCGAAGTGGTGGGCCTGCTGTCCGCCATGAACGCCAGGAAGGAAGCCGAAGCCCGGTCGACCACCCACGGGGCCGTGTTCGAGGAAGCCGTCGGCAATCAGTTGCGACTGCTTGGCGTCCCCGCCGGCGACATCATCGAGGACACAGGTGCGACAACCGGCCAGATCAGAAACTGTAAGGTCGGCGACCATGTTGTCACGCTCTCCCCCGACTCGGCCGCCGCCGGCGCCCGGATCGTGGTGGAAGCGAAAGAGTCCGCCAGCTACACCCTGAAATCGACGCTGGAAGAAGCCGACGAGGCCCGCCGCAACCGTTCTGCTGGCATCTGCCTGTTCGTCCATTCCAGTCGCACCGCCCCCGCCGGCCTGGAGCCGCTGGCCAGGTATGGCAACGATGTGGTGGTCATCTGGAATCCGGAGGACGACGCATCGGATATGGTCTTCAAGGCCGGCTACCTGACCGCCAAGGCGCTCTCGATCCGCGCGGCGCAGCGGTACGGCGCGGAAGCCGCCAGCTTCCAGAAAATCGACAAGGCAATTGAGGTCGTGAGGAAACAACTGAACGGCTTCGACGAGCTGAAGACGACGGGCGAGACCATCCAGAACAGCGCGGGCAAGATGCTGGAGCGTGTCCGCATCATGCGGACCGAACTGGAGCGCCAGGTCGAGATTCTGGCCGATCAGGTCGGCGGTCTGAAGGAGGCGTCCGAGGCGGACGGCGCAGCCTAAACGGCCAGTTCGCACAATGCGAACTTAAACCAGAAACAGGGGAGGTGGATCGGTAGCATGTAGTCATAACCAAGGAAGAACAACCATGATTACTGCAAGCCAAGTCTATGACCACGTTCAATGTCCGCATCGCCCGGTCATGGACGCCACCAAGCCCGAATCCGAGCGCGACGAGACGAGCGCCTTCGTCGAAATGCTCTGGGAACAGGGCGTAGAGCACGAGGCGACGGTTCTGGCCGCCTTGGGCATCACCGCCGACATGAGCCAAGTCCCCTTGGATCAGCGCGAAGCCGCCACGCTGGCCGCCATGGCCCGCAAGGAGCCGCTGATCTACCGGGGCCGCATCAGCGCCGACGATCTTCTGGGCGAGCCGGACCTGCTCGAACTGCACCCCTGCGGTGGGTACATCCCCGGCGACATCAAATCCGGCAGCGGGCTGGAGGGTGGCGACGAGGAGACGGAAGGCCGCCTGAAGCGGCACTATGCCGTCCAGCTCGGACACTACAGCAACATCCTCGAACGCAAGCAGCTGGGCGTAGGCACTCACATGGCTTTCGTGGTCGACAACGAGGCCGCGCGGATTCCCTACGACCTCGACAGCCCGATGGGTGTCCGCAACCTGCAAACGTGGTACGGCTTCTATGAGGATGCCGTGGTTGCTGTCCGCAACAACCTGTGTGGGGCGACCAAGACCCTCCCGGCCCTTGGCGCGACCTGCAAGCTCTGCCACTGGTACAGCTCGTGCAAGGAAGCGGTCATCGCCGCCAACGATCTCAGCCTCATCGCCGAACTGGGCCGGTCCAAGCGGGACGCGCTCATTCGCCTGATCCCCTCCGTCAAGGCGCTGGCCGCCGCCAATATCGACAATTTCGTCTCCGGCAAGAAGACTGTCTTCCCCGGCATCGGTCCGGGCACGCTGGAAAAGTATCAGGCCCGCGCCCGGTTGCTCTGCAACCCCAATGCCTCCCCTTATCTGAAGTCGCCCATCGAACTGCCGATCCGCGCCCGTGAGATCTATTTCGACATTGAGGCGGACCCGTTCAAGGGCAACTTTGTCTATCTGCACGGCATGGTGGAGCGGTCGCACGGATTGCCTGCCACGGCCCGGTTCCATCCCTTCTTCGCTGACGGGGCCACCCCGCAGGACGAGGAAGCCGTCTTTGCGGCATCGTGGCAGTACCTGACCGAGAGCATCAAGGACAGCGTGATCTACTACTACTCGCAGTACGAGCACACTTCGTACAAGCGGTTGGCGAAGAAATACCCGTCCGTCTGCTCTGTGGATGACGTGGAGGCGCTTTTCGACACGCCGGAGATGATCGACCTCTACGCCATCGTGAAGCGCCATACCGAGTGGCCCTGCAACAACCTCTCGATCAAGACCCTTGCCGTCTATTGCGGCTTCAAGTGGCGCGACGAATCCCCGTCTGGGGCCGCCAGCATCGAGTGGTATCGCCGCTGGATCGAGACGGGCGACCCAGCCATCAAGGCCCGAATCAGCGAATACAACGAGGACGATTGCCTTGCGACGGGCTATGTCGTCGATGCCATCCGCCGGATGGAGTGCATCTCCGCTCTCGCCGCCTGAACCCAAGGACAGACCATGAACACCAACCAAGAACAGCTCGAACGCGTCGCCAACCTCCTGAAGCAAGCCGGCGCGGTGCTTGAAACCATCGACCTCACGCCCCGCGCGTCCCCGGCGGAGATTTTCCTGCGGACGCTGGCCGCCAATCTGGACAACGTATTCCTGTCCGATGCGGATTTCCGCCAGTTCGTCCGCAATTCCCTGCCGGGAGCCGTCTTCCCGGAAGACCGACAGGTGGTGCTGACCAATATCGGCGAGGCTTATCGCGTCAATGGTCTGTGGTTCAAGTGGCACGGGTCCGTGGGCAGCAAGATCGCCATCAAGGATCAGGCTTCGATTACTACCTGGGCCCACGTCGACGGCCTGCCCCGCGCCTGACAAAATCCAAATCGCCTATGGGCTGTTCGATACGATGGGTCCATATCAACAAACCATCGACGGAGCACCATGAGCGAGCAATTCAAGAGCCCCTACGGCGATCCCTACCCCGACGACAAACTGCAGGAGGCCGGGCAGTTCCGTGTCCGCCTGGCGTCGGTCGGCAATCCCGACTTCGGCCAGAACCCCCGGGCCCGCAAGTACGGCGCGGCGCCGAACCGCTGGCAGAAGGTGGGCAGCATTGCCGAGGCGTCCGCTGCCTGCAGGCAGTTCATCACGGACAATGAACTTGGCGGCGGCAACTGGTCCGGCGGGGACGTGCAGGATGCGTCCGGCAAGGTCGTGGCCCGGATCAGCTATAACGGCCGGGCCTGGCTCCCCGGCAACCTCTGATCGACGGCTGCCCGTTTGGGCGGCCAATCCGGCAAGGCGGCTCGACTTCAAGCTCCCCAAGCAGAAATGCCCGCGGTACCCATAGTGCAGAGCCGCCTTGCCCGATTGTCCCCTTCGCCGCCACTCTGGCGTCACGATTCCTGATTTCGCGCTATACCTGATGCTTGGGCATCGTGTCCGGGCGTGTTAGCCGGCATTCACCGGACGGAGGCTCCTACCATGGGAGACTGGCGCGTTTGGGCCGTTGCGGCCCTCTGCATGTTCATTCTCAGGCATTGCTGAGACATTGGCCCCGCTCCGGCGGGGCTTGGCTCAATCAAGCAGTAGGGCTTCTCGTAGGGCGGCCGGCAGCAGCTTGCGGTGCCAGAAATCGTCGTGACCGAACCCGTTTGGCACCCGCAAGGCGCAGCCCTTCTCGATTGCCAGCTGGGTCGGCTTGCCGTTCTCGCGCAGCTTGGCCAGGTCCATCTTCTTGCCCAGGGCGACCCCGGACAGGCCAAAAGGCTTGGCGATCTCCGTGATCTTCATCCAGACCGTCCGGTCGATTGAATCCTTGTCGATGACCCCCAAAGCCTTCTTGCTGAGAGCATCGGCCTCCCCGTTCTCCTCGCGCGGTATCCAGCGCAGGGTGACGTTCGGGATCTGGGCCTTGATGTCCAGGACGGTCTTGCACATCGGGACCAGGTTCTTTTCCTTGATGAACCATTCACCATTCACCTGGCGGACCACCAGCTGGCTGTCGCCCTGGACGACCAGGTTCTCGACCTTCGCCTCGACAGCGGCATCTAGCACCGCCATCAGAGCGGCATATTCGGCTTCGTTGTTCGTTCCCGGGCCGATTTCCTCACTGACCTCGATGCGCTCGCCTGCCGGTCCTTTGAGGACGCCGCCAATGCCGCGCACGCCGGGGTTGGCGTCTTTGGTCGCGCCGTCGAACCAGGCGTACCAGGTATTGCTGTTCATGGCTTCTATCTCCTTCGATGTTTCCATCGTACCGAAATCGACTTGATGAATCTCATTTTCCAAAACGCCGTGAGGTGGTTTTCTATACTTGCGTCATTAGCCAATCTGAGTATCCTTCATGCCCATTCCGAAACCCCTCCTTACCGGCACCATGCACGATTACGGCATTGGCGCCCTGGTGGACATGTCCGCCCCCGAGCAGATCGCCCCGTCCGAACGCCGACTGATGAACCTGACCCTTCCGCCCTGGCAGCGGCCGGAGGAGTGGAGCGCGGACCAGAAGCGCCGCTTCGTCGAAGGCATCTTCCTGGGCCTGGGCACCGGCTATTACGTTGTGCATCAATATGACTGGGACGATGCGGGCCATTTGAAGCCCATGTCGGGCTGGCTCCTCGACGGACAGCAGCGGATCAGCGCCCTTCGTGACTTCCTGTCCGGCGAGATGGTGATCTTTGGCGATGTCCGCTTCACCGAGATGTCCGTGCCGGACCAGTTGCGCTTCAAGCGCCGTCCCTTCCCGTGTCACGAACTGGATTACACCGACAGCGAGGACACGCTGAAGGAACTCTACGACCGCCTGAATTACGGCGGCACCCCCCATACCGAGGCGCAGCGCGTGCTGCCCTCTCGACCCATCCAGAACGAGGTTGTCGCATGATCGAACTTTGCCAAGCCCAACCCGGCCAGCCGGTCTATCACGTCACCGAGCCGGACGCCCCCGACCTGTATGCCCTCATCAGCTTCATGTCGGGCAAGACAGACCCTGAGCGGGACGTGATGACTTTCACCATTGCCCGTGAGGAGGAATACGAGGAGGTTGCTCAGACCGTCCTCATGGGACGCCTGGGCCTGCTCTCCTGGTACAAGCAGAACGTAGGCTACTCCCCGGACGAGGACATTGGCGGACTGACGCCGATCGACGATCTCATCGACCGGGTGGCCAGCCACATGCTGTTGCGGGAACACGAAGCCATCGTCGCCTGATTCGGCCCGGCCCGGCGGGAGCCTGTCCCTTATCCCGCGGGGCCATTTCCGTCATAATCGGCGCGTTTGAACAAAACCACCGGCTTTTCGACATGGACCTGACCCAATATTCGATTCCCGAACTGAAAGACATCCTCAATCGCCTGCCCAAGGAGATCGCGCGGCGCGAGAAGGTCGAAAAAGCCCAGGTTCGGAAGGAACTGGAAGCGAAAGCGTCGGCGGCGGGTTTCACCCTGGAGGAGTTGGTTCGCTTCTCCCGGAACGGAGCCAAGGCTGTTGAAGCGAAATACCGTCATCCGACCAATCCCAAACTGAAGTGGGCAGGCCGTGGTCCGCGTCCGCGCTGGATGATCGACTTCCTGGGGGCCGGCGGCACGCTCGCTCAACTGGAAGCCTGATCCCGCTACTGCCGGCCGCAATCGCCGGCTGCTGCCGGCTTTTCTTTGTCCGCAACGCCCTCGCACGGCCACCTTGCACAGGTCCAGAGCGGACTCACTGAGCGGGTTGTCGCTGTTCTAGTTTATTCAGAAATGCCTATGCCTGCTGCGTAGGATGGCTCCTGTAACCCATCAACCACAGGAGCCGCAACAATGAACGAATCGATCCGCCTTCTCTCCACCAAGGACGGTGCTGACAAAGAGTACCGCGTCCAACTCGAAGCCAAGGACGGTGGCTTCATCGTCACCGGTTTCAACGGTCGCCGCGGTGGACCGCTGAAGGCCCAGCCCAAGATCACCTCTCCGGTTCCCTACGACGAAGCCAAGAAGGCCTACGATGCGCTCGTGAAGTCCAAGCTCAAGGGCGGCTACAACCCGGCCGACGCGGGCGCTGAATACGTCGTCCCCGCCGACATCGGCACACCGACCGGCATCAAGCTCCATCTCCTCACGCAGGTTCCCGAGTCGGATGTCGAGCGTTACATCCACGACGACCGCTATCTGGCTCAGGAAAAGTACGACGGTGAGCGCCGCCCGGTCGCCCGCCGCGAAACCGTGATCGGCAGCAACAAGAACGGCTTCCAGACCACCCTCCCCGCCGCCGTGGTCGATGTCCTGACCGCCCTGCCGCAGGACACCGAAATCGACGCTGAACAGGTCGGCGAGGTGCTGTACGTGTTCGACGTGATGAAAATCGACGGCGAGTGCCAGCGCGATCTGGCCTGCCTCGAACGCAAGCGCAAGGTCGACGTGCTGGTGAATCGCCTCGGCAACCCGGAAAACATCGTGTCCATCGAAACGGCCGTCGGCACCGAAGCCAAGCGCGCCCTGTACGCCCGTCTCCGCGCCCAGCGCAAGGAAGGGATCGTGTTCAAGCGGATCGACGCTGGCTATGGCGAAGGCAAGAACGACGACCAGATCAAGATCAAGTTCATCGAGTCCGCCACCTTGCAGGTCGCCTCGATCCACCCGACCAAGCGCAGTATCACCGTGCAGGCCTTCGATGACATGGGCGTCGCCGTCCAGCTCGGCTCGGTCACTGTCCCCCTGAACTATCCCATCCCACCCCTCAACGCCCTCGTCGAGGTCGAGTATCTGTACTGCGTGCGGAGCCTCGTCCAGCCGGTCTATCGCGGCGAGCGCACCGACCAGACCATCGACGCCTGCACCACCCGGCAGCTGAAGTACCGGGCCGGGATCGGCGAGGATGAGGCCCAGAACGACGACGCTGCCTTGCTGGCCGCCTGACCATGAACATCACCGAGGCCATCAAGAAGCATGGACTCGAATACCTGCGGGGCCGTCCCATTGCGGACGGTTCCCGCCGGCTGTTCATCCATGACGACGACCTGAACGCGGCGATCGCCCTCTGGGCGGATGAGCCGGAGAACGCCCACCGGCAACGCCGCTTCTACGGCGGGGAGTCCCGCAACGCCCCCATGTGCGGCTGGATTTACGGCTCCTACACGGTCCTCGAGGACGAGCCTGTCCGTCAGACCGCGGCAGAGTGCGCCAGCGCCCACAACGGACACGCCGACGCGGCCCATAGCCTGGCCACCCTCAACCTGGACGGCCAGTCCTACGAGCTGCGCATCTGCGGGGTCGGCCAGGACGCCTTTTTCGAGTGGATCAACGAAGGCGGCGATCCCGTCGGTGATCCGTTCTTCGAGTTCGACGGTGTGGAGCGCGAGAAGGCCCGCTTTGCGGCCTTCCTCCTGGCCCCTTCCAAGACGGGAGAGTGTCATGCCTGAGTGCCGGAAGATCGTCATCGTCGCCCGTGGCGACACCGAGGCCGATCTGGAATTGGCCCTCGAGGAGGCCTTGAAGCGGATTCGGGATGGCTACCTGTCCGGCTCGGACCGGAACGACGAGGGCGGGTTCTACTTCCAGGTAGACACGAACGTCGACCCGGCCGCCTGGCCAAGGTAGCTTACGGGCTTACCCCGCCTGAGCAGGGCGGGGATTCCGCCAGTACCCCAAAATTCCCCGCTTCTCGCCCGCCTGGTCCAGTACCTTGCCCAGCCGCTGGTTCAAGGCGATCAGCAGCAGGGTATTGGCCAGCGGGATCGTGGCCACCACGCCCAGCCCGGCCGCCGCCCAGCGGCCCGCCCCCAATGCCCGTGAGTTATGCACGGCGAAGTAGATGTGCAGGGGGATCAACACCAAGGCCATGATCCATGGGCCAAGCAGGGACAAGAAGCTGACTAGCGCGGTGAGCTGGGCAAGCGTATGCAGGGCACACAGCCTTTCTGTCCCCTTGCGATCCGCACTCAATTGCAGCCCCCGAACTTAACCGGGACAGGCCCACGGCGCTTTGAGCGAACAACGACGGTTCCGGCGAGCTTGTCATGCCAGGCTTGCTTTCGATCGTCGAAGCCTGCCCAGATCAGTCCCAGTCCTAGCGGAATGGTGGACACAATTTACCCAAGGTATCGAATAGTCCATTGAAGGACAGTCGGGGCTTCCCCTGTCCCAGCATCAAGAATCCTGACTCCCACGACAATCTTGCCTGGGGTTGCTTGCATCGTCATCCAGAAGCCGAATGTGAATACCGCAGGGATCACAATCTGTTCAAGAACCTTTGTCAGGCTGTACGGGTTTTGCAACTCTTGTTCCAACACATCCACCCCACAGCCCAGTCTGACCAGTACCAGGAAAACCGTCATTGCAACGATGCAAATGACTGAATCAATAATCGCGGCCCCACCCCTTACCCAGAAGCCTGCGTACTCCAACTCCTCAGCGCCGATATTTTCACTCATTCTGAATACTCGCAGTTGTGACAGTAGAACCCCTGTGTGTCCTTTCTGGACAAGAACATCGCAACCAGCCCTACGGCCACCACCAGGCTTGCGATGACGAAAGCCGGCGCCGTGAATTCGAACCCGGTATGGATCACGCCATCGAGTTGCAGAGCGCCTACGAGGAGCGCCAGGATCATCAGGCCCGGGAACAGGATGAGCTTCCACATCGGCGTGGAAGGGATGGTGTGCGGCTGTATGGCTTCCCGGCACACGGGGCAACGGCGGCGCAGCCCCAAGTACCTCACCGCATTCGCCTGGGCCTCTGCTTCGGTATCCGCCAGTGGGATGGAGCGCACCAGGGCGGTAGGGAAGTCTCCGGCCCGGATGGCCACGAACCACTTGCCCCGGTCCCGCTCGGGGATCGGCCGGCCCTCTTCGTCCTCCTCGTAGATCTCGCCGACCAGGTGGATCGTGACGTGGTTGCGCGAGCAGAGTTCTTCGTCGGTCATGGCCGGCATCCGTTGCCCCCCCGGTCAGTTCATGGCCCGCTGGCTGACCAGCAGCACCGGCCCGGCGAGGTAGTCGTCCGGCAGGATGGACTCGGACTCGAGGGCCAGCTGCGTCGCATACCGATTGATCACATGCAGGCCGTCCTTCGCGGACTCACTGACCACCAGGTAGCGGCCGTAAGGGATAGGCACGACCTCGAGGTGGCCGCCCACGACCTCTTGCATCCGGCGCAGGCGCTCGGCCTCTGCCTCCGGCAGCACGATCTGCTCCGTCTCGCCGTCCGGCTGGAGGACGGTGGCGCGGAGGTAGTCGGTGTCAGGCGAAAACATACTCGCCGTCCTTTGAGGACCGGGCAGAAAAGACGCCCATGCTGGGGAACAGGATGCGCCGAAGCACGAACGCATAGGTGATCAGGGACAAGGTGATGGCCAGGCCCACCCACCCGGCCGGGGTCTCCCAGCCGCCGTCGAGGAGCATCTTGGACTGCGGCGGGATCTGCAGCAGTTGGACCAGGATGTAGGCGTTGTAGGCGTTGATGCTGTTGCGCAGGAAGCCCCAGAACATCAGCGACGGGATCAGCGCCATCATGAGCGAGCAGAGGACGGCCGAGCCCTCGCCCAGCGGCGCCCCGATCTGCCAGCCGACGAAGAGGCCGAGGAGCACCTGGAGGAACGAGACGAGGCGCATCAGCCGGACCTTCCACTTGTTCGCGTCGACGAGCGCCAGGTCCGGAGTAGCCGCGAGGATGGTGGCCAGATTGCGATCACTGAAGACACCGCCCTGCAGCCGGTAGAACGCTTCCTCCCGGGACATGCCCTGAGCGAGGTATTCGGCGATCCGCTTGCGAGTGTCACGCTTACTGGTGCTCATCAGCCACCCCTCGATTCGGTCTTGAAGCCACGGACGGGGGTCATCAGCCCCGTCGATACAACGCCACCCCGGGAGCCAGTCGCCACGCGGGCGCCGAAGATGTACGGAAGCGCCACTTCGAAGCCGAGGAGCAGGAGTGCGACGTTCGCGGCGGTCTGCTGGAGGGGTTCGTTGTGCAGGAGGCCGAGGAGATCCGCAAGGGTCGCGGTACCAGGATCGAGCTGGTAGAGGCCGTACAGGCCCACGAGCGCCACAGCGGACAAGATGCAGCGGGTGATCGTCAGGAGAAACATGGGATGCCTTTCAGGAAGGATCAGGAGAGGGCAGCGAGGATTGCGTCGGCGCTCTTGGGACCGATGCCTTTCACGGCCAGCAGCTGCTCGCGGGTAGCCGCGAAGACGGCCCTGGGCGAGCCGAAATGCGCGAGGAGCGCCTGGGCGGCATTGGGGCCGACCGAGGGCAACCCTTCAAGCAGGTACTGGGCCGCTGCTGGGCCCTTCGGCTTGCAGGCGCGAAGTGGGATTTGGTAGCCCAAGCCGTGGACCGCATGCAGGGCCATCCGGTGCAGGATGTGGGGCGTCCTGGCTACGCTCGGCGAGGTGACCAGGGAGGCGCCGGACAGGAGGGCGATATAGGAGATTGCGCCGTCAAGCGCCTCCGGCGCTATGGCGGAGCGGGTTTCGTAGATGTTGCCTTCGATCAGCACGACGACTCGCTCATGCTCAATCGCCATGCGGGCCAACTGGTCGAAGATCCGTCCTTCCATCAAGGAAATGACGAAATCGCTGGCTGCCTTGCGCTCTACGGCGATGCCGTTGCCGATCAGGTAGTCCCCGCTGGACAGCTCCGCTTGCTCGAGCGTGACGCCCGGAATCTTGGCGAGCCGTGAAGCGATCCCGGAGCGGGCCTCCCGGCTGTCGGCGACGATGGTGACCGGCTTCGGGCCGGTCTCAGTGGTTTTGGGATTGGTCATGGCTCCGTTATACCCATGCGGCATGGGTCGTTCTGGATATTCCGAGGAGGGAAGAAGCGCCCATTATGGGAACGCGGCTCCTCCTGCGCCATGCAAGAATGCAGCGCGAATGCTGCGTTTAGATGGAGTAATGGACGGTTTCCGGGTGCCCGGTACCGGTCCAAGGGCACCTGGGGTGCCTGATGGGGTAGTACCGGGGGTACTACCCTTCCCTGCTCGCCGTCAGAACCCAGCCAGGGCGAAGTGCCAGGGCTGGCTGTAGTTCTGCCACCCCGTCAGGCGGCCCGACTGGGTTGAACCGTCTGCCCGGACCATGACGAACCAGACGGATGCCGTGCGTCCTTGCGGCGGCGCCGGCTCCAGCTCCTGCCGGGCGATCACCACGTCCTTGGGCGCTCCCTTGGCCTGGTTGTCGGCCACGGCCGCCCGCAGCTGTCCCTCGCTGACGCCCACGGTGCCGGCGCTGGCCGCCAGCGCGCGGCGGATCTCCGGCGGATGGGTCGAATAGAGGTCAAGGATGTACTGCTTGGCCGACGCCTCCAGGACGGCATTGACGTTGCTCTCATCCTTCGGGATGGACGCGGCCGCAGCTGTGATCGCCGGCGGCTTGGCCTGCTGTCCCTCCTTCTTTGGGTTGATGGGATTGCAGGAAGCGGGCAACAAAAAGGCGGCAATGATGCCGCCCACCGCAATCGCGGTACCGATGTGGTGAACCATCGCTTTCTCCTCAGTAATTGGTCCGGAACTCCTCGCCCTTGTTGAAACGATCCTGCCAGTGCGCCAGGTAGCCCCGGGCCAGGTCGGGGTTCTTCCAGACGACCATCACGTTCTCGCTGTTGCGGCCCGCCGCCGAGCTGGTGAAGTTGAAGCTGCCCGTCTCCACGGACTCCCGGTCGGCCACGATCACCTTGTCGTGGTGGATCTGGTAGACCGAGATCGTCCGTACGCGACAGCCGGCATTGACCAGGGCCGACAGTGCCGCCCGGGCAAGGCCCTTCTTGTCCTTCGTGACGTTTTCCTCGTAGTCCGCCACGACGGCGACATCGACCCCTCGCCGGCGGGCTTCGATCAGGGCATCGACGACGGACGCTGACGTCAGCGCATACGCCATCATGCGGATCTCGGACCGGGCCGAGCCGATCACCTTCAGAACCAGCTTTTCCGCGCCCTCCCGGGGCGAGAAGGCGTATTCGATTGCGCCGTTGTGCTGTACCGAGCTGCTTCGGTCACCGAACTCGGTCACCGCGCGCTCGGCCACGCGCACCCAGTTGCTTGCTGCAGCCGGTCCGGTGAGGACCAGCATCGCCGCCGCCAAGAGTCCAAATCGCTTCATATCCTTCCTTTCTTGTCAGATTTTAAGAGTTCGTCAGCACACCTTTGCCTGGCGCGCCGCAATGAGTTCCTGGTACCGGGCGATCACGTCGCCGGCGGTCGTAAAGCCCACGGTAATGCCCAGGATGCTGGCCACCTCCTGGCGGACCTCCGCGATCAGCTGGGCTTCCTCCTGGCTGGGTACGCAAGTCGGCCAGCCGGAGGTGTAGAGGAGATGCTTGGGCAGCCGGGTTTCGGCCGCCACGCGCAGTTCGGCCCGGCGCTTGGCGTCGGCAAGGCCTTCCCGCTCTTCCGGGGACAGAAGATGCGGCGCCACATCGCCAAGCCACTTCGCCCCCTGCAAGGCAAATGTGGACGCTATCTCCAGTCGCACCATGCGCCGGTAGATCTCGGCGTTGTCCGGGCAGGACGCAGATGCCTTCAGGTCGCCGGCGGAGCCCATGATGCAGAAAGCGCAACTGACCCGCGTGCTCTTGTAGACCGTGTAGGCCTCGTGCAGGGGCTCCTGCTTGAGGGCAATGTAGTCATAGACGGACGGCGTGGACCAGGGCGCGATGGGATTCCAGTTCATGCCCTGGCAGCCCCGCGCCGACAACTTCGGCTGCGGCGAGGCAATCGGCATCTTGGAGCGCGCGGCGCTCTCGTCGTGGCGCACGCCCGTCGCCGACAGGATCTTCTGCCCTGGGTATCGCTTGGTCAGTTCCCGGCAGATCAGGTCCGTTTTCAACTCGCTGGTGCAGAAGCGCATGCCCGGGGTCGACCAGGGCAGGATGATTTTTACGCATGAGAGCGTCGAGTACCGCTCCAGGCTGCTCTCCCAACGGGCTTCCCAGCGATCCATCATGTCGCCGGCGGCGCGACGCAGAACGATCAGTTCCCAACCAAGGCGTTTGGCCAGGCGCTCGCAGACCGGGAGACTGTCTTTCCACTCCACGACGCCCAGGTCACTGTGGATCAGCACGCGCGGCCCCTTGTGGCCGATCTCGTCGAGGTATTCGGCGAGTCGGATGGCCATTGCTTGCGAGTCCTTCCCGCCTGAAATCCCAAGGGCCGCGACAGCGCCTTCCTTCAGCCATGCGGTGACTTCCGGCGTCACGGCCACGTCGTACTGCCCCGCGGCGGCGATTGCCGGGGCGAAGAGGTCTAGCTGCTGAAGTCGTTCCAATTGCGGGCATCCGTTGATAGGTTGCCCTCAATGCTATTTAGGTAGGCCTGGCGGTTCTGGAATTTGTCCCTGTCCCTTGTCGACCAGGAATCCGACTACAGTAAAACCAGTATCCAATAAGCCATACGAGTAAGATGGTTGATGTCTCAAACATCATACGAATCCACGATGTTTCCACCAGAACCCGAAGTCCACTTCATCGCTGCGCTTGGCGCAACGGAGGTGGCAAGCCGCTGTGACTTCAGCGAAGAAGTCCTCCGCGAGTCGATCAAGCTCCCCTACACCAACGAGGCGCGACAGAGCGAACACCGCCTGGCCGCTGACGTCCGCGCGAGGCTCGGCAACGCCCGCATCTTCGCGACGCTTTCCCATATCTACGACGCCATCCCGAAGTCCGTCACGGACAACAACGACTATCTGACCCAGTACCGGGACAATTTCCGGAAGCTGGTCGATACGGTGCGGAAAGACCTGGCCAACGAGGCCATCGAATGGGCCAGAAATCATCTGGAGAACGAAGCCGACGACAGCGCCTCGATCTGCGCCACTGATCCGGCGGCCGACTGGATGTCCGCCGGGATCGACATGCTTGTCTTCGGCGCCTCTGTCGTCGGCCGCAAGAAGCTCGACAACCGCGAGACCCGCTACTTCAACCGCCTGGCGTCCAAAATGCCGAAGATCGCCAAGGAGATTCAGGCCAGCGGCGTCGAGGACGACAGGGACGCCTGTGTGCTGATCGCCACCAAGGAGTTGTTCAACGGCCTGCGGCCCCTCATGTTCTTCGCCCTGGCCATGATGTACGGCCAGTACATCCTGCTCGGCCTGCTGATGTCGGTCGGGGCTTCCCCCTTCATCCTGGAGGCGGTCGGCGACAAGACATTGACCGACGACAGCGATTTCGCCGACTCGGTTCTCGCCCATTCCAGCATCCTGCAGGCGCTGGGCCCTTACGGCCGTGTCCTGGCCTACGACGATTTCGATTCTGCCTGCACCGCTGCGGAGATCACCCAGCCGCACTTGGAAGCCGTGCTGCAGCTTTCCGACAAGATCAAGTCCCAGCAGGATGCCCATCACCGGCAAGCTCGGCAGTGGGAGCTACGGGAAAAGGAACTCAGCCGGACCATCGACCGTCAGGCCAAGTCCATCAAGGACCTGCAGCAGAACAAGGACGGCGATGCGATCCGCTCCCTGATGGATGAGCTGGCCGCAGCCCGGAGTGACGTTGCGAAGCTGCGCGGGCTGTTGGCGATCAAGGAAGAAAAGCTGGCGAAGCTGGGGGCAACGGATAGCTCGCCGGCGGCCGACAAGCCGACTGCGCCCCCCTCTTCCCCCGTCAAGGCGGCGGCCCCGGCCCGGGCACAGGAGATGTCCCCGGATGAGGCCCTGGAGTACCTGCGTGGCCTGAAATGCGTGCTGGTGGGCGGACACACCATCTTCCACGCGAAGATATCTCAAGCCCTGCCCAATTGGACCCTCTACGACGTCGATCACACCCTGGTCGACGATGCCCATATTCGTGCCGCCGACCTGGTGGTGTTTTTCACGAGCCACGCATCGCACACCCAGACCAAGGGCGTTCTCAAGAAGACCCGCCAGTTCAATGTGCCGGTCGCCTACGCCTACAAGGTCAACCCCCAGGCGTTCTACATCGAGGTCGCCCAACAGGCCAAGCGGGTGGTGAACCCGGTTCAGTCCGCCGCGGCGTAGCGGGGTCTTACATCACCCCGCCTCTGCGCCCGCACAGCAGGCATCTGCCTTGTTGGTTAAAGGGTCGGTCCTCCCTTGCGCACTCTTCCTGAGTGCCGAACCCTTGGCGACACCGCGGTTGCTGCTCACCCAGACCGCGATCAAGCTTTTTGCGTTGCGCCGCTGCCTTTTCGGCCTGGGTAACGAACTCGCCGACGCCGACCGCTGTGCTTTTCATCCCTGAAACTTTCGAATAATGACGACGGCAGGAGTGTATGCGGACAGGCTGACCGCGCAAACTCATTGCCGTCAGTCTGCCTCAAGCCGAACCTGGGTCGCCCTTATTGGCCAACTCCAGGAGCACAGCCGCGTGGCAGGCGTCCTCGTAGGGGTCTTCCTTCGGACACCAGCAGGCCAGGTTCTTTCCGGCCAGCTCCGCCCGGGCCGCGGCCACCAGCTGGGGATTGAACTGCGCCGTCGCCCGATAGAGCTGATAGGCATGCCGCTTGTCGGCGACGATCTGGCCCTTGGTCGGTCCGAACGGCGCCGGATGACCGGGCACGAAGGGGTTGCCCCACTTCGTTGTCCGATCCACCTTCACCGTGTTCGGCGGCATGCGCCAGCCCTTGCTGCGCTTCAGCTGGACGCGCTCCGGCATAGCCCTATCCCGGGTATCCGTCATGGATCTGGCCGTCCAGCAGGCGGCCGGCCTCGGCCTTGCCGACGAGCGCGGAGGCATTCGTCCAGTAGTGGTCTGCCTCGTCCCACAGATGGACCTTCGGCTGGCCCGGGTTGGTCCAGAAAATCCGGCCATTCGGATGGGCTGGCGTCGGGTCGCAGACCATCTTGCCCTTGCGCTTGTCGAACTTGCCGCTGATCCACTCGCCGTGCTGCTTGAAGAGGAACTTGCAGCCGGCTTCCTCGCACTGGTCGCGCAGCAGGCGAACCCAGGCGACATTCCCCGGCCTGGCGTTCGAACCGCTCTCGAAGCCGACTACCGCCCAGTCGAGGCGAGCCACCGGTTCGGTTTCCCATTCGGAGCCGGTCTCGGTCGGGTTCGCACGGATGTAGCGCAGGCCGTTGAGCGCATCCACCCGCCCCCAGCCGAACTGGTCGCCGCCGATCCGGGTTGCATCGACCTGGCCCAGCAGCGGCTCGAAGCTGACCCAGCGTACCGCCGCCGGCGTCTCCAGGAGATCGACAATCCGCTCATCGGCCCGCTTCTGGTCCTCGACCGAAACCCCCAGCCAGATGCGAGGGTGCGGCCCCTCGAAGGCCATGATCTGATCCCACAGGCCGTCCGGGTCAATCCCGCCCCCGTAGGCGACGGCGGCGCGCGCCCAGTGCTCGCGGCGATCCTGGGAGAGATATTCGCGCATCCGGGCAGAGCGTTTCGTCAGGACCTGGAAAATGTGTCCGTCCTCGCCGTCCTGCCCGTACAGGCAGGCCCACATGATCCCGAATACCGTGTCGATCCAGTCGTCCGGAATGGACGGGTGAAACAGGTCGGAGTGGGCGCAGACGAAGATCATCCGCCGCCGGCGCCAGCGGATCGGCTGATCCAGCCACTGCTCGTTCAGGCGGACCTCGCCGTTCCAGACCGGCCCGTTCTTGCTGTCGACCGTCAGGCCCACGCGGGACGGATGGTGCTTGAGCCGGCCGCCGGCCAGCTTCATGGCATAGCAAAAGGTACACCCAGGCGACGCCACGCTGCAGCCAGTGATCGGCTGCCAAGTTGCGTCCGACCACTCTATCTTGGTTTTGTCGGCCATCGCCGCTCCTTTCAGATTCAAAACGGTGGGCAGTCACAGGGCTTGCCGCCCTTCTGCCCGCATTCGTGACACCGCGCTGGCCACCAGCGCCGCCACAGCCAATGGCGCAGCCAGGCGGCCACACGGTTCTTTCGGGTATCGCCCACGCGGTCGCCGTAGGTCGTGTCGCTGGCCCCGCACCGCTTGCAGGGCACCGCATCGGTCCAGCCGTCCCGTGCCGAGTCGTAGTGCACGGCGTCGTAGTCGGGAACACACCCCAGCCACCAGCAGAGCAGCCGGCTCCACAGGGTTTCCACGGCTACGCTCCGGGCCGCAGCATGCTGTCCAGGATCTCCTGGACATCGGCATCCAGTTCGATGCCTTCGGCCTTGATGCAATTCATGGCGTCGGCCTGGGTGCGCCCGGCCAGGGGCCGGAAGTTGACCGAAGTGATGTTCAAGCCGGGCGTCGCCGTCGGCAGGATTTCATCCCAGGCGCCATCCGTGTCGCGATAGATCCAGCGGACCTCGGCAAGGTCGATGTCGTGGGGTGCGAGATGCATGCCGAAAAGGAAATTCAGCAGCTCCTCGGCGCAGTTGGTGATGCTCGCTCCATGGTTGCCATCGACCATCAGCACCACGACTTTCCCTTCCTGTCCGTACAGGATCGCCACGTTGGCGGTGGCCCGCCCGTCGGCTCGCCCATGGCGCGGGATCGCGCCGGCGTGCTTCACCACCAGCGGGAAAGTGCTGATGGAAGCCTGTTGTGTCGTTGCCTGCATGTCTGTCCCTCCTAGACCAAAGCGCCGGATTGGCACAGCCGGACGACGCGCTGACACTCGTCGGCGTCGAACCAGGAGATGTGGGCAGCTCGAACGCCCATCGCGCGTGCCAGAGCCTTGTAAGCCTGCGCGCGATGCCAGGGGGTTTTGCCCCGCCAGATCGGATCGAAAGCGGCGTGCGCTTCTTTCCGGGCCTTCTGAGTCGCCTCATCCGCCAGCGTGCCCAGCGGAATATCGGTACCGGGGTGCGTACCGACCCGGGCGCCGCAGCACTCGCAGCGGTAGGTCAGTGGCCAACCGTATTCACGGCCATACACCTCGGCGTTGTTGATCAACTTCACCGCCCCCTTGCAGAAGCGGCAGGTATCCGGCACGGACAGGGTGTCGCCCTTCACCCGTGCCACGGCATCGGGCAGATTGACCACCCGGCCGAAGAGTTCATAGGGCTTGTAGCGCCTGCGCTTGCCGGCCATGGCCTTCACCGTTCCTGCTGGGCCGCCAGCTGGGGATTCAGCCGATTGCGGACGTTGGCGAAGACGCTGCTATTCGCACACGGCTGCATGCTCCTGGTCGATGAGATCAACCGCTGTACCGGCAGCATGTTCAGGTCTTCCCGATAACGGCGGGACCGCCCCAGGCGGGGCTTCACCAGCCAGCGCCAGATGCCCAGGAGCGAGGTTCCGGTGCAGACGATCTGCATGGTGACCATTCCGAAGGTATGGGTCATCACGCCATAGGTCATCCACGCGGCATTGGACGCCAGGAACAGCACGAAGCCATAGCCGGACCAGCGATTGTTGAAGGCCAGGAGGAGCGCACCAGCACCGCCCCCGATGGCGCCAACCCATTCCAGAACGCCCAGGCTCAGCATGACGCTTCCTCCTGCTTGAAGCCAGCCATGCGCTGCCGGCACATCTCCCTGCTCGGGCACGGCTTGAAGGCCCAGCGATAGATGCCGGCCGCCGTCGCGTCCAGGGCCAGCACCAGCCCGAGTGCGATGACCAGGAGCGCCTTCAGGGAAAGCATGTTGAGGGCGGCGGCGAAGCCAACACGCTCAACGGTGTGGGCGATCCAGCCGACGGCGCCAGCAATCATCAGCATGCCGATGAAGAACTGCACCAGGGCGCGCTGGCTGAGCGTGGTGTCGATGGCCTCGGGCGGGGTGTCCACCACCCAGCTGCCGGTACGGCCGCACACGACAATCGGGCGATGCCATGCCGCATAGCGCCAGGTGGCCATGTCGATATCGCGCCTCACAAGAAGAAGGAGCAGCGCGAACTGGTAGTGCAGGTAATTGCTGATCATGGTGATAACTCCATAGTGGTCGGCATCAGCCCCCATCCTTTTTCCATCCGGCTCTGCGAACCGGATCGAAAAAGAGGCCTCCAGGAGGGGGGAGGCCCAAAGCCTCGTTGAGGCCGCGGGGGAGAACTGATTCCAAGATTACACAGGTGGCATAGCCCGTTTTGGGAAATGAACGGGCGGCGTGAAAGTTGCATCGTGTCCGTAGGGGACGCGCTGAGTGCATCCCCTCCCTGTCCGGAGCGGTCATTCAGGTCGCCGCAGTGAAGGCGTCCTTCATCTCCGGCAGGCGGCTCATCTCGGCCCACTTCCCGGCAAGGCGTCCGCGCTCGATGGTCGGGACCATGAACCGTTCCTCACGGCGGAGCACCAGGCCGCCTTCGGAAAGCACATCGCGGATTTCGCCTTTCCTGGTCGTACCGCCCAGGCCGGGAGAGAGCATGTCCATCCGGGGCTGCACTTCCACCGGTGGCTGTCCGTTGTAGCAAAGGGGCCAGCGGGAATGCCAGCTGCCCAGGCTTTCGCAGGTGCCATACCAGCGAGTCATGTCGTCGCTGACCGCATCGAAGTGGCCGTCCAGGACGACGTGGTCGACGCGGTGGGTCAGCACCGTGTCCGCATTGATCGCCCAGCGGGTCACGACGGTGTAGCTCTCCAGGAACCGGCCGGCTTCGATGAGCAGCCCGGCCACGGCCTTCTGGCCAACCTTCCTGCAGCCCACCCAGTAGCACTTGTTCGGGTAGGGCCGGCGAATAGCCAGGTCCTGGTCGCCCTTGAGGACAAGGCCCAGCTCCTCGACAGTGAGATCGACAAGTCGCACCGGCACTTGCAGTCCGCCAGGGACGTACAGCTTGGGTAAAACGTGGATAAGCATGATGGGCTCCTTCAAGATGATCGAATTCTTTTCAGGGGGCTCTGCTCGAACGCCCTGAAAAGAACGCCCCCAGAGGAGGCGTAAGGAACTGCTTGTGGTTCTAGTGTCCGCACGGATAGAACTTGAGGGTGGCCAGCGTCAGCTTGTGGAGCCGAGCATTGGCGCCGTGGACCGGATCGGTCGCCGGCATGCCCAGCACCTCAATCGAACGCTTGGCGCGTGCATACACCGCATCGGAACCAGCCGTTTCGCCCGCATAGACGGGGACCTGCTCGATGATCTCGTCGCCGTAGGTGAAAACGGCGGTTCCGACCATTGCAGGCTTTTCCGCAACAGCTTCGCCCCTGGCGATCCGCAACAGCGCGTCAGCAAAGCAGGTGTTTCCGGGCATGCCGGACCAGACCTTCCTCACTGCCATACGCTCAGCGTCCGTCATGGACAATTCCCCGAAGGGATGCCGGGCATCCCAGATGGACTGGGCGCGCTCGGGGCTCACGATGCCATCTCCGCGGCGACCTCATCGGCCTCGCGTTGATGCCAATCGCTGTCCAACGTCCCGGCTGCGGTCTTCGCTTCTTCAAGCGTTGCCCGGGGTTCAGCCGTTTCGAAGGTCGGTTCGCCGCCGGCGTAGGAGATGGCCAGTGTCGGGACGAACCCTTCACCAGTTTCCTCAACGCGCGGCTGCGTCTCGATCGTGCCGTCCTGATTCATGGACCAGGTGCCCTTCCACGCAAAGTTGCGTTCGGGTTCCGGACCGTCTTCAGGCTCGTCAGGCACAGCGATGAAGCTGTGATTGCACTTCTGGCAGACATGGACCTGCCATCCTTCCCGGGGCAGCTCACCGAACTCGGTGCGGCCGCCGCAGAGCGGACAGTGGACCACTTCCTCGCCATAGCTATACACAATGAGTTCCCCCTGGCAGTTCGCCGGGATCGCCACATGGATCTGGCTGCCCGGGTGGGCTTCGGCGCAGATTTCCATCGCCTCCTCTCGGTCCTCCGCTTCGCAGCGGTGGGACGTCGTGCAGTCACCGTGGAAGACGAACCAGATTTTCGGCACGTCCGAGGCGGCAACCTCGTCGAGGATGTTTTTGGTCTCGTCGGTGAGCATTGCGAGGTTCGGCCAGTCGAGCGTGACATCCACGCCTTCATGACCGTATTCGCAGTTGCCCGTCCCTTGGAAACCGGTACCGGCGCCGTCATCCACGCGCAGGGCGGAGACGTCGGCGTGCAGGCTTCTCAGCATCAGGATCGCGCGACGAGCGAGCGACAACTGGGCTTCGACCTGGCGCCGGCGGCGAAGGATTTCGCGTTCGGTGGCCTTATCGGCTCCTTCCGGAACGACAAGACCAGCCAGAGCAGCTTCGTGCAGATACTTCAACATCATGGATACCTCCAAACAAAGGGGCATCCACCCCCGGTCGGGAGAGATGCCCCGACACGGGAAAAGTCCTTACCGGACGGCAAGGACGGTAGCGGCTCATAACGCAGAGCCGTAGGCGTTTCCGATCACTCGGGAAAACTTGGCTTTTCGCTGTCCCCGCGACCAGGGACACTGAAAAGCCCTCCACACGGGAGGGAAAGGGGATGGCATCAGCCAGGCAGGAAGCGCATGCCGGCGAGCATCCCGGGCGACGGATTGTTGAGCGCAACGACCGTCTTGAGAATTTCGCCATGCGATACCGTCTGAAGCATCTCAGAACGGCCACGCCGGACGTACTCATCGACTGACATGCTTCGCCAGTCCGGATGAGGTTGGTCGCTGCACAACGTCCATTGGCTCGTGGGATTCGCACGACGAAACACATCCACGCCCACTGAGCGTGTCAGCCCCGCGCCGAAATACTCGCGGGCCACGATCTTGGCTTCCGATCCATCCGTTCTACGGATGAGGTTTTCAACTACGGCCATCACTGTCTCCAGGGTTGCACCAGGAGGCCTCCCTGCCGGGAGGTTTCCCGGAAGGGGTTGTCCGATACGGATGTATCGAAAAAGCAGCTCATATCGCAGAGCCGTTGGCGTTTCCGATCACTCGGGAAAACGGTCTTTCTTCAGTACGCTGTCGCCAACGGACTCAAAAAAGACCACCTCAGAGAGGTGGCTTGAACGCGGGGCTTCAGATGGCCAGGCACATTTGCGCCAGGTCAGCTTGAGGCCGTTCGGGCCGCTGCGGCTTCTTCCGTTCCGGGAAGAAACTGGGTTGCTCGGGCACGAGCTCGAGCACTGCAGGGGCCGCTTTCTTGACGAGGCGGATCCGTAGGGTGGGAACCAGGGTTCCCGACTCACGGAAGGCTCCTCCCTCGATCTCGGTGACGACAGCGCCTTGAGCGTCCAGGAACTCCCGGAACTCGGCGTGCGCCTTCTGCGATCCCGTCTTCCAGCGTTGCGAGGTGATCACGGACAACGTGCCACCGGGCTTCAGGAACTTGAACATGTGCAGCACATGCTCGATGTCCTGATTGTTGGAGAACGGCGGGTTGGCCAGGATGGCGTCGAAGAGGCCCAGGTCGTCAGGGGTGAGGCTCAGGAAGTCCCGATCCCACACGCTGTAGCCCTTCTTCTCCAGCGCCAGCACGTTGGGGCGATGGTTTTCGACCACCACCACCTTCGCGCCGGCGGCCCGGGCGATGTCGGCCAAAGCACCGTCTCCGGCACTCGGCTCAAGCACTCGCTTGCCTTCCAGGAAACCAGCAGCCTGGCAGACTTCATAGGCCAGGTCCTCCGGCGTGAAGAACGATTGCGACGCCTTCTTGCCGTTCTGTGCCTTGCCTTGCCGCACTGCCGCCAGCACTTCCTCCGCATCCACACCGTCCGGAAACGAGAAGTACCCCTTGCTGTTGTACTTCCCGCCACTGGTCTCAAGCAGGCGCTTGAGGTCGGCGTAATGCTTCAGGTGCTGGGTCGGAAGGATGACCCGGTTGTCGCTTACGGACAGCAACGCCGCTTCGCCGGTGAGCGAGGCGTCGGTCTGGACCGCAACCGGTGCAACCTGGTCCAGCACGCGAACGACGTACCGGCCTTCCGAATGATCGATACGCAGCTCCTCGGACTCCTTGAGCGCCGGCGGACCGATGACGATGCTTCCGTCAGCGATCTGGCCGTCGGCACTGTCGTAGCCCATAGCCTGGTAATACCGATCTGCTGCTGCTTTCGAGACGAAGTGGTTCGTCCCATGTTGATGCTCTGCCATATCACGCTCCACAGAAATCCCGCGGAGCAACCCCTTGCGGGATGCCCGCGAGGGGTTGGTGAATCAGGTCTCCAGTCGCCCGGATGCCTGAAAGAGAGGTGGCGCAAGCTGCACACCACCGTAGCTGTCCATAACGCAGGACAGTTCGCGTCTTCGGTCACCCGAAAAAACCTTGTGGCCACGCCCGGCCGGCGCGGAAATATTTGCTTCGCATCGCCATGAGCTGTCTATCATGTCGCTCAGTGGCGCGTTATTCGCGCTCTATCCCTCCATCCAGACGATCTGTAGGCCCGCCGTGAAACTGAAGTCCGAAAAGCACTCCGCCCTGTTGAAAAAGGCATTGGTCACCACGCTGGTCGTGGCGGTACCGGGAGGAATGCTGCTGGGCCTGGCCTACCTCCTCGCCAAGAAGAAGGCGAAGCCGGCCGAGATCGAGACGCCCAAGGGCGAATAGCGCATCAGCTTTTCGGCCAGGCCTCCTGGAAGCCCGGCTGAAAAGCCCCCTCCACATGGGAAGGGGTCAAAGGACTGGATCAGCCCGAACACATGGTCAATGCCTTGGCCAGGCCAAAGCACTGAACAAACTGGCGCCACAGCTTTTGCCATGCCCAGTCACGGGGATGCACATAGCTGCCGCTCGTCGCCCACCACTTCATGGGCTGTGACCGGACGATCTGATCGTGGCCGCAGGCGCGACACTCGAACTGCACCTTCCCATCGACGATATTCACCGTCCATTGGGACTTGCAGACCGGGCAGGCGTCCTTAAAGGACTCCGGCATGTGCTTCGCCAGAGCCAACTCTTCAAGCCGGCTGCCCATGGGCCACCTCCAGTGCGTCGAATGCCAGTTCCGCCAGCAGCTTCGCCCCCGGCTTACACCGGGAGGCGTAGAGCTTGGTTTCCCTGACATCGCCTTCGATCAGCTCGACGTCGAAGGAACAGCCTTTGAACGCAAGCCGCCGTTCTTCAGCTGTCTCCTTCAGGGCGATATCGAGACCCTGGCGCCAGGCCGCGTCACGGTCCGGCGCCTGGATGACTGTCGCGTCGGTGTAACCCGACCAGCAGCCACCCACCCCAAACACCAGCAACCAGGTCAGCATCTGACGATCCTCCGTCAGGCTGCGACCGGCAGTTGCCGGGCTTGGTGATCGCGGGATGCCCTGATGGCCGCGTCCGCATCGGGGAAGTACCCGAGGTAGTCGCGATCATCGTTCTCGTTGCCGCCCGGGGGCAGCACGTAGAACCCTTCCACGTCGACACCACGCTTCGAGATCACATAGCCGGGGAGATCCGGCACAGAGAGTCGATCCGTGGTGTCCTTCACCAGCTTGAACTTGGCGTTCGTGTTGGTGAGGACGGTTACCCAATCCTGGGTTACTGCAGTTGCATTGGATCCTGCACAGGCCTGGCCACCCCAACAGCGGTCGTCCAGGATCAAGCCAGAGGCGGTCTTGACCAGCACCTTGTCCGTGCCGGACAGGATGGTCACCTCCTCCGCCAGCGATGTCTGCCGATGCCAGTTGTGCTGGCGCGGCACCTTCTCGGACATCGAGACGAGCTCGGGCACTTCCTCCCAGAAGATGATCGAATTGAGCGCTTCGTCGATCGCGCGAGCGATCAGCCAGCACTCGTCGGCTTTGCCGAAGGTCTTCATCCAGGTCAGAGACTTGAATTCACCCCCTCGCAGGCTCAGCGCGACTTCGATGATCCTTCCTTCGCAATTGCCCGGACGCACATAGCAGGCGACGTGGTGGACACATTCATCGGTGGTACCGGCTCCCGGAAGACGATCATCTCGCTTCAGGTAGCGCGGGCTCTTCCCATACTGGTTGTCGGACCAATACTCGATCCCGTTATCGGGGAACAGGACATTGATGAACTTCTCCAGCCAGGTGATGGTTGCACCAACCGTACCGTCGCCAACCACGTTGGCTTTGCAGGTTGCATTGAAAAACGACTTCATGACAGCTCCTCAAATGCGGCGGAGTCTGTCCCCGGTGGGGATAGAACCCCGCCAGGGTCGAAATCCTGCCGAACTGCGCAGGAGTAGCTGGTCGTAACGCGGACCAGTAAGCGTCTTCGGTCACCCGAAAAAACCGTGCTTTTCGCTGTCCCTTGCGGGCAAGGAACACGGAAAAGCCCCCTCCGACTGGAAGGGACAAGGAGCGAGGTCAGGCGTCGCGCCCGAAGGCGAAACGATGACGCTCGTCGAACCACCCGTGGCCGGCGTCGCGGATGAACAGGCGGGAGTAGTTGAACAAGGGGTAGTGGCGCTGGGCGCATTGCTGGGCAGCGGCACGGACCTTGATGAGGGAAATGCGAGACAGCAGCATGGTCGGCTCCTGGAAGGGTTGAACGGGATCAACCCTTCGCGGGTTGGTACCCGCATGGGTCGAGACACCTGCAGGCGCAGGGCAGCAGCTCATAACGCAGAGCTGTTCGCGTTCCTGGTCACCCAGAGAAACTTGGCTTTTCGTCAGGGCCTGGGGAAAGCCCTGCTGAAAAGCCCCCTTCACGAGGAAGGGAGTGGAAAGGCAGGATCACCGGCGAGCGATGTTCTCGATCGCGCGGGTCTCACGGGCGATATCGTCCAGCAGCTGGCGGCCGCGGGACATCAATTCGCTTTCGGGGGGAAGCACTTCACCTTCAAGCGCCTGGCCCGGGGTAAGCGGGTGCAGCAGCTTGACGGCGTAGGAGCCGGCGATCGCCTTTTCAACGTCGGCCAGGAACCGCTCGACCTTGCTGATGACGACTTCCTTGTCCGCAGTGGACGCGAGAAACGCGTAACAGGTAGCGGCAACATTTCTGCCTTCGCTCCAGTAAACCGCGTTCAGCCAAACGATCTCGCTGGCATGAACCACGTCTGCGCGGACCGTTGCTTCCTTGGGACCGACAGCAGTCGCATAGACCTTGTTCAGGACATGCGGCAGCAAACGGTCTCCCTTCCAGCCAGCACGGGTGAATTCCTCCACCGCGAGGTTCTGGACCTGCTGAATCATCTCTTCTTTCATGTTCGTAGCGTCCCAAAAAAAGCGCCCCCGAGCCTTTCGGCAGGGGGGCATAGGCTTAACGAAGAACCGTGACATTCACGTAGCAGCACTCGCCGTTGGGCTTGTCCGGGTCAAAGCCAAAGTAGGCATTGAGACCGAAGTCGCTTACCGGCAGGGTGTCGCCGACATTCACACCACGCGTCGTCTCGAACCAGGTGAGTACCCGGTCCAGACCGATCTTGTGGACCAGAGGCAGGGCCTCCGGCGCCAGGTTGAATCGGCCCGACAGGCAGTGCCGGTCGAGCGCGGACTGGGGTACCGGCCACCAATCTTCGGCCACCGGATGAACGACTGCCCCACAGAGGGGACATTCGCCAACCGGTACGGGCTCGCCAGGGGCGACCCGCTGCTCCAGATCGGTGACAGGCTTCAGCTCGGAGACCGAGTGAAACCCCGCATCGCAGTTGTCGCACTTGTAATGCACGACGTACTTGGCGATGTCGTCCAGAACGGACGGCGCACGTTCCTTGAGCAAGGCCTTGTGGGCATCGCTCATGTCGGGTGCCGGGTCACCAGCTTCCATGTTCTGGAAGTCGATCACCACGACGTCTGCGTCAGAAGAGGCAACGTACTCGACGATGCCACCCTTGGTCAGCCAAACGACAACGGCGCTCATGCTTGACCTCCCCAGGGAAGGAACAGAGCAATCACACCGCAGACCATGCAGACCTTGAACACCAAGGCGTCAGCCTTATCCTTGTTGTTCCAGATCGTGTCCTTCGTAAAGATGTTGCGTTGGAAACGCGTATAAACAGCACTACTCATGATTGCACCTCAAATAAATGGGGCGCAATCAGCCCTTTCGGGGTGATGAGCCCCGATTGGGAAGACCACGGCACGCACAAGGCGGGACCGTGATAGAACCTGCAGCAAACTTCGCCGCAGGGCGTCCTGGTCAAACAGCACCAGAAGGATGTCGGGATAAATTCGGGCGTATCCCGCGACACCACAGACGTTCTTCAGCACCAGGGCGCTTGCCTTGATCCGCCGACCAAGGGAAGGGTCCTGTACGGACCCTCACGCTGCCTTCGGCAACGCATCCTCTTCAAGCACCCTCGCCTTCAATGCTTCCCGCTCATGGGTCCAGATCAGCTGGAACTGCTCTCTGATCCGGGCCACCCGAGCGGGCCCCAGCGCCTGCTTCGCATACAGCTCACAGGTCGCCTCGAATTCCTCGACCGCAGCGTCCTTCCCCTCCCGCAGCCGCGTCCTGATGTATCGCTTCACCAGGTTCGCGGACTCGCAGTAGGCCATCCACTCAAGACCGCTCCGATCTACCGAGGCCTTCCAGGCATCGTCAAACGGGTACGGCTTCTCGCTCATGGCTGGTCTCCCCAAAGAGGCAGATCGACTGGGCCTCCAACCAGGAGCCGGCTGCTTGCAGTCGGGCACGCCGGTAGAAGGCGCCGAACGTCCGGTAGGGCATGCCCAGCAGGAAGTTCGGATGGAAGGGGTTGAGGTCTTCCGGATCGCCGGACACAACGGACTCGATTCCCATATCCCGGGCACCGTCCATGCAGAACTGGTACAGGTCCTCGAGATCGAATTTCGTCATGGTCATGACCGACTTGCCGGACCAGCAGCGCGGCCGGCCTTCAGGCTTGATGATCACCGGGGCGAACTCGGCGTCGCCCATCGTTTCGATGGTATCCATGGTCGTTGTCCTTTATGGATGCCATCGATCAAGCCGCCAGCAGCGGAACCTGCTCCGCGATCAGGGCATGCGCTTCCTTCGCTTCCCGACGACCGATCTCGTAGAAGCTCTTGAAGTACAGGTGCGGCATGCCGTGCAGGAAACGGCGGTGGAACGGGTTGATCCGTACCGGACGGCCATAGCGGTAGTCGTCGTAGCCGATCCGGCGACCTTCCTTCATGCAGAAGGCCAGCATGTCGTCCATGTCCGCACAGGTGATCTCGGAGCGCGTCTTGCCACTCCAGACGGGAGCAGCACCAGCGGAGGCAATGCAGTTCGGGGCACACTCGTCGGTACCCAGGATGAAAACGTAGTTCATGATCTGAATCCTTTCAGTCATCCCCGCGGTCAGGCCGGCAGGGAAAAGCTCATCGACATCGGCTTGAAGCTGATGGTCATGTGCGTAACGGGCGGAACGCGCAGGGCATGTCCGTACGAACCGCAGTAGCTGCCCACAACGTCGTGGCGGCCGTGGCCAAGCTCACGGGACACGCCAAGGCTGGCAGTCATGTGCGTTTCGCGGTCGATGCGGCCCAGAGCTCCACCTTCCACCGGGGTCGGCAGACCGGTCTGCTGACGGTAGCGACGCTGTGCATATCCATGACGGAGGCCGTGGGCGGTGATGCCCTTCAGCTTCCCGGTAATGCCCAGGCGCTTCCGCACCAGGTTGTAGAACCGGTTCTGGGCCTGCTTCCAGGTGCAGTCGGTCCAACGCAGACGCTTGGTGTTGCCGGTGGCCGCCACCTTGCGCGCCCACTCGAACACGTCACGCTGGTCGTCCGTCTCGATCGGCACGCGACGGACGCGACCACCTTTGGTGCCCAGGAAGACCTCGATGGTCTTGCCGTCCTCGACCAGAGCCTGCGCCGGCCGGAACTCGATGCTCTCCTTCACGCGCAGCCCGAAGAAGTGCTGCATGGCCAGGATGACGGCCAGCCGCTCATCAATGGTCCGCGCCAGGTCGATGATCTCCAGCGGATCCACGTCGTTGCTTTCCCACGACTTGGAGTCCTTGGCCACATTGGAGCGACGGATCGCATCCTCGGGCAGGTATTCGTGGATCGGGCGAACCACGTTCAACTTACCCAGGGACTCGCACAGGTGCTTGATCATGGACAAGCGGGTGTGCAGCGTCCGGGCTGCGACCTTCTGGGAATGCCAGAGGGTCATCAGGAACTGGACATGCTTCCCAGCCAGGGATTCGAGCTTCCGTACCTTGAAGCCCTTGTCCCACAGTTGGGCCATCATCAGGAAGTACAGTTGCCGGCGGTCGTCACGAGTCTTCCGCGAGCACTTCCCATCGCCATTCGAGCGCAGGTAAATCAGCGGCTCAATGGTGCGTTCAATCCCGTCCCTTACGGACTTGGGAAGAACGGTGTCAGCAAGCGATAGCGCCATTTTCAATCTCCTTCTTCAACGGCGGCGGACGACGACGGACCGGCACGATCTCGCACCAGGATTCGGTCACCGGGTAATCACAAATCACCACCTCGGTCGGAAGCTCGAGGACTTCGCAACCTTCGGTCGGTATCGGTTCAGCCTTGTCTTGCGGGACAGGCTGGATGTCGATCATCACCACGTCGGCCACGGCTACGTCGATTCCGTAGCGGACCAGATCCAGGGCGATGTCGTGAGGGGAATGCTCGGCAGTCAGCCGGGCTGCGTTCAACGAACTCATGTTGGTTCTCCAGGATAGGTGGGGAACCGACTCGGTCTGTCGGTGGCGCATGGGGCGCCGTCCTCGCGTGAGCCGTACGCGAAGAGAAGTCTCAGGTATTCGGGTACTGCAGAAACAAATGGCTGGGGTGTTAAGAATGGTGAAACAAGTGGCGACGGCAGATCCCATTTCTGGAACCCATCGTCAGCGGCGGCGCATCACATGCGCGGCACGCCCGAAACCGATAGCTCGCTCTGCTCACAGCAGACGAACCCTTTATCCGCATCACAGCGGTGGGAGCACCCCTAAAGAATGACCCCCAGGCGAGATTTCACCCCCGCACCGGTTCCGACTCTCTGCGACCACCTCGTCCTCACAGGACGAACAGCTTCGCAGTCCGATCGTTGTAGCCCGCTTGCGCACTCCGCTACGGTTACCTGCCAAATACTCGGCCAGGCGCGATCGCTTATCCCTTGAAATTGCCCCGGCCCTTTCGGGACTTTTGCCGCCTGCCACCAGCGACCTCGGGTGCGTTGTCCGGTACGAATTCCCAGCTCATGCCAGGTTCAGATACCAGGGGTCCATGCAGGACATCCACGCAGCAATTTCGCTTATCCAAATGACGACCAGTGGGTGAGAGATCACAACGGACAGGGACCGACCCTGCGGTGACTCATCTCATGCCAAAAGGTCCAGATAAGGTGTCGCCATATTCAAAGGCGTCCGCAACGGAACGCACAGCGACGTACTGGGAGACGCATCCACGTCTCGGGGAATGACCCTTGTTACGGGTCCGGTACGGTCAGGTACCGAATGCCGCAGATCATCTGCGGGGTCCATCGCGGCTCGCGACGAAGTAGCAACGGCTTTACTGGCATCAACTTCATCCAGCTCCAGGAGGCCGTCGTGATCCTGGGCGCGCTTCACAGCACACGATGGCACGGATAAGACCACGAGCATTCCCGTTTTGTCAACTGTCCGTTATGGACAATTTTCAGTCTGGTGAATTATTAGTTGGCAACCAACCCCGCAAAACTAAGCCAGAAAAGCGAATCGATCCCCGTCTAGTTGGCTACAGATTTGTCACGTCCTTGCCTTCCACTCGAAAAAAATGGGCCATACGAGGGGGAAAAAAGACGATTCCAGGTGCCGTTTATGTGCCTCTAGGCGGGGCAAATTTGGCCGTTCACGGATCCAAAAGGGCCTGCTTCGATCCGCCGCACAGATCCCGCAGATGATGCGGCCGGCTCACGGAAGCAGGCCGACCATGGAGCCGGTGCCGAATCGAGCAGCCATGGCGCCAAATTGGCGCCAATCTGGCGCCGTTCTGACGCCACCCTGCCCGGCCACGCTCTCTGGCGCCAATTTGACGTCAGATTGGCGCCATTCTGGCGCCGCCGCTCGGGCTGTTTTTCCGCTGGCGCCAAATTGGCGCCAATTTGGCGCCGTTTTGGCGCCACACGCAGCCGGGCTCGAAACTTTTTTTGCCCGGGCATCCATTCCTCCACCTACCCCCCAGTTTTCGGCTGCGTTCCTGACTTCCGCGTGCGTCATGGGCTCAAGACAATTCGTCATCCCATATGAAAGGCCCATACATGAACACTCCCAATCTGACCGTTCGCGCCGGCGACGTTGGCTACGGCCACATCAAATTCACCGATGGGCGCGATATCGAGACCGGTGCGCTGCGTACCGATTCCATCCCCTCCCAGTCCCCGGCCTACAAGGGAACGATCGTCGCCGGTGGCGGCGGCGTGATGAAACGCCGGGACACCTTCATCGTCCCGGTCGAGAACCGGATGTATGAAGTGGGGCGGGAAGTTCACCGTGCCCTGACCGGCAAGCAGGAAACCGAGGTCCTGGATGAGAAGTTCGCCCTCTCCGACCAATACGCGGCCCGACTCTTCGGCGCCATCAATTACATGATGCCGAACCTGCCCGCCGACGTGATCGACGTCCTGGTTCTCGGCCTGCCGCTCAACACCTACCCCAAGCTTCACCAGAAGCTGGCCGAACGCTTCACCGGCACCTTCAAGATCAACGACGCCGACGAGGAAGTAACCATTCGCAGCTGCCATGTGTATCCGCAGCCGCTCGGTGCCTACATGTCCTATGTCGCGGCCAATCCTTCCCCGGGGAAGGCGCCGATGGCCCTGTCCGTTGACCCGGGTTACAACACGGTGGACTGGTTCGTTTGCCAAGGCATGTCTGCAAACGATTCTCTGAGCGATGCCGTCCAGCGCGGCATGGGCTCTGTTCTCCGCGCGATCGCCGAGGACATGATTAAGACCCACGGCTTCGACGCCACTCCGGCCGAACTCGTCCGCCGCATCGACTACTCACTGATGTCCGGTGAGCCGTTCCAGCTCTTCGGCCACGACTTCGACCTGCAGCCCCATATGAGCGCCGGCAACGACGTCATCCAGGAGGCAGCCCAGGCCATCAAAAATTCGGTGGGCTCGGGCAGCGACATCGACGTGATTATTCTCGCCGGCGGCGGAGCTTCCCTGTATTCGCAGGCCATGAAGGACAAGTTCCCCAAGCACAAGGTCGTTACGCTCGAGAATCCGGCGCTGGCAAACGTGCGCGGCTTCCACCTTATCGGTGAGCTGCTGGCCAAATCTCTCAGCCAGGCCATGAAACTTAGTGACCAAGCCACCGTGGCCGCATGAGCGATCAAGACGAAACCTTCCGGGTCAACGTCCGCTTCAACCGCGTCGAGTATTCCGATCTCGACGAGGACCTTCGTCGCTTCGAGGGAGCGAATAAGGGTGCGCGCATTCGGATGTTGATGCGCCTCGGCCTCCAGGTTGCCAAGGGCCAGATTCCAAGCTTGCCGCACGCCGGGGAACACCCTCACCTGGCGGCGGTAGTTGGAATTCCCCGCAGCCACAAGAAGGCCGACGCAACCCCCACCCCTCCCCCCGTCGAATCCGTTGCCTCTGTGCCGACTTCATCTACCCGTCCGGCGCCCAGCGCGACGACCGGTACCGGTGAGACCCAGCCGAAGGCTCCCGCCATTGAAGCCCTGGACGCCCTTTCTGAAATGGGATTCGACCCGACTCACTTTCAATTTGGAGCTGCCGCACGATGAAACTCTCCATCGTTGTCCCCTGCTACAACGAAGAGGATGCCGTCCCGGTATTCCTTTCGGCTGTCACCCCCATCCTTCAAAGCACCGGCCTCGACTTCGAGATCGTCTTCGTCGACGACGGCTCGAAGGACAGCACCGTCAAGGTAATCACTGGCATGTCCGCCCTCTACCCGGAGACTCGCCTGGTCGAGTTGTCCCGCAACTTCGGGAAGGAGGCCGCTATGACGGCAGGTTTCACCTACGCAAGCGGCGACGCCATCATCCCGATGGATGTCGACCTCCAGGACCCGCCGGAGTTGATCCCAGAAATGGTCCAGAAGTGGCAGGAGGGAGCCAAAGTCGTCCATGCCGTCCGTCGATCCCGCGAAACCGATTCCTGGCTCAAGCGTTCGACAGCCGGAGCCTTTTACCGGCTGATGGAGGACATTACCGACGTCAAGATCCCATCCAACTGTGGGGACTATCGTTTGATGGATCGGGCCGTGGTCAACGCGATCCTGTCCTTCCCGGAACGGAACCGCTTCATGAAGGGCATCATGGCCGCGGCCGGCTTCAAGGCAACCCAAGTCGAGTATGACCGCCCCGAGCGCGCCGCCGGCCACACGAAGTTCAACTTCTGGAAGTTGTGGAATTTCGCCCTCGATGGCATCACCGGCTTCTCGACGGTCCCGCTGCGCGTGTGGACCTACATCGGCGGAATCATCGCCCTCTTTTCCTTCGCCTACGCCTTCTGGATCGTCACGAAGACGATGATCTGGGGCGTCGTGACCCCGGGTTTTGCCACTCTCACCTCTGTCGTTCTCTTCCTGGGCGGCGTCCAGCTGATCGGCATCGGGGTGCTGGGTGAATACATCGGCCGCATCGTCGCCGAAACCAAGCGTCGTCCGCTTTTCCTGGTTGGGGCCCTTCACGGCTTCGACGAGCGGGGCGCTGGCCCGTCTGTCGTCCATCTTGAAACTGCTGCCGCTGCCCGGGGGACTTTCTAATGTCTGTCGCCGAACTTCGCCAAGAACACATCGACTTCCAATCGAACCTGTACGAATCCAGCAATCCGACCCGCCGTTGGCTTCATAACGCCCGCCGCAACTGGGTCATGCGTGCCCTCAATCAGGTTTCGCCGTCCCAGCCTCACTACTACGAGATCGGGATTGGCTGCGGCATCTACACCAACCTGATGGCACAGCGCGGCAAGGTCTTCGCCGTGGATATCAACCCTTCCTTCGTCGATGCCGCAAACGCAATGCCCAATGTCGTCGCCCAGGTGGCCGACATCACCAAAGACGCCTTCGATCCTGTGCATGACGTGGCTCTTTGCTCGGAAGTCCTCGAGCATGTCCCGGATTCTGCCTCGGCCCTGATGAACATCTTCGCCAGCCTGAAGCCGGGCGGCTACCTCGTCCTGACCACGCCGAACTCCTACTCGACCGTGGAACTGACGGCCCGGCTCCTCTCCTTCGGCCCCATCGTGAAGCTCGCCCGCTGGATTTACGGTGAGTCCGTGGACGACCTTGGCCACATCAACCGCATGACCCGCACTCAACTGCGCGCCCAGATCGACGCCGCCGGCTTCGAAGTGATCCGCCAGGAGAACATCGCCTTCTACCTCCCGGGGGTCGCTGAGTTCATGGGCGAAACGGGGACGCGCATTTGCCAGTGGTTTGCCCAGGCGCTTGCCGGCACCCGCCTCTCCGGACTGCTTTGGACGCAGTGCTGGGTTCTGCGCCGGCCGAAGGCATGATCGATCGGACCCTTTTCAGGTTCCTCCTCGTCGGGATCGGCAACACCATGCTTGGGCTGGGCGTCATTTTCGGCGCCCGCCTGTTCTTTACGGACATCGTGGCCAATCTGATCGGCTACCTGGTGGTCGTGCCGATTTCCTTCCTGACTCACCGGGACCTGTCCTTCAAGGACCGCGGCAGCCGCCGGACAGCCTTTCTCCGCTACATACCGACCATCGCGGCAGGGTATGCAGCCAACTACGCGATGCTCTCCAGCAGCTTGAAGTTCGGCGCCAACCCTTACTTGGCACAGACCCTCTCCATCGGATGCCACGTCGCGGTGACCTACCTTCTCTCGCGGGTCTTTGTGTTCCTGACCCCTGCTGAAAGCCAACAATGACACCTCCTTCCCCCGAACAGATTCTGAACGACCCGGCATGCTCCTTCTGGCTGAAGGAGGCCCTGGAAAAGTCCCTCACCCGGGACCCGGTTGATGCGCTGAACGACGCCGAAACCCTGGTGGCCGTCCTTCAGGGACGCCTAAACAACTTGCTGGGACGGGGCTGATCCATGGCCGTCTCAGTCCCCATCATCATCCTGCTCTGCCTCTTCGCTTATCGTGCGCCGTCTCTCGCCGGCGCCGGCATCACCGATCCGGATTACTACTGGCATGTCGGCTACGGAGAATGGATCCTCGCCCACGGGAGACTTCCTGAATCGGATTTTTGGACCTGGACCTTCGAGGGGCATCCGTACCGTCTGACCCAATGGCTCGGCGAGGTCTGCATGGGCCTGGCCAACGAGGCTGCTGGTCATCTGGGCACCTCAACCCTTGCGGCGCTATTGGTCACCCTGACGATGGCGGCTTCCTATCGGGTAGCCCGGGTATTTCTCGACAACCGCCTGGCGGCGATCACGGTCGCTCTGGTCTGCAACTCGACCCTCATTTCGCTGGCGTGCCGGCCCCACCAATTCACGCATCTTGGCTTGGCGCTCCTGACCTGGATCATCGCGTCTTATCAGGCGGGCAACCGCCACGCCCTACGCTGGCTGCCCCTGTTGTTCGCTGTCTGGGTCAATCTGCACGGGGGCTATGCCTTCGGTTTGACCTACCTGGGCATGGTGGCCACGTTCGTTGCGGTCGAGGCCTATATCCAGCGCGATACTGCCGGCCTTCGCACCCGGGCAATGCCTCTGTTCGTCGGTACCGGCATTGCCTTGCTGGCTACCCTGCTCAATCCTTACGGATGGGGCGCATGGCAGTACGCCATTGAAATTGCCAGTCTCAAATCATCGGCCGCCGGCGTGGTCGACGAATGGGCTGCCACCAGCATCAAGACCGAAGCCGGCCTGTCCTTCTTCCTGGTCACTTCCGCTGTAGTCGGAGCGATGGCGCTGACGGCCAAGCAGCTGAAGTTGAGCCAGGTGCTCATGGCCATCGCCCTAATGGCCTTGGGCTGGTCCGCCGTCCGGTTGTCGGTCATGACCTCGATTCTTATGGTCCCGCTCTTGGCCGCCAGCCTACGCAGCACTTCCTTCTTCGACCTCGCCTTCGACGGCGAAGCCCGGAAATATGACCGGACGTACCCTGCTGGGGTCGCCGCGGCAGCCTTCCTGATCGTCCTCCTTGCCTCCTATGGGCTGTCCCGCATCGACAAAACGACGGAGAGGTTCATGGCCACGAAGTTGCCCGTTACCGAAACGGCCTTCATCAAAGAGCATGGCCTGGCCGGCAAGATCTTCAACCCGCCCGAAGCAGGCGGTTACCTGATCCATCACCTGGGGACGAAAGTCTCGATGGACACCCGCTACGACCTGTACGGGGACCGGGCCTTCTTCGAGATGCTGTTCGCCCAGCGAGGCGACGCCGGATGGCACGAATACCTGGCTCGCCTCGATCCGGACGTCGTTCTGCTCAACAATCCTTCTCCGCTGCGGCATCTGCTGGCCGCCGCCGGCGACTACCGGCCGGTTTTCGAGGGGCCGGCCTACACGGTGCTTGTCCGCAACGGATCGCACCCGGAATTGCCGACTGTTCCCCTAGTGCCCGCAAACCGGGCCGTCTTCGACCAACTGAAGTCCTGACCATGACACTGCGTTTCCCGACTACCGTCCTGATATTCATTGCGATCCTTTGGGTAAAGGCCATCTACCCTGCCTCCTCCGGCATCGCTGACACCGACTTCTTTTGGCATCTGACCTACGGTCGCTGGATCGTGGAGCATTCGGCGATCCCGGCCGGCGACGTCTTCAGCTGGACCTTCGCCGGTCAGCCCTACCAGCTCACGCAATGGCTGGGCGAAGCGACGATGGGCTTCGCCTACAACCTTGGCGGGTTGGGTGGAACGAAGATCCTGTCGGTGATCCTCATGGGTATCACTATTGGATTCGCATGGATGGGGGCCCGGCGCTACGTCCACAACTCTGTGGCTTTCGGCCTCGCTGTCCTTTGCAACCTGGTGCAGATCGTCACGCCGATGCGGCCCCAGTTGTTCTCCTTCGCCCTTCTGGCGATCGGCGCCTATTTGATCGTCAGCTACTTGGAGACTCGCCGCGCCCGATACCTGGCCGCCTACCCGGCAATGATGGCCTTGTGGGTCAATCTCCACGGCGGGTTCATTGTCGGCCTGCTCATGATCGGCATGCTGGCCACCGGGCTCACCGGGGAAGCGATCCTTTCCAAGCGGTTGAAAGCATCGGCCCGGGATCTCGCCCTTCCCTGGGCCATCGTCGTGGCATCGACCTTCGCGACCCTGCTCAACCCCTATGGTCTCAACGCCATCCTGACCGTGGTGATGATCGGGGGGCTGCGCAGCTCGTCGGTGATCTCGGAATGGATGCCGGTGAATCTCACGACAGAACTGGGCTGGTTCTATCTACTCAACCTCGTCCCCTTCGTCGCCCTGATGATTGTCTCGGACGCCAAGCCACGGCTCACCCACGGGCTGATCGCCGGCTTCTTCCTCGTCTTCGGGGTCATGGCCAACCGCCAGGTCGCCATGTGCGCTGCCGTGATGGCGCCGTTCACTGCGGCTCTCCTCGCCCGGACACCCCACTATGGCAGGATGCTACCGACCTTCGAGGACCCGAGCCGTCCGCTCGCCTATGCCCTGATCGTGGCCCTCCTCGCCGGCTCTTACCCGGCGATCGCGGCCAAGGGCAATGGGACTTGGGACGCAACCCTCAATCTCCAGTATCCGATCAAGGCTTCTGATTACCTCGAGCAGCATGGCCTGGCTGACCGAGTGCTCTCCGATACCCTCGAGGCGAGCTATTTGATCCATCGCGGCATCCCCGTATTCGTCGATGGCCGCATGGACCTCTACCGCGACCAGTTCTACTTCGAGTGGTATCTGGCCAGCCGGGCGACGCCGGGATGGGAAAAGGTGATCGAGAAACACCACCCGAAAGCCATGCTTTTAAGGATCGACATGGCAATCCGCCAAGCTGCCCTCGCCGGCGGCAAGTGGAAGCAGGTCTATGAGGACGACCGGTATTCCATCCTGGTGCCCGCTGACAGCGATCTGCCTGCCCTCACGCCCAAGGCGATCACCTACCTCGATGGCAAGGGCGGAATGCTGCGCCCCTATATGCCCTGATTGGAGAATCAACATGACGCAAAAGTCGATGCTTGAGAAGGTTCGCGTGCGGCGCCCTCGCCCGCCCGAACCCACCCCGAAGGAACGGGAGGCCTGGCAGGCTTTCATGAAGATGGCCGAGGAGCTTCAGGGAGAAGGCCAAGCGTTGAACCCCTTGGTGGCCGCGGAGCTGGACCGCCTGGCAGCGAAAGGCAACCCCTTGGCCATCCGCCTCAAAGAACGGTTGTCTGCAGCCGCCTTCAAGCCCCGGGAGGCCGACGAGCAGCCAAAAGCACCGCCAGTCCCCCGACGCATATCGGCTTTGAAATGGGGCCGGCCGGATTCGAAAAAGCATGCCCAGGGAGGACAGGGATGAGAGGCTTGTTCTTCGGACTTCTCATGCTGGCTGCCACTGGCATGGCCAGCGCCGCCGGGGATTGCCTGATCCTTGGAGACAGCATCGCCGTTGGGGTCTCAGGCGTCCTGGCCAAGGACAAGTCCCTGCAGTGCGAGACCATTGCCAAGGTCGGCCGCCCGACTTCCGAGGTGCTATCTCACGCGCCGCTGTCGATCGACGCCAAGACCGTCATCATCAGCACGGGCAGCAACGATCACCAGAGTCGTCCCTACCAGTACAACAACCTGCGAAATCGCATCTACGGTAATGTGACCTGGCTTTTGCCGGCCAAGAATCTGGACGCCCGAGCGGCAATCACCCAGATCGCCACCTATCGCGGGGATCGAGTCATCGATCTGGCCACCTTGCCATCCCATGATGGCATTCACCCCACCCTCAATGGCTACCGCTCAGTCGCCCAGGAGCTGCGCACGTCCATGCAAGGTCGGCGGGTTGCCCAGACACCTCCTCTGCTGGTGATCAGCTACGCCTTGTCTAGCGTTGGGAGAAACCGATGAAATCACTGTCCATTGCAACCGCCTTGGCGGCTTTGATCGTCTTCAGCAATCCCAGCCAGGCCGGATCGGTCCAAGCCCACATGCAGTCCGGTCCTGCCGAGGTGCTGATGTTTACCTTGCCGGGTTGCTCCTACTGCAAGAGCGCCAAGGAACTGATGCAGAAAAAGCACATCCCATTCCGTGAGGTCGACCTTTCCACGGATGAGGGAATGAAAACAGCCGAGGCCATGAAGATCCCTCCTATGGCGCCGGTGTTCGCATACAAGAATCGCGTATTGCAGGGCTATACCGAGGACCGTTTGCTCAAGTTCGTCGAGAACTGATTTCCCAGGATTGCCCCCCCGGCTGTGCTATTCTTTAAGCATGAAAACCGCTCTCAACCTGCTGAGTTTCTTGTTCCGCAACTTGGTGCTGAAGCCCTTGGATTTCGTGCTGTTCAACGGTTCCGGGGTTCTCTACCTGTCGCGTGAGGAATTGCGCGATGCCTTGTTGCGTAAAGGCCAGGTCGTAAGGGCGTCTGCCGGCGACGATGGTTTTCGCAACGACCCCGCCCAAGGAAACCCAAACTACGGCCTTCCCGATGTACGGTACGGCCCCTGGGGTGAGGAAATCAATTTCCCGCCGGGTGGGTGGGCAGACCGGGGCTGATACAGCCCCTTTTTTTTACTTCTTACAGCGACACTCTTTCCCTAGGGCCTGCATGCGTTCAGCGTACTGCTGGATTGCACGGCGCTCGTAGGGTTCATACTGCATCTGCAGGTACTGGCTGAACTCTGCAAGGGAAGCCCGTCCAGCAACTGTTTCCTTCTGCGCAACCGGCGACGTGTAGAAGGCCAGCAGTTGATCCAGCTCCTCATCCGTGAACTTGCTTCCATAGATGCTGGCCCAGATGGTCGTCACTTCGTTCGCGGTCCAAGGCGGTTGGAGGGCAGCAAACAGTTCCTCTGCGGCCGCATTGAACTTCTTCTTGAAGACTGGGGTAGGCTTCAGCCGCTTCACCGTCTCATCGACCATGATCTGCACGCTTTTCTTGCTGTGCTCCTCGCGCACCCGCATCTGTTCGTCGAAGGTTGCTTGAATGCCCTGGGCTTCAAGCAGTTGATAGACCTTCGCATCACGGCTCTCGGAAGCGCCAGCCCCGAGCGAAACCACCAGGAAACCAATTAGTGCTGCCTTACGCATCATTGCGCTCCGTTACTGTTTGATGTTGAACTGCTTGGCGCGCCCTGCGAGGAATTCCATATCGTCCTCACTGACACGGCCAGCCTTCCCAATTTGTGCCAATCGGCCACGGGCAACTGGATCCACGCTGGCCAACTGCTCGAGGGGCTGGCGGATTTCTTCCGGTGTCTTCGCCTGGCCGAAAAGTCCGAAGCCAAAGGAAGCGTCCAGGAGCCGGCCAAAGCCGGCCTTGTCGTTGAATATGGCCGCAGACGTGCGATTCAATCCGCCGCTCACAGCCTGGGACTCCTGGGCATTTGTGTAGCCTCGCTCGGCTGCGCCACGATGAGTGTTCTGGAGCGTCTGAGCCGGGGTCTGATCCGGCATAGCAGTTGTCGCTGGCGCACCCATCGGGCTTCGATGAGAGTTCGCTTCACGGATGTAGCCCTTTCCGGCAGCGGTGGCTGTCGCAGTGTCTTTCGGCCGCTGTTCTGCAACAGCCGCTTCGCCCTCTCTGCGTTGGGCGGCGACTTGTTTGGGTGCTGCAATGGGCTGGCCGTCCATGCCGACAGACGGCCCGCCGCGGGGATTGTTCTCGTTGGCAATCTGACGGCCGGTTACGGCAGCAACGTTGTTCTGAACGGCCGGCACTGCCGCCATGTTTAGAGCCCTGGCAGCATTCCCACCCGCTTGGCGAAGCAGCTCTGCCCCATAACGGGCATTGTCGTTGACCACCGCCGAAGAACCCGACCCATCGGTACGCTGGGTTGTGTCGCTGGCCTGCTGCGTGTAGGACTGGCCCACGTTGGTCGAATATGTCGCATTCGTGGATCGTGCCAGGGAGCCGAGGAAGCTTTGCATAGCAGCGCGTTCCCCGGCATTGGAGGTTTTTGCCATCAGGGCTTCAACGGCCTTCGCAGCCTTGTCGAAATTCTTTTCCACGCGTTGCTGAGTATCGGCAGAAGTGGATTGCGTTCCTGTCCAGCTTTGGGTTTCGCCATCCTTGACCCCACCACCATAGGAGGCTTGCGGCCCATACGAGGACCTGGAAGGCAAATTGCCAAGTCGGTTGGCTGTCTTTTGTGCCAGGTTATCGAGTTGCTGTTGTGACCCAGCCGGTGCCGTAGCGGGGGCCGCACCTTGCGTTCCGGGGGCTGCAGAACCAGGTTGACCTGCAGGAGATGCCGCAACTGGAGCGCCATGCTGCCCAGCGGGGACGTTTGCGGGCTGAACAGGATTGCCTTGCTGGACCGCGGCAGGGGCCGGGCTGTTTGGGCTGGGCGCCGAGGCATCCACAGACGCTCCGGCTTTGACGCCAAGGGTCCCTCCAAGGCTCAAATCACTGCTATGGCCGAGTCTCGAGTCAGTTCCTACCCCTTCCCTATTCGATCTCACATTGCCGGCGCCGTCCTTGGTAGTCCAGGAAGTATCACCGCCAAAGGTTTTATCGAGGGTCTTCTGGATTTTTGCAGCGGCCGCGGCACCTTCCTGCTGGGTGAATTGAGCCATCGTGCCGGTGCTAAGCCCCGTCGAAGATCCACGGGTCAGTTCGGATCGCTCGCCACTTGCCCCGATCCTGGCTGCCTCAACCTTCGTCCCGTGTGATCCCGTCACACCCGCATTGCCAAGTTCGGCATTCATGTTACCGATGGCATTGGGGGTCCCAGCAAAGCTGCCGCGTGCCGTGAAGGAACCGCTTTCCGTCTGGATATCGGCGCGATTCGGGGTTGTGTACGCCATGGCCGTATTGGACTTGTTCGCATTGGCATTGTTGGCGTTGTAATTGCCCCAGCTCATGTTTCCCATGCTGACATTGCCCGAGCCTACCTGCTCGCCCACCTTGGTAGCGGCCCTGTCGGCAGGCCCTGTCATCCCGGAAGTGATTCCGGCAAGCCCCGCCTCGCCACCCTTGATGATGGCCATGGCGATCATGGGCACGCTAATCGTCAGCATCCCTGTCACAGCTTCAGCAGAGATTGTGCTGTTGAGCAAAGCGGCCGCGTTGTTAACCGCTACGCCGTCGATACCCGCAAGGGCTGCTTTGAAGTTTTTCGCGCCGGCCATCATGCCGACATAGTTCACGATTGCGTACAGAGGAGCCCACAACTGGACCCAGAGCATGGTCATCACGTAGGAACGGAGAACCATGCCCCCCTTGGAGCCGGCGATGATGATCAGGATGAGGACAATCGGGAAAATGCCGAGCACCACCAGTTCGATCGCATTCCGAACCAGGGGCAGCGTTTCTTGAGCCAGTCGGGCCATGACCGAATAGGCCGTGTTGGCATTCGACGTAGCCATTGCGGTGCCCAAGGCGGTTTGCGCGGCCGTTGGATCATTCATGACTTGCGCCATGTTCGACGAGGTATCGTTGAGCATGTTGATCATCATTCGCTGCCTGATGGCGTCGGTGGTGGACGCACTGGCGGTCATGATCAACCCTTCCGAAGCCGGCAGCAGGGATGCAAGCATCGTATTGGCCGTTGCAGGAGTGGCGTTCGGGGACAAAATCTGGGCGATACGCGCAAACTCGCTCGTTGCAGCTGGCGCCAGTCGGGGACCAATCTTGTTGGTATAGGCATCATCGCATTGGACGGAGCCAGTGTTGCCAGAGAGCGTGACCATTCGGCCGGGGTTGAGGACGCCAATGCCCGATGGCCCGAGATCCGTCCAGATATCCTTCGAAACAAGCAGGGAATTGACCAGAGTCGGAGATACCACCAGTTCCGGATTGATGCACTCCCGCATGAAGTTGGTTACGTCCTGGGCCAGGATAGGATCAGGCATGGCCGCGGACTGCGCCAGCCGAAGGGCTCGTGCTCCCCCCATCAGACCATGCGAACTCAGCCGCAACGAGGTATCCGGAAGGGAGAAGAAAGTCTCCGTCTTGTCCGTAAGCCAGTATCCAATGTGGCTTGTGGTCGATGCGAAAAATGCCAGGCCAATCGGCACGTTGTCGACAACGATGGGGGCACCCACCCCGGCACCGCCATGGTCTTCGATCGTTACGGTGACCCGCGGAATGAACAAGGTGGTGTAGAAGATCGCCACCATCAGCATGTAGTGGGCAGCATCTTCCCCGCGCGCACGGAGAAATCCGTAACAGACGGCCATGAAGGAGCCGAGCAATGCAGCTACGCGGACAAGACTGAGATAGTCTCCGTCGACGCCGCTCGAGCCCATCAGCATCACGACCGCATTGAGGATTCCCTGAATCTGGTCGGCGTTGAAGTAGCAGTAGATCGTATAGACGTTGCCCATTGCTGTTCCTTACTGGCGCTTGCCGAAGCGAGCATTGGCGGCGAGCATCGTATTCAGGTTGGCATACATGGCACGTTCGGCCTTATCCAGCTGTTCGATCTTCTCGTAGGGATTACCCTTTTGTTGGTAGAAGTGGGTGATCTTCTGATGCATGTCCACTCGCATCGCCTTGATGCGCTCACGCATGGCCTGGTATGAAGCGGTCAGGGTTTGCGGAACTTTGGCCGAGATCCCGTTGAGGGCCTTGTCGGCGGTATTGAGGTAGTAGGTCATCATGTTGAACGCCGCATCGACCGCAGCGTAGTCAGCAAGGTCATAGACCAATTGGTCAGCGACGATGGCCGCCATCCCAGAGCTCTCTGCCAGCGCTGCGGCCCGATACAGGGGCACTGAAGACATCTTCAGTACCAGCAACTCATCGGCCGTCAGGGTATTCCCAGGCGTGCGGGAAACGATGTTCTGGCGAATGTGCGTGACCGCTCCCATAGCGCGAGCGGAGAAGGACATAAAGGTCTTCGTGGTGTCCGTTACGGTCGTGCATTCCGCATCGCTACACGTCAGCACCTTGAGGGGTTGCAGCGATGTTGCGGTCAGGGCGTCATCGCCCACCAGATGCGAGAAGTCGATGGTTCCTGGCCGCCCAGCAGTGAAGTCGGGTGCCTCGTTACCATCGCCATCAGTGCCTTGAGTGACGATCACGGTCGGCCCGACGATGGACATAATCAGATCCTTCTCATCGTCCGACAGATTGACTGCATTGTTGTGATCAAGAGCCCAACGCAGGAGGTTCACATACACCGGCATGGCCTTGCCGTTATCTGCAGCAGTGACAGCAGACCTGGGCTTGCCATAGTTCTGCATGTACTTTTCCTGCATGATCTTTTGCCCATTTCCTTCGATCCCGAACATGGCGTCGAAGTCGTCAACGAATTCCCCTGCGGCGCGAGCGTACCCTGTGGCATCGCGGGCATTGGCCTCCATCCAGTCGCCAGCCAGGTAATTGACGGCCTTCTGAGCGGCGCGGCATGAATTCATCGAGAATTGATTGACCCGGTTGGCCAAGTCATTGATCACATCGAGCGTGACTGCGATTTCCGGTGCCATCGTCCGCAGCGCCAGCTCGAAGAAGTACCCGACGGCAGCCTGGCCGAAATTCCGAAGAGCTTGAACGAAGGCCGCCTTGTTCGGGAAGCTGAAACCTCCAAGGTAAGCGTCGATCCCGCCACAGCCAGCTTTAAGCGACGGAGGCGTAATCATTACGGGCTGGAAATTCTTGTTCGGCACCCGCCAACTCAAGCCGCCACCGCTATAGCCGACCACAGACTGCGAAGCAATGGCCTGGGGAGCCGTTGTGTTTACTGCGGCGCCTGCGGAGTTGTAGAAATCGCCAATCCAGTCTGCGTAGGCGGTTACAGACCCGAAAGTCAATGCGACGGCGACGGCTGCAGCTGTGAAACGGGTGCGCAATTTCATTTCTTAGAACTCCTCCCCGGGTTTCGTCATGGTCATTACACGGATGCGCTCAGCCAGCTCCTCGCCGGCGACGACACCGGTACCCAGCGGAGTGACATGCTGGGTTTTGCGGTCAATCAAATAGAGAGCAGGAACGGTCTGAATCCCATTCCCTCCGGATGCAATAATCGATATCCCGTTGTCCGGCTTCGCATCGGGAAACATAGGAATCGGCCGCGAATCCATGCTGATCGTCAGAATCGGGATTCCGGTCTTCATGCTGAAGGCTTTGAGGATCGGAGCTTCGTCGTGGCAGTAGTCGCAATCGGACCGGGCAAAAAATAGAATGCCGTGCGTCTCGGACAGGTTCTTCAGATTGTCCTCGCGCTTCTTGTCCGTTCGCGTCTTGTCACGATCCCGGGCGTAGCTGACCACGGACGATCGCGCCGAGTAGTTCACTTCCGGATTGGCCCAGACAACGCGGCGTGAGACATCAGCGAACATCGAGGCTTTGTCCATGACGAAGTTCTGAGCCTTCAGGAAGGCCAGCACATTCTTCTCGGTGGGATTCACGACTGCCTCACCCTTCAAGCGTGCCAGTTCCTTCTGGATCTCCTCGAGGGTGGTCATCTCGTAGATGGTCTTGGGCTTTTCCTCCGGCTTCGGCTTTTGCTCGCGACGCTCTTCCCTTGGATCGGGGTACCAGTTGAAGCCCCGGTCTGGATTGGCCCATGGTGTTTCGTCCCACCAACTTCTAGTCTCACTCGACATTTCGCCGGTCGCAGCCTGGGCAGAAATAGCCAAAAGGCAGCCGAAGGCCGCCAGAAATTGCTTTGCTCTATGCACTTACTTTGCTCCGGTATGGGCAAGCGAAGGGCTCGACGTCGATTCCAGAGAGCATGGCCATGACCTTGGTGGACAAGTCCCCCAGGCGCCCCTGGTTTAGTTGCTCCCTAACGAACTCTGAATCGCCCATGGCGATCAGGCCCTTCGCAGACGCCAGCTTGTGCTGGCGAATAGTGGCTTGAAGGAGGACTTTCCTAAGTTCCTCCTTCGCACCAGGTTGATTGCGGCAGACAATCACGTTGGCTGCAACGAATGGCACCTCGCCCAGAATTGACGAGGCGACTGTTGTTTGGGCACCAGGTCGGAGCATCTTCGCAATACCAGCGTCGAGGATGGTCCGGAACACATCATCCGGCTCGGCGTCCTCCTCGACGGATGCCAGGGCACGGAAGAGCAGGTTGTCAGCCCCTTTCCAGTCGGTGAGGGCCTGGCCGGTGCCGTTCAAAGGAAGGATTCGGCGGAGGTCGTCAGCCAGATCGGAAGCATGGTGCTTCTCAATCCAGAATGCCGCAGCCCGCATCTGGACAACATCGATAGCGGACGTAACAGGAGCGGCTAGGCGGGCGCGGATGGTCTCTGCAGAAGGCTCTACAAATTTGATCGCCCACCCATCCATGTGCAGCTTGCGGTTCTGATTGAACCAACCATCGACATCCGTGAACACAGCCGACTCGTGGTCGAAAATCACACCGTCTGCGCCAACCAGGCGATCGTCCGACTTGTCCCGGAACTTCCGGTGGAAGACGCCGGCGCACTTCAACGCAGCTTTGTCTCCGGTGTACTCGCCACCACCGTAGTATCCCGGCCGATTGATGATCATGTCGGCATTCATCAACTGCAGGTACAGCCAGTTGTCGCAGTCCGCGCGGCCGATGACTTCAAAATACTTCGTCGGCGGAACTTGGCCGGTAAAGGCGATGTAGGCGCCCGACTTTGGGTCCGAACGTAGCACCTCCACGGGCGCTTGCCCGATCAACGGTGCTTTGCCTGGAGTTGGGGAAAGGTCCACCGCAGGATGCGGGTTTCTCGGGTCCGCGGGGACGGCACTATTAACGTCCTTACCCATGATAGATGCGGCGGCTGTCCGCATCTCCGGAGGTGACACCGGCATATACGGCTTTGCCGATCCAAGACCGGTACAAGCCGCCAAGATCGAGACAAGGGGGAGGATACAGAGCGCGCGTAGCATGCCCTGAAGATAGTCCTCGCCCTTATGTCACAGCAATGCAGGAATGCAGCCGAAAAAGGGGTGTTAGGTGCAGTTTTGGATTACCGCGCCTTAGATTTTTGATTTTTCTGCTGCACGGGTTGCTGCGGCGCTACTGGCTGTTGAACCGGAGTACCCAGCTTTGGATTGAGGCCCGAGTCCTTCACCATACGCTCTTCGAGCTCGTATTCGCTGTCCACTCCGGGCGGCAAGCCGTTCTGGCACATGTTCAACTTGACGCTCATGTCGAGCATGCGGGTTGAACCATCTGTCATCGGCAGCAATGTGCCTGGTGTGGTGTATCGAATATTGAACCGTTTGCACCCTTCCTGTTTCAGCTTGGCAACTGTCGTCACCTCGGCTACCACCCGGGCATTCGGACGATTGATCTGCTGACGGATGACCTCTGCGGTTTTCCCTGACACCTCGACGGTCACCTTCCCATCCTTGGAGTTCATGGCCTTCATCAAGAGGTCCCTGTAATCGGTCCCATCAGTTACAGCGAAGGCCATGATTGGTGCGGATAGCACCATGCTGGCAAGTAACTTGGCTTTCACGAATCACCCCTCCCCTGCTGGCCCTGGGCGGCATTCTTCAGCTCGTATAGCGGTTTGAGTGTGCTTTCCACGACATCGGCGATCACCAGGTCAAGCACAACCTTGGAATCTTGGGCCTTCTCCATGACCCACCAGTGGCCGCTGTCGCCGGTCACGTTCATCACGACGGTACTGGTGTACTTGCTGCAGGCCTCGCCAAAGCAGATACCTCGCGGGTCACCCGTCAGCATCTCGTTAAACCGTCCGGCAATTCCAGTCTTTTGGCCGATCCAACGAACCATGTCCGTGACGGACAGTACGGAGGCAATGCCAGTGTAGGCTGCCGAAACGCCAATCTGCAGGAGATCCACGTTCTGATGCCGATAGTCCGGATTACTGGGCTGATCGGTGCCTACCGCGGACTCCAGCAAATCGCCGAGTTTGCCACGCACGTCCTCCTTGCCGGCGCCGGAGATAGTGAACATGCCGCCAACACGGAACTTGGCATCTGCATCTTCGGGCTTGTCGACCACCGCGAAACCCTTGGCCTTCAGCTTCTCCTGAAGGACGCGGGTCATCTTCGGACTGCCCTCGAAAGCGATATACACACGCTTTTCCGCCACTTCCGCCTTGGGCGGGGCGGTAAAGTGTGGCTCCCGCTTGATCTCGATATTCATCGGTGCACCAGGCTCTGCCATTGTGATGGCCGACGTAGTGGTGAGTGCCAAGGCAAGAAGAACTTTACGGAGCAGCATAGTAACTCTGGGCTTTCTGTTGCAGCCGGTCGACGGCAAAGTTGGTGGTCTTAGGATCAGGGACGACGCTGTTGAAGAATTCTGACAGGTCCATCTGATCAAATCTCAATTGTTGCAGTTCTTCCAGGGTGAAGCCTGAGCAGTCAGGATTCTGGGGGGTCCCCCAGCTCTTACCAATTTGCGGACGGCCTTGCTCATTGACGATCCGGCCGAGCTTCGAGGGAAAGCAGCACCAACCCTCTTTTTTCTCAACGCAAGCCCCAAGGATTTTTGAACTGCACCATGATCCTACCTGATGGCATAGACCCTGCCCCCGCTTCATGCCGAGGATCTGGTCGGACTGGTCGCAACTCATCATGTCCATGATGATGTAAATGACGATGGCTATCACAAGGGACCAGGGATCGAATCCGACGAACGCGATGCCCCCTTCCGTCGAGACTGCGAACTCCGCACCCCAGACAGAGAAGGTGCCCGACATGCTCAGCGTACCGTCAGCAAGAGCCGACATAGCGTACTCCTGCAGCATTTCGCTGCCCGTGTTCATCAGGCCTTCGAAGATGTACTTCGAGCCCCAGACATAGATTTCCTCTGCGCCAGCCTTGAACACGAAAGAGCCGATTGCCTGGGAGATTACGTCGTTCCGGCCGCCTTCCCCGCCGCCCTGGGCCTTGCAGCAGTTCTTCAGCAGCTTGTTGTGACAGAACTGGGCTTCGCCCTTGAACAGGTCGTAATTTGTAGCTTCTCGCGCCAGTTCCATTTGCGTCACCGTGGCTGCGAAATCTCCATCTGCTGGGTGGCCCGTATCAAAGCATTGCCCATCCACGCAGAAGGTTTGGAGGCCGCAGTCCGTCTGGGTGGTGGTGTTCGGCGGAGCGTCGGCGCACTTGTACTGATGCTCAAGCAGTCCGCACTGGCCACCGGCCAACTGGTCGACACACGACGACCCCGTTTCCGTGCAAAGCGGGTTGTTCTTCAGGTCGTCACAGGTCGAGGTTAGCGTGGTGGAGGCACAGGTGTAATCCTTCTTCCACTGCCAGCAATCTTTATAGACATCGAGGCCGTTGATGTTCTTCGTCCCAGGACCATCCACGCAGGTTTGGGAAGCAACGGTGCAATTTGGATTGTTATCGAGCGTCGCGCATTGCGACATATCCACCTGGTCATTGACGATCGTGTACGAGGTGCTGAGATACTGCACGTTCGTCGGCAGCGGCGTAATTTGCGACCCGCAAAGATAGGTGAACTGCTTCTCGATGCAGGCGCCCGTGAAGGCGACGTTGGTACAGGTATCCGACTGTTGCGTACAACCGGCTTGCTTCAGCGGCATGCAATAGTCGGCCGGGTTGCTGACCACGCAGTTGTAGTCCTCTTTCCACTGCCAGCAATCTTTATAGACATCGAGGCCGTTGATGTTCTTGGTAGACGGTCCGTCGATACAAGTCTTAGCCGAGAGTTGGCAACTTGGGTTACTGGAGTAACTGGCGCATGGGGACGTGTCGATCGTGTCCGAGACGATCGTGTAGTTGTTGCCCAGTTGAATGACCCCATTCCCCACTGGCGCAGCATTGCCGCAATGGTAGGTCTTCGTGTAGCTGAGACATGTCCCATTGAATGCAGTCCCGTTACAGACTGAACTGACTTGGGAACATCCAGGCGTGGCAGCGATGGCCGCGCAGTAGTCGACCGGGTTGGGATCGACGCAGTTGTAGGTTGCTTGATAATCCCAGCAGGCGCGATAGATCATCGTCCCGCCAATATTCTTCGACCCGGGCCCATCCACACATACCTCGCCCGTCTTCTGGCAGGTCGCAACTGCGTTGGCTCCTGTCGAGAAGGTAGCGGCCATCAGGACCGCCAGGACGTATCGGAAAATCTTGTTCATCTTCCCCCCCGGACCATGCCCATGGCGAGGAACATCGCCCGAGCGGTCAGCATATCCACGTTCACATCTTTACCCTGCATCGACGCGATCGCTTTACCCCTCTCGGTCTGCCCGTTCTTCACGACCTCGATATCGATGGTTGTCTGCTGTGCTATGACTTGTGCAACACGGCATTTTTCGGGGGGGCACGAAGGATCGTTACCGATGCCCTTCTCCAACATACGCTTGGAAAACCCCCGTCCTTGATCCCCGAGATCAACAGGAACCGGGTTTCCCGCAAGCACGGATATGCCTTCTTGGGTATTAGGCTGCTGCCCGGGATCACCGATGGTGTAATGCCCTTCCGGGACCTGAGCAGGAGCAGGCTTTTCCTTCACCGGGACAGACAAGGCTACTCGATGGCCTTCCGCGATGGCGGCGATATCTTCCTGCGCAGCTTTGCCATTTGAAGACTTAATGCTCAAACCACCCTTCAGGGTCAGGTATTGCTTCGCATCAGCCTTGTTCCAGGCCACGGCAAAACCATGTGCGGCTAAATCACGGCGTATCGCGTCCGTGATGGACGGGCTGCCGACAAACTGGGCATAGACGGCGCCGGCTTCTGGCCGAAGCGTAGCCCTGCCCTCAACGCGACTTTCAATTCGGCCCAAATCCCCTGCAATCGCTGATGCAGCCAAGCAAGAGGCCGCTATTCCAAGAATTATTCTCATCATTGCGTCCTACTGTTTAGCGTTGTGCACTGGTCGTTCCAGACATCGGTGTATGTAACCTGGGTCGGAAGGGAGAAGTTCGTTGCGCCGTAATACGAGGTGCCCTGGCACGGGTTGTAGAACCAGGAGCCCATAGTGCAAGTCGTAGCGCCACAGGTTTGGCTGTAGTAGGTCCTGAAGCAGTACCCAGCCCCGGTATTCATGTTGGAAACACCCTGGGTTTGCGGGATGTTGGTACCAGGAGTTCCGGGGATATTTGCCCAGCCAAAGTCCTGGTAGACCTGGGTGGTTCCGTGCCGCATCGTGTAGAAGTGCTGCTGGTAGTACCCGTTCTGGCAGTAGTAGTCGAATGCCAGGTAATCGACGCATCGTGGACAAGGGTCGGCGGTTACACGGACGATAAAGGCGCCCGGGGTACATCCTGGGACCGTGTTGACCTGGATGTTCAGCGTCTTATGGCAGGTCTGGGTATCGGTTTGGTAATCGGTTTTCGTGCACTGGTAGTTGTAGTCCACATCAACCACAACCACATCGCCGTAGGTACAGGTTCCATGGTTGATGGTGGAGATGGTTTCCTTACAGCTGTAGAGGTAGTCGGGATCGACAACGACGTTCTGACCAATGGTGCAGGACTCGGCTCCGGTCTGCGACCAGTCGTCGCAGGTTTGCATAACGAAGTTGGGCGTCGAGGCCTGCTGCGAGGTCGTGCAGTTCGAGTAATTACCGTTTATCGCCCCAGCTATGGAATCGGGATTGGCAGCGATTGCCTTCCCCTGCAGCATGATCGGGTCGCTGCGGGTGATCTGGCTGCTTGCATTAAAGGACTGCCCGTTCACAAGTGAATTGACGGCTTCGCAGTGTTCCTTGTCTGCCGGATTCGTCGAGGACGTACCCGCGCCGCATTCGGCCACCTTGGCGCTGCCGCCCGTGTAGAGCGAATTCAACACCGTGTTTTGCCCACCGTAGTAAGAAGACTGCGCCGGCGGGGTTTGAGAGTAGCCGCTGACCACATTGCCTGCTTGGGAGTGACCAATGTTGTTAAAGATATCTTGGGTATGGGCGTTATCTCCGGACGCTTTGCCGTCGGCGAACGCGGCCATCTGATCTGCCGTTTGGGCGTGGGCGATACCGAAAGACACTACCCAAGCCACGATGAGGTAGCGGAGGCTCATTGCTGTGCCCTCTCCAGCCGTTGAAGATACATATCGGCTTGCTTACCGATGGGTCCGCCGCGACTTGACCACTGCTCAAGGGCGTACTCAAGCGTTACGTCGCCGGCGAGGGCGTACGATTTGGTGTCGCAGGTATCCGACGAACAACCCTCATCCTTGCTCGCGATCACAAACGTCGGGACGGCTTTGACGTTGTAGCGGGTGAATGCCTCCGGATCGATCTGAATTTGGGCGCCCGTTGCACCGACCGGCTGCAGGGCCTCCATCGTCTTCTGCATAGCCCCCTTGGTGCCCAGGGGCGCAACCATGCCGCGCATGACCAGGATGGCCCCCGTTGCCTTCGCCTGTTGCCCAAGCATTACCAGCGCCTTGGTGGGCATCGAGGTCGATATAAAGACCATCAACTCCTGCTTGGCCGGCCCTTGCCCAACCCCAGCTGCCTGGTATTTGTTGGCGAGAGTCAGAGGGTCGATCCCCTTCATCTTCCGGACTTCTTCGGCATTCAGGCCAGTCTTGGGGCCGGCCTGCTTGTCGTTCTGCTGCATGGCTTGGGCTTGAGCCATTGCGCGCTCGATGGCCTGCTGGGTGCGAAGGACAGGATCTTGTTCCTGCGCCGCCGGCTTACTCTGTGCCAACGTAATAGCTGGGAGCATGGCCAGCAGGGTTAGGGCAATGTGTCGTTTCATAGGTGGATATCGCAATTGGTGACGGTTTCGGATGCTTACGGGGACATGTAATTCAGCATGTTGCCGGCGCAGCAGTCCCGTTTCCGGAATATCTGGTAGACGAAATCCTCTCCCTTCACCGGATATTCCCTGCCCGATCCCCAGAGGGCGGTCGTCCGCCCGAAAGGCTGACAGCACTTCCCGGCGATCTTCTTGGTTTGGGGAATCGGGTAGAGCATCGTGTACTTGTAGTTGGTCTTCATCATCACGGGCTCGGGGTAGTAGCCGCACAAGCCGTCTTGTCCCGAAGCTGCCCACATCAAAAGTTCGCGATGCAACTTGGTGGCCATCCGCGCGGTGATAAGGGAAGACGCCTGGACACCGCCTACCTTCGAACTGACCCAGCCATTCAGCGGGAACATGGAGCCTTGGCAGCCGTCGCACCAGAACAACTCGTCGCGCCCGAAGCCGAAGGCCGTAGCAGCTACGCAATCAAGGGCACATGCCGCCTGGGCGATCGGATTGCCCCACAATGCGACGTCCGGATTGATGATGAAGGTCGACTCACTGTCAGACCAAAGCGGATCTACCTCAGTGAGGTAGGCGAGGTCGAACACCCCGCGCTCGAGACAGTTGTCGTCCATCAGCACCTCAAGCCAGAACATCAAGGGATTGGTGTACCAATGGGCGTGATAGAAGGCACTTGGGGACCGAGCCTCGCTCTTGGCTGTCTGGGCATGCTTTGCCGTCTCGATGCCGAAGTCCATGCTGACCCCGCCCATCCCGACGAAGCAATACGGGGTGCGAGTGACGTCGACCATTCTGGACGGTTCCCAGAAGCCCATCTTCATGCCAACCTGCGGGGGGTCCGTACAGGCACAGAACGGGTTACCGGAGGAATCGAGACTGGACGTGTTCTCGTCCTGCCCCATCGTAGTGGCGTTTGATCCGGCCAGCTTGATCGGAAATGAACAAGACCAGCAGTAGTCCGTGATCGGGTTGGCGAACGCTCCATGGCAATTCGGGTCGGCCATCACGTTCGAGGAAATCGCCCCAACCAGCAGGACGGCGGTAGCGGCAAGCAATCGTCGGAAGAACATCAATTCACCTCCAGCTCGTCTATCCGAAGCCGTTTTCCTTCTTGACTGACCAGGGAAGGAACACGAACCAAGCCCAGCTTGCGCACGAGCATCCCGCCCTGGTCAAAATAAACCTGGGTCTTCCACTGCCGAGACATTTCGAGGGGTTGCCCATTGACCAGGATGGCCTTGATCTGGCCGTTGTAGTGCTGCATCAAGGCCTCTGCCTTCTTCACCTGGGCAGGGTCGGTACCGTCGAAGAACAGCATGTTCTTCGGCAAATTCACGTAGTCGAGCGGATTGATGGTCTTCCCTGCTTCAGCGATCACGTTTCCATTCGGATCGGTGATCGTCCTGGGGACACGCACCGTCGGGTCCCAATAGAAAACCCGCGCTTTTTCGACCCGTGCGAGGCCCTGAACGGGCTTGGGGTTTTCGATGGAGTGCTTCGCCCGGTCGACGGCTTCCTTCTGCAACCGAGCCAACTCACCGGACTTCTGCTTTTCGTTGAGAACCCGGTAAATTTCCTGGAGCATGTCAGGCTCCTTGATAGGATGAACCGGCCCAATCTGTTCTGTCGCATATGCCGAGGAAAGCAATACGCCGGCAAGGGCGAACGGGATCAATCGACGTGGCATGGGGATTTTTGGTAGGGACTTGAGCATCGTTGAAAGATAACCATCGGGGATACCCTCAACAACGAATGAACGCAGCCGAAAACTGGGGGGTAGGTGTAGGAATGGACGGGGCACAAAAAAAACCGCAGCTCAGGGCTGCGGCTTCTTAGGATTTTTCCGGCAATTTGATATCGGACTTGGTTTTTCAGAACAGGGAGAAAGTGCGACCGATGATCTCCTCCTCCGAGATCCACCCAACCAGGGCATAACGGGAATCCAGGCTGTCCTTGTGGGGCGCATAGACGTAGTAGTGTCCGGCCGGGATCACGCCCACCGGCCCGGGCTCAAGCGGCTTACCAGCGCGGGAAACTGTCTTTGCCACGCCCACAGTACCGTTGGTACCAGGAATCATCATGGAAGCACTTTGCTTTTCGCCCGGGGCAATAACCGAGAAGCCTCGGGCCTCCGTCATGGTCACCGTGTCGCCGCCGACACCGGCGATAATCTTGACCATGTGGTCACCCTTCCGGAAAGGGGATATCGGATTCTCGGTCGGAAAACGGTACGCAATGTAGTCACCACGCTTGAGTCCCGTCTTCCAGCCCTTGACCGTGACAAACACATGGTCAGGCAGACTGTCCGTGTAGTTCACGTCGATCCTGATTACGAACTGCAAGAGGAAGACCGCCACCAGAGGGATCATGTAGTGCTTCCAGTAGCGACGGAAGTGCGTAGCGCAGAGATTCAGGTACTCCGGCAGGGACAACCGGGGGGCACCGTTGGCAGGGGCAAGCAAGCTCATTTGTCGTTTCCTTCGATGATCGGGGACCGGGCACCACCGCCTAGCGATCGCAGCTGTTTGACGAGCTCGGCCGGATTGGCGTTTTCCATGCCCAAGCGGTGCTTCAGCTCGGGGGTCAGGTCTTCGGCGCCGGCCGGCTTCACCACCGCCGCTTTGACGAAGATGCTGCAACCGCACTCCTGCTGCAGATCATTCAGGGCGACTTCCACATCCTTCCCGAACTTGGCCACTTCGTCGTAGGCCTTCGACTTCGCCTCCTCCGATGCATCGGGCCGCATAGCCGCGATCGTGACCTGCAATTCCTTGATGTTCAGAACTTCGGAGAGGTCGACGACGGCATACTTCTGCTTGTTCGGGGCGACGATGAAGTAGTGGTATGCAACCAGGACGATGGCGACGATGAGAACCGTCGAAGCGATGCTGATCAGGCGGCCCAACCAGACACTCTCGCCCTTGTCGAGGTCTTCCTGGGTCTCCGGCTCCATTTCAACGGCCGGAATTTCAGGAGTTGCCGCGCCTGCAGCGCCAGGTGCTTCAGCGACGGCTTGGGTGTTTTCAAGTTGGTTCATTAAGCGACTTTCCTTTGCATCTTGTGGGTGTACCCAGGGACGCCACGGTCAGCCAGCACCGACTCCAGCGCCTCGACAATGGTGTAACCCTGCTGGCGATAAGCTTTGACGGCCTCGAAGTCCTCAGCTTTGGAGGACACAAGGAGTAGGGAGAAGGGATCGAACAGAACCCGGCCAATGCCATGCCCCATCTGACCGCCATGTACGAAGACTTCGGAATACGCACCCTGGACCGTCTTCACCGACATCAGCATGTTCTTCATGCTCTCGTCGATAACGAGCTTGTCCGACTTCTCGAGGGCGAGGATTGATTCCGGCTTCTGGCGCAGGAGGAACAGCCAGTCCGCGTTGTTGAACGCAGCCTCCGCGGCACGGGACATACTGAAGTCCCCGACCCCCTGCGTCGCCGCACAAAAGCTTCCAAAATATTTCCGGGCCCGGCGGTAACCGGTTTCGATGAAGTCGCCGCTATTTCCGCCCGAAAGGAGGGCCCAGGCCTCGTCCAATATGCATATCTTGGGTCGATTCCGCGTGAGATACATATTCTGAGTGATGCGGTACATCAGCAGGAACATGATCACAGCCTGAAGGTCCTTCTTGGACGCCAGCTCTTCCAGTTCGAGGACGATCAGATCGCTGTCGAAATTGACATTGGTCTCACCCTGGAAGTAGCGACCATATGGGCCATCACTGGTATAGGGGAAAAGCTGGACACCCATGTCACGGATACGGGGATCGCAAAACGCTTGCCGCTCCTCGTGCGACATTGCTCTGACTTTTTCCACCCATTCCTCGTCAGCTGCCTGGGGATTCGGGCCGCCCTTCTCGCAGTTGTTGATCAGCGAATAAGCCAGGTCATCGACGGTGGCCTCCCGCGCCTTGTCATACCAGACCGACAAGATATGCAGCCCGAGCTGGCGACGACGGTAGTCGTCCAGGGGCGCACTGGGAGAGATCATCTGCTCGAACAGCGGAATCAGCATTTCGAGGTCTTCATCGATGGCCTCAACCATCGAGAAGGGGTTCAAGCGAATGTCGGAGTCCGGCGTGAATTCCAGGTATTGGCCGCCAACCGTTTGGCACAGCTTCTCGAACGACCTACCGATATCGATAATCCACACGCGGCCGCCAATACCCAGATAGGAAAGGGCGATAGAGTTCAGGAGCACGGATTTGCCCGAGCCGGAGGTCCCCGCAATTGCCCCGTTGAAGTTGCCGGCGACGTTACCGAACAAGTCGATACCCATTGCTTGCCCGCGGCGACCCCACATCGGAACGATCGGACGGCCGACCCCATGCCACTCTGCCAGGAGGGGCGCCATGTTGACCGCATTGGGGATCGTCTTAGTCGTCATGCGCTGCGCCGTCTTGATGTCCTTGGTCAGCGTCGGCGTCAGGGACATCGGCAATGAGCCGAGCAATCCCTGGATCTGGATGAAGGTGTCCTCGACGATCTCAAACTGACGCGACCGCCAAACCGCTTGGGCCGACTGTTCCGCCCGAGCCATATCTTCCGGAGCGGCCCAAAGGATGAGCTGGTGATACATCCGCACCGTGCCCTTCCCTTCATCGAAGCTGCGCTGGGCAATGTCCCAGTCGTGCTTGATGTCCTGCAGCTCAGGCATGAATTTCGCCATCGGGCTGTCCGCTTTTTGCGTGGCCCGGGCCGCTTTCATCTGGGTGGCCGCACGGGTTTCCTCGAAGTCGAGCGTCGAAATGCCGATGGTGATCATGAAAGGCGAGGTATAGCCGATCGCCGGTTGCATGTAGTCGCCGATGAGCGAGCCCATTGCATTCAGCGTACAGGCCTTCGGATAGCTCCGAACCGACATGCACTTTGCGACGCACTCGTTTTTCCGCTGAGGCAGGCCGTAAATCAGCCCGTCCTCAGTGACGCGCATCACCGTATTCGGAGCGACAATCTGCTCCTTGATGGGCCGGCCCTCGTCGTAGTTGATGTGGGGCGCATTGCGCTTCAGGATGGTCTCCTGGGGGTTAAGCACGACAGCGCACCAGTTGATGAGGTCTTCCGGACCCCAGTCACGGTCGAACTGGTAATACGTCTTCAGGGTCGTGGCGCACGTCTCACGGATCGACTCGATCTCATGGAGGAAATCTTCGTCATCGTAGGAGGTAGCGGGAATCACCACGCTCATCACGATGCGGAAGTCACGCAGCAAGTACGGCTGGTTCGGCACCAGAGGGTCTGTTGCGCCCTTGCGGAAATGCTCGGCCTGGCGTTCGGCCAGCGCACGGAACAACTCGCGGCGCTCCCGCTCTTCCTTCGTGGTGGCTTTCTCCGGATCAAGACGAACCCCGACGTAGCTGTCCAGGAAGCGATCAATCAGGGGCGTGGCGATCAGACTCCACTGAACGCCCGAACCTTTCGGCAGGTAGGTGAAGATCGTCGTGAGGAGATCCGCCATGTCCGGGGTCGCACCGGTTTGCGGAGTCATTTCCAGGCAGAAGCCAATCCCATCGACCTTCTGCGGAACGTCGCCCTCGAGGACGAAAAGCCGACGCTCAGGTATCCAGGCGAGGTACGGCAGCATGTCCGAGAAGCGGTCGTAGTTCGCTTCGCGGGACGGATTGGCGATCGGAGACGGGGTGTAGTGTTCTACCCCCCCCTCCTTCAAGATCGTTTTGAAGAAATTCTTAATGGCGCCCATGGGGGGGTCCCTCAATTACTTGGTATCGGGTTTTTCGACCAGGTTTTCGTACTGCTGCTTTTGGACGAGCGGCTGAACTTCCTTGTCAGCCGGCGATTGCTCCTGGCTGCTCTGGGTCGGTCGATTGAGCGGGTAGATCGGCTTGAACTGACTGCTGATCGAGTTCCGATTGGCTTCAATCATCCACTTGCCACTGTGGACCATCGTGTAGAAGTAGGACTGATCATGCAGATCACCGCCTTCGTCTTCATACGGAGCCATCCAGACGCGCAGCACAAGCGGCGGCTGACGCACGGGCATCCCGGAATACTGGGCATTCATGTCCCGGGGCGAGACCTTGCTGTCGTTGCGCGGCGCCCCATAGGGCTTTTTCTCGCCGTCCTGGGTCTTCGTCGCGTTTTCCTCCTGGCGCTGGAAAGGCAGGTTTCCAGCCGTGGTGTTTTGATAAACGCCACTGATGGATTGGCAGTTCACGCCCGGGGCCGCCTTACAGCTGAAGCTGCTGGAGGCATCGAGGCCGCTCATCGAGCCACAACCCGACAAGAGCGCCACGGCGAGCGCAGATGAAGCGAGCAGGATTTTGTTCGTCATTTCTTAGCGACCTTGCCAGTGGATTGATTGAGCATCTGTTCCAGCTTCGCGGCCGAAGGGGCGCCCGGGATGATCGAACCATCCGGCAGGATGACCGTCGGCGTGCCGTTGATGCCCAAGGATTCGGCCAACGCGACGTTACGATCAATCGGGTTCTCGCAGGAGCCGGTGGGCGTTTCATTGCGGCGCATGAGGCCATCCCAAGCTTTGGCTTTATCCGCCGAGCACCAGACGGACACGGCCTTAGCCTTGGCTTGCGGGTGAAGTTGCTCGATCGGGAACATGAAGAGGTAGATCGTCACGTTCGTCAGGTTGGCGATGTTGTTTTCCAGTTGCTTGCAGTACGGGCAATCCGGGTCGCTGAAGATGGCGACCTTCCGGCTGCCGTCGCCGCGGACGATGGTGATTGCATCCTTGAGGGGCAGGCTCTTGAAGTCCATCTTGGCCACTTGTTCGGCCATGATCTTGCCTTCCGTCAGATCGGTCTGGGTCTGCATGTCGAAGAGGTGTCCGAACAGGAAGTAGCGGCCGGATTCCTCGACATAGGCGACATTCTTGCCCATGACCACTTCATAGATACCCGGCAGATTGGTGGCAGTCACCGACTTGATCACCGTGCTGGGATATTTCTGCTTCAGGTTGGCCAGGACCGCGGTTTCCTTGAGCGCGTCGCCGGCAGCGAAGGCGGTACCGGCGAAAAGCACGGTGGCCAGGAGGGAAGTGATCAGTCTCGTCGTCTTCATTACAGGTCCTTATTTGAGGGTTTAGGTCGAGCTATTTTTTCAACTCGACCCGTGCTTTTCTGAAATTTCTTACTTGCGGGCGACTGCAATGCCCTTGGTAATCACGATGTCTACCGGCTGGCCTGCGTCCACCTCGATGATCGGGAACATCTTGTCCGCGAGCTGGATGTAGTACCGCGACAGTTGCTGCAGGGCATTCCCAACGCCTTGCCCAATGCCGGCCTGGAACTGCTGACCATCCTTCACGGATTGGGTCGAGCCGAGGGGCGATACGGAGGTGGTCATAGCGCCCTGGGAGAAAGCGGTACCGATCCCCGATGCCACACCAGCCAGGAGAGCATTTGCAAGCACTTGGCCCTGCTTGCTGACCAGGCGGCCCCGAATACCGGCCTTCCCGGTCGAATCCGCCACGTAGCCTTTCACGGACACATCAAGAGCACCGCCGTCTTCCGAAATGCAGCTCAGACGGTCGAGCCTGATCATCGCTCGCTCACTGCTCAGGTCGCCGGCGCCGTTTGCCGTGAACCGGCAGTTCTTGTAGTCAGCCTTGAACTTGTTCGGCAGCGATGCCATGTCCAGGACCTCGATCAACACGGGATGCGGATTCTGCTGGGCTTGGCCTCCGGTCGGGGCATCAAGGCCCGCCAGCAACACGCCACGCATGAAGGTGCCTGCCGGGATATAGGTCTCGGCGCTTTGGTCACCGGTCACGTTGGCGCCAGCACCATTGCTACCGCCATTGGCGCCGGGGCTGATGTTGTTCTTGCCACCCGGGGCCTGGGGGGCCTTAGATTGGCTAGTGCCCATGTCCACCCGCATGATGCCCTTGACCATTTCAGCTTGGGGCGCGCCACCATTGAAGTCGGGTTGCCCCGGCTGACCGAGAGGTCCCGTCTGCATCGGCAGGCCCGTCGCCGGAGGCGCCTTCTGGGCGGCACGACGCTCGGCCTCTTCGCGCTCGCGCTCGCGCGTTTTCTTCTCTTCCTCTTCCCGCTTTGCAGCAGCTTCCTGCTCGCGGATCTTGGCGTCCGAATCAGCCTTTTCTTTGGCAGCCAACTTCCCCTGAATCTCAGACAGCTGCTGCTGAAGCTGCGATACCCGAGCGCCTTCCTGGGTACGCCATACGTCGGCTTGATTCACTTGCTCACCCTGGGCACCAAAAGCCTTGCGGGTGGATTCAGGAGCGCGCGGCGGAGGAGCCTTCTTCGGACCACCGAGCATGGCGGCGCCGAAGGCGATCACGCCAACCACGGCCACCAAGCCGGCAAGGATGAACATCTGCTTCCGGCGAACCGGGGACAATGCCCCGCCCTTCGTCTTGAGGCCAGCCATCAGTTGCTCCTCACCACATAGATGTTGGTCGATTGGCCTGCCTCGAGGTGCATGTTCTCGATGGCCACGGCGACGACGCCCTTGCGATACAGTTCCTGCTCAACGAGGCGCATCGGGGTTTTGCCGGTGTTGGTGAGGACGTATTTCTCTCCCACCAATTCGCGCTCGTTATAGACGGCTGTCATCACAAACCGGGTGTTTTCCCAGAGGGCAAATTCCTGTTGGGTGGCCCGCATTTCAACGCTGGTGGGCGGTTCTTCCAGGGCCATCGATGCGACCAGGCTGCGGACCTGCTTGTCCATGCTGCTGGCAGCACCCCGCTTGCCCTTGCTGTTCTCTGCAGCAGCGCGGAAGGACGACGGTTCCTTGATTACGACGTCTTCCTGCGGAATGTCGACCGCCTGCATGACCAGGTTGTAGGTCGCTCCACTTCCGGCGATGACTCGGACATTGATGGGCTTATTGAGGATCGCCGGCCGGATGAACAGCTGACCCCGGTCTTCGTCCTTCTCGACAGTCAGCTCACCATCTGTCGCAATAAGGGAACGAATCTTCCCCCCGTCGATGTAGAGACGCGTCGTTTCCTTCGCACTGATCTTGACGAAGGCGTTCTGTCCCTCGACCGGATTGACCTCCTGGAGCGCGAAGGTGTTGAAAGAGACGACAGCAGCCGTCGCCGCAAAAAGCAGTTTCTTGAGAACCATGCCGAATCCTTTAACGGGAGATGGGGGCAGCAGGAGCTTTGCCGGACTGGAGAGCTTCCTGGACCGCAGGAGTGTTCGGTTGCGGAGCGGGAGGCAGTGCAGCAGGCGTCTGTGCTGGCGTCGCCGGGGCGGTTGGTGCCGGGGCCGGGGCTCCTGCCTGCTGTTCGGCTGGAACACTTTGAGCCGGTTGCTGGTACACCGATTCCGTCTCTGCGGTGGGTGGAGCATTGGGGGGATCAAACGGGCGAACCGGGCTGGTCTCCCTCAACTCCTTGATGAAGGTACGGCTGCCGTCATAATCGAAGGCAACGAGATAGGCTTTCACTTCATCCCCAGGAACGCGCTTGTCGGCGATGAAGGTAATCTGGGTGCCGATCAGGGCGACAGCCTGCCCCTTTTCACTGATCCGCACTTCACGAGCCATGAAGATCTTGCTCATGTTCTCCTGCTTGAGCCGGTTCGCACCCATCTTGAAGCGAACGGCCAGCTCGCCGTTCACGGACGGATGCACCAGCTTGAGGAGGACGGAATTTTGATATTCGATAGTCTGGGGCGAGACGGTCGCGTACTGGGAAATCACCCAGGAGCCCATCTGCTCAAGCCATTCGGGACCGATGTGGTTGCCATCTACCCAGAAGGTCTTGTTGATCTCGGGGGGAACAAGAATGGTCCGCACAGTGCGGTCCATCGTGAAGAAAGCGCCTGCCATGAACACGTTGGTCAGCAGGGAAGCCGCCAGAATCATCTGGAAGGCCTTGGTAACGCCTGCGCGCGCTTCAACGTCGGCGATCAGTTTCTTCAAAATCATATTTTTAGTCTCGTCGTCTCAATGGGGAGCAAAGGATTCTTAGCCGATGAATTCTCGAACCGCGGATGGCGGCGTAATTCGGAAACCAAAACTGGTCGGCAGGTACCAGTAGAGAGCGTGGAGGCCAAAAGCGCGGCTGCGGCCGGCTTTCAACTTCTGGTATGACATGGCGACAACCACGCCGAGGCCGGCAAAGGTCATCGTTTGGTTGGTCATGATCCCGATGACCATGCAACCCATAAACAAGATCGCCACGTCGAAATCCCACCACAAGAACTTGGGAGGGTCATCCAGGCGGGCCGGGATGACGTACTTGAGGTCGATGGATTCCGACATGGCGTATCTATGCTTTGGCGTTATGCCTTCGTGCTTAGATCAGCGCGGAAGCGATACCGTCGATGATGCCGGGGCCGATGGCGAACAGAACGGCGAAGATGATGCCAACCAGGGCCGGCATGGCGGTGGACTTGGCGAAGCCGACGATGGCGCCAACCAGGAAGGCAGCGATGGCCAGGGTGCGGCCCAGGTAGCCTTCCGACCAGCCCTTGACCAGGTTGTACAGACCGGTGAACTCGGTGCCGGTGGTGCCGGCGAAGGCCGGGGCGGCCAGAACGAGGGAGGAGGCGGCGATACCAGCGCGATTCAGCATCTTTTGAACGAGTTTCATGTGTTTTGTCCTTGGCGAAAAGAAAAAAGAAAAAGTTTTAGTCTCGTCGTCTCGTCGTCTGAAAGTCTCGTGTTCTCTTACGCGGCCCGGCTGTCGTCGAGGTCGCGCCTCACGACATCCTTGACTCGGGCAAACAGTCGCTCACGCGCTTGCTCGTCCTTGGTCGCGTCCTCGATAGCCATTTCAAGGGCGGCCGTCACAATGCGGCGCTCCTGAAACAAGTCCCGCTCGGGAAGGCCGGAACGGAACTCGCGCAGGCATTTCTTGGTGTCTTCCCTTACGAGCACGGCCCGGTAGCCCTGCTCGTGATTTCCACTGGTCTGTGTGTTCATTTGGTCGTAACCGTTATCTCAATGTCTGTACGTCTGAGTTCTCTCATGGCGGCCTTGGAGGCAGCCAGGCTTCCATCACAGCAGGGGTTTTGTGCCACTGCCGCAATTCGGTCTGCCGGGATACCAGCCATCACCAGCACAGCCTTGACGGTCTCTGCACGGCGAACAGCCAGCTTCTCGTTGAACTTGCGAGGTCCCGTGGGGTCGGTGCGACCCGCAACTTCAATGTGCTTGGCGTCCTTGAGCAGGCCGGAAGCCACTACCGCTTCTGCTTCCTTGCGGCCGTCCGCATCCAAGCGGCTCCATCCCCAGCGGAAGTGGACCTTGAAGTGAACTTGCTTCGGTTCTTCCTTCACCGCCACGGCCGCTTGTGAAACCGTCACGATCTGGGCCGCAGGCGGCGGGGGAAGGCGCTTAGGAGTACGTTGCGGGCAGTTTTCGGACTTGCAGAAAACCAGTTCGGCGTTCTGCTGAGTTCCGACCTGGGTAACCCCCAGTTTTCCTGCCGGAGCTTGCCGCTCGGATTCCGGAACGGATGCACAGGCGGAAACCACCATGGCCAGAGAAGCTGCGATGAGGGTCTTATTCATCGTCTTGCTCCCCTTCGTAGTTCATGAAGCCATCCACGTTCAGCCCACGCAGGTCAGTCGGTCCTTCGTATTTCGCCAACTGCATCGAGGAGTCATTGCTGCCCAACTGAATCACCATGATCTTCTTCGGCTCGGCGACATTCCCGCCCGCGCGGAGGGCCCGGTTGGAAGCAACGGTCGCACCTTGCTCATAACTCGCCACCATGGCGTTCGGCATCGGAGCCTTGATGTCAGTAACTTTGCGCAGGGCCGTATGGACTTTCCACGCATATTGATTGCGACGGCGGTCGCATTCGGCCGCATCCAGTTTGGCGCAGCCGACGTTGTACGCACCGATGGCATTCCAGTTCCAGCCGAGCTTCTTGGCGTTATTGGAAAGAATCCATGCTCCAACTTTCAGATTCGTGCATGCGTCATACAGTGATGCTTCGGTAACGCCGAAGGCTTCGAGCTTCGGAAGCCATCCAGAATTTATCTGCATCATTCCAATGTCGTAGCTGCCATTGGAGTTCTTGTTGACCGCCTTGGGATTGAAGTTGCTTTCGGTCTTGGCAACTGCCTTCAGCACGTCAACCGGGATGCCGTTGCTTTGGCTTGCGGCCTCCCAGCACGTAGCATTCGCGGCTGCCGGGACCGCAATTGCGATCCCGGTCAGGGCGGTTAGAAGAAGGGTTTTCGTTGCGTTCTGCATGGACTGCATCTTGCCGGTCCGCAAGCGTCCATACAACGCAGAAACATCGCCAAAAAGTGGGGGTTAGATGTATAAATGGACTGCCTTACGCAGAATGTTGAATGTTGGAGATCAACAGGCGTAGCAGGACACCCATACAGGTGATCACGATCGGGTAGAAGAAGATCGACAACGGCGTCACAAAGGCAAAGGCCACCATGGAAAGGGCGGCCAAGGCGATGATGATGTGCCATGACATGTTGTAGATCGTCGGGCTGGTGTACTTGAATGACGCCAGCTTGGCTTTCCGGGTCATCACCCCATCAAAGATGATGGCGGCAATGAACGGGGTGAGGTACATCATCCAAGACAGTGAGTGTGCAATCCGGAAGCAGAACATCCAGATGTTCAGCAGGAGGTTGCCCCAATACTCCATCAAGTGGTCTGCATACGGTACCAGTACCTTTGGCACGTCGACGCCGGGTGCTATTTCCTTGCTCGTTACTGGCTTGGCCAGGTGCTTTCGGATCATGGGGTCGATCCCCGTGGTGATCATTGCCGCACCGTAGATTTTGTTCGTCCGATTGACGATCGACTGAACCTCGTCCTCGTCGTACCAGGCACTCGCAGATTTCAGCTCCGTTTCGACGCAGCTCTCATAGTCCTTCTGCAGGATCAGGAGCGGGGCAAAGAGGAAGATGAGGATGATGGCAATAAGCCAAAGAAGTCCGTGTCTGGTCACTGCAGGGCGCTCCCATTGAAGAGTCCAGTCATATCGATCTCGGCGCTCTCCAGCTCCTGGGTGGAACTGATGGACGCGAGCAGCTTGAGCATTACGGGGCCGGCCGCGATCGGTGTCTCTCGCTCACGAATTTGGACCGCCCACCGCTTTCGGTGGCTCATGTATTCGATTAGTGGCTGGTCATAATTCCAGATGTCCCACTGGTCGCTGCTGTTCTTCACTGACACACGCAGGCTGGACAGGACCTTGGCAGACTCCGCAATGGTTTCGATGTAGCGGCGCTGGCCGACCGTACATCCTCTCCCCCCCTTGGATTTCTCATAGGCCATAAGGGCATTGCGGATGGTTCTTTCGGCAAGGCTTTCGCTGCCGATCACAATCCAGGGCGGGACGAAATGCAGAAACTGGACTGTGATCTCTTCGAGCGTCGGGTAATCGGTGAATGCTTTGAGAGCAGCCCCTGACAGTTCTGGATGGGAAACGATTCGCTTGAGACTTGCGCGCATTACTGTTCTTCGTGGGAAATGATGGGCAAGCGGCCCTTGATCAGTCGGCCACCCGAAACCGCCGCGATGTACTGCCAGTTGGGCAACTGGCCGAGGACATCCGTGGGCAAGACAGCCTCGAGGGCTTCGGTCACGCGCTCCTGCACAGAGCCGGTGAAGTGGGTGATCGTTTTCTCGGTAGACGAGCTCGTCGCGTGGATTTTCTGCTGCGTATAGACGTAGGTCTCGCCGAAGGTCTCGGTCACAAAGTCCTGCGTCACCCGGTCCTTGATCCGCATGCTGACCAAGTTGTTGAAGTTACCCAGCATCTGACGGGCCTTGTCCATCGACTCGAATCGCGCAGCCAGGTCAGGGATCGTCTGGATCGCTGCGATGTTGATGAATCCGGCCCCGGCCGACTTGTTCAGCATTTGGATGTACGGATCGTTGACCACCTCCGCCGCCTCATCGACGATCAAGAAGATCTTGTGGTTGCCGCCGTAGTTGTAGAAGCTCGCCGCCACACTGGTCGCATCGGACAACAGCATCGAGCCGACCGCCGAACTGATCGTTTTGTTGGCCAGGGAATCGAGGCCAATGCTGACCACTGAATTGGCCCGGATCAAGGAAGCCAAATCGGTCATGGGCCGGACATCCGCTACGTCCCTCGGATCGGGCGACAGGAGGGAGCCCAGATCGCCAGTGGTGAGCATCCCGAGAATTGGCACCAGATTGGCGATCATCTTCGAGTAGTGCGCCGAGTCGTGCTTGTAGATGGTTGCCAGGGCCTCGATCGCTTCGTCACGGAACCCCCTCGGAACGATCACGTCCAGGTAGAACTCCAGCAGCAGGTGGAGCGACTGACGAACGAGGATTTCCCCGTCTTCCTGGCCCTTCTTGCCCTTGGCTTGTTTCAGTGTGCGGGCATAGGCGGCAACCTCAACTTCCCAGTTCGGATCGAGCGTGTTGTCGAAGAACTGAAGGATGACGCGCATGAGAAGGTCGGCGATCCCGTTGTCCACATAGGACCGGATGCGTACCAGGGACGGCTTCTCTCCGGTGGCCAGCATGCCCATCACGATGGCGTTCAAGACGCCCCAGGCAAAGTCCCTAAAGGACGACGACTTATCGCCGCCGGGCATCAGCGCCGCGATCCGGGACGCGATGTCCGAGGGGTTCGTGTAGTTCTTGAGCGGGTCGATCCGCGCGCTCTGGCCCGGGAAGGCCAGATGGAAGCGAACGAAGTCTTTCTCACGCCCGGCCTGCTTGCATGCGGCCTTCAGCGACTCTTCGAACTCGCGGTCCCCCTTCGGATCGATGGTGATCACGCAGTAGCCCAACTCAATGGCCATCTCGGCGATCAATTCCAGAAAGCGGGTCTTCCCACAACGGGTGGTCCCAACCAGGAGGGTGTTACCAATCAGGTTCTGAATCGGGACGTACAGCTCTTCCTCGCCACCGTTCAGACCATGGATCCAGGGAGCCCCGATGTAGCCTTCAGTATTGCCGCCTACCTGCTCGCCGGTCCATTGTTCGATCATCCACATGATCATCTTGGGCGGATAGAACTGCTCCGGGTCTGCTCGCTTGATTTCATAGACCCGCTGAGTATGCACAGGAGTCCAGTCAAAGCCCTTGCCGAACCAAAGCTCGTGGGCCTTGCTTTCCTTGCCCGTGACCTTCTCCTTCAGTTCCGGGTCGGTGATGAAGCTGATCCCCTTCCCCCCAAGTGACCATTTCAACTGCCAGATGCCCCAGGCCCGGTAGAGGTTGAAGAGCATGAAGCCAAAAGCGGTGGCCCCAAGGTAGTAGAACGGCAGGTCCGGGAACGAGGTGTTGTACCAGGCGTAGCCAAGGCCGACGATGCACAGAGCCCAGGCGCCAGCGGCGTAGGCCTCAAAGGCCGTTCTCCAGGGCATTTCGAATTGGCGTAGCAGCATTACTGCTCCTTCGGGGTCATGTCAAAACCGAGGCCGGCTGCGATGTCCGGCTTCAGAATCACCATACGGTGAGTTTTCCCATCGACCTCCACCGGATGAATCCGGCGGCTGGCCCGTGTCTTGTCCTGCCACAACCAGGACTTCAATCCCAGCTCCTCGAGGAGTTCCATGACCGGTATGCCATGGGTGTTCAGTTCGTCGTGGCTGATGCCCAGACCATAGGGAAGAGCCACCACAACGCCGGTCAGAGTGTTATTGCGATAGGCCGTCATGACCTCATTGAGCAACCAGGCATTCCCCTTCTTGAGGGACCCAAGCAGCTTGACAGCGGTTGGTCCAACTTCAACGCCCAGGTCGCTGCCCGACTCGTTGGGGGCTGCAGTGGGCTGCTCTGCATCGGGCGGCGCCGGATTTTCGCTGTCTTCGAACAAGGACTGCGGCTCCGTCCCTTCCGCTTGTTGGGGCTTCTGCTGCTGCTTCTTCTGCTTCCGGGGTTGCTGCTTGTCCCCGGCGGACGCCGTAGCTTCCTGCTCGGCCCGGGGCTGCGGCTTGTTTGCCGGCGGCGGGTTGGGCTTTTCCTCCGCTTCCGTAACGGACGGCTTGGGGGACGCTTTGCCCGCCGGCTTGGAGGAGGACTCTTGAGCCGCGGGGGTAGAAGGAGTAGCGCCAGATTGTTGCTCCAGCGCAGGTTGCTTGGCCTTTGCTCCTGCGTTCCCGTCGCGTGGCGGCTGCTGGGTCGGAGTCGCTGCTGTCAGCGTCAGTTGCACATTCTGGTATGGGGTAAAGTCGAAACCCTGTGGGAAGATGACTGTACCCTCGCGCAGTTTGACCAAGCCTTCCTTTGCCTCGAAGGTCCCGGGCAGGGCAATCGTCCAGTACCGGCCGCCCCGCTGGTTGTTCTGTAGCAAGTTGGCGGATACGAGGAGGTCAGCAAGGGTGTCCGGATCCTTCGGAATGCCGGCGAAGTTGTCCCGGGCCAGAAGGTTGGCGATGTCGCCGGCGGCCACCGGCCAGTCGATAAACACCCCCTCCTGACCAACCCAGAGGCGCCCACCCGAGGCGGTATTGTTGGCGATCCACTTGCCTCCCCTCACCAAGCGACGCATGGCATCCAGAAGGTGCATTTCGAGGTGAGCGCCGATAACCAGGTGGCCGTAGTTCGTCGCCGACCGCTTGAGATCGTCTTCGATTACCCGGGTAATGATCGGAGCAACAAGCCGGCCGATCGGGTTCTCGCTCGTGTTCATCTCAACGCCCGCGATGGCGGCAGTCATCGAGGGCACAACCTGATTGTTATCGCTGGCCAGGTACTGCAGGACTTCGTGAGGGACTACCTGCGAGATCGAGTATGCGGCGGATGCCTGGGCACCATGCACATGGTTGTCCTCCATCCACCGCACGAAGTAGACGTCAGTTTTCTGGACCTGACACCAGTCAAAGAGGGGATTGAGCAGCGGTGTCCATTGAGCATTGTCCCGGGTCATCACCGCCATCATGTTGACCGTCCGGTAGTTCTGGCTGCACAGGCCAGCGAGGAAAGTGCCCAGCGTCCACTTCGGTTGCATGAAAAAGCGCCGCTCCACCCCTCCCCCGGTCGGGAACACGGCCGCATTCGCGGACTGGAGGGAATTCAGGGCAATCTCAAGGCTCATCCGGAACAAGCCGCCCGTGCCACGGAAGTATGTCGTGCTGGTGGCCGGCAGTAGGTGGACATGCCGGGCCAGATTCACGATCGCCGGCCGATACAGTTTGTCGAAGTCCGCCCTGGACACTCCCGCCGTTCGGAAAATCCGGTCGACCAGTTCCTGCTGGGATTGCAGGATCTTGTCGATGTTGATGACCGGAATACCCTTGTCGAACGGCGGGTAGCGCGTGATGGCGTATTCACCAGGATCATCTTCCCCCTGATACACATCGAGCCCAGTCCCCCGCTGAGGGGATGGGCTTTGCTGTACCAGGATGCCGGAAGGTGGTTTAGGCGACCGATCCAGGAGTCGCTTGATGAAGGTAAGCATGCTCGAAATTATCCCGAGCACGCCTGCATGACGCAGTACGAGAACGCCGCTCGAATCGGGGCGTTAGATGTATTTTTGGATCAGTGCGGGAAGTTTTTTTACGCCTGGACCATCAGCCGTTGCTGCTGACGGTCGGCGGAAATCTTCTGGGCGTTTTCAACGAGCTTCATGTAGCGCTTCTGAATAGCGCACATCGGGCAAACCTGGTGGTCAAGTTCCTGGTCGGTCACCACGAGATGGCTGCCGCCACAGTCGGCGCAGTCCCGGAGCGCGAGTTTCGCGCCCTTTCGGTTTGGCCCCACGCCCAGATGGATCATCATGTCGTAGGCGTTGTTTAGGGTCACCCGGGAGAGACGGGGGATAGCTTGTTGAAGGGGGTCGGTGAGGCGGATGTACGCCTGGTAGGAGTGAAGCAGAAGCCAGCCGCGGTTCGGTACAACGTCCAGTGCCTTCTCAAACTTGAGGAAGGTGCTGGCATAGGCGGCTGTCTGGAGAATCCATTCGAGACCGCCGCGGTTGTGGGGGATGGCGTAATGCTTGGGGAGAGCCTGTTGCAAGCGGCCCGACGGAGCTTCCTGGCCGGTCAGCCGCTTGTAGAGTTCGGCGATGACCTTCGGTGAAAGGCCGGTGTAGCGGTGGATCAGGACAGGCTTGGCGCCCATCAAGACCATGCCATTCGCTAAATCAAGGAACCTGCTCTTCCAGACCGGATCGTCGAAAGAGGCGTATTCAGGTATTGGTTCTCCCGGACCCATGGCTCACCTCACGCAGCAGCTGCAAGCAGGGCGACCGAATAATGCGGGGCCGCGGATTCGTGCAGGCGTTGGACCTGCAGTGCCGTGGCGCCGGCGGCTTCAAAAACCAACCCGTTCCAGCGCCGCGAGATTTCGGTGATTTGCTGATTGGTCAGCCGGGAAAGAACACGGGCTTGCGCGAAGTCGATGTTCAGGACAATCAGTCCATCGAAGTACCCGGCAGTGACATCGCGGGCGGTCTGCCGTGCGAATTGCAGGTACTCCTTGTTGATCGACACGACGTCGAGGGGGTTTTCGTTGGACTGCTGGGCAAGCTGGCCGACGAAATCGCTTAGGGCCTGTCCACTGGGCTTCAACTTGCCGAGGCAAACTGAAATCAGCCCGAGCACCGTTTCGATGTTGTCGTTCGGAGTCCCGCTGTGGGCAAGAATCCGTTTGTTGAGCGCCTGAAGATCGTCCATTGCTGTACCACCCTAGCCTGAAAAGTGGGGTCTTTGTCGCTGCCCCGTGTCGATGTGTGGCGCATGTTAATCAGTCGTGCGTTACAACGTCAACATATTTTTGCCTATGTCGTTATTTCTCCATACAATACGCCCATCGAAAACTCACCGATCACCCGGCGCCACGCGGGTTTCGCCAGTTTTATGGCGACTCAACTAGCTTGGCGACAAGACAGACAAACGTTTGGGGTGACGCCAGCCCATGTCTGACCAGGCATTCAAAGAGACGACTGACCCCAACCAGGACACCGGTGAAAACGACGGCGCGGCTCAGATCGTCAAGACTTTTAGTGCCCGCCTAAATACGCTCCTCGACAATTCTGGCTTCCCCAGCGTCAATGCTGGCCGGTACAGCGCGCTTGGCGCCCGTTATGGTGCTGCTCGCCAGCAGGCGCATCGCTGGTGCAATGAGCTGGCGATACCTGGCCCCCACATCCTCGCTCGCATTGCCATCGATTTCGGCACCACCATCGATTGGCTTTTTGGTGTGGATTCAATGACTTCGGCCGGCATAGAAGTACCGCTCTACCGCCTCAAGTCCCCTGATGTCGAGGCCGTACAAAGCAACTTCCAGATGCTTGGACGTATGCGATTCCTGCCGTCGAGTCCGGCCGCCGGCCGAAGCTACGCGCTCCTCCAAAACTGGGCCGAGAGTCTTGACCCGCCGTTCAGCCGGGGAGAAGAACTCCTGGTAGACCTCAGCTCTCAGTCGCTGGACGAAGGCGGCTACTACGTTATCCGCACCGCAACTTCGACCTCCATCCGCAAGGCCGTGATCCAGCCCGGCGGCACGAGCGTACGCTTCATTCGCTCCACTCCACTCAACACCTACGGCGCAACCTACCCAGTGGAAGAGATCTTCCACAACGAGACTCAGCGCTTTGACGCAAACTGGACTCAGCCTGGCGTGCTTGTTCTTGGTCGTATAGAAGCGACCATGCGCAGTTTGCTAGGCAATGTCCCCTCTTTCCTGAGCAGCTAAGTCCTTGCTAATCCACGATATTCGTGGCGTTTTAGCTTTGGGGACGGGCTGCTTTGACATATAATAGTTGTCAATCTATTACTAAGGTCGTAGTTATGTGCACTACGACATGTGCCTAATGACACAGCCCACCTCTATCTCACTCGTTCGAGCACCTGGGAAAAACCTCGAATCTCCAGACGACGCGTTTCGTCTGTCGTTTGCGCGGAATTTGACCCATGCCCTGAATACGAGCCAGGTTGTCCCGGAAACTGAGGTCAATAAGGTCGAAAGCCTGGCGAACTTGCTGCATACGGATGCCAGTATCGTCGCCAGTTGGCTAAGCGGTCGCTCCCTTCCTGACGCCCTCGATCTGCATAAAATCGCCAAGCTTTTGCACATCAGCGTCGATGAGCTGATCAATCCAGGGCGGCAACGTCGGAGTGAAATCCAGACGATTGATGAGGAATATCATTGCATCACGGTGCATGACTCATCCTCCCCTGAAGGCTACTCGATCTACACGCTTCCCGAGACCCTGCGCCACCTCAAATTGCCTCGTTGCTCTTCAATGCTGAGCATCGGCGACGATTCGATGTCACCCCTATTCCGCCTTGGCGATATCGTCATATACGACTACAGGGTCACGTCCTTTGCCTCCAATGGTCTTTACGTCCTTCGCAGCCGCGACGGTTATTTTGTCAGGCGGGTGATCCGGACACAGCAAAACGAGATCACTCTTCTGCCAGAGAACAAGGACTTCTTCCCTTCAGAGCATGCGATTACTGACTTCACGGGCAACCCCGAGATGGAAGGGAAGGTTCTCATCGTCGGGAGGGTTGTCGGGCGGATGAACGTCGGAAGCCTCTAATCCACAACTATGGCGCGTTCGAGTTTACCTACCAGCCAGAATGGTCAGCGGCCACTTCACGTCCTTGGCGGACGCGGGGTCGCCCCATGCACTTTCCAGCTGCCCCCGAATCGCCGCCAAAGCGTCAGCTCCCGTCTCCCGCTCGTAGAGAACCAGGGCCGACCAGCTTCTGAGGTAACCGACCAGGTGCTCCAAGGTCCATTGCGCATGCATGGCGAAGGTAGGGCCTTCAATGCGCTGGAATGGAAATGGCAGCTCCTGGTAACGGCTCTCGACATGCCGACGCTCTGCCGGCCAGAAGGGTCCGAGGAGGTCGTGATAGAGATGCCGGATCACTTCGTCCACTCCCTCAATCGAGAGCAGATTGTAGGTCAAGGCTACCAGCGGCGCCCCGGGCAACGATACTCGCCTCACTTCTGCATAGAAGGGCTCCAGGTCGAACCAGTGCAGCGCCTGGGCGACGAGGGTCAGTCCTATCGTCGTGGAGCCTATCGTCGACCGGCTTGCGCTTTCGCAGCGGTAATCTACGTTCGCCAGAGCCGGCGCCTGCGCAAGTTGCGGCTGACTGGTGTCGGTCGCAACAACCTTGTTGAACACCCGGGCCAACGCCGCGCTGGCTTGCCCACTTCCACACCCCACATCCCATGCCGTGTCTCCGGCTGCAATCGTTCGCAGCCAGTCAAACAATGCGGTTGGGTAACTCGGACGGAACCCCTTGTAGGTTTCAGCCTGGCTCGTGAAATAGGACATACCAATTCTCCATATTGGTGCATGATGCCGCCTATGGCGGCTGATCGTGTGCTGTAACCGAGGACTTTATCGTGATTGCGGGATTTCTTCGTCAACTTCCAAATGCTGACCGTGTACTGACAAGCCTTGAAGACGCTGCTATCAGCGACCATCGCAAAGTCACGGAGCTACTTGATCGCCTTCTGGAGGGCGACGCCAGCGGTATGGTCAGTAACGCCGAGGATTTCTGCGGCGCGGGGGACTGCATCCTGCCCGAGGCTAAGATCGAACTGGCATCGAAGAGCCGGCGCACCACGATAAGCCACTCCTTGTCTCTGGATGAAGCCAGCATTGGGGCTCCCCTCCCCTTCGCTTTTCCTCCTGTGCTGAAGATTGATGGCCAGAGAATTCCGCTTGGCCCAGGGGACGCTGATCGTCTATCGCGCGCCATTCGTAATGCCTGGGCTGCCGCGAAGATTGTCTCGCCCCTCGTCGCAGCTAAGGAGGTGTGAGCATGCCAGCCCCCATTCGCAAGGTTCTTACCGCCCACCCTGGAACGACCTTGGCGGTTCTATGGCTGTCGCTGATTGGAATGATCAGCTATCTCGCCTTCACCACTGTTGGCACCTTCCGGGATGCAAACGAGCTGATTCGTGAGCGCGCTACTGCCTATGCCCACTTGATCGCGGCCCACGACAAGTTCTACTTCGACCGCGCGCAGGGTCTCCTCATGGAGATCGAGGACCACTTGACGTATGAGGACATGAACACCGATGTCTCTCCCAAGCGCCGCGAAGAAATCGAAAAGCTGTTGAATAGCCACCGAGCCAGGCTGAACGGGATTGCCTCCTTCACCATCATCGGCGCCGATGGCATTCGACGCTATGGCGTAGTGGGCAAGAACTTCACAGACCTCAATGACCGCGGCTATTTCAAGGCCCTGAAGTACGGCCTAAGCACTACCTTTGTCAGTCCCAACGAGGACGGGCGGGCCAGCGGGAAAAATGGCATTCATGTCGCAAGGCGCGTGAATTTCGGTGACACGTTCGGCGGCGTCATTGTCATCAATCTGGCAATTGCCGAAGTCTTCGAACCGTTCTATTCATCTCTCGCCCTGGGGCCCAGCTCGAGCATCACGCTGCGGAGCAAGAACAAGTTGCTATCCCGTTTCCCGGTGTCCACCGCCGTTTTTGGACAAGAGATACCCGACTCATCTCCGATTACTCGCATGATCAAGAGCGGACTGGCGCAGGGTTACGCCCTATCCGACTCTCCTGTGGACGGCATTCGCCGGTTAGCTTCTTTTGAGCAACTGGAGGGGACAGAGATCTATGCCGTGGTCGGTCTTTCCTACGATGAGGCGCTGTCCGGCCCATACCAAGAAATCATTTCGGACATCGTGGCCGCGCTGGTCGCAATCCTCGCCGGCGTCATCGCAACCATCGGAATCCGTAAGCTCGTTCATAGCCGTGATTCCATCCAGATGGTTGCTCATCGGGACGTTCTCACCGGACTCTCAAATCGCCAGTACCTGGTCGACAATTTCCCCCGAATTCTGGAGGAGACCAGCAATGCGAACGCCTACCTTGGGCTGATCTTCATTGACCTCGACAACTTCAAGCTGGTCAATGACACTTTGGGGCACAGCAATGGGGATTTGCTTCTGGCGGCCGTCGCCAACCGTTTCCGCCTGGCTGTTGATGCCCAGGACGAGGTAATCCGGATTGGCGGTGACGAGTTTATCGTCATCCATAGAATGGTCGATGGGGATCCGAAGGACAGCACTGAGAAGGTCTGCTGGAAGCTCCTGCAGGCGCTGCAGGAACCGTTCTCGATTGCTGGAGAATCCATAGCCACAGGCGCCAGTCTGGGCGCGTCGATTTACCCCTTCCATGGCAAGACAATGGATGAGCTGTCCCGCAAAGCCGACTTGGCCATGTACCGCGGCAAGGCTTTCGGGAAAGGGGTCTACACCGTCTACTATCCCGGCCTCGAGGACGCCCACGCCAAGGAAAGCCTCACGACGCACTCGGAGCTGGTCGGCGCCATCGAGCGAAAGGAATTTGCGATCTTTTTCGAGCCTTCCGTCAACTTGGGGACGGGTCGGACCGTGGGTGTCGAGGTGCTGCTACGGTGGAAAAAGGAAGATGGGAATTATGTTTCGGCGAGCAAGTTCATCGATGTCGCCGAGAAGAATGGACTGATCATTCCGATCGGCAAGTGGGTCATCGAGGAGACGTGCCGATATGCAGCCGCTTGGCTGGCTAAGGGAATGCCTGAGATCGTGTTCAGCGTGAACATCTCGGCGGTCCAAATCAATCAATCGGACATCGAGAAGATCATTGTTCAGGCGATCAATGAGGCGCGAATTCCGGCCCGCATGATTCAGCTCGAGATCACGGAGTCGGTTATGTTGGCCGATAACGAGGTCGTCCAGGGACGTATTGAGCGGCTTCACAACATGGGTATCAAGTTCGCTGTCGACGACTTCGGCACGGGATATTCTTCCCTGGCCTATCTCCACCGGTACGCGGTGGACACGATCAAGATCGACAGGTCTTTCGGTGACCTGGCTGCCAGCGACCCCAGCAAGAGGCCGCTCCTTGCAGCTATCGTTGGCATGGGCAAGGCCATGAACCTGACGACGGTGGCAGAAGGGGTGGAGAGAGGTGATTCCCTTCTGCTGCTTCAGTCCCTGGGCTGTGATGAGGCGCAAGGCTATATCTTCTCGCGCCCGCTTTCCCTGGATGGCCTGGTCGAATTCGTCAGGGAATTCGAATACACCCCTCCCGTGGCGCGACCGGTCGTCGCGATCGCGTAAAGGTAATCTTCAGGCTGCTTCCGTCTCCACCAGGCGAGCGTTCGGCTCCGGCCGAACCACCGTCACCAGGCGGGGAAGCATTCCTGCTTTGTCGGGCTCGGCGATCACCAGCATGACGTCTCGCTTCGGGTCCAGAACGTAGCGGCCCGGGCGGCGGTGCTTGACGTCATGCAAGGCGCTGCGCCCGATCAGGGTGGCCAGCTTGCCGTCCCGGCCGATCCGCTGCAGCTCGCGCCAGGCTTTCTCCGGCTTGCGTTCGAAGCGAGCGACGTACTTTTCGACAGCGTGGGCGGTCAGCTCGACCGGGCCGATATCGGCAATTTCGATGACGGTCATGCTGGGCTTCTCCACCTCGATGAAATCGACCTGGCGTTCGCACAGCTCGTCGGCCCACATGAACGGCGCCTCATGGTGCTCGATCGTCACCCCCAGGAAGCGCGTCCGGAGGAAGTTGGCGTACGGCGCAAGATAGCTCTTGCTCGAGGTGCCATTGGCCAGCTCGATGATAGTGCTGCAGCTGGTGCGGATCACCAGGCCGGCGCCGGCCTTGTTGTGGCCACAAACGTTCTTCACCGTCAGCAGGTACTGAGCGGCTGCCAGTTCGGCCGCGGTTCTCGCATCATCAAGACGCGGGACGGTCACGCGGATGCGGCCTTTCTGGACCAGGCCGGTCATCCAGCAAGTATCGAAGACCAGGGGATCTTCTGTCGGATTCGTGGTGAGGCTGAGTAGATTCATGAGTAGTGCTCCAATGTCGCTAGGTTACCGCTACCGGGTACCCGGTTCATGGGAAAAAGTGCTTTTCTTCATGCTCTCGTCCTAGAAAACGGGAAGAAAAGCACCCCCAACGTGATGTCGGGGATGCAAAAGGCAGTGTTAATTCCTACTGCGGTTGTCTTCAAAAGCGGCCTTGACCAGCTTGACCATCGAGGCTGACAGCTCCCCGACGTTCGTGATGGTCGCGGCATACCTGGTGTCGAACACCGGCGATACATCGATGCCAATGCCTAACCCGACAACTGTGATGCCATCAGCTCGAGCGCGGTCGATGACGTATTTCGTGGCTTCGCGGTCGTTCGGCTCACCGTCGGTCACGACGAGCACGATCTTCAGCGTTTCTTCACGACGGATGACATCCGAGGCAGCAAACAGGAGGGCTTCCGCCATAGGCGTGCCACCATCCGTGGAGATGCTTGCTACGCGGCCGGCCAGCTGCTTGGGAGATTCGTCCCAACGCTTTACGACAGCTACCCCTTCATCACCGTTGCTGTACCAGGGGAAGACCGAAACTTGCGTCTTCAATCCCGGCACGTCGAAGGCCAACATGGTTGCGACGGCAGCTTGCACCGCCTGGCCAATCAGATGCTGCATGGAACCGGAACGGTCGATGACAATCTCGACTGCTGCATTGATGTCGATCCCCTCGTCCTGGCGGACGAAGATGCTGCCACCGAGCCTGCCCTGCCAGATGCGCGACGAATCGATCTGCATCCCCGAGCGGGCATGCGAGACGTCTCCGTCGGCAACCGAACTCATCCACTGCAAGGTCCTGGTCCGGGTCGCATTGACGCTGGCACGAAGCTGCGCCATATCAACAGGAACCGTTCCAAGTCTTGCCTTGTGGATGTTGGGCATCGGGATGCACTCGCCACCATAGCCTTCGTTGTTGGCTGCGGCGTTGAGCGCATTCTGAAGCATCTCGCCCAGGTCCTCCTGCACGTCCTGGTCGGACATACTGAGTAGTTGGTCGAGAGCTTCCGCCATCCCGTCGTCAGATCCGCTACCACCAGCTCCGCGTCCCGACATACCAGACGCATCGCCGTCCTCTTCTTCCGAAGAGTCGGACTGACCTGCACCACCCGACTGGGAGGAGTTGGCAGATTGACCTTGCTGCTGGCCACCCTGCCCCCCGTCCTCGTCGCCTTCTTGCTCGTCACCGGACGACTGACCGTGTTGCTGGCCAGCGCCCTGCCCGTCATCTTGCTCACCATCACCAGGTTGCTGCCCTTGCTGCTGGGCTTGGTTTTGGCCGGCTTGATTTCCGGACTGCTGCTGTTGCTGTTGCTGCTGCTGACGTTGGCGTTCTTCCTCTTTTTCCTTCTCCTCCTTGATCATCGAAATGATCGCGTCGGCGAGCTCGAACACTTCGTCTTCAGTGGTGCAATCGGTCACCTGGAACATCAAGGCGTCCAGCCGCGTCAGCATGCCTTGGGGAAGGCGAGCATTAGCGACTTTGATTGCACCGGCCGATAGTGCAGCTATCGGTTCCTGACGGAGCACTTCATGGCGCAGGCGATACATCATGTACCGCTGCAGAATTGCTGACTCCGTTTCGGACCCATCGAGCGGGGGAAAACCATTCCCGCCATTGGCACCATCTTCAACCACCATCCCAACCAGGCGCGACAGGTAACGCCGCGCTGCCGGAAACTTACCGATTACCAGATGTTCGATCCGGATGTCTTCGAGCGTGCCGGTGAGGGCACGCTGAAGCGGGTTCGTTGCGGCGAGCTTGAAGTTCGAGTGGAGCATGTGGCCAGCCTCGTGATAGAGGTAAGCCACCGACTCCACAAGATCTCGCTCGGTCAGGTCGATCTCAGACCGGCGACGCGGCAGGTAAATCGCCTTGTTGTCGGTCATGGCACGGTCACCCCGGATGATGGGGATGCCGGTGCGGTCTGCGATAAAGCCAGCGATGGAGGGCAGAGCCCGATCCAGTGATTGAGCACGAATAGCCATGATCGCCTCCGCTTAGAACATCAGAGCGTTGGTCTTCAGGGCCTCGCGCGGCTTCAGCACTGGAGCTGCACGGACCGGAGCAGACGGAGGAGTGATCCCCATCTGACCCAGCTTTTCCTTCACCCGACCATCTTCCGCCTTGTTGAAGGCAGGGACAGCGGATGCCGGAACCGGCGGCAACATCACCACTTGTTGTTGCGGGCTGACGCTAACCGGCGGAACTGCTACCGGGGCGACAGGTACTGCTTCGGTCGTTTCAGCTGCTTGCACAGCCTCTTCAACCGCGGGTTCTTCAACTGCTTGTACTGCTTGGACAGGCATCGGCGGGAACAACACATCGCACGCCGGCACACCGTTCTTCACCTTGGAAGCGGCGTTGAGGAGCGTGTCCGTATCGGACACGGTTTCCACAAGCTTCTCCAGGGTTATGAACGACTGTCCTTGGATGTAGCCTTCCTGCGGCAGTGCCTTCAGGATGTCAGTGATCAGAGTGATGGCGCCCTCCACCGACGGATCGAGGAAGGACAACTTCTTCATCTTCTGCACTGCAGCCTTGAGCGGGCGCAGGGACTTCTGGCCAACACGCTGGTTCTTCGCAAAGGCGTCGTTCTTGAGTAGCTTTTCCATTTCGGAAGAGATCTCCTCATACAGCTGCCGGCCGAGGCCGCGAACGATTCCTTCGACGCCCTCCTCCTCGCTTTGACCTTCGCGGACGAAGGGAGCGATCTTGAAGACGTCACTGCTGAAGCGACACTTGGCGATTGCCGTCGCCCGATCAACCTTCAGCGACCGGATGATCGCTTCGGCTTCCGGATTGGCAGCCACATGACCCTCGAACATCTGATCATAATTGGCTTCAAGGGCATCACGCTCGGCTTTGTACTCCGCCTGTGCGTCAGCGATTTCCTTCTCGATACCGGGCAGGTCGTCCGTCAGAACCGCAAAGACATTCTGCGATCCCAAGGCCTTCACACCCTTTGCCTGCAGTTTGCGAAACACGCCACGACGGACGGTCTGCAAAGCCTTCGTTCCGTCACCGGGGAAGACCTTGATCGACCCTTCGGTAATGGCCGCACTTGCCGGCAGGCTACCTCCGAGCGCCGCGATGTGATCGCGGGTAGCACGACGATAACCAGAGAAGGTGCTGATATTGATGCTCACCAGCGTCAGTTTTTCATTAAGCACGTCTTGCATGGAAATTCTCCCAGCTGAGTGCGAAATGATCCGACCCCCAGGCGGGGGTATTTTTAAGGACCACCCGCACGGGTTAGTGTCGAGTCCCTTTCGGGGCCCAAATGAAACTCGTGCAAACAGCACACGAGGGTTCCGACCGATGAACCTGGTCGAAGTGAAGCGTCCGATAAACGACAGACGCGGCGTTTCGTTCCTCACGGAACAAAATCGGTTCAACAACTGCCCGATGCGGCCTTCTCAAGCGGCATGGGGCAAACGTCGAAAGGACTGAGAGACAGAACCCCGAAGGATTCGTGTCTCTCATTGGTCAAGCTGCAACCGGCAGAACGTTGCTGGTGTCACCAGGCACCTCCACCATCACACCCATCTCGACCACGGGGTAGCCGGCCGAAGTCAGCAAACCCAGTTGCGCGTAGCGATGGATGATCAGGCGTGCCAGATACGCCACGATGCTCGGGAAGCGTTCTGTTGCTCCAGTGCCAGGCACCTTTGCGAAGAACGACCCCATCGGCTCGTCGTAATCCACGAGCTTTCTGAGCTTCATGCCGATCCAGGCGACATCGACGATCTGCATGTCCATCGTCAGCAGCGCGGCCAACCCGTCCAGGTCCCGCGGGTAGCGGCCGGACAAGCGGACAGCGATCGGGCGATGAACACCGTCACTGGTTTCGACTTCGGGCAGGAAAACCGTGAAGTCGTCGCCGGCGTGCGGGTTCTTGATGTCGGCGGTCCACGAAAGCGTTCCTTCGTGGCCGGCATCCCGAACGGGCAGCATGGCATCGATGAGCGGCGACGACTCCCCTTCTTCCGGGACATCGACACCAAGCATCTTCAGCCGGTATTGGACGAGTCGAGCGATCGCCGCGGAGTTGCTGCTGGCGAGAAGCCGTCCTTCACCCAAGGGCATGTCGATAGCTTCGCTACCGGTCACGGCCTCGAGGACTTCGAGCTTCTTGGAGAGCCAGGCGCGATCCTGAGTACGCATGTCTGCGGACAGGGTTTTTGCCAGGGCGCCGAGACAGCGAGGCTGCTCGTTTGCCAGGACCCAGGCCTCGAAGGGATGGGGCCGGCCATTCTCCGTATGCCCTACCGCCACGGCGTACTGAGCGTTGTTCCCCTCGACCATGAACGTCCAGCAGGGATTACCTTCCGGAAAGATCGGTCGATTGGGCCAACGCAGACTGCCGAGAATCGGGCTGGGCATTGCAACAACGGTACGACGGTTCGCCAGCTCGGGGCTGGCCAAGGACAAGACGCCCTTTTCCATGGTGTTACTCCTTTCAGGGAATGTGCGCCCGTCAGCGTCCAGGATGGACTGACGGGTTGGCTAAACGCCCTGATCACGGACACGGCAAGGCTCTTAGCGAACCCCTCGGTGTCGGACCAAAGCCGAATACCCAGATCGGAGAACAAGTCCCCCGGAAGGGAGGCAAGTCCCGTCCGGGGAAAGAAACCGTACCTGGCAGCAGTACGGGGTACCCAGCCAGATGGCCGGATGGAGATCGCGCTATATCGGGCGCGCCCGTCACTGGATCACTCCAGAAAATCGTTGCTGGCTTTCGCCAGGTCACTTTCCGATGCCAGCGCATTGGGAAGTAACCTGAAAGGAAGCCGGCCAGAAAGGAGCCCGAAGGCTTACCTTTACTGGCCTGAACTTCAGAAGACCGCAGACAGAATCGGGTGCTGCTGAATCAGGGATTCAAACGACACGCGAGGCTTTCTGCGGGGAGGTTTAGCAGATGCCGCTGATGCAGCATTCCCACCCACCAAGTTTGCGACGTCCGCGTCTGAGAGCTTCGACGTGGTGTAGCGATCCTTGATGTCCGACTGGAAGAACTTACCCTTCGACGAAGCGTTTCCGAAGCCCGTTGCTACGGACTGGGGCACGTTGTCATAGGCGTACGTCCCACCACTTTTGAAGGTGATGAGGAGCGTGCTCTTGGCAGCCAGGTACAGGTAGCCGTCGATATTGCTGGACAGCACCGGGATGAAGGACGGATGCATTACGGCACCAGAACCTCTTCGAGGATTGCGCCAAACTCCTTCATGGCATCCTCGATTTCCTTCTCGACGGTCAGCGGCGGGACCACACCATCCACTTCAACGAAGCCGTTGGGGAGGAGCTTTACCGCGAAATCGACACCCGCCAGGCACATGGCGAAGAGGCTGCGCGGGCGCAGCACTTGTCGACGCTTGATCGCATCGATCAGGGCGTTGAAGGATTGAACAACTTCCGTTCCGTATCCAACTTTCGGTGCACCGTACATGATGATTTCCTCTCTAAACTGATTGAGCGGGAACCATCACCCCTTGCGGGATATGGTCCCGCAAAGGGTTGAAATGCAACGATTTAGACTACACGGCGAACACTTCCGGTTGCCCGGATAAACATCGGATCATATGCCATTGACATATGCCCGAAGGGTATGTCGTCGCCAAGATCATCGAAGGACGGGGCCGGTTTGCGACGGGGTTCCGGGGCCGGTGCATCACCATTTCCACCTCCGCCGCCGCTGCGCTGATGGCCAGCAGGACGATCGTCACCAGCACCTTCCGAATCACCGGAGCGGCGGTTGCCCAACATCTGCATTTCCGTCACTTCGATTTCGGTCGTATAGCGGTCCTGACCATCCTTGTCCTGCCACTTGCGGGTCTTGATGCGACCCTCGATGTAGAGCTGGCTGCCTTTCTTCACATACTGCGAGAAGATTTCGGCCAGTTTGCGATACGCCACGAGCCGGTGCCATTCCGTCACTTCGCGCTTCTCACCACTGTTCTTGTCCTTCCAGGACTCGGTAGTAGCGAGACGCAC
>Ga0116153_10000049_pt1 | contig 198590 bp, 148 predicted proteins | sample AD_UKC028_MetaG_FD_89896 | JGI IMG/M metagenome (GOLD analysis project Ga0116153, IMG submission 89896) | Active sludge microbial communities of municipal wastewater-treating anaerobic digesters from USA - AD_UKC028_MetaG | ecosystem: Engineered > Bioreactor > Anaerobic > Digestate | place...
AAGACCGCTCTGGTCGCCTGCATGAGAAAGCTGCTTCTCATCCTCAACAACATGCTCAGAAACAACTCTAAATGGAACCAATTCCTCCCCCAAAACCCTTGACAGCCAAGACAGTAGCTACGTCCTGCGTGTGCAAAGCCTTCGGCTTCGCACACCCTACCCCGGCAAGTCGGCGGATTGTCTTGCGCATCTTCTGTTTCCTCCTCACGCCTGATTTACCCAATATGATAACCGCCCGAAGCCTTCCGCTTCAACCGCTTACAACTGGAATGCGCGTCGCGTTTGCAATAGCATATTGTTCTGCCGGGAATTGAGAGCCATTCCGTTAAGCGAACGGAGCGTGACATGCCCTTCAGCCCTCTTGCGCGACGCATACTTGAGATCGGCGGTCCGACGATAGAGATATCCCGCGCTGAACTCCCCGCGTTCCGCCGGCGAATGAACGACGGCCCCGGAGCTGCGGCACGCTCCGCGCTTTTCCGTCGCGCCCAGGATGCGGTCTCCACCGAACTGCCGAAGCCCTGCCCCGCGCCGTATCTGCCTGGAACGGACGATCCCGGCAAGGCCCATGCTCTCGCCTCAGCCAATGCCCTGCTGGATGCCATTGAGGTTTGCAGTTGGACGGCTCTGTTGACGGAAGATGAGCGATTCGGGGCGCGTTGCAGGGAGGGCATTGAGGTTGCGATAAAGGCCATGCGTTCCCACGGCGGAATGAGCCTTCTGCCCTCCGGGCGCATGGATGCCATATCGCATTGCGCCATACTGCTTGCGGATGACGCTCCGACGCGCCTGGGGCACTGCTTCAACCGGGCCTTTCAGTATTTGAAGGCGGACGAAGAACTCGCGGTCTCGCTGGTGGAGGCGATGTTGGCTTACGTCCCGGTCTGCGTCCATGCCTGCGATCATATTTTTGGTCATCTCGACGCCGGCGGGAGGCTGCCTCCGAACTCGATTACCGGGCCTGCCGCGCTGCTATACCTCGGCGCGTATCTTGACGGGCACCCAAACTGCGAGGAATGGCGGGCACTGGCATTGCGGGCGGTTGCTGCCCATTTCGCGCCGCAGAACCTGCTGCCGGACGGCGGATTCCGCAGCGGAGGCGCGCGCGCGGTCTTCGAAGCAGGACGATTGCTTGTCCCAGCGCTGGAAGCCCGCCAAGCCCTCGCGGGTTTCCCCCCCGAAGAATTCGAACCCGCTCCCGGTTGCCGGTTCTGCGACATCGCCGACTGGCTGCTCAGGCTTGCCTCCCCGGACGGCGGGATTCCGTCCGCGGGACTTGGGCCGCGCGACGGCGGGGCCGATGCGCGCCGAAGACTCTGGCTGCTTAAAGTCGCTGCATGGCGCGGCCATGCCGCGGCATTTCAGACCTTCCTCCCCTGCGGGCGTGAATGCCCTCCAGCCGTATTCACCCTCCCCCCAGCGGAAGACCGGGCTGAACCTTCCTGCCGCACTGTCATCATGCCGTCCACCGGATATTGCGTGATGCGCAGCGGATGTGCCGGGGGGGATATCGCGGCGTTTTTCGACTTCAGCCCGCAATCAGTCGCGCTTGGACTGACAAAAGGATTCGATCTCCGCATTTTCAGCAACGGAAGATGGTGGCTTGCCGGTTACGCTCATACCGGATGTCCTGACGTGTCGGGCGCATCCCTGGCGGCGTGGAATAATATAACCGTTGACGGAGTCGAACCGGCAGCCGCCGGAGAGCCGCGCCTTGTGGCCGTGGAGCATAATCGCGGCGCGACATGCGTCACGGCGCAACGCTATCTCCGCGATGCGATGCGCCACAGGCGGACACTGATCCATCCCGAAGGCGAATCCGCGCTGATTGTCATGGACTGGCTGACCGTCTACGGCGCCGGGCGCAGCAGAAATTACTCCTGTTTGTTCCATGTTGACGCCTCGCCTGTTCTGCGCGAGCGCGGCAGGATAGTCTTCACGAGTGGCGCAGCCAGTATGACCGCGCTTTCGCCGCAACTTGCCGAGGAGCAGGATACAACCGGCATCGGCGCAGAAACCAAGGCCGGTTGCGAGCAACGGCGGTTCTTCCCGATGCGCATGGACGTATCCGCAGACGCCAGGGACATCAGATTCCTGACCGTTTTTCTCTTCAACGAATCCGCTGATTCACAACCCCGGATTCAGGCCGCTACGGACGGACAATCGGGAAGCCTGCGCATCTCGCGCAACGGCAAACCGCCGCTCGTGATTTTTCCGCCCGGCGCGGCGGTCGGAACCTGACAACACCGAGGATGCAGGAGCGCGTGATGCCTGGTCCCCGCACAGTCGGCAACAGGATAATGCCCATTTGCGGGCGAAATCCGATGAATTCAGAAAGGAAAAAATGGGAAGCCAGGAACTGATAGCGAAGCTGGAACAGAACATAGGCAGCGTCTACCTCGGCAGGCGCGACCGCGTCAGACTGCTGACGACCGCCTTGATTGCCGGCGGCCACGCGCTTATTGAAGACGTTCCCGGCGTGGGCAAGACGGTGCTGGCAAAGGCGCTGGCGCTTTCGATTGACTGCGCATTCCGCCGCATCCAGTTCACGCCTGACCTTCTGCCGTCGGACGTGACCGGCGTGAGCGTTTTCAACCAGCAGACGGGCGATTTCAATTTCAAGCGCGGCCCCATCTTCGCCAACGTCATCCTGGCCGATGAGATAAACAGAACCACACCGCGCACGCAGAGCTGCCTGCTTGAAGCCATGAACGACTTTCAGGTCACGGTTGACGGCGTCAGCCACAAGCTGGAACCGCCATTCATCGTCATAGCCACTCAGAATCCGTTCGAGTTCGAGGGAACCTATCCCCTGCCGGAGAACCAGCTTGACCGTTTCATGCTGCGCATATCCCTCGGCTATCCGGGGCGAGAGGAGGAAAAGCAGGTCTTCCGGGCGCAGAAACTGGAACACCCGATTGAAACGCTCAAGCCGGTCATGTCAACTTCGGACGCGCTTGCCCTTCAGGGCGAAGCCCGGCGCGTGACGGTGAGCGAGAGTATTCTCGATTATCTCATGGCCGTCGTGGAGCGCACGAGGTCGCATCCGGACCTTTTCGTCGGCGCAAGCCCGCGCGGCGGGATCAGTCTGCTGAGGGCCGCGCAGGCTTTCGCGCTCTGCGAGGGGCGGGATTATGTGCTTCCGGACGATGTGAAACTGCTCGCCGCGCCGGTTTTATCGCACAGGATCATCTGCCGAAACCGGCCCGTGTCCGAAAGCAATTCCGCCGAAGCGTCCCGGATCATAGCCGGCATACTTGAGTTAACACCGGTCCCGATGTAGTTGACAGGAGCGGCGGAAATGCCACTCGCGCGCCCGTATCAACGCATGCCGGCAATCGCGATCGGTTTCGCCTGCACAATGGCGATGGCCCATGTCGCCACAAGCAGGCTCGACAGGGATTTGCAACCAGCCGTTTTGCTGTTCGTCTTTATCGCATGGGCTTTCGTGTACTGGGTCCTCAGGGAGAGATCCCGCCGGGGGCAGGAGCTTGAACCTCCGGGCATCTGGATCACGCGATGGGGGGTTGTTCTTGGGCTGGCAATCGTGTCGCTCGGCGTATCGTCATTCAATACCGGCGTTAATCTTCTTTATGTTCTTTTTTCATCATTAGCCGTCGCGTTCGTTCTGAATTTACCGATAGCAATCCTGAATGTGCCGGGTCTGAGAGCGCTGCGGCGCGCTCCGGACCGCGTTTATGCGGGAGAAACCATCCGCATCGGGCTGAAGTTTGAAGGCGGCATGGCTCCGTGGAGCGGGATGGGCATCGTCCTGCGGGATATCCCGGCCGGCCCGGCCGGCGTAGAGTCTCCTAACATCCGCGCGCTATATGCCCCAAGGAATGATAGGGAGGAAATCTTATACGAAACGCAGGCCGTTCGACGCGGGATATTCCACTGGCGCGCCACGCGCGTCGCGTCGGCGTTTCCCTTTGGATTAATATCGGTCAGCCGCGACCTGCCCAATCCAGGCCGCATCGTCATCTACCCCCGGCTCGGTTTCATGCGAAGGCCGATAAGGACCGCAGGGACTACTGGCGAACTTCGCAGGGCCGCGCGCGCATCATTCGATGAGCCATACGCCGAATTCCACAATCTTCGGGAGTATCGTCACGGCGACAACCCGCGGCTCATTCACTGGCGCACAACGGCGAAACAGAACAAGCTTTTCGTCCGGGAATTCGAGCGACGCGCGGAATCCGAGACGCTGATCCTGCTGGACACATACTGTCGATCCTCAATTAATCCCGACTCTTCAGACGCGCTGGAAATCGCCGTCAGTTTTGCCGCCACCGCCGCGCGCGACCTTTGCCGCGCACAACTCAGGATCGGCGTCGCATTCCTTGACGATGAACTGACCGCCCTCCCCCCTTCATCCGGCTCTGCCCATTACCATCGCATCCTCGAAGCGCTTGCGGGGCTGAAGGCAAGCGCCAGTCCGACGTTGAGACGCCTTATCGAATGCAATACCGTTCATTCCATGATCGCCTGCGGCGCAGCCCGCGTGATCGTTGTGACTCCCGAGGCAAAAGGAATTGCTGCTGAGGCCCTGGGACCGCTCTCAGAACATATCTACATAGTCTCCATCGCCGACGGCGCCCACGAGAGGGATTTCGGATTCTCACTCGATTCCAGCAGCGACAATGATCCATCTGCGGAGGCGCCGGAACTATGAAAGCGGAAAGATGGCTCTGCGTCAGCCTCTACTTCTTCATTGTTCTCGGGAGCATCCCATCCGCGCTGTCGGAAAGCAGCATGCTTTATCCGCTGATTGCGTCATGCGTATGCATTTTTCACGGAGCGATGCGTTACGGCGCGGCGGGCGGCGCCTTCGGTCGCCGCGAGGTCAACATTCTGGCAACCCTCGCGGCAGGCTTCGGCCTTCTCGACTATTTTTACATCTCCTATGACAACATTACGGGCATAGCGCATTTCCTCCTGATTCTTCAGTTGATCAAGCTGCTAGAGAGGAAAACCCCGCAGGACTACATCACGCTCTACATGGCGGGTGTTTTTGAGATCACGGTGGGCGCGATCAGCACGGCGGATATTGTCTTCGCGCCCGTCTTTGTGGCCTTCATCTTCAGCTTCCTCCTGAATCTCAGCCTCTGGCAGTTCTGGTCCCCGCGCAACCGATGGGACGCCGACCGGGGGAATAACGGGCTGAACGTGGCTGTAGGACGCATCTCCGGGCTGTCCGGCTTTATCTTTGCTTGGCTAGGTTTAAGCCTTATGGTCGTCGCAATGACCGTCGCTCTGTTTTTCAGTCTCCCGCGTTTCGAGACGGGCTGGTTGCTGAAAGGTCGCGCTTCACGCTCCGTCAGGATCACCGGGTTCTCCTCCAACGTCCAACTGGGAGAGGTCGGACGCATCCTGCAGAGCGATAACGTCGTAATGCGCGTCAGGATCGAGGGCGAAGGTCTGGACATCCTCAAAGGCAGGCCTTTGATACTCCGCGGGGCTGTCCTCGATTCCTACGAGAACGGAAGATGGCGCGCATGGCAGGAGGCCTTCCCGGTTGACAGGATGTCCGACGCGCAATGGTGGCTGGCCATGGGGCCGCGAACGGGACTGCCCCCCCCGCGCGATCTGCTGCCGCCGATCTCACCGGTGGCCGGCAATTTCGAATTCGGAGAAGCGTCCAAAGACACGCGCTTTTACATGCTCCGCCCCTGGGTCGGCTCCCCGGGCCGATTCGTAAGGGTCAGGGAGACCATCTACCTTCAGCCGAACATGGAAAACACCGCCTGCCTCTTCTTCGTTGGCGATCCAGATCGAATAATTTTGCCCGGCGTCAGACGGCTTCAGGCAGACCTGCTCAGCGACACTGTCAGATCATCCACACCGTGGTATCAGACGCTTCATTACATTGTGGAAGACCGCGTCCCTTACATGTCGAGTGGAATGGCCGACTCGGCAAAGACGCTGCAACCTCCCGCAGGCTGGCGGGATTACCCTCTGGCCTGTTACTGGCAGGTTCCGGACGCGCTGAAAGCAAAACTTGCTGAATTCACGCGGCGGATTGCGCCGACCGGCGACGGCGTTCCTCCTTATAAAACCGTCAAAGCCGTTGAGGACTACTTCCGAGCGGGCAGGGAATTTGAATATTCGCTTGTGGAAAGGCGAAGACGCGGCGCAGCGAGCGATCCGATCGAGGAATTCCTGTTCAATCGCAAGACCGGACACTGTGAATATTTCGCCTCGGCAATGGCGCTTTGCCTGAGATCGGTGGGCATCCCTGCGCGGATCGTCAATGGTTTCAAAGGCGGCGAATGGAATGCAATTGCCGGCGTCTACGTCATCCGCCAGAAGGACGCCCATTCCTGGGTCGAAGTGCCTTTCGACGGCGTCGGTTGGATTCCCTTCGATCCGACAGCCGGAGGCAGGGCTTCGGAAGCAGTCATCGGGCAGACGGCAAGCCCGTTTTCGCTTGCCTTCCTGTCTCAGTTCCGGCAATACGCGGAGGTTCAATGGGTTTCATACATAGTCAGTTATGATGGCGAGCAGCGGCGCAATGTTTTTGTGACCATCAGGCGTTACCTTGAATCGCTTTCCGACTACATGCCTCGTTTTTCGCCGCGCAGGCGCGGAAACGACGCCGCGAGATTCATCGGATGGCTGATGGCTCTGGCGCTGCTGGGCGTTGGCGTATGGATAATCCGTGGAAGGCTTGCCTGGATTCTGTCATCTCTGAAACTGCCGGTTGGCAGGCGGCGCGTTTCAGTTGAATTCTACGCTCGCGCTCTCGACCGCCTTAGAAAACGCGGTTTCGACCCGCCACAAAGCATGACCCCCTGGGAGGTATTCGCAGCCGCCAGTACCAGCCTCAACCTCTCCCCCGCACTCGACGCGCAACAGGCCGACGCTCTGGAGAATCTGACCCGGTTGTTCTGCGAAACTCAATACGGTTGCAAGACCGTCTCCGGGGAACAGGTTTCGCGCGCCCGCGAGTGGCTGCGGATTCTCTCTAAGAAAACCGATTGAGGCTACGCCGCTCATAATCCGGAATAATGGAGTGGATATTACATGGCGCTGACAGAAGAAGAATGCCGCAGGCGAATCGAGGCGCTCTATTCCCTCCTCTCTCAATGCCGGTTGTGCCCGCGAAAATGCGGCGTTGACAGGCTCTCCGGACAAAAGGGATTCTGCGGCATTGGAAAGGACGCCGTTCTTTCCTCCGCAGGCCCGCACCACGGCGAAGAACCGCCGATCTCGGGCAGGCGCGGCTCCGGAACCATCTTTTTCGCCGGCTGTAATCTGCTGTGCGTCTTCTGCCAGAACTGTGACATCAGCCATGGGCTGGAAGGCGACATTGTTTCACCGGATCGCATCGCGCAGATAATGCTCCATCTTCAGGATCGCGGCTGCCACAACATCAACGTTGTGACTCCCACGCACGTCACCCCGCAGATAATTGAGGCGCTGGCGATTGCTCGCGGGAAAGGACTTTTCGTGCCGCTCGTCTACAACTGCGGCGGATATGAAAGCGTGGAAACGATCCGGCTTCTGGACGGGCTGGTGGAAATCTACATGCCTGACATGAAATTCGGCGATTCCACTCCCGCCGGGTGTTTTGCGGACGCCCCCGACTACCCGGAAGTTTCGGAGGCGGCAATCAAGGAAATGCGCAGGCAGGTCGGGGATCTGGAAATCCGGGGAGGCATTGCCGTCCGCGGCCTGCTGGTCAGGCATCTTGTCATGCCGGACGGACTGGCCGGCAGCAGGAAAGTCCTGGACTTTCTTGCTGAAGAAGTCAGCCCACGAACGGCCGTCAACGTCATGAACCAGTATCGCCCCTGCCACAAGGCTTTTGATTATCCGGGGCTTGACCGCATGACTACTCCGGAAGAGTATTTGGAAGTCTATGAATATGCGATACGATTAGGGCTGAGAATTGTGCGATAGGAGAGATATATGACCGAGCCTCAAGATGATGGCCGAACGTCAGCATCCGGAACCAGCCCGGAAGGATGCTATGAGCCGACGGTTGGAAAGCGAGATCGGAAAAACGCATCAATTCCTAAAAGGGCGCTGGCCGCGATCGGTTGTCTACTGATAATCCTTCTGGGCGCAACACTTCTCGTTATCCTGTTTTCCAATCCAAAAAGAGTACCTGCCGCCAGAGAGTTCTCGCCTGACAGCCGGATAGTCGCCTATATCACCGAGTCAGTGGTTGACCTGCCGACGCCGCCGGAGCTTTACACAATCCGCTGGAAATACATGGCGCATTGGTTCCCGGCGGAGTCTCCTGAAAAACGCCGCAGCATCTTCCTGGACAGCTTCGGCAGAAAGGAACATCGCAACACTTGCGAATGTAAGTTATTATTTTCTACTGACGCGAAGCGCCTCGCCGTCATCGGACCACGGAAGCTGACCATCGTTGACCTTGCATCGGGAAAATCCGTCGTCCTGACGAAAGCGGATGAAATGCCGACCGGCGCTGCATGGTCGTCGCTCGATGAAATAACATATGTTACACATGGCAACCATAACGGCAGGTATGGCACAGTATTCGATCGTCGGGTCTTTGCGGAAAATGTGACTGAGCGCAAACGCAGACAGTTATTCGAACAATTCGACTGCGAGACGTGGCGAGGCGAATCCCTCTCCCCCAACGGCAGGTGGTTGGTATCTATGCAGAATTCGTCCGATCCCATCAAACTTGTTGATTTATCCACAGGCTGCGCGACGCATGAGATTGTATCAAAGTCCATCGGGTTCCACGCATCCTGGAAGCGCGACTGTTCAGCCGTTTTTATTCTTGGCCATCCTGCCGCCGGCAATCCCACCAAAGCCTGTCTGGTTAAAACCGGAGATGGGACGGTCCATGACCTCAGCGCGCTCTTCAACGAGCATTTTCAGGAGCAACTTCTATGCATTGATCATCTCTGGACGCCCTCCGGAGACTACGTTGTCATTAATGGAGGACAGGGCGGCGGATGCCTGCTGCGTCCGGAACCATTTGAATGTATACGACTGGCAAAGATACTTTGCCGGGATCAGGACCCATCATTCGGCTGGATATACCAGGAGCCGGCAGCAGGCTGGGCGCGGTTCTGGAATCCTGACACGGACTTCGCCTCCACTTATGACGGGACGCAAACAGTAATACTTGGGCAATCGGACAGCCCGGGAGGAGGCTGGATACTCTCGCCTGACGGCAAATACGGCATGAACTTCGACCGCAGCGGCAACCCGATTCTCAAACGTGTTGACATCGTCGTTCACCCGCCGGGCAACACTGATGGCGCCGCCGAATGAATGCGCGGTTTTTAAATTGAATTGCGCGCCTGTCCGGTTTAACTTCATTGCCTTGACTGTTGGCTTTCTCCCCAGGAACACCATTCCCATGTCAAAGGAGCGTCTGCATTGGACGACAGAGTAATAAGAAAGACCACAGATATGCTGGAAGGGCGGATCGTCTCCGCCCGGGAACTGATCAAGATTTCCAAGGTTCGCGAACTCTACCTTGAATCCTTTGGTAAATACAGGCCGATCCGCAAGGGCGATGACGACGACCTGAAGACCCAGCGCCATAATGCCACTGGAATGACAATAGTCGCTGACCTCAGGGCGACAGTTCCTGGGGAGTTGAGCGGACGCCCCGTCCACTTCCTGGCCGAGAATTGCCCTTTTGAAGGCCTTCTGTTCGTTGATGACAAGCCGTTCCACGCCATTGACCGCGGGCGTCAGACCTGCCTGTTGTCCAGCCGCGTCAAAAAGGGAACGGCCTTCGACTTGAAGGTTGAGTTCCGGGCTGATCCGGCAGAATGGCGAAAGGCCGAACCGCGTTTCTACCTGACCAACGTTTCCGAGGTCATCCATGACTGGGTCATCACAGTGCGATTTGCCCGCGACACGATGCTCGCGGTTTCCCAACCCTGGCTTAAGCTTGCCCTTGACGAGGCCATCGAGGAGGCCGTGAATCTCATTGACCTGGCCCTCGAAGGCCCCGAACTTGAGCGCAACGTTGCCCACAGCCTCGAAACGTTCAAGGAAAGGCTTTCCAAGCTGCCGCCGCACTCGGCGCCGGGCGAGCTATGGCTGATAGGCCACACGCACATTGATACTGCATGGCTCTGGCCGCTCAAGGAAACGGACCGAAAGGTCGCCCGGACGGTCTCCTCAATGCTCCGGCTCATCGAAGATTATCCCGATTTTGTTTTCCATCTAAGCCAGCCTGTTGTTTATCAATGGCTCAAGGACAGGTATCAGCATCTGTTCCGACAGGTTAAGGCCCGCGTCCAGGAGGGGCGTTGGGAACCTGTCGGCGCCATGTGGGTGGAGCCGGACTGCAACCTGCCGGTCGGCGAATCCCTTGTCAGGCAGTGCCTCTACGGGCAGCAGTTCTGGCAGCAGGAGTTTGGTCTGCGCAGCCGGACGTGCTGGTTGCCGGACGTCTTCGGCTTCTGCGCGTCTCTGCCGCAAATTCTGAAGAAGTCCGGGGTGGATTTCTTCTACAGCCAGAAGCTTTGGTGGCAGGCCAAGAACCCCCTGCCTCATGAGGTTTTTCAGTGGGAAGGCATTGACGGAACCCGCATCGTCAGCCACGTGCCGCCGTGGCCGGGATACAACTCCTCCGTTGAGCCGGGGCCGATGATAACAATGTGGGAAGCCTTTGCCTCGAAGGGCGACGGCAAGCTGAAAATGCAGCCATACGGCCACGGCGACGGCGGAGGAGGCCCGACGGTTGACATGATCAAGCGCGCCCGCCTGGCGCGGAAATTCCCCGGGCTGCCGACCTGTCGCATGGGTCATGCGCCGGACTTCTTCCACGACCTAGCCCGCCAGCAGCGCGAAGCTCCGGTTTGGGTCGGCGAACTCTACCTCGAAACCCATCGCGGCGTTTCAACGACGCAGGCCGCGCTGAAATTCCTGAATCGCCGATGTGAGCAGACGCTCTGCGAAGCGGAAACCTTCAGCTCACTGGCCAACATGCTCGGCGCAAAGGTCAGAATAGACCAACTGGCCGGCGTGTGGAAGACGGTTCTCACCAACCAGTTCCACGACATCCTGCCCGGCAGCGGCATCGGGCGCGTCGCATCGGACGCCCGCGCAAGTTACACAGAGGCATTGAAGACGGCAACCGCCGTCAGGGACCAAGCCGCCCGAGAGCTTGCCGGACTTGTCGAAGTCAAAGCAGACTCAATCGTCGTCCTCAACAGCCTTGCCTTCGGCGGATGCGGCGAGGTCAGCCTTCCGGCCGGGAAAACCGATATCAAGTCTGGCATCCACCTTGAAGATGACGAAGGCAAGGTCGTGCCGGTGCAGGTGAGCGAATCCGGCGCGGAAACAGCGCTGGTATTTGATGCATCAGGGGTTCCCCCGGCCGGATGGAAGACCTTCCGCATTCTCAAAGGAAGCGCGCAAGGCTCCTCGGAACTGCGTATTTCCGAACGGGAGATCGAAAACGCTTTCCTGAAAGCGACAATTGATGAGGCAGGCGAGGTTTCCAGCCTGATTTACAAGCCGACCGGACGCGAAACCGTTCAGCCCGGGGCAACATGTAACGCCCTGCAATTGTTCCATGACGGCCCCGAAGGCGAAGACGCATGGAACGTTCACGCCTGCTCTGAAGGAACGCTTACGCCGGTGCGCGATGTTGAGTCAATCCATGTCGTCGAGGCCGGCCCAGCCCGCGCGTGCCTGCGAATAAAGCGACTGTTCGGCAACAGCCGGATAACACAGGACATGGTCCTCAGGCCGGGAAGCAAGGCGCTGGAATGCCGCGTTACGGTTGATTGGCGAGAGGCGATGAAGATGCTCAAGGTCGCCTTCCACGCCGACGCGCTGGCAAGAGAAGCGTCATTTGAAATACCTTTCGGAGCCATAACTCGCGCCACCCACCGCAATACCAAGTGGGAGGAAGAACGTTTCGAAGTCAGTGGCCACAGATGGGCCGATATTGGAGAGGCCGGCTTCGGATTGGCGATTCTCAACGATTCCAAATACGGTTACGACGCCCTGCACAATCGTCTCCGACTGACGCTGCTGCGCGCGACGACCAGCCCTGATCCTGACGCTGACCGCGGAATACACAAGTTCGTCTATGCCATGATGCCCCACGCGGGGGACTGGCGCAGCGCGGGCGTGGTGGAAGAGGCGCACCGACTCAACCGTCCTTTTGTCGCGGTAAAGCTCAGCGAGAACAAGGGCAAGCTCTCCGGAACGAAGTGCTTCGTGAAGTGCGACGCGCCTAACGTCGCACTGGAAGTTCTGAAGCAGGCGGAGGACAACAACGGATGGATTCTACGCGTGTATGAAACGCAGGGCAAGCGATGCGACGCCCGCATCCGCCTCGACCTGCCGGTCAAGCGCGCAGAGGAATGCGATCTGCTTGAGGATCGCGCTTCCGGCGTGGCGCTGCAGGACGGCAGCCTCGTTCTGAAGATAAAGCCTTTCGAAATCAGGACCTTCCGCATCGGCTAGCGCCGCGCGCGACGTTCCGGCACATTGATGATTCGACTCGTAATGCGGGGGCGCGGCAAGCCGCGCCCCCGCATGTTTTTTTGCGTTCAGGCAGGGCGTCGCCGATCTCGCCTGTTACACGTTCTGAGTCATAACAATGGTCCAGGAGCAAGAAGACAACAGTAATTCCACTGCTCCGGACATACATGCTCATGATCGCCGCGCGGATTCGGCTTGGATAAGCCTGATAGTTTTCTGCGCCTTCATATACGGCGTCACATCAGAACGCGATGCCGACCTCTGGACGCATCTGAGTTACGGGCGCGAAGTCGCGCGAACCTTCTCCATCCCACGAACCGACCTGTTCACATACACCGCCGACGGACGCGAATGGGTCAACCATTCCTGGCTCTCCGGAACCCTCTTCTACCTTGTCTACCGCGCCGGCGGAGTTTCCGCGCTGATAATCCTTCGGGCAGCAATGCTGGCCTTTACTGCCGCCCTGACTTATTTTACTGCGCGAACGGGCGGCGGATCTCGAATTGCCGCAGGACTGTCAGCGGTCATTCTTCTCATAAACCTTCATCACCGCCTGGTAACCCGCCCATTTGTCTTCTCATGGGGACTCTTGGCCGTCATATGCCTGATATCTGAGCTTCAACGGCAGCGAATGCAGGCTTCAGGCAACAAGGATTGTCCTGAACACAAAATGAAGCGGAGTGATAAGGCAACCTTTTTCATATTGCCGGTTATCTTTGTATTGTGGGCAAATTTGCATGTAGGCTTCCTGATAGGTCTTTGTGTATTGAGCGCTCATACAACCGATTCCATCCTATCCACCCTTTTATATGGCAAAAGACGTAATATTGCCGGTCTGCGCAATTCAGGCGCTCAAACAAAATTCTGGATCGTCCTTATGATATTCTGCCTGACGGCAACGCTGATAAATCCTTTTGGAATTAAATCGCATTCATATTTCCTGATTGTCTCGCGTAACTTCGCCTACAGCCGTGGGATCGTTGAATGGATGCCGCCCTCATGGATTCCGGGCATGTGGCCCTTCTGGACCATGATTATCTGCGCCGTTGCGCTGCTTGCGCTCAATTATCGTTGCGTTACACTATCGGAAATACTTGTAACCGCAGGATTTGGCCTGCTGGCGATCAGTTCTGTCCGACACGTCGAATTCTTTGCCATCGCCTGCGCGCCCATCCTTGCAAGGCACCTGACAATTTTCGCCAGAGCCTCAATCTGCGCATATGATTCATTCTCCCGCCACGCTATCGCCCTGCGCCGGACTGCGTTAATCTCAGTTATCACGCTGCTGACGGGACTCGCTGTTTACCGGATATCCTCCGGAGACTTTAGTCTGCATATTGATGACTACGCACTGCCTGTAAAAGCTTGCCGATTTCTGAAAACCCAGCCAATTGAGGGCCGGATATTTAACAGTTACGGATGGGGGGGATATCTTACATGGGAGCTTTATCCGCGCAAGTTCTTCATTGACGGACGAAACGACGTATGCGATAGCGGCATCTATGCCGCGGCGCTTGCGATTATTGAAGGCTGGACGACTGTGCCTCACGGACAAACCGCGCCATATCTACCATCAGGAATTGAATTGGACGCTTCCGGGAAATCCAGTCCGGTGTTGAGTCAAGTCCTGGACGCCTGGGATATCAATGTGCTTTTCCTGCATTATGATCCCTCTCGGATGTTGCTGACACATCTGTTCGGCAACAACGCATGGAAGATCGTCTATTGGGACAACACGGCGCTGATCGCAGTCCGTAATATTCCCGCCAACGCGGCCATCATCAAGTCCAGACAGTTTCACAACTCCTGTCCGCTGGTGTTCCTAGCTCACCCGCCGCGCCCTGAGCAAACTCCTGAAGTAGAATCGGAATTACAGGCAAAGATCAATGAAGACCCGGGCTGTTCAACCGCAGTATTTCTGCTCGGGGTTCTCCGGCTCGTTGCCGCCGATTATGACACGGCCCTCTCGCATTTCCAGAAATGTCTTGTCATGGGGCACGGCGAGGCGGGAACCTGCGCGAACATCGCCATATGCCTGCTTGAGACGGGAAGGATTGGGGAGAGTCTTGCCGCAATCCGCAGAGCAAGGCGTCTTGAACCGAACAATAACAACCACATATTGATCGAGGCCAGATGCCTGATTGCGTTGAACAGATTCCACGAGGCCCGAACACTTATTGAAAGAATTCTGAAGACAGATCCGATAAACGCCGGCGCGCGACGGCTGAATGATGAACTGACGGCGCGCGAAACAAAGCATCCTTCCCATTCACAATAGTAACCGGATTACTTGCCTGACTTCTCTGAAGGCTGAAGCCTGACACTGAAGTCTGTGAATGGATTACCTTCCTTCAACAACGCCACATACAACCCGTGGTCCCCTATGACGTTCTGCACCTTCAGCAGCAACAGGTGTTCCCCGGCAGCAAGATCAACCGCGTGTTGCTCGCTGTTCATGACAACCGAACGACGCGCGGGAACAACCGACAACAGTTTCCCGTCAACAAACATGGCATAACCGTCATCGCTGCCAATCGCAATGTGTCCGTCGAACGGTTGCCGGAATACCAGATAGCACGCGCAGTATCCGATTGTCTGTGAGAGATTATCCTCGCTCTCAGATAGCAGCGGTGTTCTGACGGCGGCGCCGATGTCTGTAAAAGCTGTTTCCTGATTGATCTGTTTCCATCCCACAAGAATGCGTCGCGGTGTCCAGGGCGCATTCTGGATTGGAGGAAAGAGGCTTACAAAAAGATCGTCGGGACGGGGGCGGCATTGCGAATCCGGAATTAATCCTTTTACCGCGTTGAAAAGGAAATTGCTCATCAGATTGGCGTTCTGATTGTTGAAGTCGGGATCATTAGCCTCAAGAACCCCGGGACCCGGGAACGGCCCGCAGACAAGCCAGTTGCGTATTGCCCCCACCCCGGATGGTTTGTAAGTCTCCAGTAAATGGTTTTCATCAAGACTGGCTGTCGTCGCCATTGGCACATGGTAAAACTCACATTCCAGAACCCTCAGACTCTCACCTGGATCCATGCGGGCCACTAGACGAAGTATAGGGGTTTTGACTACCGGGAAGTAAAATGATTCGGAAGGCGTGGCAGGCTTGCGCCATTCCGGATCGTTCAAGGCCGGCAGGAAGTTCTTGCCGTCAAACCATCTCAGGCTGTATTCAAGGGGCATGTTCCCCGAAGCCCACGAAACGACGCATCTGTTCACATTCAGGGCTTCAGGCCAGCGGAATGTCAGGAAGTGCTCCTCCCCGCGGTTATCCGAAGTCCATGAATCCTCCGGCGTCCCATAACCATCGCTTCTCCCGTCGGTCACGGGAGCGACGCTGTACCCCTGCGCAAGGCTGTCGCCGGCGACGGCAGGCGACTCGGCGCGCCCGGGAGACGCCAAATTCACGTCCAGCGTCGAGGCGCGGAAACGATCCGGGTATCTTGATATGGCGACGATTCTGGGCAGCACGCGGGCAAGTTCCTCCCGTGGGCCGGTTAAATAGATGGGAGCCTCCCCGATCTCCAGTTCGTCCGACCTGGCCAGAGGGTTGCCGTATATATCCATCACCTTCAGCGATTCTGGCGGCCAGAGGGTGACGCGCCGCTCGCTCTGCTTGATGCTGACCGACCATAAGGCGGCTATCCCTTCAGCGCCCCGGCGGAACTTCAGCGCAATTATATTGGGGTACAGATTATTACGTCCGTCAGGAACTGCATCTTTCATGATTCTGATGGTCTGCGCCAGCGCCACCGCCGCAGGCATCGGAGAGCCATCCTGTTCCGTCAGGCCCCAAGCATAACCTGTCCGCCAGTCAAGGCTGTAGACGTACCATCTGACGTCCTGCCAGAGATGAACCAGAGCAAGCCGCGCAATGTAATTGGCGGCCAGATTGGAAGGCAAAGGCGATACCTCCGCCAGCCTGCCGCCTGAGATGTAACCGTATCTGATATTCTTCCCGCTATAAAAAGACATCAGCGGAAATATCCCCGATTCCGTATCCCATATCGAGCGCGTTCCGCCTCCTGCCCGCTGCATCAGAATCTTCATGGCAGAGAGATATGAATCGAGGCATAGGTCCTGATCCGTAACGGATGAACCGCCAGCAGGGGGATAGAGCCTTGCAGAGACTGCGTCGCAGGAATCCAATGCCCCCAGTTTGAACGCTTCCTTCCAGAAATCGTGGGCGTAAGGAACATCCAATGACGGCCCGGACAATCCGGCAAGTTTAAGCTCCGGCCCAAGCGACCTTATTTCGCGGTTTGCAGCCCTAAGTTCAGCAACCACTTCCGCTGCGCGTTTCTTCGCGGTATCCGCATCCCTGAATTCATGGCCTCCCGCAGGAACCACCTCCCACTCCCTGACCGCTGAATAATGCGAAACCATGGCTCTTGCATATTCCGCCCATTTTTCAAGAGCGTCAGCGGTTGATGCCTGACCTTCCGGTCTTTCAATCCCGCCAAGCGCGCCAAGCATCGGCAATCCGCCTTTTGTAAACTTCTCCACCTCTTGATCGCGCCAGGTGTAATCGCCTCCTTTATCAGAGCCGCTTCCGGGCCTGATCATGAAAGCGGCGTTATCAGCAGCCCTGACGCCGCCGCACCCGATGCGCTTCGCTAATTCAATGTGGTAATCGTCCGGAGGCAAATGGGCGCATATTCTCCGATCGAGTTCAGGAAAAAGGGGCGCAGAAACTCGGGCGCAGATCAACTGCGTGATAAGCGGACGCGGAGCCTGCGACGGGCGAGCGGAATAGACTAGAAGATACGGGCCGCAGACTTCAGGCAGATTCACGTTTCTGAAGGATTCGCCGGCCTCCAGTTCCTCATCCCATCGCTCAATGGAAATCCGGGTCTGATCGTACCCGTAAAGATTAAGAGTCATCTGAACTTTTTGCTTGCCCTTGGCAGTAGCCGCAAATCTTATCCGGACCCTTGCCGGCGCTCCCGGGGTAAACCAAGGCGGAGTCCTGTTCTTATCCTCCCAGTCAATCCATACGGCAGCCCATTCAGGAATCTTGAATCCAAGGGGCTTTTCAACCTTGCCGTTATCGGGAGGCTCAAATTCCTCGGCAGCGGGCAGCACGGCGAATGCGTCAATTGACATGGCGCTTGGACTTTTGAACTCCAGCATCCCTGTCGCTCTTGATGGTTTAAGACAAAGCGGACCTATCCACGTTCCAGGCTCTTTATAAGTGAAGGACAGTGTCCCGATGGCGTCGCCCAATCCGATCTCGAGGGCGCTTATCTGGATCCGCCCGACTTGAGGTCCCGCGCGTAAGTAGATTTTATACTCCCCTGCAACAAGCTCGTGTGGAAGTCGAAGATAAAATATGGACTGTTCGTCAGGCTTCAGAGCACAGAAACTCCCGCCGAAAGCTTTAAAGCCTTCCTGAGTCATCGTCCGAACATTGCTTATGCCGCCTTGGGGCAGAAAATCCCCAATGATCTGATCTGCCCTTGCCAAAGGGCCTAATATCAGAGCAATCAGAACAACCGGTAATGCAACAGAAATCCAGTCAGATCGTCGCGCTAGCATCAGGTTGCCGGTACAGACGAGGAAACGCATCAGAGTGGGAAAATGGAACCATCAAGCATTTACTTAAGGTTAATTGCCTGCCGCTTCAGAATCAAGCCTGCTTACTTCCTCTTTGAATGATCGTCCCCGGTGCTCGAAGTTGTCGAACATGTCATAACTGGCGCATGCCGGTGAAAGCAGAACAACGCCGCAACCACCCGACGCCTGATCTGCAATTCTGACGGCTTCTCTGAGACTTGCCGCAAAAAATAGTCTAGGACAAGACCTCCCCACCATGAATCCGGCTATCTTGTCGCCAATGGCTTTGGCGGTTTTGCCAATCAGTATCACGTTCTCCGCCTTCAGAACGCATTCATGAGCAAATTCGGTCATGTCCTGTTTCTTGTCATACCCCCCGGCAATTATCGTTTTAGGTTCGCTGAAGCTCTTCAGCGCGGCGACTGCGCTCTCCGGCGTCGTCGCTATGCTATCGTTGTAATATCTCACTCCTCTTACCGTGCCACAAAGCTCAAGCCGATGCTCCAGAGGCTTGAAATCCATTACAGCCTGCCTGATTGCCTCAGGAGAACAACCTGCCGCAATTCCCGCTGCCGCTGCTGCCGCCACATTCTCCAGATTATGCGATCCGGGCAGAGGAACCTCAGCCGCGTCCAAGATCTTGACTACGGCATCCCCGCTTCTGCTCAGCAGCGCCCCATCCTCGAAGCGGCATCCGTCACCAACGCCGTTGCGGCAACCAAACATCAGAATCCGGGACCGAAGAGTCCCGGCCCACTCCCGTAGTATTGAATCGCCCTCATTCAGAATTGCAAAGTCATCCTTTTCCTGAAAACTAATTATCTGCCTTTTCGCCTCGGCGTATGCCGCAAAGTCGCCGTGCCAGTCCAGATGGTTCGGGGAGATGTTTGTAATTATAGAAATGCGCGGCGATACGCCAAGAGACGCCATGGCGTGAAGCATGAAACTGGAAAGCTCAACGACAGCAACATCCATGTCGGACATTTCCTCCACATGCTCGATCAGCGGTTTCCCGATATTACCCCCCAACCAGACTCGCCGCCCCCCGCGCTCAAGCACGGCGGCAGTCAGCGCCGTAGTAGTGCTTTTTCCATTGCTGCCTGTGATTCCAACAAGAACCGCCGGGCATAAAGCGACGAACAATGACATTTCCGTAGTAAGCGGAACATGCGCCTTGCAAGCCATGGCCAGGTATGTTGATTCCGGCTTGACGGCTGGATTCGCCAGCACAAGGTCTGCCTCTCTGAAATCCTCCCCAAGATGGCCTCCAAGATGCATATCCACTCCAAGATTTCTGATGGCGGCGACGGAATCTGCCAGCGCCGCTTCATCTTTCAGGTCGGTAACGGTTACTCGCGCCCCCTTTCCCGCCAGAAAACGCACAGCAGCAACGCCGCCGCCGAAACGACCCAGTCCCATTACCGTTACTCTTTTACCCTTGATCGTTCTGATCGCTTCACGCGTTCCTTGAAGGTCAAGATATGGTGATTGGCGATGCTTATCGGCTTGCTGCTCGGTCATCATGCTAGTCCTTTTCGTCTTCCTTATCATTGGCGGTTCTGCGCAGCCGTCCCCCGCTCTTGACCCAGAGGTCTTTGATGAACCCGGCGAAGTTGACGCAGAAATTCCGCCCGGTCATACGCATCACGTATTCCTTCTTGAACGTATGGGGGCTGGGACCAATTATCGTGTTGCCAAGTGTTCTCTCTCTGGCAGCGAAGTCCAGGATCACAATATCGCTGCTCCCGTCGTATAAGCGCCCCTCCACCTGAAGGTCAGTCGCCCCCGGCCAGGAAAGCATCAGGAACGGTATGAAGGCCTGGAAATAGCGCTTCCAGCCCGCGCCATAATCCGCCCTTGTTATCTTCTGCTTCAGCGAAAGAACCCTGTACCCCTCGCTCTGCTTCTCAATGCACTTCGGATTACACGATACGATAAGAAAAGTCCCGGTTCGGGCAAGTTCGATGTAAAGCCTCTCCCGGATATAAATTGAACAGTCCCTGGCAAAATCCTCGTTTTGAACCAATCCCTTGTTCCACGTCAATTCCTCGATATAGATAATCGGGTATTCGGTGATTTTGCCTGAGTCGTGAAGCGTCACTCTGCTCAACTGCGGCCTGTATTCCTCGCTCATCCCCTCGACTTCAAATATCGAATCGTTTTCCTGGATTGCCTGCGGGATGCAGCCGGACAAGGCGAATGCGACAGCCAGAACTGCAACACATTGGATTCCGCTGCGGCGAATCATTGGATCATCTCCGCCAGCCTGTAAAGCCGAAGGGCGAAGGCCGGCATAACTGCCCTGCCTTCGCCCTACGACGCATTGCCTTTATCACATTCGGCAAATGAATTGTATTCTGCGGCGATTACTCGTCGAGCACTTCGATCTCGAGCTTCGGCTCGCCCGCAACTTCAGGCGCCTTTACCTCGGGAACCTCGATTCCTTCTCCTGCGTCAGCCTTTTCCTTCGGCGCGTCCTGTATCTCAGGAACGCTTTCAGGCACAGGCTCTGCAGCGCCTTCTGTCTTGGCGGGGACATCCTTAACCTCTTCCGTCTTGGCTTCTGAAGGCTGGGCATCCTGAGGTTTGGCCTCTTCCGATTTGGCCGTTTCGGCCGGAGCCGCTTCCTCTGGCTTGGACGCTGCTGCCAGTTCTTCCTTGTCGAGTTTCACCTTTGCAACCTCGACCTTGGGCAGAATGACGATCACTGCGCGCCTGTTCTTCTGGCGTCCATCAGCAGTCTTGTTGTCCGCGACCGGACGTGTCTGTCCGTAACCTGTCGCGGAAAGCTGTTCGCCCTGCATTTTCTGATCATCAATCAGATAATGCAACACGCTCAGGGAACGACCGCATGAGAGTTCCCAGTTGCTCTGCCACTTGGAGCGCGAAATCGGGACGTTGTCCGTATGCCCCTCGATGTTGAACTCGTGGTCCGGATACTTCTGCTTCAGGACGTTTGCCGCCCTTGTCAGCATTTCCTTGCCTTTCGGCTTAAGTTCGGCCTTGCCGGACTCGAAGAGCACCTCCGTCGCCATTGTCAGGGTTATTCCCTTGTCGCTGCGCCCGACGTCAATGCCTTGAAGCCCCTTGCGTAGTTCCTCAAGCTCTTTGTCGGATGCCTCCTTCTGCTTGCGCAACTCCTCGTTGGTCATCGCAAGCTTGTCCGCCTCGGAGCGCAGGTTGTCCAGCTCGCCAGCCAATTGCGCGGAATTTGCCTTCTCGCGGTCAAGCTCATTAGCCAGATTGTCCTTATCGCCCTTCATGCCGTCGAGCTGATTGGCGAGAAGCTCTTTCTCGCGTTCGGCATTTTCCAGCGCCTCCGGATCAGCGCCTGCCGCCTTCTCTTCATCCCAGAATTGATCCGCGGCTACCGCCCCCGCCGCAGCCCCTGCCGGCGCGCCTATGGCCACGCCGTAACCTGGTCCATGAGCGCTGGGGCCAATCGCGCCGATTGCCGCCCCCGCGCCCGCGCCGACAACTGTTCCAGCCCCGGCGCCCTTCTGAACGTTGGTGCAACCAGCGTAAAGAAGGCAGACAATACCTACCGCTGCCAATACCCTCCAAGCCTTCATCATCGGAACTTCTCCCAAAACAGGAAACCAAGGATACAGGCTCTGGAAACCAGAGCACAAACTTCACCATTGGCTCCTCGTCACCGATGGGGAGAAGTGACGACGAGCTTGTCTTCAAGCGATTGTGGATCATATTATCACTTCAAAACGCTTTGTCAAGAGTTTTCCCGTCATTTTGCGAAATTCTGGATATATTTCCATACCATCAACAGCATCCGTCAGCCTGCCGCAATACACTGGATTGATTCATGAACATGGCAATCATCATTATCAAATATACGAACCTTTTGGGCCCCTTGCTCCCCGTTGTCATGCGCCGGACTTGGCTATGCCCTTGACTCGCCTTCGATCCAATGTTCGTACCACAACGTCAGGTTCAGAAGATTCCAAATCTGGAACGCGTGATCCACCTTGCCCGAAATGTGACTGTTCAGCAACCTTTCAACCACCCCGTAATCAAAAAACTCGCGCCTCCGCATCGGTGATTCAAACAATATCTTCCGGGCGTACTCCCCGAAACTGCCCCTCAGGTATTCGCTCACCGGCGCTCCAAACCCCTGCTTTCGCCTGTTGATGATGTTATCCGGAATGATTCCCCGCGCCGCTTTCTTCAGAACGCTCTTAGTAACGCCGCCGGCCAGCTTCACCCTCTCCGGAATGTTCATCGTCATTTCGACGAGTTTGTGATCAAGGAACGGCACGCGCGCCTCGATCGAGGTTGACATCGTAACCTTATCCACGCGCATAAGCAGAAGCTCGACCAGTCTTATCTTGAACTCAAGATAACTCACCTTCGTCAGGAAATCCGCTTTGGGCGCGGCCTCGCGCAATCGGTCCATGTAATACTTCACGACACAGTGGGAATCGTAATGCTTGAACTCCTCAGGCACGAAGGTTGACTCGAACGCCGGGCTGGTCAGCGCGAAGGCCGTCTGCTTCACCAACCGCTCCTTCACCCAATCCCACCAGCAGATGGCCCCGCCGAGGAACAACTCCTGCCCCTCCGCCAACCGGCGCATGGCGTCAGCCTTCGCCATGCCTCGTCCGGAGAACTGGCTGATAGCCCGCGCCGCGCGCCACAGGACGCGCCTGTCCCGGCGCGGAAGCGCGCTCATCGGCTCCCACAGGCGATGGTAGAAGTTTCTGTAATTCTTATATTGCTCATAACCACAAAATTGTTCGTCAGACCCCTCCCCCACCTGGACGACTATGGTTCCGCTGTCCCGCACCAGCTTGGACACGAAATACAACGGCACACAGACCCAGTCTGCTATCGGCTCGTCCTGATGATGCACAAGCTGTGGAAGATAATCCACCAGATCGCTCTCAGTGATGAGAATTTCGTGGTGGTCGGTTTTGAACCTGTCCGCAATCTGCCGCGCAAACGGCATTTCGTTATAACTCTCCTGCCCCTTGAACCCGACCGTGAAAGTCCCCACCGGCCGGTCCATCAACTGATCCATCAGCGCCACATTTAGGCTGGAGTCAATCCCGCCGGACAGGAAAACGCCGAACGGCACGTCGGACATCATCCGCTTGCTTATCGCCTCCGGCAGCAGACGCCTCACAAGCCCCACCGCGCACTCCTCAATTTCCGCATTGCTCGACTTCGTCACGTCAATCGGGAAGTTGGCCGGATTGGGAAGCGCATCCCAATACTGGCGCATTTCGCGCCGACCGTCGGTTGAGAAGCGCAGATAATGCCCGGCGGGAAGCTTGAAAATCCCCGCGAACATGGTCAGCGGAGCAGGCGTTGTTATGAAAGTCAGATAATGGTAAAGCGCAAGCGGCTCAACGTCCCGGCTGACGAACGGATGCTCCAGGAGCGCCTTGATTTCCGATCCGAATATCACCTGTCCCTTCTGAAGCGTGAAGTAAAGCGGCTTCACGCCGATCCGGTCGCGAACGAGCCAAAGCTCCCTGCTGCGGGAATCATAAATGGCAATCGCAAACATCCCTTCGAATCTGTTGATTGCCTCAATGCCCCATTGTTCATATGCGTGAATGATCGTTTCGGTGTCGGTTCGCGACGTGTAACGGTGTCCCGCCGCCTCAAGTTCCCCTCTGATGCCAGCGTGGTTGTAAATCTCGCCATTAAAAGAAATCCATACCGTCCCGTCCTCGTTGCACATGGGCTGCCTGCCCGCGTCTGACAGGTCAATAATGCTCAGCCGCCTGTGCGCCAGCCCGCAAATCCCATCCGGAGATATCCAATGCCCCGCCGCATCCGGTCCGCGGTGCGCCATGGTGTCGCGCATTCGGATGAGCAGCTCGGCGCTGATCTCGAACTCCTGTCCGTCGCGCTTGAATACGCCGCAGATTCCGCACATCAGCCGGTTATCATCTTCTCTATCTGGAAGCTGATCTCCGTCGTCCGCAGGAGATCAACTTCGGGTATGGGCGACGGACCGCCCTTGATTATTGAGTTCGCCAGCGCATCAAGCTCCGCCAGATGGCCCTTGTCCTGAATCTGTGTCGTGAACTCGCCATGCCTGATCCCATGATAGGTCAGTCGCCGGTAATCCGACATGCGAAGCGTCTTCCCGTCGAAATATGCGTCGCATTCCTCCTTCGGAACCTCGCCGTTGCCAAGAGCGGTATAAGTCAGCGCGCAGATCGAACCGTCCTTGAACTTCAGCGTAGCCGTGAAATTATCATTGCGGCGGTATCTGTCGGATGGCGTACTGATTGAAACTGCCGACGCCGATCCGACCTCGGAATCGCACAGGAACGTGAACAGATCATAAATGTGGCATGCCTCGCCGATGTTCCTTCCCCCGCCGTCCGGTCCCTGCGTCCAGTGCTCCGGGGGCAGGTATCCGGCGTTCATACGGTAATTAATCATCAGCGGGGTATTTCGGCGCAGGAATGCCTCCTTCATCCGGACGGCGTATGGCGAGAATCGCCTGTTGAAACCGACCATCAGGCGCGGATGCTTGAGTTGGGCCAATGTCTCCCTTATCGCTTCAAGCCCCTCTGCGTCCATCGCCAAGGGCTTTTCCACCAGCACGTTCTTGCCTGCCTTCAACGCCGCCGCCGCCTGTTTCGCGTGCAGACTGTGCGGTGTGCAGATGATCACGAGATTCACGGACTGATCGGCAAGAACCTCGTCGAAACTTGTCGTGGCGATCTCAGCCCCGAATTGTTTAGCCGCGGCTTTCGCGTTCGCGCCGTCAACGTCGCAGACCGCCCTCAGCGCAATGAGCTTGGGCAATCGCGCAATGTTGGGCAGGTGCATCCCCTTTGCGAATGCCCCCGCCCCGACCACGGCCGCCACGACAGCCGCCCCTGACGGCTTGTCGCCCGCAGCAACTGTCACAGTTCTTATAACCTCAGCGGGCGCTTCCTCAGGATACTTCAGTAATGCTATCAGCGGCCTGCGTCCGGGCGCGCTCAGACCGGCGTATGCAGCCGGCGCATCCTCAACGGGATTCACGCTCTGGACGAGTTCCCGCACCTTCATCCGCTTCTCAGCTATCAGCCGCAGATACTCGGCCATGTTGCGGTTCTCAGTCCAGCGGACGTAGGAATACGGGTAATCAACCCCGTGCGCTTCATAATCCACGTCGTATCGCCCCGGCCCGTAGGACGTGGATATCCGAAGATCGAGTTCCTTCTCGTAGAAAGTCTGCCTCTCCAACTGAAGCCCCACGTCCCCGACGACGACCACCCTCCCCTTGCGCCGGGACATCAGAAAAGCCTGCTGGACCGGCTCGCTGCTCGCCGTGGCCGCGCAGAGCAGAACCGCGTCCGCCCCGAATCCGCCAGTCGCGCCGATGACTTCTTTGACCGCGTCCCCCTCAGCCGGATTGACGGCCCTGACGCCCAAACTCTCCGCCAACTCGACGCGGGACTGATCGAGATCAACCCCGATGGCGCGGCAGCCGCCTGCCAGAAGCAACTGGCACGTCAACTGCCCCACCACGCCCAATCCGATGACGACGGCGTATTCCCCAAGCTGCAACTCCGCCCGGCGGACGCCCTGCATCGCAATCGCCCCGAGCGCCACCGTCGCCGCCAGGTCCGCGTCACAATCCTTCGGAACTTTCACGAGAAGGTTCCGGGGAACCACGACATATTCGGCATGATTGGCGATGCCCGCCCCGGCGCAGGCAACAATTTCCCCGGTGGCCAGGTCTTCAACGCCCTCGCCTGGTTGAACGACCACCCCCGCCGCGCTGTAACCGGTCGGCGTCCCGCTCTCAAGCTTCCCCCTGACCATCGAAACCGCGCGTTTCAGGCCCGCGCTTGAAATCAGTTCCAGAACCTTGCGGACCTTCTCCGGTTGCTTGAGCGCCTTAGTGAACAGCGACTCCCCCGACGCAGCCACGTTGGCGCGTTCCGTCCCGCTGCTTATGCACGAGAAACGAACCTGCACAAGCGCGCATCCCGGAAGCGCCTCCGGAATCGGCGTTTCTTCGACGACGATCTCTCCCCTTCTCAGGATGACCTGTTTCACCTGCCTGCTTTCTGAACAATCGTAGATGCCGCGTGGGTAACGGCTCACTTCGAGCCGCAAGCACCCACACTACAACTCTTCTCACAAGCCCATGCTCATATTCACGATAATGCGCAACCCCCGTCAAGCAAAAAGCGCAGGCAAGTTCGCGCTTGCGCCGCTTGGCGCATCGGCGTCAAGCCCGCCCTACCCGCTGATCAGGTCCATCACCTCCTGCGCGGCCCTTAGCCCAGCTCCCGGTTTCATCAGTCCCGCAAGCGCGTCCTTCATCGCGGCAACGGCGCGATTCCTCAACCCCTCGTCCCTGAGCATCTCAATCGCCCGATCTGCCAGCCAGTCCGAATCGTCGCTGCGCATCAGATTTTCCGGAACTATTTCCCTTCCGGCAAGCACGTTTATCATCGTAAAGCAACTCACGTTCATAAGCGGGCGTGTTACGAAGTAACCCCAGCGCGGAATCCGGTAGAATACGACCATCGGCGTCCCTGCGGCTGCAATCTCCATGGAGCCGGTTCCGCTTTTGGTCAGAAGAAGCCTCGACGCCGACGCGGTATCCACAAGCCGCCCCCTGCATATGCCGATGCCGGTCTTCGCGCCATTCAGAGCTTCCCGAACATGTGCTTCCATCGCATCGTTCCCACACGCTATGGCGAACTTCACGTCCGGAATCGAGCGCCGTATCTTCTCCGCCGCCGCCAATGCGATCCTGAGATTGACGGAGATTTCCTGACGCCGGCTGCCGGGGGCTATCGCCACCAGCGGCTCGCCGAACCTTTCCCGTATCCTCATGACTGCGGTTTGGTCAACCGGATGCGTCTTGAATTCGTCGAAAAGCGGATTGCCTACGAATCGCGCGTCAACCCCGCGAGCCTTGTAAAACTCCTCTTCGAATGGATATATGACCAGCATCCTGTCCAGCCACTTGCGGATCTTTCGCACCCGGAAGGACGAATGCGCCCAGACCTGAGGACTGACGAAGTACACCGTCGGTATGCCCAACGCATGCGATTTCCGCGCCAGGGCCATGTTCAGTCCCACGTAGTCCACGACGATCACGGCGTCCGGACGCCTCGCCCGGAAAACGTCTCCGCACTGGCGGATCAGGCCGAGCATCTCCGGAACCTTTCCGGCGGCCTGCGCCCACATGACCGATCCGTGCCGCATGTCGCGCACGGATTCCAGCCCCTGCGCCGCCATCCTCTCCCGCCCCAGACCGATGAATGAGGCATCCGGACAAAGATCTTTCAGTCCCGCCATGAGATGTGAAGCGTGCTGGTCGCCTGATTCCTCCCCCGCGCTTATAAAAAAAAGTTTCGACAAACCTATTTCCCCCTGATTTTCTTTCCGGGCAGGGATATGAGAATCAAAAAGACAATCAGCACCACGAGGGCGACAAGTATGGTATGAACGGTCGAGTTCTCAGGGGAAAGAAAACGGTGAATCTCTCTCCGAGTGGGCTTCAATCGGCGCAACGCGGCCTCCCGCTGCGGCGGACCGGATGACACATTATCGTGAATCATGTCTCTGATGCTCGTTCCGGAACTGAATAGTAAAGTCTTCATTCCCAATTTGCACACCTGCCCCGCATGAGAATGATTTCCAACACTAACGCACGAAGTCGCCATGAACGGGATGATCTGATCGCCCGCCGCCGCATCAGCCCCGATTCCTGCCATAAGCGACAGAATCAGAACCGCAAGGCGGGGGCTATTCCCACTCAATCGTGCTGGGCGGTTTCGTGCTGATGTCATAGACAACACGGTTGACCCCCTTGACCTCGTTGACAATGCGGTTGGACATCCGCGCCAGCACTTCGTCAGGCATCCGGAACCAGTCGGCCGTCATGAAATCCTCGGTCTGGACTGCCCGCAATGCAACGACGTTCTGGTAGGTGCGCTCGTCGCCCATGACGCCGACGGTGCTGACCGGCAGGAGGACCGCGAAGGCTTGGGCTATGGCGCGGTAGAGACCGGCCTCCCGTATTTCGTCAATGAAGATGCTGTCCGCCTGCCGGAGCACATCAAGCCGCTCCTTTGTCACCTCCCCCAGCACGCGCACGGCAAGTCCCGGCCCAGGGAAGGGATGCCGCCACACGATCTCGTCCGGCAATCCCAAGGCGGTTCCGATCCGGCGAACCTCGTCCTTGAAGAGCATCCTGAACGGTTCCAGCAGCTCGAATCCAAGCTCAGCCGGCAGGCCCCCGACGTTGTGATGCGTTTTGATGACTGCCGTCGTTCCGCCGGCGTGAGCGGCGGCGCTCTCGATTGCGTCCGGGTAAAGGGTCCCCTGCGCAAGGAACTGCGCCCCCTGAACCTTCGCTGCCACGTCACGGAAAACAGCGATAAATTCGTGCCCGATGATTTTGCGCTTCTTCTCCGGATCGGTCACGCCCTGAAGTCTGGTCAGGAAGCGCTCTGAAGCATCAACGACTTCCAGGTTCATCGGAAAGTGGTTGCGGAACGTGTCCTCTACGCTCCTGGCCTCTCTTGCGCGGAGAAGCCCGTTGTCCACGAAGATGCACTTCAGACGGTCCCCGATCGCCTTCCAGATCAGCACGGCTGCGACAGAGGAATCCACGCCGCCGGACAGCCCGCATACGACCCGCTTGTCCCCGACGCGCTCCCGAATGGCGGCAACCTCGCTCTTAATGAAGTCTTCCATGCGCCAGTGGTTGCCGCAGCCGCAGATGCCGTGGACGAAGTTGCCCAATATCTTCATCCCCTGAGGCGTATGCGTCACCTCGGGATGGAATTGAACGCCGTAGAAGCGCTTCGACCTGATTCTGACGGCGGCGTTGGGACATGTTTTGGAATTCGCAAGCGTCTCGAAGTCGGATGAGACGGACTCCACCTGGTCGCCATGGCTCATCCAGACCGTGAGTTCGCCATGGAGACCCGCGAAAAGATCGCTGTCGTCAAGAACATTCATCTGGGTGCGGCCGTATTCACGCCTTGCCGCGCCCTTGACCTTTGCGCCAAGGATCTGGCTGCCCAACTGCATCCCGTAACAAATGCCGAGGACGGGTATGCCGAGGTCAAGTATCGCCGGATCGCACTTGGGCGCGTTATCGGCGTAGACGCTCGCAGGTCCGCCGGACATGATTATGCCCTTCGGCGCCCGGCGCTTGATTTCTTCGGCCTTCAAGGTATGCGGGATTATTTCGGAGAAGACCTCGCACTCGCGCACCCGTCTCGCTATGAGCTGCGCGTATTGCGAACCGAAATTCATGATGAGGATCGTTTCCTGCTCGCTCAAAGCTATTCTCCAGTACGCCGCGTGTGCAAGACCTCCAGTCTCGCAACGGACTCATTGTCCGGGGACGTAATTCCGGCTTTTGCTGCGCCGCCCGCGTCGCAGACGAAAACCGGCCATGTCCCCGTGATCACATGTTCACGGACTCAAAGCGCCTCAGTTGGAAATCGCCTTGACCAGCGCCTTCCCGAATGCCGTCGCGCTTGACGGGCCGTCGGCGGTCACGATCTGTCCATCGGTTTCCACCGGCGCGCCAGTGTATGTCGCGCCGCACTTGGTCAGATCGCCGGACTGGCTTTTCCAGACGGTGGCCTTCCTGCCTTTCAGCAATCCCGCCCGCGCCAATGTGACCGGCGCGATACAGATCGCCGCTACAACCTTCCCTGATTTGACGCCATCCCGCGCAAGATTCTGCGCGGTTGGATCGTCCCAATATTGCGCCGCTCCGCTGCCGCCGACAAAGACAATCGCATCGAAATCGGCAGCGGAAACATTCTTCAGCAGAACGTCCGCCCTGGCGCTGCCGCCAAGCATTCCCTTGATCTGCTCAAGGCTCGCACAGGCAAGCATAATGTTCGCCCCGGCTGACTCGAGAACCTTCCGCGTCTCGAAAAGCTCTTCATCGCGGAAATCCCTTGCGGCAATTACCATTACAACCTTTTTACCAACAATCGTTTGCGACATCGCCACATCCTCCCCGCCGCTCTCCGCCCTCTTCCTGCATCCATTAGTCATGCAGATCGAGGCGACCAACATCGCCAGGAACACTGCCATCGAGAACATGCGCAATTCGGCCATTGTCCGGCGCGCTCCAGTATGTGTCAAGCCAACTTGACTTCAGGCGATGAAACGTCATCCGTCGAATCCACGATCCATTTCAGATAATCCGGCAGGCCGTCCCTGATGTCCGCGCAGATGATCTCCGGCACTTCGTATGTATGCAACTGCCTTATCCTGTCCCTCAGGCGCGGGAAAAGCGCTGCGCGAGTTTTCATGATGATCAGCAGTTCCCTGTCATCCTCAATCCTGCCCTTCCAGCGATAAATTGACCTGACGCCCGGGACGATGTTTGCGCACGCCGCAAGGCGTTCCTCCACGACAGCCTTACCGATACGCTCGGCCACTTCCTCCGAACCTGCTGTAACAAAGACGATTATGCAATCGCTCAAACTCATCCTCCGCAATCAATCCTGTTTGGCAAGCAACGCCGCGCAGGCGGCGTAGACGTCGTCAATGGCAATGTCCGTCATGCAATACGGATCGTCGCACTCGCGTTTGTCGCACGGAGCGCATTTTGCGCCGCAGTTGACGACCTTCGATTTTGTCCCATAAGGGCCGTAAATAACCGGGTCCTTCGGACCGAAAATCGCCACGACGGGGATGCCAAGCCCGGCGGCAATGTGCATCGGCCCCGTGTCGCAGCCAACGAACAAACTGCACCGTGACAACCATTCCGCAAGAGCCGTAAGGCTCGTGCCATGCGGAAGCGGTCGCGCCGCGCCCCTGGAGATCCGCGCAACCGTCGCGGCAATGTCATCCTCGCCGGGACCATGACTGACAAGTATCGCCGCCCCGAAATCCGCCTTCAGCCGTTCCGCCAATGCTCCGAATCTTTCCGCCGGCCATCGTTTGAACGCGCCGAATGCGCTGGTTCCAGGATGCATCATGACCACGCTCGGGCTTCCGCCGGCCAGTTCCGCCCATGCGCGTCCGACGGATTCCGCGTCGCCTTCCCACGCGGCAAACCGGGGGGGCATGTAATTCGGTTGAATTCCCAACGGACCGAGCAGGGAGAGATTCCTCTCGATACGATGAATCCTTCCTCCCGGCGGGCGCACATGAGTGTTCGACGACAGGTAATTAAGCTCCCGGCAGAAGCCCCGGGCGAAACCGATTCTGGACCTGATTCCCGACGCGCGGACGAACATTGCGCTCTTGGCGTTGCCCTGGAAGTCAATGACCCAGTCGAAACCGGCCTTCCTGATATCCCGAATGGTAGCAGATACGGTTCTCGCCGCCGTCGGCCAGCGCAACGGATTGACCCACATTGAAGATATTTCTTTCCGGCGGAATACGTAGGTCCCGTTGAGATCGGGATGGTTCTCAATCATCCGGGCGAAGCGGTCCTCGGTCAGCCAGTGGATTTCGACGCCGGGACGGGATTCCCTCAGCAATCTCAGCGCCGGAAGGACATGAACCATATCGCCCAACGCCGAGAACCTTATCAGCAAAATCTTGTCGCCGTCGCGGAGTTCCATGTTATCGCTGTCCGGAAGTAATCCTGCCAAGAATCGCCTTCGCCCGTTCGTTGCCGCCGTCCAGGTTCAGGCATTTCTCAAGGCTTGCGCGGGCGTCTGACTGCCTTCCCGCCGCCAGGCAAGCCTCGGCATGAGCCAGTCGGAAATCGGGATCGCCGGGACAATCCCTGACGCATCGCTCGAAGCACGCAATCGCCGCGATTGGACGCCCCAGCCGCATGAACTCCTGACCCCAGAAATGGAACACAGGCGGGTTCCATCCGGGAATCATGATCGCGCGGGGCAGGACGGCCTCCGCGCTCTGCCAGTCGTCCTTTTTCAAGTATAGCCGCATTAGCTCGAAATCCGCTATCGGGTTGTCCGTCCACCGGGCGGAAACGTAGCGAAGCAGATTCTCTGATTCGACAAGCTCGCCCTTGTCAATCAGCGCCCGCGCAAGCCCCATATAAAGAGGGCGGGAATCCGGAAACTGCCTGAGCGCGTCTCTATAAAATGTCTCTGCTTCCGCCAGCCGCCCCGCGCGATGAAGCGCAGTTGCGTAATTGATCCTGGCCTTCAGAAGTATTTCAGCCGTATCCGAGTTACGTTTCCATCGCGAACCGATTGCGCCGTTCTCATGCCAGGCGATGACGCTTGACCAGAGCGACGCAGAATCGCGCCATACCTCAAGGCTTGGGGCTGCCAGCAACGACTCCGCCGCAATCGCCGCCGCCAGAAATGCGGCAGAAATCTTCCCTGCCGCATTCCCGCAAAGACGAGTCGCCAGGCTGTCAGTCTCGACGGCCATCCATGCAAATAGAAGGATCGAGGCCAGATAAGTGTACCTGTCAGCGAAGGCAATCGCCGTCGGGATTATCTGCAACATGGGCAGCATCGTAATCACAAAGAATCCCAGGGCGACTGTCAGCCACGGTTTCCGCTTCCAAAAGACGGCTGCCGCGCACAGAATCGCCAGAGAAACAACAACCGCATCAGCGAATCCGGGATTTCCGAAACCGACATTGACTGGACGGGGATAGCACGGGCAGAGATCAACCGGCATGAATGTTTTCTCCAGGTGGAACCGGATGCTTGCCGATGCCAGAAGAAATCTCTGCGCCGCCGTGGCCTCAAGCCCCTGCCGCGTAACCCCGGCGCGGGATTGAACCGCATGAAACTGAATGGCGAACGCGCAGGCAATCAGCACGACGGGAACGAAGTAGATTGCCAGCCTTCTGAAACGCTGCGAATCGGATTCATCAATCGTTTCATCCTTCCTTCCCTTATACTTCGCGAGACGAGGGGCAAAGACAACAAGCAACAGCGCCGACATCGGCCACACGACGACGGTCGGCTTGGCTCCGAAACCGAGAATCATCAGCAGAACCCCGGCGATGAAACCACGGTTGCGAATGCCTCCGCGCCGGTAAAGAAAGTCGTTGCATGAGTCAATAACGGCAATCGCTCCCGCCAGGCAGAAGAAGCCGCTAAGGACATCCTTGATTTCGGTGATCCAGGCGACGGACTCCGCCCTGGCCGGATGAAGCGCCCATAACAGCGCCGCCGGGAAGGACATCCTGCCCGCGCCAAGCCGCCTCAAAAGAACATAAACCAGCGCCGCGTTCAGCGAATGCAGGGCGACGTTCAGCGCATGATATCCGGCAGGATCCGCCCCCCAGAGGCGATAGCATCCCCTGAGCGTCAACCACAAAATCGGCGCGTAATATCCGGCTGAGGCCGTCGTGAACGCCTCACGCAGCGGATTCTCGCTCCGCCCTGAAACGAGCGGACTCTGATAGGTGAATACCGGGTCGTCCCAGTTTACAAAGTCGTAGCCGATAGCTCGCCCGAACATAAGCCACACTGCTCCGATGATCAGAATCGGCATGGCTAGGCTCTTCGCGAAACTTGATGCGGCGCCTTTTTTCACTGATTCACTCATGAAGCCTCTATGCTACAGCGGGGAAAGGCCCGGGTAAACCTGGAGCCGACGCAGAATACATGCTTTGAATATTGCCGACCGGTCTATAGTCATGTAGCATTCACAGGCGTCATCAAGGAGCGTCGGCAATGGGATATCGCATCGGAATGCTTGGCGGATCGTTCGATCCAGTCCATAACGCGCACCTGGCGATCGCGAACCGCGCCCGCCTTGGGCGTGGCCTGGACAAGGTATTGCTGATTCCCGCCGCACACCCTCCGCATAAGGCCGGACGCGTTCTCACCGCAGCGGAACACAGGCTGGCAATGCTTCGGCTGGCCGTCGCCGGTCTGGAAGGCCTTGAACCTTGCGATATTGAAATCAGCAGGGGCGGAGTTTCATACACTGTTGAGACGGTCAGAAGCCTGCTTGCGCAGTCGCCCGCGGGAACGGAAGTCTTCCTGATCGTGGGGGCCGACATGGCCGCCGATCTGCCGACGTGGCGGGAGATCGGAAACCTTATGAAGCTCTGCCACGTCATCCCCTTCAACCGCGGCGGCTACCATCAAGACTACCTGGCGGGGCTTGACGCAAAGCTTGGCGCGGACGTCGTCGCAGACATGCGAAGACTGATGATCAGCGTTCCGCCGATGGACGTCTCAAGCACTCTCATCCGCAGATTTGTCAATGAAGGCGGCGATATTTCCAGCCTGGTCCCGGAGCCTGTCGCCGCCTATATCACAAATCACGGTTTGTATCGCGACTAACCAGACTTCGCATCATCCCCGACGTCTTCCGCCGAACCTTCCGGCTTTTTCATCTGCTCCCGCGCCTTGCGCTTGGCGTCCAGAAGACGCTCATGCAACGTGCCTCCCGCGGAAGGCGGCGTCTCCTTCTTCTGTTCAGGCGACTTTGCAGGCTCCGGCTTTTTCGGCTCTGTTGGCGGCGTGATACCAGACGCCGGCGGCGCGGCGGGACGCGCATCAGCGGCCGGGCGGGGCGCTTCGGCAAACTTCTCCCTCACCTGGCTTCTCGCCTTCAGGAGGCGTTGCAAAGCCTCCTCCGGCTCTTCTCGCGCCCGCTTTTGCCGGGAAACAAGTAAGGCTGCAAACTCTCGGACCTGCCGCCTGCTGACTGCGACGCGCCTCGCGGCCACGTCAAGCAGAAGAAGGACAATGGCTGCGGCCAGAATCTGCCGCCATGCCGGCTCCGTCACGCTGTAGCGGATTTCCCCGTGGCTGAATATGTTCGGCACAACGTTATCGGCCATCGAGTAAATCCTGCCGCCCGTGATCTCGGCAATCCTCTTGAGCGCCGCCGTGTCCGTTCTCAACGCGGCATACTCAAGCGAATATCCCACGCCCAGCCCCGCGCTCTGCGTCCCCACGCTGCCGTCCTGGTTACGATAAGCTATCCTGACGGCGTGAACGCCAACCTCGGTGGCGTCGAAAGTTCCCTCGTATCGTCCCGGCGCGACCTGGGAAAGCTGGACTTCCACCTTCGCCCCGCTTGGGGAGTATGCCGTCCCCGCCGCGTCAAGAAAGTTCACCGGCCTGCCATCGTTGTCGAGCGCCTGAAGCACAACGCGCCCCTTCCCGTCCGCGTGAGACGTAGTCACCTCGTAATCGGAAAGCCGTCCAGCGCGTCCCACCCAGCGCGCGACCTGCGCCCAAAATCCCGGATACCCCTCCCACGACACCCAGCGATGCGCCCAGACGGGCCGCACATCAGAAGCGAACGCCACGGACTTGCCCAGACCACAATGCCAGTGCGCCAGAAACGGATCGCGCTCAACCGTGCCGTCCTGCAACTGCGACATAACCACCAGCGGAACCTCGGCGTTGGGCTTGGCCGAAGTCACGACATATCCGTCAACCGATGGAATCCCCTTCTCAAAGCCGAGGATCAACTGGCTGGCGGAAGCGATGGCCGGCTGGATGCCATCCTTCTGGACGATCAGCGACCGCCTCAAAGATGACGCCTCACGGATGAAAATCTGCGGAAGCAGGTTGGGGTCCGTGCAGTTGTAGAAGCGCCCCTGCCCTTTGTTGGCAATGGAGCGCATGATCCCGGCATCGCTGGGAGTATGCGGATTAATGCAGATCGTGCTGATTGTGATCCCCGCCGCAATTATCTGGTTAATGAGTTGCGTTCCGGGCGCCGCCGGATCTCCGTCTGAAATGATAATCATGTGTTTGCTGAACGCATCCGCGCCGGTCAACCCTTCGCAAGCCAGCTTCATCGAATCCTCAAAAGTCGGCATGTCGCCCGGATGCAGATTATTCAACTTGTCCATGATCTGCGCGCGATTGGCGGCAGGTTGCATCTCAACCGCCCAAGAACAACCTTTCGCCCAGTCGTAATCAACCACCCCGACTATGTCCCCGTCCGAGAGCGCGTTGATCGCCGCCTTGCTGATCCTCAGCGCCCACTTGTTCCCCGCGTCGAACTCGCATGTGTGCAACACAAGCGCCAGCGCCCCGTTGAGCATCACCCGTTTCTGCCGGATGTCCATCTCGACCGGCAGGACGGCCTCAACAGGCGTGTTCTTGTAGCCCCCCGGCCCGAAACTGTGCTCCCCGCCGACCATCACAAGCCCGATCCCGAAATCCCTGACGGCGTGCTCCAGCAGCTTCATCTGCGCGTCGCTGAAGGCAAAGGCCGGAACATTTGAAAGGATGACGGCGTCATAGTCCTGAAGCTCCAGCGCATTGTCCGGCAGCATTCCGGCGTCGCGAACTTCGCAGGAAATTCCTTCCTTTTCCAGAGCGTCTTTCAGGTAGTTGCTTCGGGCGATATCGCCCTCGATGTAAAGAATGCGGTTTTTCCCCTCTATGTGGGTGAAGCTCAACCCTTTGTTGTTCACGGGGATTGTGTCGTCTTCCGCTTCCACAATCGCCTCAAAAAAATGGAACCCTCCATCCTTCAGGTTGAGTTCCAACGGAATTACGTTCTTGCCCTGCTTGAGCTCGATATCCTCGATCCGCGCAATTGCGCCCCCGTATCGCTTGTCGTTGAGATTAAGATTGATCTTCGTGTCCTGAGCGCTCTCCACAACTATCTGGCACTGAAACGGTTCATCCGCCTTAGCAGCAGGGGGGCTGAGGACCTTCGAGACCCAGACCTCCCGGGAATGCAAGTAGGTAATTGGCAGAACGTCAATCGGTATCCCGGACGCCGCCGCCTCCCGCGTTGCCGCAATCGGGTTCCCCCGTGTGGAGTTTCCGTCAGATACCAGCACAATGCGGCGCTGCGCGCGTCCGGTGAACGCAGCCATCGCCAGGTTCAACGCCCCGGCAATGTCGCTCTCCTCAGATTCGACAATTGAACGATACCCCAGCGCGGGCTTCGCCCCGGCGGGTTTGTCTGACTTCTTTGACTCTATCGCATACGTATATGGCGCGGAAAGCAGAGCTTCGATCCCGGCGTCCTTTCCAAAAACGATAAGTCCCGCCTTGTCCCGATCCTGGTCCATCTGCTCCGACGCCGCAAGCGACCATTCGAGAGCCTTCTGCTGGAGTTGCCTGGGAATGCTGTCGGAAACGTCAACGACGTAATAAAGCTCCAGACGGTCAACCCGCTTCTTCCAATGAACCCCCGCAAGAACCAGAACGAGCAGGACGATCAGCAGACTGCGCAGAATCAACGCCAGCTTCCTGCGCCAACGCTCCGTCCAGAGCCTCCCCCGCCGCATGACCTGCCAATAGACAAGCGGGAGGAGCAGCAGTATCAGCCATTCCGGATTGGCGAATCCCAACGGCAGATATGGCTTCATGTCGCTCCCCGCTCAGTTGCCCAGTCCGGGATTGAATGCTTGCACGCGATGGTTATCCCAGTCTGCCACAAAAACTCTTCCCGCTTTATCAACTGCCGTCCCGCGCGGTCCCGCGAACATGCCCTGCCCGCGCCCCGCGCTCCCCCAGCAGCGAAGAGAAACCCCGCCGGGAGAAAACGCCTGTATCCTGTTGTTCCCGTATTCTACCACGAAAATATTCCCGCGCGGCCCTATCGCTATTCCGTAAGGAAATCTTAACTCCCCAACCGCCCCGCCGGGCGCTCCGAAGCATGCGAGTAGTTTTCCCATCTTGTCGAAAGACTGTATGCGGCAATTGGCCATGTCGGCAACCCATAAAATGCCCCCCGCATCGAAGGCAATCGCAGCCGGCCGCCTGAACTGCCCAGGCTCTGTTCCGCATGCCCCCCATTGCCTGACAAATCCCCCGTCCGGCGTGAACACCTGAATCCTGTCATTGCCGCCGTATTCGGATATATAAATCATGCCGTCATCACTGACAGCAACCCCGACTGGGTATATGAACTCCCCTTCGCCATGCCCCTGCCGCCCCCACTGGCGCAGCAGGATTCCTTCCCGGGAGTAGACCAGCACGCGGCTGTAATGAGTGTCGGGAACGAATATCTCCCCCGATGCTGATTCTGCCATGTTCCACGCAGTGCCGGCCTCGATCTCAGGCAGGTTCCACGCGTATAGAAACCGCCCGGATGGGTCGAAACGTTGTATTCTTCCTGTCGTGTCAAGCACAAGGATGTTGCCGTCGGGTTCGATATGCAGGGCGCGGGGCTGAAAGAAGCGTCCGTCGCTCCTGCCCAGACTGCCCCATGCCGTGAAGACCGGTCCATCAGGCGCGCGGCGACAACCCGTCGGACACGCAAGAAAGACCAGAGCTATGACGATGAAACCTTTCAGCTTCATTGTTGCGAATGTCCGCCCGCGAAAATGCTTGAGACGGATTTCCCATCCATGATTCCTTCTGAAATATTATCAGCACGATGCCTGCCGTAAAAGCCTTGTCCGAAATACCGCGCATGATAGAATGATTGTGAGTTTCGGCCCTTCTGATTGGGCATTATGCCTGCAACCAGGCATACGATTGCGGCACGCCGGACCTTTGTAAAATGGTTTTTTAACCGGAGGTTGAGATGAAGCGTTCATCATCAAGGATACGAAAAGCGTCATTCCATCCGATAGAAGCTCTCGAATCACGCATGATGCTGACGGTCGTCACAGGCTCGGTTGGTTCAGCCGGCGAACATGACGACTACATGGTGAATGTGCCGGAGGGCGATGCAATCTTCATTGAAGTCCGTCCGGATTCATTCCTCGACCCGGTTGTCGAAATAATTGACGGGGACGGGCGCGTGCGAATGGGCGTTGACTGGGGCGGCGTTGGGGAAGGCGAAGAGATTGACCAGTCCGCCGACACACCGGGCGGATTCACCATCCGAGTCTCAGGCGCGGGAAACAGCACCGGGGGCTATACGCTAGAATACAACGTTTTCGCTCAGCCTTTGGTCCGCAATGCCGAACTGCTCTACCTGGATTTCGACGGTTCAACCGAGGCCGAAACCGGCGATACGCTTCTTATGGGCGACGTTCCCCCGTTCGCAGAAAATCAGGACTTGATACCCCTGGTAGAATCGGCGTGCAGGTCCTATTTTGCGCCGTTCAACCTGCAGGTTACGTCCGTCAAGCCCGCCACCATCCATTATGACACCGCCCACATCGGCGGAAGCTACTCCCCCGGTCTGCTGGGCAGGGGCGAGATTGACTCCGGCAACCACACCCCGGACAACCATTGCATCATCCTCTCCCAGGAACTGGCCGACTACATTGACAGCTATCTGGCAGGAATGCCCGGTTTCGACGCATATCAGCGCGACATGCTTTTCGCCGACATGCTTGCAAAGGTCATCGTGCATGAATACGGCCACAACCTCGGCCTCAACCACGTCGGCGTCAATGAAATGACCATGAGCTACGCCAGCGACCTGCCCCTCGAAAGATACTACTCACACGGCGAGGGCTTCCGCTGGGATATCGGGGCAAACGCCACATGGGGCTTCCAGAACCAGCGCCTTCTGCTCAACATCGCCATGGAAACCGGTTATCGCGTCACCCAGATCGAACCGAATGACACCATACTTCAGGCTACGGACGTCACCCCCGGTTACAACTATGTTCTGGGCGACCTTGAACCTACAAACGATCGGGTCTACGTCGAGGCGAAATTTGATAACTTCGGCGACGTTGACTTTTACCGAATCCAAATAGACTCCCGCACAACCCTCGGATTCGACATCGAGGCGCAGGAATTCCAGGGCCAGGCAATTGCCTCGCTTGCCGTCTTCGACGCCGCAGGCAACATCATCGGCGGAGAAGCGGCAGGCAGGGACCCCGACAGCGGTGTATACTGTTACGATCCGTACTTTGAGGCCGCGCTCGATCCCGGAATCTACTACGTCCGCGTCTCAGCGCTCAGCAATCAGACCGGACGCTATGACCTGGTTATCGGAAACATGACAACCAATCCGGACAACGACGCTCCGCGCGTCCGCCAGGTGGTACTGCCCGAGAACAGCGACAGTTTCAGAAACATCTGGGTCTTCTTTGACCAGATGATTGATCCCGCGACGCTGACCGGCAGCTCCGTGCGGATATTGAACTCAGTCGGCTCCCCGGTCCCAATGACTTTTGATTACGACCCAACGCTCTCAATGATGCTCATCAGGACCAGTTCCACAATGGGTCCCGGCGACTACACGCTGGTTCTCGACGGCAACCCGGGCGGGATTACCGATTACTCCGGCAACCTGCTTGACGCTGAATGGAACGGCCCCTTCCCCGCCCTGCCGGGCAACGGCGCCGCGGGCGGCAGCATGGAGATGGACTTCTCCGTCACGGGTTACGACCTTGTCTCTCCCAGCGTTGAAATCCTCTGGGAGTTGAACAACAGTTACGGCAACGGACGGCAATTGACCTTTGTCTTCGATGAGGAAATCATCCCGGACACGATATCAAACCAGTCCCTCTGGATTGAATACTCCGGACCGGACGGCATCTTCGACACGCTGGACGATGACGTAATAATGCCCTACAACTACAGCTACAACCCCATGGCGAACGCAGTCGTCATGAATCTGGCAAATATTATGCCGACCGGGGATTATCGCGCCGTGTTTAATGGAACCGCCGGTTTTATTAAAGATCAGGCTGGAAACGCGCTCCCGGAAACCATTTGGGACTTCCATACAAGACCGGACTCCAACAAGCCCGGCGGTCCGATGGTCATCGGGATGACCCCTGAACCAATGTCAACAATCGGGCAGACCGGACGCGACATCAGGATCAATTTCGACCGAAGGATTGATCCACTGACGCTGACCACCGCGAACTTCAAACTGACAAGCGCGGGGGTTGACGGCCTGCTGGGAACGCTTGACGACCGCCAGATAAACGATTCGGACGGGGCCATTTTCTATGACCCGGCCGCCCGCGAAGCCGTCTTCACCTCCGCAACCGTCCTCGGCAACGGCCTCTATCAGGTCTGGCTGAACGGCGGTTCCGACGGCATCAAGGACGAATACGGCAACCTTCTGGACGGCGAGTTTTACAGCGCAATCATCAACGGCAACGAAGACAACCACTACATTGACACAATCCCCAGCGGCAACACGTTCGCCGGCGGAGACTTCCGCGCCCGGTTCTACATTGACACCGCCGCCGTCAAACCCTTGTCAACTTCCACGCTCAAGTCCGAAGGCCAGGTTGACGGCATCGCCGTCGCGTTGGACGGAGACCTTGCCGTTATCCGCCGCGAGGGTATAAGCCTGACAAAGGGCGGTGAAGCCGTGGTTCCTGATGCGATCATTTATGATTCGGTCAGTAATGAAATGATATTGCACTTCAATTCCCCCATCCCTGTCGGGGATTATGAGCTTACGCTTCTCGGGGACGGCAGCCTGCGCTCCCCCTCCGGCAACGCGCTGGACGGCGACGCTGACGGTTCCCCCGGCGGGAACTACGTCTATCCCTTCACCATCAGCGCGGAAAACAGGGCCCCCAGCGCCGACGACATGGCTCTGATGACTCTCGAGGATTCCGATCTGGACATCATCCTCGACGCGGCTGATCCCGACGGCGATCCGCTCCTTTTCACCATCCTCCAGCAACCGACGCACGGAACACTTGAAGGCTCCGGCGCGAACTGGACATACTCCCCTGCGGCTGATTACAACGGCCCGGATTCCTTCAGGTTCCAGGCATTCGACGGCGACCTTGCCAGCAGAACCGCAACCGCCTCCATCATTGTGGTGGCCGTCAACGACCCGCCCGTCGCCCAAAACCTCGCCCGGCACGTCGAACCCGGCATAGCCACGCTGGTCTCGCTTCATGCCGACGACCCCGAGGGCGATCCCGTTGCGTATGAGATCGTCACCCCGCCGCTGCACGGAACCGCAGTCCTGCTTGGCGATACAGTGACCTACACCCCCTCGCCGGGATTCACAGGCGACGACTCATTCACCTACAGGGCCGGAGACGGCAAAGACCTCGGCGGCCCGGCCACGGTGTCCCTGGAGGTTCAGAAAACCATAGAACTGGGCGTTGTCAACGCTGGCGGCACGCTCGTTCATATCTATGATCTGGATGGTCCCGGCGTCGGCAAGACCATCAACGGCAACTACGGCGCGGGCTACAACCCGAATGATCCAAATAACGATGTTGCAGTCTATCCCATCCCTGGAATGGCCCCGTTCATCCTGTTACGCGGAGACTTCAGCGCGCTGGGCCTCGCCTCCGAAGGCGGGATCACCGCCGTTCAGCAGACGTCAACTACCGCGTCGGACGTTGCCTTCGTGGCCGCAAAGAATGCCATCGGAAAGGTGGTACTGAACTCCACAGTTTCCGGCCTGACCTTCGAGGAAGGCCTTGCGGTCAACGGCTGGATGGTCCCCCATAACGCCGGAATCTACAGCGTTTCGGGCGGCCTTGACCTTGCCCTCATCCAGGGCAGGGGCGCTGGAGACGCTTCCATAATGGGCGACGTCATTGTCGCCGGCAAGATCGGCGTGCTGGTGGCCAAAGGACACGTTCTGGGCGACATGGCCGCGCCGGGCGGGATGAACATCATCTACGTCGGTTATCAGTCAACCCGACCGACCGACATACGCGGAGACATGACCGTCACAGGCTCCGGCGCAGGCATCTCGACCGTCATCTTGAATGGAGCGCTGTCCGGAGCCATTGACGTCGCCGGACGTCTTGAGACCCTTCAGAGCGGCAGCGTGGCGGCAGCAGCCTCCATCCGCGCCGGAAGGGGCATCGGACTCATATCCGTTCAAAACGGCGTCGAGTGCGACATTACCGTTGACTCCGGCAAGGCCAACATCATCCTGTCCTCCACCGGGCCGATGTCCGGGCATTGGAACCTGCCGGAGGGATTCCAGTTCATCGGAAATCTCAAGGGCGGGCTTTCCGCCGACATCGTCTCATCCTCGGCCAATGGCGTTGGCGGAACGCTTTACGCCGGCGGGGTCTATACCGGCAGGACGGAACTCAATGGGAAACTGACGAAAGCCGTCTTCGGCTCGACCGCGTCCGGCGCGATGGGACGCGCCCGCGTGGTAGCGCAGCGCGGCATTGACAGCATGGTCGTCCTGGGGAACATGCAGAACACCGACGTCGGGGCCGCGCTTGAGGCTGTGACTGCCTCGAAGGTTGAGATCGGGCTGGTCTATGTCGCCGGAGCCTGCTCCGGCAGCAACATCATCTCAGGCGTCTGGCTAGACGCCGCCTCGCCCTTCACTGAAGGAACCGGCGTTCCGTCCCCCGTTCCCGTGGCCGGATTGACATCTCAGGCGTCGCTTGGCGTGGTCTACATCGGCGGGACGCTGGGAACACCCGGCGCGACGGAGCATCATTGGGCCATCGCCGCAAAGAATGGAATAAAGCTCGTCAAACACGCAGGCGGCAGCGGCTCGGTCAACGACGTGTTGGTTGGTTGACCTACACTTTGAATGCGTTCCTGCCCGGGCGCGCGGCTTGCCATATCACTTTGCCTTCAGCAGCGCCCCGGGATTGCGTGAGAGGAACGGCGGGACGCCGCGAAGGTCAACGTAGTTGTCCTCGCACGTCCCGGATGACGGACTGCTCAGCCGCAGACGCCAGACTTGGTCCTGCGCGGCTGGCGGGGCATCAGGCGCGAACATTTCCGGCAGGATGATATTATCCTTTTCATGCGTTTGATTCCCGGCGGGATCGAATAAAGCCGCCTTGATCGCTTCGCCCTTGCCCTCTCCGTAGACCAGCGCGCCGAATTTCTTCGTCCCTGCCGGAACCAGGAAAAAAAGGTCCCCCGCCGCCCCGATGAAATGAATGGGGCCGTCTTCACCCGAAACAGCGACGGGATGCGAACAGGCGCCCACCCCGACCTTGTTGGCTCCGGCGTTCACCGGAATGCGATAGAGCCCGGATTCCGGGGCTTCAAAACCGACCGCCGCCGTGGTTTGAAACGGAACTTCTCCGGCGGCAATCTTCTTGCCGGACGGGCTGACCGCAACAATTTCCAGCTTGTCTCCCCCATAGTTGCCCACCTGAGAATGGACAAGGGACAGGGACACCGTGTCACCAGCCATCGCCGTCAATGCCAATGAGTTTTCCTTGCGCAGGAAATACGGGAGCGACTCAGTCTGAAGGTCGGCAGCGTGAATGCCTGCGGGTTCGAAGATGACGCCGTCAAGCGGCATCGGCTCGATTTTTTTGAACATTCTGGCCGGAAATTTCTTATCAAGCCATTCCTGGCTCAGTTGTTGAACTGTTTCCGTCCCGCCTCGCCGTATCCTGAATGTTCCCCTGATTTCTTCCGGTCCTGAGGAACCGACCCAATCCACGTAGCCCAGGAAATCGCGTTCAACGGGATCAATCAGCGTAAGTTCCCCGAAGTCAACCCCGCCAACCGGGCGTCTGCATCCGGGACGGGCCTCGATCACCACGGGAACCAGGGCCGGCGCCTTGGAAGCCGGATTCTCCACAACGCAGTTCTCAAAACGGACCGCCGCGCCCGCCGCCGGTTTTCTGCCAATGCTGATGGCTGCCCCTCGCGAGCCTTCAAATCGGCAGTTCACGACGTCAATTCGACCGCCGACGGCCTCCTTCTCGCTGTTTCCGGTGATGAACTCAAAATCCGTCCGATTGCCGTTCCGGGATACGCAGTTCTCCAGGCGGATCGAGAGAGGCGCGGAATCCGCATTCAGATTGGGGAGATAGAAGACATAACCGCACCCATCATTGTTCTCGACAAGGCAATTTCGCATTACACAATTCACCAACTCCTCGGAAGCCGCATTCGGCTCGAAGTCAATCCCCGCGGCCGGCGGCGTGCCGGCCGTATCTTTCATTATCGTGTTCTCGATCAGCAGGTTGCGCGCTGCGATGACGCTGATTCCCTGGCGATAATTGCGGTCGCAGATGACGTCCTTTATGACGATGTTCTCGTCAGGGACCCCCTGCTTCGACACGCCGAGGTAGATGCCGTCGCCGCCGCTCAAGGCCAGAGTCAATCCATGGACCTCAACGTTCTTTGAGCTGCGGATCGAGAGGGCGTGCCGCCATTCCGCCTTCTTGTAAAGAAGCGGATTGTCATAGTCGGCGCGATGCATCCTCAGCGTAGCCCCATGCCCGCGCAGGACGACGTTCTCTTTAAGTATGACGCTGAACAGACTTTCACTGTTCCCTTTGAACGCCCCTTTTTTGGCTTCGATAATGACGCCTTCTTCGAAGATGATAGTCTGGTTGCTTTCCAGAAATATAGGCCTCACAATCCAGGGCTTGCCGAGATTTTCAATTACAAGCCGGGACGCCCCGGATCGAATCGCCTTCTGCAAGGCGTCTGTTGCGTCCTCCGAATTGAATCCCCACCACGATGCTTTGGCTTCTTTCAGTTCTCCGCTTGCCACTTTGGCAATAAGACCCGCCTGTTCCTGGGCGAATCCGGTTGTTGCGGCCAGCGCCGCCGCGATCAGGAGAGTCTGACAGCCCTTCATAGCTTTGCCCCTTTCAGATGAGGAATCCGCACATGGGTTCGCGCTCACGCCGCGCACAGCTTCACGCCGCGCCCATCCCGCCACCGATTTGCGATTGTCCCCGGCAATACGGGGATTGTCAACGCAATGAACCGCCGGGATTCCGCTCTGTCTCAAAGAGCGGGACATCAGGCGCGGTAAACCGCCGGAAATGGCTCTTGCGTCTGAAAAGCGGCGGGGCATAATCAGGAAAATGTCCCCGGGGACGCGCAAACAAGGTTTCACATGCCGGAGGTTGCGTCTGAATGAACGCCAATCCCTTTCTCGGAATAATTTTGCACGCAATCGGCGGATTCGCCGCAGGCAGTTTCTACATCCCCTTCAAGAAGGTCAAGCTCTGGGCGTGGGAAAGCTACTGGCTGGTCAACGGCGTGTTCAGTTGGATCATTGCGCCGTGGATAGCGGCGTTCCTGACATGCCCGAACCTGCTTGACGTCCTCAAGGGCGCGCCAGGCAAGTCGCTGTTCTGGTGCTACTTCTTCGGAGCGCTCTGGGGCGTGGGCGGCCTGACGTTCGGCATGTCCGTCAGGTATCTGGGCATGTCCCTGGGTTACGCCCTGTCGCTTGGCTTCTGTGCGAGTTTCGGAACGATAATCCCGCCACTCTTCAACCGCGAAATCGTTGACCTGGCATCCAAACTCTCCGGACAGATCACGCTTGGCGGCGTGGCGGTGTGCCTGGCGGGGATCGCAATCTGCGGCAAGGCCGGCATCAGCAAGGAGCGCGAGGTCAGCGCCGAACAGAAAACGGCGTCCATCCGAGAATTCAACTTCATGAAGGGGGTATGGGTGGCCGTGTTCGCCGGGGTGATGAGCGCCTGCATGGCATTCGCCTTCGCCGCAGGCAAGCCAATCGCCGAAAACGCTATCCGCATGGGCGCGCCGGACCTCTTTCAGAACTTCCCGGTCCTCATCGTAGCCCTTGCCGGAGGCTTTACGACGAACTGCGTCTGGTGCATCGTATTGAATGTCAGGAATCGCACGGGGCGCGACTACATAAGCGCTCCAGGCGCGTCCCTGCTGGTCAATTATTTCTTCTCCGCCCTTGCCGGCGTCACGTGGTACCTGCAATTCTTCTTCTACGGCATGGGCACCACGCAGATGGGCAAATACGACTTCTCAAGCTGGACCATTCACATGGCCTTCATAATCGTCTTCAGCAACCTTTGGGGCATCGCGTTCCACGAGTGGAAAGGCTGCGGTTCCCGCACGCGCCGACTCGTTATCGCGGGATTACTGGTACTCGTCGCATCAACGATAGTTGTCGGCGTCGGCAACTACGTCGCGTCCCGCCCCCCCACCGCTCCGTCCGCCGAAGTTTCAGGCAGTTGAACGCGCCAACAAGCGAAAGGAGTCCCTCGGCATGATGACTTCAAGGGAACGTCTTCTCACCGCGCTGGATCACCGCGAGCCGGATCGCGTCCCGATTGATCTGGGCGGCAACCAGACGGGCATTCACAAATTCGCCTATCAGAAGCTTATAAACCTCCTCGGACTTAAGGAAGAAGTCGTCATCATGGACCTCGTCCAGCAACTGGCCAAGCCGTCCGAGACCGTGCTGGAACGCCTGGGCGTGGACACGCGCTACGTGTCCGCCGGGGGGGCGGAGAGCTTCAAGGGCGGAGTGGTCAGGCGCGAGCGCGGCGGGCAGGTCTGGAACGATTTCACGGACGAGTTCGGCGTGACGTGGTCCATGCCGGACAACCATCCATATTATTACGACATATCCCACTCACCGCTGGCCGGCAAATCGCTCAAACAGATACGCGAGTATCCCTTCCCGAAGGGCGACGATCCCAGCCGATTCGCCGGACTGCGGGAACGCGCTTTGAAGATAAGACAGGAAACGCCTTATCCCGTGATCAGCGGCATATCCGGCGTCGTCTATGAAATCTGCTGGTACATGCGCGGGCTGGAGAACCTGTTCACAGACATGATCGAGCAACCTGATATTCTGGAAGCGATCATTGACCGCACGTTGGAATTCTGGATGGGATGGTTCCGCCTGTTCCTGGACGAGGCAGGCGACGTTGTGGACGTGATCATGATCGGCGACGATCTCGCCGGACAGGACGGGCCGCTCTACATGCCGAGAGTCTATCGCTCAATCGTCAAGCCCCGCCAGAAGCAGCTTGTCCAGTACATCCGGTCCCATACGAAGGCCAGAATCTGGTATCACACGTGCGGATCGGCAATCGAATACATCCCCGATCTGCTGGACAACGGGATTGACATCCTGAATCCGGTGCAGATTTCCGCCCGGGGAATGTACCCGACGGTGTTGAAGGCGAAATACGGAAAGCGGCTCAGCTTCTGGGGCGGGGGGATTGACGCCCAGCACGTCCTGCCGAAAGCATCGCCGGCGGAGATACGCCAACACGTCCGCAGGAACATCGAGGCGTTCAAACCCGGCGGGGGATACGTCTTCAACAACGTCCACAACATCCAGGCCGACGTTCCGCCGGAAAATGTGATCGCCATGTTTGATGCCGCTCGGGAATTCGGCGCGTACTGAGTCCGGCGGAAACTTGAGGACATCACGCAATGAACTCCAAACTGTCTACAAAGACGGAAATGATTGAGCAGTTCGAGAACGGGATGGTTGTCGCGTCATCCCCCCTCACCCGTCACTGCGAACGCAGTGACACCCTCTACCGGGGGGAGAGGGATGACTGCTATTTTCTGAATTCTTCCCTCTCCCGCCGGGAGAGGGGGGACCACGACGTCCGTCTCGGGCGAGTGGTTGGTGAGGGGAGCAGGCGATTCAAAGTGAGGCAAACTCATTCAACTTCGTCCCTGCTGCTGATCGCGGCGCTGGCCATCTTCCTGATAACAGTGATTTCTCCCAGCCGCATATTCTGCGCGGAGACCGGCGACATGAAAACCGTTGAAAGGCAATTCCGAGAGCTTCCGGCGGACGCCAGACGCTTGACCGGGCCGCTCTTCTGGCTGCACGGCGACGAGAGCGAGCAACTCCTGCGCATGTACGTCGGCAAAGTGGCCGAGGGCGGCAACGGATGCTTCACGGCCGAATCGCGCCCGCATAACGACTGGCTGGGGGAGGGATGGTATCGAGACCTTGCCTTCTGCCTGGATGAGGCGAAGAAGCATAACCTCCAGATGTGGATTTTCGACGAGGCGTGGTGGCCCAGCGGCGAGGTCGGCGGAAAGGTCCCAGCTCAATACGCAAGCAAACAGATGCTGCTCGACACGGCTTCGGTAACCGGTCCCAGACGCGCCGCGATGAAGGTTGACGCAAAACATCTGATCGCCGTTCTGGCCGGGAAGAAATCAGGAAACGGCATTGACGGAGCCAGCCTCATTGACCTGACCGACGCCGCGAAAAACGGCAATTTCGCATGGGACGCCCCGGAGGGCAAATGGGAGGTTCTTGCCTTCACGTGGGGACTGTCTGAAAAGCGCGGCATCAACTACCTTGTTGACGGCGCAAGCCGCGACGCCGTCGAGTGGTACATCAAGACCGTTTATCAGCCCCATTACGACCGTTTCCCCGACGATTTCGGCAAGGCCATCCAAGGTTATTTCTATGACGAGCCTGAGACCTACGGTGACTGGGGAACCGAGGTTATCCCGATGCTGAAAGAACGCGGCGGGGACTGGAAGCGCGCGCTCGTCGCATGGAAAAGCAACCTGGCGGACCCGCAGGAGCAGGTCGCCGCAAGGTACCAGTACCAGGACGCCCTAGCCGAAGCATGGGGACGCACGCTTTACGGCGGCGTCACGCAGTGGTGCCGCGAACACCGCGTGAAATCCATAGGGCACTTCCTCGAACACGGTCTCTGCTACCTCAATCAGAAACTTTGCGCGGGCAACGTGTTCCAGCTTATGAAATACAGCGACATGGGCGGCATTGACGCCGTCTTCACGCAATTCGCCATGGGCAGGCGAATCGCCCAGGACGCACCCTGCTGGCAGACGACGAAACTGGGCAGCTCGATCACCCACGCCTACGGCAAACCCGACGACGTGACCATGGTGGAAATCTACGGCGCGCGCGGGCAGGACCTGACCTATCCGGAGATGAAATGGTGGGCGGACCACATGCACGTATCCGGCGTCAATTTCCTGATCCCGCATTCCTTCAATCCCCGCTCGCCGTTCGACAACGACTGCCCGCCGTATTTCTACAATAACGGCCACGAACCGCGCTGGCCGCTTTATCGCGTCTTCGCGGATTACACGAGCCGCCTGAGCGTCGTTCTGACCGGCGGGCGCCACGTCTGCCCCGTCGCCCTGCTCTACCTGGGGCAGAGCTTCCACGTCGGCAAATCCGTCCCTCCTGACGATATGAGCGAACGTCTTCAGGATGCGCTTTATGATTGCGACTGGATTCCATACGAAGTTTTAGAAAATGACATGAGTATCGCAGACAAGGCGCTGAAGCTTCGCGCGGAGGAATACAAAATCCTGATCGTTCCGCCGGTCGAGGTTATCCCTTATGCCTCTCTGGAAAAGGCAAAGGCGTTCTACGACGCCGGCGGCGTTGTGGTCGGATACGGATTCCTGCCCTCGAAGTCGGCGACCCTGGGGAAAAACTCTGATGCCATCTCAGCCTTGCGCGAAGCCGTATGGGGCAATCCGCAGCCGGGTCTGGCCGTGTGCAAGACCAACGCAAAAGGCGGACGCTCATACCTGCTTCCACAGAAACCGACCACGGAGGAATTGCAGCAGGTCTTCGCCAAAGACGCCGCCGTTCCGGCCACGCTTCAGGTTCTGAAAGGCGAAACCGGCAACTGGCTGCACGTTCTGCATCGCGTCAAGACCGGCTGCGACGTTTTCTTCATCTGCAATCAGAACCATGCCGGCGATGCGCGGAATTTCCGCTTCCGCGCATCGGCAAAGGGATGCCCGGAAATTTGGGATCCGCTGCGTAATGAAATCATGGCGCTGGCGTTCAATCGCGTTGACGCCGGGACGGTTGAGTTCGATCTGACCCTTGAGCCGCTTGAGAGCGTTTTGATCGTCTTCCAGCCGGAACAGGTCAAACGTCCAGAGATGATTACGGCTGTCGTCAAACCACTCGAAGCCCCAATTTCATTAAATCGCCAGCCATGGACCGGCCCCGCGCCGAAGAAAATCGAGATCAAGGACGACAACGCCCTCTCTCTGGCTGAAAATAAGTGGGTCTGGTATCCGGACGATAACCCCCTCCAGGCAGCGCCGCCCGGCGTCCGGTTCTTCGCCTCGACGCTCCAGATTCCTGAAGGCCGGACAGTCGCAGAAGCGAAGATGCGCCTGACCGCCGATAACGACTTTGTTCTTTTCGTCAACGGACGCAAGACGGCAAACGGCGACAACTGGCAGCGCGTCTACGAGGGCGACCTCAAGGATTCCCTGCGCGTCGGCGAAAATGCGCTGATCGTCAAGGTCGCAAACACCTCCGCCAATCCCAATCCGGCGGGGCTGATCGGGCGCTATCGCGTCACGCTGGACAACGGTCAGGTCATCGAGAGCCGGATTGACAAGACGTGGAAAACATCCAAGGGAACGGTCAATCCCGAAGCGCCGGACCTCGCTGGAGCCGACTGGGTGAACGCGGTGGAGATCGCCCCGTTCGGCGCGGGGCCGTGGGGCAACCCCGACCATCCGGCCTTGACGCTCTCCCCCGTCGAGGGCGATCCTTTCCTCGGAAGTTTCACGCTCCCGAAGAACTGGCTTGAAGACGGACGCCGCGTATTTGTTGAAGCCGACGCCATTGCGCCGGAAGCCGCGGCCGCCGTCGCCGTCAACGGCGTCTACGCCGGCGGCTTCATCGGCAAACCGCTTCGCTTGGAATTGACGTCCAAACTAAAGGCCGGCGAGAACGTCATTGAGATTCAACCCTTCACGCCCAAGGGATTAAGAATCGTCTGCCATCGCTGACCCCGACGCGATACCTCCCGGAGTTCCGAAATGAAGAAATGCTTTCTGGCAGCCGTCATTGCGCTCTGCGCTTTGGTCGGATGCGTTCAAGCGGTTGAGAAACCGGATGAACTGGCTAAAGGATTCCAGAACCCGCCCCCCGAAGCCCGCCCCTGGGTATACTGGTTCTGGCTGAACGGAAACATCACCCGCGAGGGCATAACGGCCGACCTTGAAGCCATGAAACGCGCCAGCATCGGCGGCGTCCTTATCATGGAGGTGGATCAGGGCATACCGCGCGGCCCGGTTGATTTCATGAGCGCGCAATGGCGCGACCTGTTCAAACACGTCGCTTCCGAAGCGCAGCGCCTCGGGCTTGAAGTGAACATGAACGATGACGCCGGATGGAACGGCAGCGGCGGTCCGTGGATCAAGCCCGAAGAATCCATGCAGAAGATCGTCTGGAGCGAAGCGGCAATGGAAGGCCCCGCGAAGTTTGATGCCACACTTCCCCAACCTGAGACAGTCGCCGGATATTACAGGGACATAGCAGTCCTCGCCTTCCCGACGCCCGGGGATTATCGCATCGAGGGTATTAAAGGCAAGGCGGTCTATGAACGCCAATGGAATCCGCAGGCATCCGATAAGCAACTTCCCCCGGAAATGACGATTGAGCGCAGCAGGATAGTTGACCTTACCGAAAAGATGGGCAAGGACGGTAAGCTTGCGTGGGACGCTCCGGCGGGCAAATGGACCGTCATGCGCTTCGGGCATACGTCCACCGGCGCGGAGAACGCTCCCGCTCCTGAAACCGGGCGCGGGCTGGAATGCGACAAGCTGAGCAAGAAGGGCATCGAAGCGCAGTTCGCCGGCATGATGGGGCCGCTGATCGGAGACGTTGGCGACGCGGCGGGCAAGACTCTTGTTGCGACCCACATTGACAGTTGGGAGAACGGCGCCCAGAACTGGACGCTCCTCATGCGGGAGGAATTCCAGAAGCGGCGAGGCTACGATCCCCTTCCCTTCCTCCCCGTCGTGACGGCCAGAGTTGTTGACAATCTGGAAATCTCCGAGCGATTTCTGTGGGATCTGCGGCAGACGGTCTCCGATCTCGTCGTCGAGAACTACGCCGACCACATGCGCAGACTGGCAAATGAGAAGGGACTGCGCCTTTCCATCGAGGCATACGGCGGCCCATGCGACGATATGACCTACGGCGGGCGGGCCGACGAGCCGATGGGCGAGTTCTGGATGGGCGGCTCGGCGCTGGAAACCTGCAAGGGCATGGCATCCGCCGCGCACGTCTACGGCAAGCGCATCGTCGGCGCCGAAGCCTTCACCGCCGGAGATCATGAGCGCTGGCTCGACCACCCCGGCTCGATCAAGACGCTGGGCGACAGGGCCTTCTGCGCCGGAATCAACCGCTTCGTGTTCCATCGTTACGCGATGCAGCCCTGGCTCAATTACAAGCCGGGCATGACGATGGGACCGTGGGGGTTGCATTACGAACGGACGCAGACGTGGTGGGAGGAATCCTCTGCGTGGCATGAATACCTCGCCCGCTGCCAGCATCTGCTTCGCATGGGTCTCTACGTGGCGGACATCTGCTGCCTCCAGCAGGAGGAATCGCCGCAAGGCTTCATCCCACATAGTTTCCTGGGGTACGAATATGACAACTGCACTGCGGAGGTCGTCCTGACGCGTATGTCGGTCAGGGACGGACGCATCGTCCTGCCCGACGGCATGAGCTATCGCGTCCTGGTTCTGCCCGAAATCCACGCAATGACGCTCCCGCTACTGCTGAAGATAAGGGAACTGGTCGAGGCTGGCGCGACGGTCGTCGGCCCCCGTCCGGTCAAATCTCCGAGCCTGAGCGATTTCCCGGAATGCGACGCTGAGGTGAAGCGGATTGCCGACGAGGTCTGGGGCGATTGCGATGGCAGAAAAGCCACGGAACACGCCTTCGGCAAGGGCCGCGTCGTCTGGGGCATGTCGCCGGAGAGAGTCCTTTCACTGAGCGGCGCGCGCCCGGACTTCATCGCCGGTTCGCGCCTGATATACATCCATCGTTCAACGGATGACGCTGAAATCTACTTTGTCGCCAATCCCCAGCAGCGCGACGTTGCGACTGCCTGCAACTTCCGCGTGACGGGAAAGCGGCCCGAGTTGTGGGATCCTGAAAGCGGTGACATCGAACCCGCCGCAGTCCATGAGGAGAAAGACGGCGGGACCAACGTGATGTTATCCCTCTCCGCGGGGGATTCGGTATTCGTCGTATTCCGCTATGGCGAGGCAAGGGATCACGTAATAGAAGCCTCGCGCAACGGCGAGCCGCTTGCATCGGCGGTCAGGATCGGGCCGAAGATCACGGTGCTGAAGGCCGTCTACGGCGTCCCGGAAGATCCGGCGCGAACGCGCGACGTGAAGGACAGAATCCAGACAATGGTTGACCAGGGCGAATACAGCTTCCCCGTGTCAAGAATGGCCATGGGCGACGATCCGGCTCAGGGCGTTCAAAAGATACTGATGGTTGAGTACACGATAGGCGACCGTAAGCGCCTCGTGAAAGGCAGGGACTCGGACACAATCACATTGAGCGACATCCCCGGCAGAATCGCAGTCCAGAAAGCCGTCTACGGCGTGCTGGACGATCCGAAGCGCACCCGCGACGTGAAAGACCGCGTCCAAAGGATTGTTGACGCCGGCGAACAAGGCTTCCAGGTCGCCCGAATGGCCGAGGGCGACGATCCGGCGTTCATGGTGGTCAAAACGTTGATTGTGGATTACACAATTGACGGGAAACCGTACAAGTCCACCGGAATAGACCCGCAGACGATTTACCTTGAACCTCCCGCAGCTCCCTCAGAGCGAAAGGCTGAAATCCGCTGCAATTCGGACGGCAACATTATCCTTGAGGCATGGAAGCCGGGACGCTATGAACTGACAATGTCCTCCGGCGCAAAACGCGAGATATCAATTGACTCCCTCCCGGAACCGCTGAACATCGAAGGAGCATGGGACGTTCGCTTCGCCCCCGGGCTTGGCGCTCCGGAACGGGCGACCTTCGACAAGCTGATATCATGGAGCGAACACGCCGATCCGGGTGTGAAGCATTTCTCCGGCGCGGCGACATACGAAAAGACTGTCAACGTGCCGGAATCCATGATCGGGAAAAACCGCAGGCTCAGCCTTGATCTCGGTAAAGTCCAGGTGATGGCCCGCGTGAAGGTCAACGGAAAAGATGCCAGCCTGCTATGGAGAATGCCATTCCGTGCTGATATAACCGAAGCCATCAAGCCCGGCGCGAATGCGTTCGAGATAACGGTCATCAATCTCTGGCCGAACCGAATGATAGGAGACGAACTGTTGCCCGAGGACAGCGACCGGCACCCGCAGGGAACACTGAATTCCTGGCCGAAGTGGGTGCTTGAGGGAAAACCCAGCCCCTCCGGACGCTTCACGTTCACAACTTGGCAGCTCTGGAAGAAGGACCAGCCGCTCTTGGAATCCGGGCTGATCGGGCCGGTAACATTACAGACTTCCGACCAGAAGACAATCCAATAGGGACGGCCATGCCCCGCTTGAGCGGAACATGACAAGGAGCATTGAGCGATGGAAAAGAACGAAACACGTCCGGCGTTGGAAACATCCGGCGGAATGAGCAGACGCCGCTTCATAAGCGGACTGGCCGCATCCACTGCTTCCGCATCCCTCTTTGGGGCCGCAACCGGCATGGCGCAGGAACAGCCTGGCGACAAACCCGCCGAGGCCCCCAAGCCGCCGGAGCGGAAGATCAAGCTGGGCATCATCGGCTGCGGCGGGCGCGGAAGCTTTCTGGCCGGATTCTTCAGGAAACACGGCGGATACGAGATTCACGCAGTGGCCGATTACTTCCCGGAAGTCGTGAACGCCTTCGGAAACGCCAACGGAGTGGACAAGGCGCGCTGCTTCTCCACTCTGTCCGGTTATAAACGCGTCATCGAATCGGGTATCGAGGCAATCGCAATCGAGGACGTCCCATGCTTCTACGCCGAGCAGGCTGAGGCAGCGGTCGCTGCCGGATTGCATGTCTACATGGCCAAGCCCATTGCGGCGGACGTTCCAAGCTGCCTCTCGATTCTCGCCAGCGGGAAGCTCGCCACGAAGAAAAATCTATGTTTCCTCATGGATTACCAGATGCCGACCGATCCCGTGAACATCGAAGTGGCAAAGCGAATTTGGGACGGGGCGCTGGGACGCCGGATTGCGGTCACGACGCTTGGCGGAGGCAGCGGGGCGACCGCCCGGCCCGATCCGCCTAAAGATAAAACAATCGAGAGCCGCCTGCGTGGCGGAATATGGAACAACGACATCGCCCTCAGCGGCGAATGGTGCGTCGCCTACGACGTTCATTGCATTGACGCGGCGGTCTGGGTCCTGCGCCGCCTGCCCGTAAGCGCCGCAGGCTATTCCCGCATCCTCAGGCCCAACCCGCAAAGCGACATGCAGGACGTCGAATTCGTAACCTACGAGTTCGAGGACGGAATGCTCTGGAACCATCAGAGCCTGTCAATTCCCGACCACGGACGCAGCCTCGTCACGAACTTCCACGGGGACGCGGCCAGCGCGCAGTTGAGCTACTGGGGAAAGTCCTTCCTCCGGGGCGGACCGAAACATTACGGCGGAGGAGAGGTGGAAAGTCTTTATGATCGCGGCGCGGTCAGGAACATCGCAGAATTTTATAACGCGATAACCGAGGGACGCTTCGACAACCCCACAGTCCAACGCTCCGTGGACAGCACGTTGACCGCCATTCTCGGCCGCGAAGCCGCCCTTCGCGGCAAGCGCCTTACCATGGCAGAACTAATCAAGGAGAATGCAAAAATCGAGCCGGACCTGACGGGGTTGAAGACTTGACGCGCGCAAGGCGCGTGAAATTTCAAAGCATTTCAATGCCTTTTCGCTCTTGGCTTCTTCCTTTGTTTTTCGTTATACTTATGTTCGTTCTTTGTTGAGCGAATCTGATTAACGCCTTGTGAAACGGGAGATATTAATGGGCAAGATAGAATCAGTCCTGAAATCGGAAATAACCAGACTGTCGCGTCGCGAAACCAAGACGATGATGTCAAAAACAATCGCGGAAGTGCGCCAATTACGCAAGCGCGTGATGAATATTGAACGCGAACTGCGGGCTGTCAAGTCGGCCGCCGCGGCGGCGGACCGCGGCAGGATGGCGCCACAGACCGCCGTCGTCAGCGCGCCTGATGATCAGTCTTCCGGCATACGGCTTTCACCGGGCCTGCTGCGGGCACTGCGCCGCCGCCTCAACATCAGTCAGGTGGAGCTGGCGAAACTTGTCGGCGTCAGCGTTGTGGCGGTGGGACTCTGGGAAACCGGACGTTCCCGCCCGAGGCAGGAAAGCAAGAACCGCATCGCCGCCTTGCGAAAGCTGGGACGACGCGACGTCCAGAACCTCCTGTCGGAACAGAAACCCGAAGGCGAGAGCGCATAAACAGCATACCCGCGCTGGCCTATATCAGGAGATTGCGACACGCAGACAATGCGCAATCCAAGCATCGGGATCATGCCAGCTCCGCCTTTAGTCCCCAAATGGATGCCGCTTTTATAAAATTCGCGCGCATCCGGTTTTCTGCATCTAACTTCGGCAATCTGGTTTTACCAGGATTTACCTGTTCTGCCTTAAGGCTTATAATCCATTCGAGCAGGATATCTATTTCAGCGCGATCTCATTGCCCTCGGCGTCGAAGGGACGGCGGATTATTAGTTCCCGCCCCTCGTAAAGCGGCCTGAGGTCGGGCAGGTCCATCCGCGCCGCCATGCCGAATATCATCAACTGGTTTGCCCGATCCACCTTGTAGTTCCGAGTCCTTATAAGTGAATCCGCGCTGAAAAACACGCCCTCCACCTCAACGGTCCGAGGACGCTTGTCCAGCGCCCCGGCGAGGTACGCGTAGTAGCCGCCGAGACCGTTTCCATAAAGACGAACGGGACGTTGTCCAAGCGCTATCAGCGGGTCCTCGTGCGCAAGCTCGATCACCCTGAGCAGGTCAAATATCCGCATTGAAGCAAGATCGTCGCCGATGCACAACGAATCGCTGACGAACTTGAATATCGTGCCGTAACGATCTTCCACGCCCGCCCTCACGCTGATGGACCGGGGAAGAATATGCCCGAATCCGCGCGCGTTGACGGCCAGCACCGCCTTGCCCGCGTCAAGCTGCTGATTCACCCAATCGCGTCTGTTCTCAAGGTCCTGCGTCCCCCGATCGAACAGCGCTATGACCAATTCCTCGTACGGCTTCTCCGCGTTGTAGATGAACCAGCCGGCGTTGCACATGAACGGCTCGCTGAACCAGAAACCCTGATGGACGGACACGTCTCCGACACGGTCACTGTAAGGCCATCGCGCCGACAATTCGCATGGCTTGCGGAATCGCTTCACTGCCGACGCAAGAAACTTCTCAGCCGCCTTCGCCTGCGCGGCGGGATCGCTCTCGCGCTTGCGAATGGATTGGTAAGTCTCAAGATTACTATCAAAGGCTCTCTTCGCTTCAGGATGGTCAAGCAAAACCTGCCCCTTCTTCGTGCACCAGAGCTGCTCGACGGGCAGCGGCGCGCCGGGATCAGCGTGGTCAACCTGATCGCTGGGCTTGCCGAGCAGGTGTTTGCAGAAGAATTCCGTTGCTGCTCGCGCCAGCGCCGGGGAATACGTATGCGTCACCCGGTCGGTGGCCATCTCAAGGTTCTCCTCCTTGCCCATCGCCTTGAAGATGCGCCGCGCGCGCTCCACACTGGCCCGCGTCCCCTCGATGTTGAAGAAATCGTAATCAACCGCCAGCACAAGCGTCGGGCGCGGGGCCATCGAGATCAGAAAGTCCTCATGGTCAAGCCCATTAAGCGTTCCGCCGGGAATTATCTGTTCGGAATCCTGCGCCTGACCGGTCCACATATAATCGCGCCGACGCATGACGAACGTAGCCGGCGCGGCAGCGGCAAGCCTCGGCTCCGCCAGCATCATCCACGTCGTCTGCGTTCCGCCGCCGCTGTTGCCGGTTATGCCGATCCGCCTGGAATCCACTTCCGGACGCGATTCGAGGTAGTCAATCCCCCGGCGCAGGTCGTGGATGAAGTAGCGGGCTATTGACTGTCCGATCCACCAGCACTGCTGACCCGCGTAATCATGCTCCTCAGTCCCCCAGCGCACGTATTCCTCCCCTTTCTCGTTCAGATAGCTTTTCCGCTCACCCTGCCCCATCGGGTCCACGGCCAGCACAACAAGCCCGTTTCGGGCCAGTCGCCTGCAGACGGCCTGATACTCGGGATATGCCTTGGCCTGCTCCGCGTGCCCGCAAGCAAATAGCACGGCGGCGGTCTTGCCCTGAAGATTCTTCGGAATATAAAGCGTGCTTGTGACGAGAGCCCCGGGACGGCTCTCGTAAATGATCTTCTCGATGCGGTAGCCCTCGCCGTCAAGCTCGCCGCAGAGCCTCGCGTTCAGTGGCGCGTCCGTCTGCGGCAGCCCGCCTATGCAGTTGACGGCGTATCGCCTGATCTTCTGCTGCCAGACCCGAATCTCTTCCGGCGTCTCCAGGTTGTCCTTGTAAAGCTCCCAAAGGGCGAAGTAGTCCTCCTGACGCCCGTAGACGTGCGTCTGCAGTTGAACCGCGAAGTCCATATAGTATGGAGTCCGGATGTCAAACGGCAGCGCCGGGCGCTGGGGCGGCGTCTCCGGCTTGTCCTGCGCGCCAAGCGGCGTCGCAATGATCGCCGCCAGCGCAATCAGAAAAAAGGCACACGGATGTAACACGCGCATATTCCTACTCATTATCATGCTGATCCTCCCGGTCCGTCTCCCGCTTGAACGCGCCCATTAACCCGCCGGAAAACTGCCTTCCACAATCGCAGATCATGTCTCGCGGCAATGCGGCTGTCAACTTCCGCATTCGCAGCGTCCGCACGCTCCTCTTCGCGTTGACACGACGCCCCCCGCAAACTAGACTGAATCCTGTTTGATAACCAACCAGGATTTTCAGGCTCAAAGGGAATGAGACAGGCAAAAGGCATGACGATCATTTCTGATGCGATCCGGCTTAGCCGCGCCGCTCCGGTGGCCGCATTGACATGCGCAATCCTGCTCTCGGCGGTCCTGGAGGCGGCAGAATCCGGAAAGGAACCGGCATCGCCGCCCGGCGCCAGCCAGTCGCCCAGGGCGCAGGCCGGCGCGGTCATACGGGAACTGGAATCCCGCAGCGGCGACCCGCGCTATCCCGACAGCGTCGCGTTCTCCTCTCCCGAACTAGGACTTGAATTCCGGATACCAAGACGCTGGGCGCAAACCCCACCGGCGGAGCCAGGCGAGGCAATCCGATTCGCCGGCCCGACACTTGACGGCAAAGAAGGGGTCCTGACAATCTCGCTGCTCACCGATGGCGAACCGGTCAAGGAAACCGTCCAGCGCATCGGAACGCAATACACCCGCCAGGGCATGGCGATTCGCAGAAGCGTGGTCAAGCTGGGCTACAACGCCGGAGCCCTTCTGATCCTCATTCCTGAAGTCGGAGACGCAGTCCTGGCGGGTCAGTCTGCGATCATACTAGTGACGGATACGCCCGCCATAACCTACGTTCTGAAGTTCATGTTTCCCATCGGGGTCGGCTCGGAATGGGAGGATTCCTGCATTGAACTTCTTAAAGCCTCCCGAACCGTCAAGAGAAGCGGGGCGATCCCGATTGACCCCGAGGGATGCTGGAACGAGAAGGGGAAATTCGTGATCGGCGTCCCCCAATTCTGGCTGGCGTCAGAGAAGGAAGCAGCGGGAACCATTTCAGCAACGACAATATCCGGGCTGTCGGCCGGCGGGACTTATGCGCGGATTGAAATCACAGCGCTGATTGACAGACGACCGATGAACATCATTGCGGAGGATGAATTGATGCGCTTCCGCAAGGACGGCGAAGAAATGGAAATCCTCTCGAACGCCGCTGATACCAATGCCGCCAGACCTTCGCAGGAAATCACACTGACGCGAAAAACCAATTCCGGCGTCGAATTCATGCGCCTGAGTCTGATCGCCGGGGATGAAGGCGTCCTTTACAGGATCGCCTTCATCTGCCCGTCATCCGCCGCCGATTTCTACGCCGGAACCTTCGACGCGATAAGGAAGACCTTCGCAGTTCTTTCCGACAAAGACGCCCGCCCCAAGCCTCAAAAATAGGCTGCGGACGCAAACGCCGGGACTGGTTTCAAACCTGCCCCCGGACTTGAGGAACATCAAATGCACAGGGATAAACTTCTGAAACTCTTGCGCAGGGACGTGGTTTTCAAACGCGACGACGTCCGGGGGGTCTACCCCTCTGACGTGAACGAGGAAATCATGCGCGAGGTCGGACGCGCCTTCGCAAGGCTCCTTTGCGCCGATAACCCGAACATCCGACCCGTCCGAGTCGTGGTCGGGCGGGACATGCGCGTCGGCAGTGAGGAGCTTGAAGCCGCCTTCATCGCCGGGCTTCAGGACTCCGGCGCGAAGGTCTTCAGCCTCGGCCTATGCAGCTCCGAATACATCTACTTCGCAACAGGCCAGAACCCCGGCGACTTCGAGGGCGGCGCGATGGTCACCGCCTCTCACAACCCGAAGGAATTCCACGGCGTCAAAATGGTCGCACGCGGCGGCAAGCCCATCAGCCCCGGCCAGCTCGACGACATGCGCAGGGCCGTCATACGCCAGATGACCGGCTCCGCAACCGTCCGCCTGGACGTCTCCGACGATTACACCGACCGCGTTCTGACGATGATTGACTATGATGCGAAGTCCGGCTCAATCGCCGGCGGCGCGCCGCTCAAGGTCGTCGTCAACGCCGGCAACGGCATGGGAGGCTATGTCTTCCAGAAGGTCGCAAAGAAGCTGAGCGCCTTTGAATTCGTCTTCGTTGACAGCACGCCGGACGGCAACTTCCCGAACAACCTGCCCAACCCGCTCAATGAAAGCTTCCTGGCCGCGCTGTCCGTTCAGGTTGACAGCTACGGCGCGGACATGGGCCTCTGCTTCGACGGCGACGCCGACCGCATGGGCCTGGTTGACGATTCGGCCAGGCCGGTAACTGCATCCTCCATTATCGCCCTGATAGCCCGGCGCATGGCCGAGAGCTACGCCAGGAAAGAGCCGCAAATCCACATCTTCTACAACCTGACGACAAGCTGGCTGGTACGCGACGTTCTCGCGGAAATTGACCCCACCGGCAGGAAGGTAATCGGCGTCCCCACCCCCGTCGGCCACGCGAAAATCAAGGCCCTCATGCGCCAGCCGGAATACGCCTCGGCGGTCTTCGCCGGAGAGTACTCAGGCCATTTCTTCTTCAGAGATTTCTATCTCTGCGACAGCGGCGTCCTGGCCGCCCTCACGATCCTTGACATGGCCTCCAAGCTGAAGGCAAAGGGCCGAAAACTCTCCCAACTGCTGGTCGGCTGGGAGGGCAAATACTTCATGTCCCCGGAGACGAACTTCGATTTCCCGGAGCGCGCCGCCGCCCTGAAGTGCATCGGCAAGGTCTGGGACCATTACAAGGGCAAGGGCGGCAAGCTCTTCGGCATCGTCAGGGATCCCAAGCGCGATTTTGACAGTGTGCGGGAGCTGACCGGATACGATCCATCCAAGCTTGCCGCTGAGGACCTCAAGATCGAGTTCGAGGACTGGTGGCTGTGCGTCCGGCCCAGCGGCACGGAGCCGAAGCTGCGCGCGACGGTCGAGGCACGCGGAAGCCGCGCCCTCATGGAAGAAAAACTCGCCGAGGTGACAAAAATCATCAAAATGTAGGGTTCTCTGAACCCACGCGGGTAACACAGCAGTAGGGTGGGTCGTTAGCGGCTCGCAAGCGACGCGATGACCCACCAATGGATGCAGAATCGGCTCTCTGAATCTACGCGGAAGAATGCAGGAGATATCCCCATGAAATTCACAAAAATGCACGGCATCGGAAATGACTACGTCTTCGTCAACTGCTTCGAGGAAACCGTCGCCGACCCCGCGAAGCTGTCCATCGCCGTAAGCGACCGCCACTTCGGCATCGGCTCCGACGGCCTTATCCTCATCCTTCCTTCCGACAAGGCGGACGCGCGGATGCGGATATTCAACGCCGACGGGAGCGAGGCCCAGATGTGCGGCAACGGCGTCCGCTGCGTCGCCAAATACATCTACGAACACGGCATCGCGAAGAAGGACGAACTCGCCATTGACACGCTGGCCGGCGTCCGCACCGTTCAACTGCGCGTCAGCGGCGGGAAGGTCGCCGGCGTGCGCGTCAACATGGGCGCGCCGAAGCAGTGGCGTTCACAGATTCCAATGAAGGGACCGGAAACCAAAGTCGTCAACGAAAGGCTGCAACTTGCCCATTCGATGCAGCACGTGACCTGCGTGAGCATGGGCAACCCGCACTGCGTCATATACGCGGACGACGTCGGCAAGGTCCCCCTCGCCGAATTCGGCCCGGAGATCGAGCATCACCCCTCCTTCCCGGAGCGCACGAACGTCCATTTCGTCCAGGTGGAATCCGAGCAGGAGATAATCATCCGGACATGGGAGAGAGGCAGCGGCATAACGCTGGCCTGCGGGACCGGCGCGTCGGCCTGCTGCGTGGCGGGCGTTTTGATAGGCAAGTCCGGCCCGAAAGTCCTCGCCCACCTGCCCGGCGGCGACCTGGAACTGGAATGGGAGAACGGCGCAAGCGTCTACATGACCGGCCCCGCCACGGAAGTGTTTTCAGGCGAATGGCCGGAGTGAGAATTCCTCGTGTGTAATTCGTGCGACGGTAACAACACACCTAATCACTGTCATTCACGTGACGATATCGACGTGACTCCCGTGGGCGTATGATACATTGGACACAGGAGGAGGGTACACTATGATTCCCAAGACATTCGAGCAGATTGACAAGACAGATATTGAATCCCTAATGACGAATCAGGTTAGAGAAGGTTTAATGCTGGAGTACAAGCGTGATCCGCTGGGCAATTCTGACGATGACAAAAGGAAGTTTCTAGCGGCTGTGTCTTCATTCGCCAATTCCGCGGGTGGCGACTTGCTTTACGGGGTCGAAGCGAAGGATGGGGTTCCTATAGCCATCCCTGGCTTGCCGGTAGATGTAGACAAGGAGATGCTGCGACTTGAGGAGATAGTTCGAAGTGGGATTGCGCCACGCCTGGTAGCAACCAAGATGAGGCCCATTGATGGGTTTGTACAAGGCTCGGTACTTTTGATTCGTATCTCCCGAAGCTGGGCCGCTCCACACATGGTAGTTTTTGGAAATCTGTCTAGGTTCTACACCCGCAACAGCGCGGGAAAGCATCAGATGGATGTCACCGAGCTAAGAACAGCATTCGCCCTTTCTGATGCCCTCCCGGAGAAGATGAAGCGTTTCCGTGATGATAGGCTTGCCAAGATTATTGCCGCTGAGACGCCGGTGAGATTGCCGGACGGCCCGAAATTCGTTCTGCACTTGTTGCCACTCGCGTCATTCTCACACGGGTTGTCACTCGATGTTCGCAAAATGGCGACACAAACCCAAGCATTGCGACCAATAGCAAGCGGAGGATGGAATCATCGTGTTAACGTCGATGGTGTCGTGTGCCATGACGGTTCTGAGTATGGAACGAGTCCTGACAGAGGATACTGCCAGCTTTTCCGTTCAGGACAGATAGAAGCGGTGTGGGCCGACGGTGTTATCCAACAGGAAGGCCATCTGCGCATCCCGAGTGTGGCTTACGAACGCGACCTAACGAGGGCCGTGAAAGACTACCTGCAGGTACTCCGCACACTGGAAATCCCGCTGCCGGTTCTCGTAATGTTGACGATGACGGGAGTCAACGGAGTCATTATGTTTGTTAACCCGCGGCTAATGGTGGCGGGGCACCCTATCGACCGTGACGTGCTGATCATCCCTGATGTCCTGATCGAGGAATGGACAGTTGACTTACCTCGTGTTCTGCGTTCAGTGTTCGACGTGGTCTGGAACGCTTGTGGTTACCAGCGTTCTTTCAATTATGACACTGATGGGAACTGGAACCCCCAACAGTAGAAGTGGTGGTTGAGCCATCACAAAGACGTCACGAGTCCTTTGGCATTCGATGTCTGCGGGGCTTGAGCGTCGTCACCCTATCCCCAAGTTCCGCTTCAAATCGCCTTAAATCCTCGCATATCTGATGCAGATCGGAATTGAACTCCCGCGTATGCTCCATGCGGGCCTTGCGCACTTCCTCAACGAACGGACCCTTCATGTCTCGTCCCTCAATGAACTGTCCGATGATGAGTATCAAATCAAATCTTACCTCAACACAACTGGAACACAACCCACTTTCGGAACGACCCCAAAATAGGTCATATGCCCCTGTGTAGACATTCCGCCGCCTCATGCCAGCCTTGCCAGCCGCAGTTGCGCAACGAAGAGCGGAGCATAGCTTTGCGGCGAAGCAAGCTTCGCCACACGACAAGGCGGCGGCAAGCCGCCGCAGTCCAAGAAACGCGCATTCCCGCCAACGCTAAATACATGCCGCCGGTCTCGGCGGCTATACGATCTCTGGTTTTCAGGTCTCCTGTTTTGCCCCGCGCCGGCAACTTTCAATCCGTCATTAATAATGCGCAGAACAAAGGCCTTGTTTGACATCTTCTTTGCTAAAGATACTCCCCCCACTCCAGCGCGTCTCCCGGCCATTGCTTCACTTCCGACACCGCCTTGTCTAATCGCTCCAGCGCCGTTCCGGGGGGGGATGAGTTGAACAGCAGCGCCCAGCACACGCCGTCCCCGCGCCGCAGCAAGGTGGTCGTCGTGCCGTCAAGCATGCCGCTGTGATTATGTCGCTCAATCCGGGTCTCGTGCGGCAGATCAACCATCCAGCCGTTTGCGTAGAAGGACGGCTGCGGATTGCCCGCCGCATCATGCCAGACCGGCGCCGGCGGGCGTTCAAACATCGCCTCCACGCCCCTGCGGTGGAGTATGGGGCAGTTGTCGGGATCATTGAAGGCGGAGCCGAAGCGGACAAGCTCCGGGGCGGAGGCAATCCACGCGCCGTGCGAATCCATCGCCTCCAGGTAAAAGCTCCCATACGGCTTCGGAATCCTGCAGCCGAGGCTGTCGGCGAAGACCGAAGGCGCAAGATCGTTGGCGGGATAATAGGCGACCTCGCCATCCGCCCGGAACTTCGGAAGCGTTCTGCCGATCTGCATTCGCCTCACGCCGAGGGGGTCGAGTATTTGTTCCTTTACATATCGCTCATAGGAAACACCGGAAAGCGACTCGATTATCCGGCCCAGTATGCAGTATCCGAAATTGGAATACGCATATGCCTTGCCGGGGTCGGCCTCCAGCCGCCTGCCCGCCATCCAGCGGATGATGTGTTCGGGTTCGGCGGGAGGCTGAACATGCAACGCCTGCGCAATCGCCACCGACTTGGCCATCGGATCGCCGGACTTGCTTCTGTCCCACCCGCCGGTGTGATTCAGGCACTGAAGAACCGTCACCGCGCGCAATCTTTCGTCGAATTCCGCGCCGGGTTCGAGGTAAGGCTCGACCTTCAGCAGGTCGAAAACCCTGTCCGACAGCGATAGACGCCCGTCCTGGACGAGGCGCATGATCGCCGCCGACGTGATGGGTTTGGTGATGCTTGCGATTCTGAAAAGCGATCCGGGCTGCGCGGGCGCAAGAGATTGCAGGTCGCCCCAGCCGTACCCCCGGGCAAGAACCAGGCGATTGTTCCGCGCGACGGCCAGCGATGCGCCGGGGACGTTCTTCTCCGCCATCCATGCGATCACGGCGTCGTCAAGCCCGGCCAACTCCGGAACGGCCCGGCCCGTCATCAGGATTCCTTTTTTCATTTCCACGATGGACTCCTCAATTTTTTTGCCCCGATTGCAGGCGCGATGCCTCCCGCTCCGACTTCAGCATGCCCGCCAGCGCGTCAAGCCTCGCCGCGCCCTCCGACAAGGTCGGGACGAGCCACCCGCCCTCATCGTTCTCGTTCCATGCGTAGATGAGAACCGTTCCGGACTCGGCGGCCACAGGGTGATTCCCTGTCCAGCGGATTGCGGCGCGGACATTCTCAGCAAACTCGTCCGGCGCCGGCTGGGCATGCCACGGTCCTTTGTAGGTCTCGGTAAAACGCGGATGGATCAACCGGGGGCGAGCGTCCCATCCGGAGTTCACAAGAGGGACCACAGGTTTGCCTGTTTCTCTTAACTGCTCCATGAAGCGAAGATTGGCGGCCGCAAGCTCCGAATAGGGAAGCTCCTCGTGCCTGCCCCATCCCGGGGCGCTGTATGCGCCGATTGCGTCAAATCCGTAGTTTTCAAGATGCCTGACCCCGTCCTTTGCGGAGAATACCTGCGCGACTATATAAGGCGAACCGCTCCCGTTCCCGATCGCCGCCGCTCGCAGCGCGTCGAATCCCGACCTGGCCTGCGCGGCTGAACCGAAGCGCGCCTCGACATCCTCACAGCCGAAGACGTAGACAAGGGGCCGATTGCCGCAGACCTTCAGGTAATCATTCCCAGAAAACATCTCGCAGAACAGACGGATCGTATCCGGCCATTGATCCGGCGGACCAAGCCAGCGCCCCTGAAGGATGAGGCAGTATCTTAGCCTGAGCTTATTCTCGCTTTGCCGGAAGAGCCTCCAGCCGTAGTTGTAGGAATCCGCGCCCTTCCAGGATGACGGATGGTAGTAGCAGAACGCCCAGTAATCCAGCCCCCCGGTCGTGGCGCAGGCGATTTCTCTGTCCATCGTTTCCTGGGAATCGGAACGGATCTCGACCCCGCCGTCAGGCAGAATCTTCGCATAGAAAGGGAGCCGGGAATGCCACTGCGCGGGAGCGAGATTCCCCTGCCAGTCGTTGCCCTCGAACCATGCGTCCCAGCGGATAGCCCCGATGGTCGGAAAAGAGCGCATCGCATCGGCGTGAGCGGTTTCGTCAGCAGACAAAGCACGACAGGCCGTTTGCGCGAGAATCAACGCAAGCGCCGCCGCAAATCGGTAATAGGTCACTGACAGGCTCGGGTGTGGATGCGCGCTGCTGCGCGCTTGAAAATCGCGACGCCGCCTTGCCGTTGGCCGCAGCTTGCTGCGGCAGGCAAGCCTGCCGCTCGAAGGCGCAAGCAAGCTTGCGCAATCCAAGGATTCGCGTCCGTCACTGACAGGATGCGCAAACAGTTGAATTATCCTCCGGCATTTCATATCAGCAGGCTATCCTTGAACGGCGCGGGATACAAGAACCGGGACAGACAACTCTCTGATTCTCCCTGTGTAACCTGAAATCCCCGTCTGCATGTGCGTATCTGCGCATAACGCAAGCCCATGCCACCACCATGGTCCAGCCCAAGTTGCGCAAGGCGACGCAATAAATCCCCATTCTTCCGGTCTTCTGCTACCCCTTCGACCCCGTCAGCAGCAGTCCCTTCGTGATATATCTCTGCGAGAGGAAGAACAGGATCAGAAGCGGGAAAAGCGCCACCACGCTTGCGGCCATCAGGTAGTGTATGAACGAGCCGCCCTCGACCTGCTGATACATCCTGAGTCCGAGCGCGACCGGATAAGTCTCGTAATCCGACAGGTAGATCAGCGGCCCCATGAACTGCTTCCAGTGTCCGATGAAGCTCATGATGCCGACGGTGATGACGATGGGCTTGGCCAGGGGCAGGAAGATGTACGCATAGATTCGTAGTTCGCTTGCCCCGTCAATCTTCGCGGCGTCGGAAAGCTCCTGCGGGATGCCCTTGAAGAACTGCCGGAACAGGAAGATGAAGAAGGCCCCGCCGCCCAGCCATGACGGCACGATCAGCGGTTTGTACGTGTTCACCCAGCCAAGGTTCTTGAAGATCAGGTAATGCGGGATCAGGAGCACCTGCCCCGGCAGCATCATTGTCGCCAGCAGGCACAGGAACCAGAACTCCCGCCCCTTCCAGTTGAGCCGCGCGAAGGCGTATCCGACCAGCGAGGCGGAGAGAATCTGCCCGACCGTCGAGCTGATCGTTATAACGAACGTGTTCCAGATGAACGCAGCGAAGGGGAGCTTGGACAGCGCTTCGGGATAATTCTGCCATCGGGGAGGCCACGTGAAGAACGTAGGGGGGAAGCGATAGACCTCGATCAGCGGCTTGAATGACGCGCCGAACGCCCAGACGACCGGGAACAGGAAGGCGAAGGAAAGGCCGAAGGCAAGCGCGTAGAGAGATAGTCTCCACGCGTTCCTCCTGACCCGGTAGTAAGCTCCGCTTCGCGTTTCCATCGCCGGTTATTCCGATCCTACAGGCGTCACTCGCCCGCGTAGTAGACCCACATTTTGCTGGACCTGATGATGAGCAGCGTGAAGGCCATGATGATGATGAAGAGAATCCACGCCAGCGCGCTGGCGTAGCCGATCTCGAAGTCCTGAAACGCTTTGTTGTAGAGGTAAAGCACGTAGAACAGCGTGGCCTTGTTCGGGCCGCCGGCGGTCATCAGGAAGGCCTCCGTGAAGACCTGGAAGGAGCCGATGATGCCCATTACGAGGTTGAAGAAAAGGGCCGGGGAAATCTGAGGGACGGTGATGTGGATGAACTTGCTGACCTTACCCGCCCCGTCGAGGTCGGCGGCCTCGTAGAGCGAGTCCGGCACATTCTGAAGCGCGGCCAGGAAGATGAGCATCGAGGCGCCGGTTCCCCAGACGCTCATGATGATGAGGGAGGGGATGGCCCATTCCTGACTGAGGAGCCACTTGGGCGGTTCCCACGTCCGCGCCGCGCTGACGCCGACTTTAGCGATGATCCCGGCGATGCCGCGCAGCAGATCGTTGAGCAGGCCGTATTCCGGGTTGAACACCCAGATCCACATCATTATCGTCGCCACGCCGCCGATGACGGACGGCATGTAGAAGATCGTCCTGAAGAAGGATATGCCGCGCAGTTGCTGGTTCAGGAGCATGGCAAGCCCGAGCGCCGCCGCAAGCCCCAGCGGCACGCTCAGGAAACTGTAATATGCCGTATTAACAAGCGCCTTCCTGACGTCGGGGTCGGCCGCGGCGCGCGCGTAGTTGGCCGTACCCACCCATTTGATGTCCTCAAGGTTGATGCCGTCCCACTTGATGAAGGCGAACAGGAAGGACACGACCATCGGGCCGAGGGTGAGCGCGAAGAAACCGATGAACCACGGGGAGGCGAAGAGGTAGCCCAGCAGGTTCTCCCTGGACTTCGGCGCGGCGCGGAGTTCCCTTCTGCTTCCGCCGGTCATGGCCTTACGCCCTCCCCGCCGGTCGCCGGCATTTCAAACACCTCCTTGAGGTGAATGTTTTCCGCCAGACGCCGCAAGGTTTCTCTCGGTGTCTGCTTGTCGTCAAGCATAAGGTCGGTTTCGCTTGCGACCTCGCGGTTCATCATCTGCCAGTTGACGGTTATCGGCTGTATCCGGGCGTATTCGAAGGCGTCAATGAACCGGCGGGTTCTGACCTTTGGATTCACGGATATGAACGCCTCCCGCGCGGCCTTGAGAGCAGGAACCGATCTCTGGTACTTTGCCACTATCGTCTCAGCCGGCAGGGAGGTTGCGAATCGGATGAACCGCCAGGCAAGTTCCTTCTTGCGGGAGTCGGTAGGCATCACAAGCGAGTCCCATGTCACCCGCGTGCCATGTCCGCCCGGCCCGCTCGGAATGTGGGCCACGTCGAAATCCACGCCCGCCTCGTTGAGAGACGGCATCGCCCAGGGGCCGCTGATGAACATGGCTGCGCGGTTCGTCATGAATGCGGTGTCCCCGCCCATGGTAAGCTCGTAGCTGAAAGGCGAGACGTGATGCTTGTAGCGCAGGTCCCGCCAGAACGTGAATTGCGCCTCCGCCTCGGGCCCCCAGAGCGTCCACTTCGTCCGGGACGGGTCAAGATACTCGGCTCCGAAGGCGTAAGTAAAGGGGAGCCAGTAGACCCATCCGGGGATGATGAAGCCGTATCTGTCCAGCCGCCCGTCCCCGTCGGTGTCGGCGGTGATCCGCTTGCATGCGTCCAGGAACTCGTCAATGGTCCATTTCTCGCCTGGCTCCGGGACACCGGCCTCCCGAAAGGTCGTCCGGTTGTAGATGACCATGCACTCCCCGCCCCAGATCGGGATGCCGTAGACCTTCCCGTTGAGGCGGAAGGATTCGACCGCGGTTTTCCAGTAGTCGCGGTCGAGATTGACGCCGTCATCCTTACGCGCGCAATAGTCGTCAAGGCACTGGAACTTTCGGCTGTCCACGAACTGCGGGAAAGGCTCGTCCTGGAAGAGTATCACGTCAGGCGCGTCGCCGGACATCAGAAGTTGCTGGACCTTGCCGTCGTAATTATCCGTGATGTATTCCTGCTTTACGCGGACTCCGGGGTTGAGCTTCCGGAATTCGGCGACGATCTCCTTCCACATCTCGTGCTCGCGATACGACCCCCAATAGGATATCCGCAGGGCGTCCTCCTTCTGGCCGAAGTAGTAGGCATAGGTGTCCCCGAACATCCATATGAGCGAACCGGCGGCGAAGAAGCCGAAAGCCAGCCATCCGGACGCCCGGCTGAAGCCCTCGGCTTCAAGCCTGCGCGCCGCCTCGGCGGCGATTGCAAACAGCGCCGCAATCAGCCACGCCGCGACTTCCCAGGAGATTGTATGACCGCTTCCCATTCGGTTTCCGCAATGTCCCTCTTTCACGCCATGACGCGAGCAGGGATTCTAACCGATAACCCGGCGGAAGGATACTATCCGGAGAATGAATGTGACTCGGCGCACGGCACAAAATGCGTATGATTGTTTTGACCCGGTCGCGCAGGATTTGCAACTCGTCCTGAGATTTGCGCACTCGGAAGGACCATGATTCGGCGCGCGCAATTCCATCGGCCTTAAGCGTTTAACACCAATCGCTTGAAATAGCCCCCCGGAAATTCCGCGAGAAATGCTTATTGACTTAGCTCATAATGCCAGACATGATCTTCTCTATGATTACCGGGACGGCAACGCGACGCTACGAGGAACGTAGCCTGTTGGAGTTCCAGAAGGCGTTTGGCGAAGAGGAAGCGTGTCTGGAGCACTTGCAGCAGATGAGGTGGCAGGACGGATTTATGTGCCCCCGTTGCGGTCACGATGCGGCATGGCTCATCCGCACCCGGGGAGTCATGGACTGCAAGAAGTGCCGCGCCAAGACCAGCGTGACGGCAGGCACCATTTTCCACAAGACGCGCACGCCGCTTCTGAAGTGGTACTGGCTGATTTACCGCATGGCCACGGACAAGGTGGGCACGTCGGTGGCCGAGATGCAGCGATTGTTGGACATCAGGGACTACAAGACGGCGTGGATGATGGCCCATAAGATTCGCAAGGCGATGGCTGACCGGGACGCGCGTTATACGCTGGCGGGACTTGTGGAGCTGGATGATTCGTTCTTCGGCCCGCCGGGGCACACGTTGGGGCGCGGAAGCGAGCGCAAGAGCACGGTGTTGTGCGCGGTTTCGCTCTATACGGACGCGAAGGGCAAACGCAGACCGGGCTTTGCTCACATGCGCGTGGTGGAGGACGCCTCAGCCCGCAGCATCGGGGCCTTTCTGGAGAGTCTGGGTTGCGGAGTTGAAACCGAACAAGGGCGCCAACTTCTGGAAGCAATCCAAACCGACGGGTGGCGCTCCTACCGGAAAGCGGCCGAGGACAAGGAGATTGTTCACTACAGGGTTGTACTGCGCGATGCCTCTGACGCCGGTCGCCTTCTGCCCTGGGTTCACCGCGTGATTTCCAACGTCAAGTCAGTCATCAGTGGAACACACAGGGGCGTTTCGGCCAAGCATTTGCATTCGTACATGGGCGAGGTTTGCTACCGGTTCAATCGCCGCTTCTGGGAGAGGCAATTGTTTGACCGGCTCATAAAGGCCTGCGTGAGCACGCCCACCGTGACCTACGACCAGTTGGTCAGCCGCGAATCATTATGAGCCAAGTCAATAGGCATTTCGTCAAAGAAAGGTTTCAAGCAAGAAGACCTTCCGCGCGGACAAGACGCACTACACGATGCTGCTGGCCACCGACCTTGAAGACGTGGACGCGACGCTGATAGGCCAATTGTATCGCTACCGGTGGCAGGTGGAGTTGTTTTTCCGATGGTTCAAGAAGGCGCTGGAGGCGGACCTGGTTCTGTGCGAGAGCCGAAACGGGATGATGATCGTGATGTATTGCGCGCTGATCGCATCGCTGCTGGTGAGGCGATGGACAGGCACGAAGCCGACGAAGCGGCTCTTCGAGATGATCAACTTCTACCTGACCGGTTGGGCGACTCTGGAGGAGACTATCGCCGCGATAGAGAAGCAAAGGGAGGCCGAGGAGAGGAAACGACGACAGGCCCTGGCGAGGGCCGAAAAGAAGAACTGAGCGACGCCGGAGTGGGAAACGCGACCAAGTCGAGCGCGGGGGGAAAGGTGCGTACGTACAACGACACGCCGCAAGAACGGGGGGAACTACACGGCTACAACCCAGTCACTGACTGCCGACATGCGCCATATCCCTCCTGCATTCATCATATACAGCAACTACCGGGCCGAACAGTATTGATGATGTCCCCGGATTTCTCGAATTTAATAGGGGCAGAGCGGTTACCATGCTGGCGGCGGGAATGCGAACGGTGACAAGACTCAGGATAGCCATGATAGGAGTTGTTGTGATGCTGGCTGCAGCAGTCATACCAAGCTGCGCCGCCAGGAAGGGAACGGATGCGTTGGAGAGGAACGCTGTGCAGAACGCCCCGATAGAAGAGAAGAGGTCCCAGGTCCTTCCGGGTTTCCGCGATGCGGTGGTGGAAGCCGTCACCATCCTTGAGGCCGAACCGGACCGCGCCGACAGACGTCGTTGGCCACTGCGCTCGGACGGCTCGGTCCGCCTTGTCGGGACCGTTCAGAAGCTGTCTCCGGATGGGAACTGCGAGGTCCGTATCCTTGCGGGCGGGGAGGGCCTCTGGAGCCGCGAACTGGCTTCAGGGGATTCCATTCGTCATGGTTTCGACATCGCGGCCTTCGATCTGACCGCGGACTCGGCGGTCGAAGTCCTCGTGGTTGCCGGTACGAGGTCACGGCGCGTCAAGGTTGGAGCCGCGTTCCAAGTCATTCAAGAGCCCTTCATTACCCGCTGGCGTGCGGATCTGCCATCCGGATTTCCTGATTTCACTGAGCAGGAGAAAGAGACTCTGCGCAAGAAGGGGCAGGACATCCTGCAGCAAATCCGCGATGCATCGGCCGGCGGTCAGGGGCGGATAATAATCCCGCCCGGCGATTACTTGTTCCATGCATGCTGGAGTCGGGCGTCCACGTTGAAAGACTTAGCCGACCTGGAGATTGTCGCCGACGGAGTCACCTTCTGGTTCGAACCTGAACTAGTTCACTGCCTGCTCTTTGAGAACTGCCGTGACGTGACGGTCCGCGGCCTGACCATAGATTGCACCATCCCCTGCTGGTTCCAGGCCCGAGTCACCAGTATTGATCGAGAGAAAGAGACAATCCGCGCGACGCTCATGGACGGCTACCCCCCTCGCAACGCCAAAGGCGAACTGGAATCAGAGGGGAATCGGGCGTTCATGTTCTACGATGCCAACGGGGACTTCATCATTCACAGGCATACCCCCGGCGTCTGGCAGCTCTCAGAGGAAGGCGCCAGCGTGATCTGCCAACCTGGCAGGCACGGGATCCCGGGTGCGCTGAAGCCGGGCGACTACCTAGTCGGCGCCATCAGGACAGGCGCAGCGCTGAGGTCGGTGGGATGCGCAGGCATGCGCTACGAAGATGTCAACATCTGGTCCAGTCCGGGGATCGCCGTCAACGAAGGAGGCGGCGAAGGCGGGCATGTCTATCTGAACGTGCGCGCCACGCGCCGCCCACGCACCAACCGGCTCCACGCCTTCGGAGCGGACGTTTTCCATCTCGCCGGGACTGATCGCGGGCCGACTCTCGACCGTTGCGAGTCGGCATACGGCTCGGACGACAACCTGAACATCCATGGCAGTTTCGGGCGGGTCGTCCAGCGCGCCGACAACTGCCATTACTACTTGCAGGGCGCCTACAAGGTGGGGGACACAATTGAGTTCCGCGACATGAAATCGGTGGAACTTCTGGGTATCGCGAAGGTGATTTCCGTAGACGAGACCCCTGACGGCCCCTCCCTTCCGATCAACGAAAGCTATGCAGCCAAAGGTGAGTTTCTCGTTGGGCTGGACGCTGTCCTGGAATTGCCTGCGTTGTCTCTGGTGGTGCTGGACGGAAAGCGTTCGGCAAGTGGGTTCGTGTTGCGCAACTGCTGGCTGCACGACAACTTCCAGCGCACGCTGATCAATGGCTCGCCGGGGGGTATCATCGAGAATACCACGCTTCAGAATGTCGGTCACGGGATCTGCATCCAGTTCGAGACTTGGGGGCCTTGGATGGAAGGTCCCTTTGCACGAGACCTTGTGATCCGGAACTGCCGTTTTCTCGACTCGCCACCGGATGGACCGGCAATCAGTGTCTCCATGCATCCTCCTGGCGGAGGGAGCAACAGTCGCCGTTTCAGATCCCGACCGGTTACGAACATGACGATCACTGGGAACACTTTCACGCGGACCGACGGGGTATGCATGAATATCCACAACGTAGACGGACTAAAGATCCATGACAACAACTTTGACATGCCGGGTTCTCCGACGGATCATTCGGAGTGGCTCTATCTGCAGGACTGCGAGAATGTTTCTCTGGTCCGCAACCTTGCTCCGCTGAATCCTCGTCAAACTCGTGAGGCTCAGGAGTCGGCAGGATCCATGGCAGACCTGGATACGCCTATCATGACAGAGGAAGCCCCTGCCGCGGGCAGGCGCGTTCGGCAGGTTGCTCCTGAGTTTGAGGGAACCGAGGTGTATCACTCGCTCTACTTGCCCGAGGATTGGGCGCCAAGCGGAAAGTACCCGGTGATCGTTGAGTATACTGGCAACAGATTCCCACCCGGCAAAGGCAGCGGCGAGGTGAAAGACGCGAATCTAGGCTACGGTTTGAGCGGCGGCAGAGGGTTCATCTGGGTGGTGATGCCCTATGTGGAGGAGGGACGCAGAAAGAACGCGGTTCAATGGTGGGGCGACAGGCAGGCTACCATCGCCTACTGTAAGATGAATCTGCCGCGTATCTGCAAGGAGTTCGGCGGCGATTCTGATAACGTGATCCTCTGCGGCTTCTCTCGAGGCGCTATCGCCTCCAGTTACATCGGGCTGGCGGACGACGAGATTGCGGCCTTGTGGAAGGGCATATTCACGCACGATCACTTCGACGGCCAGAGAGAATGGAACTATCCCGAGAGTGACCGCACATCGGCTTTGAAGCGACTGGCTCGGCTCAATGGTCGGCCCGTCCTCGTCTGTGGCCAACACGCCAGCGCCGTCCGCGCCCAGTTTCTCAAGGACCATCTTGAACTTGCAGCCTTCGAGTTCCTTGATGTGCCCACAAATCAGATTTTTAACATCCCAGAGGGCAAAGTCCTCCACCCGCACAACGATCTCTGGATGCACCGAGAAAGCGAGTGGCGCCGGCAGGCCCGCTCCTGGCTGCAGAAGGTGACCGGACCGGAATAAAAGACAATGTGCGAGAGGATGAGCGCAAGTCCCGCCGCCTAATGGGCGGCATACTCCGCGTACAGCAGGACCTCGGAATTCTGGGGACACCATACATAACTCTTGGCAAGAAGCATCGCCATGGCCTTAGTAGAAATCTGTAGACAGCGACCGCATTTCTGCATCTGTCATGTTCCCTTCCGCCCTTTCTTTGCCGGGCGGCCCGCCGCCTTCCGAAAAACCGGAACAACCCGCCATCCTCAAGCTGTGACTCCACTATACCACGCCCATTGAAAAATCCCATCCCCGCCCCCGCCGTTCTTCGTGCCGTCGTGGTAAAAAAGACACCGCGCCATGCAGTGTGCCGCATGGGGGGGGTTATTTGTTCCGTTTCTGTTTTCCGGCTGCCGCACGGCGTTTGGGTCTGGTGTTCTGCCTGCCCCATGCGGGCGGGATATTGGAGGCGTTCCACTTTTCGTAGGTTTCCTGAAGTTCCTTCAGCTTGTCCGGGCGCTTTTCAACCAGATTGTTCTTCTCGCTAATGTCCGCAGCGAGGTCGTAGAGTTCCGGCGCGCCGCCCCCGGATGCCAGTTTCCAGTCGCCGGCGCGCACCGCTCTCTGCTCCCCGAACCGCCAGAAGAGCGCTTCATGCGGCGGGTTCTTTGCCTCGCCCGTCAGTAAAGGCAACAGGCTGACGCCGTCAAGCCTGCTTTCCACGCCGGTTTCTCCGGCGGCCGCCAGGGCTGTCGGGAGGATATCAAGGCTGATAACCGGTTCCCGGACGACGCGCCCGGCCGTGAGGCGTTTCTTCCACTGCGCTGCGAATGGAACCCGGATACCGCCCTCAAAGACCTGTCCCTTGAATCCGCGCAGCGGGTCGTTGCGGGACGAGGTTTGAAGCGTCGGCCCGCCGTTGTCTGCCAGGAAGAATATCAGGGTATCCTCTTCGATGCCGCCCTCGCGCAGAGCTTTCAAAACACCGCCGATCGCATCGTCCATCGCGGTCATCATCGTCGCGAAGGTTCGCCGCTTTTCGTCCTTTATCGCGGCGAATTTCTCCAGATGCCTGGCGCATGCGTCCAGCGGGGCGTGAACGGCGTTGAATGGCAAATAGAGGAAGAATGGGTGGTCCTTGTGCTTGCGAACGAACGCCGCCGCCTCCCGTCCGAATGCGTCGGTGAGATACTCCTCCTCGCGGATCGGCTTGTCCCCGCGCATGATGCTTCCGCGAAGCGCAGGCCCGCGCGGGATGTATTCATGCGCGCCGCCGTGGAACCCGAAGAATTCGTCGAAGCCCCGCTTGACGGGCGTGAAGTCCGGCCGGTAGCCGAGATGCCATTTACCGACCATGCCGGTCGCGTAGCCCAGCGCCTTGAGTCGTTCGGCGATTGTCTTTTCGGCCAGTGGAAGCCCGAAGTTCTCCGGCGCGGCCTCCTCCGGGCCGGGGTTGTGTTCGAATCCGAATCGCTGCTGATACCGCCCCGACATCAGTCCGGCCCGGGTCGGAGCGCAGACGGGGCAGGACACGTATCCGTCGGTGAAGCGGACACCGGCGGCGGCAATGGAGTCAATGTTGGGCGTGGGGATGTCCTTGCTTCCCTGGAATCCGGTTTCGCCGTAGCCGAGGTCGTCAGCAAGGAGGATGATGATGTTCGGTTTGCGCGCGGCGGGGGCATCTGCGAAGGCCCATCCGGATCCGCCGGCCAGGACTGCGCCGGCCGCTCCTCCGGCGACCCTCAGAAATTCGCGCCGGTTCATAAAATCCGGTCTCAGAGATTTTCCGAATTCGTTTCTGCTCATGGCTTGCCTCCCTGTAAATCTCTTTACGGCGGAGTTGCACCCGGTTACTGAAGGGCGCGCCTGTTGTTGCGCAGCCGTCCCGGCTACAGGTGCAGGCGAGACGTTTGCGCTACGATCCGCGCCCGCCACATTTATCAATGTATCGCAACGATACTCGCGCCGCCATAGGAAGTCCGGAGCGGGAAAATACAACCCGTCTTGCGAGAATCGAGGACGTGATTTGAGAAACTATCGGCAGACCAGATCGGTCCAGACGACGCATGTCCGGCCCGTCAGGTCGCAGGCGGCGGATCTGAGTCTGTAAGCGCCGGGTTTGTCCAGCATGAAGGTCTTTGTCACAAGGTAACCTGATCCCTTCTCTGCCGCCGTTGAGACAGGGGGAATCGTATTCAGGAAGGCATAATCATAGTCTTCGGGGCCGAAGAGTTCGAAGAGGACGACCTCGTTCACGTAGACGCCGCTGTTGTTCGCTCCTACCGTGTAGTAAAGCGGGGCGTCGCCCTGAATGGCCTCAACTTCAACACTCACGCGGCAAGGGGCCTTCGGGTGGCTCATGCTGCAGCCGACCTTGAGCGATGGCGGCGCGCCATCCGGACGTTCGGGAATTCTTGCGCCATCCAGAATGTCCGTTACGCCCCGGTTCCTGACCTCAAGTCTGCCGTCTTCCCTGACTTTGACCACTTCCCTGTAGCCGGTGAGATCGGCCTGGCCTGTGTCCCATAGCAGATCGAATGCGACGCCGAGGCGGATGCATCTTTCAATTTCTGTAAAGTAATTGCCCATCACCCTTCTGTATGGGACTCCTTCGGAGTTCTTACGCTCAAGGTTGAGTTCGCCGACGCCCCAGAGATTGCCGCGTCCGAGGTCAACATGACCAAGGTTATAACCGGGCGGAAGAAGGATCGCCGTCTCAGCCGCCGACCTGAGCGCTTCAAAGTTTCTGACGGGATTGCTTGTGACGTGGTTCATCAGGTTGCGCGACAGGGACAGCACCTCGCTGAACGGCACGCAGGCGAGCTGATAGTTGTCCCAGTAGAAGAACCGGGTTGCGCCGAGATCGTAGGCATGGGTTTGAAGCCAGGGCGCGTCGGCCCAGTCGAGCTGGCCGTAGACGCTCATGCCCCACTGCTTGCCCGTCGCCCTTGCCGCGCCGCGCAGGAACCCGTAGATGATGGATGCAAGATTTTTCGGATCGTCCACGGGGATGCGGCAGCCATAACACATGTTGATCTCCGGCAGAACCCGGCGCGCGCCAACGCGCCCGGGAGGTTCAAACACGATGGCGTCAGGGGGACCGGAGGGGTCCCTGCCCAGTTGCCAGATTGCCGAGCTGACCATGGTTTCCCAGGTGTAGAGATTCTGTTGCCGGAAGGTCATGTCGCCGAGGTCCGCGTCGCCGCGCTCCCGAAGGCCGGCTGCAAGTCGCGTCGAGGCGCCTTTTTCCAGGACGTTGTCGAAGAGCGTTTTAAACTCGTGCAGGGCTTTTTGCGGGGTTATGTCGCGCTTGAACGCGTCGCTTTCGGCAAGGCGCGGGCGAATGACGAAGTCCCTCGTATGGACCATCGGTTCGTCGAAGAAGATGGTCGGGCCGAGGTAGTTGCTGCGATAGAGATGTTCCGGGAATCGTATCTCGCTGGGGCGCAGCCCCCAGTAGAAAACCGGAAGGTCTTCAATCCAGCTCGTCTGTTCGGCGTCGGCGTTGACGCACGTGATCCCGTTGGCAAGCATGGTCTCGTAGTCTTCCCGGGTGAGCCTTGCATACTCATAGTCAGAGCCGTCGAAGCGGCGGGTTGCGTCTTTCTGGCGCGTGTTATGGGGCGGACCGATTAGGACGTCGGGAGTGAGTTCCAGAATTTTGCCGGGGGGAAGCAATAAATCGCCGGAGAGCCGGGTCTGGCCGACCAGTTCATAACCATGCCCCAGGAGCCTTACCTGTTTCGCGAAGCCTGTCTCAAGGATCACGTCGGTTTCGGCGCGGGGCAGCAGGTATTCCCATGCGCCGAGGCGCGGCAGAACGGGGCGGCCGGTGAACCTGTCTTTGAACTCCAGCGCCTGTTTGTCACCCTCCTGGAATATATATCGCGAGATTGTCTTCCGCGACGCGGCGAGGTCGCCCAGCGGATACGAGGAAGCAAGGAGCCGGAGCGAGAATGTTCCGCCTCCGACCTTGGTTGCCCGAAGGATGATCCACTGCCCATTATCGCCGGCCTGCCCAAGCGCGAGCGTGAAGCTGGTCACGGTCGTTCCCTTTGGGGCGGCGGCTTCATTCAGGCGATATTCCCCCTGAAGCCCGGGTTCTCCAAGTTGAATCTTCCGAGGTTTCATTCCTGCCTCCTCAATTTCCGCCGCAAGCAAAATGCATGGCTGGACGGGAATGCGAAAATGGCAAACCGGATGCGCCGACGCAAACGCCGCGAGGATAAAAGGCATTAACGATCTTCGGATCGTTTTCGATGAATGCGCCGGCATCATGCGTGACTCCAAACATTGCAGCGTTCAACGTCTCCGCACTTTAAGTAATCTCCAGCCTGTCTCCAGCCATTAGCAAAGATTGACGCGCGTCATGCGAGTAAATGTATCGCAACGCAAGGCGACAAGCCATAGAAAGCGGGGGTGAGTACCGCATGCGGTGTATGAGGGGCGATGCCCGCATGTCTTGTGTGTAATTATTCATCACGCGCCGATGGACGGAAGCGCCATATCCGATTGCGGTTCATTGCGGGAAACGTTACTGTAAATATGCGTGATTGAAAAGCTGACCGACGGCTCAACGGATTTCCCTGAAAGGTCTTGATAATGCCGAACCTTGATCGCCGCAGCTTCCTGAGGGGAGCGATGGGAACACTGGCGGCTGCGGCCCTGATGCCGAAGGCCGCCCATGCCGCCACAGGACTGCCGAAGGCGTCAGACATCCGGACGCTGGGCGGGACGGGACTCAAGTGCTCCTATCTGGGCATCGGCACCGGCATACGCGGGCGCGCGCCGGGCATCACCGAGCAGACCATGAAGCTGACGGGCGATCAATACGTCGAGCTTCTGGAACACGCGTACAGCAGGGGCGTGACCTACTTCGACATGGCCGACCGCTACGGATCGCATAACTATATGCGGGAGGCGCTCAAACGCTCCATCCCGCGGGAGAAGGTCATGCTGTTGAGCAAGGTCTGGTCCCGCGAGCCGGGAGAGATCGGGCGCGACATCGAACGTATGCGCAGGGAACTGGACACGGATTGCATTGACGTCCTGTTGATCCATTGCTTGCGCGAAGGAGAGGAGAACTGGCCGAAGACGCTGCGCCCAGCCATGGACGTATTCGCGGATGCGAAGGCGAAGGGACATATCAAGGCGCACGGGGTCTCATGCCACAACCTTTCCGCGCTCAAACAGGTGGCGGACGAGCCATGGGCGGACGTTACTCTGGCGCGGATAAACCCCTTCGGCAACCGGATGGACGGCCCGCCCGACGCAGTGGCGCCGATCCTGCAAAAGATCCACGAATCGGGTAAGGGCGTCCTAGGCATGAAGATTCTCGGCGAGGGCGATCCGGCGGTCATTGCGAAAATGGAGCAGTCGTTGAAATTCGTTGCCGGACTCGGCTCGGTTGACGCCATAACCATCGGGTTCATGAGCAAGACCGAGCTTGATGACGTGGTGAAGCGGATCGAGGCCGTCGCTTCGGAATAAACGGCGGATGAAGCGCGGCAGGTTTGCTTCATCCGCGCCGCGCACTGCAAATGGAGGCTTGAAATGACGAACATTTTCCTGTGGGCGTCCTTCATCGCGGCGATTGTGGCCCAGGACGGCGCGCAATCCGGCGTCAAGACGGCCAGGGACGGCATGCTTGAAGTAGGCGGCAAGAGAACCTTCATCCTCGGGCTTTATGAGAATCCCGGGGACGACGCTGTTCTGGATCAGGTAGCCAAGGCCGGATTCAACTTGGTTCATGCGACGCCGGACGTTGCGGCTCTGGACAGGCTTCACGCCCGCGGGCTTGGCGCATGGGTGAATCTGGGAGGGGCGATTGACCAGAGCGCGGACCGGGAGAAGCGCGAGGCCGCGCTTGAGGACATGGCCCGCCGTCTCGCCGGACATCCGGCGTTCCGCGTGTGGGAGGTTCCGGACGAGGCGCTCTGGAACTGCTGGCACCTCGCCCTGGAATGGCGGCTATGGCAGGAGGGGGGCAAACTCTCAGAAGAGATGCAATCCTGCGCCGACGCGGCGCTCGTTGCGGAGATGAAGGGGCTTATCGCCAAATCGCAGGAGCATTACGCGCGCGGAGAGTTCGCAGAGGGGGAGGCCGCCGCCGATGGAGTATGGGCGAAACTCGGAAAGACGTCACCCCATCCGGGGCTGAATATTTCCAACGCCCCGCAAAGGGCGGCGACCATGTGCAAGGGACTTATCGAGGGCCGCGCCCGGTTAAAGGCGCTTGATCCCGCGCATCCTGTCTGGATGAATCACGCGCCGCGCAACACGATCTCGCAATTGGCCGCATTCAATGCGGCGGCGGACATCGTCGGATGCGACATCTATCCCGTGCCGGAGTTCCAGACCGGACATTCGGACCTGCCGGATCGAAGCCTCGCCTCGGTGGGCGCTTACACGGACCGCATGATGGCCGCCGCGCCGGGCAAACCGGCATGGATGGTTCTTCAGGGTTTCGGCTGGGCGGACCTGCGCGAGAAGCCGACGCCGGAGGAAAAGGAAAAATCCAGGCGCCCGACCTATGAGGAATCCCGCTTCATGGCATATGACGCCATCGTTCATCGCGCCCGGGGCATCCTCTACTGGGGCACGTACCGCATCGAGAGGGATTCGCAGCTCTGGAATGACCTGCTGACGCTGGTCCGTGAGCTGGCCGACATGGAGCCGATCCTCTCCGCCCCCGACGTTGAGTCGCCAATCGAGGTTTCCGTCTCCGAATCATGGGGATCGCTGGAGAAAGGCGTTGTCGCGCTGGGCAAGAACGTCGGCGGCAGAACTTGGCTGGTGGTGGTCAACGAGTATCCCGGAGCTCTGCGTTATAAGGCGCGCGGGCTGAAGGGGATGGAAGGAGTCTTCTACTCGGACAACCTGGCCGGGGTCAGGGCGCAGGTCAAGGACGGCGCGCTGGAATTAAACATCCGCGGATCGGGAGTGCAGATTCTCAGACCGGAATGAGACCCGGCGAGACGCAAGGCAGGACAATGCGCGGAATGGCGGAAGCATGGTTGCCGCCCGCGTATCGGGAATGTCTATTCCATGAAAGTAAAGTCGCATTCCCGTATAATCGCAGGCATGGAAGCATCTCTGAGCAACCGGCATCCGGCGTTGAGAGACGCCGTTATTAGAGCGATAAGAGCGATTGACACCGCGTCCATGCGGCATCCGCTGCTTTATCTTCACTGGCGGCAACTGGTCAACCTTCTGCTCGGTCTGCGAACACAGAGCAGGTTCAAGCTTTGCGTGATCACCGGTTTTGCCGTCGGGTTCTGGGGGCTGATGTTCGGCATGTTCCGGTCCGGTTTCGTTTTTGTCTACGACATGGCGGCCATTGCCCCGTTCCGTCAGGTCCTGATTGACTACATCTTCGCCTTCTTCTACCTGACGCTGCTAGTGATGATGTCCCTGAGCAACGCAATAATCTCCTTCGCCGCGCTTTATCGGACGCAGGAGACGGAATTCCTGCTGACCAAGCCGATGGACGCGATTGCGGTATTCGTCTACCGCGTCATGGAATCGCTGGTCTTCAGCTCGTGGGGCATGATAGCCCTTGTCGTCCCGCTGATCCTCGCGTATGGGTTGACGGTCTGGTGCCCGTGGTATTTCTACCCGCTGGCAATGATTTTCTCGTTCCTGTTTATCATCCTCCCGTGTGAGTTCGGGGCGCTCGCGGCGCTGGTGACAGTGGCCTTCCTTCCCCGCAGCAGACGTCGGTGGATAATCGCCGCCGGAATCGTGCTTCTCATCCCGCTTCTGATCTGGGCGTGGAGCATGGCCTCCAAATTCATCGAGACGCCATTTACAGAGGAGTGGCAGCAGGACATCCTGGAGCAGCTCAGCTTCTGCCAGCAATGGCTCATGCCCAGCCAGTGGACGAGTCAGGGCATGCTGATTGCCGCGCAGGGGGACCTGACGGGCAGCGGCTTTTACCTTCTGCTGTTGCTCTCGAACGTCCTTTTTGGCGGGCTTGTGTGCGTCTGGCTGGGAGATCGGCTTTTCCTGAAGTCCTGGGCTGTGACGCACGCGCACCGCAGCATCGCCAGGTATGCGCTTCACGGCAGGATGGACAGGCTGCTGAACGGTTTGCTCTTTTTCCTTCCGGAGAAGCTACGGCTGCTCGTCGTGAAGGACATCCTCGTGTTCGTCCGCGATCCGCGCCAGTGGTCGCAATGCCTGCTTTTCTTCGGGCTGATGGGGCTTTACATCGTCAACCTGCCCCGGATGCGCTATCACCTTCAACTGCCCTTCTGGCGCAACATGGTGGCGTTCCTGAACGTCGGGGCGACGTGTCTTACGCTTTCGACATTCACGAGCCGTTTCGTCTTCCCGCAGTTGAGCCTTGAGGGGCGGCGTTTCTGGATACTCGCCCTGCTGCCGATGGAGCGCAGGACGATTCTCTGGGGGAAGTATTTCTTCAGCATGGCCGGCTCGCTTCTGATCAGCCTGACCTTGATAACGCTTTCCGACGCGCAACTGGACGTACCCTCGTTCATAATCGCGGTTCATATTCTCATCGTGATTGTTGTGTGTTCGGGCCTTGCGGGGATTTCAGTGGGGCTTGGCGCGGCCTTTCCGAACCTGCGCGAGGAGAACCCGTCCAAAATCATCGCCGGTTTCGGCGGCACGCTGAACCTCGTGGTCAGCATCGTCTTCATTATCCTGACGGTGGCGCTGGTGGCCCTGCCGTGCCATCTCTACTTTGCGAAGGAAATTCTCAGCCTGCGGATGTTCCGCGGGCTGCTCGCCCTTTCGCTTGCCTTCTGCGTCGGAGCGGGAATCGCCGCGACATGGATTCCGATGCGCCTGGGCATCAGGTCTTTTGAAGAACTGGAAACATAGGGACGCGCAATGAGGCATCTGTGCGTTGACTTCGGCACGGTCAGGATCGGGATCGCGATAAGCGACTCGGACGGGCGGGTGGCCATGCCGCTGTGCCAGTTCCGCAACGAGGGGGACGGCAAGGCAGCACAGCGCGTCGCCGAGCTTGCGACGGAGAACCGCACCGAGATCGTCGTGGTCGGCCTGCCGCTCAACATGGACGGCAGCGAGGGCAGGGCGGCGCGGCGCGTGGGGCATTTCACGGCCCGGCTGCGCAGACTGCTGGAAATTCCTGTGGTGACGGAGGACGAGCGGTTGAGCACCACGGCGGCGATTGACGCGCTGGATGGCGCGTTCAAAGGCGCGGCGAGGGCGGAACGGCTGGACGCGGTAGCCGCGCAGATGATCCTCCAGAAAAGGCTGGATGCCGCTCGGGGTTGACGCTCCAGGCGCACAACCTTGGAGTGCGCAAGCCAAGCCCGTCTTCGGGCTAGCTTGCGCCTTGCCGTTGCGCTCGCGCGTTTTTCCCGCGCGCGCTTGCTTGCGGCGGCGTCTGATCGAGTAAGTTTCAAACCACAACCCGCTGATGCCATACTCATCCGGAGGCAAAGATGCTTGAACCGGAACGGAGTTGCGATATGCTATGCGCAGCGTCGCAATTGATGCGCATGATGCCCCTCATCCGTCTCGCTTGAGGCGAGAGAAGTTGAACCCTCAGGCGTAGGGTGTGCGAAACCGAAAGACCGAAGGTCTGAGGTTTTACACACACGAACTTTCTAGGACGCAGGATGTATGGCGCGTGAAACCGAAGGTTTTGCGCACGCTGTTTTTTTTGCAGGAGAGCGCGGAATTGGCAAAGCAGAAACAGATTCGAGTGGCGGTGATCGGAACCGGCGGAATGGGAACCGGGCACTGCAACAACCTTCCGAAGGTCGAGGAAACCAAACTGGTCGCGGTGTGCGACATTGATCCCGCCACCGCGAAGGAAACCGGCAAACGCTGCGGCGTTAAGAGCTTCGTCAAATACCAGGACCTGCTTGACTGGGGCAAGATGGACGGCGTCGTCATAGCGACCCCGCACTACTTCCATCCTGTGATCGGCTGCGCCGCGATGAAGGCGGGCTTCCACTGCCTGTCCGAGAAGCCGATGGCAGTGACGGTCGGCGAGGCAGACCGGTTCATCAAGACCGCTGAGAAGACCGGCAAGGTCTTCAGCGTCATGTTCCAGCGCCGGACGGAGCCGGGCATCAAGGCCGCGCTCGAGATCGCGCGTAGCGGGCGCATCGGCAAGCTGCGCCGCACGCTGCTGATATCCCCGGAGTTCCGCTCCCAGGCCTACTACGATTCGGGGACGTGGCGCGCGACATGGAAGGGCGAGGGCGGGGGAATCCTGCTCAACCAGGCTCCGCACATCATGGATATTTTCGTCCAGCTCGCCGGGATGCCCAAGCGACTGATCGGCAGGACGCGCACACTGGCGCATAACATTGAGGTCGAGGATCACGCCGAGGCCCTCCTCGAATACGAGAACGGGGCATACGGCTACTTCTACACCTCGACGACGGAGCCGGGGCCTGGACAGCGCATTGAGATCGTGGGCGACAGAGGCAAGCTGACCATCGCCGACGGCAAGCTCAGCTTCGTCGAATACGAGACATCTCTGCCGGAATGGGACGCGAAGAATACGGAGATGTGGGGCAGCCCGAAAAAGCAGGAAGTCCCCATTGAGATCAAGGACTGCCCGCGCGGCCACGCAGAAATAGCCCGGAACTGGGCCAGGGCGATCCTTTACGGAGAACCGCTCATCGCCCCCGGCAGCGAAGCCATCGGCGAACTGGAGCTTTCCAACGCGATCATCCTGTCGTCGTTCACGAATAAACCGGTGGACTTCCCGATTGACCGGAAAGAATACGAGGACCTGATCGCGGACCTCAAGAAGAAGTCCACCTTCAAGAAGACAGCCAAAAAGTCCGAGAGGATCACGGACCCCGCGCACAAATAAACGGAAATTTGTATTTCATGTCCGGTCCGGCTGCGCGATCGGATTTGCGCGGACGGCGCTGGAAGCAAGGAGGGAACCATGCCGCCTATCATCGTCGTAGAGGGAGACACAATCCCGGAGGTCTGGGAACGTTCGATAATCGAATTGTCCGCGAGAGGTGAGCCGTACCAAGGCAAGGACAAGGACAACCTGGGCAAGGCGGGCCGCGTCGCGCAGATGGTCATGCGCATCAACAAGCCGAATAAGGAGCCGCGCGTTCACAAATGCTTCCCTGCCGAACCGCGCGAGGTGCTGGAATACGCCGAGGACCTCATCATGGGACTCGACCAGCGAGGGTGGGACTACACCTACCACGGCCAGATTTTCGACAAGCACGGCAACCAGATGCTGCGAGCCGTGGCCATCCTGAGCCAAAAACCGACAACGAACAAGGCGCATATTGTCGTCGGCAACCCGCTCATCGTGGACGTGGAAAAGGGGTTGCACGGCCCGTGCCTTCAGACGATCACGCTGCACCTCAGGGAACGCGATGGACTGCAACTGGATTTTGACACGACGTGGCGCGTTCGCAACTCTATCAACGCCGCGTTCATGAACCTTTTCGCACTGTCGGAACTCCAGAACCACGCCTGCAAGCTCATGTCAGACGCCATCGGCAAGCCTGTTTCCGCCGGGCCGATGACCGATTACACCGTTCATTACAATTACAATTCCAGCGACGTCCCATGGGTACAGAGTCTCCTGAACCAGGTGAAGCGAACCGATCGGTTCTGGAGCACGGAGGAACTCAAGGAGATCGTCAAGCTGATGCAGGACGAATAGCCTGCGGCAACCTTATGACAGCAAAGAAAATCCCCGCGGGGAAAACGGAAGAGCCGGTCGTTGCGACTGACGACGCGCTTCAGATCGCCCTCCTCATGGCCCGGACGGCCGATGACCGCCAGGCGGACGACATCCTGGTTCTGCATGTTTCCGAACTGACGGTCATAGCGGATTACATGGTCATCATGTCCGGACGCAATGTTCCGCACCTGCGGGCCGTGACCGAGGAGCTTGTCAAACTGTCCAAGAAGCGCAAACTCCACCTTCTCGGCACGGAGGGAGCTGATACGATTCCGTCAGGCGACCACAAGTGGGCGATTCTCGACCTCGGCTCCGTCATCGTTCATATCTTCGATGCCGACACCAGGACGTACTACGATCTGGAGTTGTTATGGGGCGACGCGCCAAAGATTGACTGGAAGGCTTGAAGTCGCATCCGGGTCTTTCCGGACAGCTTTTTTTATCCACCTTCCCTTCCCAGGCAGGCAGGAGGATGATGTGAGCGAACAGGCGGAAGCAAGAAAGGCAATTGAGGATATTCTCAGGTCAGAGTCGCTTGGCGTTCTCGCAACCCATGACCGCGGACAACCCTGCGCCAATCTCGTAACGTTCGCGGCATCGCCCGACCTCAGACGGATAATTTTCCCGACAAGGCGCGGCACGCGCAAATTCTCGAACCTGAGCGGAGACTCGCGCGTCGCGCTCCTTATTGATACGCGAAAGACTGGAAAAGCGAAGGATAAGATCAATGTGGTCACGGCAATCGGGATTGCGCGCGAAATCCCGCAGGATGAATATCCTGATGTGAGAAAAACCTTTCTGGAGCAAAATCCTGACCTCAAGAGCTTCGTCGAAGCGGAAGACTGCGCCATTATCAGTATTGAAGTTGATGTTTATAATCTGGTTCGGGAGTTCGAAAAGGTTGTCGCTGTCAAGCCTTGAGCGTTCCATCAGCAGTGATTGCGAAGCTGAAGCTCGATCGGGTGAGGGTCAAGATACCATTGGTCTTTAAGGTATGCGCATTCGTACTTCCTTACGTAATGTTTCAGTAGAGTTACAGGGACAATGAGCGGTATGTTTCCAGCTCGATAAGCTTCAAGAATACCGGCCATTTCCGCTTTCTCATCCCCGGCAAGCTGCTCCTTGAAGTATCCCATGGCATGTTGCAGCACGTTGCAGTGCGAACCGACTGTTGCCATTGTTCCAAGCGCAGATAGCAGCGCTGTTTCATACGCCGCGAACGCCTCGCCGGCCGGCATTTGCGATGCGGCTGCGACGAGCCTGCCCATCTCCCGGTAAATCCTCTGATTGTGTGAGAGTATTAGCAGCTTATGGCTGGTATGGAAGGCGACAAGATTGCCGACCGAGCGCCGCCCGCTTATCGTCTCGCGCCAGCGTCCGAGAGTGAAAATGCGTTCGACGAAGTTTTCCCTGATGCCGTCGTCATTGAGTCGCCCTTCGTCTTCCACTGGCAGCAGAGGAAAATGCTCCATGAAGACCCTTGCGAAGATGCCGACGCCGCGGCTGACAGGGATGCCGTTATCCAGGTAGACCTTCACCGATCTCATGCCACTGCTTGGCGAGCGGGTTTTAAAAATGAAGCCGCTCAGGTTCTCGTCCTCGAGCGCTTTCACCCTTTTTCGCGCCCATGATTTCATCAGGGCGGTGAAGTCAACGCCCGTGCGGGACGTGACAAGCCGCGGGTTTTCGGGATCGCCCACAAGCCGCAACGCCTCTCTGGGAACATCCATTCCGCATTCAACCTCAGGACAGATCGGAAGGTATTCGACGTATTTACCGAGCGTGTTGAGTAGGAATTGATCGAGCTTGTGACCGCCATCGTGCCTGACTTTATGACCCAGGAGACACGCGCTTATTCCCAGCCTTGGTTTTGCGTCCATGGTAAGGTCATTTTCCTTTATCGTCTTGAGAGCTTCCGGCCCAGGAGCGATTCGACTTTCTCAACATAGGATTCCATGTCGAATTTCCGTTGAAGCCCGCTATCGTTCATGTATCGCACCTTGCCGAAGATCGCGCGCTCTGTCCACGGTCTGTCATGCTTGCCGAAGCACCATGCGACCCCGGCAAAGGAGTTCGGATCGCGCCCGTCAAGCTCATATTTGTTGTTCAACGCCAGCGCGTTTCGGTAGGCGATTTCCGGGGACGGCGACCATTCGAGAATCTTTTTCCCCCAGTACATTCGCATGTAGTTGCTCATCTTCCCGGCGGCGACCATCTCCATCTGCGCTGCGTTCCAGTAGATGTCGTGTGTGCGGGCCGATTCCAGTTGCCCCAGGTCATAAACGTACGGACGTTCGTCTCCGCAATGCTCCGAGAGGGTTGTGGCGGCCCATTTCGGCAGGCATGAAAAGGAGTCGTAATCAGGATTATAGTTGACGAAATTCATGCTCAACTCGCGCCTAACGATCAATTCCTCAAGGTACGCCTCCGTGTTTTCACGCCCGGCCGAGGCCTGGCTTGAAACGGCGAGCGCGATCTCCAGCGGGGATATCTGCCCGAAGTGCAGATAGGGACTCATATGCGATGTGAAGTCAAGCGAGGGATCGTTCCTGAAGGCGGCGAAGTTATGCAGCTTCAGATTCAGGAAATCTCCCAGCAACCTCCCCGCTTCCGATTCCCCTCCCCTGAAACTCGATGCCGGCTTCGCCACCTTCCGTATCTTGAATTGTGACAATGCGTCGGCAGCATCGGCAAGCTCGATCCCGCCAAGTCGCATGCCGATGGATTCTTTTTCTGGTCTTTCTTCGCGCAGCGGAACCAGGTATGCGGGCAGGCGCTTCGTTATCTTGCCTCTAATCGTCGCTGCGGCGTATTCCTCCTTGCCGGATGCCGTCTCAACCGGAACCACCACGTCGGATTCCACCTGAATGACGGGGCAGGGCAACTTCGCGGCCACGCTCTTGCGCCATTGCTTCTGAATCCTCAGGTAACCCCTGTCGGCAATGAGAAGCGCGGCGTCATCTGCAAGCGACAGCGCCGCCTTGTCCGGGTCCGCCGATAATACAATCATTGCGATTCCCATGCCGGCAAGGGCGCGCGATGTTTCACAAAGCCCTTCGAGCATGAAGCGATAATGACGGATATTGGCCTCCGGAAATCGCGGGGTAATGCCGAACACGACAACAACCGGAAGACGTCTGGCATTCGCCTGCCGGATGGCGTGCTGAAGCGCGTGGTTGAAGCTTATTCGCTGGGATGCCTGCATCCAGTAGAGGACGAAGCGCCCCCCGCGTTCGTCCCTGTCATTCAGCCTCTGAATCCGCGATTCCTGGATCAAAGCTCCAAACCCTCTCTGCGTCCGGCGTCTATTTGGCCGGTTCGAAGCAGTAAATCGCCCCGATGTCGGAGCTGACTATCAGCCGTCCGTTGGAAACAACAAGCCCGTACGCCTTGCCCTCGACCGGCGTCTGCCACAGGATGCGCCCGTCCGCCGCGTCAAGCGCGGCGACCACGTCCGTCCCACCGGCGAAAAGCGTCTGACCGGCCAGGATGATTTCATGCTGGAATCCGCATTGTCTTTTCCAGATAAAGCAGCGCCCCATGTCAGCATCGAGGATCGCTATTCGCGAATCCATCTCCTGAAGTTTTCTCTGGATGTCTTTGCCTTTATCGCTCGGCTCCTTTCCCAGCTTCTTCAATTCCTCCCGGAGAGGCTTCTGTTCGGCCTCGATACCGAGTTTCTGCTTGCTCAGCGCTATGTAGCGCGTCCTGTCGAAAGCCGATATATCCGTCGGGGTGGCGAGGTAGGCCTTTGAGCCGGTGACAACCATGCTGGTGGCCTTCGGAAACTTGACGAGAAAATCCTTTGACTCCGCGTTGAAACCCCGCAGTTCCCCGAACGAGCCGTGATCCTGCCCGTGGCCGGCCAGCAGCGTGTCGTCCTCGGTCAGCAGCGCGAATATTCCCCCGTCGCCGTCATTGCCCACCAGACCAAGACTCTCGCCGGCTCTGATATCAAAGACGATGGGAGCCTGCCTGCCCTGGGACAGGTAGAGCTTCGTCCGGGACGCGGCTATCGCGCCCTGCATGGTCAGGTCCTCGCGCTGGACTTTGTAGAGCCCTGGCCCATGATCGGAGCCTGTCGCGGCGTCAACAGCGCAGAGGAACGAGGCGTCCCACGGCAGGAGCGACGCGGCGAAATACGCCTTGCCGTCCTGAACGGTGACGCCCGTGCGGCAAGGTCTGCGCGAGATGAATCGCCCGTCCTGAATCAGCAGGCGCTCGTCCTTCGTTGCCCTGTATTTCCAGACAAGGCTTCCATCAGAAGCAGTGAGACAATAAGCGCATCCGTCGTCGGAGCCGAAATAGACCTTTCCGTCGTGAACCGATGGCGGAAGCCGGACGGGGCCTTCCGTGTGAAACAGCCAGCTTTCCTTTCCGGTTGCGGCGTCCAGACAATGAACGGCGTTATCAACCGAGGAGCCGTAGAAGACGAGGTCGCCCGACGTCGTCGCGTAGAATGCGGGATCGAAGTCGCGCGTGGATTTGATGTTTCTGATAAACGCGTATGAGTCCCACTTGGCCGGACCGGCCCACGCCGTCTGCGGCGGGATTGCCGATTTGACCGCCCATTTCTGCTCCAGCGGCGTGTACAGCGATTCGGAAGTCACTCCGCTGCGGCGGTTGTCATGCCGATAGGTCGGCCAGTCTTCAGCCGCCAGTCCGCCCGCCGCTGCAGCAAGCATGACAAATGTCCAGACAATGCTCCGTATCGTCTGGAAATCGCTCTTTCTGATGTGTCGCTCCATTGACATATGTATTCTCCGTTTCTGGAGTCTGCTCTATTCGTCCTTGTGCATCACGTCTTCCGGGATCGCCTGCTTGGGCAGGCCGGGGCCTTCGTATGAGGCGCTCAGTTCCATGCTGCCGTCTCCCTGGAAATAGCCCACGGTTATCCTGTGCAGTCCCGCCTTGAGGGCGATTTCTCCCGATTTCTCGCGCTTGCCGTGAAGCCCGTCGTTGTCAACGACAAGCTGATCTCCGATCCAGAGCCGCGATCCGTCATCCGATTCCGTGTAAAAGCGATAGATGCCGTCCTTTTCCACGACGATGTAGCCCGTGAACCGGAAGATGATGTTTTCGCCGCGCATGGCCAGCCCGGTGTCAATCCTGTTGGTGACGCCGAATTCCTTCGGCGTGATTTTCGAGAAATCCGGAAGCTTCTCGCCGGCGGCGATTTCGTAGTAATCGTAGCGAAGGCCGGGGGCGGTTTTTTCCGGCCTATCCGGTTCGCGGGCGGGGGTTTTGGAGAATGTCCGCCTCGCCACGGCGCTCATACCCCCGCCGGGCATGAACGTCCGCGCGCAGACGGTCGTCGTCTCGCTCAACGTCAGCGGCGCGGCGAACTGGGGCGACTTTTCCGTCGGTTCGGTTCCATCCAGCGTGTAGCGGATCGCCGCTCCAGAATGGACCGTGTCAAGGCTTACGGTTATCGCGTCAAGGAACGTCGCCGCCGGCGCGGAGAATCGCGGCGCGCGTATCGGTATCGGCGCGAAGCCGACCGATGTCTCCATCCACTCCCCGCAACTGCATCCGCCGCCGCCCTCGGGCGCAAGGACCATGCCATTGGCCGGAACCACGCTGAGCCAGCAACTCGGACGTAGCTTCGCCCAGCCGCCCGACTCGCCCGTGCGGGCGTCCCAGATCGAGATGATCCTGCCCCGCCCGCGATACACCACGCCGTGCAGCGTCCCGGCGTAGGTCGCGCAACCCTCGTGCCGCCCCATCGCGTCAGTTACCTGTTTTCCAGTCTTGAGATCGTAGCCGCAAGGCTCAAGATAGACCGTCTCGCCGACAATGACCGGATGCTGCATATGGCCGCCGTGGTTGTCGTTCGGCCACTTATGCGAGGCCTGCCACCTCGGCTTACCGTCGGCTGGATCATAGCAGTAAAGGTGATACATCCCGCCGGCAGAAGGGGCGATCAGGATGGCGTCATCGTTGCAGATCAGATAGAAGGTGACGACGCCGTCCGCAGTGTCAATACCCGCTTCCCAAAGTTTCCGCCCGGTCTTCGCGTCCAGCGCGACCAGGAACTGGTCCGACCAGAGCTTCTCCGAGCCTATCCTTCCAGTCCTGAGGGCCTTGAGCTCCGGATTGCGGCATTCGACGAAGTAGACCTTGCCGTCGTTGATTGCGATTGTCGTGTTGATGATTACCGCGTCGCCGTATCGCCAGGCAAGCCCGCCGTCATCGTTAATGGCAAAGAGATCGTTGCTGCAAATCTTTTCCGTGCCCTGTCCGGACGTGGCGTCGTACCAGCTCGGCCCGCCCCAGAAATCCGTGCAGGCGGAGCCTTTCCAGACGCTGCTGCCGAAGAGGAGTCCGTCCTCCCGCCCGACGTATCCCCATTCGTGAGTCGCCCGAAGCGACGCTTCCGGAAGCGGCGTCGTCTTCAGCAGCCCGCCGGATGCCGCGTCCAGAGTCCAGCACGCGTCGCCTATTGCGACGAACAGACGGTCATCGTCGCAACACCAGTTGCACGCGTCGCGGGGGATGTTGACCCTGCGCAGGGCGGGGATTTCGAGCGACCAGAGAATCGCCCCGTTGCAGGAATCCATCGCCAGCAGGCGATTCATTCCCTGATGGAAGAGCCTTCCGTTGGCGGCAAGCGGGGCGGGCATTCGCGGATTGCGGTCAATCCCAAAGTCCGCGCCGGGGCGTCCGATCCAGCGGGCCTCCAGGTCCCCCGCGCCGATGATTCCATCCAGACCCTCGCCGCTCTGCGCGTTGTTCGCCGCGTTGGCGTACTGGTGCGTCCATGAGCCGACATCAGGTGCAGTGTCTTTGCGGATGAACGCCCAGGTTCCGTTGCACGCCTCGATGCCCCTGCCCTCGGCGTCGGATGATGCCAGCCAGCTTTCAAGCTCCGGACGCATCGCGATTGCTTTGTCGTCATTCGGTGAACCGAAAACCGCAATTCCGTCTCCGGGTTTAAGCATCCGCAATGCGGACGATGCGTCGCCCGACCATTTGCCTTCAGATATCGCCCTTTCTGAAACCACAAGATTTGCGAAATCTTCCGGGAACGGCAGCCTGCTGAGATCATCCGCCTGGAAAAGCGATATCCTCCAGCCGTAGACGTCGGCCTGTTGAAGCGCGCGCCGCGCGGCATTGATCCGATCCGCGTCGTCGTCCGCTCCGATGATCCGGAGATTGCTGCGGCAGGCCAGTTCATAGGCCAGCCGCCCGGTTCCGTTACCGATTACTAAGCATAGGCCATCCCTGACACCTGTGTTTTCAAGTATCTGTTCGGCAGCCTTGCCCAGCGCCTCGGTCTCTGTGGCAGGTTCGAACGGGGACGGCGCGGACGGAACGGCGTGAACGGTGAAGTTCATCGCGTTGTCCATCTCGAATACGTCGCTGAATGCCTGCCTGCCGTCCTTCTCCGCCTTTATCCGATAATGATAGAGCAGTTTGGGTTTCAACCCGGCGATTCGAGCCTGAATCCACGATCCGTCCGGAACGGCTTCCGCCGTTCTGTCCGGCGTTTCCCCTTCGCCCCATTCGATTATCGCGCACTTCGCCTCCGACGCCTGCCACCTTATTTCTGCCGCATCGGGGGAAACGAAACGCAGGACCGGCCCGCGTGTCACAGTCAGTTTCAACGGAATCAGCGATTTCTTCTGCGTCCAACTGTTCTCGACGACCTGGGACCGGACGGCTTCCGCGCTGACTGCCACTGCGTGGATGCTGCCGTCCATCTTGAAGAACTCGTCATCGTCGCGATATGCGCCGATGGCGAAGACGGCTTTCGGCGGATACTGGATGTCTCCGGACTGTTCGGACGACAATGCCTCCAGCCGACCATCAACGTAGATTCTCATCGTCTCGCCGTCATATGTTCCCGCCACATGATGCCAGCGGCCCTTTTCGAATGCTGTCTGGCTTTTCAAATACTTCAGGCGTCCATCTGACGCCGATACTGCGAAGCTGAATCTCGACTGATCGTAGCCGAGCAGCCATCCCTTCTCGAAATCTCCGTTGTCCTGAACGTATCCGGCGATTCCGCCCCATTCAGTTCCCTCATTGATGCATACCCATGCCTCAACGCTCAAGTCGCGCTTCGGCAGCTTCGACTGATCAAGGACGGGAACAGTAACGCTTGTCTCGCCCTGCGAGAAGACTAACGCCGGAAACGGCGCGGAGACGAGACGGGCAGTCCCCTCGATTGCCGCCCCGAAATCGCCGACCTTTGAGGCGACGACGCTCTCCTTTGCCGCGCCGGGAGCAAATTCCCACTGCGCCATCGGATCCGCCCAGACCCAACTATCTAGCGCGAAAAGAGCCAATAACACAATCACGCATATTCTTCTGACCGTATTGAAAGGCACTGCGAGTTCTCCGATCAGGTTGCAGGACCTGCGACTACGGTCGGGTGATCATCAGACCATCCGTGCCGCCGTGAAGAAAGCGATCCCGGGGAGCGCATGGGATTTTACTTCAGAGCCGGAAATCCATGCCAATACAATCAAAAATACGCATCTTCCGCTGGATGCCCCGCGTCCTTCATCCGCCGTCTTACACAAGCCCCTCTGTCTTCATAACCGAGCCGTCCTTAAGAAACACCTTTCGCTTCGCCGATTCGACGAGCAGGGGATCGTGCGTGGCCAGCAGGACGGTGACATTTTCGGCGCGATAAATCTCCCTGAGCAGTTCCAGCACCGACGCCGCGTTGGCGGAATCCAGGTTCGCCGTCGGCTCGTCGGCAAGCAGCAACTGCGGGCGATGAGCTACAGAGCGCGCTATCGCCACCCGCTGCTGCTCGCCGCCGGAAAGCTCGACGGGATACGCGTCGGCCCGGCGCGTCATGCCCAGCCGCTCAAGCAGTTCTTCGGAACGGTTGCCGCATTCGGCCTCTGACGCCCCGTTCAGTACCAAAGGCAGGCGGATGTTGTCCCGCGCCGTCAGGTCGTTCAGCAGGTTGTAACTCTGAAATACGAAACCGACGTTACGACGGCGGAAGCGTGAAAGCTGCTTTTCGCCGACCTTGTCAATGTCAATGCCGCATACGCGGATATGGCCTGACGCCGGACTCTCCAACCCCCCGATCAGGTTCAGCAGCGTCGTCTTGCCCGAACCGCTCGGGCCGGTCAGCAGGATCATCTCCCCCGCCGGCAGGTCCAGCGTGACGGACTTCAACGCCATCACCTCGGTCTGGCGATTCCCGTAGCTCTTTGAGACGTTTTCCAGAGAGATCATGCGCTCAGGTCGGCATCCTCATGATGTCCGCTGTTTTCCGCTTCGACGCCAGGCGGGCGGGCCACAGGGCGGCGATCATTCCGGCGACAAGGACTGCGATGATCGGCGCAGCCGTCATCTGCCAGGTCAGGCGGGGGTAGACGACGCCGCTCATGACGAAGTGCGGATTCTCGGAAGTGAATCGTCCCAGATCAATTCCCGTCCTTGCGCCGGCGCACGTGATCAACGCCCCAACAATTGAACCGAGAAGTCCGGCCCCGGCGCATATCATCGCCGTCTCCAGAAGAATCAGTGTCATCAATTCGGACGGCGTGACGCCCATCGCCTTCAGTATGCCGAATTCCCTGTGGCGGTCCATCACCGACACGAGCACTGTATTCGAGATGCCGGCAGCGACCATGATCACGACCAGCAGGATGACTATCGTCATTGAAACGACGTTCAACTGCGTCAACTGATCAAGCTCCGGCAGCAGTGCTTTCCACGGAGCTATCCTTTCGCCTTCGCGAAGCAGCGGCTTCACAATGTCCGCTGCTTCCTCGTCGGGCGTTCCCGTCTCGAAGAAGACCGCGACGTCGCCCGTCGTTGAAGCTGTCGCAATGTCCCTGACCGTTCCCAGATGAGCGTATGCCATGCCCTCGTCAAAGCGGTCAATCCCGGTTCTGAAAACGCCGACAACCTTGGCCGGGCGCGTCGTCCCGTCCGGCAGGCGGATGTTCAAGGCATCTCCGGGCTTGACGGACAACGTGGATGCTGTCTTCGCGCCGATGAGGATTTCAGCTCCTGCGGACGGCGCAGCGAGGTACGCGCCCTCGACGACGCGGGCCGGCACGGCGCTGACGATGCGTTCACGCTCCGGAACGACGCCGGTCAGTTGAACCGGAGATGCTTTTGAATCAACCACCAGCATCACCGGCGCGGAGAGCCGGGGGAGCGCTGCCTTCATCCCGCGCGGAAATTCGGACATTTCAGCCCATCGAGCCGTTGTCTCCAGCGGTTTGTCCGAACGCACGAGCAGTTGCCCGGTATGCACTGATATTGAATTTACGATCATGGCGTCGTTCACGCCCACCATGATAGCGCTCAGGAACGTCAGGGCGGCGACGGCCATCCCTATCGCCCCGATTGTGATCCAGGAACGGGAGCGGCGGCGTGAAATGCCCTGAAGCGCCATGCGGGACCAGAATGCGATCATCCGCGCGCTCCGATTGCCGCCATGAGCCGTGCGGGGGCTTTTATGCGCTCCGATACTGCCAGCAACAGGTCGCGCCAGTCTCGATCCTGGAATATGAGTCCGCCCACCGCAAGCCTGTCGCGGGATTCCTCGAACAAGGCCATCGCCCGCATCATTGACGCCTCCGACGCAGCCTCAAGGTCGAGTTCTTCGAGCGCGACGTCTTCGCGAGCGACCGGACGGCCGGATATGCAGCGCGAGTGAACGGCGGTTGAGAGAACAAAATTATGCCTTTGCCTCGGGATATCGTCATCAACGTCCACGATGTCATCGAGAATCTGGCAGGCCAGCCCGAACAAACTCAGTCCCGCCCTTGCGACCGGCGCTTTTGACATGTCCACACGGCCTGCGGCCTCGGCCACGGCAACCGGGGCTTCGAACAGCAGTCCCGTCTTGAGCAGGTGAATGCGGTCGAGAAGTTCCTGCGGCTCAAGCACGGCCTTTGCGCCAAGCTCCTCCTCGTGCTCCTGAAGCCCGCTTGGCGCCAGTATCTTCAGCGTAAGGCGCGAAATCGCGGTCGCCTCCCCTCGGCTGAGATTGCCGGCGGCAACCTCCTCATCAAGAAGTTCGAATAGGACGCGATCAGCCGCCATTATCGTAAGTACGGACGCGAAACGCCCGCCCCCCTTCGGCAGCATCATGGGAATGACGGCCTTGAACTCGTCGTCCAGCAGGTTGTCGCAGGCTGTCACCCATGCCCTCATGCACTGGGACAGGAGGGCGTAAAGGCGAAGCTGATTCCGTGGCAGTCCGACGCCGCGCTGGGCTGCGATGAACAGGCACGAAAAGAGGTTGCGCTCCATGGACGCTACGGAATCATCCCACGGAGCAAGTTCGCAGATTCCGCCAAGAACGCGGATTGACCGGTCGTGAAATTCGCGCAGAACGTCGCTTTGAATACTCAGAGCCTCGACGAATGGCGGGCATTTGAGCAGTCTTTCGGACGGTCCAGCCGTCATTTTGCCTTGTTCCCTTTCAGCAACCGGATGCATCCCATCGTTCCGCCGCATTGTGCCAGGTTCTGCGCCCCGGCCTCCAGAAGCGCGCCCTGCAGTACGCCTTTGATGCTTTCCTCAATCTCCGGCTGCCGCAGAAGTATAACGCCTGAATACGAGTAAAGCTTCCCGAATAACGTCCAAGGGCGGTCAATGTCAGCGATCACAAATCGTCCCCCGGGTTTCAGCACGCGCATGGCTTCCATTGCGCTGCGCTTCTTCAGGTCCAAGGGCACATGATGGTAGAATAAAGCCGAGGTATAGGCGTCGAAGGAGGAATCCTCGAATGGCAGCTCCTCGGCCAAGCCGGGTTGGAACCGGCAGACGGAGTTTGCTCGCTTGCGCGATGCAACCTTAATCATGGGGAAGGAGGCATCCACGCCGATAACCTCGCCGGTGCCAATCCGGGCGGACACTTCAGCGGTCAGGAGTCCCGTGCCGCAACCAACGTCAACGATGCGATCTCCGTCCTTCGGAGCGAGCGCGTCGGCAATCATGCGGTTCAGACGCGGTTCCGCCCCGAAAGCGACGATTGGGATCAGCGCGTCGTAGACCGACGCCGCATGGGTGAGCACCCGCCCTCTGGTGGGAAGCGAAAGCTCTTCGCGCCTGCCCTTTCGTCCGAACATATTTCAATCGCTCCCCTGTTATCCGTATCCGCAGCGCGCAGCAGGCCAGTGAAAAACTAATGGTTCACGCGGATATTCTACTTGGGCGAACCCGCGAAGCAAACAGTCGCCTTTTTCACCAACTTCACGGAATCGAGCCTCTTTCTCGCGTCCGCGGGAGAGACCAAGCCATCCTTGCCCTTCGGATGGCCCGATCCGGCAAGAGCCATTTCCACCGGCGAGGTATCGGCGGGATTCAATACCCCTTTGAATACAAATGACGGGAAATCGTCGCCCGAAACGTTGATCTCCGCCTTGCATACGACCGGACCGTCTCCGATTCGGGTCATGGCGGCGGGTGTCAGCTTGAATGTCCTCTTAAGTTGTTTGACCGACAGTGTCGCGCTCGATACGGCATCGGGAAGAGGATTCTTGGCCGAGGGATAAAGGCTGTTGCCGTCAAGGATGCCTCGCGCGTGCGCCCATACGGGCAGGGCTTCGCCTGCCTCCCTGATCTTAAGTCCCAGTACCTTCATATAGCCGTTTCCCAGCCCTTTCTTGCCGGTCTTTTCTGTAACGTAGACCGTATCAAGGTACTTGCCATCCGGGGTTTCCAGCCAGAGGGCGAGCTGGTATAGCTCCTTACCCAAGGCCTTTTCTCCGAAATCTATCGTGAACTCAACAGTCTTTGCCGCAGGAGCATCCGCAGCGCGAAGACCGTCACCGATGAAAATGAAGGCAAACAGAGACAGAACCAGCATGACGCCTGAAGACGCGTTCCTATTTCCGGAACCGATGAAAAACGGGACTGACTTGCGAACGTATTCCGGACTGTGTTCCATTTTCACCTGATGATCTCCTTGTTACTCTGGAAACTTGATTTTCCCAATTGACATAATCATTTCCGCGCGTGGGAGACAAGTCAAGCCAAGTAAGAGCGCGTTCAAGGTTGGAGTTCCGATGCGACAAGCCTGACGACGCTGCCGTCCGCCAGAGCTGCGAATACTCCGTCACCCGCTCCTGCAATTGCCACAGGACATGACGACATCAGCAGCGCAGCCAGTACCCGGCCCTCCGGGCTTATTACTGCGATATGACCGTTCTCAACTGCCGCAAACACTACAGGGATATCGTCATATCTCGATTCACAGAATGATGTTACGGAATCCCCCATGTCTCTGCGCCAAATGCATTTTCCCGAGCCGTCAAGCCCGTAAACCGAAAACGAAAGCGACCCGGCAATAAGAATCGGCGGTCTATCCGGCGACGTTGGCAGGGCCGCCAGCGCAGTCACCTCGTCCCCGGTATTGTATTTCCATAAAAGCGATCCATCCCAAGACAGGGCATGCACGTTTCCATCAGCTCCAGCGAATACAACCTCGCGTTTTCCTTCTCCACTCAGATTTGCGGCGAGAACGGCATTTGTCCTGGGTCCGCTTCTGGATGAATATCCCCACATAGGCGCTCCGGCTGCGTCAAGGCAATGCCACCAGTAGTATTCCGTGCCAGCCAGAACGTCGGGACGCCCATCGGAGTCAACATCCGCCACCGCGCCGCAAGTGGATGCGTGGACGGTTTCCCGCCGCCATAATTCCCGACCTTGACCGTCAATGCAGTAAAAGTGCCAGGATTCCGTTCCTGCAATAATTTCCGCCTTCCCGTCGCTGTTCAAATCGGCGCACATTAGGACCCTGACAACAGGCTTACGTTTATATTGCGGGAACTGATGGTTCCAGAGCAGATTACCCTCCGTGTCGAAGCAGAAAAGCTGTCCGTACTGGGTTCCGGCAAGGACTTCCGGCTTCCCGTCTCCATCAACGTCGCCGGTTACTATGGCGCGCACAGGACTGCCGGCATCCTTTTTCCACAAGGCGCGTCCATCCCTGCCCAGAACGGCAATGTAACCGCTTGAATTGCCGATGATTGCATCCGGCGCTGAATCGCCGTCAACGTCAGCAGCGGTTATGACGGGCTGCTGGGAGAGCGAAGCAGAGAGGTTAACCGCCGCTTCCTGCCCTATCGGCGATGCGCGCACTTCAAGTTCCGCAAGGTAGACGCCGCATCCCTCGCGCGGTATGAGTTCGATGGTCAGATATCGGGCCTCGACGTCGCCGCCGTTGATCCTGTGCGCAATCGGGCTTCCCCAGTCGCCGTGCGGCCCGTTGTCAGTAATTTCCGCTATATTCACGGCTTCGCTGTCGCTTTGGCGGGAGGCTTTGACTGTAATTTTCTGTGTGGCAAAGGCGAGTGATTTTGACGATGTAAGCCCCCACCATGCGTCAATGCTGATCTGCCGAAGTCTACAGGGACGCGCCAGATCAATCTTCAGAGTGACAGGGATGCCCTTATCCCACATTACGCTGTTTTCGGCGCGCGCTGTCTGCCCGTCGGTCAGCATGCGTATATCATTCGGGGAATCATCCGTGGCAAATGGATTGACTGCCGCCGGCGTCGGCATGGAAGTGATTTCCCAGCCGGAATCAAAGGCAAACGGATAACCGGCATTGTTGGTTATCAATAATCCCGGCGACATGGCTTCAGATGTCCAAGCTATCGCCAGGCCACCGAGCGGAAGTATGGGCGCAGTTGGCGAAATCGCTGACCGGGTCCCAGCCTGGAGCGCAGCAATATCCGGAACTATCGGCCAGAGAGATGCTCCGTCGCGCATCGCGAATACCGTCCTGCCTTGCTCAAGGCGAAGCTGTATTTTGCCATGGTCCGGCCTGTATTCGCGCCCCCCGGCGGAGATGAACCGACGATTCAGGCTCATGATAACCTCGGCAGCTTCCCGGGCATAAAGCAAGAAACGTCCACCGGGCCGCATTGAAATCGTCACAGGCCTATTACTTTCCAGCAGCTTCTGTCCCGCAACCGTTACCGATGTTGCCGAAAAGATGGTTGCTGTTTCCCCTTCGGCGGCCCAACCCTGCCCGGCGACGGAGAGCGGACCTGAGCTTCCTCCGAAACCAATCCATACGCGCCTTTCTCCTGCTTCTAATACAAGCCCATCCCCGGCGCAGTGCGCCAATTTCGCGATGGCTCCACCGGAAGGGCGGGGGACAAGCGCCGTGTGGAAGGCAAAAACCTCCCCCGGTTTCATGTCGCCCCCGCCGATCTGCTGCCGTATGTGAACGATCGGGTCAGCGAAAGGATATCCGGCCCAGTTGGCTCCCAGAGCGCCGTCGCTGGTGAGCTTTGACGGCAGTGGAAGAGCAGAGACAATATCAAACGCTTCTTCTTTCTGCTCAACAGAGAACAACTGCCCGGCGTTTTCTGCTACGTCCCCAAGCACATGCCACGTGTTTCGGAAGGAGAAGTTGCCCGCCGCGCGCGCTGTCATGCCGTCCTTTACGACGAAGCCCAGCCCCTTGATCCAGAGAATCGCCCTGTCCCAGTCCGCCCCGGCATAATCGGGCGTCAATGAACGGCTGAACGCGAAGTCGTCCGCGTCCTGAGCGTCCAGGAGCCGGCAGAACGGAGGCATCGCGTCTGAGGTTCCGTCCCGGAAGACAAGGACTCCGCAATGGAACTTCGGGAGCGCCTTTATATAGTCGCAATCAGCCAGCCAGATTCGCCCTCGGGCGGAAAGGCGTGTAATGCAATTGCCATCGTAGTGCCTGTGCCCGCCGCACCCAAGACCGTCAAGCAGAAGATATTCGCCGAGGGGGTCGAAGCCGGCGCGCATGGAAATCTTGTCGAAGGTTTCCTCGATTGGGATTCCTGCCTTCTCGCCGCCGAAGTGCTTGTAGAATCCCCCGCCTACCGGAAAGACCTGAAGACCGGACAGGTCGGACGGCTCCTGCTGCGCTATCGGTGCAACAAGCGAGTTGAGTTCGAACTCCTGACGTCTGCGAACCTTCGCCGCCTTGTCCAACGCCCAGGCGTAACGCCCGTCGCGATAGAACCACGTAGCCGCGTTCCAGAGTGGAAATTCAGCCGTCCCGCCGGAGAAGTTCCCTACGTCGCCGAAGGACACCTGGTAGCCCAGGTTGTCCATCGTCATGATCGCCAGATCGGCCATGCGCCGGGCTGCGCGGCTTTTGAAGAAGTCCATGTTCCCGGAGGCAAGGCTGTAGGCGATGACATGCCTGGGCGGAATCCACTGGTACGAGTTACTGTCCTCCTGCGCCTTGAATTCGGAGAGTATCGGCTCGAAGGCAAGCCGGGACATCTCGCTCCACTGCTCTGCTTCGCGGCAGGGGTAATAAAGGCCGAAGTAACGCCCCGCAAAGAACAGGCCGAGGCTGGTGAAGGTCGTATGATTGTTGCGCAATCCGGGAGTCCGGACGCCGCTCATGCTCCAGTAGGTCGTCCAGTAATTACAGTATTCGGCGACAATCTTCGTGAGCCTGATCCTGTCGTCAGACGTCAGGGAGGGACTTTCCTCGATCAGGTCCAGGGCAGTGACGACGCCTGCCAGATTGAAGTCCGCGTCCATGCCCCACGGTCCGCCGTGTGTCGGGCGGTTTTTCTGACGGTCCTCCCACATAAGGTCAATCAGCGCGGCGCACAATCCGGCGTAGACCTCCCGCCCGCTTCGCATGTAATCACGTCCGGCCCCGGCGATGCTGCGGGTCGCCCCGGTGTGAACGCCTTCCTCCAGCGCGTCGCGGGTCTGCTTTACACGGGATTCGATAAACCCATCGCCGGGCGGATTAACGTATTCGTTGAAATTGGAGGCCGCCTTGCCTTCAAGATTGACTCGCCATTGTCTGGAGATAACCCCCTTCTCGGCGGAATTGACAAGCTTATTAAACTCGGCGGTTGCCGCCGCAGCGCCTGGAATTGTGCTTGCGCCGACGATTATCGCGTTGCGCCCGGTTCCCCACGGATCGCTGACGGTCTGAAGCGCCCATCCGCCTTCTCCGGGATATATTCCGTCAACCGAGGTTAGTTCCCACCCGTATAATTGCAGTATCGCGGGGTTGTTCAGCGCGTGGCCGATAAGGATGACGTTCTCCGCGCCGGCTTTGGCCGCCGTCCAGTCATCAGCCTTCATTATCGGCAGTCGCACCTGTAATGCGGTCTCGACAACCGCTTGAATCTCGCGGGCCATGCCCATGTGCGCAGGATCATCCGGCGCTATGATCGAAGCCTGCGGTTTTCCATCGGCGATGAGCGCGGTGTCGGGATATATCCTCTTCGGTGAGGATATGCGTTCTGAGAGGGGAACAGACTCGGCAAGCGAGACATCGTCGAAATATACCTTGACCGGCGCGCCCGGACCATCAGGCTCAGTGCGATTGAAGAGGTACGCCCTTGCGCTGACGGCTTCGGGCGGGGACTTGGCCTGAACGCTGAGTAATGTCCATTCCGGACCATCCGCAGTCTGCGTTGATGGGGGCGGTTGTATGCTGATTCCGGCCTTGTCATACCAGCCGAGGTACCCCCATGCCCGTGGCGTTGCCGGACTCGCGGAATCGCCAGTCTCGACTCTCGCCCAGAAACTGAAAAGGTACGTCTTTCCAGCGATGACGGGAACCGGCTCAGAGACGACCGCCGCCTTTCCCGCCGCCCCAACGCTTATCAGGTAGGCGTTTCCTTTGCGTCCGGCCCCTGCGGTAATCCCGCCTTCTGCGAGCCTGTCGTTTCCTGTTCCGTCTTTGGCGGCGGCGTCCCTTATTTGAAAGGACCATCCGCCCGTCCCCGATTCGAACTCCGGGTTGGCAAGAAGGTTCTCCGCTCCCCGCACGGAGAGGCAAAGAAACGCGGCAAGCGCCAGCAGGTTTATGATTCGTGACATCCTGAAAAGCCCCCTCGACGGGAGGCTGTGCTTAAAAAGCGAGTTTATTCGCGCAGCATCAGGGACAGTGCGCTCTCGATCCAGACCGTCGCGTTTGTGAAACACATGGGGCCATGCCCGGGCATGACGCAGTCGGGCGTGAAATCCTTGAGGAGCCGCAAAAGGCTGCTGCGCATGGCGTTTGCGTTGAAACCGAAGTTGTCGCATCTTCCCGGCATGCCGCCGTTCATGACGACGTCTCCGGTGAAGAAGACCTTCCGCCCGCCCATTTCCATCTCGTATGCGCAACTCCCAGGCGAATGGCCGGGCAGGTGAATCATGCGGAAGACCGCCTCGCCGATCTCGATTTCCGCGCCGTCAGCCAGCGACATCACCACCTCGACCGGCACGGGCCTTTTGTGATAATGGAAGGCGGATGTCCGTTCGTCTCCGGCATTCAGGGCTTGCGCTGCCGCCTGATGGGAAATCACATTGGCTCCGGCCTTCCTGAGCGCTTCCGCGCCGCCCGAATGGGGGAGATGTTCATGCGTCAGGAGAACATGGCTGAGGTCCCGCACCTCCAGACCCAGTTCCCGGATGTGGGTCAGGATGGAGGGGACGGTCTCTCCGCAGCCGCAGTCCACCATAACGAGCGTATCCCGCGTGTCCACAAGGTAGACGTTGCAGTCGTTAGAGGGCCAGTCTGTGTAGGTCAGGTGGTAGTCCAGCCCGCCAACCAGGTAAATGTTTCTAAGGAGTCTCAAGGATGAGTTCTCCGTAAATGACGGCTGCAGCCTGTGGGGGATGCTTCGAGAGCCAAGAAGCAATCATAATATTTAAAGACCTGTCGCGTCAAGAAAAGGGGGCGCGGGCCGGTTGACGAAGCACAGATACGTATGTAAAATACAGTTGTGTGGAATGCGCCGTCAGCGGCCTTGTTTCGGCGCGGGTGAACTGATAAGGGCCTTAGTGTTCGGCGTGGTGGCGGGATGCAACAGGTAAGGTACGCCATAAAGTACTGCAAGGGGTGTCAACACAAGATTGAAATTCCCGAAACGCTGGCCGGGCGTTACATGCGCTGCGAGAATTGCGGTCGTGAAGTTCGCTGCCCGTCGCCCGGAAGCAGCAAATACAACACCGTAAGGATCAACCGGAAGGTCTATATCGCCGGCGGCGTCATCGCGGGCGTCCTCTTGTTGTTCCTTATCATTTCAGCGCTCTTCGACAACAAGGATGAACGATACGAAAAAGCGCAGAAAAGATGCGCCGAGATCGAGGAGATGATAGCCAAGGGAGAAAACGATGACGCAATCGCCGCGTTCAAAAAACTGCAAAAAAAGTATGGCGACAGCGATGACCCGAGGGTAAGAAACCTTATCAAGTCCAAGGAAAAGCTGGTCCCAAAGGAAGAAGAATACTGACATCCCGGTATCTGCCACGTGACAAGCCTGTCAGATAAGCCGTCTAAAACGCAGCCCGCCGAATCTGCCCAAACACCGCAAAAGAGAAAAGGAAGGCTTTCTCTCCTGCATGGCGTTCTCCTGCTGGCGCTGGTATTGCGCGTTCTATTCATGGCGGAATACGCGCAAAGCCCCTTCCACAAAAATCTCACCCTCGACGAGCGGGTGGACGATCATTGGGCTTGGGCTATGGCGACAGGCGGCAAGAGTTTCTTCGACGGGGAGCCATATTACCGTGAACCGGGATACCCGTATCTAATGGCGGCGACGTATCGCTTATTTGGGCGCGATCCCGGACCCGTCAGGGCGCTGCAACTTGCATTGAGCGTCGCATCTGTATGGTTGCTCTATGTGATCGGGGCGTCCCTCTTCGGGGAGACGGCTGGCCTTGCGTCGGCTTTTCTCCTGGGGGCATATGATCTTCAAATCCTGTATACGGACTGCCTTACGAAGGAAACTGTGTCGCTGTTCCTGTCTCTGTTGTCATTGTGGACATGCCTCATGGCATTCAGAAGACCGAGCATCAAGACGTGGCTATTCGCAGGCATCACATGCGGGATTTTGAGCGTCGTCCGAAGCGCCGGACCTTTGTTTGCCGCGATGTTCATCCCGGCATTCTTCATCAAGATTTGCTGCAGGAAAGACTGTCTTGTTCAAGGATGGGAACCAGAAGGAGATGAACCCCGCGTCAGTCTTCCGCGCGCGATGATTCTGTCCGCGATATTTCTCGCTGCAATGTGCGCCTGCGTCATGCCTGTTACTTTAAGAAATTATCGCTACGGCGGGGAATTTGTCCCCGTGGCCTACCAGACCGGCCACATGTTCTACCTCGGCAACGGGCCTTTTGCAGATGGAAAGCTGGCCCGTATTCCCGGCGTCTCTCCCAACCCCGTTCACGAACACAAAGACATGGCCCGACTTGCCGAACAACTGTCCGGAAAGAAACTGAATTGCCGGGAAACGTCCTCGTTCTGGTTCGGCAAGACCTTTGAGCATATTCGCAGTGAACCGGCGGCATTCATAGGTCTGATGATCCGCAAGACACTGTATTTCTGGAATCGCTTTGAAATTCCCGATCCGATTGACCTTGAAACAGCCCGGAGATTTTCGTTCATTCTCAGGCTGCCTCTTGCCGGTTTCTGGATCATCGGTCCGCTGGCGCTGGTCGGGTTGATAGTTATTCGCGGGTGCGGCATGGAGGAATGGATTGTCCGCCTGCTGGCAATGGCGGCGATTGCTGCGGTGATCGCGTTCTTTGTTAACGCGCGCTATCGCTTCATGGCCGCGCCATTTCTCCTGCTCTGGGCCGGCGCGGGAGCAACCGCGACAGCGCAGGCGTTCCGGGCAACCGACCGTCGAAAGATACTCGTCTGCGCCGGCGTTCTGGCCTGCGGTCTGGCCCTGGCGTTCTCGCCGATCTTGAAGGGCGATCCCGCCATCGGCTTCCTGATGCTGGGCGATTACCACCGCGAAGCCGGACGCCTTGACGAAGCGTTGACGGAATATCGTAAGGCGCGCAACGCCGCCCCGGCCTCCCCGGAAGGTTACATGGCCGAATCCGGAGTCCTGTTCACGCTCGGACGGACAGACGAGGCTTGCGTCGCCGCCGCGTCGGGGCTGAAGGCTTGCCCCTGGTCCTCCGAATTGCAGGCCCTCGTCGGAAGGCTTTTGTCCGCAAGAGGGGAATACGGCGAGGCCGTCATCTACCTGAAAAAGGCGCTTGAACTCGAGCCTGCCAACGAACTGGTCTGGATTGATCTGGCGCTGGCCTGCGAGAAAGCGAAACAGCCGGACGCGGCGGACGAAGTATTCGCAAAGTCACTGGCCAACAGGCCCGATTCGGCCCTGCTGCATGCCGAATACGCGCGGTTCCTTGCGGACCGCGGACGCCACGATCAGGCCCGCGGCATGGCGCAAAAGGCGCTTGGGCTTGAGCCTGGCAACAAACTCGCGCTGGAAGTCCTTGACGCGATCGGGGAAGATGAAGCTGGCGGCAAATCCGGCTCATCAAGTCCTTGATGCCGGCAAGCTCCTGAAAACAATAGCATTGCGGATTTTGATTTTTCAATGATGCGGCCCCGGCGATTTCCCGATCTCTGTGGAGAACTGTCGGATGAACAAGCTCTTTCTCGTAATTGACCTCGGAACCAGCAGCGTCAAGGTCGTCGCTTACGATAATCGCGGAAATGCCGTCGCATCGGCCAAGGGCGACTACCCCGTCCATCATCCTCAGCCCGACTGGGCGGAGCAGGCCCCGGAGGACTGGTGGGCGCGGACTTCCGAAGCCGTCCGCCGCGTGGCCGCCCAGGTCCCCCCCGGAAGCGTTGCCGCCGTCAGCGCGTGCAGCCAGCGCGAGGGCATGGTCCCCGTTGACGAGCGCTGCAACGCGCTCCTCCCGTGCATCATCTGGCTGGACATGCGCACCGGCGCGCAGGGGGAGCGCATCGAGCGCGAACTGGGGCTTGAGCGCGGCTACGGGCTCACCGGCCTTCGCCCCGGCCCCGCGTGGTCGCTGCCGAAACTGATGTGGATTCGGGAGAACGAGCCGAAGGTCTTCGACGCCGCTTATAAATTCGTCCAGCCCGGCGACTTCATCCTGGCGCGTCTGTCCGGCCGCTTCGTCGAGGACTTCAGCATGGCCTCGCGCACGATGATGTTCGAGCCGGCGAAGCGTTGCTGGTGTCCTGAGATTCTGGATCACTTCGGCATACCCGCCGGAAAGATGCCGCAACTGATCGAATCGGGCAGCGTGATTTCCGAAATCCGCCCGGAGGCGGCGCAGGAACTCGGGCTGGACGAGGGAACGCTCATCGTCGCCGGCGGCGGGGACCAGCAGTGCGCCGGGATCGGCGTCGGCGCCGTCGGGGAGGGCAAGGTCGGCGCGGGCATCGGCACGGGAACCGCCCTCGTGGTTGACCTGAAAGAGCCGAAAATTGATCCCGCCATGAGCATCCCGCTCAACTGCCACGCCGTGCCGGGTCATTGGGAGTATGAGCCGTGCCTCTGGATTTCCGGCGGGCTTCTGAGCTGGTTCTGCGACGAGTTCTACCGGGATTCCGGGCGCGGGTTCGAGACGATGATCGCCGAGGTCGCCGGGCTGCCCGCCGGGGCGGACGGCCTGACCGCGCTGCCTTACTTCGTCGGCGCGGGGTCGCCGAACTGGCACCCGCAGGCGGAGGGCGTTTTCGCCGGCGTCAGGCCGGGGCACAAGCGCGGCCACTTCGCCCGCGCGCTCTTCGAGGCGATTGCGATGGAAATCCGCCTGAACCTTGAGGCCGTGCAGGCCAACGGCGTGAACGTCTCACAGATCGTCCTGAGCGGCGGCGCGTCGCGCAATGAGCCTCTATGCCGGATCGTTGCGTCCGCGCTGCCCGTTCCGGTTGCCGTCACGGAGAACGCGGACGCCGCCTCCCTCGGCGCGGCCATGCTGGCGGCCCTCGGCGCGGGCGAGTTCGATTGCATCGAGGACGCCGTCGCTGCCATGCGCCACCCCGATCGCGCCATTGCCCCCGATCCCGCCGCTGCGAAACGCTACGACAAGACGTACGACCGATACCGGGAGCTTTATCGCTCGCTTCGCGGCTACTTCGGCGGACGGACGTAAATGTCCCGTGCCCCTCACTCCTCCTTCGCCTCGGTGAGGATTATCACCCGCTTTACGGATTCCGAGAATACCCCCCACGCCCTGACGGCTATCGTCTCGTCGGCGTTCTGATACTCGAATAGTTCGATGTCCTCGCCCTCGCCGGCCTTGTGCTCCAGCAGGCGTTTCATGGCCTCCTCCTCAAGCGGCGCGAGCGCCGCCGGGTGGGTTATCGAGCCGAACCTGCCCCCGCGCCGGACCTGCCCCTGATCGGCGATGGTCACGACGCACGCCTTGAATGGCGGGATGCGCCGCGCGATGGCCTCGAAACTTGCCTTCGGATACCGTTTCTTCAACGCGACAAGGTCCCAGTTCGTCACCCCGCCGTCCCAGCAGAACGTCTTCCCCGGCATGAGCAGGCAACCGGCGATCGCGCTGGATGCGATGTGCAAATGCTCCTCATTCACGCGCGCGGTTATGCGTCTTTCGGCCATTTCGCGCAGTATCGTGAAGTGCTTGCGCTCGGCGCGGGCGTCCGCGTGAAGGAATATCTTCTTCCCCGCGCGGCGTCCGCCGCGATACCCGCTGCCGCCGGGGACGGAAGAAACCTCCCAGACCTGGAAGCCCAGCTTCTCCGCCATTGCGAAACCGTCCGCCGGCTCGTCTTCCCGCGCGCCGGACTCGGTCCGCATCGCCTGCGCCTCAGCCTCGCACCAAAGGGCGAATTCCTCATACCCCTCGAACCAGAGGAATCCGTCCTCGCCCACGCTGCCAAGCGCCGGAGTCATGTCGCCGCCGTCCCCCCCCCCGCTTTTCGCTCAGGATCGTCCGCGCCTGCCGCCCCGCGCGGGCCGGGCCGGACTCGCCACCGAATCCCTCAGCATCCGCAGCGTCTGCAGGACGGCGTCCCGCTTGCCCTTGTTCTGCGGAGCGATGAGCGCAAGGAATATGGTGTCCAGGCAGTCAACCGCTTCCTGGTATTCAATAGCAAGGTCATAGGCCTCCCCGGGCGCGGGCGGTCCCGCGCTGCCGCAAAGGTAGCTCAGGAACTGCATCCCGTCCTCCGTCAGGCGCGCCGCAAGCTCCGGATTGGATTCCAGGTATTCCGCCGCGCCGGCGGGCAGATTCGCCGCATCGCTTGATCGAACCTTGTCCGGGTCGAGATACCTGCGCAGGTCGGGGCTGAGGCGTCCGGCGAACTGCTCGACCAGGTACGGCCGCGGATTAATCCCCGCAAGCTTGCAGAGCCGCCCGATGAACTCCGGCCCCGGCTCCGCCCGCCCGCACTCCACCTGGCTGACCCACAGAGTCTTGCAGCCGATGCGCTCCGCAAGCTCCGCCTGCGTCAGGCCGAGGGAAGCCCGCGTCTCCTTCACGAACTGCGCAATGTCCATTCCGTTGTCCCCATTTCCCCGCCAAAACGACACGCCGACCGTGAGTCGGCGCGAATCACGTCTCAAGGATCGCCATGACGTCCCCCGGCTTCGCCTTTTCGCCGTCGCCCATCAGAACCTCGACCAGCTTGCCCGTTTTCGGGCTGGGAACGTCAACCGTCATCTTGTCCACAATGACCTGAACCAGCTCCGCGCCCTCCTTGATCGTCTCCCCGACCTCGACGTACCAGAACGAAATCTCGGCTTCGCCCTTCTTCTCGTCATCGGTCAGAAGCGGCAGTTTGAACTCGTATCTCATGAACCAGCCTCCTGGAAAACATGCTCCGCGTGATAGGAACTTCGCACAAATGGGCCGGATGCCGCGGCGCTGAAGCCCAGCCGCCGAGCCTCCGCGCCAAGCTCGTCGAACTCCTCCGGGAGCAGGAACCGCGCTATCGGCGCATGCGCCGCCGACGGCCTCAGGTACTGCCCCAGCGTGACGATGTCGCAGCCTGCGCGCCGCAGGTCCTCAAGCGCGGAGATCGTCTCCTCGCGTGTCTCGCCCAGCCCGAGCATCAGTCCCGATTTCGTCTTCACGTCCGGGACTTCGCGCTTGACCAGCGCAATGACGCCCAGCGAACGCTCGTAGTCCGCCTCCGGGCGAACCTGTCCGTACAACCGCCGGACGGTCTCGATATTGTGATTGAAAACGTCCGGTTTTGCCAGAGCCACGGTCAGGATATTCGCCCGGTTGCCCCCGAAATCCGGCGTCAGAACCTCGACAATGACGCCGCCGACCTTCCGCAACGCCTCGATGGTCCGGCGGAACTGCCCGGCCCCGCCGTCCGGAAGGTCGTCCCGCGTGACGGACGTGACGACCACGTGCTTCAGCCCCATTCGCCGGACAGCTTCGGCGACGCGGAACGGTTCATCCTCCTGAAGCGCGGCTGGCGCGCCCTTCTTCACGGCGCAGAACCGGCAACTGCGCGTGCAGACGTCGCCCAGGATCATGAATGTCGCCGTCCCCCGGCAGAAGCATTCCCCGATGTTCGGACATTGCGCGCTCTGGCAGACCGTCGCCAGTTTCAACTCCTTAAGCGTCAGTCTGACCGGCTCCATCAGTTCTGCGGACGGCAGGCGTTTCCTGATCCATGGTGGAAATCGCCCGTTACCGTTCAACCTGTCTGTCCTGTCGCTGTCGCTGTCGCTCATAAGGTAATCCTGCCTTACTGCGCGTCTTCCCGCAACCATTCCGCGCCGACGCTGTTGCGCCGAAGCGCCAATCTCTCAACCTTCCCCGCGCCGAAACTCTCAGCAAATCGGGCAATAAGCCGTCGCTTCACTTCCTTCATGTCGCAACTGCGCCCGAGAATCCGCTCCATGTTTGTGACCTTCCGGTCGGAAATCCCGCAGGGAACTATCATGTTGAAGTAATCGAGCGATACGTTCACGTTCAGCGCGAATCCATGCATCGCGACCCATTTCCGCGCGGCTACTCCGATGGCGGCAACTTTCTCGTTGCCGACCCAGACGCCGGTGAAGCCCTCTGATCGCCCGGACGCGATATTGTAGTCGCCCAGAACCTCGATCAGAACGCCCTCCAGCTTCCGCAGGTAGCCGACAACGTCTCCGCCGCGCCGCTCCAGGTCAACAATCGGATACCCGACGATCTGGCCCGGCCCGTGGAAGGTGACGTCCCCCCCGCGCTCCGTTTCCTTCAACTCCACGCCCCTCTTCAGCAGTTCCGCCTCTGAAAAAAGAATGTGCTCGCGCCTGCCGCTGCGCCCGATGGTGATGACCGGTTCGTGTTCGAGAAGGAGCAGGAACTCCGTCCGGTCTTTGCGCGCGGCAACCCGCTCATGCAGCCTGCGCTGGAGCGACAGCGCGTCGTCGTAACCGATAATCCCCAGGTCCGCCGCGACCAGGTCCGCGTCGCCGGTCGGCATCTCCGGCAGGGATGAATCGGCTCCGCCCATTGCTGTCGCGCCTCAGGCGTGGATCGGCTTGGCGAATATGCCCTCGGCCGCTTCCATGATCCCCTCGGGCAGGGTCGGATGCGTGTGAATGGTGGCCGCAAGCTCTTTCGCGGTGGCCTGAAGTTGAACCGCCAGCGCCGCCTCGGCGATCATGGCGTTTGCCTCGGCGCCGATGATGTGGACGCCCAGAATCTGGCCGGTCTGCGCGTCAGCAATGATCTTGACCATGCCGACCGTCTCGCCCATCGCCAGCGACTTGCCCAGGAATCTGGAGTTAAACTTGCTGACCGCGACCTTGCGCCCAGCGGACTTCGCCTCATCCTCCGTCATCCCTACCGTCGCGATCTCCGGATGCGTGAAGCAGCAGGCCGGAACTGCGTCGTACCTGATCGCCGCCGCGTGTCCGCCGAAAAGCTTCTCCGCCAGGAAGACGCCCTGCCGGGAGGCCACGTGCGCCAGCAGGAACCGCCCGTTCACGTCGCCGATTGCGTAGACGTCCGCAACATTCGTGCGGAGATCGGCGTCGGTTGCGATGAACCCGCGCTCGTTCGTTTTGACGCCGGCGACCTCAAGTCCCATGTCCGCGCTGTTCGGCGCGCGCCCGGGGCAGACGAGAACCTTGTCGGCCTCAATCGTCTCCCCGTTCGAGAGCTTTACCTTCGCCCCGCCCTTGCCGGCCTCGCAGGACTCCGCCCGAACGCCGGTCAGCACGGCGATCTTCTTCCGTTTGAACACCGCCGAAAGCTCGCGCGACATGTCCGGGTCAAGGTTCGGCACGATCCGCTCCAGCATCTCCACGACCGTCACCTTCACGCCGAACTCCGCGAAAAGGCACGCGAATTCGCAGCCGATGTACCCCCCGCCGATGATCAGAATGCTCTGCGGTAATTCCCTGAGCCATATCGCCTCGTCGCTGCTGATGACCGTCTGCCCGTCGAAGGGCAGGGGTTTGATCGCGGCAGGCTTCGAACCTGACGCCACGCATACCTTCGACGCGCTCAGCTTTGCCTTGCCCTTGCCGTCCTCAATCTCGAGAACGTTCGGGGTCAGGAACCGGGCGCGCCCCTGTATCGCCGTGACGCCGTTCTTCTTGAGCAATCCCTCGACGCCCTTGCGCAGCGTCCCGACGACGCTGCCCGCCCTCTCGACCACCTTCGGGTAATCGGCCTTCGCCTCGGAAACCGTGATTCCGAAGGCCTGCGCCTCCCTTATTCGCGTCAGAAGCCCGCTGCTCTCCAGCAGGGCCTTCGTCGGTATACAGCCCCTGTTCAGGCAGGTTCCGCCAAGCTCGCGCGACTCAATGACGGCGACCTTCGCGCCGAGCTGCGCCGCCTTTATCGCTGCAACGTATCCGCCGGGTCCAGCGCCTATCACCGCAAGATCGTAATCCATGTTTGTCCTCTGTTGAAAAATGCCGCCGCCCGTCATACTTCCGCCGGGTTAGGCCGACTTGTTCATTCACAAAGCAATCCGGGACGCATTATCCGCAGGGCGTCTCGCTTATTGCCGAAAGGGATTGTAGGAACGCCCGGCGCGGCGTGTCAAGCAACCCCGGCAGAGCAATCCCGCCGCCCGGGCGAAAATGTTGATTGTTTCCGTCCCGCCTATCTTTGGCGTATTATACGTCAGCCCGGCGGGGGGCGATTCTCACATAATCCCGCAGCCGGCAAAACGATCTCGGGAGGACCAGCGTGCCTGAATTCATGTCATTGAGGCAGAAACTCGGATCGGGCGGAATCCTGCTCGGATTCGCCATAACCTACCCGTCCCCGGAAATCGTCGAACGGGTGGCCGGGAAGTGGGACTGGCTCTGGGTCGAGGGGCAGCACGCCGTCTGGAACGCGGGCGACTTCCAGTCCGTGCAGCGCGCGGCGGAGATCATGGGCATCCCGACCATCTGCCGCATTCCGGACCAGAGCTATGGGCGCATCGGACACGTCCTGGACGCCGGGGCGAGCGGCGTCATGGTTCCAATGGTGGATACCGTGGAACAGGCGCGGGCAGTGGTTGACGCGGCTCGATATCCTCAGCAGGGGCACAGGTCATACGGCGGGCGCAGACCGGTTGACCTCTACGGACACGCCTATCCGCAGAAGGCCAACGAATGGACGACGCTCGTCATCCAGATAGAAACCCCAAAGGGTGTCGAAAATGTTGACGCAATCGCCGCCGTGGAACACATTGATGTTCTCTTCGTCGGCCCGGCCGATTACCGGACACACCTCGGCCTGCCCAGGGAGACCCCGATAACCGCCCCGCCGCTGGCGGACGCTTTCCGCAGGGTGGCCGAGGCGGCGAATCGAAACGGCAAGGTTGCGGGTATTCCGGTTTCGGACGGCGAATCGCTGGCCTTCCTTGCCGGGATGGGCTTCAGGTTCTTCGGCTGCGGCAGCGATTGCGGCATCCTCAGCGATGGGACGAAACGGCTTTACGACGGGATGGAATCCGCGAGAACGCGCCTGAACGCGAAGACGTAGAGGAGGGACAAAAGATGGGACTCGGAAGAGCCTTGCTGTGCATCTTTCTTCCGCCGTTGGCAGTGCTGGACAAGGGCTGCGGCGCGATTCTTATCACAACCATATTCTGGCTGCTGGGATGGATTCCAGGCGTGGTTGCGGCCATGATCTTCTGCACCCGGGATCCAAACTGACACAACCAGTCACAAGGAACCGACGACATGCGAACACCGACATTGACGTGCGTCTTTCTGTGCCTCGGCTGCATTGCCGAAGGCGTTGCCGGGGATGATGCCGTCGCCCGCCTGACCGTTGACCCGGGCGAGAGCGTCCGGATTGACGTCCCGATGAGCGTCGAGCTTGGACCGCTCGACGCAGCGGACGGGCAACTGACACTTTTTGAAGTCACAGGCGCGGAACGCAAAGAAGTTCCGTGTCAGGTTGTCAAAACCCCAGCGGTCCGGTTGTGCTGGATTCTTTCCGGAACGACCAGACCGGGCGAAAAGCGGGCGTATGAAATCGCCCGCGGAACGTCCGGGCTTCCCGCCGCGGTCAACGTCAAGGATTCCGAAGGCGCAATCGAGGTGATCTGCGGCGGGAGACCTGCGCTTCGCTACAACTGGGCGCCCGTCCCGCCTCCGAAGGGCGCAAGCGAACTCTACACCCGCAGCGGCTTCATCCATCCGGTGTGGACTCCGTCCGGCGAGGTAGTCACAGGCATACATCCCCGCGACCACATCCATCACATGGGCCTCTGGAATCCCTGGACAAGCACGGAATTCGAGGGGCATCACGTTGACTTCTGGAACCTCAAGGAAGGCCAGGGCACGGTGCGATTCCGGGAGTTCGCGTCGAAGACGTCCGGCCCCGTGCTTGGGGGATTCGCGGCGATGCAGGACCATGTTGACCTGAAGGCCGCCGGCGGTGAGAAGGTCGCGCTGAACGAGGAATTCGCCGTGAACGTCTGGAGCGCGGGCGGGACGGAATCCGGCAGTTTCCTGCTGGACGTGACGACGACGCAGAAATGCGCCTCTGCCAGTCCGCTCCTGCTGAACGCTTATCGCTACGGCGGACTGGGTTTCCGCGCGACGCCTGCCTGGAAGGGCGGGGATTACCTGACCTCAGAGGGGTTGAAACGCAATGACGGCCACGCTTCCCGCGCGCGGTGGTGCGAGGTCCACGGCCCCGGGAATCCCGCGCCGTCCGGCGTCCTCTTCATGAGCCATCCGCAGAACCGGGAGCATCCGGAGCCGGTGAGACTCTGGCCCGGCGACGGCGAGCTTTTCTTCAACTTCTGCCCGGTTCAAAAAACCGAATGGAAGCTGGAACCCGGCAACGTCTACGTTCTGAAATACAGAGTCTGCGTCCACAACGGGCCGATGACGTCTGAGACGGCTGAGCGGCTCTGGAACGATTTTGCGAATCCGCCGAAGGCCGTTCTTGAAAAGGTGGGCAAGTGATGAAACGCGAAGGAATGAAACCCGCCGGGATGACGCGGCGCGATCTCCTGCGCAGGGCGTTCGCGGGCGGGGCGGCAATCGCCATGCCGACGATCGTGCCGGCCTCCGTCTTCGGGGCGAACGCACCGAGCAACCGCATTACGATGGGCTGCATCGGCGTGGGCCGCATGGGCATGGGCGACATGCGCTCCTTCCTGGGATTCAAGGAAATCCGCATCGTCTCCGTCTGCGACGTGGACTCAAATCGCGCGAAGACGGCGCAGGGCGTAGTTGACCTGGCCTACGCGATGAGCAAGGGGAGCGGCAAGGGCTGCGACGCGACGGGCGACTTCCGGGAAATCACGTCACGCACGGACATTGACTCCGTCATGATCTGCACGCCGGATCACTGGCACGTCATTCCCGCGATTGCCGCCGCGAAGTCCGGCAAGGACATCTTCCTCCAGAAGCCGATGAGCCTGACCATCGCCGAGGGCCGCGCCCTCAGCGACACATGCCGGCGATACGGCGTCGTTCTGCAGGTCGGCAGTCAGCAGCGCTCCGACAGCCGCGCGCACCGCGCCTGCGAACTGGTCCGAAACGGGCGCATCGGCAAGGTCCACACTGTCCGCGTGGCGACCGGGGCGGACCCGGCCACAGGACTACGGCCTACGATGCCCGTTCCGGAAAACCTGGACTACGATATGTGGCTGGGTCCGGCGGCGCGACAGCCCTACACGGAGGACCGCGTCCATCCGCAGAAGGGCTACGGGCGTCCGGGCTGGCTGCGCATAACGGACTATGGCGCGGGCATGGTCACCGGCTGGGGCGCGCATCACCTTGACATAACGCAATGGGGGCTGGGCGTCGAGCGCACCGGCCCGGTAGAAATCGAGGGCGAGGCGGTCTTCCCGACGGACGGCCTCTGGGACGTGCACGGTCCGTTCAAAATCGAATACACCTACGCCAACGGCGTAAAGGTCATCTATACCGATCCCGGACGCGCCCGAGGCGGCGTGACCTTCGAGGGAACGGAAGGCTGGATCTGGTACGACAGGGACAGAGTCGAGGCGAACCCGAAATCCGTCCTCGATTCCGTAATCAAACCCGACGAGATACACCTTTGCCGAAGCCTTGACCACAAAGGCAACTTCATCGAGAGCATCCGGACGCGGGAAGAGCCTGTCGCGCCGGTAGAGGTCGGCCATCGTTCATGCTCGACCTGCCTGCTGGGGCAGATAGCCATGAGCGTCGGTAGGAAGCTGAAATGGAACCCGGAGCAGGAGCGTTTCATTGGCGATGAGGAGGCCGACAGGTGGATTTCCCGGCCCATGCGTTCGCCGTGGAGCCTGTGAGGAGAATGAAATGATCCGCAATATGAAACGTGCCCTGATCCCTGCGATTCCGGCGGTCTTTCTTCTCCTGGCGTTGTCTGCGTCGGCGCAGGAAGTCAAGCCGCAGGCTCTGACCGCTGAGATGGAGAAGGACGCCGTCGTCGTCAAGGTCGCCGGCGTCGAGTTCACGCGCTACAAGTTCAACGCGGAGCAGAAATACCCCTATTTCTTCCCCGTGATCGGGCCGCAGTCCGGCAAGTCTGTCACGACCGAGACGTCAATGCCATTCCCGCATCACCATTCCCTGTTCTTCGGATGCGACAGGGTCAACAAGGGGAACTACTGGCAGGAATCGAACCTGATGGGCCAGATCGTCTCCGAAGGGCCGAAAATCGCTCAGGCTTCGGGCGAGAGCGTCGTCTTCACGGACGAATGCGTATGGCGTCATCCGCTCATGCAGCCCGTCTTAAAGGATCGCCGCCGGGTGACGATCTCAGCGCCGGGGGACAAGCTGCGGATCATTGATTTTGAAATCACGCTGCTGCCGCAGACCGACGTCGTCATCGAGAAGACAAACCACTCGCTGTTCTCCGGAAGGATGGCTCCGGAGCTGAACGTCGCCTCCGGAGGAACTCTGATCAACGCAGAGGGGAAGAAGAACGAGAAGGAGACCTTCGGTGTCGAATCGCCCTGGTGCGATTTCTACGGAACGCGCGACGGCATTACGGAAGGCATGGCGATCTTCCAGCATCCGGAAAACAAGTGGTATCCCGCAAAGTGGTTCACGCGAGATTATGGTTTCTTCTCCCCGACGCCCATGTACTGGCCGGACGGCGATTCCACCAGGATCCCGAAAGGACAGGAATTGACGCTGCGATATCGCGTAGTTGTCCACGCCGGGGACATCGAGATGGCGGGAATTGCGTCGTTGTTTGCCAAATACGCAGGCAGCGCCGGAGTGGAAAAGACGAATGCGGATTTCGCGCAACTGGAAGCGGACCTGGCAATCGTCAAGACCTACAAGGTCGGCGAGAGCCGCAAGCCGCTGATACGCATCACCGAGCTTGTCCGCAAGACGCGCGGTCGGCCGCAGAGAAAGGGGATCGAGGAGCGGTTGATCGCCTTTCTGGAGGCAGAGGCCGGTTTTGACGGCAAGCAGTTTGTCTGCCATCAACTTTCCGAGGTGGGAACGGAGTTGTCCGTGCCGATCCTGTCGAAGCTGCTGACGGATAAGGAGCTTTCGGACCCGGCGCGATACGCGCTGGAACGCATCCCGTCCCCGAAGGCCGATGAGTCGTTGCACGCGGCGCTGGCTCAACTGGATGGAAAACTGAAGATCGGCGTCATTGTCACGATCGGCAACCGTCGCGACAAAACCGCGATTCCCGAACTGGCGAAGTTGGCCGCTGCGCAGGACGTGGAATCAGCAGCTACAGCCGTCTCCGCTCTTGGGCGCATGGGGAATAAGGAAGCCGCCGCCGTGCTTCGTGATCTCAAGGTTTCTAAAGAACTGGCCGAGGCAAGAGTCGATGCCATGTTGACCTGCGCCGACAGGATGCTGGCGGACGGCAAGACCGACGCGGCGGTCGCCGTCTATCGCGACCTTGCATCAAGCGGGGCAACGACCCGCGCAAGGATAGGCGGGTTTGAAGGCCTCGTCCGCAGCGGCGACGCAGCCGCGCTGCCGAACCTGATCGAATCCCTGAAATCCGACGACCCGTTGCTGCTGCGCGCTGCAAGCGATTTCGCCGCGCGAATTGCCGGCGCGGACGCGACGACGGCGCTCTGCGATGCGCTGCCCGGTTTGCCGCCGGACGCGCAATGCGTCCTTCTCGGCGCGCTGGCCGGGCGCGGCGACAAGACTGCCGTTCCGTCGGTCGTGTTGGCTGCGCAGAATACAGACGCGCAGACCGTCAGGATCGCCGCAATCCGCGCCCTCGGCAGTCTCGGCGATGCGACAACCGTCGGCCCGCTTGCAAAGATCGCCGCAGGGGGGGGGGACGCTGGGAAGGCGGCGATTGAGAGCCTTGCGGTCCTGAGCGGCGAAGGCGTGGACGCCGCCATGACCGAAGCGATGAAGCAGGCCGAGCCGGGCGTCCGCTCCGTTCTCATCAGCGGACTTCTCGCGCGCGGTTACAAACCTTTGGTCCCCGCGCTGTTGGACATGATGGCCGGCTTCGGGGCTCAGGAGCGCTCGACTGCCGCGAGGGCGCTGTCCGCGCTGGCAGGACCGGAGCATGCTGCCAGGCTTGTTGAACTGCTGATTGCGGCAAAGGATCAGACTGAACGGCGGGAGATGGAACTGGCGGTTGCCGGGGCGATCTCGCGCAGCGGAAAACCCGGCGAATCTGCGCAACCCGTCATTGACGCGCTCGCCACGGCGGATGACTCGGCGAAGCCCTCGCTTATCACGCTTCTCAGGCGGATCGGCGACGCCCGCTGCCTTTTGGCTGCGCAAGGTCAACTGGACTCTCAGAATCAGGAAGTCCGCAGGGCGGCCGTTCAATCCATTTCAGACTGGCCAAATCCGGAGCCGCTCCCGCTACTGCTTGAGCTTGCCGCGAAGGACTCAAACGAGGCCGTCAGAGTCATCGCACTCCGGGGCGCAATCCGGCAGATCGCGCTTCCCTCAAAGCGGACGTCGGCGGAAAGCGTCACGCTTCTCGGACAAGCAATGAAACTGGCGACCCGCCCGGAGGAGAAAAGGGCCGTCCTTGCCGCGCTTGCCGGTTTCCCCGGCGGCGACGCCGTCGCGCTGGCCGAATCCTTCGTCAAGGATGAACAGGTCGGCAGGGAGGCTGCTGCAGCTATAGAGAAGTTGAAACGCCGTGACGCTTTGAGCTTCGACTTCCAGCCGAAGGGCGCTCCGGTCATGGAAGGGTTCACGGAGGTCAACGCCGGGACGCTCTTCAATGAGCAAGTCGGCTATGGCTGGCTCGCGCCGCCGAAGGGCGAGAGGGACAGGGAGCAAGGCACGAAACTGACACGCGACCTGCTTTTCGACAACGAACCGAGAACCTTCCGCGTTCGCGTCCCGAACGGCCCGTGCGCCGTCGCCTGCCACCTGGGCGACATGGCCAACGGGCATGATCGGATGGAAGTCCGCGCGGAGGGCGAGACGCGCCTGACCGGGATCACTACCGCTCCGGGCGAGGTCAGAGCCGCCGCTTTTGAAGTCAACGTCGAGGACGGATTCCTGGACCTTGAATTCCGCGACGCCGGCGGAAGCGACGGGAACTGGACCTGCGCCGGGGTCGTCATCGGCAGGGGACAGGGAGAGTAGGATGATTTGAGATCTCAAATCTGAAATCTCAAATCTCAAATCAAAGATCGGCTCAGGGATTGGACAGGAGCGCCGCGACATGTCTGGAATCACGCGCCGCGAATTTCTTGCCGCATCAGCGACCGCCGCCGCGGCCGCCGCAACCGGAACGCAACGGACTCTTGCCGCCGGGGAGACACGCATGATAAAAATCGAGAAGATCGAACTGTTCCCGATGTGCTACCCCATGACGGGATACTTCAAGTTCTTCACCGGCCCGCATGGCGCGGCAGGGCGCGCCGCCGTCGTCATCAAGATCACGGCGGACAACGGCGAGGTCGGCTGGGGGCAGAGCGTGCCCATCGCCAAATGGAGCTACGAAACGCTGGAAACCGCGACGATTGCGCTGCGGGATTACTTTGCGCCGGTCCTGATCGGGCGCGATTCGACGGACATGGAGGGGGCGCACGCGGAGATGGACAAGGCCATCGCCCCCGGGTTCTCCACCGGCATGCCCATCACGCGCGCCGGAGTTGACATCGCGCTGCACGATCTGACGGGGAAACTCCAAAAGAAATCTCTCGCTGAGCTTTGGGGTAAGCCGAAAGGCGAGCCACTGCTCCTGAGCTGGACGGTCAACGTGCGCGAATTGAAAGAGGTTGACGCGGTCATGGAAGAAGGCCGCAAACGCGGATATCGCAACTTCAACATCAAGGTCGCGCCGGATCCGGCCTTTGACGCGGAGCTTGCGAAACTCGTCCGAAAGAACGCCCCGGACGGTTTCCTCTGGGCGGACGCCAACGGCGGTTATGACCCGGAGTCGGCGCTGAAGGCCGCGCCGATGCTGGCCGGGGCCGGAGCGGACGTTCTGGAATCCCCCCTCAGGCCGAACCAGATCAGCGGATACCAGAAACTGAAGAAACTCGGGGCGCTGCCGATCCTGATGGATGAGGGCTGCGTCTCCCCGATCGAGGTTGCAGAATTCATCAAACTCGGCATGGTTGACGGAATAGCCATGAAGCCGGCGCGCTGCGGCGGACTGCTTTCCAACAAGCGGCAGATCGAGCTTTGCCTTGAGAACGGGCTGATGTGGTTGGGCAGCGGCCTGACCGATCCGGACATTTCGCTTGCCGCGATGCTGGGGCTTTACTCGGCATACGGACTGAAGAAACCTGCCGCGCTCAACGGACCGCAATTCCTGACGGCGGACATTTTGAAGACGCCGCTCAGAATCGAGGGCGGTTTCGCCTATGTTCCGGACGGGGCTGGTCTTGGCATAGAGGTTGACGAGAACAAGGTCGTCGAGCTTATGAAGAAAAGCGGGGGGGACAGGATACTGAAAGGCTGATTCGCGCGAGACCTTGAACAACCGGCAAGCGGGTGTTTTCTACCCCTCGCCATCGGACGGTTGTTCGTCCGTCAGCGGAAGGAATATCCGGGCGACGGCGCCGCTGGGTCTGTTCCTTAGTTCCACGCATCCATCCGCGTTCATCCGCGGCACGATTACGCTTCATGAACGCCAGTCGGACAGGAGCAATTTCAGGACGGCGCGCTGGGCGTGGAGCCGGTTTTCCGCCTCGTCAAGCACGACCGACTGCGGGCCGTCCATGACCTCGTCGGTGATCTCCAGCCCCCGGTGCGCCGGGAGACAGTGCATTACTATTGCGTCCGGCGCGGCCGCTTTCAGCAGCGCGGAGTCAATGCAGTATCCCTTGAAATCCTTCAGGCGTTTCTCGGTTTCTTTTTCCTGGCCCATGCTGACCCATGTATCGGTATAGAGGACTCGTGCGCCGGACGCGGCGTCGCCGGGGGCGCGAACCTGTTCGATCCGCGATCCGCTCTTTGCGGCGTAGGATTTCGCCAATTTGAGCGACGGTTCGTCAAGCTCATAACCATCCGGGGACGCTATGGCATAATCCATCCCCAGCTTTGCGCAGATGACTGCCAGCGAACGGGCCACGTTGTTTCCGTCGCCGATGAACGCAAGTTTGACCCCCTTGAGCGTTCCGAACCTTTCGAGCGCGGTCAGAATATCCGCCAGAGCCTGACAGGGATGATACATATCGGAAAGCGCATTGATGACGGGCACGTCTGAGTATCGCGCAAGTTCTTCAACCGTATTCTGTTCGAATGTTCTTGCGGCAACGCAGTTGACGTAGCGGGAGAGAACGAGGGCGGCATCCTTGAAGGACTCGCGGGAGCCGAGGTTGATGTCCTGGCGGGACAGGTAGATGGAGTATCCGCCAAGATCGTGAATCGCGACGTCGAAGGAGACGCGCGTTCGCATGGAGCTTTTCTCGAAGATCAGGGCCAGGCAGGGCTTACCGGGCAGGGGGGCCAGCGCGTTCTCGCGGCGCAGCTTTTTCAGCCGGATGCTCTCTTCCAGCATATGCCTGATTTCATCGCCTGTGAAGTCGTTCAGCGATACGAGGTGTCTCATCTTCGTGTTCTCCCTGCGCGCGCTGGAGCGCAATTGTTCGGCCAGGTTATTTGCACCGCGCGGCAAGTCTCTTCTTCAGCACTGCCAGCCCTTCGTCAATCTGCGACTCGGTGGCGATCATGGGCGGCATGAGCCTGATGACGGTGTCGTGCGTGCAGTTGATCCTCACGCCGTCCTGAAGGCATTCCTTGAAGATGTCGGCTCCGGGCACGGTCAGTTGCGCGCCAATCATCAGACCGGCGCCGCGGACTTCCTTGATTATGGGGATTTCGGCCGCCATCGCGCGCAACTGAGCCATGGCGTATGCGCCGAGGGACTTCGCCTTTTCGAGCAAACCTTCCTCTTCGATCGTCTCCATGACCGCGATTCCCGCCGCGCACGCCAGCGGATTTCCACCGAAGGTCGAGGCATGGGTTCCGGGAACGAGCTTCCGGGCGATTTCAGTTCGGGCGACCATGCAGCCGATCGCCACGCCGCCGCCCAGCGCTTTGGCCAGCGACATGATGTCAGGCTCAACGCCGAAATACTGATAACCGAACCAGTGTCCCGTGCGCCCGATGCCGGTCTGCACCTCGTCGAAGATCAGCAACATGCCGTTATCGTCGCAGAGTTTCCGCAACCCCTTCATGAATTCCATTGATGGGACGTTGATTCCGCCCTCGCCCTGTATCGGTTCAAGCATGATGCCGGCGGTCTGAGGGCCGACAAGCGCCTTCACAGCGTCAAGATCGTCGAAAGGCGCGTAATCGAAGCCTTCGACCATCGGGGCGAAACCCTTGTGGTACTTCGGCTGGGCGGTCGCGGTAACAGTTGCCATTGTGCGTCCGTGGAAGGAATTGGAGAAGGTGATGATCCGGAAGCGGCCACTGTCGCTGCCGTTGAGTCGGGTCAGCTTGATCGCCGCCTCGTTGGCCTCCGCGCCGCTGTTGCAAAAGAAGCACTGCCCGCCGAAGGAGTGCTCGCTGACAAGTTGCGCGAGGCGTCCCTGCGGGAGCATGTAAAACGTATTGTCAACGTGGATGAGCTTGCCGGCCTGCTCGCGCACGGCGGCCACGACGCGCGGGTGGCAGTGGCCGAGGGTGGTCGTCGCCCAGCCGGGGAAGAGATCAAGGTAGCGTCTGCCTTCAAGGTCCCAGACGTAGACCCCTTCGCCGCGAACGAAACAGATCGGGTTGCGCCCGTAGTTGGCGACGACGTATTTCTGAAACTGAGCGACTACTTCCTGAGTATTCATTTTCACTAGTCTCCCGGGGAACCAATCACAACCCTACTGACACACTTATTCCGAACGGAATTTCAATCCTCTTCATATCGGTCCAGAATTCCATCTCGATTGTGGCGGTCGGCAGCTTTTGCGCAAGAGCATAATCCTTCGTGATGGTTATGTTCTTGTTCATCTTCATGGTCATCGTGCCACGATCCATAGACTCCACGACCTTGCCGTCCGGACCAATGAACACGACGGACGCAATCGCGGAAAGGTCCTGCCTAGCCTGCAATGTTATCTGCTGCGGTTCATCGCCCCAGTCAGGCTTGCCGACCTTTGTCACTTCAAAAGCTGCGCCGCCAAGCGTGAACTTCGTTCCAGCCTTCATCGCGATATTCTTGACGGTTTCCTTTTTCTTAGTCTTTGCAGTGACAATAACAATCTTGCCTGATGCCTTGAGTTCCTTCGCGTCCTTTGCCGGTAGGCTTGACCCAGTCAACTCTACCATGCATGCTCTGGCGTCCTTGCTGATATTGGCCATCATGTTGAAGCCTGGCTTGCCGAACTCCATTTCGCCCGCCATTAGATTGGTACCCTTGTCATCTACAAAAGCCGTGACGACACTTGCCTCATGGTCGAACTCAATAATGCCGCCTCCGGGTACTTGTGCCAGCAGAGCCAGAACCGGACCTGCAGACCAGTTGAACGGTCGCAGTTCATCATCCTTGCCGTAGCCTTTTCCGGCGATTCGGATCCCCCTGACCTCAACCGATCCTGTTGTTTTAGAATCCGCAGCGCTCTCTCCCGCGCCTATCAAAACTGTGACAAAGACGAGAAGTATGGATTTAATGCAGTCCTTCATTGTGGATTCCTTTTTTTTCACGCATCAACAAACAGTCTCATCTGCCGAAGCGACAGACGCTTCACTGAAGTCTTTATTTCAGTATCTGCGTCCCCACGCCCTTGTCGGTGAAGATCTCAAGCAGCAGGCTGTGGTGCATGCGCCCGTCAATTATGTGCGCCTTGCGCACGCCCGTCTTGATCGCGTCAACGCAGGAGCGGGTCTTGGGCAGCATACCGCCGCTGATGGCGCCGGTCCTGATCATTTCCGCCGCCTCGGACTCGGTTAGGGTGGGGATATAGGAGTCAGGGATTTTGGGATCGCGAAGAATGCCGTGAACGTTTGAAAGATAGACGATCTTCTCCGCTCCGATTGCGCCTGCGACGAAGGCGGCTGCGGTATCGGCGTTGACGTTGTAAAGCTGCCCGTCCGCGCCGCGTCCGATGGGCGGGATGACGGGGATTTCGCCCATGCCGGCGCAATCGTAAAGGGCCTGAGTGTTGATCTCGACGACCTTGCCCACGAACCCTATGTCAACCTCCCGGGTCGAGCCGTCCGGGGATACCACCTTGCCGGGCGTTCTGACGGCTTTCAGGATTCCAGAATTGGAACTGAAACAGGACGACGAACGCCCGCCGAAGCGTTTGACCGCAGCGCGGATTCCGGCATTGACCTCGTTGACCAGCACGTCAACGGCTATGTCCAGCGTCGCCGCGTCCGTGATGCGCAGCCCGGCGACGAACGTCGGCTCAAGCCCGCGCGCCTTCATTGCCGCGCTGATGTGAGGCCCCCCGCCGTGAACCACGACCGGCCACGCGCCGACGGCGTTCAGGAAGACGACGTCCTCCATGACGTCGGCCATGATGTTGTCATCCTCCATGGCGGCGCCGCCGAGCTTTATGACGACGAACTTGTTGTGGAAGGCCTGAATGTAGGGCAGAGCCTCAATCAGGGCGTCCGCCTTTCGCATCGCTTCGTCCATCTCAAACAACTCCAGACCGGCATGAAATCGGGGGGGGCGGCCCGCGTCGGGCCGTTTGGCGGGACGCGATTATAACCGTGACGGGGGGGCTGTCAATGCCGGTTGAAATCTGTATCCCGGAGAACAGGTTTTCCCGGCGGCCCCGGCGGCAAATCCTTCAATATCCGCTTGCGGCAGTTGCGGCAGCGGCTAGAATACCGTCTCACGCGACGAGGGATTCTTCACTCTCATGCGGCCAGCCTGACGCCTTCGCGCATTCCTGACGGCAGCCTTGCGAAATGTCGCCAAAAGACAAGTTTATTTCGGCCATTGACGTTGAGCAGGTCGGACGCCACAGCGGTGTCTCCTGGAGATCGTTCACCATCGGTCTGCTGGGGGCGGCGTTCGTGGCAGGCTTCACGCCGTATAACGATTACTATCTCTACAACACCTTCTTCGTCGGCAATCACCTTCCCGTCGGCATAGTCTTCACGATGGTACTGCTGACGCTCTTTGTCAACACATTTGTTAAGTTCGTTGCCGAAGGGCGTCATCTAAGCGCGTCAGAACTGATGGTGATATGGATGATGATGGCCGTCGCCGGGTGTATTCCAGCCTCCGGCCTGATGCGCTATTTCTTCAACATGTTCATCACGCCGGTTGACCGGGCGCGGTTCGACCCCATTTTCGTAAAGCTGACACCTTACATTCCACAGTCGCTGCTTGTCACGCTTGACGCCGAAAGCGACGTGGTCGCCAAGTTCCTTGAGGGGGACAAGGAGGCGGGATGGGCGCTGGCCAATGTGCCGTGGGAGATGTGGATTCCGCCGGTCCTGCGGTGGTTCACCGTGATATTCGCAATGCTTATGATGATGTTCTGCATGGGCGTCATCGTGCGCAAGCAATGGGTCCACAGCGAATCGCTGCCCTTCCCGCTGGCTCAATTCACCCTCGAACTGTGCAGGGAAGCGCCGAAGGGGAAGGTCTTCAACGATCTCTTCCGCAGTCCGTTGACCTGGGTGGGGGCTTTCATTCCGATCATCCTTTTCACGATGTGGGGATTGAAGCAGTACTATCCAACCTTCCCGGCCGCCGAGCTAAGGTGGAATCTTAAGCCTCTTTTCCTGGAGTTCCCGTGGGACAAGGCCAGCGAACACATGAAGTCCGGCACGCTTTACCTCTCCATGGTCGCGATTGCCATGCTGCTGCCCACGGACGTCGCCTTCAGCCTCTGGTTCTTCTTCCTTGCATGGGTGGGGGTTGACGTGTTGAACGCTTGGATGGGCAGGATGCCGCTATCGGACGTTCGCGGCGCACAATCCTTCGGCGGTTTCGTCTTCCTGGTTGCGACGATGATGTGGATCGCCCGTACATATCTGAAGCAGGTCGCAAGAGCGGTCCCCAAGGTCGTCCTGCGGCAGCCGGTTGACGAGGATTTTCGCGGCCCGGCGAAAGCCGTCATAGGATTTGCTGTCTCGGGCACGTTTGCGTGGATCTGGCTGTCATACTATTTCGCGCATGACGCGATGGGTGTTTTCTGGGCCTTTTCGCTGCTGGTCATGTGGGTAGTGATGAACCTTGTCATGGCCCGCGCAGTAATCGAAGCCGGGCTTTACCACGTGGAATTACCGTGGTGGCCGATACACGTGGCCATCTACATTTTCGGCGTGCGCATTGTCGGCGTTGACGCCTCGATCATGTTCGTCCTCTTCTCCGCCGTCCTGATAAACGACCTGCGCGAAGGTTTATTGCCGTACTTCCTGAACAGTCTGAGAATGACCGAGGCGTCGGAGCGCATAAAGAAGGGGCATTTCTTTGCGGCGGGCGTCGCTGCGGTGCTTGTGGCGATGGCGGTCGGGACGTTTGCGCACCTGATGCTGCATTACAAGCTGGGGTATCACCGTTTCGACGGATGGGGAACCTACGGCGCGTTCCGCGATACGTTCGGCGAACTGAACGGCGCGATTCAGCGCACACAGAAGACGACCCGCTACCTGATTCACTTTTGCATCGGCGGCGGGACGACAGCATTCCTTTCGTGGATGCGGCTAAAATATGCGTGGTGGCCCTTCCATCCGCTCGGATTCGTGCTTGCGCGGTCATATCCGGTCGAGGTCTTCTGGATGCCGATCGCGTTCGGCTGGATGGGCAAGGTCATGATTCTGCGCTACGGCGGGGCGAAGGTCTATTACCGGATCCGTCCGCTCATCTACGGCATCATCCTGGGCGAGTGCATCATGGCGGGAGTGTGGATGGTCGTGGGGATATTTGTCTACCTGTCCGGAGCGGAGCCTGTGCCGGTCAGGTTGCTGCCGGGGTAGCCGGCAATCGGGCGGCGGATGGCCGGCCTGAAAAGCATTGACGCCCGCGCCGCGAAAGGTTATTGAACTCAGGCGTATGAAACTGCGTCCATGCGCGCGAAGAATCGTGTCTGCGCGCGTTATGAACGCGGAAGGAGATGTCGTTGCTCAGGCGGGATGCCATGGGAAAAGGACTTGTCGTCGTCCTGTCCGGCCCATCGTGCGCCGGCAAGACGCCGCTTCTGCTGGCCATTGAGAAGCTTTATCCCGATCTGCATTTTGCCCGTCCAGTGCCCTATACCTGCCGTCCACCCCGTCCCGGCGAACCGATAGGACGAGATTTCCACTTCACGACAGAGGACGAAATCCGCTCCATGCCGCCTGACCGGTTTCTGGTCGGCAAGGTCAGGGCCACGTGGCAGGCTGTGGACATGCTGGAGGTCGCCGGGCTGCTTGAGAACAACAGGCGCGTTGTCTTTGAGCTATACTATGAACTGGCCGCCCGGTTGATGGCTCATCCCGCAGTGGTTGGGAGGCTGGGCGACTTCTCGGTCAGGACGGTGTTCATAGCGCCGGTCTCCGACGATGAACTTGCGGCCATGCTTGCGCATAATCCTAGGCTGACGGAGCGCGATCTGCTGTCGGAGATTTCCCGCATCCGGCAGACCACGCGCGCGATGCGACAGGGCAAGAAGTTCACGGACGCGGAAAGGGCCGATATCCAGGCCCGCGCCGCGACGGTCTGGGACGAGATGCAGGCCGGGAAGCAATTCACGGATTACATCGTCAACCACGACGGCGAGGATTCGACGAACTGGGATTTCACGCCCCCGCCTGGGGACGCCGGAAGGCTTGTCCGGACGTTTGCTTCAATACTGAGGGACTGCGGTTGAGGCGGCCTGAACGCCGCGCACAGCGCAACCCCGCATGATCCAGGGAGAACAGGGATGAAGAAATGCATAATTCACGCTGCGATCAAGGGACACGGAGAGATGACCCCGTTGGAGGTCTTCAAGAAGATTAGAGAGGCGGGATTCGAGGGGGTCGAGGTTTGCGCATCGGACAAGGGGGGGCTGATAAATCCGCAGACCACGCGGGCCGAGTGCGACCGCCTGCTGGCGCAGGCTGATGAGGCGGGGATCGAGATCATCGGCCTGATGTGGGGATTGAACGGACGCTATCGCCTGACCGCCTCGGAGCCGGAGATTCGCGGCAAGGCGAAGATGATTCTCAAGACCGGCATCCAGCTTGGCGCATGGCTGCGGCTGCCGCAGATTCTCGCCATTCCGGGCGGGCACGGCTCCCGCGACAAGAAGGGCGACCTGATTCCATACGAGACGTGCGTGAAGAAGGGCGCAGAGATGATCCGCAGCGGGCTGAAAACCTCCGAAAAGCTCAACTGCGGCATGGCGCTGGAATACGTCTGGAACAGCCTGCTCCTCAGCCCGATCGAATATCGCGACTTCATTGACCAGTTCGACAGCCCGCTGATCGGCTTCTACATGGACACGGGCAACATGCTCAACACAAGCCCCGCCGAGGAATGGATCAGGACGATGGGCAAGCGCGTGATGATGGTCCACCTGAAGGACTGGAAGAAGGCCATCGGCGGCTGGCGCGGGTTCGTTGATCTTACCGAGGGCGACTGCAATTTCCCGGCGGTGATGAAGGAACTGCGCCGGATCAGGTATAAAGGCCCGCTGACAGCAGAATACGGAGATCTGGAGCCTGAGCATCTGCTCAAGATCAGCAGGACAGTGGACAAGATCATGGAGATGTGAGGCGCGGCGATAACGACTCAACCGCTGCTGCTCAATCGCGGGTGACCATACTGTGCAGCAGGCGTTCGCGCGCATGGATAACGGCGGCGTTTTCGGAATCGTCCGCCGGATGGACGTCGCGCAGCAATTCATAAGCGGAGCCGGCGCATCTTTGGCGCGCCGAGAACTCGACAAGGCTCTCAACCGCAGGCTCGAAGAACATGTCGCGCCGCCGGCCGTGCAGATAGCGCCGATAAAGCGGCAACCTTGCCCAATCCGGCGAGAGAGACGCAAGACGGAATAACGCCCACGACGAAGTCTCGAGTTCCGGGTACCGCTCCTCGACGATGCGATATTCCGCAAGAGCCTCGCGTATCAGCGGATCGTCCAACATGGCAGGGATGGCTTCATCCAACCCTGGGAAGAATGCTTCAAGGAATATCGCGGGTTCCCCTCCTCTCGATTGCACTGCCAGGCATTCCTGCAGTTCGCGCTTTGTGGAGTACAAATCCAGAGACTCCGGCGCAAGGATTCTCCAGAAGGCCCACGGCCCGCGCCGCGCGAGCCTTTCCGCCCGCATCCAGCGATCAACGACATACGGGTAGCGAGATGTGATCTTGAGGAGTTCGTCAATTACAGGAACGTATGCCACAGCCTCCGTGTTGCCCCATTCGAGGCAGAATCGCCTCATCTCTTTGAGCGCTTCCGGAAAGCGCCCTTCTGTCTGGTAGACATTCGCCAGCAGGAACCGCACAATCGAGGCGGTTTCCGGCATGGGCGCAGCATACTGCGTTCCTGCATGCGCTGTTACTTCCGTGTCTTCTAGCAGGGCTTCCAGTTCCTCGGTGCGAAATGCTAGGCACGCGCGCGACAACATTCGCGCCTCCGCCCACTCCTCGCCCTGCGACGACTCGGCGATATCGTGGACCTTCCGGATACGTTCTTCGAACCATGAGGGAAAATGCCCGATTCGCCACTGGAGCGCGTCCTGTGCCGGCAACGCCTCAATGCAGCTAATGATCCCGGCGCGGGCGTCTTCCGACGTCCCTGCTTCGATTTGGTCGGGGATGGGAATCGTCTCCTTGTTTCCGGCGGATTTATCAACCGGCCAGATATTGAGTTCATCTTTTCCGTAATATCCGGAATACCACATGGCAACATCGTCAGTATTTAGTCGGCGCAGTATCTCCAGTTGCGGCGTTTCACCTCTTTTGAGCTTTGCCTCCACAAGCGTATCCCCTGATGCCCACGCAACCTTCTCCCCATCCGCCGAGATGTCAACCATTATGATATCCGTCTCCTTGACGGGGAATCTGAACAGCTCTCCCCCCGGCCATCGCGCAATAACAATATCGCATTTCCCATCAAGGCGGTGGCTTGCGAAAACCGATGTTTTAGCCTTGATTGATGTCCGCAACGGCGACTCTCCGGCCTCGTCGCGTGTAAGTGGATAGGCGCGACGGGTGGCAAGCTCGAAAATCCAGATATCGTCCATCCCGCCTTCGTCTGAGAGGAAGGCGATACGATCGCCGCCGGGCAACAGATGCGGCTCTGATTCGCGCCAGGGTGTAACGCGAAGCGGCGCTCTACTGCGTGTTTCAAGATTAACCTGCCAGATGTCCGGTGTGCCGGCGGCATCCGATATGTAGAAGATCGTCCCGCCGTCGCTGCTCCAGCATAAACCATCGGGCAAGGCGCGAAGCCCGGGAATGACCTGTAACGTCTCCAGACTCTTAACCTCGGTATTAGAAGAATACAGAACAGGACTGCGCAAGCTGATGGAGCCGTCCGCTTCCACCAGTGCCAGTGGCGAATCACCGAGATTTAAATTATATCGAATGCCGGAACAGCCTGTCTGTCTCGCGACGAATGCGAGGATTGCGACGAGGAATACGCCTTTGTGCATTGCGTCGCGCATATAAGTTCTCATCTGCCCGGATCGTTCGGACCGGTCTGACCGTATTTCTCTTCCACGTCTGAAAGCCGGCAGTAATTGGGAACCAGCGAGATCGGATTCTCAGTCATCCCCTTGCGGAAGCGCTCGAAACCGAGTCGGGCGACAACCGCTGCGCGTCCGTTCTGAAGCTCGGCTGCGCCGATGCGGAAGCGTTTGAAGAATTCCGGGTAGCGTCCGGCCCCGTTGCCGAAAACGAGCGTGTCTTCCGGCAGAAGCGCCGGAAGATCGCCGGGGGGGATGAGTCTGGTCGGCCAGACGGTCGCAAGTCCCCCCGTGCCGTCATCCTTGAAGAGCGCGGCGTAGACGCGCTCTCGGCGGGCGTCCATGACGGGGCAGACGTGTCCGGCCATGCCGGCCGCGTTCCACGCCATGACCTCCAGTGTGGGAACCGACACAACCGGCTTGCCAAGCGCGTATGACAGCGCCTTGGCGCAGGTTACGCCGACGCGCAGGCCGGTGAAAGACCCCGGCCCGCCGCTGACGCAGACAAGCCCAACGTCGGATCTTGATGACCCGGTTTCCGCGAAGACGGCGTCAATGGCCGGCACAAGGTCCCTGCCGTGGCTGAGTTTTCCGTCGAGATATCGCTCGACGATGACCTCTCCATCCCTTGCAAGCGCCACGCAGCCGGTCTTGCCTGTTGTTTCTATGGCCAGGATAAGCATGGAATTTCCGAGGCGAACCGCGTCCGTTCTGAGTGATGCGTCAGTCTTTGCGCGAAAAACATCGGCAAATGCGGCAACGTCGGGGTATACTATTCGCGTCGCGCATTCATGGCAACGGCGGTTTTCACATCAAGCGCAATTCGGAGCGCATCGCATGGCGGACAACGCAACCTTTACTACAGCGACGATGACGCGGAAGGAACGTTACCTGGCGGCCCTGCGGGGCAGGCAGACCGACGAGCTTGTCTGGGCGCCGAACTTCGACTGGTGGTATTCCATCAACAGGCAGCAGGGAACCATCCCGGAAGCCTACGCCGGTCTTGAACCTAACGATCTTATCCGCGCCGTTGACGCGACGATCTGGCGTCGCGTCGGAATCATGAAATCGAGCCGCGACGGCGTAACGAGCGAATCCCGGACCGAGGACGGCAGGCGCGTTACGATCACGAAGACCCCGGTCGGCGAGGTGCGGACCGTCCATATACAGGCGTCGGACTTCAGCGGCGCGTGGTTCCTGAAGGAGCACGCGGTAAAGACCGTGGACGATCTGCGCGTCATGCGATACATCGTGGAGTCGGAACATGATGAGCCGCACTTCGAACCGGCGCTCAAGGCGCTGAAGGAGGTCGGCGATGACGGCATCGTCCTTACGTGCCTTCACGCAGTTCCATACATCCAGTTCGCCAAGGTGGACGTCGGGTATGAAGACGCCTTCTACCTGATGCAGGACTATCCGAAGGAGGTTGACGAATTCCTTGAAGTCTGCATGGCGAAGTTCCTGGAGGCCTATCGCATAGCGGCAAAATGCCCGCTTGAGTTGATCTCGAACGGCGACAACATGGACTGCTGGACAACGCCGCCGGACTACTTCAAGAAATACGCCATTCCGTATTACCACGCCGTCCGTGAAATCCTGCATCCGGCGGGCAAGATCGCGCAGGGACACTGGTGCGGAAGAGTGGAGGGCATACTGAGCCTCGTCCCGGATTGCGGTTTGGACGTGATTGAGGCCGTCACGCCGCGCCCGATGACGAGGCTAGACATGGTTGATGCGCTTGACGTCTGCAGTGGCAAGGTGGTCATTCAAGGCGGCCTGCCCTCCATCCTGATGTGCGAGCAGGGGGGAACGCGGGACGATCTGGCGCGATTCCTGAACGATCTTCTCGACAAGATCGGGCATCGTCCCGGCTTCATCCTGGGCATGGGCGACAACGTGCCTGCCGACGCCGACTTCCACCGCGTAAGGATGGTCAGCGACATCGTCAACGACTACAACCGTAACAGGCGATTGAAGAGGTGAAGAAACTCGTTTTCCTTCTCGGTCCGTTTCGTTTCGCCATGCAGTCGTCCGCCTTTATCGTTCTGGTCTGGGGCGCATGGATAGGGCTGGACGTCGTGAAATTAGGGGAAGGCCGGCTTGTTCTGCCCGTTCTCATCGGAGCCGGCGCGGATGCTCCCGCAATCGGTCTGCTGACCGAGATTCAGTTCGCAGCGCCTTCTATCCTGACCGGCAGTCTTCCGCACCCGGTTGTACCGATAATGCTCGCCGTTGCGCTTTTCGCGGTCTTTGGAAGACTGTGGTGCGGATGGATCTGCCCGATAGGCTTCATGCAGGACGTCGCATCATTATTGAGATCGTCGCTGGGATTGCCGCATTTGCATCCCGGGCGCAACGCGGCACGGACGATGAAAGCTGCCGGAATTCTGCTGCTGGTCATCACTGTGTTCAGTCCAATGATCGTTTTATTTCAAGGACCTTCCCCGTCAAGTCATCTCTCTCTGTCAAGTCATCTCGACTTCAGGCCCAATCCTTATGGCTTGATCTGCCCGTGGGAGCGGGCAATCGCGCTGGCGCAGGGAAGGCATGGAACCGCCTTTTTGATTAATCGTTCAGGATGGGTAACAAGCGCGGCATCAGCAACAGGCCTGATTCTGCTCGTCTGGCTTGTGTTGGGATCGTTAGCCATCCGCCGCGCGTGGTGCAGAACGTGTCCGCTGGGCGCGCTTATGAGCCTTGCGCGGGCGGATGTTCTTGCCGGTCCGTCGCTCTGGAAGAACACGACCATGTGCAGTTCATGCGGGACCTGCGAAAGAGTATGCCCGATGGGTGTCAGAAAGGTGCGCCGCAAGACAGCCCCGCCGCTGCTGCAAGGTTCATCCTCAATCGCCCGCATATCCCCCCCCGATCTCGACGTGACGGACAGAAACTGTGTCATGTGCATGAAATGCGTGGAGGCATGCCCCGAGGACGTGGCGCTGACTTTCCGCTGGCTGGGCATCCCGTTGTTCCGGAGCGCCTTCGCCCGCTCGCGCCGCCGGGCGCGGATTGTCCTCGCAGCAGCGCGTTTATCATTGCGCGGGAACGGGGATTGAATTCGCGCCGCGCTTACATCATGTCCTGCGGATCAACGTCAACCGTGATGGAAACACCGCGCGCGCCGGCGATATCCTGCGCGACGATTCCCAGCAGTTGCCTCACATGCGACGTGCCGGGCATCTTGGCCATGATATGGAACCTGTGGGAACCGCGAATCTGCTCGATAGTGGCCTTCCCGGGGCCGAGAACCTGAATCCCCGGACCGACGTGTGGCGCATGCCTTCGCATGGCATCGCTTATCAGCTTCGCCTTTTCCGACGCCGCCTGCTCGTTCTTAGACTGGACCAGGATTCTCACCAGGCGCGAGTAGGGGGGGTAATTCAGCGCGCGGCGCTCGGACAACTCCTGTTCCGCATAAGTATCGTAATCGTGATCCGCCGCGACCCTGATGCTGAAGTCATCCGGGCGGAAGGTCTGGATGACGACGCGCCCGCCGGCGTCGCCCCTGCCTGTGCGCCCGGCGACCTGGGCAAGCAGTTGGAACGTCCGTTCCCTGGCACGGAAGTCGGGCACGTGAAGCGTAACGTCCGCGTTCACCACGCCGACCGTCGTAACGTTCGGGAAATCAAGCCCCTTGGCTATCATCTGCGTTCCGATGAGGATGCGCACTTCCCCTGAACGGAACGCCGCCAGTGTCGTCTCGTGCGCGTCGCGTCCGCGCATTGTGTCGCTGTCCATCCGGGCCATCAAAAAACTGGGAAATAGCGTCCTGACCTCCTCCTCTATTCGCTCGGTTCCCGTTCCCTGGTAGCGGATTGACTCATTCGCGCATTCCGGGCAAACTCGCGGAGGACGGGTTTCCGCGCCGCAGTAATGGCACAGCATGACGTCGAAACGCCGGTGATAGGTCATCGCAATGTCGCAGCGCCCGCATTCGGCCACAAAACCGCATTTCGGGCACTGTACAAAACTCGAATATCCGCGCCGGTTCATGAAGAGTATTACCTGCTGCCCGGCATTGAGGCTGTCCCGCGCCAAAATCTCCAGCCGCTTCGAGATGCAGTGCGGACGATGGTTGTGGGCGTAATCCTGAGCCATGTCCACGATCTCGACCGGCGGCAGCGGGCGGTCCGCAATGCGCCGCGTCAGCGGCAGGTTCGCGTAGCGGCGCGTTTGCGCGTTGTGATAGCTCTCAAGCGACGGCGTGGCGGAGCCGAGAATGACAACCGTGTCCGTCCTGAAGGCGCGCATCACGCCCACGTCGCGGGCGTGATAACGAGGCGTGGAGTCCTGCTTGAAGGAGTTCTCGTGTTCCTCGTCAATTACTATCAGGCCCAGCCTCGGCGCAGGCGCGAAGATCGCCGAGCGGGCGCCGACCACCACGTCGGCCCTTCCCGCGCGGATCATGTTCCAGGAGGCCAGGCGTTGCGAGTCGGTGAGTCTTGAGTGCAGGACGGCGACGCGGTTGAAGCGCGCGCTGAATCTCTGAATGGTTTGAGGGGTGAGCGAGATTTCGGGGACAAGAACGATGGCCTGCCTTCCGCGCGCCACCACGTCGGAAATCGCCTGAAGGTAGACCTCCGTCTTTCCGCTGCCGGTGACGCCGTGCAGGAGATAGACGGCGAATTTCTCCCTGGCCAGGCCGGCGCGGATTTCCTCAAGCGCCTTCTCCTGCTCGTCCGTCGGATTCATCGCGATCTCCGCCGGCGGGGCGGATTCCGCAACATCCGATTCGAGAGGGAGTTCCGTCTCGATTTCGCGTGTCGCGATCTCTATCAAACCGCGTTTTTCCAGCGCGCGCATGCTGGTGATCGGGCAACCGGCGACCCGCTTCAATTCCGAAAGCGGCGGGGCTTCCCTGTAACCGAGCAGTGCGCGCAGCACCTTCGCCTGTTTCGGGGCCTTGTCCCGGATGGCCTCTATGGCGGCAAGCATTTCATCCGGCGGAGCGGCGGGGACAACCACGCGGACCGTCCTGCGCCGCCTGTGACGCCGCACCCCCGCGGGCAGGACGGCCTCCAGCGCCTCCCCCCAACTGCAGAAATAATACTCGGAAATCCACCGGGTCAGCTCCATAAGCTCCGGGGAAACGCTGGGCTGAGGATCAACCACCTCGATGATCGGCTTGACGGGTTGGAAACGCGGTTTCTCGAGTATTTCCGTGCAGTAACCGATCATCCTGCGTCGTCCGAACGGGACCCGGACGCGGCATCCCGGCCTGACGAGATCGCTCAGAGATTCCGGGACTTCGTAATCGAATTCCCGCCTGAGCGGCAGGTTCAAGGCGACCGAGATAAACATCCGAATCCCCTCCCCTCGCTGCCGGACGCAGGTTCAGGCGTCGTTCTGCCAGACAGCGCGATAAATGTGCTCCCCGGCAAGGAAGGCTATGACACGTGCGTCTGCGCTGGCTCCAAGCCTGTGAATTTTGTTCGGAGCCTTGAACTGCCATACCGGTTTCGGGTCCCCGGCCTTGTATATCGCCACGCTTCGCGCAAGGGCATTGACCAACAGAGCCTCGCCGGACTGGGAAATCCTGACGATCCGGCTGCCCGCTCGCGCGTCGAACTTCGCCCTTCTTTTGCCGTCCTCGCAAAGCAAATGAATCATCCGATCCTTGCCGTGAATCTCGTAAAACGAGCCGATTCGTTTGACGCTCAATACCCCGCCCGGGCAGATTGTTTTGCGGAACAGCCTGTCTCCGTTGCAGTCGGTTATCAGGACGCACCCCCGCTCACCCCCGTAGACGTGGACCGTCTCGGATATGTCCAACTGATGGTAGCGCTCCCCGCCGGACATGCGGAATTTGCGTCTGAGCTTGCCTTCGGAATCAAAAATGCGTATCCGCCCTTCGGCATCCACCACGCATATTGTGCTTCCGTCCGGGCTGAGCGCCGCGCGCAGAATCCCCGCCTTGACATGCCTTCGCCAGAGACGGTCCCCGGCAATCGTCCCCCATGCGATCCGGTTGTCAGAATCCCATAGGAGAAAGACCTTGCCGTTGCCGCTGAGCCGCATTCCCAGAATCCGTCGCTTGTCCGCCACGAACCTGCCGTGAACGCCGGTTCCACAGTCGTAGAACAGGCAGCCGGCCTCGGTGTAGGCCATCATCAGCGGACGGTCGGTGGCGCAGATCAGGCGGGGATTGCCGCCCTGCACGGTTCCGCGCGCAATCGCCTGCCCCGTCGCGTTGAGAAGTTCCAGCACCCCGCGCGTCGAGACCATGCCGACATAATCGCCGCCCGGGCTGACCTGAAGGGATTCCGGACCGAATTCAGCCGACTGGAGCCTTGCCCTCCATTGCGTCGGCGCCGGCGTCTGACCGACGGTCTCCGGGGCGGACGCCTGGGCAGTAACAGTTGCGGAAGGATCTGCCACGCGGAATCCGCCCCCTTCTCCATCTGATGGTGATACTTTATCTTCCTGCTCAGCTTCAGATTCTGATTCGACTTCCAGGTCATCAACCGCGTCTTCATCCGTCTCAAGCGCGAGCTTGAATCCTGGCCTGGGCTGTTCGGTCTTATCATCCGGTTCGCCTTCCGGCTCGGATGGCTCCTCGTCCTCATGGATCAGAGGCGATTCCATAAGTTCAGAGGCCAGCTCCAACTTCAATGCCTTTCTCTCTGCGGGAACCGGTTTTGCCTCTATTGGCGCGCTGTCAACCTTTATCTCCAATCCCGCCTTGCGCGGCGGGGGTTCCGTAGGCGAAGCTTCACTTTTCGCGCCTGACGGAAGGCTCAGGCAGTGCAGACCGCGGCCATCAAAAGCAATGTAAAGCGCTCTCCGGCGCGCGTCGTAGGCAAAGTCGGTTACTGTGGCCCCGAAACAGTGGCTCCAGATCACCTCGGCCTTGCGATTCATGATCTGGATCGTGTTTTCCTCGTTGCAGAGCGCCAGACATTGCCCGTCCTCGGAGACCTTGGCGCATCGAAGCGGATGGCCGGGGTCGTAGACGCCCCGCGCCCCTCCGTCCAGGTTGAAGACGTGAATGCCGTTCATGTAGGTCGTGACAAATATCTCTCTATACCTATTTGCAGTCTGCGCTTTGACCGGATTGCCTTGAATCTGCTTCTCCCAGACGACGGCTCCGTCCAACCCCAATACGCGTAGATTCCCGTCCTCGTGAATGACGACCGGACGGGGATTTTTGCCGTCAATCAACGTAACATCCGAGGCCGGGTCAGGCAGTGGGAACTTCGCGGTGTTGGCCTGAGCGGTCCGGTAGACGTGAAGGCAGCTCAAACCGCAGGCCACAGCCAGCAGCGAACCATCCTCGGAAAGCGCCATCCTGCAAGCGTCCTGCGGGCCGTCAACCTTCCAGCGCTGAGCCCCGTCCGGGCCGAGGCATCGGATAAGCCCGCCCGCCTCCATGATCGCGAAAAGAGAACCATCCGGCACAGCCAGAACCTGCAGGGGGCGTCCGTTTGTTGAACAGGACCACTGGAGATCGCCCCCGTCGTCAAGGACCGAAACCTCCCTCGTATCCTCGGCAAAGATGCACCAGCCGTTCCGGGCGGCGATGTCGAAACCGACAAGCCGAGTCGGGATGGGATGTGACCATAGCTCGGGCGTTCTGGGCATGTTCGCTTGCATTGTATTCTCCGGTCGCTGTTATGTTCGGATATGATGTTTCAGAACCTTGTTCCTGTCAACCGGGTTGTAGGTCAATTAAGGGCCGGATACGGCTTGGTCTCCTTGAATTCTCCGGAAATTGCGGCGCCAAGCCGTTCCCAAAGGGGGTGATCGAAATCCGCCAGATCGAAAAGGAACAGACGCGACAACGACTCAGGTTTTTCCCCCGTCTCCTCCCCAGCGTGCAGGATGGTCCGCAGATCGGGATCGTGCTTGCCCTCGATGATCATCGCGCAGATCAGCCCCTCGTGGACATAAGTGACAGCATCCTGCGGACGCTCGCACAAGCATACCCATGCGTTGAAGCCCATGCCCGTGAGCGAGCGGATCGTCTCAATCTTGCAATCGGCCTGGCCCTGAAGGCTGGATCTGGCCGCGCGAGAAAGGATCGCAGGAAGTTGCGGAACGCCGTTGGCCTCCAGCCACTGTTCCGTCGAAGCCCGCAGGCTTTCAGGCCGGGCGCTGATCAGGATAAAGTTCAGATTCCCGCTCATCCCGGCGATGGCCGTCCCCGCGCCGGCAAACGTCGGCGTCGTCTTCGGTCCGCCGGTCAGGACGCCGAACATCCCGCCGCCGCCCCCGCTGGTTCGGCGCAGCGACTCGTCCATGTCCAGGAAGACCGTTCTTCTGCCCTGAATCCCATCGCGCAGTTCACGCCCCAGAATCTCCTCGACCTTCGGCTCCCTGCATCCCTTGACGCACAGCCACCCAAGAGCCAGCGCCGCAAGGGACATCACGACGACGAATTCCACGCGGCGTAGAGGGATATCGAGAGGACGCTCGTCAATGTTGGAATCGTTATCGCGTGAAAACATGCCCCACTCGCCTTCATGCCTTCCCGGCGCGCCTTGCGCGGTTGAGTTCGGCGTTCATCTCCAGCAGCGCGGCGCGCGCGGCATCCTTCCATCCGGCTTCGCCGAACTGCGATTTCCACGGCTCTGACCTGAACGCGAAAAGGATTCCGCGCGATGAATTGACCACGGACCCAATCCCGTCCTTGTCGAAAGCAGGGGCAAGCTCCGCTGCCCCTCCCCCCTGCGCGCCGTAGCCTGGGATCAGGAACGGAGCATTCGGCATGACCCCGCGCGCCTGCTTGAGCGAGACCGGATCGGTCGCGCCTATCACAGCCCCGACGCTGCTGTAGCCGCATGCGCCAATGGAGTCCGCGCCTAATCTCGCGGCCAGATCAGCCACGCGGTTCCACAACGGACGCCCCCCGCAATCCGCAAGTTGCAATTCCGCCGCCGCCGGATTGCTGGTCCGAACGAGTATGAACATGCCCTTGCCGGCATCCTCGACGGCGCGCTTGAAAGGCATGACCGCATCCGCGCCCATGTAGGCGTTGACGGTTACCGCGTCAACCTCGAACGGGGCCGTCCGAAGCGGAGACTTTGCGTCCGGCGCAAGATGCGCGTTGGCATAAGCCGTCGCGGTGCTTCCGATGTCGCCGCGCTTGATGTCTCCAATGACGAGAAGCCCGGCTTCTTTGGCATATCGCGCCAGGTCCGCGTAAAGCCTCATCCCGCGCCAGCCAAGCTGTTCATAGAATGCGATTTGCGGCTTGACGGCGGGGGCGCAGTCTGCTGCGACCTCAATGATCCCCCTGCAGAATTCGCCGACCCTGTCTGCAACCGTTTGCGCCCGCTCCTCCGGCTCATCGGGCAGGTCGCGTTTGAAGCTCTCCGGCAGCATCTCCCAGTGCGGGTCAAGGCCCACAACACTGACGCTGTCGGCCTCCCGGCAGCTTGCGATTAACCTGTCGGCGAAATTCATCTCATTCCTCCTCCGGCCGCCACCAGCGAATCAACGAAGTTGGTGTCAATGAGTCCCTCTATGAAACGCGCGTGGCGCAGTATCTCCCGATAGAGGGGAATTGTCGTCGGGACGCCCTCGACGACCGTCTCCGCCAGCGCCCTGTTCATCGTGGTAATCGCCTCCGAGCGTGAGCCGCCCCATGCGACAATCTTGGCAAGAAGGCTGTCATAATGCGGCGGGACGACGCAGCCGGAGCAGACGTGCGTGTCCACCCGCACGTTCCTCCCGCCGGGCGGGATGAAGGATGTCACCGTCCCCGCTGAAGCCCTGAAGCCTGCGCCGGGGTCCTCGGCGTTGATCCTGCACTCAATGGCCGCCCCGCGCCGGCGAAGCTCCTTCTGAACGAAGGAGAGCTTTTCCCCGGCGGCGATGCGAATCTGCTCACGGACAAGATCAACTCCGGTAACCATCTCGGTGATCGTATGTTCGACCTGTAGCCGCGCATTCATCTCGATGAAGTAGAAATTCCCGTTGCGATCGGCGATGAACTCGACAGTCCCGGCTCCGCTGTAGCCGGCGGCCTTCGCAAGTTTCAACGCCGCCGAATAAAGCGCCTGCGTCAGGTCGGGATTGATGCCGGTCGCAGGGGTCTCCTCAATGAGTTTCTGGTGGCGCCGCTGGATAGAGCATTCACGCTCTCCCATATGGACAAGATTTCCGTGAGAATCGCCCAGCAACTGGACCTCGATATGCCTTGCGTTCTGGAGGCATTTCTCGATGTAGCATCCGGCCCCGCCGAATGAATTGGCGATCTCGTTGCGCGCCAGAGAAAGGGCGTTACGCAACGCGATGTCGTTGTGCGCGACGCGCAAACCCCTCCCGCCGCCGCCGCAGCAGGATTTCAATATCACCGGGTAGCCCAGCGACGCCGCCACCGACAACGCCTCAGACTCCGTGGAGACCGGGCCGTCGCTGCCCGGCGCGACCGGTATCCTAAGGCTGCGCGCCAGATTCCGGGCTTCGACCTTGTCGCAGAGCCTCCGCATCACGCGGGCGGTTGGCCCGATGAAGCGGATGTTGCTGGCCTCGCAGACCTCGGCGAAATCGGCGTTCTCCGCCAGAAATCCGTATCCGGGGTGTATCGCGTCTACATTGTTGATTTCCGCCGCGCTTATGACGCTAGGTATGTTCAAATAGCTGTCCGACGCCTGCGCCGGACCTATGCAGACAGTCTGGTCGGCAAACCGGGCGCTGAGCGAATTGCGATCGGCGGCGGAATGTGCCAGAACGGTCTTGATCCCCATTTCGCGACAGGTTCGCAGGATTCTCAGCGCTACCTCGCCGCGATTGGCGATCAGGATTCGAGAAAACATTAGACCTCACCCGGGAAGCGGCCTGACCAGGAAGAGCGCCTGCCCGAACTCCACGGGCGACGCGTTGTCCGCCAGCGCGCGGACCACCTCCCCGCGCACCTCGGCCCGTATCTCGTTCATCACCTTCATGGCTTCGATAATGCAGACCAGCGTGTCGGGTTCGACTATCGAACCTTCCTCGACAAACGGCTTTCCGGACGGGCTTGAAGAGCGATAAAAAGTGCCCACCATGGGTGATGCGATCTCGACAAGCTCCTGACCCTCGAGCAGGCGTTTTCCGCCGGCATCGGGCAGTTGAAGGGGTTGTCCACGCTCCTCGGAAGGTTTAGCGGGGGCCTCCGCTCGCTTCAACCGAACCTTGAGATCCGGCTCCTCGACCTCGATTTCAACAAGGTCGTTCTCCTTCATTATCTCAATCAGTTGCCTGACCCGGTCAAGAGGGTCCATGATTGCGTTCTTTCGCAAAAGTCTCGCGCGGCCCCCCGCAGCCGTCGCGTTGTCATTCATGCAAGCGTCGCGCTCTGGAGAGTCTTCGGCAGGCTTGAGAGAATCCTGCATCCATCCTTGGTCACAACAACCACGTCCTCAATCCTGACTCCCATCCTTCCCGCCAGGTAGATGCCCGGTTCGACCGTGAAAACCATTCCCGGCTTCAATCTGACCTTGCCGGCGGCGTTCACGGACGGAAGTTCATGAACCTCCATACCCAAGCCATGGCCCAAGCCGTGGCCGAACTCCCTGCCGTAACCCTTGCTTTCGATGTGGGAACGGGCGACGCGGTCAATGCTTGCGCCGGTTACGCCCGGACGTATGGCTTCAAGGGCAAGTTTCTGCGCGTCAAGCGCGACCTGGTAGATGCCCTTCAACTCGGGGGCGATGGTACGTCTGAATAGAATACGTGTCAAGTCGCCGCAGTAGCCGTCAAGCCTCGCCCCCCAGTCAACCAGCAGGCTGGAGGTCTTGCCGGGCTTTTTCTTCAGGCATTGGTGGTGCGGCTGGCTGGCCCCTTCGTCAACGGCGCAGATCGTGTCGAACGCGGCGCATTCCGCCCCCAGGGAGCGCATCTCGAACTCCAGCGCGTTCACCATCTCGAACTCGGTCATTCCGGACCAGTCTGAATCAAGGAATACGCGCTTGAAAGCTCGCTGGCCCAGAAGGATCGCCCGTCGGATGGCTTCAACCTCCTCCTGTTCCTTGATCTGACGGACTTCCTCGATAACTCGCCTGCCTGGAACGAGTTTCGTTTTGCCGCAGTTGTGCCTCATGTCCTCGAAGACGGCGTGCGGCACACAGTCGCTCTCGAAGCCCAGGCGGGAAACCCCGGCTTTTCGCGCGTGCTTTGCGACGGACTCCGCCAGAGAGCAGTCCCTCTCAATTACCTCGCAAAGCGGCGCCTCGATCCGGGCCTGTTCCGTATAGCGGAAATCGGTGATAAGGATGACGTCGTCCGGCGTAATAAGAAGCGCCGCGTCCTCGTTGCGGAACCCGCTCAGGTAACGGACGTTCACCCGCTTCCAGACGCAGTAGCCGTCAAGCTCCAGCGCTTTCAGGCGTTTCCTGAATCTTCCGAGCCTGTTTTTCACAGGATTTTCATTGATCGAAGGCGATCCCATGCTCTTCCACCTCACGAACAGAACAGATGGCCCAATGGAACGTGGCATGACGCCATACGGCACAGGTGCAGCGCAAGTCCGGCGTAGATCGAAGCCGCAAGATCGTCGGCCATGATCCCCCATCCGCCGGGAAGCTTTTCCAGGTTCCGGGCAGGCGGAAATTTGACAATGTCGAAGAAGCGCGCGGCAAGGAACGTCCAGAGCAGTATCTGCCACAATTGCCCGTGTCTGTACATGATGACGACCAGGAGATACCCCGCTACCTCGTCAAGGACGAATTGTCCGGGATCCTTCTCCCCGAAATCCTTTTCGGCCAATCCGCCGAGGCGCAGGCCGACAACGCACGTCACAACAAACAACGCTATCAGCAGGAGGCTTTGCGACGGCTCCGGAAGGGTGTAGCAAAGAAGATAAGCGGCGACGCCGGCCAGACTGCCGGCGGTTCCGGAGGCGAAGGGGGAGTATCCCAACCCTCCGGCCGTGACAAGCCACTTACGCATCCTCGATCTCCCGCAATATCTTATACCCTCGGATCATGTAGTTTATTCCCGACGAGAATGTGGCGATCACGGCCATATAAACCACAACGCGAATCAGATTTATGAAACCATGCGAGCGGAACGGCGCGGACCATTCCGGGCCATGCTCAGCCCAGAGGCAGAAAATCGCCCCGCCGATGCTGATCGCCTGAAGCACCATCTTGGCCTTGCCGCCGGCGTCTGCCCCGAACGCGATCCCGCGGGATTCGCAATATCCGCGGATGCCGCTCACAATGAACTCCCGCGCTACGATTATCACCACCATCCACGGCTTGATCAGCGCCGGACTTAAGCCCATCAAAAGCACGAAGCCGCCGACCGACAGCACTTTGTCCGTTATCGGATCGGCCATCCTGCCGAAGGCGCTCGTCATGTTGTACTTCCGCGCAAGGTAGCCGTCCAACGCGTCCGACAGCGCGGTGAGAACGAAGAAGACGAATGCGGTCAGATAAAAACCATATTGCAGAATGACGAACGTGACAATGGTGGCAAAAAACCTTCCTATCGTCACTGCATTCGGCGCATTCCATATGCCTTTGGCCATGGACTACTCCGCAACAGGTTCAGCGACGAGGTCATATCCCTCGGTCGCGGTTATCCTTGCCTTCATGAAAATCCCGGCTCGAAGGATATCGCGGCTTCGGACAAGGATGACGGGATCCACGTCGGGCGCTTCCGACGCGCTTCGCGCTTTCCAGTAGCCGCTCAGCGCCGCGTCCGGCCCGTCAATCACAACCTCCGCGATCTCCCCGATCCGTTTCCGGTTCAGTTCCAATGCTATCTTCTGCTGAGCAAGCATTATATCCCGCAATCTGCGCTTTTTCACCCTCTCGGGAATCTGATCGCGCATTCCGTGCGCCCGCGTTCCGTCCTCGCGGGAATATGCAAATGCGCCCAGCCTGTCGAATCTCATTTCCCCGACGAATTCGCGCAGCTTCCTGAAATCCGCCGCTTCCTCGCCCGGAAATCCGACCAGAACAGTAGTCCTCAGCGTTATCTCCGGCACGGAATTTCGGAGCTTTTCCACGATATCGCGGATCGCGTCGCTGCCGGTTTTCCTTCCCATGCGCTTAAGAATCCTGTCCGATGCGTGTTGAATCGGCATATCCACATAGGGCAGGAGCCGGCGGTTCACATCGAATTCCCGAACAAGTTCATCCGTCCAACTGGCCGGATGCGTGTACATCAGCCTCAACCATTTCACCTGGCGGATTCCGGCCAGTTCGCGCAGAAGTTCAGCGATGGTCGGATAGCCTTCTTTATCTATGCCATAGGCTGTTGTGTCCTGCGCGACGAGAATCAGTTCGCGAGCGCCGTCGCCCGCCAGTTCTTCCGCCTCAGCCATGATTTCTCCGGGCGGGCGGCTTCGCAGAGGTCCGCGAATTAGCGGAATCGCGCAGTAAGCGCAACGGTTGTCGCATCCGTCGGCTATGCGAAGATAGGCGTAATGGCGGGGCGTGAGGCGCAATCGCGCATGACCGGCGCATAGTCCGTCAATGACGTGGCGCTTCCTGACAAGCCCCAACCCCTTCAATATCGCTGCCACCGTTCGCTTCCGGTCAATACCGCAGACTATGTCCGCCTCCGGCATTGATTTCCGAAGTTCATCCGCGTACCTCTGACCGAGGCATCCGACGATTGCCAGCAGCCTGCACGATCCCACACTCCGATAAGTTGCGGCGTTCAGCGCCGCCTCGATTGACTCCGTCTTTGCCGACTCGATAAAGCCGCAGGTGTTGACGATTATGACGTCGGCGTCGGCAAGCTCCGCCACCGGGCGTCCGCCGCTCTGCAGCAGCGCGCCCATGATCTTCTCGCCGTCAATCTGGTTCTTAGGGCAACCCAGGTTGACGAGTCCTACGCGGAAGTCTGATCGTGGGGGCATAGGCCGGAGCCTGAATTCGGCATTCGGGCGGCTCGGCGCCGCCTGTTCCATTCGCGTTTCAACGGGTGGATTTGGCCGTTATTTCTTCCCGCCCTTTGCCTGTTGCGCGCGCAACGCCTCCCATTCCTCAAGCGTGACGAGGACGTCCCTGGCGTTGCTGCCTTTGTATTCTCCCAGCAGACCCGCTTCCGCCATCTTGTCAATAATCCTTGCGGACCTGCTGTAGCCTATGCCGAGTTTGCGCTGGAGCAGGGACACCGACCCGCGCTGGTATTCCAGCACGATCTTGACCGCCTCTTCGTAAAGCTCGTCGGCGTCCTCAGGCTCGGTCTCGACAGACTTGTTGAACTGCTGAAGACTTTGGTCGTATTCCGGCTTGCCCTGAACCCGCCAGTATTCCACAACCTCCTGGATTTCCTCGTCGGAGACGTAGCAGCCCTGCGCGCGCTCCAGAAATCCCGTCCCTGGGGCCAGCAGGAGCATGTCGCCTTTGCCCAGCAACTTGTCCGCGCCGGACATGTCAAGGATCGTGCGCGAGTCCACCTTGCTGGTCACCTGGAAGGCGATGCGGCAAGGCATGTTCGCCTTGATCAGTCCCGTGATGACGTCAACGCTCGGGCGCTGTGTGGCCAGAATCAGGTGTATGCCGACCGCCCTGGACTTCTGGCTCAGGCGGATGATGCTGTTCTCGACCTCCTTGGCCGCCACCATCATAAGGTCTGCGAATTCATCAACGATGATGACAATGTAGGGCAGCTTCAGCTCGATGTCGTCAAGAATGGCCTCGCCGCTGGGATCGAGCCTGCGCTTGAGTTCCTTCGGGTTTAGACGGTTATAACCAGCGATGTTGCGCACGCCCGCTCGCGCGAGCATCGCGTAGCGGTCGTCCATTTTCTGACATGCCCATTCCAGAACCGCCGCCGCCCGTTTCATGTCGGTGATCACGGGGCTGATCAGGTGCGGCAGGTCCTTGTAGCCGGACAGTTCGACCCACTTTGGGTCAACCATCAGCAGCTTCACCTCGTCCGGGCCGCGCGTCATCAGAATGCTCATGATGATCGTGTTTATGCACACGGACTTGCCGGAGCCGGTTGCGCCGGCTATGAGCAGGTGCGGCGCTCCGGCCATGTCAATCGCCATCCCCTTGCCGCCGACGTCCATGCCCAGGCACAGGGGGATGTTCATGCGCTGAACCTCTTCCGGGCGGCTTTCGAGAATTTCCCGAAGGCTTATAGCGCAACGGCGGGCGTTCGGGATTTCAATGCCGAGAGTATTCTTTCCCGGAATCGGCGCGACGACGCGCGCGTTCGGAGCTTTGAGCGCCATGGCCAGATCGTCCGAAAGCGAAACGACCTTGCTCAACTTCACGCCGCTGTCAAGCGCAACCTCGTAAAGGGTGATGACAGGCCCTCTTTGCACGGCGACCACGCGCGCGCCGATGTTGAAATCCCGCAGGGTCTTTTCCAGCACGTCGCAGGTGGCCTGGATTCTCTGCTCATCCTCGCCAGTCATCCCCGCGTCTCCACGAATCTGGATCATATCGAGGGACGGGAGTTTGTATTCGGTTCTGGGCCTGGGCGCTCCGGAACCGGTTTCCGGCTTCTTACGGGCTTCTGATGGCAGCCGGGGCGGTTTATCGGGTCTGGCCTCAGCCTCAATGTCGGCGTTCTCCGTCTCGCCGGCGTCTTCAGGAAGAGGTGATGCGGATCCCGCCTCATCGCCGTCATCGGCAAAATCATCATCGTCGCCTATGCCGCCCATCACCTCATTCTCATCGGATTCCGCAATGAGTCCGTCCGGAGCTATGTCATCAACCGGCTCAAGCTCGTCTGCGCAGGTATCCGTTCCGGAGTCGTCATCCGCCCGGGCGTCCTCGCCATGTCGAATATTTTCTTCCTGAGGCTCGGAGACTTGTATTTCGGATTCCGGAATCGCTGATTCTGGAATCTCAGATTCTTGAAGCCCAACATCGGGCATATCCGGTTCTGAAAGCTCAGTTTCCGAAATGCCGATCTCCGCCGATTGGGATTCATCCTGCGCGGCGTCTGCCGGAGTCCGTTGAATTCCGGCGGAAATTGCGGGGGTTTCGAGTTTTATCTTTGGAGCTTCCATGCGCTCATCATCGCCGAAAACGTCCATCGTCCCTGAATCCTCATTCAGCAGGGCCGATGGCTCGATCTCTTCGTTCTCGGCGGGATCCTCGATCGTTTCCATCTCAGGTTCGGGAATCGGCGGCGGAACCGATGCCGCAGTCTTCAGGGCTGGTTCCGGCTCTTCAATCAACTCGGGCATGGCAGCTGGTTTTATCGCAGGTGGGGGCGCAACGACTGGACTAACGGGTCTGACCGCAGCCGCGCGGGATTCCTGGCCCGGTTCCGCGATTGATTCAGGTTCCATTTCCTGAAGTAGTTCCCGCAGCATGGCCGCGTCGGCTTTCTCAGTATCAGCCGCGACCTTGTTTTCAGCCTTCACTTCCGCCGCCGGGGAAAGGGCCGGCCTTGCGGGTTCGATCCGCGGGGCGGGACGGGGGCTTTCTTTCGCCACTTTCGGCGTTGCCGGGGTTGTCTTGGGCGCAACGGTTGCCGTCATCGCTTTAGGCAAAGCCGCGACAGCAGTCGCCGCAACAGGACGCGGGGACAATGAGGGCGGGGTGTCAAGACCCATTACTCCGTCATCGGAAGCAGGTTTTGCTGATGTCCGCACAAGCGGTGGAGGAGGCGGAGTTGAAAAATCGGGGAGATGCCGCGCGCCGGACTTCAGCGTCAACGCTGACGCCGACTGTGTGGCAGACACGGGCCGGCCTTCGGGAAGCTCGTCGTCGTCAATATCTTCGCCGACCATCGCCGTGACGGCCTGCCGGAGCCACGTGGCGAACATACAGGACAGGGAGGCGATGAATATCCCGAAGAGCAGAAGGCGCGTGGCCGCGACGCCCATCGCAACCTCCAGCCTCGAGGCGAATGCGCCAATTATCCCCGCATATGGATTGTGCGAGCCGTCTTCAGCGCGCAGAAGGGGGATCCGCTGCATGCCGGTCGCCATCGCCACGCCAAGCACGAACAGACATGCCCCGGTGAACCGGACCTGCATGTCCTTCGGAGTCCGCCCCGCCGCTATCGCTATCCCCAGACCGAGGAGCAGAAAGGCGGCAGTATGTGCGCCGACTCCGAGGAAGTCGTAAAGATACCCGCCGAAGTAGGCGCCAGCCACTCCGCACGCGTTCGCAATCTGCTCGTTTGCAGGATAGTCCGGCGACGGAGGGTCGCACGGATCCAGAGTGAACAATGATACGAGCAGGAAAAGCGCGACTACGGAGACAACAACACCTAATGCGATTCCACGCATAGTGGTTCTATCCCTCTCCATCGTAGCTTACCCTCTCCAATTTTGCAGTATATAACCTCTTTAGGGGCTGGAGGCAAGAGGATTCTTGCGTTTTTAGCCGTTATTCCGGCGAAAAAACCATACTATAAGGCATCACGAATCACTTTTTGAGATTACAGGTATGGTAGGTTCAACCCTTTTTCGTCTCTTTCAGAACGGATTCGACCATTTCGATAATCTTTGCGACATCCGCCAGCCTGCCCGTCCCTATCTTGCCGGATGCGAGCCTTCCGCTCTCCGGCTCGATGAAGCGAATGCCCATTTCCTTCAATGTTCCGACGTTGCGCTGGACGGCCGAATTGCCCCACATAAGGTCATTCATCGCCGGGGCGATGATAATCGGGCATCGCGTGGCCATCACTGCGCAGGAAAGAACGTCATCCGCCAGCCCGCAGGCAATCTTGCCGATTGTATTGGCGGTGGCCGGGGCGATAAGGATCAGGTCCGCCCACTCCGAAAGCGATACATGAAGCGGATTGAACTCGTCGTTCGCGTCGAACAGGTCGGTCAGCGCGCGGCGCTTCGTAAGCGCAAGGAAGGTGTCCGCCGTTATGAACTTCAGCCCGCATTCGGTTATTACCGCCTGGACCTCGTGCCCCTTGCCGCGCAGCGTTGACGCCATCTGGGCCGCCTTGTAGGCGGCGATGCTTCCCGTCACTCCAAGAACGATATTGGCCATGCGCGGAGCCTCCCGATCAGTCCGGACGGACGTCGCAAAGCAGACTCAGATATCTACTTCTTCTGCGCATCCAGTTCCAGAAGCCCCTTCTCGATCTCGTCGAGAGTCAGCTCAAAGAGGGTGTTCATGTTCTGCGTCGGGGCGAACGCGCCGCCGCCGCGGATTGCCTCTCTCAACCGTTTCTGGATCAGCGACGTCAGACGGAAGTAGCCGCCTTCTTTGGCGGCGAGTTCTTCGATGCGATGAACCTGCGAATCCCTTATCACGCTTTTGAACACGTTTCATGTCCTTTCTTGCAGCCGTATCGTCTCCAGCAACGATTTGAAGTCGTTTGCCGTCTCTTCCAGGTCGTCATTGACGAGTATGTAATCGTATGAATCCTTGAGGGCCATCTCGCGCCTGGCGCGTTTCAGCCTCTCGCGGATCTGTTCCTCGGTTTCCTTGCCCCTGCCGATGAGCCTTTCCATCAGCGCCTCCTCGCTCGGCGGCGCGATGAAGACCGACACGGATTCAGGCAGCTTCTGCCTGATCTGGGCCGCTCCCTGAACATCAATCAGCAGCAGGGCTATGTCGTTCCCAGCCAGGGTTTGTTCAACGCAGTCCAGCGGCGTCCCGTAGAACTCCCCGGCGTAGACCGCGTGCTCCAACAGCATGCCTGCGTCAGCCCACTCGCGGAAAGTCTCGCGCGGGACAAACCTGTAATCCCTGCCGTCGGCCTCTCCTGATCGGGGTTTGCGCGTAGTCGCGGTCAGGACGACTCCGACGCCTTCCATGGCAGCGGCTACTCGGCGCGCCAGCACGGTCTTGCCGACCCCGGAAGGTCCGGAGACGACCACAAGCGCGCCGCGCCGGCCATTGATCTTCGGCTTACTCAACGTTTAGCGCCTGTTCCCTGAACTTCTCGATTTCGGCCTTCAATCCAACAACCACGAAGCTCAGCGCGCTGTCGCTGATCTTCGAGCCGAGAGTGTTGGCCTCGCGCAGCATCTCCTGCGAGACGAATTCGAGCTTGCGTCCGACGGCCTCCTCGTTGCTCATCAGTTGTTCAACCTGCCCGATGTGGCTTTCCATCCGGGAAAGCTCCTCGGTCACGTCGCTGCGCTCGGAGAATATCGCCATCTCGCGGCAGAGGTCCGCGTCGCTTACTTTGACTCCATGTTCGTCCAGGAGTGATTGCACGCGCTTCAGAAGTCTTTCGCGGTATTCATCCCGCACCTTCGGCAGCGCGGTCTTGATCGCCTGCGTCGCGCGCCTTATCTCGTCCAGGATGCCGGTCAATTCCTTATGAAGGCTTTCGCCCTCCTGTCGGCGCATGTCGTTCAGGTTCGCGGCGGCATCCCGAAGCGCCGGCTCGAAAAGCGCCCAGACCTTCTCAAGATCAATCTCATCCGCCGCATACTTGTCCACAACCCCCGGCAGGCCGAGGATTCCTACAATGGACAGCTCCTGGCGCAATCCAAGCCTCTCGCCCAGTTTCATGATTGCGTGGTAGTAACCGGCAGCGGCGTCGAAATTGATTATCTTTTCAACCTCGGCGGCTTCGCCGGTATAGGAAACGCTTACGTCAAGCGTCCCCCTGACTACTTTCTCACGGATGATCTTCTCGATCCGCGCTGTCAGGCCGTTGAAGCTGTCCGGCATCTTCAGGACAAGCCTGAGATAGCGGTTGTTGACGGAGGTTATCTCGCAGACAAGGCGACGTTCGCCCTCTGCAGCGGCGCCCTTGCCGTAGCCTGTCATGCTGTTGAGCATCTGGGGAGAATCCCTTAGAATGCGCGTCTACTTTTCCGCGGGCGGGGCGCTTTCAGTGGTTGCCGGCTGCGATTCGGCGGGAGCCGGGGCGGCCGCGGGGGCCGGCGCTGCGGCTTCGGGTTTGGTTTCTGCCGCTGCCGGCGCCGGGGTTTCCGGGGCCGCGGGCGCGGCATCCGCCGCGACCTGCTGCTTTTCAACAGCCGCTGCCGCGCCGCCGAACTCTATGGGCTGGCGCGCCAGCAGAACGCAGATGAAGATGAAAAGCGAGCCGAGAACATAGGTTGCCTTGGCCAGGGGCGTAGCCGATCTGGAACCCAGCAGCGAATCCCCGCCCAGACCGCCTATGGCCGCCAGACCGCCGCCCTTTCCCGACTGCATCAGGACGGCAAGGATCAGTATCGTGCAGGACGCGATTACGTAAATCTTCAACAGTGTCGTCGCCAGCCCGCCGTACCCCGTTGTTCCGCGCAGCAGGAACAGCAGGAAGGCAACCACGAAGAAAGATGCCGCGATCGCGTATCGCTTTATCTTTTTACCCTTGGATTCAAGTTCCATTTCATTATCCCTTCGCGGCGCGCACTATCGGAACAAAGTTTTCTGCCTTCAGGGCTGCTCCGCCCACAAGGCTGCCGTCAACGTCCGGCTGGGCCATGAGTTCTGCGGCGTTGTCCGGCTTCACGCTGCCGCCGTATTGGATTCGCATCGCATCCGCGATCGAATCGCCGAAAAGCTTCTTCACCAAGCCGCGTATGTAGGCGTGAACCTCCTGAGCCTGCGCCGGGGTTGCAGTCTCGCCAGTGCCGATGGCCCAGACCGGCTCATACGCGATCGTTATCTTCGCGGCGTCCTGCTCGGTAAGCCCGGCCAGCCCCTTCTCGACCTGGATGGACACCACGCTCTGCGTCCTGCCGCTCTGTCGTTCAGCCAGCAGTTCGCCGACGCACAGGATGGGCAGCAACTGGGCTTCCAGCGCGGATTTGACCTTCGCGTTGATGAATTCGTCCTTCTCGCCCAGGATGTGGCGTCGTTCGCTGTGGCCGATGATGACGTAACGGCATCCGACGTCCTTTATCATCTTCGGCGAGACTTCGCCTGTGAACGCCCCGCCAGGCGCGGGATACAGGTTCTGCGCCCCGACGGCTATGGTTGATCCCTTGAGCGCCTCCACGACGCCGGGGACGTAGACAAAGGGCGGACAGACGGCCACGTCAACCTCGCTCTGACCGCCGATGGCGGCTTTCAGGTCCGCGGCGAGCTTCGCGCTCTCGCCCATTGTCAGATTCATCTTCCAGTTGCCGGCAACGAAATACTTTCTCATCCGTCAATCCTCAATGGATGGCCTATCCGCGCGGAAAAGCGCCGAGAACCTTGAATTCCACGCAATGACCTCGCGCCTTCTCAAGCGCCGCCGCGATAGGCTCCTCCTTGCTGTGGCCAAGAATGTCAATGAAGAAATAGTATTGGAAAGCCGCCTTCGGCGAAGGGAAGCTTTCGATTTTCGTCATGTTGATGTCCGCATTCTTCAACTCCGTCAGCAGGTTGCAGAGCGCGCCCGGCCTGTCCTGAACGCTGCACAACAGCGACGTCTTGTCCTTGCCGGTCGGCTCCGTCGCCTGCCGTCCCAGAACGAAAAATCGCGTGTGGTTTTCCGAATCGTCCTCTATGCGTTCCGCCAGAATGCGCAGGTCGTTCATCCCTGCGGACTCGAATCCGGCGATTGCCGCCGCGCCGTCTTCCCTTGCCGCAATCGCGGCTGCTTCCGCCGTGCTGGCGGCGGGAAGCCACTCAATGTGCCCCAGATTGTTCGTCAGCCACTTGCGGCACTGAATGAACACTGTCTCCTTGCTGTAGACCGTCTTGATGTCCGCCATATCGCAATGGGCCATCAGGTAATGATGTATCGCCAGTGTAAGTTCACCGCAAACGGTCAGGTCGGAGTCAATGAATCGCCGCAGAGTATCATGAATCCCGCCCTGAGATGAGTTCTCGACCGGCACGACGCCGTAATCCGCCCGGCGCTTCTCCACCTCGTCAAATATGGCGTCCATGGCGGGAACGGGGACAAATTCAACAGAGCTTCCGAATACCGTCCTTGCCGCCCGATGGGAGAACGTGCCCAGCGGTCCCAGGAAGGCCACCCGGACTTTATGCTCCAGAGCGCGGCATGCGCTTATGATCTCCCGGAACACGGATACGACGCTTTCCTCCGGAAGAGGCCCTTCGCTGCATTGGCTCACATGCTGGAACACCCGTTGTTCCCGGGAAGGCACGTAGATGGTCGCGTCCTGCTTGCGCTTCAACTCGCCGACGCGCATGACGACCTGCGCGCGGCGGTTGATAAGCCGGACTATCTCGGCGTCGAGCCTGTCTATCTCGTTCCTAAGCTCTTCAATATTCATAAGTTATAGAGAGTCGCCTTCGCCGCCGCCTTCCGGCCGGGATCAGGAGGCGATGATCGTCCGCGCCAGCAATGATGGTACACACTTCAAGCCTTAGGCGCGCCGGAACGGACATTTTAGAATAGAACCCGGTGTAAGTCAATATGAGTCAAGAGGGAATCAAGAGGGAATTTACAGCCATTCCTCAGCTTGCTCCCAAGTCCATCGCCAGATGCCTCAAGCCGCTTTATCCACCTGTTCAAATGGCAATTCAGTAAACGCAAAAGAGCATTTCAGGAAGCCATGCCAGTTTATGGGATACGCCAATCGCTCCTTTAATCCGTGGAAATACATGAACCGGAAGTCTTATTCAGCTATCATACTCTCATTCGGAATGCCAAATCGCTGCGCGGCGATCCCGGAAGGAGAATGATGATGTCATTTCTGACACAATCCCCGCTGGGGAGCATCGGGGCTATTGCCGCCGGACTGCTGCTTTCATCATGCGCGGGAATTCCTGAAAAGCCCGGCTCCCAGGACCAGTATCTGGTCGGCGTCTACTACTTCGCCGGATGGTGGCGGGAGCAGCCCAATAAATGGACAACCGGCGGAATTGACTGGCGCGCGGAGTATCCCGGCCGCGTCCCGCTCCTCGGCGAATACAACGAACAGGAAACCATGGACCGCGAGATCATCGCGGCATCCGATCACGGTGTGGACTTCTTCCAGATTCTCTGGTATTCGGAAACAGATACAGGGCGATACGAATTTCAGGACAGGCTCAACGGCGCGGTCGAGCAGTTCATGAAATCTCCCAACAATGTCAGGATGAGCTTCACGGTCGAATTCGTCAACCACCCACCCTTCATCCTGAAGACCGGCGCACAGTGGGACGCCGCATGCAGGCAATGGTGCGGATACATGAAACACCCGCGATACCTGCGAGTTGACGGCCGCCCGGTTTTCAAGATTCACGGCGCACACCACTTCTACAACCAGTGCGATCAGGACGCCGCCGCAGTAGCCTCCCGCATCAGCCGATTCAGGGAAATCGCCCGTCAGGAGGGCGTAGGCGAGATTCTCATTTCATCCGGCGTAGGGGCTGAGGGGGTTGCAACCGGACCGATTGTCGCGCCCTACGACTTCCTGACCATCTACAACTGGATCCCCCCGCATCCCCCCCGCGCGGAGCCTTACCCCTTCAAGGACATGCTTGACATGGCGCGGAACAGTTGGGCGGAATACGCTCGGAAGGGAGACCGTCCGTTCGTTCCGTATGTCCCGTCGGGATGGGACCCCAGACCGTGGAAAGACCCCCGCCCCTCTTTCGTTCTGCCGGATAGGGAACAATGGCGGGAGGCTTTAACAAGCATTCAGCGGACGCTGGACGAATTCCCGCAGCTCGGTGTTCCGCGTCAGGACGGCTCCCGGCAGCAGATGCTTCTCATTTACGCATGGAACGAATTCGGCGAGGGCGGGATGGTTGCGCCGACACGTGGCGAAGGTTATATGAAGCTTGAAGCCATCAAGGAGGTTTTCGGGAAATGACATGGAATTCCAATGTGGCGCTAAGGTTCGCTGCTTTATGTGTCGCGGCCGTCGGATGTCTTTCAATTGCTGTAGCGCAGGAAAAGACAGGTCTTGACGTAAAGGATAAATATGCCGTTGTTGAGAACGGCGCAGCGTTCAACCTTGAGCGCTTTTCGGTATCAGCGCATGTAAGATTGCGCGGCCTTGAACCGCCGCAGATTTTCGTGACGCGGGGCGAGCGCGGCAGGCTCTTCACGCTCTATCTGTTCCGGGAGGGCGTGCGCATGCTTGTTGAATATGAGAGCGGGAAATATACGCAAGCAGTAGCAGAACCTCCTTCGGTCGGACAATGGACGCATTACCTGGGAACATACGATGGCCGCGAGATCCGCATCTACGCCAACGGCAAGCCGGCTGGACAAGCGTCTGCGCCGGGAAGGATGCCGCAATCCGATACGCCGCTCTGCATTGGAGCGCTTGAAACCGGTGAAAGCGCGATGAACGGCGAGATTGACAAGGTTCGGATCTGGAATCGCGCCTTGTCTGAAAACGAAGCCGCTCAGATCGCGGCGGACGCTGACGTTGCGGATGGTCTCATCGCGCGTTTCACAAGGCAGGGATTGAACGACGCAACATGGAAGAACCTTGCCGATGAAAAACTGTCGGCAAAACTCATTAATACCGGCGAGGTGAAAATGATTGCCACACAAGACGACGGGTACAGATGCCTATGGTACACCATGGGGCCGAATGATCCGGATTACGGCCCCAAATACAGCGGCGGCCTTGGCACTTACTGCGCCAAACATTACCCGTTTGCCGTCTTCTCCAGGCAGGCAAATAAAACATTCTTCTGCTACGGCGGGACTCGGCGGGACAAGCGCGAATTACTGGAAATGGTCTCATACTACGACCACGCGACCGGCAAGGTTCCGCGCCCTACGATCGTACTGAACAAGCATACCGATGACGCCCACGACAATCCTGTAATCCAGGTTGATGAGCAGGGACACATCTGGCTTTTCTCGGCTTCGCATGGAACCTCCCGGCCTTCATACATCAGCCGCAGTGTAAAGCCTTATGACATTAAAGAGTTCGAGATGGTCCGGCAGACGAATTTCTCATATCCTCATCTCTGGGTTATGCCCGGGCGCGGCTTCTTCATGGTTCATACGCTCTATGAGAACGGCGGACGCTCAATGTTCCAAAGCTCCAGCTCGGATGGGCGCCAGTGGAACGAACCGATCCGGCTCTCGCGCATCGAGGCCGGCCACTATCAGATCACGGGGCAATCCGGATCGAAAATCGGCGTGGCGTTCAATTTCCATCCCGCCGGAAAGGGGTTGGACTGGCGCACAAACCTTTATTACATGGAATCAGACGACGTAGGAAAGACATGGCGAGCGGTGGACGGACAAACAATTACACTTCCCCTGGATAACAAGGATAACCTTGCGCTTGTCCGCAATTACCAGAGCATGGGACTTCTTGTCTACCTTAAGGACGTGATCTTCGATTCCCAAGGCAGGCCGATCATCCTGATTGTCACAGGCAAGGGGCCGACCTCTGGGCCTCAGAACGATCCCCGAATGTTCACAACCGCGCGATGGACCGGGTCGGCGTGGGAAATACGGGACGCGATGCCCACGGACAACAACTACGACATGGGATCGCTTTACCTTGACAGCGACACGCGCTGGACGCTGATCGCCCCGACCATTCCCGGCCCGCAACCTTACAACACCGGCGGCGAGATGGCCATGTGGGTGACGGAAGATTCAGGCGGAAAATGGACGATGACACGGCAGTTGACAAAGGACAGCAAGTTCAACCACACCTACGCGCGCCGCCCTGTCAACGCTCATCCGGACTTTTACGCATTCTGGGCGGACGGCCACGCCCGGCAGGAATCGGAATGCAGGCTCTACTTCTGCAACAAGGCGGGAGACAAGGTCTGGCGTCTGCCTGAGAAAATGGAAGGAGAATTCGCGGAGCCGGAGCTTGTAAAGTAGCTTCCGGCCCGTTTTAAACGTTTGCGCCACACACGATTGCGTTGTATCCGGTAGTTTTGGATTCTATAAAGGCCACTGATTGGCTCCACAAAGCCACGGAAATGTCCTTGAGAATACTGCGTCAAAGCGACAATAATATTGTAACTTGGCGTTTCACATCTCCGCCGGTAAGAAAACGTCCCGCATGGTTCTCCCGTTTCTGCTATGTTTCCTGCGCCCATGGCCTTGAAATGCCGGATTCCTTGCGCCTGCCGAGCGATTGTCGTGTTCGCGCTGCCGGCATGGCTCGCCGTCTGCATGGCGCAGGACCTTGCCGACGCGCCCATGCGCATCGCGCAGGTCAATGACGAGGTCATTTCCTACAAGGACCTGAAAGAATTCTGCGAAGAGTTCAGTCCGGAAAGATGGATGTTCATCGAGAGGAACTTTCAGGGTAAGGAACGCATGGAGAGACGTCAGACCCTCATGCGCTCGATACTGCCCCAACTGGTCGGCTCCAAGACATTGCTTCAAAAGGCGAAGACGGAAGAACTGAAATCCGACCTTCACAAGGAGTTCATAGAGACCATTCTCAATGACTCCATGCGCGATTACATCCGGCGCGCCGGCTCGCTTCAGCAACTATATGAAGACCTGCGCAAGCGCGGAAAATCAATATCTGAATTAAAAAACCGTTATCGCGAGCGCCTGATTGTGGAACGGCATCTTTACCGCCTGATACGTAAATGGGTAACCGTCCGTCCGGAGGAAATCCGGGACTACTTCCTGGAGCATAAGGGAGAGGAGTTCCAGCAAGCGGAACAGTTCGTCTACCGGCACATCTGGATCAGCCCCCGCGAATACGAATCACCTCAGGACGCAGAGAAGCAGGCGCGCGTCCTTCTAAAGCAGGTCATGGAAACGAAGGGCGAAAACTTTGCCCAGCTTGCCGACATGTTTTCATACGACCGTCTTGAAAGACCAGGCGGGGAATGCCGAACAAATCCGGAGACCAAACTCTCCGCGCGGCTTCGTGAAGTTCTGCTGCGTCTGGAACCGGGGGAGGTATATCCCGAGGTCATCGAAACGGCCACGGGATATCGCCTGCTGAAGTTGATCGAAAAGACTCCGGCCCGGAAACTCGAATTCCAGGAGGTTTCCCCAGAGATTGAGCGGCGTCTGAAAGCCAGAAAAACAAGGGAAAGAACGGATTCATACGTCGAAAACCTGATGTCGCGCAGTTACATTGTCTACGAGAAGGGATGGGAACCGCTCCCGTCCGACCAGGCAACGACTGTAATGCCCGATGTAGAGGAAGAATAAGCGCCCCAGGCAAAGGGAGAAACACCGCAAATGCCCGAACCGGAAATCACGTTCAGCGAAGAGGAAAAGCAGCCGAAGAAGCGCGAAGACGAATTCGCGATGCGGCTGCTCAAGACGCGCACCATCCTGCTGGCCGAAACGGTCACAAAGAAACTCGCCGAAAAATGCGTTAGTCAGTTGCTGCTCCTGGAGCAGGACGACGCCGATAAAGAGGTCAAGTTCTTCATAAACTCCCCCGGCGGGGACGTTGACGCGGGCTACGCGATCTTCGACATGATGCGCTTCGTGCAACCGCCCATCTGTACCATTGCCGGCGGCCTTTGCGCCAGCGCGGCCGTCGTCATTTTCCTTGCGGCAAAAAAGGAAAGGCGCTTCAGCCTGCCCAACTCCCGCTTCCTGCTTCACCAACCTTCGACAGGAGTATCCGGCAGCGCGTCCGACGTCGAGATCGAGGCGCAGGAAATCCTGAAAATCAGGCAGAAAATCAACAAGCTGATCGCGGACGAGACCGGCCAGCCCATCGCCAAGGTGGAGAAGGACACGGCGCGTAACTTCTGGATGGGCGCGGAGGAATCGCAGAAATACGGACTCCTCTCCCGCGTGATAATCTCGCGTTCGGAACTAGGAAACGACTGACTCAGCAATCCCGGAGCCGATAATGGATCGCACCCTTGTAATACTCAAACCGGACACCGTCCAGCGCAGGCTCATAGGAACCATAATTGCCCGCATCGAGAAACGCGGACTGCAGATAGCGGCCATGCGCATGGCCAGAGCTACGCCTGAGCAGATTAAAAACCTGTACAGCCCCCATGAGGGCAAGCATTTCTATGACGCACTGGTCCGCTACGCATCCAGCGGGCCTGTCGTTCTGATGGCGCTGGAAGGTTTGAACGCCATACAGGTCGTCCGCGCGATGCTCGGTAAAACATTCTGCTCAGAAGCCCAGCCCGGCACGATCCGTGGCGACTTCGGATTGAGCAACCGATTCAACCTGATCCACGCCTCCGACTCACCCGAAGCGGCCAAACGAGAACTCGCAATCTTCTTCCAGCCGAACGACTTTCTGGATTACACCCCCTGCGACGTTCAGTGGGTCTACGATTTGAGCGGTCAGGAACCAGTTTGAGGATCAGGACAATGGACAGAACGCGAATCGTCAGAATCGTCCGTGAAATCCTGTTTGTGACGGTGGGCGCATTATCCCTTATGGGATGCCCCTCCCAACAGACGATGGATCCCCCCGACCAGGACGGCGTGCGTCCCCCTCAAAGATGGCCGGACAAGGACTTCAAGGACGTGATGACAATCGCGGGAGACTATTCGCGCAGCGTCAAATCCGTTGTCTTCGACATAGAAGGCGCGTGGCTGGCGTCCCCGCGGCTCAGCCAGCGCGTCGTGCCTGAGATGACCGGACGACTCTATTTCCGGTCGCCGAAACAAATGCGCCTGCGCCTTGAGCGCATGGGCAAGGTCCTCTTTGAAATGAAGTCGGACGGCGTCACGTGCGAAGTCCTCTACCCCGGCATGGCAGACGCCGGGGCGATCACCTACAAGGCGTCAGGACAGCCGCCGGTCAACGCTCCCATGCAATTCTTCCCCGACGACATTGCCGAGGCTCTTGATATTTCAGACTGTTTCGGCCCGGTCTTCCCGATGATGCTTACGTCGCCTGACGCGTGGCGTCTCTACTTCATGGTCCCTGGCGAGACTAGCGGCACAATGACGTGCCGCAAGCAGATTGAGATCAACCGAGCAACCGACCTGCTTACGGCCGTCGCCAGATTTGACGGCAAGGGACAGCAATACTTCGCGTGCCGTTTTTTCGAGCATCGCTTCGTCGGCAACACCGGCGACATCCCGATCCAGATGCCTCAGTTAATCCAGTTATATTATCCCCTGGAGAATACACAGGTCGTCCTGCCCATTACAAAGTGTAGTCTGAACACAGAAGTCTCCGATAAGATGCTCAAGATCGGCGCGTTCGCCGATTCCGGCCCCGGCATCAGCAGGGTGGTTGACGATGAGAAATGATCATAATTCCTGAGGGCCGGAAGTTTTCACGCCTTCAGACCCTTGATTATGCTCTCGATCATCGCACCAGATATCTCAACCTCGTTGAGAATTGAGTAGAAGCTTTCCGACTTAATAATGTATGTGTTCAATGTCTTGAGCGTCTCACGAACTTCGTCAAAGGTAATATCGTTGTCGCCGGGACGAAAGGCCAGCCCGCAGGCGTCCATAATCCGGGCGATCTCTTCCGGGGCGTTGTTCTGAACTACCGACATCGCGTAGATTCCGACTCCGACAAGCTCGCAATGCAGAACCTTTCTCCCGGTTATTAATTCGTAATTGTAGGCGAACAGATGCTCAGACCCCTCTTCCGGTCTGGCTCCGCCAAGCTGAACGCAGAACTCAACCTCGTCACAGCAGCAATCAACCAGGGCGTCAATACCCCGGTCGCTCACGTTCTTTATTTCCGCCGCCGCCTCAATGATCTTCCGCAGGCACTCTTGCGCCCTGCCCGCTATCGCCTCGTCGTAGCCCGCTCTGCCAGCCCGGGCGGCCAATCTCCAGTCGAACATGGCCGTGTGTATGCTCAGCAGGTCGCCGCAACCGGCGCGGTTGAAGCGCTTAGGAGCTTTCTGTATGACTCCGTAATCCACGGCAAGAATGCCCGGCCATACGCTCCCGACATACGTGACGTTGCCGTCCTTGCGAACGCCCACGGCGTCCGTGATGAATGCGTCAACTGAAATGATTGTCGGGAAACTCACGTATTCGCACCCGCGCTTCCACGCAACAAACTTCGCCGTGTCAATCGCCCTGCCCCCGCCGATTCCGTAGACGATGTCGCAAGCGGGAAGCTGTTTCTCGATCCGCTCAAGATCGCTCAACTCCATGCTGCCTATCTCGTGGACTGCGGGCTTCCATCCGGGAACCTGTCCGGACACAATCTCCCATGCTTCAGGCACGGTGCAGACCAGCGCGTCCTTGCCCGGTTCAACAATGTCGCCAAGAACTCCGCGCCCGCGAACTATCCGCGGTTTTCTGAACTCGCCCACTAATGTTTCTCCTGATGGCGCGTGACCCGAATACACTCGCTTTATCGCGCAGTCGGCGATTTGGCGTTGTATTCGCGTATGAACTCCGCCATTCTTGAAACGATCGCGTCGAACACAACCTTGCCCGTCTCAACCGTCGCAAATGACGGCTCCCCGTAAGCCCCGCTTACGCTCTGCTGCCTGTTCCAGGTTGACCAGAATACCTCCGAAGAGCCGAACGCCGATGGCTGAAGCCTGTCGCCGCGAGGGGCTTTCTCCATGTCCACAAGCTCCGGCGCGATGTGAAGCATCAAAGAGGTCTCAAGCTCGCAGGCATGGCAACTGGAACCGGGACCGCCCCTGCACATCTTCTTGAACGACGGCTCAGCCATTCCAGCCGGAAAGATAACGGCAACGTCCGTCTCTATTTCGTCCCATATCCTACGCGCCAGGCTTCGCATCAGTCCGTAGTGATGGCCGTGCTGGCTAACGAAAATAATCCGCCTGAAGCCCATCTCCACAAGCGAACGGCAGATATCAAATCCCATCGCCGTCACAGTTTCCTGTCTGAGCCTGATCGTGCCAGGCCACTTCGCAAGATGCGACGTTGAATAGCCGTAGACAATGCCGGTCATCGCCAGAACCCGAATTTCCCCCTCCAGCCGCCGCGCGGCCTCAAGGGACAACTCATCTGCAATAAGCCAGTCCGTGTGCACAGGGAGATGCGGACCGTGTTCCTCCACTTGCCCAACCGGGATGAGGATTACAGCTCCCTCCCGAATGGCTTCTCCTATCTGAGACGAAGAAAGTCTCTCGAACCTGTGTTCCATGTTCATGCGCCCAAACCTTTCGCTCATGCCCGCCCGTCGCGCCCGATCATGCGATCGGCAAAATAGTTGTCCCCGACCATGCAGGGCTGGGAGACCTCAAGCAGTAGCGCGTCGCCAATACCCGTGAAATCGTGCTTGGTTCCCGGCGGCATGGCGACCACCTCCCCTTCGGGACACTCGATGGACACGCCGTCCACTGCCATCCGCACCCGCCCTTTCATGACAAAGAACGTCTCATGTTTCATCCCGTGATGATGACTCGGACAGGTCTGTCCATCGAAGACGAACAGGAATTTTCCGCAATATCCTTCCGCCTCCCGGTTCGCCACCCAGAACTCGATCAGGCCGGTCTCGCGGAAACGTCCCAGTCCGAAATCCAGCGCCAGCGTTTCAACGCCCGCAGGCATCGTCAGTCCCCACTGCGCTATCCTGCTCAGACATCGTTTCAGGGCGGATTCTCTTTCTTCCCCCCAAATTTGAATCGCTTCGCGGTTTTCATCCATGGCCGGCCTCAGGAAACCGTTCCTGATTCAGCCAGCAGCGCCGCGCCGACAGCCACGGCGTCATCGCCGAGCTTGGCCAGAACGATATCCACGTCGCGCATGCTTTCCTGAATCGAACGCTTGCGAATCTTGCTCTGCACATAGGTCATCAGGCTTGGGTCAACTTCAAGAAGTTCACTCACACCGCCGCCTATGATGACCCTGTCAGGCCCGAGCAGGTTCACCGCGCTCCCGATGCCTTCGGCCAGATATCGGGATGCTCTCCGAATGGCCTTGCATACGACTGCGTCGTCGCGCACGAGGGCCTTGCGTATCGCCCCCGTCGCTATACGGTTCAGATTCCCCTTTGCAAGCTCGGTTATCACGGAGGTCTGGCCCTTGCGAATAGCGCGTCCTATGTCCGCCGCAATAGCAAGGCGACCGCAATATGCTTCAAGACATCCCCGCTTTCCGCACGCGCACTTCCTTCCGCCGACCTTCAACAGCGTGTGCCCGATCTCCGCCGCCGTGCCGTTCTTACCCTCAAGCAGTTTCCCGTTCAGGACAATGCCACCGCCCACGCCAGTCCCCCAGAACACGCCGAGAACGCTCTTGGCCCCCTTCCCCGCGCCCATGATGTATTCTCCCCAAGTCCCCACGTTCACATCGTTGCCGACCATCACCGGCATCTTGAGCCTGCCTGACATGATGCTCGCGACGGGGACCGTGTCCCATCCCAGGTTAGGCGCGAAGATCACCGTCCCGGTTCCCGGCAGCACCGGTCCGGGAATCCCGATGCCGAGGCGCACAACGTCCTTCATCGTTCCGCCGGCGCCCTTCGCCGCCTCGATAGCGCATTGCTCGATGCGTTCCATCACGGCGTCCAGCCCATCTTCCGCGCCCGTCTTGGCCCGGCTCCTGCCCAGAACCTCGTGTTTCTGGTTGAGCGCGAGCGCGCAGATTTTCGTCCCTCCCACGTCCACGCCGATCATCAATCCGGCGCCTTTGGCTTCAGCAGTCATGGCGTCTCTCCGCTCTCAGATCGTCCGTGTTCCGGTCATTCCGGCTTGCGCGCCGTCCCTGACCGAAAGCAGTCTCATGCGTTTCTCAAGTATGACAAGCGCTTTCGCGAAGTCGCGGTGTCTCTCCGCGCGCCTGTTGCGGATGAAAGCGCGTATCGCCAGTTCGCCCAGGAATTCGGGATTCCCGAGCCTGTCCAGCAGCGCGTCGCAGTCATGTATCTCGCCCATGCAGGTTTGAACGGCGTTCATTTCTTTGAGCAATACCCCCGGCAAACCGGCGAAACGGCTGAATATCTCCGCCGTGTAACGCGTCTTCTTCAGCGCCAGCCGCATCCTGTGCAGTCCCTCCGCGTCGCACGGATCGGTTGCCCGGTCGCGCCATGATTCCGCTTCGCCCCACAGGTTTATAATCTCGGTCACTGCATTCTCGCGCGACAGGCCGGGCGGATTCGCTCCGCGTGTCATCTCTTTCAGACGCGCAACAAGTTTCCTTCCCGGCTTCACCGTCCTGAATGATCGCAATGCCCTCCGGACGTCCTTTTCGCGCCTTCGGCGGCGACGCCTGTACCGCTCAAGAAGGTCCGCCGTGCCCGGAAGATGCTCCGCTCCGGCCTGCTCGAATAACTCCATCTGCACATGCGCGTCGCGAAGCCTGCCGAGGGGTTTCATGAGGCGGTTAAGACGGTTGCGCGTCCTGCGGCTGCTTTTAGGTTCAAACTTCTCCGCGCATACGCATGCAGCCGCCAGCCGCCTTATGGCAATCCTGAGGTCGTGAATTGCTTCCTCATCGGGGTTCTTGCGCGCGTCATTTATCTGCCGCTCCAGCGCCCGCAACCGCTTCGCCGTTTTGCGGAGTAACAGTTCAATCCCATCCCGCCCTTCCCCGACATCGTTTTCTTCCCCAACCGTTTCAACCTGTTTATAAGGCATCGCTGCATCCTCCGTTGCGAATCACAGGTTAGTCATATCTCTCACTCTGGCAGAATCTTTTGACACTTTGCCCGGATTTCCCTGGCAATTGCCTTCGGCGTTCTGTTCCCGTTCACAACCTCGAAGCCATATTTTCGCTGGAAGAGCTTGAATTGCTTCTGAATCATCGCCTGGTAGCGCATGAAGCTCTGGAACATATCCCGGGACAACGGTATATCCATTCCAGACTCCCAGTAATCCAGCGTGGCGTTCTTCTGGAAATTGCGATCCACCAACACCTGCGGGCTGACTTTCAGATAAAAGACTATGTCCGGCCTTATCGCTATCTCGTAGATCGCCTCCAGCCACGCCGGATCAGCTCCGCGCACAATATCGCGCGCCATGAGTGTGTAGACGTAGCGATCCGCCAGAACGATGAAACCCGCTCGTAATGCGGGAATTATCTTGTTCTCCAACTGGTCGGCAAAATCCGTAGCGTAGAACAGGCTCAGCGTGATTGGCCCCAGGATGTTCCCCTGTTTTGCCTGTTCAAGCTCCTCGCTGACAAGACTGCTCTGCTTCAGCCCGACGTTCACCACACCGTGCCCGTCCTCCTCAAGCCAATTTTTTAGAAGTTCTATCTGCACGGAGCGCCCGCTTCCGTCCGCGCCCTCGATGACAATTAGCTTGCCGCCCAGTTCCTCCGGCCTCCAGCCGGGCAGATTCTCGCCGATAAAGCCCTTCGGACTCATTTCTTGCTCCTTCTCAGATACGCATCCAGGTCAATCTTCTCGGTCACCACTTCGCGCACCCTGTCCTGCTGCTGCTCAATGGGTAGGGCCGCGTCAATCACCGAGAAGCCGTATTCGTCAACCATCCTCAGGTATTCTTCGCGTATCTTTCCCTGGAACAGGCGGAAACTCTCGGCCGGATCGTTTGAAAGCCCCAGGTCCATGCCGGCCTCGAAGTATTTCAGGCTGGGCCTTCCGGACATGATGCGCCCGATCGCCACATCCAGCGGCACGTTGAAGAAGAACGTGATATCCGGCTTCACGGCAAAGTTGTAGAGATTCTTCACCCATTCCGGCCTGCATCCGCGCGTCACGTCACGCGCAAACGCGGTGAACATATAACGATCCGCCAGAACGATGTATCCCCCGCGAAGCAGCGGAAGTATCTGCCTTTCATACCGATCCGCGAAGTCCGTGCAGTGAATCAGGCAGAAAGTCGTAGGCGTAAGCAGTTGCCGCTTCTTGCCCTTCTTGGTCGCCTTCTTGACCAGGACGGACGAGTTCCATTCCGTGAAGAAAACCTTGTACCCGCCAAGCTCCAGCCACCTCTTGAGGAGGTAAATCTGCGTGGACTTACCGGAGCCGTCGAGACCCTCGACGGCGATAAGTTTTCCGGGGATATTGCTCCTGTCCATGTTTCAGATCCATCCCTTCAGCCCGGACCCACCCGTCCGGGGCAAACCCGACGCTCCCGCATCAACCCAAGCGTCTGATAAAAAACCGAATCACTCCGACAACGAGTATTCTACCCGATCAACGGGCGTTGTAAAGTGCAGGAACAATGGATGTCCCGCGCGCTTCTCCACGCGGAAAAATATAGCGTTCGGAATTGCCCTGTGATAAAAGGTCCCTAATACTCACACTTGGCAACGGCGCGTAGCCGACACGCTGCCGGCGCAAGGAGTTAACCGTCGGACCGACCGGAAAACCTGATTGAGGTTCAAGCATGGCTCACAAAGTTGCAATCATCATGGGCAGCGATTCCGATCTGCCGATAGTCGAACCGGCGCTGGACATCCTGAAAGAGTTCGGAATCGAACATGCGCTGCGCGTGATCTCCGCGCACAGAAGTCCGCAAGTGGCGCATGATTTCGCGATAAATGCCGAGTCGTGCGGCTTCGAGGTGATAATCGCCGTGGCAGGCGGAGCCGCGCACCTGGGCGGGGTAATCGCGTCAATGACCCCCCTTCCGGTTATCGGCGTCCCCGCGCCGACAAACCTTGCCGGCGGGCTTGACTCCCTGCTTTCCATCGTCCAGATGCCATCCGGCGTCCCGGTTGCGACAATGGCTGTCGGAGAGGCCGGGGCGCGCAATGCCGCCGTTCTTGCCGCCCAGATAATAGGCGTCAGCGACCCGAAGGTCCGGCAAGCCGTCAAGGATTACAAACGCTCCCTGGCCGAGAAGGTGGCAAAGAAGGACGCTGGCCTGTCCTCCAGAGGTTCCGTCGGCTTCTGACATTACGTTTAATGTCGGGTTGGTTCTTGGCGAAGCGTGAACCCACCAAATTGTAGGGTTCTCCAAACCCACGCGGATACAGCAAACTAATGAAATTCTTCCTCGCCGGCATCATCCAGGGCAGCATCACCGAAGACCGCATCCACCCGCAGAACTACCGCGAGCGGATAAAGGACATACTCCACCGAAATTTCCCTCAGGATGAGGTCTACTGCCCCATCGAACACCACCCGCAATCCTTAGGTTACGATGAGGCGCTGGGGCGCCGCGTCTTTATTAAACACATTGAAATGGCGAGCGAGTTCGACTGCCTCGTCGCATTTCTCCCGGAAGCCAGCATGGGCACGGCCATTGAGATGTGGGTGGCCAGCTGCAACGCCCGCAAAATCGTCTCCATCAGCCCGATGGCAGAGAATTGGACGATAAAATTCCTCAGCGATGCCATCGTGCCGGGTATTGCTGAATTCGAGGAATTCGTGACGTCAGGGCGCATGAAGCTACTTCTGGACGGCAAAGACTCTCAGGGCTGAACCCGCCCTGCAACCGCAAAAAACCGCCATGCCGGAAGCCAGACCCAGTCTGCTCGGACAGTCTCCCGAAGAGATCGAGGCGTTATGTCTCAAGCTCGGGGCGGAGAAATATCGCGCCACGCAGATAGTCTCTGCCGCCTATAAGCAACGCTCAAAGACATTCGATGACATCCCCGCCCTGCCGAAGCAACTGCGCAATTCTCTAGCGCAATCTCATTCCCTGCGCCTCTGCCGCATGGCGGAAGTCATCCGCAGCGCCGACGAGACGCGCCGTTTTTTGATAGCCCTTCCTGACGATGAATGTGTGGAGTCCGTCCTTATCCCTGACGGCGGGCGATTGACCCTCTGCCTCTCAACGCAGGTCGGCTGCGCGATGGGCTGCCGATTCTGCGCAAGCGCGCAAATCGGCTTTAAACGCAATCTCAACGCCGGGGAGATGATCGAGGAAATCTTCCTGGCCTCGGAGCTTGCAACCTCCGAACTTGGCGATTCCGCTGAACTGACAAACGTCGTCTTCATGGGAACCGGCGAGCCTCTGGCCAATTACGATCAACTCTCCCGCGCGCTGACAGCCATAAACGCAAAATGGGGGCTGGGCATCGGCGCAAGGCGCATAACCGTCAGCACCATCGGCCTGCCTGCCGCCATGATCCGTTTCGCCCGGGAATTTCCTCAGATCAACATCGCCGTATCGCTTCATGCGCCGGACGACGCAACCCGCAACCAAATCGTCCCCGCCAACATCAAAACAGGAATAAAAGCCGTCCTGACCGCTGCAAAGCAATGTTATGAGACCGCTCATCGCGAGGTTACGATTGAATACGTCCTTCTGGAAGGCGTCAACAGTTCGCGGGTGGATGCGCGCAAACTCGCATCGGCGCTGCGGGGATTGAGGGTCAACGTGAATCTGATCCCCTTCAATGAGGCTCCCGCGCTGCCATTCGCCGCGCCCCCGCCAGCGGTGATTTCGGCATTTCGGGAGGAGCTTGAGAGGCGCGGACTGAACGTCCACATCAGGCGTTCGCGCGGATCAGACATCGGCGCCGCATGTGGTCAGCTCAGACTCGCCCGATCCGGTCAAACGACACGGGATTCCGGGACGGAATCTTCCTGATGCGATTTGTGAAGGAGAGTAAAAATGCCGGGTTTCTCTGATCTCGGAAGACGCGATTTCCTCAGGGCTGCCATTGCCGGAGCATTCGCAGCCGGAACCGGCGCGCGCCACACTGTCGCCGCTCCGGGCAAGCGCCCCCCGAACGTCCTCTTCATCATGTCGGACGAGCATAACGCCTCGATTACCGGCTGTTATGGCAACCGGACGGTCAGGACGCCGCACCTCGACGCGCTTTCCGCGACCGGCATAACCTTCGATTGCGCCTATACCGCATCGCCGCTTTGCGTTCCCTCCCGGCTGGCCTTCACTTCGGGGAAATACATAAGCCATTGCAGAGCATGGAATAATGACTGCCGACTGCCCTCAGACGACTACCCGTCCATTGCGCGAATCATGAATGCCGCAGGCTATGAATCCTTCCTCTGCGGCAAACAGCATTATGATTCGAGACATCGCTATGGGTTCACCGAAATCGGCGGCAATATGAACAACGGCCGCATGACCGGGGTGGGACAGAGGCGCGCCGCAGATGACACAACCGTCAATACGGAGGGGCGCGACCAGCGATTTGCACACTTCAAGACCGCCGATGATTCCTCTGTGATGAGCCACGACCGGGCGGTCACCGCCGGAGCGCTGAACTTCCTCTCAAAACGAAAATCCGCCGAAAAACCGTTCTTCCTCTTCCTCGGATACCTTGCCCCGCATTTCCCCCTGACAATCCCGCGCAAATACTGGGAACCATACAGGGATAACGTCCCCATGCCGGTTCTTCCTCCCGGCCACGTCGAATCGCAACCTCTGAATTACCACCATCTGCGAAGGGGATTCGGCGTTGTCGAAACCGATCCGAAACTCGTAAAGCTTGGCCGCGAGCTTTATTACGGATTCACTCAATGGGTGGACGAGGAAATCGGCAAGGTGCTTACCGCTCTCGCAGCAAGCGGAGTCGGGGAAAACACCGTTATCATCTACACCACTGACCACGGGGAGAACATGGGCGAACACGCCCTGTGGTGGAAGAACTGCGTCTACGACACTGCGGCGCGGGTGCCGCTGATCATCTCCTGGCCGGAGCGCTGGAAGGGCGGTCAGCGGCGCAAAGGCGCGTGTTCGATGGTTGACGTGACTAGGACCGTGGCGGACATAGGCGGAGCGAACGCCCCCGACGATTGGGATGGAGATTCGCTGGCCGCCTGGATGGACGATCCCGGATTGAAGTGGAAGGACATGGCCGTCAGCCAGTATTACGCCCATAACATCGCGTCAGGATATGCCATGCTCCGCTCCGGCGATTTCAAATACGTGTATCACAGCCCGCCGGACGATCGCCACCCCGCCCAGCACGAACTTTACGACATGGCGCGCGACCCCGGCGAATTTGCCAACCTGGCCGAATCCCCTTCTCATGCGGAACGGATCGTGCATATGCATGAAATCCTTGTAAAAGAAATCGGCGAACACCCTGATGAGACGGAAATGAAATGCCGTGCCGATTACGCAAGAGGCTACGGAGAGGATGATTCGCGCAAGCCTCGCAAGGGAGGCAAATGAATCTCATCCAACCCGAAATGGCATCTCAGGTCAGCCCTTGAATAACCGTCAAATCCGCCCTTTGTGCCCAACCGGCGGATTTCCAGAAGCCAAGTCCGTCATCGTTGTCGGCAAAAACGAAAGCGTTGCATTTGCGAATGCCGAGACGCCCCAGCCGGGAGAGACACTCCGAGACGAGAGCTTTTCCAATCCCCTCCCCGCGCCTTTCAGGAACCACCGCCAGATGGTGCAGATATCCCCGCCTGCCGTCATGCCCGCAGAGAACCGCGCCGATAATCATGCCTTTATCAGTTGCCACAAGGCTCAGACCGGGATTGCGGATCAGGTAAGCGATTACCCCATCTCTGGAATCCGCATCGCTCAAACCTACGCCTTCAATCCGATTCCATAACTCTATCATCTCATCGTAGTGTTCCGGTGTCATATTCTGAATTACGCATCCCATGAGCGATTTATCTCCTATGAAAGAGACAAGTCGAGTTTATCCCGGCAATTTTGCCCCTTGTCCGCTGCTTTAATGGTGTTATAATTCATTCAGACGCGGACGGTCAAATTCAGAACCCGGCGCATAATCGCCGTGTTGCTAAACGGCAGTTCTTTTTTCGAGGAATCTGACAATGATGGCTTTCATATCAATGCCCGGCGGCATGGAGTGGATGGTTATCCTCATCATCGCGCTCCTGGTCTTTGGAAAACGATTGCCCGAGGTCATGCGTTCCCTCGGCAAGGGCGTGTCTGAATTCAAGAAGGGCGTTCATGGCGTCGAAGACGAGGCCAAGAAAGTGGTTGACGACGTGCAGAGCGTCCCCCAGAACGATCATGCCGCCGTCGGAAACGGATCAAAGAGCGTCAGCTAAACATAAGACGCAAAACCTTCCTGAATAGCCGTTGGCTAAGCTAAAGACCGCCGGGAATATCCGCATTTCAGCGCGTCGGCAATTTCCTGACACCGGAGTGTGAAATATGTACGTACGAAGCCACATAACCATTATTGGAATCACAGGATTCAGATGCGGATTAATGCCCGTTCTTGGTCCCGGGGCGCATTGACTTGGCGACGGATTCCCTGACTATGGAACTCATTTGTTCCGGATGTTGCAGATACTTTCCGTACGCCTCTTTGAGAATAACAATTGTGCTGCGCGGGTCCTGCAGACCATGAAGCCGCAAGCCCAGCGGCGGAGTTTCGGCTGCCTTCGTCCCAGGATAATCCCTCAATATGCTTTCCATTGCCTTCTTCACGAAACCGACCCGGCTGAGCAGATGCGACGAATAAAGTTGCCTGTTCTGGGACTTTTGCTCGGACTTGCTCGCCCGGAACAAGCGACGGAAATCGCTCTTCACGTCGCCTTCGACCACGTAACGCACGTCCAGTTCGGGGAGATAATCCTCCTCGCAAACCCTGATGAGATGTTGGAACGCGCGTTCCCTGAAGGCGGCTTCGATCTCGGCTACGCGGGCGACCGTCTCATCGCCCGGCACGCCAAAGAGATATCTCGTTTCGGTAATCAACTGCTGGGAGGTTTCGATCTTCATTTCGGAAAGATCGAATTGAACGGGCGCTTCCTCCTCAGGGCAGGAATCATGCTGAGCCGGGAAGGTGTAATGATGATATGCCGGGCCGTCGTCACGGTTCCATATTTTGAAGAATGCGGCGTGTTCCTGATCCTTCTGTGGGGAATAGAAAACGTCATCATGCCTCAGGAAAAGGATGCTGGCCGGAATTCCCAGTTTCTTCAACCGGTCGAAGGCGTCCTTCTCCACGTCCGAATAAATTGGCATCTTCGAGCGGTCGGGCTGGCCGGGCATACCGGCAATGCTTCGATAGTAAGCTCCGAACTGTCCGTCCGGTTCCGCTACCCATTCCCCCGTTTCGCCCTTGTTGAAACAAAGTAGCCATTGTGAGAGCGACGCGCCGCCCAATTCAGACCATATGACCCTGCAACCCAGCTTTTTTGATATGGACCGCGCCATTTCTCCGTCGGCGCGGGTCTTGCATCGCTCCAGAATGCAGACCCACCCGTCCATTGGCGGAAGGACGACCAGGCTTCGAACAAGTTCTTCATCCAGGAAGAACTCCTCGCGGCGTTTGGCAAGCGCCTCCGGGGACAATTTGAGAAAGACTTCCTGGTACCACTCGCCCAGGTAGTCCTTAACGAAGTCGCAAGCCGGCTGAAAACTGCCGGTCTCGACAAAAAGCTGTCCCGCGTTGATGCTCATCGCTTACCGATCGCACTCCCTGGCCGTCCATACGGCCAGTCATATTGCTCTTAATGGCCTTTTACCAATTTCCTGACGGAAAGGCAAGCCCATGTTTGCCTATGCTTGACTCTTTCTCCTTTTTATCAGGTCGTTTATCGCGGCTTCGAAATGGTTGAACTCCCCGCGCACGTCGGCAGGAACGACTTTTTCATATCTTTCCCGCAGTTCCTCAAGCTCCTCCTTGAACGATTCGTTGAAGTTGTTCTTCTTCACTGCCTCGTCAACCCTGTCCTGGTAATAGGCCTCAAGGTCCGAAATCATTCCCCGGGCCATGCGCATAGCCTTCTTATGCGCGGGGTTCTTGGCGAGAGTCTCATTCAACCCCTCAACCCGGCGCTCGCTGACAGCCGCCGGAGCGCGGGTTTGGGCAGGTTTGGGCGTCGGGGGTTCAATCTCTTCCTCATCCCCCGGCATGAGCGCCGTCATCGGGGTCGGTGTCGCGGTTGAAAGGCCTTGCGGTTCCGGCGGAGCGGCGGCGGGTTTTATGACGGGCGGCGGTTCCGGTTTCTTTGGCGGAGCCTTTGGAAGCGCGGGGGGCGGCGATTTGGGCGGCGGAGCAGCTTCCTTCGCCTTCGGCGGGGGAGACGGCGGCTTTGCAGGCGCGGGCTTTGCCGCGGCCGGCGTCGGCGCGGTCTTCGGCGGGGCGGCCGGGGCAGGAACTTCCTGCGCCTTCGGCTTGCCGCCGAATATCTTTCCCAGCAGATTGCTGATGAATCCCATTTGTTCTGTCCTTATGCAAACCGCGCCCGCAAAACGCAACGGACATCGGCCACATTCTTTTTTCCGGAAAAGCGTTTTTTACTTGGGGGGCGGAGCAATGTCAACACGCTTTCCGACAGTCGTCTGATCGAATGCGTTATGGATGCCCTTTACGAGGTTCACCCCCATGGCATCTATTATGTTCAATCATGCAAACGACATTCAACAACATTCCATCCGTGGCTTACAGCCGCAGCCTGTTCGCAATCACCATCTCCGCCCCCAGAAGACACAGCGCCGCGACAAGCAATGCGCGCCCCGCCTGCCCACCGGAGTTCACCGAATCCTGTCTCTCGCCCGGGATTATCGTGTCAATCATCTTTGGGGGAATGACAAACCGGGCAATGTCTCCCGCTCGACGCTGATCCGAACCTGCCGGATCAAGGTTCACAGGGATGTTGAGCGCCGGAACATCCTGAATGGGTATCTCCGAATCGCCACAGAGTTTCAGGGCATAAATGCCGGGCATAACTGTTCCCTTGAACTCCGCGTCTCCCTTTTCGCCAAAGCCGATGTATTGTCTCTCGCCTGACGGCAGATTCACCAAAACCCCTCGGGCGGAGCTTTCAACAGCCTGCGGGAATTCCGATCTTCGCATCACAATCGGCGCGCCGCAGATCGCTTCCCTTGAACGCCGCCATCCCTGGCCTGCCAGGCCGGCAATCGTCTCATTCACCAGGGGGACGAATGCCATGCGGCGCGGCAGATCGGAAAAGCGATTGTCGCACGGAAACGTAAAAAACACGACCTTTCCCCTGCCGAAATCTTTCCCAACAATCGCGGGATCTCCGTTATCAAATCTTGCCATGACACGCGTTCCTCTCGCATCTCCGACATCCGCGCGCATCCATAGGCTGAACTCCGGAACGGACAACGCGCCTCGAGATTCACGCCCAAAGGCTGAAAGAAGGGAATTGGATGAATCCAATTCCGAAATGTATCGTTTATCCGATTCGGAAATGGCTCGCCCCGTCTCCTTGATCGCCAGAGGCAGGAATCCCGCCCCGTTCCGCCATGCGTTGGCGTTCCAGATCGAAGCGTTCATGGCCGGACCACCGAAGATCGCGACTCCGCCGCCGGCTGAGACAAATTGCTCGATAGCCCGCGTCTGATTTGGCGTCAACCCGGTTATGTCTGACAAAACAAGAACATCAACCCCCGTCAGGCGCTTTTCATCCAGTTTGGCCGACTCGTCGGATTCAGTCCAGCACCGCGTCCCTCTGCCCGGACTCGCCGGATCAGGCTCCAGCGCCATCCTTATATAGTATGTCTGCTGATCGGACAGGCTCGGTGATAGGCGCTCCTCGACGCAAAGGACACTGACCGGTTTCCCGGCAGAAAGTGAAAACCAGCGCGAATCGTCGGCATCAAGGCTGTCGGTCCCGCTTACGACAAACCGTCCGGTTCCCCCCGCCAGCTTGCCCGGATCAACGTCAACTGCAACAGATACCTTCTGCCACGGTCTGAGTTCAGACGGAACCGTCGCAATCTCCGATTCGTCGGAAAGACATTTTAAAACAGTCTTTTGAGGCGTTGGAGAGAAATTGGCAATCTCAACTTGAAACCCTTTTTCGTCCCCCGCCAACGCCTTTCTGACCGATGTTATCGCCAGATTAGGCGCTTCATCCCCGATAGTGATGCACCGGAATCCGACTCCGGACGGGAGGACGTCGCGGACATCCGACCAGCGCGAGGCCTGCGCCGAGCATACGAGCAGAAGTTCCTTGGCCGGGGCATCCGATAAAGCGAAGAAAGCCGCGCAACGAGTAATCGCCTCGGCATACGCAGGGCACTCTCCTGAGATTTTCATCTCGCTGATCGCATGCCTTACGACAGACAGGCTTGACGTCCAACCGCCCCAGGAATGATCCGGATTGCACACGGGGAGCGCGGCGAATTGTCCCCCTTCGCCTAGCATTTTTTCAGCAAGCGCCTTTGCCTCCTCAAATAACATCCCCCTGTCCGTCCGGCGCGACATCGGGAAGGCGTTATCAATGAGGACGATTATCGCTTTACGTTCGCGCAATCCGCCAGACTGTGAACTCCCCTTTTTATAAGGTTGCGCGAAAGCGAGAATGATGAAGGAGAAGGCAAGAAAGCGTAGCAGGAAAAGAATTAATTCTCTGAAACGCATCCGGCGGGATTTGACAACAGCGCTCTTTACGATGAATACGACGCTGCTGAACGGCGAAACATTACGCCTGGATTTGAATAGAAGATGGATGATTACCGGGACGGACAGCGCGGCAAGCGCATACAGAAAAACCGGGTTGGCAAGCGCATATCCAAACATCCCGACTCCCAGCTTCATCCTCCACCGCGCAAGACATCCGGGCTGCGACATCAAGGGATCGCCGGCAGGGGCTAGTTATGCCCCTGCCGGCGAAAAACCGCATGTGACTCTCAACCGGCGGGAATCCTTCCCACATCGGCTACAGACGGCGGAAGATGCCCAAAGAGGAACCTGTTCAGACCTGGATCAGGGGGGCTAGCGTGTTGTAACCTAGTTTCAGCCCCATGTTGAAGCGCTCGCCGCTGAAGACCGGATCCTCGTGCTCGATTGCTACGCCTCCGTCATAGCCAAGTTCCCTCAGCGTGCTGATGAACTCCGCCCAGTCAACGCGCCCGAAGCCGGGTATGCGGTAACGCCACCAGCCGCCGCTGAAGAAACCGTTGACGGCCAGCTTGTCATCGAAGATCTCCGTGTCCTTCGCGTGGACGTGATAGATGCGGTTGCTGAAACGCTTCAGGGCGCCGATATAGTCAACGCAGAGGCGGACGAGATGCGACGGATCGAACTCCAGACCCAGGGCCTGGCAGTCAACCGCGTTGAACATCGCCTCCCAGCCAACCGGCGTTCCCGCAAGGTTGCGGGAACCCATCGGAGGATGCGCCGAGCTGGCGGCGGGCCAGTTTTCGAAGGCGATCTTCACTCCCGCGTCCGCTGCCCTGGGGCCTACCACGCCAAAGACAGCCTTGTAAAGTTTGATATTATCCTCAATGCTGTTCTCGGCCTCTCCCCCGGCAAGCCCTGAAATGACGTCAACACCCATCAGGTTGCAGAATCGGATGACGTTGTCGAAGCGCTTGATCTTGTCCTTGGCGGGGGTCAGCTTCGTGTCGTAATTAGTGATCGAGGATATGCAGATGCCCTGTTTGTCAAGGAGCGCCTGCGCCTCATCGGCCGCCTTCTTTGCTTTTGACGCGGAGGCCAGAACATCCTCCGGCCAAGAAGAAGCATGTACTTCCAGGGAATCGAACCCTATTTCGGCGGCCGTCTTTACGTTTTCTTCTGTGAACTTGCAAAGAAATCCCAGTTTCACAAATCGTTCCTCCTGAAACCGAAAATGGAAAATGTGTACCGCGCGGATCGGCGTTGAAACTTCACGCTATAGGACAAATAGTACACCCAAAGCGCCGATGCAATGCAATCAAAAAGCCCGCTTGCATTCCGCGAGCGCATTCTGCTAACTTCCGCCGTCGAATACGCATCAGCATGATCAACATAACTGCATGCCGGATGAGGGCTTGAAACGCCATGCAAAGGATTTCGGGAGACGACTCGAACCGGATCGTCTACAAGGGAGGCGGTGGTTGTCTTACTCTCTTTGGACTTGTTTTCGCGTTCTTCGGCTTCATGCCGGTTCTCGGAGCGCTGGGCCTTGTCAGAATGGAAGGAAGCGCAATAGGCGGCCTGATCGTCGGCCTGATTTTCATTGCGGCGGGATGCGCGATAGCCTTCGGACGATCCGGCCTCATCATTGATCTGGGCAATGGAACATACTCGAAATGGTGGGGCATAATTGTGCCTTTCCAGAAAACTTCCGGGCCGATATCCGACTTCACTCTTGTTCGCATGAACAAGGAAATCCGCAAGTCAAAGAACAGCACTTACACCGTCTATCCCGTCCGCATCGCAACCATCCCTGGAAAATCCGCTAAAAACCGCCTTGACGTCTCCGAATCAAGGAACGCGCAGGAATCCAGAACGGAGGCGGAATTTCTCGCGAAAAATCTCAAGCTTGACCTGGAAGACCTTACGCTTGGCGAGAAGGTGGTCAGGGCGCACGACGAGCTGGACGAAAGCCTGAGGGACCGTGTCAGGAAGGGCGAGGCGATAACCGGTCAACTCGGCCCCCCGCCATCCGGAATGCGAAGCCAGTGCCGGATTGAGGGCAGAAGCGTGGAGATTGAAATTCCACCGCCTGGCCTCGACGTCCCGACCATCGTCGGCGTTGTGGCTTCATGTGTGATCTTTCCGGCAATCGTCATATTCATATTCCTGCGCCCATTCCTTCAAGGCGGAATGGCAAAAGGTCCGGGAATTGTCTTCGTTGCATTCTTCGCCTTCTTCATACTGGCCCCATTCATCTTCGGCGCCGGGGCGATCATTCGCGCTCTGTTCGTCAAAACGATTGTCAGAGCTTCCCCGGACGGCATAAGCGTCCGCAAATCCGGCCCTTTTCCCTCCGCCGAGAAGTCAATCCCAAGTACTGAACTGGAGGAACTTGTCATCGGTCCGAAGGTCAACGCGCCGGGCGTTCGCGGATCTCCGATTGTCGCCAGAAGCGACAGGCTGACTCTCAGCTTCGGCGACGGGCTTGGCCGCGCGGAGCAGCAATGGCTTCTGACTGTTCTGCGCAAGATCGTCACAGCCTGACGAATCCACATGGGCATAAGCGCACAGAAACCGGACGCGGGCGGGCATGCCCCTGCGGCGCAAAGCCCGGATAATCCGCCTGGGGCATTCGGCAGGTGGAGCGAGCTTGTCATATGCGCCGTTGTATTCGCCGCCTTCTCTCCGTGCCTTCAGGCGCGCTTCGTCAACTGGGACGATCCCGCATTCCTGCTTGAGAATCCCGTCGTCCGGAACTTATCCACCCGTAACATATTCGCCATCTTCGCGGGATTCCACGCGGATTACTACGCCCCGCTGGTATTTCTGAGTTTCGCGCTGGAACGCGCCGTCTGGGGGTTCAATCCCGTCGGGTATCACGCCGTGAATATCCTTCTCCACTGCGGCAGCGCATGTCTCGCTTTCCGTTTGCTGAAGTCCTTGCGCGCGCGCCCGATATTCGCATTCTGGTTCTCGCTTGCCTGGGCCGTTCATCCGATGAAGGTCGAATCCGCAGCATGGATCACCGAACGCAAGGACGTTCTCTGCGGCTTTTTCACAATAGCGTCGCTTGTCAGTTACACGGGCTTCATCAGGAGCAACCGGCGTTCCCGATACATGGCGTCGCTTGGACTTGCGCTTGCAGCCCTTATGTGCAAGGGGATGGCGCTGACCATCCCCCTGATACTCGTCATCATTGACGGAATTGAAGGCGCGAGTCTGAATCGCCGTCGGATGATTGAGAAACTGCCTTTCTTCGCTCTGAGCGTCATATTTGGCATCATCACGTACATCGCGCAGGAACGCGGAGAGGTAACGTCCTCATCCGGCATTCTTAATATAGGGAATAATCTATTAATCGCGGCATACAGCGTCTGCTTTCATCTGGGCAGGTTGCTTTTGCCTGTTCGGTTATCGGCCGTATATTCTCTCCCAGCTCCGATCTCTATCGGCAATTTCATCTATGCGTCATCGCTTCTGATTACTATCGGCGCTGCATTCCTTATTATTCTCAGGAGACAGTCCATTCCGAGCATAGCCATGGGATTCGCCTGGTTCTATGCCGCCTTTTTCCCCGTGGCACAGTTCATCCCACTCAGGATTCCGCTTGCTGACCGATACATGTATCTCCCTTCTCTGGCGCTTGCATGGACGATCTGCGCAGTCATGCAGAAACGCCTTCACTCCGCAAAGGCAAAGCGCCTTGCGCAAACGCTCGCCGGAATGATTGTTCTCCTGCTTGCCCTTGCTTCTTTCAACCGCGCCCATGTCTGGCGGGATTCACCGACGCTCTGGCAGGATGTGCTGGCCGGAAATCCCGATCAGTGGGAGGCGCATCTGAACCTGGGACATTACTACGCCAACCGTTCAAATCCCGATCCCGCAAAGGCTGCCATGCATTATGAAATCGCATTGAGAAATAATCCCCAATCGGACAACGCAGCCTATAACCTCGGTAACATCAGAATGCGAGCGGGACGCTATGAAGAGGCGGCGGCGCTTTTCCAAAGGGCTTTATCAATCCGCCCCGGGAGAAAGGACGCAAAAGTCAACCTGGCCTGTTGCCGTGTTCAGATGGGGCGATTTGAAGAAGCAATCTCCATTTATGACCGTCTTATTGTCGAGAATCCCAACCTGCCCGAACCGCTTTACAGCCGCGCGTCGGTGCTGCTTCATATGGGACGCCTGAATGATGCGGAACTGGATTGCCGAAGGGCTCTTGAGATTGATCCCGGTTGCGCCCCGGCGAGGGAAACATTATCCCGGATTGCCGAAGCGCGCCGAAACGCTTCAGACCGTTAAGGCGTGCAAGACAGCGCGTGAAAGCTCGCGCCGAATTGAGCGCGCAAACAACCTCAGTCCATCGGCCCTTTGGTTTCACTCAACGACTTTGATCAATCCTTCATGTAAAGCTCAATCACCGGTATCTCGACGTTAGGCTTGCAGACCGGCAGGTCGAGCGTCAGCGTCTTCGCGGCATCGCCCGGCTTCTCGTTGAATCTTATTTCCGAAGCGTCGTTGAGCAGTTGCGCGTATGCCACCTTGCCGGCGAATCCGTCCATATGAAGATGGCGGAACGGCCACGCGAAGACGTGCAGATACATGCGCCGCGATTCCGGATTCCACGTCAGGCGGCAATCCTGCGGCGTCAGGAATCCAACCGGGGCGGACGTGCATCCGTAGATGGAACGCGAATGGCGTTTCATCCACTCGCCCATCCCGCGCAGCCGGTCCATCGCCCGCTCGTCGAACTCGCCTCGCCCCGTTGGGCCGACGTTGAGCAGCAGGTTCCCGCCCTTGCTGACCACCTCGATGAGCATCCGCAACAACTGTCCCACGCTCTTCCATGACGCCTCGTCTCGGTGATAGCCCCATGAGCCTGAGAACGTCTGACAGGTCTCCCAGACGACCGGCTTGCCGTCCACTTTCACCCACTCGCGCGGCATGAACTGCTCCGGCGTCTTGATGTCCCATCCGCCGGGCGCGTCCTCCAGATTCAGACGGTCATTGACGATGATCCCGGGCTGTAGTTTGCGCGTCATGGCGATCAGCTTCTCGCTCTCCCAGTCGTCCCGTCCCTTGCCCTTTGTCGTGTCCGGACGTCCGTCGGTCATGACGGGATAACTGAAATCGTAGAACAGCACGTCAACCTTGCCGTACTTCGTCAGCAGCTCTCTCACCTGCCCGTGGAGGTATTTTGCATACTGTTTCTGATCGCGGGACTCGTTCATCTTCGCGCGGTCGGGGTGATTGCGCATCGAGTGAAGGTTGTCAATGACGAAGTGTGGATGATGCCAGTCAATCAACGAGTGGTAGAAGCCCACGTGAAGGCCCTTTGCGCGAAACGCCTCCGCCATCGGCTTGATGAGATCGCGTCCGCACGGCGTGTTCGTCGCATTGTAGTCGGTCAGCTTCGAGTCCCAGAGGCAGAATCCCTCATGGTGCTTCGTGGTGATGACGAAATACTTCATCCCCGCGTTCGCTGCAGCGTCGGCCCATTGCTGCGGATCGTAAAGATCGGGATCGAAATGCTTGAAGTATTTCTCGTAGACTCCGTCCGGGATTTGCTCGTTGTGCTTCACCCACTCGTGCCTTGCGGCAAGGGCGTATGTGCCCCAGTGGATGAAAAGCCCGAAACGATCATGAACGAACCAGCTTGTGTCAGGCGCGACAACATTCGTTTTCGGCATTTTTTTCTCCATTTGAGTCCGACATCAGGAAGAAGTTTCCCGTGAAACATCAAGAATCCGACGCGTATTGCATCCGGCGCGGGCTTATTCCTCAACAAGCTTGTAAAGCCGCATCATCGCCGGTCCGGGAAGATCGCCCGCGCGGGGTCTGTCCCTGTTGGCCGGCAAAGTTTCCCACCTGAGCATGTATTTCGCGTTCGGGTCCCGGAACTCTCCGGAATCCCCGCAGAATCTGACCTCCATACCGGGGAAATCCGATTCAAGCTTGTGCATCTCCGATGGCGTGGAACGCTTCGACTCGATGAGGCCGACCGGCTTGAGGGTTTCCTCATCCAAACGCCATACCCCTGAACCGTGAACCTTGTGCGAGAATGACTGGCTCAACTGTCCCGGCCCAGCCGGACTGACGTTCCCGATATGCACCTCAAAAACGATCGCGCCGCCGCCCTCGAAGTACCAGCGATAGTCCCAGTCGCTTGTCTTGTATATCTTCCACTTCCCGTCTTCAAGCCGGGCGTTGTAAGCCTGCGTCTTCCCGTTCTCATCGAACTTGTGGTAGCTGATGATGACGCGCTTCCTGGAATCGAATCCGATCCGCGTGTTTCCATTAATCATACCGCCCTTTGCCGGAACCGGATCAACGATCTCCGCCTTGCCGATTGTTATCGGCAATTCCAGCGCCGAACCGTCGCTCTTTGTCCAGTGGATCAAATCCTTGCTGCGAGCGTATGAAAGGTCGTGATTGGTCTCGCATCCCCCATGATCGCGCCAAACCCAGCACAGGTGATAATTGCCGTCCGGACCGAGCGTCGGACCGTTGAAGTAGGCGTTCATCAGCCCCTCCCCGGAAGTCAGCGGCTGGTCCAGCAGTCTTCGCCACGTCTTCGTCGCGTGATCATAAACATTGTACAACTGGTCGCCGTTTCCGCTGCTGCCGTCGCGATAGGTGAAAATCAATTCCTTGTTCGGCCCCCTGAAGAATGTCGGATAGGTGCATTTACCCTCCCGCTGTCCGACCATCGCCGGAACGCGCTCAAATGTTGCGGCGTCAAGCGGTTTCGTTGTCCGGAGATAAATCAGCGGAACGCAGTGCATGTTCCCGCTCAGGTGAATGAAGCCGTCGTCATCCACGACCATCGTGACATAGTTATGGCTGTCCCAGACAACCTTCTGAGGAAGAATGGAATACGTCCACTTTGATTCGCCGAGTTTCCTCGAGGCGACCGTCATGTTGCGGTCGGCGTCATAATACGCCGCGAACTGGCGATCCTTGTGCGTGATGAGGCAGAAGCCGACCGGATGCCCGGCCCAGACCTGTGCCACGTCAAGGCGGCTTTCCACTCTCCAGTCCCCAGCAGCAGCTCGGCACGAATGCTCAGCAAGACCAATCATCACAAACGCCATCATCAAACCCGTCATCCGCGAGCCAATTGAAATCACCGTGGCGTATCCTCCAGATTCGCAGGGCCGCAATCCTCAGGCGACATCATGCGCCCGCAACGCCCGAAGCAGATCCTCGCTCGTCGTCGTCGGACACCAGAACTTCTCTATGTATTCGACCACCAGCCGCGTGCCCTCCGCGTGATTCACGTAGGGCGATCTCGCCGGATTGTACATCGTGTCCGTCAAGTCGCGGACAAGAACGACCTTCATACCCCACCTGACCATCTGCTTGATGGCGAACGAGCGCCCCAGCACGCACATGTTCGTGTGCACGCCCATTATCAGCAGGTTCCCGATCCCCTTCCCGGCAAGCAGGCTGTAGACCTCCCGCCCGTTGTCCGAGATGGCGTCCTCATCCAGAATTTCGATACCGGGATGCTGCCGAATCCACGCGCAGCGCTGCTGATCGCCATCGGTGTCCGATCCATCGTCGGATGCGTCCACCGGAAGCGGCGGATCGGGGCGCTCTATGTCCGGCGGCGGTTCGATCTGCGGCGCGGCAACCACCCGCTTCCTGGCCGGGAAGTCCTTGTAGAACGCCATCGTATCGGAAGGGGCGTGAACAATCTGAATGCCCGCCGCCCGCGCCGTTGCGACGACCTCGCTCATACGCGGAATCATCGCATTGACGCGCTCGTTCGCCCCGCGGCTCCAATGCCTGTCCCATACGTCACACAACAGGAGAGCCGAATTCTCCGCTCCGATGACAATCGGAACATTCGTCATCCGCCAGTAGTTATGCCCGCCTGAATCGCGGCATAGCTCCTGAGACCGAAGGCTGATTGTGAATTTTCCGCCCATGCCGCTATCCCCTCATCAGGTCCTGCGCAAGAATTCTCTCCGCGATATCCATTGTCTTGACCGCGTCGGAGAAGTTCGACCCCGGCTGCCTTCCGGCCTTCACGCAGTCAATGAACTCGCGATTTTTTGCCTGGAAACCGGCGTATATGAACTTCTCGCCGCTCCCGGCTTCCGTGCAGGTGTCGTATTCGACGCCGTTCGTATCGCCGTCCGCGTAAAGGCGTCCCTTGCCCTCATGCTCCGCCTCGGCACAGATTCCGGGCGCGTGCATTTCCACCTTGAAGATGCGCCTGCCGCTGGTCCAACTGTTCATCATGACGCCCGTCGCCCCGTTGTCGAACTCCAGCATCGCCATGATGAAATTCATATCCGGGACCATGACCCGCCGCGTGACAGACTGTATCCTTGTCACCTCCCCCCCGCACATCCAGCGCAGCGTGTCAATCGCGTGAACCCCGTCGTCCATCATATGGTCGCGCGCGCCGAGGAACGGCTCGATGTTGCACTTGTAGAACAGGCAGACGGCGTGGATGATCGGCCCGCGCCTGAGGCACTCGTTACGTAGCTTCACCACCATTGGGCACGTCCGGCGCTGGAAGCTGACCTGGGTTATGCAGCCCTTCTTCTGCGCCATGTGCGCCATGGCCCGCGCCTGATGGATGGTTATCCCCATGGGTTTTTCTATGTAGAGATTCCGCCCCTGGCCCAGACACCACATCCACACGTCATACATGATGTGCGGATTGCCGATGGCGTATACCGCATCCGGAGCAATCTCCTCGACCATCTTTCGGTAATCAGCGTAGCGCTTCTCGATTTTATACTTGTCCGCAGTCTCATTCAGACGCGCCGAATCGAGATCGCATATGGCTGCGATCTCGACGTCGTCGAATAACGCCAGCGAGGGATAATGAACGGCATTGGCCATCCCTCCCGCGCCGATCATCGCCACACGAACTTTACGCCCCATGTTCTTCCGCTTTCCGTATTTCGTGCCGGCCATTGCTTATCTCCGATCACTCAAACAGCGGCTTGGCAAAAGCGATGTCTTCTGCGATCAGCCGGTTGACGGAATCATGGTCGCTGTATTCCGCAGTCAGGCAGACCGGTCCGCAGTAGTTGCGCTCCTTCAGGACCTTCGCCACCTCCGGCCACGAGGACATTCCCTGCCGCCCGCTGGTCCAATAGCTCTTCCACTTCACGTCTTCCGCCTCCGGCCCCGTGCTGCGCATCCAGAAGGCGTTTTTCAGGTTCACCATGCAGAGATGCGACCAGACTATGTCCAATCCCAACCTCGGTTCTTCTCCGCAAAGCCCGCTGTGCCCGGCGTCCCAGACCGCCGCAATCTGCTTCGGATCATACTTCTCAATCAGATGGCGCATGTACATCGCGTCAAGCGCCGAATTGCCGCAATGATTCTGGATTCCGATAGTCACACCGTGCCTCTCCAGCAGCGGAACAAGCTCGTCATACTCTCTCATCCAGTCGCTCTCGGCCTGCATGTAGGTCTCATCTTTTGGCACGTGCAGGCATATGCGGATGATCGGGACACCCGCTTCCTGGCATGCCGCTATTGCGACCTCGTCCGTCGGGCCAGCAATGCTGCATATCTTCACCCCGCAGTCAGCCAGAATCTTCGCGGCGTCGGGAAGCCCCTTGCCGATGTTTTCCGGTTCTACCTGATACCCCCCCCGCACGGGGAACTCAATGCCGTCAAAACCAAGATCGTGGACGAACTTCCCCAGTTCGGGAAGCGGCATCTTCCAAGGTTTGGTGAAGACCGCGAACGTGACCTTTCTTGCGCCCATACTGCACCTCCGCTATTGGCAACGATTGACAACAACCTGAAATGACGACTGCCCGGTATCCTGCGAGTGGCATGGATTATACCCTCGCTGAGCCAAGGGACAAACCTGATTGGAGCATCAGATCCAGCCGGTCGGCGGGGGGGGAAAAAAGGACGGTCATTGGCCGGCGGGTTGCTCCGCGTTGTTCTGATCCGGCAGAAGCTCCAGCAGAACATGATGCATGCTGGTCGCGATTGTTCGGCAGAGTTTCTTATCTTTTGCGACTTTTAACAACACGCTATAATGAAGTGACAGGTTGCCGGCGCATTCAAAATAGGTGGCCCAAACGATATGGGTTACTCCCAACTGGTCCCGCAGAAACCTGGCCGCCTGCTCAGGATCATCCATGTCATAGACAGGATCGAGTCTTGGGTCGCCCATCCTCATCGCCGGCGACTTGAAATAATACCAGTGGGTTGGCGCAGCCTCGCTCAATACAAGCGTACGCCCGCCGGACTTTGCCGCATTATCAACCAACGCGCATAAGATGTTGCAGGTTTCATATGTCCCATCGCTCTCCCCCATTCGCACCAACTCCCAATACGCGGCGTCATCGGAATCAAATCGCCGACCAATACCTGACGCTTCGATATCTCGCTTCAACCGTCCGAATTCCTCTCTTGGAGTTAACACACACTGGCGCAGTTGGCCCAGCATCTCAAAGCCGGTTTTGTCAAATCGCTCGGTCTTATCGAACGGCCAGAAAGCGATCGGCGCCAGGGAAAACAATACCGGAATCAGCCTCGCGCGTCCGACCTTTTCGAAATCCGCGCAGAGAATATAGGTGAAGAGCGCCACGCCGACAACGTAGACCTGCGTCCAGTATTTCGTATGCCAGAAGAACTGCATGATTTTCTTCTCAATAAGAAACTCGAGCCAGAACGGGTCAGAGATTACAAACGTCCCCGCCAGAAATGCCATGGCCAGAGCGCCTAATCCAGGTGTTCCTCTTCCCCGCCTTGTTGCCAGCGCCCATATCGCCAGAGGTATGAATGTGAACGAAATCGGCCCATAGTACGCCACCTTGAGAATGTTCAGCTTGCTGTCGCCGGCAGCCAACAGGTAATTATCATATTTTGGATATTTGCCGAAATAGTGCAATAAGCCTGCATATCTCTGAACCCAGGCCGAGTAATTGCGCATCGGCTGCAGGAAGAGAACATACGGATGACCGAACGCAAGAGGAAGAATGCTGTTGACGAAGACTGCGGCGGCGGTTCCAATCCCCATCGCCAGAGCCAGCGCTTTGATGGCGCGATTCCGGGATTCGTCAATCCAGACCAGCCAGAGAGCAATCCCGGCAAAGAAAATCACGCTGCCCGGAAAATAGAAATGTGCGCATAACCCCCACCAGACGGTTATGAACGGCCAGTATCGTTTCCATGCGCCGCGATGAGCAAGCCTGAGTATCACTGCGCCTCCTGTGCCGTACATGAGGAACAGCAGCGGCTCCTTCTGATGAGTAACAACCAGGTAGATTACCTGCGGGCAAATCAGGAGCCCCATCGCGAACAATAACGTCGCGTTCGGGCATCCCGTCGCCGCAGCAAGAAATCTTCCCCAGAGAATGATTAAGAATATCGTCGCAATCAGGCTGATTGAGCGCAAGCCGACATCCGTTCCCATCGGCCTGCTTAGAGTGAACGCCAGAACCGAGACCATCGTAGTCCCATTCCCATAGCCCAGAGTCAGAAACGAGGTTTCGGGATCAGCCTCGGACGCATAGGTGATTGCGACACTGGAACGCTCGAAAACCAGTTCAGACTGTTTGGCCTGAATAAGCGCATCATGCTCCGCGATGGGAAGCATGGCAATGGCCGCAGTAATCAGAAGAATACAGGCGACACTCGCCATCAGCAGTTTATCGGCCCAGGACAGTTTCCATTCTCTTCCTGTCATCCGAAAGATAAATGCGTAATCTTTCAGCAGAACCTTCCAATATGATCTGACAGGCAGAACCAATATTGCAAAGACTGCGCCGCAAACAGCCAGATATGACACGGGACTTCGCTGCGGATAAACAAGATACGTCAGAAAAAGGAACAACGATAACGGGAAAATGCCCGATCCGAGAAGATAGGCGGGAAGTTCCCGGCGAAAATCCTCCCCTTCATCCCTGAAGACGCGGTACGCCCACAGGATCACGACCTGCGAGCAGCAAAGCCACACAGACAGCAACAGTAGTGTTGACGTTAGGAAACGCATGCTATCTTCCAGGCAAGCATCCAGGACGAGCGCTTCAGCCGCAAAGTATCCTATACGAGGTCTGCAAAAACTGGCAAGCAGAAACGCGACAAGACATCCGGAATGAAACGGACAAGATCACGAAAATGTGTGATACAGTTGCGCCAATCCCGGAAAATCAATGGCCGATCTTGTAAAAAAACCGCAGGGTCGCAACTGCAACATGTTTCATGGAGAGAGGGTAATAGATAAGCCTCGTGTGCGCCACCCATCCCCACCATAACTGATACAGCAGATTATAAAGCGGTCCAAGCGGAAGTCCCAAGACAGGTTCTACGCGGGAAATCGCCCACGGGTGCTCCGCAAGCAGGGCGAAAAGCTTGCAGAGATTCTCCATCTGCCGCCTTTCCCTGTCGGAGCGGAATTTCAAGGCGCTATGGCCGTAGAACGAGTAATCCAGCTTGTCGAAATCCCCGTCGAAATATCCTTTTTCAATCGCATATTCAGCCAGCGGGGTCCCCGGATAAGGATTGTAGACAGCCGACCACGCATACGTCGGCTCGCATTCAGCCACCATCCTTAAAGTTTGCAGGGCCTCTTCAATCTTCTCCCCGGGAAGCCCCACCATTGTATTTGTAACCGCTGCAAGCCCGTTCCCCCTTATGATCTTCCCGGCCTTCAGAATGACTTCCCGCGACTGTTTGCGATTCAAGACATCAGGAAACGGCGGCAACCCCTGCTCCGCCCCCAATGTCATGCGCACGCACCCGGCGGACTTGAGCAGTTTCACCCGTTCATCCGTGACGGCTTCCGCGCGGACGTTTATCTGGAACGGAAGTTTCACGCGCTTCGAGTATTCGCCTGCGAACTCGTTCATCCAATCGTCATTTGTCATGAAATGATCGGAATGGAACTGTACGAACGGAACTTTCGAAAGCGACATCTGCAGTTCAAGATGTCTGACGCAATAATCAACCGAATGATGCCTCAGCCATCTGCCCTTGCCCTTGTACATTCCTGCAAGTTGCCGGTTGTAACAATAGCTGCAACCGTAAGGACAACCCCGGAACGGGAAGGTCGAAAGAGGCACAAGATACATGGCATAAGGATCGGCATCGTGGATCAAAGCCTCATCCGGAAGGGGCAACTCGTCAAGGTCCTCCACGAGAGGCCCCATCTCGTTCTTCACAATCCCATGGGAGGTCTTCATCCACACATTGGGACAGGACGTGTGATCCGCGCCGTCTCTGAGCCGATTACAGAACTCGACAATCGCCCTCTCCGACTCGCCCCTGAATACCGCATCAACACCCTCCTCATTAATCATCTCCGGGAAAAATGTGGGATGAGGCCCGCCGAATATCGAAATAGGCTTCTTCGCGCCGAATTCGCGTCTCAATTCTCTATTAAGCTTTAATAATCGCGTGTGCATGCCGGTTGTCGTGGTGAATCCGATAATATCCGGCTGGAAAGCCGCAAGCCTTTCCTTGAAAGCGCGTCCGAGCGCGATAAACAACTTGGCATCGTGTCCAGCCTTTTTCAGTGAACCTGACAGGTAACGTATCCCGAGAGGATATACGAGTTGATAGTTCTCAAGTATGAAGGCTACTCTCATGCGCGCCACCTAATAACCAAATCGGCTGAAGAATCTGAAAATCATTTGCGGCAGAAGCCTTATCTGTACGGGACAGGAACGAACCCTGAACCGCACCACAAGCCCCCACCACAACAGGTGAATGAACCCGTAGATCGGACTGAGCGGCAATCCGGTGAGGAACGGCAAGGCTTTAATGAGAACCGGAAATGCGACACTTATCCCTAAAAGCTTCTGAAGGTTCTCAAGACGCCTCTTTTCCATCGGATCGTCGTAACGCAGGACGCTGCTTCCGTAGAATCCCGCAAAACCAACCTTATCAAAATCGCCGTCGAAATACCTCTGCTCAACTGCGAACTCCGCCATGCTCGTGCCCGGCAACGGAGTGTAAAGGTATCCGGCGGCATATGACGGACGGGCATCTGCGTTCAGGCGCGCTGTTTCCAACGCCTCTGTGAACGTCTCGCTCGGCGAGCCGATTATGTTATTACAAACCAGGGCAAAGCCGCGATCGTTCAGGATTCTGCAACCGCGCAGAATGGTATCCTTGTCCATCTTGCGATTCATCAGTTCCATTCTGACGCGATCTGACCCGGCCTCCACGCCGACTTCCACCTTCCGGCAACCCGCCCTGACAAGCAGATCGGCTTTCTTCTCGTCAACCTCGTCAAGCCTCAGGTGTACCTCAAACGGAACGCCAACCCGCTGCGGGTATTTTTCAGCGAATTCCTCAAGCCATTCGGGAAAGAGCAGAAAATTATCCGAGTCGAACCTGACAAACGGAACCGCATGACGCTCGCGCACATCCTCAATCGCTTTGAGGATGTATTCGACGGAATGAGCGCGAATCCATCGCCCTTTGCCTGCGTAAAGCTGCCTTGCCTTGTGGTTGAAACAGAATGCGCAGGGAAACGGGCATCCTCTGAATGGCATGAAAACCTTGGGGATCATCCTGCCCGCAAGCGGATCGGCATCGAAGAAAAGATTGTAGTCCGGCTGGGCTAGGCTGTCCAGATCGCTTACAAGAGGCGCCGGTTCATTGCGGACAATTCCGTCCTTCGTCCGGACGTGAAAACCGGCAACCGCTGTATAATCTTTACCGTCTGCAAGGCAATCTACGAACTCTCTGAAGGAGTTTTCCCCTTCGCCAACGCAAACCGCGTCCACCCCCTCCCGTTCAATAAGCCCCGGCGCAAATGTGGCGTGAGGCCCGCCGAAGACCGATACCGCCTTAAGCTCCGGCAGCTCGCGCTTCACTCGCAAATTGACATCAAGGTAATAAGTATGGACGCCGGTCATGACCGAATAGGCAAGCACGTCCGGGCGGAATTTGCTGACCCGTTCCAAGAAGTCCCTATGACGGGCGAATTCAAGGCGTGTTTCATGCCCTGCCTCCTTCAACGCGCCTGATAGATATGCCATCCCCTGCGGATAAGTGACTGCGAAGTCTTCATGGACAAAGAGTATCTTCATGCTGAATTTCGTTCTTTTGAAAGAAAGGGCGGAACAAGCCCTCTTGTGATGATATTAGTCGTCGTTAGGGGTGTCAAGCCGGATGAACACCTCAAGGCGTATCATTGCGTCTGTCTGTCACGCCGGGACGGAATTCCAACAGGTAATGGCCCAATCCCTGTTCGTCTGCCGCGATTATGAAGAACGGCGGGCCGTCGAAAAGCATGTCTGGCAGCATCTCCTGGGCATTCTTCCCCCTGAATACATCCAGAAACCTTCTCCAATTCTCCGTGTTATCCTTGGAGCGAAATGCAACTATCCACCTTATTCCCAACCTTTCACACTCAAGGATAACCTCATTACGTGTTGATGCATGATGAAGCCGATATGTCTCAGGATTCTCGTAAGAAAGATGCTGCCAATACGGACGAGAAGCAATCAGATAACCGCCGCAGGGTTCCGCCCACGGCAGCAGCAGCGTTCTGCCTCCAGCCGGAATTCGCTTCCCAACTTCTGAGAAAAGCCCCCTGTCAAGCTGGCACTCGGCAGGAAGGAACTGCCATGGTATTTTCGTGCTCTTCTCACCCCGAAATGTCCTCAGGTATACACCTATGAAATAGGCATCAGCCGCCAACGCCGGAATACAAAGGAATCCAATGAAAAACAACATTACAGCACGGCTCAGTCCCGTTTCCCTGCCCTTCACAATCGAAAAGCGTTTTTCAACTCTCCTCAGAAGAGTCAACACGCCCCATCCGGCAGATACAAACAACGGTCCAAACGCCGGCAGCAGTAGCTTCGGACTAGCGTTGCGTTCAGCCACAGCAAGCCAGAGCGCGAATGGCCCAATGGCATAAGTGATGAGCAACAGGCTATTTGTATTTCTCTCCACTCCGCCGCCTCTCCGGAAAGCCAGCAGGCACAAGGGCAGTCCGATTAGCATGACCGGCGGAAATGCTTCTCCAAAAAAAACATACTGAAACAAGCTTCGCGGTTCCTGCGACGGGATGCGCGCCTCAAGCCACCTAAGCCCATTCCATCTTGATCCGCAGAAGTCATATCCGGGATTTGTCCCGGCAAAGAAATCAACTGCTATGCGCAAATCCGCAGGCCAGGAATCAGGCGGATGGAATATGCCAGCGCCATGCGGATAAACAGGACTGCCGTACTTTATCCAAAGCAGCGCGTTCCACGAAACCATCCCGGCTATACAAATGGCAAGTATCATGCCAATCCTTACGCTCAATAAGCCACATTTGCCTGACACCGTTAGACTGTCACGAATAGACACTACCGATCCGCAACCTTTTTTCATTGAAACAACAACTGCTACAAATACCAACCATACTAACATGTAAGGTCCAAGGTAGGGTCTGACCATACCCGCGCAGAATAGGGAAATCCCGAATCCGGCGGCATCCAGCGTTGCCCTATTACGAAGCCAGCGAAGGCCAAGGTAAATTGACGCTGATGCGGAAAAAACGATGAGGGTATCATGGGTCACCACAAAGACGGTTTTGTATAACCAACAGGAGCCGAAAAGCATCAGGAACCCGTATAAACCAGGGCGCTCGGAGCGGAAACACAGTTGCGATAACCTGATTAATACCAGCAACGTCGCGCATACAAACAAACCGGGAACAGTGTTGACAAGCTGTGCGGCCTTCAGATCATCATTGCAGAAAAGGTGGCACGAGGCCGACATGAAGGTCATGGCTGGATTGTAGTAAAGGTGGTCATTGAAATGACTTATGCGCCACGGGTCAAGCCATGGAAATACCCCATACCTCGCGATGAACCACCCGCCGTCGTTGATGCTCCAGTAATGTCCATGGGTCATCATTGCGTACGGATTCCAGAATATAGACCATCCCGCTCCCGCAAGACCGGCCACGATTGTCAGTACATATTCCAGCCAATGAACTGATTCAGTCTTGCCATATGCTTCGCCCAGTTCATCGTATCTATCGTGACGCCAATATGTTACAATATAGGCAAGCGCTGTGATTGTGGTTAAACAGATTAACCATATGAGTGGCGAGAATTGCCCTGTAAGCGACAACGCAAGACCAAGAAGAGAGCATATAGAAGGCGCCAACAGAAATGTCAATATAGCTCGATCAATCAGTTTCCCGGAAAAGAATCTGCTTACGATTGATGAGGCCAGCCAAAGCAGAATTATTCCAATTCCTCGTCCGGGCAATATCAGGAACATTCCTATCGCCGCCAATACAGCCCAGAACTCGAATTTGCCTAAAAAAGTCTTTCCACGCACTGTGCCGTCCAGGATTGCATGATCTTCCTGACTTATATTTGATTCTGCCCCGGCTTGTGGCGATTGGATTGGACTCACTGTATGCCTGCCGCTCACATGTTACTGAAAGACGATGACTTATGACTTTGGACTCTCGTCATGTTTATCGCCATCTCTCCGGTCTCTGAAACGTATGTCAACAGAAGTATGGCCGAAGACCTGGAAACGGTTTGTCTTCACCTTCACATCGCATGGATTGCAGAGACCGTAGCAGTTGCAGTCCCGGTATCGGAAATCCGGACGGAAATCCGGATACAGCAGGTCACCGACAGGCTCCCGCGCCGCATAGAGATCGCTGTGACATCGGTAGACGGCTCCTGCCGGATCAATTATCAATTCAGTCGTCCTGCACTGGACTGTTTCGCCCGTCGCCTTCCCGGCGCATGAGTCCTTCCACCGGTAGGTCCCGTAGAGCTTGCCGTCATGGTAACCTAGGAACTCCTTAGTTCGGAAGTCAATGCCTCTTTCCGCCGCAAGTCCTTTTATCTCAGCAACTTCTGACGCGAATGCCGGATGCTCCACGGCCCAAACGCCTATATGGTAACCGAGGTTCTGAAGCCGTCGGACATTATCGAGAAACTCGACCGGGTCAACCTGCCCGGGATGGTATGACACCCGAATGCTCGCATATGGCGACTTCCGCCGCAGCCTCTCAGGCCTGACTGCCCGGATGAACCCATCCAGATCGAACTGGAGATTCGTCAGGATGTCAATCGGCATGTCTTCCCGGATGCCGTTTATCAACTCAAGGAAATCCGGATAAACGCCGGGTTCTCCCCCTTGAAGCGTGACAGGCAGATCTTCGCGAGGAGTGACGCGATTTATGGCCGGAATCCAGATCGAAGCTGGAAGCGTTTTTCTGCGACGCGCCGGCGATATATGGTGGTTTATGCAATACGGGCAGGCAAGCGGGCAATCCAGCGTCAGGAAGATTGCAAAGTAGTTGCAATCCGGGGGTAATATAATGGGATTGAGTTGCGGCATGTTTCATTCCGCCGACATCGCCGTTGAGTTGCTCCGGAAGCTGTACATCCCTCGGTGCAGGCTAAGGAGTCACATTGTATTGCTTGTTGTCCGCCCTTTGGATCATCCCCTTAACGTCGTCAATTGTGTACGGTGGATTTTTGCGATGCAGTACCGCATGGCAGTTTGGGCAAACCGGGCGCAAGTCATTCAATGGATCAACGGCGTATTGCTCTTGAATTTCCGAAAGCGGAATGAGATGGTGAACATGGGTGTAGCCCGTTGCCGGAGTTCCGTAGACATCCTGTAAATCCACCCCACAAACTTGGCAACGCGTCCCCCAATGCTCTATGCATCGCTCTCGCGCTCGCGGGTCCCGCTCGTACGCATTGCCAGTAATTCGGGTCTTGGCTCCCTCCAGAATCCTCTCCGTGCCGTAACAAACCTCCTCTGGTATGAGGAACGGGTGGTTGAGGTGATGCCCAAGAATCTCAAAAAACATCTTCTCGGCTTCCGGTCGCTTTTTCACGATCGGCTTGACTGCACCTCTGGGGAGGAACAGTCGCATCCTCAACTCTTGCGGGTTGATTGGGCTATCTATTTTAACCCAGTCAACCTTGATATGGTACTCATCTACTTGTTTATCGTAGTACTTCGGATCTGTATCTGGACATGCACGACCGTCCCATTTTTCTCTGACTTTGCCGGCAGCAACAATACCAACCTTATTTTCATACATCAGAATCCTGTCATCCGGTGACAGTTTTCCCAGTTGTTCGCCGAACTGGATGGCCCCCCCGGTCACTGCCAGACCTTGTTCAATCAGGAAGTTTATCCGGCGGTCAAAGTCTGTCCGGCTCTTACCCTTGAATTCATCTGCGTCTACGTCGGCGTTGTAGAAGAAGTAGTTCATTTTCTCTATCCACAGGTACTCATGGAAGCCCCCGGCTTTTCGAGCAGGTCTGAAACTGTGGTCATCACTTCCACCGGGGTTATGGTCTGCATGCAATGAACCTTGTTCCGGCACGGGCCGTCCAGACACGGCATGAACGGACAACAACCGGGATCAGCGTGCAGTTTTACGAGGTTCGGCATGTCGTGGATCTCGGAACTTATCGTCGGACCGAAAAGCGCCACAACCTTCTTGCGCAGCGCCAGCGCGAGATGAAGTCCGAGACTGTCGTTCGTGACAATCACCCTGCACGAGTTGATCCAGTCCATATAGCCGCGCAGATCATTCAAGGAACGTTGGTAATCGTAGCTGAACCTTCCTGCCGCCAACCGTTCAAGTTCCGTCCAGTTTTCCCGCGGCCAAGCTTTGCAAGGCGTCTTCGGACCAACCTCCGTATTGAACCCGATGTCGTAGGTCTCCGTCGTCGCAGGTTGATACCCAAGAATGTAATTCTCCCCGGCGTATTCCCGCCCCATCATGCCGAAAAGAACCTGCAACCAGCTCTTCCCATGGGCCTTTTTGTATTCCTCCGATGATGCAATATACAGCGCCTCATCGGAAAGCTGGTAGGAAAGCGCCTTGCCGGAGCGGGGATCAAACCTGAAACCGTAACGACGCCATGCCTCAATCCTGTCCGCCATGGCGCACAGCCCCGGCGATTTCTCAAGATTGACGATGATGTCGAATCTCTCGCTCAACAGGGCAAGCGCGCTGAGAAGGTCGAACGTCACGATCCGGGAAATCCTGGGATTACCCTCCAGCAGCGGCAAGCCCTTTGCGTCGGTCAGCCAGACAACCTCATCGTCAGCGAAGAGATGCAGAATTGCAGTGGTGCGCAGCACGTCACCGAGGCTCACAAGCGCGCTGACCTTCGAGTCCAGCGTCTCGGAATAACCGGCTTTCACTATCAGGACTTTTCTGGACATGCCGTTCTGTTTCTGGCCCATGCAAGAAACCTCTGCAACTGATCGGCTCCGGGGATTAACTGATGGATTATTATCCAACTATCCAGGCTTTTCAAGACAATCACGGGAAGGCCAGCGATTCCGCAGCAACAGGGAAAGAGCGCGCCTGGCCATGATTTATGACGGTTTTTGAGCGGAGGAGAGGCGCACGGAGGCATGAGGCAGCGGGGATTAGGCT